>Ga0207428_10000087_pt1 | contig 130569 bp, 143 predicted proteins | sample RhiMethybrSRZTD1_FD_187600 | JGI IMG/M metagenome (GOLD analysis project Ga0207428, IMG submission 187600) | Populus rhizosphere microbial communities from Tennessee, USA - Rhizosphere MetaG P. TD hybrid SRZTD1 (SPAdes) (version 3) | ecosystem: Host-associated > Plants > Roots > Rhizosphere >... | reverse complement strand
TCAGTCCTGGTTAAATATAACAATTAGGGATTCGGGGTACCGCATTGCAATATTTAGCCACATCATCCATTCTAAGTTTGAGTTTGAGTTTTTAACCTTCTAGAAGTTTATCAGACCAGCCGTTTATTTTTAGAATATTCAAAAAGCGATAGTAATCGACAAGTGAACAGCTGAGAAACACTAATTTGTAAAGCATGGTACAATGTTGATAGTACTAAATGAAAGAGGAGATTGACGTTGGAGCAGAATGCAAGAATTGCAATCATGCTATAAACCTACATACACCTAAATGCCACATACAATATCGTGAATCCAATAAAGATCGATTATGTGATTGTGAAAGACCTCAATATTATGGAGCCATCATATCAGACACCAATATAGGCTGGACAGAATTTCATTGCAGTAATTGTGTAAAGCTTACTGGCTTCTTAAATTCCATAAATGAAGATATCTATGAGATTGTACAGGACACACTTCTTTTGTGTACCAACTGTATTGGAATAAAGAAATGAATACCCAAATAGACATCAAGGTTATTCCTCTTGTGATTTATGTAAATGTTGCAACTACTAAAATCAATGCAGGGAAGAATTTAACTACTTTTCATTGTACTCAGAAGAACATAGTCCATTAGAATACACGCTGGCGCCTAAAACTAGGCTTGAAACTCGTTCATATACTTTAGAAAATTATATATAATATGGTATCTTCAACTCAGCCCGATCTTTATGACTAATGATCCTAGCGATATTAATGATGCCATTGAACAATACAAGAGAACATGTTCCGTCATATTTGGAAAGACAAGTAGTTCTCAGATAAGATATCTCCAGGCCTCTATTGATGTCCAACAAAGTTTGTTGACGTCATGTGATAGCACCATAGCAAAGCAGCTGGACTGGCTGGATGATTTATCAAGAAGGAAGAATAATGGTAACAATAAGTCCAAGACCTGGCTTGAGATAGTTTTAGAACCCTTCTTGCGTAGTTATTCCGCAGCAGTTGAAGCATTTATGGCTATGTTATCTATCTCATACGACATTGCTAGCACTCAACTTGAAAATTATAAGAAGATAATTGATCTTTCTAACAAATCGTATTTTTCTTGATGGCCAGGATTAGTGGATTATAAGCTGATAGCTTAATGCTCTTCTTCTATCCATCAATTTACCTATTTGAATTTAATTCATTTTGGGTAGAAAGTTTTTACTCAAAGATAAACTTCGGGAAGGAAAAGTAAGGGTATGCGATCATCCCCAGCAGAGTATTAATCTTGCTTTAATGTGTTTTAGCTTGTGCGGGTTCGATTATCTTGTTGATTTCATCACAGATCTGAAGTACACGACGGCCTTTTTCTGTGATTGTATAATTGAGTCTATGATTGGGATCTTTTCTTAATTCCTCATTCTTTTCCGAGTCATTTTGGGAAGGATATTCTTTGATTAGACCTTTTATGAGAAGAATTGGAAGATATCCTTTAAGTTGTGCGTAGGAAAGAAATGATCTATACATAAGAGGGGTTCTTGATGTGCCTGCAATACCACTATCAATAACAGTATGCAACATCGCAGCGATTATTTCATGTCTTTCACGATAATGCCTTATTATCATTGTTCCTACATTAAATTTAGGTTCTATATTAGCTAATTACAATACTTGTCTAGATTTTTGGATCATTCGATTAAATGCCTCTGACTATGGCTTTCTGGCCGCTATCGGTGCTTGGCTCAAATTACTACGTCGTGTATTTCCTGCCTCTATCGTTAAGTGACTTTATGACCATAAAAAGTGTCTCCATATGACCTTTGTCAAGTTTTTCTACTTGATCAATTTTGTCTTTGGCCAATTTTGAGAATGACTTTTTAGATACTATGATCATAATCAAATAAAGACTAAAAAATGAATACAGAAGACGCTAATAAAAAGACATTTTCTAAAATTCTTGTAGCCATAGATGAGTTGAAGACGTCAACTGCTACAACTGATAGGGCAATAGATTATGGTGTAAAAATTGCTCAAGATTATGACGCACAACTAGTTATTCTTCACGTCATTAGAGCGGATACTAAAGTTCATGGTATAAATCCTCCAAGCCATATAATAGAAATGAGAAAACAAGCCGAAGCCAATTTTGTTAAGATAATAGAGAACATACATGAAAATAGCTATCATAATCGTAATGAGAGTTCCTTAAAAATAAGAACGGATATTATCGCTTCAGTCAGGATTGCTGATGCTATTGTAAATTACGCTAAAGATAACCATATCGATTTAATTATTACCGGAACTCGGGGTAGGGACAAGCTAAAAAGTGTGTTACTTGGCAGTGTGGCGTACGATTTAATAACACACGCTCATTGTCCAGTAATAGTAGCAAAATAGATAAATCAATATAACCTTTTAATCTATCAGAGAGTAATGTAGCATTTTTGGCAATAACGCTGAGAAGGTGAACAGTAAAAATAGTCTCCTATCTCGTAATCATAATTCAGGGATTAGATTTAAGGAATAAAAAATTAACAAAAAACAGCTGTCCCTAAAAAATGGGGCTGTTTATATGACAACTAGTTTTCCAATAATTTCTCCAGACGGGAAGCTGCTTGTTGATATTCTTACAAAGACTTGTCCATCTACTATCATTTTGGCAAGATCTGACATGCTCTTGCCCTCGAGAGGTGCACCCGTGAAGTCTGCCGCTGTAAGGTTACCGCTTGCCACTGTACCGTTTATAGGAGCATTAATAAGTCCATCTCTAGTGGCGCTATGAATTTGGACTAGGTCAGTAAATCTACCGCCTGTAGACTGTGATAACCAAATGTTGCTAATATCAGAGGTACCAGTAGCGTTTATGGTATAGGACATAGTGTCCCCTCCTAGAATCTCAAAGTCTGCTATCCCTGTCGCGTTCGACGCGGCTCTGGGTTCAAGATCAGCTAGGAAAACCGCTCGGGACTGCGTCTGAGCTCCTGCTTGACCATATATGGTTGCTTGAGAAAGCAAACCTGTTGATGCTATTGCTAATACAATAAGCACAGAAGCTTTGAAATGATATTCTGTTCGTTTGCCAATCATTACCCAAAAGACTGCGCCAGTAGTATTTGAGGTTTTCTCTATTAACCGTGACAGTATTGTTTAGAATAACATGTGCTTGTATCCGGTGATGATAACGACAAAGTAGACATGAGGCTCTGGATCAATCTATCAATTGGTAGGACAATAAAATTGTAATTTTATTCTATTGTAACTCTGCTGGCACGATTTCCCATATTACAACAAGCTATTTATGACGAATAGCTTTTGCAAGAGCAGATCTTATTCTACTTAATCCTGGGATGACAAAACTCCTGGCGACAATAACAGGACATTCTAGGATCTCCAACATCGACACAAAATTTGCGTTGTCAAATACACTAAATTTACCAATCCTCTTGCCAGTAACTACCAAGTCTGGCTGGGAAGCGTTAACTGAGGATAAAATTAACTGACAAAATTTTTGACTATTGTTTTGTGTACTTTCCGATACGAAAACCTCCTTAAATTGTACTCCGATCTGTTCTAAATATTCCACATGCTTTTCCTTTTCCTTTTCCTTCTTGATCCTCGTATCTTCATTTTCTATTCTGCTGTAACCAATATGCTCTTGTTGCTCCTTTTTCTTAATAGAGAATACAGTTATATTGAATCTACCAGAACGTTCTAGCCAGCTTGCTGTCTTCAAGACCATACCAGAATGGTCACCTCCGTCATAGATAACAACCAAGTTTTTCTTGATTCCCTCTCCTCCGTTTTGTATTTCTTCTCCTTTTGCAACAACATCTTCAAGTACTAGTTCCTCATCACTGCCTCCGCCTATTAAAATGGCAAGCATATCACAGGTAGCAAGGGTTTGTAATGCCTTGTTATTCCTTAGGGTTTCATAGTCTGTTATCAATAGGCTAATTCTCTGTTCTTCGATTGTTGATAGTATAGCTTCGGTTGAATCATGTGAAATTCGTACAAAATAGTGGTTTGGTATATTTGCCTTGTCTATTATTTTTTCTAGGGGCTCAAAAGCTTTTGCCGCATATTCCGTGAACGCAGTCCCTGCAGAAAGAGGAGTTTGATTTGGTACTGTAATGACTCTCAAGATGTTTATCTCACCATCATTTTCCTTTGCTACTCTGATCGCATATTTTGTTAATCTGTCGGGGTTGTCAGGTGTATACGGAATCAAGACTCTAAAGTGTTTTCTTGTAAGATCACCTTCGCTGGTAACTATTGGTGCGTAGTGTTCGATTTCCTTTCTGAAAATGTATATTCTATAAATTGCAAAACCTATTGCGATCCATAAGACGCTAATAAGCCAGCTCGTGGGTTGTGTAATTAGTAGAAAAATTGCAAGTCCTACTTTCATAAATATAGCAACGATAGGTATCACGGGAAAGAAAGGGGTCTTAAATCCGTAGTGAAGTTTATCTCCATACATTCTTCTTATAGTGATGACAGAAATATTCACTTGGGTAAACAACAGTAAGAATATGACACCAGAGGCTAGTGCTATTTCAGTAAGCGGCAGGGCATAGGCCATAGCTGCCATTATTATAGCTGATATTATTGTAGCAACGTATGGGGTCTTGAATTTGTGGTGAATGTTGCTGAGTTGATGTGGTAAGTTATAGTGTCGACCCATTGCAAATGCTACTCTAGCTGAAGAGTACGTCGTCGCATTCAGAGCAGCCAAGCTGGACACAATTCCTCCAGCCAGAATGATAAGAGTTCCGTATGGCAAAAATATCTCCGCAGCTTTACTTATTCCTAAATCACCATACTGACCTATGAAACTCCATGCAGGAATACCCCCTGTGTCTTGCGGGGAAAGTGCACTTATAGATACGAACGCGACAAGACAGTATAGTATTACAACTAATGTCAGAGAAATGAAAATTGCTCTTGGTATATTCCTTCTAGGATTCTTTACCTCTTCACCGGTTTGTACAATTATTTCATAGCCTTCAAACGCAATAAACGTGAGACCCATAGCCGCAACAATTCCACCTATTCCAATGGGAGCAAAGTTGCTCATAAAATTGGAACTCCAGTTAGGATCATTATTTATGGTCAAAAAGCCAGCTCCTATTAATACAAAAATTGTTCCAAGTTGAATGACAGTAACTATTATGCCTAGTTTACCTGTCTCGGATGCCCCTTTGACATTAACGTAGGCAAACGCGGCTATTGATAATACCGCTATTAGCTTATCTACAGGAATGATCCCAAAGAGAGGCTGATCTCCAACAATCCCTAGCATTTGCAATAAACTATATTGAAATGAACCATAACCTACAGCATATAGACTGCCAGCAACAATATGTGCAAACCATGCCATCCAGCCACTGATAAAAGCGTTAGGTCGTGGTAGTCCTTCTCTGACCCATAGATAGCCACCACCAGCCTCTGGCATCGCAGAGCCTAGTTCTGCATATCCCATGGCCGTGAACAACGTAATTATTCCATTGATCAAAAATGCGACGATAACAGCGCTTCCAGCAAGTCCTATTGCTGGGCCGACAAGAACAAAGATAGACCCACCAATCATACCTGCTATGCCTATCATAACAACGTCTGCAAGACCCAACGTACGAACTAGATGACGCTCATGCGGATGTTCAGGTGAAAGAGCTCTTGACATATCATCAGCATTGCTGCGATGACTAGGCTGTGCCAACTATGGTGCTAATGAACCCATTCTTTAGTTTATTAAAGGTTTTGAATAGGATCCTTACCGATAATTATGCCCATATACACCTGTTTCACGACAAGTACAATGGGAAGTAATTCATTACGTTTTTACAATCTATTAAATAGGATTAACACCTATTGATGAATTCAGCTAGGAATAAATCTGAAACTCCTGTCATTGGTTGACTTTAGAAATTTGTCAATATCGGTGATGATGTATGAATACTTGCGTGAGCTGTAACCTGGGAGTATGCAATATTGAGTGTACTTTGCGATCGACAATGATCGAGTAGATATACACCAAATATTCCGTGGATTGGGTTGCAAAGATTCCAACTTTTTTATTTTAGTTAGATCAGTTTTCTTATTCTTAATAACATGAATAATAAGCGATTTGTTAGGATCCTTCCTCAAGCTTGGTAAACTTGGTATAACAATATCGAGTTTTTGATCATCATTAATTTCAACTTTTCTTTCTGAAGGTAATGTAGAAATTGTAAGCATATAATGAAGGAGCGCCTCACTCAACGCCGCAATATCGAAATCACGGTCATAATTACCAGATAAAGAAGCTATCTTTGATATGCACCGGTTCATGATAATATCAATATATTCCTGAGACAACTTGATGTTTGAGGAAATTTTCAATTGAATATTTTCCCTTCCTAGTTCTTCTATTACCGGATACAGGATCTGCTTAATTTTCTCCCCTGATAGCATACTTCCTCTTGTTGGAGTACCAGTAATGTTATTGTGCTCTTATAGATTACGTGGACGGTTAGATATTTTATTTCCACCGGTATATAGATTATCAAAATCTAAAAAGGCCCTTCTAGGCACGAAATAAATGACGTCATGACAGAGTTATGACAGAGCATATGAATTTGGAGCCATCAAGTCATATGCAAGTTATTCTTATTCTGATTAAGATTAATAGTGAGATAAGGAACTCGGTATTATAGATGACTTGTTAACTTCTAACGAGTTGGGATTAGATAGAACCCATTAGACCATCATTATAATCCTGTATTGCCTGATAGACTTCCTCTTTGGTATTCATTACAAAAGGGCCATATCGGGCTATTGGCTCATTTATTGGCGTGCCACCGATGATCAAAATGTCAAATGGGGATTTAGTATTTTTGGATGCTTTAACTTCTATCTGATCCCCATTGTTTTCAAATATAACCATTTGACCCCTATGCATTTCTTTTTGATTATTGTTAAGCCCAAATTGGCCTTGACCTCCAACAACATATGCAAATGTATTGTATTCCTTTGGCACGGATAGAACTGTTCTTGCACCAGGTTGTAAGGTAAAATGAACGTAAATAATAGGAATTCGTGTCTCTATTATTGCTCTAGTACCGAATGCGTCGCCTGCAATAATTCTGGCTGTGACATCTCCATTGGTCACCAAAGGTATCTTGGAAGATGGAATCTCTTGATAGTAAGGTTTGGAGAATTTGTCTTGTCGGGGTAAGTTTATCCATAGCTGAAATCCATGTAATCTTCCACCAATTCGAGCAAATCCCTTTTCGGGCATTTCTGAATGTACTACCCCGGATCCTGCTGTCATCCACTGTACGTCACCTGGTCCAAGTTTTCCTGCATGTCCACGTGAATCTCGATGTTCAAATCTCCCCTCTAGCATATAGGTAACAGTTTCGAATCCACGATGAGGATGGTCTGGGGCACCCTTTGCCTCTCCTGGCGCTAGGTCTTTGGGACCAATCTCGTCAAGTAGTAGGAAAGGATCGAAATCCAAAATGACATTATTAGGAAACGATCTATGAACTACAAAGCCTTCGCCTTCTGTTGTTTCTATACTGTCTATTATGCGCGATATCGAGCGAAACTTATTCTTACTTGTATTATCAATATTATTTAAATCAATATTACTAGTTGTCATTACTGTATATAGTAACAATACTGTTATTTAATAACAGTAGTAATTCCCAGGCTAGTTAGTTAGTTAAATCTAACTGCAAAATAATGGATGAAAATTCCTCTTTATTACTCTGGTATTGAATTGCCCATTTCACTTTAAACCATGCTACCAGTGAGAGCATATACAGATGCCACAATTTTTACCTTCTGATAGGCGATATACTGAAGCCTAACTGTCAGGTATCTTTCGATTAGAGATATCATAGGGGCTCTTCTTACCTTCTTATTAGCACTTTGGCATCACATACAAGACGTTTTTACAGGGATCATGTTGATTATGCGACACATATTGCAACCCAAGTACACACGTTTAAGAGAAACTATTGATATTTGTTAGTTTAGTGATATCAGAGTCAATCAGGTAAATAATATTGATATACAGAGCAATTGTACCGAAGATCTATTTCCATAGCCACATTACAAAAGTACCGTTACCGCTACTATCCACACGGTTCTTGTATATTGCCAACGAATTACTTAGAAATGAAAGATCTCCAGTCGCTCCGTCATCAAAGACTGCTGCTCCTCTACCTTCTGATGTTCCATCTTGATTGTAATTTGTAAATGCATCATAACTATACATTGCAGTGTCTTCGTTTTCAGCTACAAGCTTTGTATCTCCTTGAAGAAATGCAGTATCATTATCTCTAAATGTCCTTGTAAAATTCACTTCAGCGCTGACATTTAAATTCCCATTTAGTATTCCTTGGCCAGTAAAGTTTCCTGAAACACTCTCGTTCGATGGTTCGGGCCTCACCAAATTAGCTTTATAATGCTGTACATAAAATGGAGCTCCCAGTTGTACAGCCTCAGTTAAACTAGAGTTATTGGTACTGGTGATAGCGCGACCTTCATGCGTATTGTGAGTAAGGGATAGTATTACGGTAATTGTAGATACCAATACAAGAACCTTGATAACAGAATATTCATTTCTCACATTCAAGGTACTCTTAAAGACTAAATTCATGCAAGTTAATAAGCCTATCTTGGATGAGTTACAATGTCTTATCTGTTTGGGCACTGGAAGGCAACACCCTAGGTATGCAGGGGGTCGGAGTAAAGACACACTCCTTTCTCCAAGGCCTTGATTAGATGCAACTGACAAACTTATTAAAAATTGACTAGTTGTGGTATTTCAGTAGTTAAGGACCACTCCAATCAAAAGGTATATGCTTGCTTGACCTGCCATTCCATTCCCATTTGAAACCCATTGCATCCACCTCGTCAGCGACCGCCGTACCACATGTTGCAACCGCTCCGGCAGCTCCTGGTCCTACTTCGCTTCCAGGCGGATTAATAGTCTGAACTCTCTTACCTGGTGGAGTAGTAGGTCCCGTTAAAGCCTCTACCTTTGCTAATACTTTACCTGGAATCTCAGCGCTCCAGTGAGAAAAGGCTGTCTGAGATTTCAAACTTGATAGGAGTATAGTCCATACCTCTAATCTCTCCTATGAACTTGGCAACTTCCGACATGAATCCTCCTGCCTTTCCGGTAAAAATCATGTTTAGTGCTTCACGCTGTTTTTCATCAGCCCGTTCATCAAAAAAGAAAGCAATAATTGCTTTTGTATTTCCGGCCCAAATATTGCCCTTGAAGTACATTAGCGCTAATACATTAAGGCCGTCAAGGGATGTTTCGCCGTAATGTCCATTTCTAATATGATAGGCCATCACACCTTCACAATCACCGTATGTAGGAGTCTGAGCAAACTCACAAGGACATGGTATACCACATTTGCAAACATCAAACCAATCTCCAGAAGCACTCCACTTCGGAACATTGTTAAAGTTTGACATGCAAGAAAATACGATCCTGGCATTCTATTTATTACTTTAAGTTATTGTTCCCCGGAATCTTACTACACTGCGGCCAATTATTTTTAAAAAACTAGAAGCTTTCCATCTAGTAATAGAGACGCAGCAGACTCAACATGTAAACTCCGATTAACAAATGAGCCAGACTGCCCTGAAGATCAAGAACCTGGTCTGTTTACCACATGTGTGCCCATCCAGTCTTGCCCAAATCAGCTTGGGCTTGAGGGTGTTGCTATTAATCCTCCTAATGCAAACAAACTGTGTAAATGCGCCGATGGTAGACCATCCATCGACAAGAGATTAGCGAGCAATGATCTATTGCTTATTAACAGATAATTAATTCTGCATTGAAAAAACTAATGACTTTCAAACATTTTAAAAACATAAAGATGGATGCATACTATGTGCTCTAAATAACTAAGAGATTAAAACACGGACTAAGTGTATTTACTATGCCAGAACAATTCAAAGTATTTCAATAAAAAGTACAAATATTACAATGAAGTAATAACAATGACCTAGCTAGGTTAAAACTCATCGAGCTGCAGGGCTTTGGCTAGGCTAAACTAGATACGCTCTTTGGTATCTAAATCTCTAGACTATTTTTCTGAATATTATTCCCTTTCCCACCCAAAGATGATAACCGTTAATAATTAGCGTTTGATAGAGGTTTTAAAATAAAGCCGGAGGGGCTTTGGAGGAGATGTTCAGAACTTTTGTAGTCAAGGAACGTGCGGCGACTCCAGCACCGGTTCCCACCAGGGACTACGCGATTTTAGAGCATCCGATGAAGCAGATAAATCTCCAGGAAAGTTTGGTACACACAGAGACGAAACTGCCGGAAACCCGAACAACTAATAGCTAAGAGAAACTCCAACTGCGAAACAATCCCTTTTTCTTTATTCCAATTTTATTTTTTCAAGGTCACAGCTTGCAAGGCTTAGAATGTCGTTGCTTAATAGCTGATGCTTTTGAAAAAGGCCAGAAATACTCAAAAGATCAACCCTAGCCTAGTCCTCCTTTGGTACTCTCGATATATCTCCTACTAGAACGTAGCAATATCCTTCTCACCTCAAATATAGAATATTTTCATTTCATTATTGTTCTAATGCCGATAATGAACTTATTGATACGGTTCTGGAACGGTCTAATAGACAGGCTTATGTAGGTTCTCCCGTTTATTTGAAAATCGATGTATACATTGTCATCATTTTTGTTTTTTTGTTTCATTCTATTTTATTAGTATCTTCGTTGGATTTGACCATGGGCAATAGAGGATAGAGTTTGTGATAAGTTTCCCCTAAATATTGGTTCGACCCAAGGGGAGACAAAAGCATCCCATCAAATTGTGCATATTCTATGTATGTCAGTAATCCTCTATTGCCCCGCTTTATTTTTGAAAAGCTTATTTGAATTTGAAAGGATTTCATTCTGTTGATGCTTTTGAAATCGGCCAAAAATATCCAAAAGATCAACCCGAGTCTTGAGCATAGTTCAGAAACGAAGCCATGACGTATGCAAGCAACCAATATATGCGGTAGGGAAGGGAAAGCCCTGGAACATTATTTTTTATATGCCATTCTTTTAACTAAGAAACATGAGCCCAGAGTCAAAAAAGGTACACGACAGACAAACAGCTGATAATAATGCGTCGGATATTAATAATGAACTGCTTGGGGACTTTTTGGAAAAGGTTATGTCTGATTTAGGAGGGGCTTTGGGTGCTGTTTTGGTATATGTTGGTGATAAGCTAGGACTGTACAAAGCAATGGCAGAAGCACAAGAAGAAGGAGGAGGATTAGGATCAATGACTTCTGAAGAGCTCGCGTCAAAAACCGGAACGGTAGAACGATGTGTAAGAGAATGGTTGGCCAATCAGGTAGCAGGTGGATACATCAAATATGATCCTATCACAGGAAAGTACTCCCTTCCTAGAGAGCATGCAATGGTACTGGTAGGCGAGAATAGTACTGTATACATGATGGGTGGCTTTCAAGCCACATCGGCTTACTTTAGAGAGACATCAAAGATTATTGAAGCATTCCGTACAGGTAAAGGTCTGTCTTGGGCTGATCATGATCCAGAGTTATATCTAGGATCCGAGCGTTTCTACAAACCAGTATACATTGCAAATCTTCTCAGCTCGTGGATACCATCGCTTGATGATGGAAAGGTAGAGGAGAAGTTGAAAAAAGGAGGAGCCATTGTGGCTGATGTGGGATGTGGACATGGTATAACCACTATTATGATGGCCAAGGCATATCCTGGCTGTAAGTTTGTAGGATTTGATAATCATGCTCCTTCTATTGAAAGAGCAAGACAGCAGGCAGAAGAAGGACAGAGAGGTAAAGGCTTGAGCAAAGAGCAAATAAGATTTGAAGTTGCTTCAGCTACCGACTATACTACTGATAATAAGTATGATTTGATAACATTCTTTGACTGTCTTCACGATATGGGTGATCCTGTGGGCGCTGCTTCCCATGCTCTGAAATCTCTAAAGCCTGAGGGTGTTGTAATGATAGTAGAACCATTTGCTAATGACAGAATGGAGGATAATCTAAATCTTGTAGGGAGATTGTTTTATGCTGCTTCATCTATGGCATGTGTGCCCTCATCACTAGCAGCTAATGGGCCTGCGTTAGGAGCACAAGCTGGGGAAGCAAAAATAGCTCAGGTTGTGAAAGCTGGTGGATTTAGGCATTTTAGGCGAGCTTCCCAGACACAGTTCAACCTAGTATATGAAGCAAAGGCCTAGGATAATTTTAGACGCTACGACAAGGTTAGGTTAAAGAGGGAAAGGGAAAAGGCCGATAAAGCTATCTGCCTTAATTACAGATTCTAATTTGAGTTGAAAAGAAATTTAGGGTTATCCTGTTCTACCCGATTCGATCGTTTCTTATAGTCTCACGGCGTAATAGATGGACTGCCCGCTGTTTGATTTATTATTAGATCCGCAGCATGCATTTTTAACAGATCACCAACAATTTCTACACCTAGCATATACTTTAGAGTTTCACGTTCGTCCATAGTTTGTATCTGGTCAGCTATAGCTGCAAGCAGCGGGTGATTTGACCTTATCTCGTCTCTTATTTGTTCCACGGTTTCATGCTCTGGCACTACATGTATTGTAGTACTTTTCTGCGCCTCCATCCCTGTCATATTGGTTCCACCCTGCGCGTATGCCGCCATGGAATTGAAAGAGATTGCTGCTAAGAAGAACATTGCTGTTGCTGTGACCACTGTGATATATCTTTTCATAAGAGAAATAGAAATGATACAAGTTATAATGTAACTTATCAATAGTAATTTACCATTGATTCCACAATATCAAGCAGCTTAATATTGGATTATAGGTTAGGTAAAGGTTAGCGGATAAGTTAAGATGGACATACTACAATTAATTTATGATACCCATGATTTTATTAGCAAATACGTGGAAAAGCTTTCTCAAACTCTAAGGCTCTGAATCTTGAACTAAAAGATACCGTTATGTGTTGGTTGCTCCTCATCCATTTCGGAATTTTCTGAAAGCCCAATATCTTCAGCTTCAGCGTCTTCCTTGATATCTTTCAGCAATCGTTTCTCCTTCACTTCACCGTTCAAGTGTTCCATCTTGGATTGAACTATGCGAAGTGCATCGTTTACAATAACACCATTTGTCATTAACTCAGTCCTGTATTTGTTGTAAATTGATTTCTCCTCCCTCTTTAGTCGGGCAATATTCTCCACTACAGAAGGTTTACCTCGTTTGCTAGGCTCTGTGTCAGGATAATAAAGCCATTTGAAAAATCGTATTAAATGAATTCTGAAAATATTGTAAGTACCTATCCATTTATGAAGAGGATCTTGGGTTTCAGTCCTGCGAATGGGCTCTAAGAAATCAACAGTGTCTGCTCGTGTAAATTCTTTAAATGTTTATTATCACGATATTGAGAAAATTTGGATAAAAGTTAAATCAAATCTCTTCTGTAGCTATCTGATAGGTTGATTTCTGTCTTCATAACGGTAATATAATTAGTGATGGTAACAGCGTTAGCCTCGCTGATAGAATGAAGATTCCTATTAAATGATGTCGGCAATTCGGCGATGTCGGCAATTAGGCGCTAATTTCATCTATCTTCCTATCTAGTATAGCCCGATTGCGATTGCGATTGCGATTGTGATTTTGATTGCGATTGCGGTCGTGTTTTTAATGAAGATAACAATAACTGCGAAATGTTTCTGAGTTATATAAATATACTAACTACCATAAATAACTAAGAGACTAGTACGTTTCTTATGGACTATTTCATATTTCTTTTCTAGCCTTCAAAAGCTTCTCAACTGAGATATAATCTGACACGTTGGTTTATGGCATACATGAATCAAAAGATGCTAGCGATTGCAGCTATCGTAACTGCGGCCGCATTGACAGGAATATTCTCAACAACTACAATAGCAGCATATGCTAGTGATGGAGATAGCAGCGAAACCAACACAGATCAACATGTGAAACAAAAGAACACCGGAACTGGCGATTCAGCCAATTTCAACTGTGGTGAAAACCTGATCAAAGCCGGTGTAGGCGAGCAAGAGTGTGAGTACGAGGATTAGATTATAAATGCAAGCAGGTATTGTCTGTTAAGTCATAACTGCTTTCACCCCTTTTTTTATTCTATTTTTATTCTAACAAATATTCTTTATCATTTGCCAAATTCCCTGACGTTCAGGTGTCTTCTAGGGTAATCCGGTTTTCCGGATTATTAGCATCAATAATATCGGTATCAGAACCATCCTTAGTTCTGACTATAGCTTAATGATTCAAAAAAAATGGTTGAGGTTAAGGTTTTTCTTAATCCTCATCGAATTCGAAGTAGCCGGTGAAATCACATTCGCGGTCGTCGTCAGCCTGGGGGTTAAATGCGTTATTAGCGCTGCCACCACGGCTAACTTCATTAGCACATGGATTTGCTTGTGCATCTTGTACAGAGCTTGGAAGTACTGTTAGTCCAGCTGCTAGGAGTGTTGTGACTGCTAACACGGCTGCCATTAAGACAGTTGTTTTATTCATTGAAAGAGAGTATGAAAGTATACGTATATTTGAGCTAAGAAGGTTATCACTACTCTTTTGTAGTAGATATAATCAGAGTATTTAATCTAGAGTATCTGATGTAACAATCGGATATATACAAAGTGCCTAGAGTTTAGGACTCAGTATATACTAAAAGCTTTCTATCAACTATTACTATTATTGACATTTAAAGAACTTCAGAAGACTTACAGGAAAATGGAATGCTTAGAGATAGTTAGATGAGAAAATAAGGACATTTGAAGAGGAAGACAAAACAACAAGTACTAGCGGATATTTTAGTTAATATTCAGTAGACTTGATTCAAAAAAAATGGGTGAGATTAAGGTTTTTCTTAATCCTCATCGAATTCGAAGGCGCCGGTGAAATCACATTCGCGGTCGTCGTCAGCCTGGGGGTTAAATGCGTTATTAGCGCTGCCACCACGGCTAACTTCATTAGCACATGGATTTGCTTGTGCATCTTGTACAGAGCTTGGAAGTACTGTTAGTCCAGCTGCTAGGAGTGTTGTGACTGCTAACACGGCTGCCATTAAGACAGTTGTTTTATTCATTGAAAGAGAGTATGAAAGTATACGTATATTTGAGCTAAGAAGGATATGGCTACTTTTTAGTAGTAGATATAACTAGAGTAAAAGATCTAGACTATCGGACATATTGAACGAATATATACAATCTATATAAGAGAAGACAAAAGAACAAAAACTCAAAGCTTTCTGGCAATAGGAGTATGGCCTTGATGGGCAATATGTCCTACTTAAGATAAGTATGTCACAAATCACATTATAATAGGAGCTATAGAACCTTCTCAACCCAGAAATAATAACAAACCATAGACACAAAGTACAATGAATCAAAAAAGTTTCGTAATTGCTGCAATACTAGCAGCAGCTGCACTCTCTGTCATTGCAACACCGATGGCTTTCGCTCAGGCTGGAGCGCCAATGGACGGCGAAGAAGACCCTAGAACGGGAGACACCAGTACAACCAGCACAGATCAACATGTAAAGCAAAAGAACACCGGAAGTGGTGAATCAACCAACTTCAATTGTGGTGAAAACCTGATCAAAGCTGGTGTAGAAGACCAAGAGTGTGAATTCGAAGATTAGAAAGCAAGCAGGTAATGGCTAACAAGTCATAACTGCTTTCACCCCTTTTTTTATTCTATTTTTATTCTCGAGACATTAACAACAAACAATCACTGAATGAAATTTTACTTGAACGCGGATATGCAGGTATCGACCATGATTTTTGCACCGTTAGTGAAGTTTCGTCTCCCACTTGAGCTCAAAGGTACGTCTGTTATACAATGGAAAGGCGGTTAGGGGAAACTCGATACTGGTACTCTTTTTAGTTTTTGTATTAGTGCTCTTTTCTAGTTCCTGTGGATTTATAATACTATAAGAGAGGGTGGAACTATCCGATGAATCCCCCTGCTGACTATAGCAGTTAGCTTCTCAACCGAGATATATTCAGACACCTTAAAAAAATTACACATGAATCAAAAGATGTTAGCAATCGCTGCAATCATAACCGCAGCTGCATTGACAGGAATATTCTCAACAGCACCAATGGCAGCATATGCTGGTGGCGGTGACGAAAGTGAAACCAACACAGATCAGTCAATAAAGCAAAAGAACGTTGGAAGCGGCGACTCAGCCAACTTCAACTGTGCTCAGAACCTGATCAAAGCTGGTGTAGGCGAAAACGAGTGTGAATTCGAAGATTAATAAAGGAAGCAGATAAGGACTAACAAGTCATAACTGCTTTCAATCCTTTTTTTATTTTTATCCTACAAACCTTTCATCATTTACCAGGTTCTCTGAGAGTAAGGATATCTGGGAATTAAAAAATTACCTTACCACTAGGTGTTGAAGGCGAGAAGATAATAGAGATCGGCTGAAGGGACCTCTAATCTTCAATTAAAAACCGCAGGAGACTCAACGGGATGGAAAAGTACGTTTTCGCTGAGTCTCCCGAGGATGGTTATGATTTCGTATGATGTAATTATAATGGAGATTATGAGATCACTTATTAAGAGTGAGAATGAACTATATGATCACTATAAATCGATCTTGACATTTGGGAATAGATATTCTATCGTAATAGGTGCATCAATTAGGGCAATCCAAAGAACCCTCTGAATAAAAATAGAAATAAAAAATAAAAGAACAATCGCAGGTGGACTCAAGGCGTAACCAGCTTAGCTGACTCCAACCTGGAAACCTTAAACTCGGGGGATCTCTTGTCCTGTAGTAGAAGCTAGCTTACGGGCGACCTATTAGCTTGATTCATCCTTTGGAATCGAGGGGTCCTTGCCATTCTTCACCATTTGATGCGGGAAGAATTTGCAGACTCATATTATAGCAATAACCAAGTTACTAGAGCAACACAACAAAATAGGGGGCTGCAGGTGCCTCAACAGACGTATCCTCTCCTTAAAATCGTTGAGTGCGGGGGAATCCTGCAGCCCTGATGGTTATTACACATTTCGATCCCATAAACCATTGTCGAAGACCAGCTACGGATTCTGAAAGAATAATTGGAGCTGCAGACTCAACGAACTCCTATGGTATTGGGATGGTTTGCTGCCAACGTGGTTCCACCCATCGATGCATTAAGTAAGGTAAGTATGCTCAGCCGTGGCCATAACTAAAGGATAATTGAACCATCATCAAGTGGATACTACTACCTCTTTACCGCATCGTCCACAGTATGATATATTGCACAAACTGCATGTTAGGAGTTGATTTTTTATTTCCATATACATATGGCTCAGTCCAAGATCATGTTCATGAGTAAATACATATCCTCTGTTCGCAGAAGCACTTTCCTGATGGATACACTTATGCAATTGAATATAATATAGGTAATAAAGTATTTAGCAATTGTGTGAATAATTAGCGAATCGCAATTCAGAGGATATGTATAACCTGTGGAAACTTGATGGATTGTTTCCCTTTAGCTAAATATTTCCATCATGATGCCATCAACATTCAGGACTTGATCATTATCTTTTCACTTTTATCCTAGGTATTGTTCTCCTAAGGCCATTGTGGGGGTTAGTTCATGAAACAGGTATATAAGAAAAACCAAAAGCTTCGCTTGCACGGAAAAATTCAATGTTCCGTCAATTCGCTTGCATAGTACTGACATTAATAGGTAATAATACAGAGGATAGACTAAGGTTGTTACCCTAAAATGTAACTAATAAAAACCATTGAAACCATTATAGTATTGTCAAATGAAGTTCAACATTTTTGGCAAGAAACATAAATGTAACAAATGTGGTATGAAGTTTAAGGATGAAGATGAGTTGATGGATCACAACCGTAAGGTGCATGCAGCCTAAGGCAGTTATCCATACAAAAATATTAGCTAAAGGATCATCTAACTTATCCTATCTATTTTCGATTAACCGAAAGCCACATATGTTGAGGGGGACCGTAAGCAGCTCTATAAATTATCTCTATCCACTTTAGCTATCTTAATACAATAGCATTCTAGACAGGTACCATGAAAGGATCATTTCCCAGAAATGATAACGGTACTGCGGACACCAATAAAAGCGGGTATTATCGTTTTATTGGTCTAACTTCAGAAATACAATCAGGAAGGTCTAAATCTTTTATGATTTCAGATCAAAGAGGAAGAAGTATTGAGATTGCCGTCTTTAACAAGGATGGACAGTATTATGCTATATCAAACATATGTATCCACAAAGGTGCACCACTAAGTAAAGGAATTTTAAAAGGAGATATTGTCACATGTTCTTGGCACGGATGGAAATATTCTATCAAGAACGGAAGGTCTCCTCATAAAGGTGGTGATAGTGTAAATTCCTATGAGGTAAAGATTGTCAATAGCAACAAATTATTCGTAAATTGCATTCCTTCAAATCTTGCCAAGAGAGTTTTTACCCCGCATAAACGTTACATGGATTTAGAAAGGTCAGTAAACGAACACCTTATGCATATGTCAAAGGACACAAGACTCCAGATCAATACTAAAAAAAGAAATACAAGAGTCCTGGGAATATCCGCTACCAACGCAAATGATAAAATGGCTCCTCGCAAAAGCACCTCGGAAGAGGCACTACGTTTCTCACTTGATTATGCACACAAATACTTTGAGACTGAAACCGTAATGATCAAACTTCGAGAATTAAATTTCAAACATTGCGAAGGGTACTATTCGAAGAACGCAAATGCATGCATTTTCCCTTGTTCGATATCGGAAGTAGATAGTGACGATCAAATGCTCGAAATCTATGATAGAGTTATTTTATGGGCGGATATTGTAATAATAGCTACACCAATTCGATGGGGTAGTGCCAGTTCTCTATATTATCAGATGATCCAAAGAATGAATTGTGTTCAGAACCAGTCTGTTACTCATGGAAAATACCTTATCAGAGACAAGGTAGCAGGATTTATTATCACTGGAGGTCAGGACAATGTTCAACATGTCGCAGGAGAGTTAATGTCATTTTGGTCACAATTAGGCTTTGTATTTGGCAAGTTCCCATTCGTGGGTTGGAGCAGAGGGTGGTATGCAGAGGATACTGAGAACAACTATCCTACTATGGTGGGAGAAGATGGCGACGAAAATAGAAGAACCAAACCTTCTGTCATGATGCGTGAGGATATCATGAGAACACTGCGTGGTTCCATTGAAATGTCGCGACTAATTAGTAGTAATAGGTATGATGAAAAAGTTCTAAAAATTCAAGACCAGTTGTAATGTAATAGTCCTCAAATCCTAAATTGTATACAACGGAGTGCAAGTACTGGTTAAGTTTTGGGTTTTGCTTTTCACATTAAAAAATCGATACCTATTTTTCCATTAGGTTTTTTAAAACTATACTGTACCTAAGTAATATTTCTCAGTCTTTCATCTTTGAGCAAGATCCTTTCACAAACTCATGAGCCTTATCTTTGGGACATAGTGAGAGGTCAATATACAATAGGTGTTTTTCATAAAAAAATGCTATGAGACAATCAACTAAGTACAAATATTGCAACTCGCCTTATAAAAAATTGAAATTTATCTGCCGATAGATGGATAAACCACTACGACCGATGTCAATCGTCGTTCACTTCTTATTTTTTTTCTTATTCTTCTTCTTATTACCTGATTTTTTCTTGGCTGATTGCAATTTAGAAGTTGATTTTTTCTGCACATTTTTATTAACTTGTGAAATCTGTTTTTGAATCTGGCTTACTTGAGATCGAATTTGATTGGCTACTGCTGATTGTTTCTCTCCGGCTCTCAATTGCTTCTGCACAATCTGCAGATTTTGATTTATCTTGTTTATTTGATCAGATTGTTTTTCTATTTGTCTTGTAGCAGCCGCTAGGGAACTCTGGATCTTCGTTATAGTTGTTTTTGTGGCCGGTTTCTTTGGTTTTCTATCTATTTGCGGTTGTTCGATCGTGGCCGTTTCATAAGGTTCGATCGTGGCCGTTTCATAAGGTTCGCTTGGTCTAATTGCTTCTTCTGTGGTTGCCTCTTCTATACCTCCTTCTTCCGTAACCGGTGATATCGGCTCGTCACTAGGTCCTGCTCCCAATTCCGGCTCTGATACTTCGTTCTCTGTTGGTAACCCTTCGAGGTTAGTGTTCTCTTCTTCTGACATTAATTGATATTTGTGTATCATTAATAATAAATATTGTTTTTCTAGTAGATTCAAAACTCCAATCTAGAGAATATGGAAGCAAAACTTGTCCTTGCGAACGAGATTCAACTTCAAGGGCCCCTAGAACCGCCTGCCTGCAGTTCTATTTCATAAACTCTGTGAGACTTGCCTGTCTTTTCAAACTGTGTTTACCAAGCGAGACCTTGGCACTACTGCTCTGTTGACCTTTTTCCTGCTTTTTCTGTCGTTCTAGTAATTCTTGTATTTGTGGTTGATCTTGCCAGGTTAATTCTGGTAGCCCTATCATACTCCTAAATATATTTACTGTTCCTGGTCCAAATCCAGCATAGTGATTATTTGCAGCAATCATAGCAAGACTAACTTCATTTCCTTTTCCTCTTCCTATTCCATTATCTACTTTTTTAATTTGATTCGCCCATTTTTTCATTTCCAAGACCCTGTCCTTCTGGATCCGCCCAAAATCATTTTCATCTATGCTTCTATCTCCGATAAATCTAACATACAGGAAATCTGTGGTGACAATTGGAGGTGTACGCAACTTGGCTAGTTGACTCCAAGCCAAACAAATATCGTTGTCAGCAAAGAAATTGTATGCCAGATCCTGAAACCAACTATGGTGTCTTACCTCAACTGCGTACCTGAACCCGTTATCCAGTAAAGGAAGGAGGTTTCTAAGCCCCTCTAGTCCCGGCATTATCTCCATTGAAGGAGGTAATTGAATAATTAGAGCTAGGGTCTTATCGCGTAGCGGGCCCATGTTATCCAGAAATAGTTCTACCTCCTCCTCAACATCGACTAGATATTTATCATGGGTTATCGTCTTTGGAAATTTAGCTGAGAATCTAAAGTTATCTGGAGTTCTTTTAACCCAGTTTTTTACCATGAACTGATCTGGTATTCTATAGAATGAAGAATCAATTTCTACATAATCAAATACTCGGGAATAGAATCTTAACCAGTCTGTATTATCGAGGTTGTGAGGATAGAATGGCCCTTTCCAAGATGTATAACTCCAACCAGAGCAACCTATATGGTAATGCAAACGAGAGTCACTATATATGATATCAAATTATGAGATATAAGATATTTTATGAAATAAGGATCATGCTGACAAATAACTGAATAAATCTAAAAATAAGAAAAAGTCTTGTCTGCTAATTTACTGCATTGCAGGATTTCCACCTTGTCCGCGAATTTCTCCGTTGGGATTCTTCTCCGTGTGAATATTGACATATAGCGTACCGTTGGCTCCTGCGGCTTCTAGGTCAGACACTTGCTTACCAGCCATTGGACCTTCAAGTTTGTCAGCTGTAATTGTACCATTTTCTGATACCTCATTCATTGGCGTATCATATTTGAATAATGTAACTACTACAGGTCCGTTTTCACCTTTCGTACCTTGGTGGATATGCCCTGCTGTCGCACCCTCTATATTTGTGGCGTTAATAGTATACCCTATAGAATCCATTCCCATTGGTGTGAATTCAGCAACACCTGTTGCCTCGGTTTGAACCGGAGGTACCTCTTCGTTGCCTGTGAGGTTTACTGTAATTGTCATGGGTTCCTGAGCAAAGACCATACTCGTCAAATCATATGGTAAAAGAGTCAGGGCTGCAAATATTGCAATCATTGTCCCTACACTGATATTCAATATTGCTATTCTTGCTTTTCTTGATTCGATAGTCATTACCCACCTTTGCAGTACATACTATATAATGCTACATCAAGGCTTGAAATAGTTATCATAACTTGATAATACCATCGAAGTTAACTTATATAGTGATTCGAGGGGTACTAAATTTTAGTTTTTAACATTGTTTAACTGCCTCTCTCCTATCTATTCGGCGAAACTGTCGATGAAGATTTACTAAATTCTCACTGGAATTTAGAACATATTTGGAACACGGAAGCTTAGATAGAGGAGATAGCACAAGGCAACAAGGCAGCAACCATCTATTGTGGGAAGCTAATTTCTAGTCTTTCAAATTTGGTGCCCGAACAATCAAATCTGGATTGATTTGCCGCTATTCTGAAATTAACATAGTTAATCATGCCTTTAATATAGGTCTGATGGAGTATGCTCAGTTTGAGTCAGCCGCTGGAGACTCATTCTAGTTTCCTTTGGGTGTTCATGGTGAGTCTCCCGCGGTTTCTTCTATCCTGTTTTCCAATCTATCGATAAATATATGAATACCCACTACTTCTATGGCGTGTGCATAAAGTGGATCCCAACTATGACGATATTCTACTCCAGTTCTGACTTTACTCTTCTGATCAAATTCTCTAATGCAACAGGCTTTGTAATGAAGCATCCTAAACTCAGACTTTTATATTGCTCCCTTAATGCTTCTATATTCATTTCACCTGCAGAAATATAACAAATCCTAACGTTCAAGTCTAATTCGAGAATTCTCTCAGAGAATTCAAAACCGTTCATTTTCGGCATATTTACATCTATAAGCAAGAGGTCGTAGAAGTTTATCTTGAACTCTGTCAATGCCAAGATAGGGCTGTTATAGGTGAAGACTTGAAAGGCCATCTTGTCCCCATCATTTTCATTTTCTTCTTCTAAACCCTTTTTGAATGTTAAAGTTATATCCGGATCATCGTCTACGACTAGGATTCGTTTGACATTCGGAGATAACTTTTCTTTTTGTATTTGCTGTTCTCGTTCTACTTTACCCTGGCCATGAGGAATATTATTTCCTAGATATTTACATTCACCTGAAAGGGGATTCATATTTTTGACTTGGGATACATATTTTGTTCTTGTCTCCCTAAAAAAAGATTACTGACAAATTTACCCTCTAATATTACACTAGGACTGACAAACTTAACTAATTGTTTCCAATGACCTTCCCAGTAAGACACCAGAATATGCAAAATCACTTTTCATTAATGCCTCTGTGTATTTTGAGAACATCGAGTTCTCTATACATGAACCATGCATTGGATAAATCATATCAGGTGATAGGTCAATCAATCTTTTTGTAGTGCGCCTTACAGGTGTTTCACTTGAAAATATGCCGATACCCTTATAGAAATTAATCATACTCTCCGAAAGGTCATCTGATATCACTGGCTTATTGTTACCAGGTTGAATGAACAAATCAGATGGAAAAAGAGATCTGGTTGTTTCCTCAAATATCATCATACTATCCCAGTGATGAACATGCGGGGTCATTACGAATCTAAACTGTCTTTTGCCTGTTTTCAGCGTTTCGTTGTCCCAGAACGAAATATGGTCGAACGGAACATTATACCATCCTGTTAGATTTAGTTTGGAACTCAAATCGCTGCATACTAACCTTGCGTCGGCAGAGTCCAGAATCGCCATTCCTCCCCATTCGTCACTCTCAAAGTGTAAAAATGCTACATAGGCTAACTTCTGTATTGGAATTACTTCTTTTATCTTCTCTTCTATTTTTGAGTACATTCCTATTGGTCCAGTATGAATTAGCATGGGCTTTTCATCATTCACTAAAAATTGATTAAACGTAATTCCATAAATATCAACAAACCCTGCAATTCTATATATTCCATCACGAATCTCCGAAATTTCTACGTCAATGTCCTTTGGACTGTATTGAGTCTTACTAATCTCTGCCATTCATCATCAATTCTCATTTCAATAGGGCAACTGATAAACATTTTTTCCTCAGTCACTAATTATTTCTTAAAAAATAAGAGTATATTTAGACTACTACCAAAAATGACTTATTGGTGTTATAGAGAGTACACATATAGATATGTAATTATGGACAGCTCAGAATTTACGATAGCTAAATTGTTATCTCAGTCAGGTCAAAAAATAAAACTATTGATTGGTACCATTCTACAGGCTAGTCGTAAATCGGTTTGCCATTCGAATCGTATCGCTTGACAGTTCTTCCCTTATCGCCTTGACCAGGAATAGAAGCTTTTGCTTCTCTTGGTCTACGCTGCCGTACCACAAATAACAGCACGCCGAAACCTATGAAGAATCCAGCGGTAGTCGCATACATAAACATTAGATCTGCCATAAACCTCCACTCCCTCGGTCTCTATTAAGGATTTCTCTACTTATCCCCAAGTAACAGACAATCTTGAAAATAATCAAATCGGATGGTTCGCTGCATATGATATTTTGCACAAAATTATTGGTTAAAGTGTCTAAATGAACTTTACACTGACGGCAGCAGAAGTGCCCTAGAATGCGCTGCACTATTATATGTAGACCCTCTCATATTTGAGTTACTCTGAAACACCGTAGACAGCACAAGAGGCGTTGCCTAGGTTGGAGATTCTTTAAACCCCCTCTTGTTGATTTCGTCATGGACGACACTCTGCTCCGTTGTATAGAGTGTTACCAAATTCCAACAAATACCGACTCTATAATCATCACGAAGCATCAAAACAGGTGCTCTAAACAGCCAAACGGTAATAACGTGACAAGATTGTGGACAACTATATATCTAATGCAGAGTAATGCTATTATGATTGCTATCAAAAGCTCGATCAATATTGATAGTTGATGATGAAATTGATATAATTAATTCAGTAAAACGTTGGTTAGAAGCGGATGGTTTTAAAGTTCATGGAATTGCTGATCCATTACAAGCTTTAGAATATTTTCAGAACAATTCTGATGATATAGATGTAGTATTATCCGACATAAGAATGCGAAAAATAGATGGTCGTGACCTTGTTAAAAGAATTAAAACCATACGGCCGGAAACTAAGATCATATTCATGACTGCACTAGAAACTGATCGCCTGGAATTGTCAGAGACGCTGCCATCAATCAAGATAGATGGATTTATGACAAAGCCCGGATCTTTGCAAAAGTTGGCAAACGATCTAAATAAAATTGAATAAGTACGCTCTGTTTCATCTATACTAGGGATTACCTAAAGTGCAGCCCGATTGAGCTACCTAAGATTAGTATCGATAAATATCACTATAAATCGGATGGGAATAATGAGTTATACATGGCGGATTACGTTCCAGAACCGGCCGTAGAAATGTTACCGAATGGCTAGTGAGTAGGTTTATCCCTTTTATAATTTTCATATGAGCGATTTAATTCGTAAGCAGCCGATACTAACCGATTTGAGATAGTTATCAAGACATCGGGATCAAACTTTGATTTATCCTGTGCCATCTCCTGCGAATACGTTTTGATTTCTTCCAATTTTTCTTCTAGCATTAAAATGCTTAAACCCAATCTTCTAAAATTTGCTTCTCCTGATTCTGAACTCATGTGCCTTTCTAATTCTGATAAGTATTAAAACTCGTCGTTAAAGGATCAGATTTTTCATTCTGCATCCTTGCATTTATAGCATCGTCTCTGATCATTAATTGAAAAATCCAATAGTTAGACTAAACTAGAATAGGAAAACAGATTTGGTTTGAGAATCTTTTTTACATTTTCATAGCAGCCACTGCCAGCGTTCTTATTGTTGCACTATGGGTGGTTCCATCTATTGAATCAGAAAATAGATTCAACATAGACTATTATGATATATCTCGACCCACTTCTGTTGAGTCTCCCATGGTTTTCCTAGTCTTTGTCTATTTCCATTCCCAAGTCTTAGAGGAGCAATTTCCATGCTCATCAGTCTCGTATTCAAACACTCCCACCAAGTTATTGAGATTTGACAGTTTTCCTCCCTAGCCTGTTGAAGGTACTTTAAAGAATATTGAACCACGGAAACTGACTTTTCCTGGACCGGTAAATTTGCCCATACCCTTACCTTTCCAAGTTGTCATTCCATGGCCGTCTTTAGATGTTATTATCCCATATCCTTCACCTTGTAATATTCCTCCCTCCCCAAGCACAGCCGTGTAGGAACCAATTTCCGTGCAAAGAGTTCCTTTAAAGTTTCCTTCCATTTTGAAAGATGTTACCACTTTAGGTGGATCTACATCCAAAACTCTTTCATTCGTCGTTTTACCTCTAGACTCTTCAATTAATTCTCCTAAAACCATAGTGGCGCTATTTGAGACTCTTGTATTTAAGGAAATTCTAGAAATGCGTCCTACCATTTCATGTTATGAGAGTAAAAATGATCTAGAGGGAAGGTACATATACCTATTAAATATGGGTATCGTAACTTGGTATTTTGTCACCCAAAGAAGTTTGTTCATAGGACTATATTGTTTGTAATCGTCGTAATTTCACTGTTACCTGTGTCTGAAGGTGTGAAGTGGTCAATTCTTACAGCAGGTGACGCACAAGAACCTCCAAAAGAAAAGGTCTCTGTAATGTATGCGGCGTCGTTGATAAAGACTTTTGAAGATGTACTCGGACCAGCATTCCAAAAGGAATCCGGCTATCCATATGAAGGGGAGGCTAGAGGTTCAGTGCAAATTGCGAATATGATAATTGACGGATTGAGAACACCTGATTTCTTCGTTAGTGCAGGCACAGTTCCCATAAAAAGACTGATGAATAATACCACTCCATATGCAGACTGGTTAATCAAGTTCGGTTCTGCAGAAATGGTGATTGCATATTCTCCCAAAAGCCGCTTTTTCAGCGACTTGGAAAAGGCAAGAACAGGAGAGAAACCATGGTATCAGGTGTTATCTAGTCCGGATCTCAGGTTCGGAAGAACTGATCCCGAATTAGATCCAAAGGGATACTACATGATCATCACTGCAGAACTTGCAAATTCGTATTACAATAATACTGGAATTAAACAAAGGATCCTAGGAGATGACAGAAATACAGACCAGATCTTCCCAGAAGAAATCCTCAAAACTATTTTGGAACAGGGTCAACTCGATGCGGTAGCCGCTTACAAACATGAGGCGGTGGCAAGAGGACTCCCATATATCACGTTACCTCCCCAGATTAACCTCGCGGACCCAACCCTTGCTGATATTTACAAGAAGGGATCATACACTTTACAGAAGGATGGTCAAATTGTATATGGTGAACCAATCTATTTCTCATTTACGATTCCTACTACTGTAAAGAATCTTGATGGGGCTATCTCTTTTGGGGATTTCATACTGTCAAGTAATGGCCCGAATATTCTAAAAGATCAGGGATTGAACCCGATTTCCCCAATAATAGAAGGCGATATGCCAAAGGTTCCTTCTGCTCTACGGGATAGAGTAGAACAGGGAATGATGGCACCTAATGCATCGTTGCCCCAAAAAGACATTTTTCATACTTCGCACCAAAATCATATATTATTCCAAAATGTGGAGGGTGTAAGATACCTTAATTCACTGCTATTCCTACACGAATATACAGCCAGAAAGAGAATATCCAGAAGTTACTTTATCAATGACGTTGATATTAGTGTTTTACACGTTACTGTATGATTACACATGTTCGACCCAATAAGTCACTATACAAACAGAAAAGAATCCACTAGAATATAGATCCCAAGTCCAATGAGGACAAAAGGCAAAACAATATTCCCGATATGGCGTATTCGGGAGGCAACTATAGGATGATTTACAAAATAAAACGCTAATGTGCACCAAACTGCGGTCATTGCAAGAAAAACTGATGTAAGCACCGTTATTTCTCCAATAGCATTGTATTTAGAATACAATGGAACATAAACCCCACACCCAAACTTATTGAAACATCAATTCTAGCAGTATTGTTCGCCATTTCGGATACTAACCATGAAGTAATGTAACCTTTAGAATAAAAACTTGTGTGGGAGAGTGTAACAATCATTTACTGAGTAATGCATGAGCACAACTAACTGATAATCGTGCTTTATTTCTAACTCTATTTCTAACTCCAGTCATGGGGCAATCACGCCTGTTGCATGTTCGTTGTATACAATCGACCTTACGACAAAAGTAATTACCAGGGCCGCTCCAATCATTATTCCAAGCACTATTACGATATCTGTGATTGTTCCATGACCGGTCAACCTCATTTATTTTACCAAGAATTATAGAAGGTAGCATTAAAGTTGACAGGATTAAAAAAAGTGGACATTTATGTATTGACAATTTGAAGTGTCAGTAAAGTGGCTTTACCACAATACCTGGGGGTTATAGAGGTCTACTTCCGCTGTAACAACAATTGTATTATCGCAATTGCAACGGGAATTATTGTTGCAAAAGATGGTCATACGCTTTAACCTCCTCCATATCGATTCGTCAACTAAAAAGTGGCGTTATTTTTAACGTTTAGTTAGGGAATTGTATCTCACGATTTAGATTCTAATTTGCGTTCAATCTCCCTTACTATCCAATCTTTGTGATATTTGATTGTTGTAAAGACATAGAGTTCCGCATTTCTTACTTCCTGAAATGACAGAATTTTCTTAAACATTGAATCAATTGCAAAGACATCATTACCGAAGACAGAAAAAATAACAATATTGTCATGACTAAGTAGGGGGAGAACGTAGGAAAGGATATTCTGGAAATTCGGTATAAACTCTTTCTATAACCTTATGGGAACTAGATCTCTTACTCCAATATCTTTCCGTTATTTCATTTCTACCGTTATCATCATTAACATAAATTAATAGCCCAAACACGACAAGTCCTTTCATAGCGGCAGGATTGCAGATTACGGAGAATCGCACTACCCCATCATCTTTTAGTTTGTTAAGAATTCTGTTTCCAGTCCTTGTTGAAACAGATGCTGATCGTGCTATATCAGCGAGTCCTATTTGTGTATCTAGAACTAGACATCTTGTTATTTTTAGGTCGGTGGGGCTAAGATTAGTTTGCTGTCGCTTACTGTGCGCATCAGTTTCAAAATTTCCTGTATTACTGGCTAGTATTGCCTTTTCTATAAGACCAGTTTTCAAAAGTAATGAATTTACATGATCCTCATTATTCTTTCCTGTAATATCATCATCATTAATGGTTACTCTTACTGCGACACGAAATATAGAAACCTCTCCTAGGATTTCGATTTCTGCAATAATATTTCCTAAGCGATTAAGATGTTCAATAATCATTTTCCTTCTATTATTACTATCTTTGATGCCTTTATCTTCATGTTTTGTGAATATGTAATAGATTCTATAGCCTAAGACTGCATAATTAATGTCGGTAATATACTCTTGGATTACACCTTTAGATGCCATCCTTTTGATTCTGGTTTTTATGCTATTTCTAGTCAAATTAAGTGCAGAGCCTATTTTTTCATAGGATAAACGAGAAATTTTTGCTAGTTGACCAATTATTCTTCGATCTGTTTTGTCTAATGTGTAGTTTTCTTCTTTAATTATTTCAACAATACTGTATACTATCTATAACATGTTCATAAAGTCGATGTCTGAATCGTGCAGCGTAACTCCCACCAAGCCTAAGTAAATTCAGTCCTATAATATATTTATGAATAATCATAAAGAAACTATTTTAGTGACAGGGGCAACCGGAACTGTAGGTAGTGAAGTTGTAAAGCACCTTGCAGGATTATCACCATCCTCAGATTATAATGTCAAGGCTGCGATTCACTCTAAAAATAAGTCTGATCAACTTAGACAATTTGAAAATAAAGGAGTTGAAATCGTTGATCTGGATTTTACCAAGCAAGAAACCGTTACACGTGCTTTAAACAATGTTGATAAGGTATTCATACAAACAATCCCCGTCCCTAATGTGGCAGATATTAGTTCCAATCTAATAAATGAGGCAAAGAAAAATGATGTGAAATATGTTGTAAAATTATCTGCTATGGGAGCCGGCTCTGAACCTGAATCTACAATTTTGCGAGTGCACGGAGAGGAAGAAAAAATAATACAAGATTCCGGAATACCTTATACCTTTTTGCGACCTCCTGCATTTATGCAAAATTTTGTAACTCAACTTGGTCATACAATAAGAACTCAAAAATGCATTCTATATTCCTGCAGGCGACGCAAAGATGAGTTTTATAGATGCTAGAGATATTGCGGCAGTAACTGTAGCGATATTAACAGATAATATCTGCCATGGAACACATCAACAATATAAAAATAAGACGTATGATATTACTGGCCAAGACGCATTATCATATGGCCAAGTTGCAGATATTCTTTCTAATGAAGTTGGCAAGAAAATATCGTATGTAGACATAACTGAAGATGATGCTCGAAAAGGGATGAAACAGATCGGTGTAGATAACTGGTCAATAAATATTTTGATCGAGTTATTTAGAATTATTAGAGCGGGCTATGGTTCAGAAACAAATACTACAGTTAGGCACATCATAGGAAGAAAGCCAATACCGTTTGTTCAATTTGCTAGGGATTATGCTGACGCCTTTAATTAAGAAAGGTGGGCATATTGCGGTGTGCTTCTGACATCTTAATCGGTTTTTAACTTTTTGAAGAATAATTATTTTTTTTGTTGAGTCCGGATTCAAAAAATAGGGCTTTTCGTGAAAAATACAAGAATCTTAAATAGGTTGCAGCAGTCCCTATTACATAGTGAGTTCAAAGGCCAAAATGTTAGAAGTTATCACAGTTGACGCATCTCCTGACAGTACAGGAAGATATGTAGGCCAATTTACTTTGCCACTTACTCATGATGTTAACATTACAAATGAATTAACTAACCGTATGAAAAATGCAGGGTCTATTAGAGAGTTGAAATATGATGAAGTTACATTTATTGACCGAGCAAATAATAAGTGTAAAGCAAGAGACTTAATGCTAATAGGACAGGCTATGCATAATCATTTCGTATATGAAAGAGATGGAACAAAAGTTGTTGGCGCACATATATTTCGTTTTACATGCAATGACTTCTCCATGTTAACCTAAGCCAATTGCAAAATTTTTTCGGTTTCTTATATCAAGTTGATTGATTTGACACCTTGAACTCAGACTCTGATATTATGCCATTTCTAAGCGCAGTTACCCTATCTTCCAGTTTTTTTAATTTCAATATAGCCAATCCATTAGCCGGTATATCGAATTTCTTAAAGTTTATCTCAGTTGCTGACTTCAATACTGCTATTTTATGCCACCATGAAAGATGTTTGCTGTTATTGTTAAGGTTGTGGCGATTGTGGCCGTTGTTGTTAATATCTTTTATCTTATAGATTCGCCGGCATTCTTTTATGATCTCATTAAGGCCCATAATACAACTATAATAAATGGTGGATAGGGTTGCTCTTACTAAGTCATTTAGATTGTCATTCGTACAGGTATTAATCACTTTCATATCCCTGATAATTGTCTGTCTTGTAGTGTTGAGTTCTTTGGCAATATCGCTCTGATCGAGTCCTTTGGACAACAATGATCTCTTTTTGGGAATGAGGTATTGGCTGCATATTCTGATGTCGCTATACATCATGGTCCAATTATTAATAACAAAAGACTAGCCGTAGGGTGGACTATACTCAAATTCCACCCGAGTTATAGAGCTTCCTACGGCTTTACTCAATCAACCATTAACATGCGATTCGAAACATTCTTAATGATAGAACTTGCAAACAAATTTCATCATTAATATTCATGCCCTGACTGGCATATTGAAAGACAAAGAATGAGGGTACAACTAAAAGGTTGAGGAGTGATGGTGTAGTCGTTGTACCGGACGAATTTAACTTTGGTATTCCTTAAGCCTTCTTCCTTACCCATCTATCTCCCTTTTTCGTATAAACTTTTTTTACCGCAGCCCATGCTACTTTATGTGTTACCTCATCAACACTTTGTCTCTTTCCACCGCGTCTTTTCTCTGGATTTTTATATTGTTTCTCGGCATTCGCATGTGCCTTTTTATATATATGCCGCGCATGTTGCGGTAAAGAATCGATTTGCTTTTCCTCCCTAGCAGAGAGTTTGGAATATCCTGGTCCTCGTTTACTTCCTCTCGTCGAGGACTTTCTTTTTGTTGCTACACTAGGCATTTTATTAATAGCAAAACATGAAATAAAAAAGTATTCAATTTCTTTTAAAGTCGCTTATATCGACTTTAGCATAATGACTTTTAAAATTTCTCGTTGCGATAAATTCACCTTGCTAATTGTATTTATTCTTTAGCAAGCAAATAATTTATTCGCCAAGTTTTCAGAATATAGGCAAAGTATCAGATGATATCTTCTTTATTCACTGCATCTAGATTATCTTCTAGCAAACTACTCTCTAATATTTGTTCAGACAGATTATTATTCGATGTGCGATAGATATTGTTAAAAAGTATGAATATGGTATACGACTATTTTCTATTTGACGATAGGCTCAGAAATAAAAAATCAATGGGCATTCCTAAGATTTGAGATTAGAAAATGAATGACGTTTAGATCATGGAATTTCGGTTAGTCGTATGAAAGTGAAAAAGAGGAAGAGGGCGAAAAATGATATCAGCTCAAACCACCACGGCAAGACACGAAAGGATAGACCGGTTCTAGGCTTTTCTACTTTAAGAAATGCTCTAAAGTTCCTGGGTCCTGGTCTAATAACTGGGGCATCAGATGACGACCCGTCAGGTATTGCAACCTATTCCCAGGCTGGGGCAAAGTTCGGCCTTGGGATGTTGTGGCTAGCAATATTTCAATATCCATTAATGACAGCTATTCAGGAAATGTGTGCTCGGATTGGATTGGTCACCGGAGACGGAATAGCAGGAGTAATGAAGCGAAAATATTCAAAACCAGTTGTTTTTCCGCTCGTATTTCTTCTACTTGTTGCAAATACGATAAACACAGGTGCTGATATCGGTGCAATGGCAGCATCTGTAAGACTAGTATTTCCCCAAATACCCTTTGTTGTTGCCATAGTTTCTTTTGCAGCGCTAATTCTTGCAGCTGAAATATTGGTGCCATATGAAAAATATGTAAGAGTGCTAAAGTATCTTACACTTTCTTTGTTTGCCTATGTGGTAACGGCTCTAATTGTTGGCGGTAATGCATTGCAAATCTTACTGTCAAGCGTGATTCCTCATATCGAATTTACAAAAGAATACGTAATGATTTTAGTTGCAATATTTGGTACCACGATATCACCTTATCTATTCTTTTGGCAAGCCTCTGAAGAGTCAGAAGAAGATGTTGCCAAGCACAAGATAAAGGAGATAGGTCAAGGAAAGCCCAAAATCACAAAGAAAGAGGTAAAGATAATGCGAATGGATGTAGCAGTAGGAATGGCCTTCTCAGTACTGATAATGTCATCCATTGTGATAACTTCTGCCGGAAGTCTGCACGCTAATGGCATTACTGATATTTCAACTTCGGCAGAAGCCGCGAATGCCCTTGAACCACTAGTGAAGACATTTCCGTATTCTGGTAAAATAGCTGAAGCGATATTTGCTCTTGGAATAATTGGTACTGGTCTGTTAGCCGTACCTGTTCTAGCAGGAGCATCGGCATATGCCATATCAGACACTTTTGGTTGGAAGCAAGGTCTTGGTATGAGGTTCAAGCAAGCAAAGCCATTTTACTTGATAATTGCAATCTCTACCATATTAGGATTAGTAATAAATTTTGTTGGTATTGACCCAATTAAAGCGTTAATATACACTGCAGTCATAAACGGAATTATCACAGTTCCAATTCTCTTTGTAATCCTAAAGATAGCGAATGACAAGAAAATACTTGAAGACAAAACTAATGGTTTGGGATCAAATATACTAGGATGGCTAACGTTTATGATAATGGGCTTATCAGTGATGGCTCTTTTCTTAACGTGGGCATACTAATAAATTGAAACCTGCTTTGCTTTGTAGTTAACTTGAATGGATATTTCTATCACATATCATAATAAGTATTTTAGCGAAGTTTAAACTCTCATAAACAGGGATAAATTATTGAATATTTCTTCAATAATCAAAGCTTAACAGATAGAGACAGAGATATAGATAGAGATAGAGACAGAATCCTAAAAAGTAGGATTTGGCTACCAGACATCTGGAATCGCAACCCGCCGCCCACGACCGACACCAATTTTGTAGGCTCCGATGTTCGTATGTTGTGCGAATGCTCCTTTATAGTCAATTTCCTTCTTCTTTAATGTTGGTTCGTGTGCGTATGCATTAGCAGGATCGCCAGTAGGCCCATCGGGTGTCTTTAACCTAGACTTACTTTAGGACCAGAGTACCTAGCAGAAAGGCTTATTCTTGGCACGCATCAATCACTTGTATGAAAAGCTAGGCTTGACTTAAATTCGAGATTTTTCATCAAAGTAAAAATACCTCGATGCAGTAGTGATGATTAATCTAGCTAGCATGGTCAGAGCGAATCCTAAGATGCTACTTTGCGGGATCGTCCACAACTCTAGGGCCGAAATCAAAACCTCCCCCAAATCCTGATATTCTACCGCTTACGCTTTGATTCTCTCCAATATTCGTTTCATTAGTTTCGTTCTACTCTGAGTGATTACACTACTGGTATTTACTAAAGCCAAAATGATAGCAATAAGCATGATTGAATATTGGCCTATCATGCTAAAACGATCACAGGATGCAATAAATATGTTTTAGAACTCATCAGTATAGAAGCCCAATTCTCGGAAAAAATTTTCCGATATCCCGGTATTAAGGTTCTCTAATAAGTATCAGCTAGATATCTAGCGTAGGTTTTGATATCTGATTAGTGGACTTGGCCTTAGAGATTCCAGTCCTTGATTTTTCTTCTGATGTTGATATCTCCATCATCTACTACCCCCTACAGTTTTTTGAACTCTGCATCATCGCCGTCGTAAACCAACCTATAGTCATCGTGTCTTTCCAAAATGGTAAGTCTTGAGCCACTATCCCACAAAACCCAAACCTTGAAAGGCTTATCCTCATAAGACATTTCAGATACGTCCACGATTGTTCCCCTATCCCCAGGTTTCAGGTCTGCATATAGGTTATCAGTGTGTATGAGTTCAATCCTCTTCCCCAATACAGTAGGCTTAATCCCTAATCTAAGCAAAACTAAACATAAACCTCCCCAATAGAGGGACCTTGGTAAAAGTTCGTATCGGTTCCATGTTGCTGCTCATATGCTGTCGTAGCTTAGACAATTGTAATAAACACAACTGCGACAGATAGAAAGCATATATGAAATCACTGGTGATATCTGACATTAATATTGACTAGGTGGTCAGTTATTAATAAAATAGAATGAAACTAAAAGTCGAAGTTGATGACAATGTATACAAGGGATACAGCTGCAGTGCTGCTAGTTGCCCAAGAAAAAAGAAAAAGTCGTTACCTTAAGGATGGACGAAGAATCATTTAAGACAGTCGAAGACTATGCTAAAAGTAAGGGGATAAGTGTAAGCGCATACATAACCTCTCTTTTAGGCTCATATACGGAATGGTTTATACCCTTGGCCTCTGTTGAAAGGATCGCTTTTCCAAAGAAGGCGCTAGATCAACTTTTTTCCTATGCTAGCAAGGAGAGTTTAGACAACATGGTAAAAGAATGGGCAGATGAGCCAAAGAATGCTATCCGTCTTCTTGGTGGTGAATTTAATTTGGAATCGGCGTTAGATTCTATCTCCAAGACTAGCAAATACCTAATGGGAACAGATGCAAGGATTATCACCACTCAGCAAAAGGAAACATGGATTGTAATTAGACATAGCTTGGGCGATAATTTCTCATATTTTTGGAATCAAATGTTTATTCACGTTTTTGAACTGTTAAAGGATCAAGTCGATATTAAAACAGAATATGATAAAACAACGGTTTCTATTAGATTAAAGGAAATATAGATGCTGTTAGATAGATAGGGATTTCATTGACATTCTCAATCTCTTTCTGAACTTTATGCGGTCATTAGATCCTTCATGTTCAGACCCGAACAGTCTGAAGAATCTAGGTTTGTATACATTGTCATCATTCTATTTTATAAACAAGAACCATCTAATGGAAACAAGGGGGTATTTACGGCATTAGATTATGCTGCCACGCCCCACAAGTGTTGAGTTAGTTGAAGATGAAAATACCTACATCAGAAGAAGAGTCAAGGACGAGGACATGTAATATTATTATGGTCGACGATGAGCTGGATGTTAATATTACAATAAAGACAGCTTTGGAGGAAAACGGAGGCTTTCATGTAGATACGTTCAACGACGCCGAGTCCGCTCTATTTGCATTCAAACCTGGCCATTATGATTTGGCGATTCTAGACATTAAGATGCCGGGAATGAATGGCTTTCAGCTCTGTAAAAGACTAAGAGATATAGATAAAGGGTTAAAAATAAGTTTCTTGACTGCTACAGAATTGACTTATTTTCAAGACGTAGATTCAGTTGTTATTAATGATTTAAGAACAGACTGTTTTATCACCAAACCCGTGAATACCACTGACTTGATAGATAGACTAAAGGTTATACTATCACAAGAATGACAGATGCCACACATAGTTTTTGTTGGCGTCATTCTTAGTATCCTATATACCGAAGGAAAGCCAAGGCAAAATTTCTTATGAGATTGCTTATAGTCTGTGTTTTAACCAAAGACTATATTACCATGGCTGGAGATAAAGAATACACACATGCCGTAACATCATGTTGACAAGACTGTCTGTTAATGATGATAAGTCGGATCGCAGTTCACTTACTGAGCCTACCGATTCGCAAAAAGAAATAATAACCGATAACAGAGCATTATTTAAAACAGTTCTAATAATAGATGATGACCATGATGTGACTACGGTCTTCGGCTTGAGTTTGCAGGATGAAGGTTTTGACGTATACACATATAATGATCCCTTAGAAGCATTATCGAAGTTCAGACCGAACTTCTATGATCTCCTACTAATTGATATCAATATGCCCAAAATGAATGGCATTGACCTATCTATAAAATTATTAGAATTGGATATCAATGTTAAGATTTGTTTCATAACTGCAGGAGATGCAAATATGGAAGTGTTGAGAGAACTTTATCCCAACAGAAGTATAGGGTGTTATATAAAAAAGCCAGTTACAATAGATCAATTAGTTAGAAGAATAAAGGCAGAGTTGGATTAAGTATTAGGATAGGAAGTAGAACCGCCCTTTCTTACCTCCCTTACCACAAACTCAATGTATTTTTCTAATTCCATTTCATCCAATTCAACCGGCTCCTCGAGTTCTTTTTCTAATTCAATCTTATCTCTATTAACTTGCTTTACAGTATTTTGAATTTCCTTTTCCATTTCGGCATGTCCTATCGCACCTAACAACGTTGATTCCAGAGCATGTTTGTGTATAGATCTACGCAATTCATTATTTGCTGAAACTAATGTTGCTGAATTATAGATTCCTAATAACATCAAATATGATGCTGATACTAAAATAGTAATTGTAACTAATCCGAAAGGAGGATATGGACTAATTATTTGTGTTGCGGCCTGATTTGAACTAAATATTAGTAAAATGCCCCAGCCAGACATAATCATGTATATCTTGATATTTATTTCATAACCTATGATTCTGGAGATGTTCCAAAATACTATTCCAAATAGCAGTCCTCCGATGGGCTTACTTAATGCTAGAAATGCCCCTAATATAATGGAAACAGAAACGGGATCGAATTCCAGAAATGAGACTAGTATACCACCTATGATAAACTGGTAAAAGTAAGTTATTATAAAATAAACAAGTGGAATAGATAATATAACCCAGTATACAACCGCATTGATAAGTTTCTCTCTATAATAGTTCATCAAAATAGCTGTTGTAATCCAGATGCTAAAAAATGACATAAATGAAGATATTCGGTAGATATTATCTAATAGTTGGTGTCTACCACCAGTTAAGTCTCCCGAACTTCCATAAAACTCTCCTGCCAGTTGAGGTCTGTCATTTACCTTTACACCAATGAAGGCGGCTGTCATGACTAAATTAAATGCTATCACTGACATCGATATAAAATATAAAAGGACTATCAGGTCATGGCGTGATTTATACCATGAAAGAAATAGTAAAGACAGCCATACCATAAAACCTGCGGCCGTTCCATAACTTATTGCAATTATGGTGACAACGACTATAGTGTAATAGTAACTATCATGGAATTGTTGAAATATGAGAAATCCTATCAGACCGGCTAATACAAATAAGGAGAGTAAAGAAGCTACATAGATAGTCTTGACCTTTAATGTCCTATTTAGTCGGTCTGTTTGGAACGAAGTATGAATATACCTGACTAAAAATAATTGTAAAAGTAAACATAAAGAACTGTTGACGGTAAATAATATCAACTTCCCTAGCATAGGAATAAAATTCTTGTCGATAAGATCGTTGATTTTAACGATTGAGATATCGATTATTGAAGTGACTATCAAGCCTATCATAATCAAAAGGAATTTCTTTTGATTGAAAGGCATTCTATGCTGACTCTGCAACTTCATTTAAGAAAGAACAAAGCCAGACATAACCTTTTAGTAATAGAGCACAAGACAATGATCCTATCTTGAATCTCATGATCTATGTGTTCTTGGCGCCCTTATTGTCTTTGTTACTATTTTCTTTTGTAATATTTCCTGTCGCAGGATCAACCCCAGTAAATATTTTTCCACCAGGAAGTAAACCCTATGATTTACCTTACGACAAGCAAATAGAAAACTTCTGGAAATGGATACTAAGTATTCCGGCCAAGGATAATCCAATTAACGATTCTACAGGAGAAAAATGCGCTACCGGCCAATTGAAGACTAACTCATCTGTGTTTTACTTGGCTTTTAATAATGGAGGTGTATCCGAAAGAACTTGCAAGGTCCCAGCAGGAAAAGGTTTGTTTATACCTGTAATGCAGGTAGAACTCTCTGATAAGGACACCCCAGGTGCAACCGTTGAAGACTTGAAATTATCCGCAAAGACTGATCAGGATAGTGTTAACAGTTTGTATCTCAAGATAGGAGATAAAGAGTATAATTTTAATGATCTCCGCCCATACAGAGCGGATACGAATGCTTTTGACGTTGATTATGCTGATAACGGAATCTTTGGTATTGTTGAAGGCGGCCCTACCAAGGCAGTAGCAGACGGGTATTATATTATGACTGATCCACTTCCAGCAGGGAATCATACAGTTCATTATAAATCAAGTTTGAGTTGTTTAGACCCAGGCTGTGCTGAACCCAATTTTGCTCAAGATATCAAATACAATATAATTGCAAAATAGCATGTGAAGGTCAAAGTCTAGAGTAACCAACGAGGCAAAACTTAAACGTATTAGCTACCATACAATAGTAACAGTATGGCTAACTATCAAAAGACACAGGAGTTATTCAATGGAGAACCAAACAGAGAGCTCGGGCTCAAATACGAAAAATTAGGGGAGCAACTTGCTGAAGAAAAATGGTTCGCACAGGTAAAGAACCCGCTTGTATCGTTTGTTAACTGAAGACTAGACTAAACAGATTGTAAACTTTACTTGCTTGATTGTGTAAAGCTTGTTTGCTTGCCCTCTCTAAATATTATATTTCGCATTAGCTAGTCTAAGGGGGCCATCTACTATGAGATGCTGCAGGAAGGCCCTAGACTCAGTGAGCAATTAAACTCTTTAGGCATATGCTGAGTCTCCTGCAGCTTCATTGAACCTTTGTTATTGCTAAATACGATATTTCACAGTAGCTAGCTTGAGGGCCTATAAACCCAGACCAATGTAGCCAAGACAGCTGCAGGGAGGCCCCAGACTCGACTGCTTCACGAATAGTAAAGGTTGTGTATCATCGAGTCTCCTGTAGCTTTATTGAATTCTTTCTTTGCATCTTATTGGCTAAATACGATATTTCACAGTAGCACAAGGGGTTAAACAACTATTCCTCCCGACATCGCTGCAGGTGGCCCTAGACTCAGCACACTATGAGATTTGAGCTGAGTCTCCTGCAGCATTGCTGATAAGCTTTGTTATTGCTAAATATGATATTTCACAATAGCTAGCTCAAGGGGCCGTAATCATGGGAGAAGATATCGCCTGCAGGTAGCTCCTAGACTCAGCTCAGCCGCTTGACAAATCGGTTTTCCATCATCAAGCTGAGTCTCCTGCGGCTTCGATTATATTTAGCTATCATCATCAGCTAGCTAACAACTCGGAGAAAAAGCATACCCTTTCGTGCGGGATATGTGAGGCCGGGTCATGACTATACTCTTCACGCCTCTTCTCTGAGTTATATTATCACCTATCCTTTAAGTTTTTTAAAAGAAATCTCTTTAAGAGGTTCTAAAAGAGATTTAACATAGTTTCTTATCTGTAATAAGAATGAAACAAATAAAGTGGAGCTTGTTGGCAACAGCAGTATTAGCATCACTAGTGTTTTCTGTAACTATACAACAACAAAACGCAGCAGCAACTAATGAGGATAAGGATAAGTTCATTACCAATCACCATGATCACTCGAATATTTTTGGAAACAAAGCTAACGAAGGTAGTGTATCCAATGAAGAGGACTCGCATTTTAACTTCAACGACAACACAAATAGAGAAGATAGAATAAAGTGTAATTCACACTCCATACCTGCTAACACCGGCGAAGAGGGAAACGTTCCTTGCTTTTAATGAACGGGTCTTATCTTTCGTCGTAGCTTGTGAATCGGAATCCTGCTCTCTCTAGGGCTTTGAACGATTCTGGTAGCTTCGGCTGCTTGTATACCGTTGGTGAGGGTTATGCTTGCCGGTCTATAGTAATAATGGGAATCCCCTGATCGTCTATGATATTGCCGTGTTCGTCAGTGGGTGGACCTGGGAGATCAAACTTGTCTGCCTTCTTGACTGGCTCCTGTTTGGGCCAATATTCAATCTGACATTTAACACAGAGAAAACCACCTTTCTTATCTTCCTGAGTGAAAGGAATTAATCGAGAGTTGCAGTGTGAGCAATAAAATGTTGTTGATTCAATTGGAGAATTGTTGGAAATGTCTATGACAACACTATGATCTTCACTTTTGACTTGTGCACTCTTTACTTGTGAATTGTCCATGTATGTTATTCCTTATTCCGTTTGAAGAATATTAACGAAAGGCGAAATGCATCAACCAGATCATCAAAACTTGTGTTAAGCTTATCAAGCTTGTATTCTTCTGCTTGTGCCGTCCTAAGACCTGTTAATAACTTGTCAAAGCGCTTGTCTATTGCGATCAAGCTGCTGCCACCATCTTCATCGTCCTCTTCAACTTCTTCCATTAACCACTTCGCATGTTGCAACATCTTAGCGCCTTCGGCCCCAAAGGGAACGGGCACAACTATCATTCTATTTTCGATGTGAGTATTGAGCTTCTTACATTCTGCAATCTGATCGCTGATATATTTCTGATTAAATGGCTCGTCAAACTCTCGCTTTAAAGACTCCCAAACTTCAGGGTTAGCAGCATCCACATAGATGTTAGAGATATAACCACACTTAGCTTTGAGCTTCCAGATTGTATCAATCATTACTGCAAAGTTAGGCCGGTCATATTCTTCTCCATGGATAACCTGAATCTTACCGTCGACATATTGGGTTATGACAATTGCAAACTTGGAAGACCCAAAGCCTGGATCAATTCCAATTGATTTCTTTGCATTTGGATTAATATTCTCTGGATTATACGCTATCTTTTGGCAGTTCTCTATAGATAGTTGTGAGAAGACATTGCCCACTAACCCAAGATACTGAAGTTCGAACTCACGTCCAAACTCTGGTGATAAGCGAGCGGTTGCTATTTGTTCTTCTGAATATATGGGATAAAGCCCTTCCAATCCATAATGATAATCAAACTTTAGTTTATGATACAGCGAGTCTTGTTCTAATTCAATTTGCTGCATTAATCCACCTGGCGCTTTTGGTGTTGAAACTAAAACGATATGAGGATCTGAGCTAGGCTTTCCAATATAGCCCTCCATTACCGCTCGAGCTTCTCGCTGTTGAAAGATGGGATACATATCGCTTTCGTCGGATAAAATGAATTTGACATCTGTCAGGCCTCTCATAGTGTCAACATGGTGCGATGGGAATGCCTCGACTTTAACACCATTAAGATAGGCGACTGTGCTTTGAGTTCTGTCATAACGAGCTATTAGTAGCTCGTTTGTGAACAGGCCTTTGAACCTGGCAATCAAGTCCTCTGCTAAATCAATCCTAGGCCCTACAATAATACAGACTCGAGAGTTTGGAGCAAATTTACTCCCCATACTACACCAAGCGATATATCGTAATAGAAATTCGCTGCAGCCAATGCCACGCGATTTTAAGATCCAGGCATGTTTATGATTCTGAAGTGCATCATACAAAATCTTTTGATATGGTAAGACTGGCATATCATGACCGTCTTTTTTTGGACAACCTAGGACATGCCAGAAGCAACATTGTCCACCGGTGCGAATGTCTTCTAGTCTGTGCTGCTCCTTGTCAAATATCCAGAAAGGTTTGCCCTTAAGCTTGGCTTGTAAATCAATTTGCCCGCATGTAAAAGTAAATCATCTGCGGTCTTTTGTTTGATGTAATTAAGATATCTCCTAAAGGAGATTTGATAAGCTTCCCTAGTAGCTGGTGATTTGATGGCGTTGAAAAAGTTCCGATAGGTAGTCCCCTCTAAAATAGAATTATTTTCTTCTATTTTACTAGAAATGTGGGCCAAAATAGACAGGTAAACTGTCCCATAGGCCTATTTATGTAAATGCAAACACGCATAAAAAGTATATTGTTCAAATATAATTTGCCTACAAGCCGTGACATACAACGAAGACGATTCTGCATCTCAACGGTCTGATCTAATACACAAATCGGTATATTCTAAAGATGGAAAAAAGCTCGGCTTTATTAGGAAGGTTTTGTCCGATTACATGTCCATCAATAGTGGATTTATTAGTCTGAAAAAGTATTTTGTCCCAATTGGGCTTGCAGAATCAATAAGCAAAAAGGGGATCACTCTTAGTATCACCGCGTACGAGGTACGTTCAAAATACTCTTACTCGAAAATGAAAAATACTTTGATTAGTCTAGGGATAATGCCAAAAACTGCTGTACGCCAACGACCATTGTATGATAGAGTTTTGACTCTAAAGTATAAGGCTACAAGAAATAGACTGGCGGCTGCAAGTGCTTTTGTTTCAGGAATTCTTTTCCTTGTTTCAGGATATCATGCAAATTTGGAAATATATTATATAGTAAGAGACCAGATTGCAATGAATACACCTGAGGACCTATGGACTATTACTCTAGCTCCAATTGGAATTTTGGCTTTCATGGCTCAGCTTGGAGGAATTGTAGTATTAATGGGGGCGGCTTTATTTGTTGCAAACAGGGTCAACCTAGGAAAATTCCTAGTCATGATAGGGACAGGCCAGGGAATATTCACAATCAGCATACGAATAGTGTCCGAACTTTTGTCGGGAAATCTGTTTGCTTTAGAAAATAATTATATCACATGGCTTACATCTTCTGCAGTAGGCTTAGGCATATTATTCGCTGTTATATCACAATCTATTTCAAAAGGTGAAGGCGAGAGTATCGCTTCCAGGGCATTGAGATTTGTCCTTAGGAGAGGGAAAAATGAACAAGATGGTCGGACGAATATCCGATAAATAGATTTTAGCAGATGATACTATCAGTATTCATGGTCGAGTCAATTAAGGTCTAGGATGATAGCGAACATTGCAATCAATTTACCATAAACAAAATTTTGCAGGATAATTACGACATTCTATATTTACAGATCCTCTCAATGAAGGAACTCGAAGTTCGAGTGACATTTCTTATAATTTCGGATAGCTTTACATCTATTTTTGTCCTCCACTAATAAATTCCGTACCTCAGATTAAAATACTTCAACAGCTAGAGTGTACCTCGGATGTCGGATAAATACAAACCTCTTAACTCTAATCCTCATCTCTTTTATGGTATTGATTATTGGCATATTCTTGCGCAAGATACTTTTGAAAGATTCTGGAATCTGCTCTTTACGGGAGTTACAGGGAAATATCCTTCTAATTCTGGGCATACTATCAAATATTGTGGCAATCCTGAATGTTTCTCTTTAATTGCTTATTATCCTAATGAGCGACCATCGAATTGCAGTAGCTGTAAAGAAGAAATCGACTGGGAATAGATCGCACCGCATAAAACCGCATCGTGTGGGTATGGATTATACATGCTTTCGTTATTTTCTTCCTTTTACCCGTATATTCTTCTTTCTCTGACTTTTTACATCCGCATTATTCTTTTTAAATACTAGCCCCAATGCCTGTTCGATCTCGTAAGTGTTGTTGTATAGTTTTCCTTCCAATAGCTTATTTTCAATGGATTGGGAAATATTTCTGGCATTTTCATTACTGATTGAGATAGATTTACTATCTATAATGTATTCCTTGATCTGTCCCTTGGTAGCTGGAAAGGTCAAACCCTCCAGAAGATTTGCTATTTTAGAGGCTTCATTTGAATTAACCGCTTCGGTTGTGGCTGGTTCTGGTGAATTGCTCTCTAGGGGTTGAGCTGAAGCATTTGTTGGAAGCTTTTCGGACCCAGAATTATAGTTACGAGTGTTCAAATGTTTCTCTCTACACAAATTAGCGTTTTATATCTATTAAGCATATTTCATATTGCAACTAGATGCAACGTCTCAAGTAGCGTTTCTCTTGCTAAATGCTATGTGTGAATATTATACAGATTTCATTTTGCAATTTCCGATCTGTCAATCATAAGTTTACTCCAAATGTCTATCATATAACCTAGTAGATGCTGGAAACTAGACTTTAGTTCCATTCCCTATTTTAACAACAAACGCACAGCTCATCTCTGGTTCAAAATTTCCCTTAATTAAAAGACAGCCGCCGGGGTACATATAGTATTTACAGTCTTTACATTGAAATCCTTCTGCCCCTTTTTCTATTACCTGCCCCTCTTCATAACGAAGTTTTTTGCCAGTCTTTTTTACGAAATCCCACACTATATCACCAGGTAACATTCCGCTTCCCCTTGGCGAAAGGAATTTAGATATACCACGTACTAGATCAAATTTCACCTTCTACAATATGACATTTTTTTTCAGCATGCAAGTTGAATTTGCATTTAACGCAGGATTGAGCCTCGGGTGGTACCTTATCCTGTATTCTGTAAGATGCATCTTCCTTAATCATTTTCTTGTCCGTAACCAAGCGGCGGAATAGTGCTGCATCTTGAGGCGCGAAATCTTCCTCACCTTGTCCCCCTGTCGACTTGGCAATAACTGATTCTTCTATATTATCCACAGGTAAACGTCCTGTCAATATTATAGCAATACAATAATTATTGATTAACGACGGCTATTATCGCAGGGTTTTCCTAAAGAATAGTAAAATGGACACTGATTCCTTCGAATTCCCAAGGACGCAATAAAGGTTCATTGATTTTAGCACTATCACTCAGCAAAATATAAACAATACAATATTGCAATCCCACAAGAGAGCAAGATCTTGCTTAAAAACAGAATCCTAATCGTTGATGATGAGCCGGATATTGCTCAGGTTTTAAAAATGGGCCTTGAAAAAAACGGATTTGTAGTTGACACATATAATGACCCTCTAGATGTAATATCGAAATTCAAGGCTGATTCATACGATCTATTACTATTAGATATAAAAATGCCAAACATGAATGGCTTTGAATTATATAATAAATTGCACCAAATAGATGAGAAAGCCAAAATCTGTTTCATTACTGCATATGAAATTTACTATGATGAATTTAAAGGAATGTTTCCTAAAATAAAAGTGGGGTGCTTTATTCGTAAGCCAGTCTCAATAAATAATTTGGCCCGTCTGATAAAGGATGAGCTACAACAACAAGATGGTACCAATGACCAGGATGTTCAAGAGTAACTCAATCAAAACATTCTCCAAACATCTTCCGTTGCATCTTGCCTGGTTTCTATCCTTAACTTTGAATGTAAGGCTAAGTTGGTTATATCTTAGTATGACGACGATGTATATCAACTATAAGTGGACACTATGAGACACGCAATAAATTTGACAATCTTCGTTTCAACTCTTATCTAGTGGAATCTATTGCGGTTTTCCAACTTTAATAGTTCTCGTAATTTGTAGCCAAGCCATTCATTCCCATTGTACTCATGCGAGATAGATTTGATTATATCATATATTGCTCAAGTAAGATTACGCCTCATAGATCGAAAATTACACTCAACAACGTAGAAGAAGCCATAGACTGGTTTAAAAAGTCACCAAAAGGCATCCACACTCTCGTTACCTATCCAGATTTAATGATGCTAAGAAGGATATATCTACAATATGTGAAGACACAATTGGAAGAGCGTAACGAGATTGTATTGATCCTCCCATATTATGAAACCACGGATGCTGTAAGACTTGCGTTATCCGGCGAAGTTGATACTTATAATAGTAATAAATTCGGAAATTCCAGAACTGATGTACGTAAATACGAAAGAGATGCCTCACTCATAATTATGGACTCTCTAAAAGGGTATTTTCCCCTAGGAAAATGGAGCAGCAATGATAATACTAAGGATGGTAATCTCGATTTCATTTCCTACTTAGAAGTCTTACTTAAGCAGGCAGAAAGACAAGGGAAAAATGGTGTCACAGTGCTATCTGACCTAGGTTCATTTCATCATCTTGAATACGGAACACGGAAACTTGTTGCATATGAACAATCGCTACCAATAACGTATGAAGGGAGGAATTTGAAGGGTTTTTGTTTATATCACCAAAAGGATTTTGAAAGGCGTTTTAGTGAAGAACAACAAGCATCATTACTTGATTGTCATGGTCAAAATATAATTTTGACTAATATTAATTAATAAATTATTACAATGACACTGATGGTTTTTTGAATGTAGTTTAATTCTAGCATTTTCTCCACCAGTAAAAAATTAATAGTACATAGGATGTAGCCAAGAAGGGAGCAACCTTTCTATGGAAGGGTTAGCAGAAAAACGAAGAATTGGGAATAGAACCTCATCTGGAAAGAGTGGCAAGACTAGGGGATACGAACCGAAGGTTCTAGTATTAGACGATGATTTTGACATTTCTCAATTAATTAAGCAAATTCTACAAAAAGATAATTTCAAGAATGTTTTTGCATTTATAGATCCATTGTTAGCACTGGAACATTTTAGAAAAAATCAAGAGGAATATTCTCTTATTATCTCAGATATTAGGATGCCTACAATGAATGGGTTCGAATTCGTAAGAGAGGCCAAGAAAATAAACCCAAAGGTCAAGATCGTGCTAATGACAGCATTTGAGATTGATAATAAGGAATTCGCTAGAGTTCTCCCCAAGCCAAAAATAGATGGGTTAATTCGAAAGCCCGCATCAGCTAAACAAATATTGAATACTGTATCAAATGTAATAAAGAACTAGAACCAAATTATAGGAACCACGTGACTGACCCTCTGCAAGCCCTAAAAATTGCAAAATTGTTAAATGCCATTAACTATTGGTTAGACTTTTAATCAATCTTGTCAAGCTCTAAACTCTGGAAATAAGGAATGTGGATAAACCTCATCCCCCCCGTGAGATTTGCTCAATGAGTTTAAAGGTTCACCTGAATTGGTTATTCATATAGATGAGGTTCAAAGAGCTAGAATTAATGAGACAACATCGGAATCGATACCATCAGCTGAACATAGTTTTACGTATATAAGGATATTTGATAGGCTAAACCAGTAATAAAATTTAACGAGCCCACGTTATCAATTATGAGAAAATAAATTAGAAATTAATTTATTACCAGCACGCAATTATTACTAACATGGATCAGGGAGAACCCGGTGTAGACTACGTCGACGAGAATTTGAATCCCTTAATATGTGACATCTGTAAAAAAACCTTTGATAGCCTAGATAAACTTGGAGAACATCAAAAACAAGAACATGATATGTGAATCAATAGCAAACAAAGGTTCTATTCTAACGAAAGAGATCGTTTCCTCTGCTCGACGTACTCGACAATTTACGAATATCAAACTTTATACATGAATAATCCTTATTACTATTCTTTATGTCAACAGGAAATGAAAAGAAAGCCGATACTAAAATTGCCAAACTAAGAAAGAGGTCTGAAGGAGATAAAGAAAAAGAAGAAGAAGAGTTGGAGACTTTTGACGTAGAATCAACAGCAGGAGGAATGGGAGGAAGTGGTGGTTAATGAAACTATTTGCATCGTTCGCTCGTCAATAAGCTCACTAACTTGTTCTGATCCGTCGAAACCGTCCACTGTAGAACTATAACACACTGCAACACACTAGATCTGATTACCATGTTCTACATTGTTATAACCTCATGGGAAATCATGTCCAAGGAGACTTCAACAGGTCCTCTCCAATAAATCTCAGTTGATTCTCTTGCTTACTCACAATCCTTCAATAATGGGCTGACCTGTACGTTGGATATAAGGTAAACCAAAAGCATAGGGAGGGACTTCATGGAGATCTATATGTTGTTTGTTCACCAAATATGAATTATGAAAAATAGGAGATCTTCTAATGCATTTAACAAAAGAGAGACGAAAACTAGTAACCCTAGAAAGAATACGAAGTCAATGTCAAATTCTAATAACAAAAGGAGCAGGACCAGGAACCGACGTTCTAATCTCAACAACAGAAAAATGAGTCTAAAAAGAAATCTCAATTCGAATTATAAGAAACGAGCGGCAAATAGACGGTCTGCGGTTTTAACTATCAGGAGATCAAGCGGAAGGAGAGAAAAGTTCAATATGGAACGTATGGCTCAGACTGTCAGCAGATCCGGCGTGCCATTCCTTATGGCTAGAGACATTTCCAAAAAAATAGCAAAGAAAGTAAAAAATAAGTCAACAATATCTCCTCAGCAAGGTCGACATAAGAAATCAACCGAAAAACAAAGGAAAATGCCTCAAAAACCTAGGACTATCACTGCGGGGAAAGTCAGACAGATGGTTGCTGAAGAGTTGATTGATAGAAACCGCCCTGATATTGCAAAGTCCTATTCAGGGGAGCCTGCAGTAAATACTACCAAACATATCGATGATAGTCTCATCGAAAAGCAACGAGGCATAGACAAATCCTCAGTTAAGACCCAACATAAAAGAAGAACTGAGGTAATGTACGATCAGAGCAAAAGAGGAGGAGGAACAATGACTTGAACTTTATACTTTTCTATGCCTAATGAACATCTCCTTATTTTACTTTAATGTTTTTCCACTTCGTGTTCTACATCTACCATACTCGAATCCGCTGCGTCTTAGTGCCTTTACTCCTTTGAAATGTTCACTTGATGTTATGTATTTGTTAAAAACCTATTTGTTAAAAAGTTTCGGTTCAGTTATATCTAGTGAGTTCTACCAGAATCAGCATCTCGTCCCCCTTCCAAAAAAGTTTTTAACATGGTTACGTCACGGTTAAAGAAAATATCCTAAGTCCAATCAGCCATTACTCTTAACTTCTTTTGCAATTATTCAGTTTTTTCAGACAGTAGTTACCTGAATATGCTACTTTATGAGCCAATATGATCATAGTAGTCAATCAAACTAGAAAAGACTCAGGATCCTCATTGGCTCTCTGAATCCTTTCGCTAACCTCATGGCTTAAAGACTTAGAGTGCTTCTCTGCTGTCTCTATGTCCGTAAAGTTCTTCTCGCAGGAAAAACAATGATACGCTATCTTCACACTAAGCAATATGTGCGCTCCACATAAACTAATATAATATTCAACAATTTTGCTAGTTCTATTGTTTAATACTACTAAATACTATATTCTCCATCAAGTTATGGGACTAGGTTCATTTTATTGATCCGTCCAGGTAGTCGAGAGAGGACTTTATCACTAAGAACGCAAGATTACGGTTGCCCTACTAATGATTTCAGTATCAAGAGAATCAATTCCTACAGGTGCGACGAAGAATAACTGGAACAGAAACTTTAGGAGAGCTATAATGATTATTATTACTACAATGACTATAATAATGTAGATTAACGTACTAAGTACCAAGTTGTGAGCTCACAAGTGCAAGATAGAATTTATGCATTTTAGTCTAATTATCTGGTCATTTTTTACCAATGGTTACGCCTAGCAAAAAAGACTTTTATGTTATATTGGCTAGCCTAAAGTTAGATGAAATCAATCACATTATTAATTGCGACCTCTTTCTTAGTAATAACATTACTGATGTCAGTAGGACTTGCAAAAACTTCATTTGCGCAGGGTAACCAAACCAATCAGTCAGCTGGCGGCGGACAACAGAATCAGTCAGCTGGCGGCGGACAACAGAATCAGTCAGCTGGCGGCGGACAACAGAATCAGTCAGGTGTAGGAACGGCTAGCCAAATGGAAAATCTGACAGCTGGTAATACAGGTCTTCTCCAGAACTCTAGTGATATTGGCAGTCAGAATGCCTCCATGACTGGAGGAATGGGACAAGAGCAGGAGGCTACGGAGATTACGACTCCTGGCTCGACGCAAGAGCAAGGTAATCAAACAGAAGCAGGACAAGCGACCATGAATAAGACAGGAGAAGCAGTACAAACGGGCGTGAATAAGACAGGAGAAGCAGTACAAGCGGGGGTGAATCAGACAGGAGCAGCATTAACCAACGCATCCAAATCAAATGTAGCCCAGAACATATCACAGGGAGCTCAAGAAATAGGTCAGACAACTGCAAAAGAGGGAGGCGATATCCTAGGGAGCATTTCTGAAGGACTTAAGGGACTTTTCGGCGGAGGTCAATCAAAATAGATACGCTATTCTTATTTCCTTTTTACAGCCCATAAAGAAACTATTTTGTATGAATATAAAGACCAGGGTATATCCAGATACGTGTTTGTCGTCTTTTTTGTGATTTAATATTCTTATAGCATGATAACGTGTATTTCATAGTAATAGAGGATAGAAGTATGTGATAAGTCTCCAAGGGGGGATAAAAGCATGCCAGGGACAAAAACCTGTTTGAACAAGTGCTATTGATCCTGATTTTGATTCCTCTATTGCTTGAATCTAGATCTAAAAATTATGCTAGCTTGGTTTGAAAGAAGACAATAGTCCTATCATTTGGCAATGCCATAGCAGCTAATTAGTCGACAATGGTCGGATATGTTTCACCTCGCCCATCTTTCTAGGAGTTTTAAATAAAATAATGACCAATACATAATTGGGTCATCTCCCTGCTTATACAAATGAAGCAGATGGCCAGTCCTATAGAGAAGCAGCCGTAGATCCCTATTTAACCCATAAGATCCTTTAGTCATTAATGTCAAATGAAACAGGTTCGGCTGAGATAAGATGCGACCAGTGTGGAATTACGTTTACCACACTGCAGGATAAGGAGGAACATATGAAACTAGAACATAAGGAAGGAAAAGCGCCTACAGGCGTTTCATAGTTATAATTAAGAAGGAAGCGACTTAATAAATATAAGATGCATTGAATGCGATAATTTAATTATAGACAGTGAGGTGATTCATCGTTATAAAGGCAAATCCTACTGCTATGCCTGTTATAAGAGAATTAAGTCAGAAGAGCTTAAAAATAAGAATAAGACTATATCTTTCAAAATGAGTGAATTCGGCAAAGGATTTAAAATACCAGATGATAAGTAACCATAGACCAGATCATTAACCCCCAGAGAAATTTGCTATTACTAATGCTGGAGTAACCAAGCAATAAATGGAAGATTTTGATGGTTTCATATTACCCGTGATCGGTTTTGTAGCAACGGGTTTTGCTGTTTCAAGTACTGTTCCTCAGATTAGTAAGGCAATAAGAACGAAGAAGTCTGATGATATATCATTAAGGTTTATAGTAGTCCTAATCATTGGCCTTTTATTCTGGGTGATTTATGGCATAGGTAAAAGGGATGTCGTGTTGATTATAGGTAATTCCATAGCAGTCATATTGAATATCTTTCTGCTAATCTTAAAAATAAAATATTCAAGAAATCCGCTGAAAGGAGAATAGTAGGCCCATAGAGAAGCAGAAATATCCACAGTTCTATTTTCTTGTGTATTCTGATTTAGTGATTCAAGTTATTCACTTACAAGTACAAGCTGATTGTTAAATTCATATGCTAAACTTGTTTGGTTTAACCTAATCCTAATCTTGTTCGCAAAATCTGTGATTTTGTCCTCAACTGGCTCGTTTGTATGTACCTCGACACGGGTGTACTTCACTGGCTCAAACTTTCCTTCAAAGTATCCATCTAGTTCAACCAGAGACATGCTTCCGTACATATCTGCAATAGCACGGACGGTTTCCAAATATCCCTCTAGTCGAGGAAGATAAAATTTTACCGAATTTTGGAATATCCTTACTTTCATAGTCCTAGTTCCTATACCATTTCGCTTTTTTATATTTTTGAATATGATTGAATATCTCTAATTGAATAGCTTATATTGAGTTAGGCCCATTTCCATTACAACCTTGCAGAAATGCTTGCAGCTAAATCGCCAGGCAAAGTATGTCAACTTCTTGGAATGAGATTGTAAATGTTCGCCCCTAAATACAGACAGAAGTTCTAGGGATAAACCAGAGGCAAGTCATATCATATATTCGTCTAAATACGATATTTCACACTAGCTTTAAGGGGCTACATGATTCCAAATAGAGATCGTCGCAGGGTGGCTCTAGACTCAGCAATAATCTCTGACCATTATAACCATTCACTGAGTCTCCTGCAGCCATTTGATATTTCTTTACAACTTTTGAAAATGGAAAGCCTGCCACTTCCAAAGAAATATTGAATATTGTATCTACCGTGATAAAGTGATAATGGTTACTCTACAGACAATCTTAGATTCACTTCTTTTAACAGGTCATGAATAGATATTGGTTTTGTTAGAAGTTGGTCTTTTCGGCGTCCCTCCTTACTAAGAGCAGGAAGGTGCTTTTCGCTCGCTGTCAAGAACAATATTTTGATAGAAGGATCCATTTTCCTCAGCTGACTGTATAGCTTAAAGCCGTCCATCTTTGGCATTACAATATCAATGATTATGAGATCATAGAAATGGGGCTTAAAGTTCTTGAGCGAATTCGCTGGATCATTGTAGGCGTCAACGCTGAATCCTTCCCTCTCTAGTGCCTTTCTGAATAATGAAGTTATGTCGGGTTCATCATCGACAACTAGGATTTTCTTTTTCTTTCTGGATGTGGCTGTTTCGCTAGCCGTGGTTGTATCCATGCAACATTCCTTAATACGATTGTGACAATGGTATGTTAGACTGGAAACTTTGATTATTGCCACGTAATTTATCCATAAGTATAATGGTACTACGGTAAACTTATTGAGGTTAAATATTGTATATCGTAATAGCGGTGGGTAAATTGATAACCCACGGTAGTAAACACCGATAAGTAAGCTGGCATAAACCTTGCACATTACGTACTAAACAAAATAACTCTCACAATTGTATTTTAAATATAATAAATGTTTGTAATTTGCTCGCATTAGTTTCAGGAATAGCCGTTACCTTGGGTGGAATGAATTGAGATAATTCATTGTATTTATAATTGTTATAATAGCATTGCTCAGATTTCTCTCAGTTGTTCTTCGTAGGTCATATAGGAATTGAATCTTGGGCTATTGAGATTACTAAATTCCTTATTTTGAATCTTCATAGTAGCTAATCGTTGTATTATTTTATACTGGAAGGATAGTACAAAGGCTCAGAACCAAATATGGTGTATTTTTGCTTCAGAAACAATTCCCTGGGTTGATCCATTTAAGTATCTTGTGGACTATCTCGTTACAATGAACCAAACCTATCTAGCCGCAATAATGGTTGTTGCGGTATTGGGCATAGCTGCTATTGCCACTTCCTCGAATGCATTAGCTCAAAACGAGACCGGAGGTACACCAGAGAAATCAAAGTTGCCAGCAGAACAGAATATGACTGGTAATGCAACCAACACAACCATTACTGAGGGTGTGTCTCCGAATACTACCATGACTCCTAGTGGTTAGACCGTATTATTAGCTCCAGAAGTCGGGGAATCCAATACTTTTTTCCAGAACTTAACTGAAATACGATTATATTGAAACACTTAGTTTGCATACAGTGTCAGCAGGAGAGTTCAAGCAAGATAAAAATGTCCGATCAGGTTGTCGGAATCAGGAAGAATATTGTGTATAACTGAGAAATTATTCTAGTTGCGTATGAGTAACGAACGTATAATTTTATCCTGGGATGATGCTGAAGTTAAAAAGGTTAATTCTAGGGTAAGTGAGGATATAGGAAAAGTCACGAGTGTAGGAAAAGAATACATCGAAGTCGAAGATGGTTTGATTGGAAAGCCTACCTCATTCCGAAGTACTTTGTACAAATCTAATTTGTCATAATTTTTATACTTTCATAATGGCCTTCTAAAAGTAAAACATGGGAGGCACAAGGGAGAACGAAGAATGGATAGGTTAGCACTAGGCTTCAATTGTTGGCATTATTTAAATAGAGATTCGATTCCAATATAAGGATATGGAATTAGTTAAAGAAATTAATAGTAATAACAAAAGATTTGATAAGATTTCAGAAGTACAGGTTCGGCAAGGATTTCGTTTATCTTGGCCAAGATGAAATGCTTCTTTCTCTTGTAAATGACCTTCCCACATAGATAATCATGCAAATGAACACTCAAAATCCTGTAAATGATTGAAGGAAAGTAAATCATGCAGAAACATACACCTGAAGAGAACATGAGTATTGAAAGCAAGAAAAGAGAAGCTAGTTCGAAAATACTAGTGACAGGGGCAAGTGGCTTTATAGGAAGTAGAGTCGTATTAAGGTTACTACAGTTAAATTCATCATCTTTATCTCCTAAAGAATATTATGAAATAGTATGCTTGACTCGAGATAAGAAATCCTTGAGAAGCCTGTATGATGGGCATGAGGAAGCATTAAGGATAGTCGAGACAGATGTGAATAATTATCCACAGCTGGTGATAGCATTAAAGGGTGTGCCAACTGCATTCTATCTTATCCATTCAATGGGAGGCACTTCTAAAGAATGGAAAAAATTTGCACAAAGAGACCGATCGGCAGCAAAAAATTTTGCTAATGCTGCTACTGAGTGTGGAGTTGAGAGGATTATATATTTAGGAGGACTCACGCACGGAGGTGATGAAGAAGACTTCCATGAGTTATCAGAACATATGCGTAGTAGAAAAGAAGTAGGGGATATATTAAGGTCATCAAAAGCAAAAGTTACTTTTTTCCACGCAGCAGTTATCCTGGGGCAAGGGGGAGGCTCCTTCCAGATGTTGGAATATTTGGTGAAAAGATTGCCTGTAATGGTATGCCCAAAATGGGTCTTGACTAAATCTCAACCAATATCTGTAGATGATGTCGTTGAATACCTGGTTAGGTCAATAAATGTAAAAGAAACTGAGGGGAGAGATTTTGATATTGGCGGCACAGAGGTTTTAACATATCTTGATATGATGAAAGTTTATGCAAAAATGCTGAACAAATCCATAAGAATAATAATCATCCCGTTCCTTACTCCAAGATTGTCGTCTTATTGGGTCGATCTTATTACCCCAGTAAAGGCATCATTGGCAAGACCTTTAATAGATAGCCTAAAACACGAGGCAACTGTTAAAGATGATACGATAAAAAAAAACTAATTCCTATTAATCTGAAAACCTTTGAAGAAGCAGTAAGAGCTGCCGAGGTGGAAGAAAAAGCTAAAAGGGAGGATAAAGGACAACAAAGACTCTCATTCTTTTAATAACAAACTTCTAATCGCCTCACTGTTGGCAATGGCAGTTATAGGCTCCACATACTATGTGTTAGATGCACGACCTGAAGTATTCCAAACCGGTTGGTTAGTTTTAAGCGGTTTATGGTATTTCTTTATTGCATTTTCTTTATTTTTTGTGTACAACGGAGCAAGGCTTGGCGCCATAACGTCAGGAATTATCGGGTGGATAACCCTTACGCTTTGGCTTGTAGATAATATCTATACTATTTCTGGTAACTCCTTAATTGCCACATCTCCTGATTTAACAATGACTATAAGAAACTTCATTGGTGCTGTGGTAGCATCCTTAGTAGTTGCCGCCTCACATGACATGTATCACAAAATAAGATTGTTTGGTACTTAGACATCTGCCGCCAAGTTAGGCACTATTGGGGAATATAGGCACCAGTTTTTATAGGAGATTGATGATTTCAGAAAAATATGGCAAGTCAAAAAGAAAATCGAAAGTTGTTTATACTGTATTGTTCCCTTGCAGGTTTTATTAGTGCATGGGCGATTTCCGGACTTTTGGTTATAGTTGACATTATATCAGGTGTCCCTGCTGGAACTTTTTTCGCTGTAATAGGAATATCTTTGGGATTTAGTGATCCTGTAACCGCACAGTATGTAGGCTTTGTTCTACATGTGATTACTGGAACAGCTGCAGGTAATGTATACGGACAAATTTCACTATTTTGGTCAAAGGTTGCACCATATCATGCAAAAGGGGGTTTGGTCAAAGGAATGATTGTTGGTATTGCATTATGGGCAGTGTTGTTTGTTCCCCTTGCAACACATGGAATTCAACCTAGATTAGACTCATTTGCGTACACTGCACCTAATCAGTATGTTTATAATATAGCGGATCACTTTCAAGGGTCGTACTTTACTATCATAGGAGGGTCGCTTGCATTCCATCTGATATATGGTGCGTTGGCAGGTTTTATTTCCGGTAGAATGGATGAGATAGGGATCCTCGTAAAAATTAGAAATAATATGATCGTAAGATCATGAAAATCATTTGTGAATTGCATTGAATTTGGTAAGTTAGCACGAGAACCACCAATTACCACTAATCTAATATAACATGGAGAGTAAACTGGGGATGCAAGATCTAATTTGGTATATATTAGAAATAAGCAGGTTAGGGGAATAAATTATGCATATCTGGTACAAAGCATATGGGATTCAAAAAGGAACATGTCCCGACAACAGACAATAAAATATCTTGGTAATGCATCCCGGATAACAATTGAAGACATTCCAGAAGAATATAGGGGTGATTCAAAAATTTTGTCGTTTATCTCAGCATTTAGTTCTTACGACGAGAAAAATAAAATATTGATTTCAAAGATCCAAGAAGAAATGTTTACGCTTCTAACCGATTGTAATATTGGTGGTCTTGTTGGTCTCTATGAAAAATATTCGAAATTATTTGATTTGACCAATTTTTATGAAAAGTTGCTAAAACCTGTAATGTACAGGATTGGAGATTTGTGGGAGCAAGGAAAATTAGAGGTGGCAACCGAGCATGCGAGTACGAATTCTGCAATTGGCTTGATTAAAGTAATTAATGAACGAATAACTAGCAGAGTTAGAACACGTGAATTATCATCTCAAAACAAATCGGTAATTTGCACTCCTGACGGTGAACTACACGGCCTGGCTTGTAACATGATAGAATCAATTCTTTTGAACAAGGGATTTAAGGTATACAATATTTCAACCTCTATTCCTTCGGAATATATCATAGATTTCATGCGTGATTCACAACCAGATATTATTTTTGTCTCAATAACACTTGTCGAAAATATTAAACCAGCTGAAAGACTAATTCATAAAATTCACCAAAAGTATAATAATCGATTACCGGTTGTAGTTGGGGGTTCTGCACTGAACAAAATAGACAAAAATCTGGAAGGCAGAATAAATGCCTTTCTTATGAAAAATGCCTCATTTGATGACATTATGAAATTGGTCAAAGCATGTAGTCATACAATAAGACATAAAGATTCAAGATAAACAGGTTAGCTATCGATAGTCGTGGTAGTCGGTAAACGACTCTTTCTTTATTTCTCGCAGTTCATTAAAATCATCAGCAAAGGATACGGATAAGGCCTTAAGAAATGATCTATTTATTCTGGATAGAACTGTAATGAAGATGCAACGGAATCAAATCATGCATTCAGTAAGACCTCTTAATTATTATCTTTATTTCTGTCCTCTTTTTCTGATTTGTTGTTTAATTTAGAACTAAGTTCTATCCATTTAGTAGGATAAAACAGAACCAGTGGTTGGAATAGACAAGCAATCTATTACGATGCATATATCCAAGTAGCTATATTGATGTTGGATCGGTAATATAGGCTTTAATTACATATCTTGGTGCAATCCCTTATCATATTCTTCTAATGAATTCTGGTCTCTTCGTATTATCCTTTGAACAATTACAGCCTCTTCTATTCGTCTTTGACTTTGGTATCTTCCAAGTAACATATTTAGCACATCAAGCTTTGAGACCCTTGTATCTCATAATCCCTTCGGCTGCATATTGATGTCATGTTCATTGTCCATATTTGTTTTTTCGCTTCTTGCTATGCTACCGCTCCACAGCAAATGATATTTTCACAGCGGCTCGATATTCGCTAATCTTGCCTGTGTTTGGGTCTACCTTCGCGGTCATATCGGTAATTTCTAGTCCATGAATACCATGTACCGTTTTTTTGGCCTCATCAATTGCTACTTGTGCTGCTTGTTCCCAACCACTTTCGGAGCTGCCTATAATTTCTATCACTTTTGCAATATGACTCATAAATAGTTATGGCTCTCTTATTATAATAGAATTTGCGATGTCCATGATTAGGCTTAAGTTTGAGACTTTTAAATAATTTATTAGATAGGTGGTGCTATGAGTAGAATCCAGATCTCCAGAAAAAATAGCTTCTAATCAACCAACAGCATTTTAAAGGGATCAGCTAGACAATAAGGGAGGTAGTTCCTGATCGGCTGTGAATTCTAAAGAAAAACTTAGAAGTGAAATAACAAATGGTACAGAATAGGCATAAACAACCAATGAATGAGATTATGATGCTCAGAGTAACCGTACCTCCTATTTAAGAAATGTTGGACAATACTCATAGGACTATGACAGATGTTATGAACGAGATAAGAAGGACAAACGAGGACGCCGAGTCTATTCAAAAACGAAAGAACGCGAGGCGGAAGAAAGGCAACCGGGCCAAATCAATCCACAACTGAGGAAAAATGAACCGTCCTTAGGTCCGGTGTATTCTAATCTAACCTAATAGTTTAAAATTCGTACAAACCAGGAAATCATTGATCTATGTGTTCACCTTTGCGTCAGCGCATGCTACCTTAATAAGATTTTAAGTGCAGATAGCCAGTGTATTAGCCGGAGTATAGTATGCATTGACATCACCAACAGTGTTGCCCATCGATGAATGTGAGGAGTGGATATGGGAAATTCTGGATTCCACAAAAGACTCAGGCTTCGAATATGTAAGGGATAAAGACAAGGAGTTTCTAATATTCAATACAAATGATTTCCACGCTGACACAAGATCATTGTACAAAATAAGGAAGATTACAGGCATGAGACTAACACAGATCAGCACTCACAATTGTTATACTCAACTCTGGTTTTTTAGACCAACTTATATTACGAACATTAACAGGTGAAAGATGACTACTCCAACCTATATAGAAAAACTAATTTGGATGATATGGACTTTCTTCGTAACTGCCAAGAAATGAATACATTCAGAACAAAGAAAGAAGATATAATAATCAAGGTTATAACTGAGTTCATAAGGAATGAGGTTCGGCACAGAAATTCAAAGGGTGTGGTTGTTGGAATTAGTGGCGGTCTTGACTCGGCTGTGGTTGCCTGCTTAGCTGTTATGGCTCTGGAACCGTCAAAGGTATTTGGTCTTATTTTACCAGATTCAACTATTACCCCGAAAGGAGATACCAGAGATGCCAAGAACCTTGCAGAGAAGCTCGGTATAAAATATCAGATTATAGAGGTAGGGAGCATAAAAAGGATCTGTCTGAATAAGAAACTACCGCGAAGTAACAAGTTAGACTACAAGTTAGCAAAGGCAAATCTCCTTGTTAGGTTGCGAATGTCATTACTATATTTTTATGCGGCGGCAACTAATAGCCTCGTACTTGGAACTGGAGACAAGAGCGAATTGCAACTAGGATATTTTACCAAGTTCGGCGATGGAGCTGCTGATCTATTTCCTATTGCCGATCTTTATAAAACACAGGTAAGAGAGCTTGCACGACGTATTGCTATCCCTGAATCTATACTTAACAAAAAGAGCAGCGCAAGACTGTGGAGAGGTCAAACTGCAGAAGGTGAAATTGGTATGTCATATGAGGAGATAGATCATATACTTCAAGAATTGGAAAAGAATCATGTCAAGGATAATGTTAATAGTGTTATGATTGCAGAATATGTGCAAGCCATTTGTGATATCAGAAAATCAAACAAGAAAAATGTTAACCGTCTAATAGATCTTATTAAAAGAAATAGTCATAAGCATGAATTGCCGCCTGTTTGCAAACTTACAAAATTTTACCCCGACTGAGCATACTAAACAGGATATTTGGATCCTTGTTTGTGTATGTTAGGAAGACTATCCTACCTTCCTAAAAATATTACAGAGGATTTTATGTTAGGATGCCGGGTTGAATCGGAAATGTTGCATCAAATCCCAAATATGTGCTAAACCATGAGGAATAGCCCTGCGTCATATGAAACTGGGGTTACATGAGAGGGGTAGCTTGAAATGAAATTAAGATAATATTGTTTTGAAATTATCAGTCAGAAATTACTAATTGATAGCAAAATGCCTAAATATCAATCACTCTATATATAGCGTCACATCTTGGTTGCCAAATCAAATAATTATACGAAGAAGAAATCAAATAGAGAGCTAAAGAGTAATGGCAATCATGATAAGAAGATTTTGGTTCTCGATGATGATTTTGACATTTCTTTATTAATTAAGCAAGTTCTACAAAAGCACCGCTTCAAGAATGTCTTTGCATTTACAGATCCATTATTGGCTTTGGAACATTTCAGAATAAATCAGAAGGAATATTCCCTTATAATATCTGATATTAGGATGCCCACTATGAATGGGTTTGAATTTGTAAGAGAGGCTAGGAAAATAAACCCCAAGGTCAAGATCTTGCTAATGACAGCATTTGAGATTGATGACAAGGAGTTTGCTAGAGTTCTCCCTAATCCAAAAATAGATGGATTGATTCAAAAGCCCGCTTCACCTAATCAAATAATGAATGTAGTATCCAAAATAGTCGGGAAGCATGGTTCACTTATTCCTCAGCCCGCGACCCGTTAACATTAGTCATATCAAGGCCAATTCCAGGAGGCTAATATAGAACAGTCGAGCGACAATGGAAGAAGTCGTAGTATCTCACGAAAACTAATTAATCTCATATATAGATTATGGTCCCTATTTCTCATAAGATTGTCCGCCGCCTCGCGTCATTCCATTAAGGATAGAAAAGTCACAAAGGTACTTTCTGGGGTTGAAACTGTCGTTAATACACTAGTTGAATTTTTAGATAAGACAAACGATGAAGTATATGCATGTGTAGATCAGACAAGACCAGCTCTTAATATCTTACTGATGAAAGAAGCTTTTCTCCGTGCAAAAAAGAGAGGTGTTAAGTTAAAATATATAACTGAGATTACCAGAGACAACCTTCCCTATTGCAAAAAACTGTTAACCTTCGTAGACGAACTTAGGCATTTGGATGGGATTAAGGGAAACTTCTACATAAGCAAATCAGGATATCTTGCTCCGGCATCATTTCATGAGCAGGGAAAGTCCGCATCTCATATCATTTATAGCAATGTCAAAGAAATGATAGAAAACCAAAAGTATGTTTTTGATAGCTTCTGGAGTAGAGGCATTCCATCTGAATATAGAATAAGGGAACTTGAAGAGGGTATTGTTCCAGTAAAGACTGATTTAATTCAAAAGCCGCGAGAAACACTTGAGCTGTTTCTCAGTTTAATCGAATCTGCCAAGAATGAAATACTGCTAATAATTCCTACTATCAACGCTTTTCTTCGCGAAGAACAAATAGGAGCGATCGAACTTTTGAAACAAGCGGCAATAGAGCGTAATGTAAAGGTTAGAATAATAGGCCCATCCAACAAAATTATAGAAGATGAAATACTGGCCAAAGAACATGGGCCGAAAGAAATGCAAGACGAGGATAAGAACCAACGGCTCCACCATATTCAATATAGAGATGTTCGATTTGAACAAGCGGCTGTCACTACGGTCACTATATTGGTCATAGATAGAAAGGAATCATTAGCGATAGAGAAAACAGATGATTCGAAACTTGATTTTGTAAAGGCAATAGGGTTAAGCACCTATTCAAATAGCGAACCAACTGTCATGTCCTATGTCTCAATTTTTGAGGGGCTATTGAAGCAAGCAGATTTATATGAACAATTAAAGGCGCACAGCCAGATGCAGAAGGAATTCATCAATGTAGCGGCCCATGAGCTAAGGACACCCACCCAATCTATTTTAGGGTTTTCTGAATTGGCGGTCACATCAAACGGGCTCCCAGCTGAAGTACAAGAACTATTGAATCCCATCTATGATAATGCCGTGAGGCTCTCTAAGCTTATAGAAGATGTACTAAGTATAACTAGAATCGAAAGCCGAACCTTAAATCTAGATAGAGTCAAATTAAACATAAATGAAAGTATAGCGAGTGTTATATCCGATTTAAAGAATCAAATCCGCACTCCAAATAAGTTACATGTAGAGTTCCTAAAACCAAGAAAACCACTCTATGTTATGGCAGACAAACTAAGACTATACCAGGTGATTGCAAACTTGGTAGGGAATGCCATCAAATTCACGCAAGAAGGAATTATATCGATCGGTACGCGGATTGAAGATGGCAGTGACCTTGTTGTCTTCGTAAACGATACCGGGAAAGGCATTGATTCTCACATAATGCCAAGATTGTTTACTAAATTTGCAACGATGTCAAACTCAGGAACGGGTTTAGGGTTGTATATATCAAAAAGCATAATTGAAGCTCACGGTGGAAGAATGTGGGCAGAAAATAATTCCAAAGGGAAGGGAGCTACGTTTAGTTTCAGTCTACCCATTACTCAAAAAAAATAATGGCTACAGTTATGATGAATATTCAGATCTGTTGAGGTATTATTTTCTCTATCCTTTTTACAAGATCTACATTAGAAATCGGCTTTTGTAAAAACCGTTCTCCGTCTAATTTACAGTATTGTCCCTCTTCTTTCTTTTCTTTCCCATTTCCCCTCACTTCATCATAATACAATTCACCTGCAGTAATAAAGCAAACCAATACCTTTGGATCTATCTTTCGCATTTCTTCATGAAGCTCAAATCCATTAATTCCCGGCATTCTTAAGTCCAAAATGACCAGATCGTACGAGCTAGCAGTGAACTTGGATAGCGTCACAAAGGGATCATGGTTTGTATCAACGATGAAGCCAGCTTCTTCTAGGGCTAGTTTGAATACTATTGTAATATCAGGCTCATCATCGACCACCAAAACCCTTTTTTCTTTCCTAATTGAATTCATATTTGTGTACTATGGTACCATTGATTATGGCATCGCCTTTCCTGTTTATTCATTCAGTTATAAGTCATTCTATTCTTCAAATAAATGATATGTATTCATCTATACGAGATTACCTCTGAAAGGCTTAAAAATCAGATAGATTTCTTATCAGAGATAGGGTTGCCCAAATTTCTTGATGTTCATTCATTTCATAGCCTTGGTGAGTCGACGGTAAAGGAACTTCAAAAGTCCCCACCCGATGAATTTGGAGTACGGCACTTGAACATACTCTATAATAGAGAAGCCGACTTGTGCTTTTGTCTTCTTGAGGCGCCAGACAGAGAAGCAGTTGAAAAACATCATGAAAAAATTAATTTAAAATGTAACTGGATCACGGAAGTCTTGGCTACCGGTTGAATGGTTTAATGGTATTTATCAACTAGCCTGTTCAATCGAAATGGTAACGATCCTTGACCCGTAGCAGATTTTGAGGCTGCATCAAATTAAGCTTACAATGCGTGACAGAGTTAAATAAATAAAAAAGATATTTTTGGACTCATTTTTAGCAATAATAATAGTCAATCAATACTAAAGGAATAGGTTCAAATAAATAGGAAAAGACGAGCACAAACTTTGGATTATAGGTTCGATTAATTTTAATCATAAACTGATCGTAGTAAACTATTAAATAGTCGAAAGTCACGGACGGAGTTGGCTTAAATTGTCGTACAGCCCAATAGTATGTGCATTCAAATGTTACAGCAAAATAGTTATCCTTTGAAAGAATGGCATCTTGAAAATATGAAAAAAACCGTTGTAAAGCATATCACTGGATTACTAGATAATGCTACTTTGCATCAAAAGCACCTTTATAAAAAGTATAGTGGTAACTTGGCATGGGTTCACAGAAGTATAGCCAGTGATATCAAACATGGCGTAAAAGAATCAGAGGTCCTTGACTTCCTGGAGAAAATTAGAAGTAGCAACGAATTTGCCTACATAAGAAATAAAGAAGGCAGTTTGGATAGATTAGATCTGGTGAGGATACACCTTTGCACTCCTATGCCATACTAATCTCTTGAGTCTTAACAAATTCTAATTAGTCTTAATTAGTATTAGCTAGCTACTCGCCTTCATTACTTGCATATATTGAGTATGGATAAGATATGAAAACAACAGAGGATAGAAATATATGATTAAGGTCAGCTCAAAGGGGGCAAGACAAAACCCTGCCGGAAAAGGGTAGGTTTTTCTGTTCATCCAATCCGACTCTTTATTTCTAACTTGTCTAGATTTCAAGATTCAGGTTAGTTATTTTCAAAATTGATTCCGGTTAATTCTTGTAAATGTCATTCTGGTAACTTGTTCGCATTCATTAATCAACCGAAGTGTACATACAAACAATTTAAGCAAGATACTGTATAATAATGGATAGTTGAATAATGCCAAGTGCCACTACCTCTGGCTCAACGAGTAGGACTAAATCCAAACAGTATATTTGCTATTTATGTAGCAAAACCTTCGATGATGTCGATACACTCAATTCCCACAAGAGGTTGGATCACGGACGTGCAGAAAGCGGAGAAAGCACAAGACCTCAACCTCCTGCTGGAGTAGGTTAGGAAGATAAAAACACACAAGTTGAAGGACCGATTCTGGTTACATTGTTATTAGTCATCATGAAAATCCGTAGATTTGACATCATTTTGACCAGCAGCATACGAAATCGAACAAGGGGCTATGTTACCATCACAACCTCTTCACTTTACTTAGATTAGATTTACTTCACATTACTACAAGTATTAAATTTCTTGTAGTTTATAATTGAGTATAGAAATATGAATTTAGATGATGCTACCAAGAATACAGAATTTATTGATAGCATTTGTACCTGCAGATCCTGCGATCACAAAATCGCATCAGAATGTATAAAATCTAATTGCAGTTGTTGCAAAGGGACTCATCATTCTATGGTCTTGGATGGTATGGAAGGATTCATGACAAGAGGAATTTAGTTTAGAAAAATTCTGTTATGAATAAATGATTCTATAAAAGTTACAATTTTAGATTGTATGAGATGTAATTGGTATAGTGCATGAATTGCAGTCTCTTTGCGGATACTGTTATGGGGATTGCATTATTCAGTAAAGGCCAAACATCGAGTGGACAAATAACTGCAAATCCTTATTATGCCAGCTAAAAATCTTAAGTATAAAATATTGAAGGATAAATTCAATCAACAGACGTTCTAAGGTAGCAATTTTAGTTACAATAGTTGGTATCATAGTTGGGGCAGGTACTTTTTATCTTGTTTCTCCTTTATTTATCTCAACTCAAGATAACGATCCATTGCCTACCGGCGCAGAACAATCAGAATCATATCAGAGATTCATTTCGATGAGTGAGGATGAGAAAATGCAAACTGCCAGGCAGATGAGTGCAGAAGAAAGAGATGGGATAATGTCCTCTGCTGCTCAGGTAAAAAATAGCATGAACGAACCTATGAATCAAACACTAATGCAAGAAGAACAGCAGAGAATACCCAATGCGATGACTATGCCAAATGTACTAAGAACTGGCCCTTTTGTTGGAGTCGGTGATGGGATCCATAATGCCGAAGGTATAGCAAAAGTATTCCCGCTCCAGGATGGGAGCAGTATCTTGAGGATAGAGAATCTTCACGTAACTAATGATCCTGAACTATACGTATACCTTTCTCCTGATAAAAGTGCTTCAGATTTTATTAATGTTGGCAAATTAAAAGCTAACAATGGAAATCAAAATTATGAAATACCTGCGGGAACGGATCTATCAATGTACTACACAGTGTTGATTTGGTGTAGACCTTTCTCTTTTTGGTAGCGCAGAACTCTCAGGCACTACATAGCATGACAGGACCTCTGGTTTGATTATAATTAATGTTGGTTCTACGATATTTATTGAAACATAAAATGAGAAAGGAACTTGCCAAAAATAATCCTTGAATTTTATTTATGCTTGACAAGTTCCTTTTCTGAGTATGAAAACTTCGGGAGGCACATCCTTGTGCCACAATCTTCCAACCTAGATAACCTTGTAACCGCAAAGTGAAATCCTATAAGTGGTGTAAAAGCAATCAATGTTAAGATTGCAAGATTATAGCTATGAAGGTACAGTAGATATAAGGTTATACCTATACATGTCATTATTTCGATCCAAGTACAAGTACAAAGTTGCAAACCAACATATTTTAGATCCATGGTAGACCAGGTACTCTGTATTCGAAGTCCTTTATCTCTTTTTTTCCAAATTTGATCCAAATTGGCCGGAAATTAGAGTCCACACCTTGAATGCCATTCATTATTGCCGAAGACCCAATCATGAGACAAATCCCAAAAATGGGGGAGGGATTGTGGTTGATCTATTATAGCTATTTTTCTGATTAGGCAGTTTTATTTCCGACCCTTATTGTCCTGCGCCACTCATTATCTGACCTCGGATTTCTCCGTTTGGATTTTGTTCAGTATGTATGTTAACATATGTTTCTCCATTGCTCATTGCAGTTGCCAGATCCGTCAATTGTTTACCTGCCATTGGTCCTTCAAGTTTGTCAGGCGTTATTGACCCAGTTTCTGAAACTTCATTTGTAGGAGAGTCATTTTTGAATAATGTCAATACCACGGGTCCATTTTCGCCTTGTTTACCACTATGAATGTGTCCTGCCGTTACCCCTTGCATGACAGAAGCATTCACTGTATACTCCACGCTATCACCCATCACTGTGAAATCAGCCATCCCAGTTGCCTGTGAGTTTGTAGGAGGGACTTCATCTTGACCAGACAGTTTCGCAGTGAATTTTTGGTCTTGTGCGAATATTGTGTTTGTCAAATCGTTTGTTGTTATCCCTATGCTAGCTAGTGCTACTGTAAAAATAGCAGCAAGCATAATTCCAACTATTTTTTTAGACATTAAGTGGGCAGATACGCTATGTGATATTTAAGAAAATTCCCAAATTACTCCCAAATTCGGAGTCGGTCATCTATAAGGAAAGATTATCCTGAATCAAATTTTTAGTTTGAACTCGACAGATTTCATTTCAATCGTAAGTTGCCAAGTCCGATTGTTACTGCCTACTTTGATATTATCATATTTCTGAGGATACTTCGTACTTCGGAGAATTTAGATATTTTTATATGTCCGAACCCAAGATCAGATACAAAAAATGCTTTCAGCTTTATTCATAGGGTTATTCATTACTGTTCTGATCGTTACATCATCACTAGAAACGGCATTTGGTGATTCAGTAATTGCAGTCACACCGGTAGGCGAATTTCCCCAATCGCTAGAATTTAACCCATCAAATAACAATATCTACGTAGCTAATCGTGATTCAGGAACAATTTCTGTGATTGATGGTGCCACAAATAAGGTAATTAAGAATATTACAGTAGGCGGCTCTCCAGCATCAATGAAATTTAACCCTTCCAATAACTACACTTACGTAGCCAACACTATTTCAAATAATATCTCGTTAATAGATAGCAGCACTAACATGGTTGCTGATGATATAGAAGTTGGGAGTAATCCTGCAGCCTTAGAATTTAATCCGTCTAATAACTACACTTACGTAGCCAATGCAATTTCAAACACCATTTCAGTAATAGATAGCGGCACTAATATGGTTACCAATGATGTGGATGTAGAAACTTCGCCTATTGCCCTAGAATTTAACCCATCAAATAACAATATCTACGTAGCCAATCGTGATTCAGGAACAGTTTCCGTCATTGACAGTAATAACAATACGGTAGTAGATAACCTGAACGTAGAAAGTTCTCCCATAGCCATAGAATTCAATCCATCAAATAACAATATCTACGTAGCCAATCGTGATTCAGGAACAGTTTCAGTCATTGACAGTACTAACAATACATTACTGAATAATGTAGTTGTTGGCACCGGACCTATAGCCATAGAATTCAATCCATCAAATAACAATATCTACGTAGCCAATCGTGATTCAGGAACAGTTTCCGTCATTGACAGTACTAACAATACATTACTGAATAATGTAGTTGTTGGCACCGAACCTATAGCCCTAGAATTTAACCCATCAAATAACAATATCTTTGTAGCTAACGTTGTATCTAATTCTGTTTCTATGATAGACAGTGAGAATAATACGGTAGCGGAAACAGTTGATGTTGGCAGCCTACCCGTCGCCTTAATATTTAACCCGTCTAACGATGGTATCTATGTAGCCGGTACTCTTACAGGTACTGACGGAGTTGTATCAGTAATTGGCTAATTTGAGTTTGACGCTTGGGAAATATTCCTTCTCAGGCCTATAAAGTAACATACTCCCATGAGCTCATATTATAGTGTAATATGTTCTTGAGTCATAAGTTCTATCCTTCCACAGCTGGCCTCGCTATAGGTAGGACCACACGGGAGACTTAGCTATGCCTACAAACGCTGACAGAAAATAAAAAACCAGTACGAAAAAAAGGATGATGGCTTAAGAGCGTCTTACAATATCGTGTCTGCTTTTAACTATCATCAGAACATACGATGCCGTAACAGGGATAAGAAGTAAAAAGGCAACCAAAAGTACTGGATCATTTAATGCACCAGACCATAGAGTGTTAGCTATGTATCTCAAGAGTATAACCGTCACTGGAACAATGAGTGCAAAGAAAGCTATCAGATAGAGTCTCCTTGTAAAGAGAGAAAGTTTTTGCTCCTGCCCAATATAGAGTCCAAAGATAACGAACGCCAGTCCCATCATAAAAACAATAATGGTCAGATACAGCTGGATATTGATTCCTCCCCTTAATTCTTCCCTTCCACTTTCCAAGAGTCTTATTATCTTATCAAGGCGATTTTCCGTTTCATTGTTCTTATTCTCAGTTGAATCCTGACCATAGGCTAGTTGTTGACTCCAAATTGCATGGTCCAGGTCTATGTGATTTAGTAAAATTAATGGTAAAATAATCATCAAGTATTTCGGTAACAATTAGAAACTTGCTGGGAGAACGATTGTTAGATCTATATAAATCTATGGTTTCAATTTCTTTTTTGAAATTGCATTCCACTTAAAAGATTGAGACTAGTAGCTTGGGGCAATGCAATACACGAAAGAATTGGATATACTTCTATTCTTGCAGATCAATACTATTATAATGCATCTCTAAAGAGATACAATCGGTCAACCCAATAACTAAAGTCTTTTTTGGTTAATGTGACTCTCAATTTCCTTTGACAGCGACCAGCTAAGCACTATTCTTATAGCCACAATGATTGCTAGTGTCGCAAGTTCAGCTACTGTAGGAACTAGAATACTTTTTAAGAGGTCAGCGGCTACTAGGAAATCTATCGATATAAGTAGTCCCCTTAACATGTGTCTAACCAATTGACTCGCATATTCTCTTCGTTTTTCTTTTTCATCCTTCTTCCTAAGTGTCGAAAGTGCTATTCTGAATAGATGTGCCAGAGTAATTGCAACGATTACTACTATCATGATGGTAACTATAATTTCAAGACCAAGAACTGTGTATCCAATGAGTTGCTCAAGAAAAATTTGACCTAAGCCCTCACCAGGTTCTACCATAGATTATTACTTTCGAAAATTATGATTAGCTACCATTTATATAAGTAAGCTGTCCATTTTGTCTCCTTATATTCATAATTACATTTGGACTCCCAGGTAATTGTTTGGAACTACTAAATGTCACGAATGAAATAATATCATATATGTTAATCGAATTCTGTTATTTACAATTTTAACTACATGCTCCTCTATTGACGTAGCATAATGCAATCGAGTCCAGGAGGCTTATTTAATTCAGTTATCTTCTGTAAATTTCATCCATAGGCTTTAATTCAGGTCACAATACTACTAGTAATCGCAAATGACCGGATCTACTGTTAGTGCAGTTCCAACAAAGCTAAGGGCTTTTCAGCTCATTGTGGGAGCGATTTGTATAATATTATCGATTTTGATATTAACTGGATCGAAATATCTAGGAACCTATACATTTCTTTTTTTTATTGAGATTACTCTATTAATACTAGGTGCAGAAAGGATAGCGAGCGGGGTGCGTTCTCCCAGCATCAAGAGATCCACTCGTATAATAAATATCGCAATAGGCTCAGGAATTATTGGAATAGCCATTTTGGGTTTTTTCACTCCAACATTGACTACCAAATATCTTATACTTCTCCTTGGTTTTGGTCTTTTGGCGAACGGGGTAGTGAGGATTGTAGACGGTTTCAGGAACAAGGACGTGTATGAAACATCGACTCTTCTTTTTCGCATTGGTGCGGGTATAGTAAGTGCTGCGGTCGCGATTCTTGTCCTGGTATTTCCAGTTTTCGGATTCATATTAATTCTGTTAATACTTACTGTCGCCCTCTTGATAACTGGAATTGAACTTATTGTAGTGGGCATTAGAGGAAGACAGATTAAAATCCTGTGATTTCGCAAGTTTTCTACTACATTTCCCGAAAATATATCAGTATTACCAAGACATAGCAACTCGAAATAGATAGCCAGGAAAAATTGAGAATTTTTGTTTATATACTACAAAAGCGATTTTACCGTTAATGTCGAAGACAGGTGATTCAAAACTTTCAAGAAGTGAATTTATGAACCGTGGAATGACCAAATTTACAGATATACAGAAAGGATACCTCAAACAATACGTGGGAGAGTGTATTATGAATAGGTTTACCAATGAAGAGAGCTTGCTTTATCTTAAAGATAAACTCGGCGTGGACCTCGAAGAGGAAGAATTTGAATATCTAAAAGAACATTCGAAAAAGGATCTAAAAAGAAATATAGAATACCTGAGGCGACACGAAAATGCATACATTCAAGAATATTTTGACAGAATAGAAGAAATGCGCTTAATTGCTAAAAGACTATGGAAGCTAGTAGAAGAGAATCCGCACAACCCAATTCTACAAAAGGATTGTTTGTCTGAGCTTTGCAAATCAACAATAGCAAAGGCTGGTTTCTATCAGTCTATCAGGGAACTTGATCAAGAGATTACTACTTTGAAAGAAGAACCTGAGGCGATAAGTGTTAGTGGCCCTGAGACCAAACCAACTTCTACTTCTAAATTCGAACCAAGTGAATCAAAAGAAGAACCTGAGGCGATAAGTGTTAGTGGCCCTGAGACCAAACCAACTTCTACTTCTAAATTCGAACCAAGTGAATCAAAAGAAGAACCTGAGGCGATAAGTGTTAGTAGTCCTGAGACCAAACCAGCACCTCCTCCCGAAGTTGAAATCCCTCAACAATCCAGTCCGAAAAAAATTGCAAGATACACTTCTGATGGGAAGCCGTACATGACTGAGCCAGCTGAAGGGAAGCCGTCCATGACTGAGCCAGCAGTATTGGATTGGGATAGAATCATACACAAGAATGTTAGGTCTAGTGACGGACAAGATGCCGGAAATGTCGATGCAACATACGGAGACTCCGTAGTAATTATAACCGAAGGCACAAGAGAAGAATACAAAGTTCCAAAATCACAGGTCGAAGGATATAATGGTTCAGAAGTTCTCTTAAAACTTACAGCATATGAGTTGGAAAAATATAGGGTCTAGGATTAGTTTACTATACAACATCATTTCACATTATGAATATGGTAAAGGATCTAAATTTAGGGGGTTAAAGGCTTTTTTCGTCATAGGCTCCCATAAGATGTCCTTTGCTTGTGTTTCTTCACTCATAGAATGGCAGGGATAGTATTCATAAGGAATAACTAACCTGTATACCAGCTAATTCCTTTGAATGAGAACATGGTAGACCAGAACTAGTTATATGAGATACTAGTTAACAGACACGGGAACTGCTGATAAGGTAAGGACATAGAGATAAATAAATAAACAGAGACCGAAGCAATGGAGTACGTATCTATCATCATCTATATATGTAACGAGAAGTTGTATTTCCAAGTTGCAAACAATAAGATCGCCGCCTTGGCTGCGAATGTTGCAGATTATCTTTGGCTCTATAGCCGTTTTACTATCGGCTGTAATCCTATTATTTTTGGCGGTATATCCAGGAGTTGCGATATTAGGCTTAATCATTTTTATGTCAATAGTATTACTGATAGTTGGGATAGAAAGAGTTGCTGTCGGGCTATCCCCGGTTTCACCTAGAAGGACCCGCATTACTAATATCGTTCTTGGAGCAGCTGTCATAGGCCTCTCAATATTTCTTCTTCAATTTCCAATCGTAACATCTGTAACTTTGGTTATTTTAGGAGCTGTAGCTTTGATGATAAGCGGCATTGCTAGAATTGTACAAGGATTTTCTAGAGAGATGTCGAAATTTTCTAAAGGGTTGTTTATCGGGGTAGGGGCATTGAGTGTGGCTGTATCAATTGTTATTATAGCCAATCCAATCAAATTTGGCTTGGCTCTATTAGTTATAATATTGGCAATCACTCTTCTTATAGTCGGGATAGAGATGATATGCGTAGGGATAAGGGGTACTAAGAAAGTCTAACAATTGGCCATTAAATCACTGAATAAACGATGAGTTGTCTTTACCTGCATGTTTAAGTGCCTGAACTAATGTTCCAAGATTAAAGGGGGCTTTCGTAATTAACAAGACTTAACTATTACAACTAACTCACCTACGCAACTGTTATTCCCGTAGACCGACTGTTAACATGAAGGAACGAAATTTTATCACTATATTCCATTTTATATCGCTGTGCTCGATTCGGTTCGTTATTCTCATCCAGCAACTCTGACTCGCAATATCGAAATGATATTTACATCCTATCAGTTTATTATAGAACTCAAAGCAAGTTCTCTAATAATTCAGTCTTGGACTAGGGTATTTGGATTGACTTTCCTTAAGTATGCACTTAAAGTATAGTTTCGAAAACAGTATTATGCAGTTCCGCTCTGTACGCTGAGAGCCTTTACCGCCCTTCTGCGCATTAAGCTCACAAGTATCGTAGATACAATGGCCATCGCGAGCCCAACGATAAGGACAATGTTAAATGCACTAGGACTTGGATATTCCCCAACAACACCATCTACTTCAACACTTACCAGAATGGAGGTGATAATTACCGTTGCTATCACAGGCCCTATTGCTCCACCTATTATTCTCATGTCACTGGTAGAAGCAGTGGAGATTCCAGTAAGTTGCCTCGGTGTTAGAGTAACGATAATGTTGATTAAAGTAACGGGCAGAAGTGCAGCCCCTATTCCAAATAAAAATAGTGATCCGGCTACATCTGACGATGTAGAATGGAACAATGTAACTAACAAGAATGAGACAGATATTATAAGCATGGCAGGAATCAATAATTTGGTGTTAAGTGAATGCCGTTTTGCCAACATTACTCCGAATACAGGTCCAAATATTAGTACTGCCAATGAGAGAGGCAATTGTAGCAGACCGACGGCACCAGGTTCCAGTCCTAGACCTGAACCCACTGGGGCAGCACCCAACTGGGGTATAGCAGTTATTATGATGTACTGGACGATACCAAACATTAGCATCGAAATATTACCTGCAAAAATTGCTGGCTGCAAAAGCAGTTTCAGCGGTACCAAAGGATTCTTGGCCTTCCTTTCTACTCTCAGAAATAGAATTAGTGATACAACACCTATAATTAAGGGAATTACAAACCCAATTATATTGTCTGGTAATTTGCCACTGTTGGTTATTGCTATTAAGAAGGACACCATTGCTACTGCCATAGTCACTATTCCTTTGATATCTAGGTTTAATTTCCTAGTAGACTTAGGCTTGTCGCTAGAGGTTTCCTTCACAGTTTGCTCGACATGTCCTATCTTGGCAGTCTCATCGATTGGAAGGGATCGCCAGCATAAGAAAAGCAGTAATGCAGAGATCGGAATGCAAATGAAGAAAATGGTTTGCCAACCTGTTTCGGCTACCAAAATTGGTCCAAATACCACCCCTAAGCCCATTCCAGCTGAATAGGCAGAAGTTACGATACTTTGGCCTATTGAAAATTTTCCTTTTGGAAACTGATCTCTTATTATTTTTAATGCTATGGGCGTATTTGCAATGGCAATTCCTTGGATCGCCCTAATTGCGAGCAAGGTATAGATGTCTTGAGAAAATCCTGCCAAGATCGTAGCTACAGTATATATTGCCATCATCATTACCAGCATTTTTTTTGCTCCAAGAGCGTCACTGAAATTCCCGATTATTATAGTCATGACCGCACCAGATATCATATATATAGACATGACCCACGCGGCAAGAGATTGATCTACATTGAATTGATCAGCGATTGAGGGGATTGCTGGAGATAACGCTGTGTGCATAAACAGAATCAACACCGTTGTACCTGTAAGAATTACTACTGATTTCCATGCGGCGAAGGAAATCTCCTGAGACTTGGAAGTATCAAATGATTCTGTTGATATACGTGGTAAACTGAATTGGATGGATATTAACCTTGTGTGTATATTTTTTGCGCGACGGACTAAAACTAGTTATAGATGTGCTTTTTAGGGGGTCACTTAAGTTTGAGTTTGATTGAAATTCTGACCACGATAAACGATAGATGTTTATTCCAGATTTTTTAGTGCAATTTGCAGTGAGTCCAGTGTGAATGCTTTTGGAATTCTGATTAAGATGCTTCTACATCTCATCCCAAATAGTACACATTAATCAAATGATTAATCAATTGATAGTAGGAATAAACGAAAATATGAAAATTTTCTTTGAATCGATATCATGTTAAATTGGACAAGTGGCAATTCCGTACCGGCTGTCCTATGGTTGAGAGGATTACATAGACATAAGGGTCTAAAATTTACTACCTAAGTTCAAAAAATAGTGAAGGCTTGAACCTTTACTATGCTGCATTAACCTACATTGCTACGATTGGTCTATTCTCCAAATGGTGGTGCCAACCATGTCGTCGCTACAGAATTCGACCAAGATGGCAATGGACTAAGAGAATTAGCTGGCTGCTGAGTAACTACAATATCTGTCCACGTTCTTGCATTAGTCTGGACCTCGCTAAATTGCAAATCCCCATTTTCTAAGAGCTTTCCCATGACGAGTGCATAGCCTGACCCTCCACCCTGATCATCCACAAGCCAAGCATTAAACACCCAGTCCTCCTTTGGAAGGTAGTTCGTCGTAAGGTCTACGTTTACCGTATACCCGTTTGTGCATATATTTGCAGCCCCGAATATAGTCCCGCCGACTCCTATAAGAGCATTAGTTTGACATCTTGTTGGATTTTGAGCTTGAACATTTTCAAAAGAAAATGAGGCTATCGTCAAACCTACAACTGTCATTAAAAGGATAGCAGTATTCCCCTTTATCATATTCTAATAGAATTTCAGAGGATATATATATTTTTTATTGCTAACTAAACAAAGTCTCCTGTCTCAGAATTACTAACGTATTCCAGTGATTCTGTGAATATCTGGCTTTATCTTAGCTTAAACCCTAATCAGTTCTAGAATCGAGAACACTTTAAGGAAAATGGATCAGCAACAGGAAAACAAAATGAGGAGGCCCACGCTGATGCTGTTATGATTCACGGCTACTTGTTAGATTTTGGAGCTTATCGACAAGTCCTTCTAGGCTAGCATCGGATTCCTGCGCCAGATTGCGGATATTTGTACCATTGATACCCAAATTGGAAAACTCCTGTGAAAGCTGTTGTGTTAGATTCTTGAACGCGGAGGATTCATTTAGAGTGCGTAACTGATCTGCAAGGTCTTCACCCTGTACAAGACTGATATTAACACCTGCACCCGCAACTACATCTCTAATCCGTTGTGCAATTGCGCTCAGCTTTTGCTGTGCTTCTTTCGCTGTTGCTGATGCTGTTTGATTTCCATCTTGGGCCTCAGCCACCAGACGGAATACAGGGGATGACAGAATCGATAATACAAGAATTGAAAACAGCGCTAGGCCGGAAGCAAATGTAATCATTTCATTTCTTTTCATGAATTATTTCACTAGAACCTGTTCATTCATTGTATTATAAATTCGTTACTCTAGCATGTCTCCATCACAACATAATAAAGCATGTCAGATCGGTCACACGCATATGCGTAATGAAGGGAAAACACAAGCCGTTGAAGTATTTAGAGGAAGAGGCCAGTATATCTCAGTTGCAATTTCATTGGGATCAGAAACCGAGGTAGCCACCTAGCCCCTTAATTAATTCCATATACGATGGTCTTTAGATGAAGTACTACTTTTTTTACCCGCTCAACACGAGTATGAGGTAGAACGCAGTATAAGAGCACCTAAGACTATGATCATAGAATACTTTAGACTCGCGTATTGGGCGGTTCCTAAAAGCACCTATCATATGGCCGCTAACTCGAGTTTTTTCACTTTGGTTTAGTTTGAATATTGCCTTGTAATATGATAAAAATGTTGAACGAAAGGAGATTCCTACTTCACAATCATTACCGGACATTGTGCGTGATTTATTACCGCTGAAGTTACGCCACCTACTAATAGCTTTTTTATCCCTGATCGGCCGGTAGCTCCGATGATTATTATTTCAACAAGATTCCGCTTTGCATAATTTACTATAGCTGATTCAACGGACGTTGAGGTGCCTACTAGCTCGATCTTGGTTGGCAATGACTTATCTTGGTCAACACTTTTTCTTATTCTGTCCAACCATTCTTCTGTTCCCTCTCTTATCTCTTGTATTTCAGATTTTTTTTCCTCTTCTGATTCTAGATCATAAAGCCCGTAATCATCTGGATTTGTAAAACCAGTGTTATGAATGATATGTACAAGGTGCAGTTCAGCGTCAAAATTCTTTGCCATTAAAACTGCATAGTTTGCAGCACGAAATGAGTGTTCTGAACCGTCCACGGCACACATTATTTTTGAAATTGCATTAACGACACCAGCGCTTTCTACCATCAACCTATTACGTAATTGTCCCTATATATCTAGTGTAGTCCGGAAATTGATATCAAGTATCTAGCACAGGCATCTTTGCAATAGCTTGAAGTCACCAAGGCTTTCCTTGCTCGAATTTTACCAAATTATGTATCTAGTCACTAGCAATTTTATCCATTTCTTTCTGCTAGCATTTACTGTTTCATACCATTATCAGTCATCATTGAACGTTGGCATATGCCCACAGCCCTTGTCTAACCTACAGACCCAGTTTCATTGGTAGCGTTTCCGAAGGTAGCAACAAGTTTCTTATCCGCTTCTTCAACTAAAGCTATCGCAGTATTTGCTGAATCCGCAGATATTGCATTTCGAGCCTCTCTTAACAGGCACCTAATTTCGACTACACTACCAGCTTGAGACATGTTTGAACTACTTGTGTCATTGCCGGCAGACGCTGCATTGCATGCATCAGACATAATCCCCTCAACACCTGTTGTCCCCTGATTCGGAGTACTTTGGTTAGTATTAGATTGTGCCACAACGATGTCAAAAGATCCAAGTCCTACTAAAAGAGTAGCCTGAGCCATAAGAAAAGCTATACAAACGTATTGAAATTTCCTCTTAGAAAGAAAAACGTGCACAGTTCCGTGCATTTACCAGAGTCTAACGTTTCTAATATAAGAATATTGTGGCATGTTTTTGAGGTATATCAATGCAAAAGCGGATAAACAACGTTATGACTTTTGTCAAATTTAGTATAGCTATTTATTTTTTAGAAGGTATAAATAGTCAACCATAGTGTTAAATTGTATTAATGAGCGTAGCAGAAACTAAAACTCCAGGTTGGATGCGTGCCGTTCAGATTGGCTTGGGAATAATTGCGTTAATTCTTTCGGTATATGTGCTTGCTTTTCCTGGGATAACATTCGTTACTATAGTCTGGGTCCTTGGAATTGTTCTATTGGTGCTGGGAATAGAAAGAGTAATCAGTGGAATTTTCGAACACCATCCAGGCAGGTCCCGCTGGTCCAGCATAGGCCTAGGAATACTCGTAATAATATTGGCGCTTATAGTACTGGCTTTCCCAGTAGGTACTGGGGTATTTCTATTAATTCTGCTCGCCATAGCTTTGTTGTTTGATGGTATAGCAAGATTGATACATGGTATAAGCGACAAGACAAGAGGAAAAGGTTCGAGGATCTTTAGTATTGTTGCTGGTGTAATTGCGATCGCCCTATCTATTGCCATAATGGCGGCTCCTATAGTCGGCGCAGTATTCATAGCCATATTGCTGTCAATAGCGCTAATTATCATCGGAATCCAAATTATATTCGCAGGCGTAACAGGAACCAGATTCAGAATGATGGGTCGTTAAAACAATCAACCCCCTTCTCTAATTTTTAATCTAATAATTTTGATCGAATAGCCGTTTTCAAAACAGGTAGACTGACGACCAAAGAAATCTTGTTTACAGTTGTTTTTTATAACTGTTAGAAATAGGCCTTAATCAAAACTTTTTCGAACTTGAAGGGATTCCAATCGAATTTGAAGAATGTTGAAAATGAAGCAACTAGAATATTAAAATAGCGTGGACAAAGAAAAGACTTCGCATGGAATAAAAATTTGCATTTCGAGCAAACTCAATTATGCTTATTGACAGAACCTTTAACTACAACAGCATTCCAACAGTTATTCCTAAAAAGATTAAGATTGTGGCTATGAGACTGTCAATTAAGAATAGTTTCTTTTGAAGCCTATTCTTAAAAAAGCTAATCTTCATCTACTTGAAGATCTAAGCCCTGTAAAGATATAAGCATTTACTTCAGCATTTACGTCAATAGAATGATCTCCTATGTTTATTACAAAATACTTTCGAAAAATAGAAATATCATTTATGCTTTTTTTTACTTGATCCTTGTTAATATTTAACAAGAATGAGACTGTGTCTTGCTCCTTCTATGGAGCTGTAGCGATGATCTGAGATTATCTCTTGTGTCAGCCCGCAATCCTTATATCGAATATTACAGTCTTTAAAATGTGGCAATAAACATTACTCACTTCGTATCCTTGTTTAGAGTTGAAGCGAAGACGGGCTTGTTGCTGTTACCATTTATGGTCATGATAGCAATATCTTTCACTAATTTTACTACGTATCAAGTCCTAGCACAAAGTCCAACCCAAAGCAATGAACAAACATTTGCTAATTCATTTCAAGGTATTGTTGATGAAACAGGCTTGCTTGCTCACGATTATGATGCTCAAGTACAGAAATGGCAAAGGGGTGAACTCAGTAATGAAACCATGGCTTCGATTACGGATACCTATTCACCCAAATATCAAGCGCTCATTAATAGGACCAATGATCTTCAGACGCCTGCAGGATATGAAAATGTAACAAACCTTTATGCCAAGAGTCTTGAATCAGAATTGAAAAGCAATATTCAATTTAGGGACTATTTGTTAAATGGTAATAAAACTGGGAGTGAAGCCTCGATGCAATCTCTATCAGATGCCTTTAGATATGAAATCGAGTCCTTTAAGGCATTCAATTCAGCTGCTAATGCAACTAATAAATAAATGATATAGGTGGGTCTTAAACACAGTATATCGATAAATTCTATCGGTATTGTTGTTGAGTTCTGTATTGTGATATAAACAAATGCATATCCTAGTTTACTAACTATTAGAAACATCCAAGTAAAACAGATATTAGCTATATTTTTGTTGTACAACAAAATCGGTTTAGAGATAGAGCAATAAGAAGATCTCATTTCCTATAACGTACGCCATCTAGGTAACCTCAGCATTGGATATAATCTATTCGGCATCCAAATTACATTCCCAAGTCGAAAACCGATACCTTTATCAGTATTACACCGTCAGGTGTTAGAGATGCCACACAAGTCAATGCAACCTCGAGAAGTCAGCTATCTTTTCACTCGATGGCCATATGGGATAACGTGAACATTTTGAGTGGCGAAGAAGAATCTACCTTGAAAGCCAGCTATTATAGGCTGATGCTCTACGCAGCACTTTTCGGAGCCCTAGCCTCACTGCTAACGACCGGATATATCACACTCTATAACCAAGGCGTCAAATTCTTTGGACAAATAAGCTTTTTCATATACAACATTAACTTTTGGCCACTAATCCTGCTAGGTTTAGCCGGTGTGTTTATCGGCCTTGCGATCAAGTTCTTTGGCCAGCATGGGGGATTAGGAGTTGCTCAAAGTCAGTATGCCAAGACTGGTGGCCTCAACTACCGCAACGTGCCAAGCATACTTCTTCAAGGATTTATCGCATTATGGAGTGGTGCTTCAATCGGTCCTGAGGGGACGCTTACCTTTCTTGCAGGTGGATTAGGTACTTTCGTCTCTGAACGACTTAAGCTTCAGAAAGATGACGTGCAAGTACTAACTTACAGTGCCATCGCAGGAGCATTTGGTGGTTTCTTTGGTTCTCCTGTAGTTGGGGCAGTGGGTGCAGTAGAGTACATGTTCATCAAGGAGCTAAATTTGTATCGTCACCTCATCCCTGGGCTCATAGCAGGAGCTGTGGGTTATGGTGTCTACTTTGCCATCCTGCATACGTCATATCTAGGTGTATACAGCTTCCCTGACTTTGCCTCTCTTCGTGTAATTGACTTGGGCTGGGCATTGCTGGTCGGAGTTATCGCAGGGCTAGTCGGGATTTTGCATAAGCTGGTATTCGGACTTATGCATCGGGTCTTTGGCCGATATAATAAGAGACCTGTTGTTCTTGCCATCATAGGTGGCTTGATTATTGGCTTGATAGGTTCGTTTCTCCCATTGACACTTTACTCTGGCCAGAACCAGTTACAACAAATTATTCATAACCCGGCTGCATATGGTGTAGGGATATTACTGCTGATAATGTTCGTCAAGATTTTACTTACAGGTACATCATTTGCTACAGGCTTTGTGGGTGGTCCCATCTTTCCGTTACTATTTATAGGTGGTACGCTAGGACAGATACTTTCAGGAGTTCTAACATTCATTCCTCAGGGTGTAGGTGTGCTTGCAGGTATGGCAGGTGCTGCATGTGCTTTCCTTCCGCTTCCCTTAACAATCGTTCTCCTACTGGGGCTATTCGGAGGACAGACTGACCTTATTCCAGTCATAGTCATCGGAGCTGTAACAGGTTACATAATTTCCAAGGCATTCACTCCATTGCTTCAGAAACATACCGGACAGCCAGCTAGCAGCGGTAAACAATGATAATGGCGATTCTCCCCATGCAGCTCAATTCACTCATCTCTTTTTTCTCTTGAGAACAGCTTTCATCTGTTCTTTACTTTCATCATATTCATCTTAAATTAGCTAACTGCTTGTAGTTTTTGAAAAGTCAAAGATCTTTAGCATCGCAGAGTCTCCTGAGGCAGTAGTCTATCTAATTTATGTCATGAATCCCAACTCAGTAAAATGAGGTATTTTTTCGACAGATGATTTGGTAGAGGTAGACAGATATTCCCAAAATTCTTTAAGCCTTTGTCCAGATCCTTCCCAAGCTCTATTTTCCTTTACCTACGACGCTAAAATTGCAGCGTTTATCGTGCCTATTGAGGTTAACTATTTTTTTTATTGATTAGAATCAAGATCTCAAATAGTTGTTCTTGAATATTATTCCCCTAATAACCTATAAGGCTGTAATGATTGCGAGGATGTTCCTTTTAATCTCGTAGATATTGTCTGTATTTTGGTGCTGCGTTATAAAGTATCTAATGAAATCCCTTGAGAGGTAGAGCTAATCCGGGGGATTCAATATTTCAAAATGAAAAGGTTGTTGTATTCATGTGATTCAAACTTTTCGGATCTAGTCCAATTCAACCATGATATGTCATCTCATGCTTACATACAACATCTTTTAAGTAGTGAGTCGCTCAAAATAAGTCATCATGCAAAATGCTTCCCGGGTAGCTTTCATCATGAAAGAGATGCTAAAGCACCTTTTTAACTTGCTATTTGTCAATGCTCTATTCATATTCCTTGTTCGCAAAAGAACAAAATCAGGAGCAGAGTATAATATCAAGTTAATTGGACAGCCGACTAACTACTTTAGATCTAGCGCCGCCGCCATCGGCATATCATTTGCAGTTATTGCAATTTTGATTGTAATTGTATTCGATCAAGACGTAATGATAGTAATTGCTGCTATATTCATTTCTCTTGGGGCGGGGCGACAGATCTTTGCCTCGGCACTAGATGTCGTAACAACGAACCTGAACACCTTCTTGTCATCTTGGGCATCAACTCTTCTATTGCTTGCAAAGAATAGGCTGATGGTGACGACGACGACAGAATGGCGTTCCATAGAAAGTCGAGTCGAGCTGATACTGATTAGCACGCGTGAGTATAATTTGCCTGCTAAAATTGATGGGGTAAAACCAGAATCTCAGCAAATATTAATAGAGTATTTGGATGAGCATAAATGGGAGTTAGAGTATCAGCAGGGTATTACAAATGATGATTCTAGCTGCCTTGCATTTGCCCAATACGCAACTAAACAGATGGTAGAGAAGTTGCAGATATATGATGAACTGGAAGATCTTCAGGAGAGAAGTGGAGGCGTTAACTCAGTAATCCTGATAGCATTGGGAACGTTGATTTGGTTAATTTCATAGTTTTGGCACTAATGGCAGTTCTAAAAAGAGACTCAAAAGCATCAACATAAACCTAGGTGATCAAGCCCTAATACTGTTACAGTTATTAATAATGTGACAACCCTCACACAGGTGTTGATATCTGTTTGATGAAAATCTACAGTTACGAAGTCATGAACGAAATTGGACCAGCGAGAGCGAGGTGGTATAGACATGATTGTTGCCTTCTTACAAGTGTAGAACTTGTAAAGCTGTCTAGAATCCACAATGAAAACGGAGTATCGTTGGAAACACCACTGTATATTGCAAATATCGAGGTATAAATTCCGATTTCTTCACTGGCAGAAAATGTTACAGTTGCAGCAGTCAAAAAGGAAGGTATCCTGCTGCTGTCCATCTCTTTCGGGACAGCCGTTTGTTCACAAATCGTCGTGTGAAGTAACCTCTTTATCTAGATTACCTAAACCGTCTTCTACTGGTCTAATAAATTAAATTCCTCTAAAAATGCTTCGACTTGTTCTTGATTTCAAAATGGCCTCAGGTTTTAGTTCATTGTGTATTGCGACCGGCAACCACCGTTACTAACCTATCCTAAAGCGTAACTTGCTCAGCGGCAAATTTCCTAGGGTCTAATAAATTAAATTCCTCCAAAAAGGCTTCTTGTTGTTCTTCTGGCATCGTTCGTACGTTTATTTCACCTTTTCGTACCTGATCTAGTTTACGGATTGCTCTTTTAAAGCGCTCACTATCCATTACTAATCCATAGTAATCTCTTACCCTTTCTAGCGTTGTTTCATAGTGTCTCTTGTCGCCTGATGCAGTAGCATCAGATATTATCGCAATATCGTAGCCTATGTTAAATCCATCCCTTAATGAAGTCTCTACACAAATAGACGTATCAATTCCAGTAAATACTAACAAATTAATGCCTTGACTCTGAAGCATAATCCGGAAATCTGTATCTTGGAAAGCAGAATCCCTTCGTTTGAGAATCACAGGATCTCTTGCTCCAGGTTTTAGTTCATCGATCGTCACTCCATCCCACGTACCTCTAATACAAATGGGTACTTTCATTCTCTCTTGTCTTGATCTCGGTAAGATGTTATGGACGTTTGTCAGAATATCAATACCACTACTCTCCTTCACTGCTTCGGTGTAAAAGACGGGAATATCCATACTCCTGCAGAATTCCATCAAGTCTTTAATCTTTGGAATAATTTCTCTATACAGGGAGGTGTTCATTCCTATTTTATCATAAGATCCTCCCTTTGCTACGAAACCATTCTGCATGTCTATAACTATTAGTGCAGGTATAACGGTACGGCCAGAAGGAAAAGTAACTTTGAACATATTATGAACAAATTAACTATTAGCTTAAAGATAAATGTTTCATAGACATGATAGATTAAAGCTGATATGCTCGTACAAGGTTTGTTGTGCTGCAGATGTTGATAGCATTTTTCAACTCTTGCATGGGTATAATGAACGACGTTACGAAATCTCTATTAGGTATGATTTTTGAGCGAACTACCATGCTGATTATTGAGAAAAGAATTACCAATAAGTTGGTGCAAGAAAATATTAAAGAACTAAAATCTATACACCTCGAACTTGTCTAGATGGCAGAGACAATCCATGAAATGGACCTTAAGAAGACCGTAAATACTATTCTTGTAGTGGACCCGTAGAAGTTCTACTAATGGTTCATGGTATGTGCGAAGCACTAGGAAAGGCATTTACTGATGAAATGGCGGAGCATGTCGTTCAGGAGTTAAGGCCTAAGCATCCGGTATTGGCTGCTGTTATTGAAAGAAAACATCAAATGGATTTGAAAGCTACTCTTGCTGCTCTGATTGTCGTTGATGCCCTTAAAGAAGTGAGGAAGCTTACATAATAGGACTAATAATTAGCTCGTAGTTGATATTAGTACGATATTATAAGATTCATAAAGATAAATAGGCTAGGACCTGAAAAGATAAATACAAATTTGAAGCTTCAAAGCAGAAAGACTATCGAAGGTCCCTTCAGAGCACCCCACAGAGCAATGTACAAGGCAATGGGATTGCATGACGAAGACCTAAACAGGCCATTGATTGGAGTATCTTCTACTTGCAATGAGGCCACCCCTTGCAATATTCATCTTGGAAAGCTAGCACATTTTGCTAAAGAAGGTGTAAGTAATGTAAGATGTACACCAAGAGAGTTTACGGCCATTTCTGTATCTGATGTTATTTCAATGGGTCATGAGGGAATGAAGGCATCTCTAGTAAGTCGGGAGGTAATTGCCGATTCAATAGAACTAATGATGAGAGCTCATCAATATGATGCAATAGTGGGTATTGGTGGATGTGATAAAAGTAATCCAGGGACATTGATGGCAATGGCACGCCTTAATCTACCATCTATATATGTATACGGTGGAGCCAATATGCCCGGAAATTGGGATGGTAAGCAAGTGACAATTGAGGATGTTTTTGAAGGAGTAGGAACGTATCAGTCAGGAAAGTTAAGTTTAGAAAAACTAGTTAGTTTGGAAAATGTTGCATGTCCATCTGTTGGCTCTTGTGCTGGCATGTATACTGCTAACACTATGGGAGCAGTAGGTGAAGCTATTGGAATGTCATTGCCTGGAAGTGCTTCTCCACCTGCGGAGAGTGAAAGAAAGAAACAAGTATGTTTTGATTCCGGAAAGGCAATAATGAACTTGATTGAAAACAATATACGTCCAAAAGATATTCTTACATTTGAAGCATTTGAAAATGCAATCGCCCTTGTCAATGCGATAGGCGGCTCTACAAATTCAGTTCTTCATCTTCTGGCAATTGCTAGAGAAATTGGTGTTAATCTAAGATTAAGCGATTTTGAAAGAATACGAAAGCGAACACCACACATAGCTAATTTACTGCCAGCTGGTCTATATACAATGTTTGATCTGGACAAGATAGGCGGAGTCCCTGTGATTCTAAACAGTCTGCTAGAAAAGGGCTTGATCGATGGCGATGTTATCACAGTTACAGGAAACCCGATGAAGAGGAATCTTGATTCAGTAAAACCAGATATAATGCCAACAGATGATATAAAATCTAAAATTATAAGACCTGTAGACGATCCTTTTGACAAGGAAGGAACACTTAAAATTCTAAAGGGTTCTTTGGCTCCTGATGGAGCCGTTATAAAAATTGCCAGTATAAAGTCAACAACAAATTTTCGGGGTAAGGCAAGAACTTTTGAATCTGAGGAAGAGGCTTTTGATGCGGTATCTAAGGGAAAGATAGGCGAAGGAAATATTGTAGTGATCCGATATGAAGGTCCAAAAGGAGGACCTGGTATGAGAGAGATGCTTTCTGTCACAGCATCTCTAGTAGGTCAAGGAATAGGCGATAAAGTAGCATTAATTACCGATGGAAGATTTTCTGGTATTACTAGAGGATTAATGGTAGGTCATGTTGCACCAGAGGCGATGATTGGTGGTCCTATAGCTCTAGTTAAAGATAATGATCAAATAGATATAGATGTTGCAAAGGGAAAAATAGATCTCTTAGTATCAAAGACTGAGCTAGACAAAAGAAAGAAAAAGTGGAAACCAATAAAGTCCCATTATACAAAAGGAGTACTTGCCAAATATGCTTCGCTGGTAAGTTCTGCAACCGAGGGAGCTGTAACTAGTCCAAGATAGCTTACATTTTATAAATCTCTGTCATCAATCGACGGTAATTTGATGAATTTCTCTATGCTATCTATTTAATGACTTTTATAGAAATATATGAGATGTTTTGAATGTAAAGTCTTATTATTTAATGATAAAACAATATAAGCACGATTAATATATGAAACTTGTTGAATGAGTCAGAGCTCTTAGAATCTGCAAAAAAAGTACTAGATGGCAACTGGACTGGAAATTTTACAATACCCTCAGCAACATTGTATCCTCATCAATGGAGTTGGGATTCATGCTTTATTGCAATTGGGAACTCATATTTTGATATAGACCGATCGATGAAGGAAATGCAGCATTTATTTGACGCTCAATGGAAGAATGGGATGATCCCTCACATAGTATTTAATGAGAAGGAAAAAACTTACTTCCCTAGTCCTGAATATTATGATATTACGCTTTCTCCTAACGCACCCAACCATGTTAAAACGTCCGGCATGACTCAGCCCCCTGTGCATGCTCTCGCTTGTTTCTATATTTATTATAACAGTAAAGATAAAGCAAAAGCTAAAGAGTTCTTGGCAAGAGTCTATCCAAATCTCTTGAATTTCCACAGATTCCTTATGACTGAACGTGATCCCGAAAAGTCAGGCTTGGTAACAATCTTTCACCCATGGGAATCAGGACGGGATGATTCTCCTATTTGGGATGATGCATTGGCAAGGGTTAAGATCACCAAGATGCCGAAGTTCCAAAGGCTGGATGTCAAAGCTGCAAGTTCATCAGAACGTCCTTCTGATGATGAATACAATAAATTTATCTTCCTTGTCGATACCATGAAACTCTATAACTATGATCAGAAAGTAATGTATGAGAAATATCCTTTCAAGATCAAGGATGTACTTTTCAGTAGCATATTATATGTTGCCAACTGGGCTCTCTTACAAATTGCAAAATTGATCGGGGAGAACTCAGAGGAGATATCAGAATGGATATCCAGGACAGAAACAAACTTTCGCAAGTTTTTTTGTGCTCCTCCAAGTGGGGGATCAAATATATCTGATGGTCTGTTTTATGATTACGATGTTGTTATAGGTGAAAGGATCATGAAAAGAACAATTTCATCTCTACTACCGATTTATTCCGGATTACTATCAAAGGAGGAGGCCGAAGTAATCGTAAAATGGATTAGTGGCGCGGATTTTGCAGCCGACTATGATACCGTAGCAAGTGTCGACGAAAAGGGAACAGATTCAAACCACTCGATTATTGGAGAGGGCCGGTCTGGATAAATAATAGTTGGGGGTTAAGGTATGGCCTATTACGATATGGATACACTGATAGGGCAGAACGAATAAAGCAGGGGGCACTAAGACTTGTGGCAGAGCACGGATTCAGAGAGTACTTTAATCCTATTTCAGGAGAAGGTCTTGGCGGTAAGAACTTTTCGTGGACGGCAGCAGCAGTAATAGACATGATAATGATGAAAGGCAATCCATTAGATCTATTCTTGAAGCAATAGCTGTGCAACCAACAGAGGGTGAAACTGAAGAAAGTTGGATTTACTTCTTTCGGTGTGGTGTATCAATAGAAGGACTGGATACTTTCAAAATCGCACAATCTTGTTCAAAACGCTGAGTACTGTGAAAGTCGTTCTATCATTATAGAGCCTCTCGTAAAATACTTTATGCCGAAATTTTCGAAATTCTGAGATTGTGTTATTTGCCTTTCGGCTTCCCTCTCATAAACTCTAGTTCTAGCGGTAGACGAATGTGTTTGTCTATTTCGTTCTAACTGATATAGTACAATTTGATTATTCCTTCTATGCCAGTAATATTTTGTGCATTTGATACAAAGATATCCACCTAATTTATCCTCCTGAGTTAATGGGATTAGACGAGTGCTGCAATATGAACAGAAATACTTGTTACTGGATGAGGTTGTACCTGAGGAAGGATTTACAACTACAACGTGATCTTTCAAACAATTGGAATTTCTTTCTATACTCGTTCCCTTCTCCTACTGTAACATCTTGCGAATCGTAGTAGTATCTTATCCCTCATTTCTATACCGCTTCTGTACCCAAGAAGGATACTTCACATTTCTCATCAAAAAAGAGACTATATAACCTTCCTAATCGAGAAATCATAATAGACTATGTATATAATGCAATGCAGGAAAGAACTATTGCAGCAAAGGCTGCTGCGTCAAAAAGCAATTATCTGGTTGAAATTGTTGGCACATTCTTTCTCGTTTTCGCTTGTTGCTCAGCAGGTACTGTATATTCTGGGCCCGACTATCTGCTTGGTATAGCTGGCCTCGACAGACTCGGAACGATTGGAGAAGGTTTGGTTTCTGCTTTTGTTTTAGTTGCAATAGTGTATGCTATAGCATATCGCTCTGGAGCTCAGATTAATCCAGCTGTTACAATAGCGTTGCTAGTAACAGGAAAAGTGCGTGCAAAAGAAGCGGCACTGTATATTGCGTGCCAAATATTAGGGGCTGTTATCGGTGCCGCTGTGGTATATTCGATATTTGGAGGCGTTATGGCTGCTAGTCTCACACTTCCTGCAGATGATAATGTTGTTAGAGCATTAATTTTGGAAACTGTTATGACATTTACTCTTGTATATGTTATATTAACAACATTATGGACCAATAAAAATAAATTAGCGCATTTAGCCGGACTTCTGGCGATAGGATTTACCGTTGGATTTAATGTCTTATTGGGAGCTTCTGTAAGTGGCGCATCCATGAACCCAGCACGTTCCTTTGGTCCTGCGCTAATTGTTTGGAACTTTGACTACCTGTGGATTTACTGGGTAGCTCCCATTCTTGGAGGACTAATTGCAGCCGGGCTGTATATGGGATTACATAGAGACTTAGACTTACCATAACCTCCAACATAGACATTGCAGAGATGAGCCTGGATCGAGTAGGCAAAATTCTAGGCAAGCAATTAGCTAACGATTATCTTCTGTTCCTCAAGACCCTTCATTCCAGGCTCTGCAGTTGTTGCACTTCACTCCTAGAAGGAGATCATCAGCCCAAACAGACCTGACGGATTATTTCACAAGATAGAACAGGAACCTTTTGAAACATCCATTTACAAAAAGGTATTCTTGGATTTCACATATGGCTTTGGAAAAATATACTCTAATGAAGAGATAGAGAAGACAAAGAAAAGCCCATCATTTCAGAGAGTATCAACTTCAGTAACATGGCCTAATAGGAAATGTATTCTTTACCAAGTCTATAGAATCTTGTCAGAATATTGAATATAACCCAGATAATAATATTATACAGGATGCTAAGAAGTCAATAGGCCTAGACCCAGCATGGGGATCTAACTTTGCGTTAGTTATTACCCAATTCGTAAATAGTATCATACAAGTGATATATGCTGACGAATTTCCTAGGCCATTCTTTCAAGCAATAATAGATAAGGTACGGGAGTTAAAACGGAAGTTGGGTAATGTAACCAATATTTATGTAGACTCAGCTAACCCCATAATCATTCAGACATTGAAACCTGATTTTAATGAACCACATTCAGATCAATGATTTAAATCGTCTTCTAACTCGCCGAATAACTGCAAACATCGACGTCCTTGCTTCTGTTTTTGTAATAAGAATTTGGGTGTCGCTTCATTTTCTAGATTACCTTCACTATTTTCAACAGCTGTACGAAATGATGTATTCAGCTTGCCAAACCTTGGATTAATGAACATGTACCCTCTGCGCTACTCTCGCAGTTCTTTGCGGTGTGCTAACATCTTTGTGATACTCGATAAAAGGTACTTGAATGATAGACATGTTCGCTCCTCGAGCTTCGGACTGAGTGTGTTGAAGCTCGATTTTCACTATTAGATCTAAAACACAGCGTTTGGGTCTTCATCACGCCAACGGTTGTCGCGACCTGTACTATCACAGCCTGCTATTTTGTGCTCGAGTTCTCCCTGCCTGAATTTGTCTTGCAGTTCTTGGTAATTGAGTCCTAAAGTATGAGCTACTCTTTCATCATAGTGAGTGGGGTCAAACATTGCATTAGGCTGGGGGAGGTATATGGACTGATCGCCTTCTAATGTACGGCTGTTATATTCATCCGATGATATGCTATGAAGGCGCATAACTTCAGCTTTGTAATAAGGCATAATTTCTCTTACGTGCCAATTGAACCAGGCTATATACCTCTCCATAGAACTCATTTTTTCTAGTTCTTCTGCAGTTGCATATGTACGATCATTGGCATCATAATCCTCAACAGGCTTTACTTCTCCTCTTTCCTTTTCCAACCTATCTAGCCTATCCGATAAGTTATCTAAAGATTTGTCTTTGTTCCCCCATCCTCTCAATTCTGCTTAATCTATCCTCCAAAGATTTGATAGCCAGTAAACCAGGTCCTTCTGACAGTAGCTTAAACCTAGTTTCATCTGATTGTATGATTAGTTTTAGTGCTAATAGCTTCTCTCATAGGAACTGTTTGGTCATTGTATATTTTCCATAACTCTTTCTTTGCTTCTTCGATTCCATCGATTGACTGCTTATAATAGTAAGCTAAATCAGACTTTGTCAAGTCATAAACGTATTGTTGAGCTGATTCTTTCAAGACCTTAATATCTCTGGAAATTGTGGACTGGTCAACTCCCAACTGTTGCCCTATCTCAGTCTCATTAAATGACTTTGATAGTAGTGAAGCAACTTGATTTCTTCTTGCCTTAATTTTTTTATTATGCAGGGCCAAACTTAGTTGTATGCATTATTCCTTCGTGTTCAAAGGCCTTATGTATTTTGCTACTTATGTTGACCATTCCCTTCCATCAATCCATCCCCAGATAGGTTCGCTTCGGCCATCTGCGCAACTTTTCTTTTGGCCTCAATGTTGAACCTGCAGTTGTTCCTTTATCCATTCAAGCAGGATATCGCCATGAAAAGCCTCTGGTTTACAATGACAACCCCAGCGATAATGTCCTGGTAGTTGTTCTAAGGCCCAGCGCCGATACTCTGCCGGATGAGCGAATATGGACGAGAGTAACCTTATCATAAAAATGAACAATTCAAGTCCGTGGTATCATCAAATCAACTATTCTTCTCCAAAGATAGAACTTATGACGATATGGCTTGTGAAATAATTACGGTGTTCTATGCTTATGTAGATAAGGATAAGCCTGACTAGTTAGATAGAACCTATGAGCATATAGATAGGTTACGTTTCTGATTACCCACATGGGTAACACTTTGCTGTTTACTCCTACCATGTATGCACAACAACTAAGAATAATTTATCCTCATCACTGATTGTTTTTGAATGTACTTTATAGATTTTGGTCTGTCGCAGCTTTATCAGATTGACTCTATAATATCCTTCGATATAAAGACATAAATATTTTCGAATTTGGGATAAACAGCTGTGACTTATGAATAAGAAAATCGGAGTGGTAACAGGATCCAGTAAGGGAATCGGAAAGGCAATAGCCATCGCATTTGCAAAGTCTGGTGAATATTTTGCAGTAGTCACAAATGCCATAAAACAGCAAGAGACGCAGGCTGTGTCTGATGAAATCAGAACTTTAGGCTGTAATTCAATTCCGATAGTAGCTGATCTCTCCAAGGAGGCTGATTGTATTCGATTGATTGAAGAAACTATCAAGAACTATAACAGGATAGATGTTTTAGTAAATAATGCAGGGATCCAGCAGGACGTACCACTCGAAGAAACTACTACAGATCTCTGGCAGAAAATCCTGGCGGTGGATCTTACAGGACCTTTCATATGCAGCAGAGAAGCTGTAAAGCATATGAAGATGCAACAGGATCCAACTGGAGGCTGCATCATAAACATAACTTCCGTACATCAATTGATACCCAAACCACATTACATTCCATACGCAACTTCCAAGGCTGGAGTTGAAATGATGACAAAAACGCTTGCATCGGAGCTTGCAAAATCAAACATAAGAGCAAATGCAGTTGCTCCAGGAGCCATAGAAACTCCAATGAATATCTTGCTTGATGAAAATGAAGCTGCTCGACATAAAACGTTGACGCAAATACCAATGGGAAGGATCGGAAGTGCGGAAGAAGTGGCAAATGCGGTAGAGTTTTTGGCTTCTGACAAGGCAAGTTATATCACTGGTACGACACTTTATGTTGATGGTGGCATGACCCTATATCCAAGTTTTCAATATACTGTTCATTGAGTGACAAAAACAAAATTTTGTCATTAGTAGATGCACTTCTAGCTCTGACTCATTTAAAATAGTCGAAGCCTTTGTGGATAACTTTAGTAACGTTGAATCAAAGGATAGTAACAGAACTATCAGAGCCTAGTATATCAACAATAATCAATCGACAAAGAAACAAACAATGGGCAAATCAATGTTCCGAAAGGCGTGATAAGGTATTGCAATTTATTCGAAAATCTTGGTAATAATAATCTCAAGTTTAGTTGAATCATTGCAATCTCCTAAACTTTTCAAAATGTCCCGTTGTTGACTTAAAACACTATACTATCAATATCTATCTATCTATCATCGTACTCAAAATCATGTGAAATACATTAATTGTTAGTTACTCTTTTTGGGAGCTGGACTTATTATCATCATTGCCACACCGGCGGAGATCACACCTGTAGCTATTATAGTTTGAGAATTAATTGATTCGCCAAGTATTACCCAACCTAGGAATACTGCTATTACCGGTACAATATATGCAAAAGTATTTGCCAATGATGGGGTAGTAGATCCAAGGAGCCAGTAAAATATCGCATACCCAACTGCGGTACATACCAAGGTAAGGAACAAGAATGATACTAATATGTTGTTCGCTGTCGAGAAGAGTGTATTTAAATTTGAAATTTCACCTGTACTTGTTACTACCCATAAAGCTAGCAAAATCAACCCACCCAACACCATGAACATGCCGGTAGGCAAAAGTATTGCTCGCTCTGCACCTACGGCACGAACAGGGCTAGAAAATAATGAGCCCATTGCCCATGAAATAGAGCTGATAATCAGTAAAACTATACCAATCCAGCCAGATTCCTCTGCTTCTAAAGTAGGAAGAACTAAAATGATTAGTCCTATAAATCCGGCGGTAATGCCTGCTATGTTTAATCTAGTCGGTTTCTTCCCAAGGAATAGCAACATGAATATTGCTACCCAAATTGGTATGGTAGAATTGATTAGAGCTGCGGCACCTGAGGATAAGTACTGAGCACCTAAAGCTAATATTCCCTGTCCCCCCACGATAAAGAATAGGGCTGATAATAACCAGCCTTTCCAGAGTTGTCTATTTTTGATCTGATTACTCTGGTAGTCTTTTTTATCGGATCGACGATAAATAATATGAAGGAAGATATAATGAATGGCTATTAACAATAAACCTGCGATGAGGAAACGCATTCCAAAAGAAGCCAGTGGTTGAACTTCATCAACGATAATCTTGATTGGGATAAAGCTCGATCCCCACAGAAGTGATAGCATCATGATAGCTACTAAGACTACGGTTAATTGCGAGTGATGCATCAGAATGATGTCGAACCCTCATTATATTTGTTTTATAGATGAATTAAATTTTTGATTTTTGACTTTTTATTAGGTTGATGAAGGCATGTAATAGATCACCTTCAAGATTATCCCAAAAGGATTCTTACATGTCTATCTACAAGTAATTTCGCTTGTAGTATATAACATAGCTAAAGCTGAGATTTTTGTAGTTATTCCACACAAAGACCAACCTAGCGTACACTCAGTAGCCGAGATATATCTACTGCTCAATGTTGGCAAGGGCATTTTTTTTGCTACTGTTAGCTTCTTAATACTACCAAAATTCAATACCATACGACAGGGATGTTCTCCAAAAATGGCTTGTATGTTCAAACAAGTAGATATAATCGTTATATACATGTGAAACTCATTATGACATTAATGGTTCAAACTTTCAGACTAGCAATTGCAATGGCTGTACTATTTGGAGTTACCGGACTAATAATTTCAAGTGTAGCTCCTGTAGCGTTTGCGCAAGATAAAGAGACTGCAAACAAGCAAATGGATGAGGCCATGAAGGCTTTAGACTCTGGAGATAATGCGGGAGCAATGGGATATTTGCAAGAAGCCAATCAGAGCTTATCCGAAGGTCCAGAAAAGACGGAAGTAGGCGAAGCAATGACGGCTTTACAAGGAGGAAACGTCACAGGTGCAATGACAGCTATACAGGCTGCTCAGAGTATGCAATAGAGTCACCTTACAAAGAGAAACTAGTAACAAAATAAGAGTCAAAACAACTTTATTTTATTTTTTGAAATTAGCAGATATACTCCACTATACTTTATTCTTGTATCTGGGTGATATTGCCCATATCGTAGGATTTATTCCGCTTCTACACATTAACTTATGCGTACCTCATTACACCAGTACCTTGGGCAGCTATTTTTCGCGATAAACTTCAATACTGCCAGCACTGACTGCTTTTAAGAAAGCCCGATAATCCATTTCATTTTGATCGCTATAATTCATAGCAAAACTAGCAATCGCTTCATCAAACTTGTTGCTATTGCCAAGGTAGCCGCTTATCATCGCAGCTTCACCCGACTTCGCGTGGGCCCTGGCGAGAGCCCATCCACAATATTCCGCATACTTCGCCATTCTAGGTGGATCGAATTGTTCGACCCGAGGTTTGATCTTGATGTCGCGTAGGTGCCGTATGTAGTAGTGTCGTCCAAGTACTTCTGTCCAGCCCAAAAACATATCGCTTGCAGCTTGCATCAACTTTTGCCCTGTGACCACCCTCTGACCGTGGTTCGGGTAAACACTTTTACCAGCGTATGGCTCCAATACACTAGTACGGGCTTCTTTGACCTGAAGAAAAAGTGAGTCACCGTCGCTAGTCATCAACAGCAGAATGGCACAGTATGTGCCGACGCTTCCGACTCCGACAACCTTCATCGCAACATCTTTGATGCTGTAATAATCTACCAACTTTTTGAGATCATCAGTAAGTGTTTCTCGATATCTACGAAAGCCTTCTTGTACAACTTTATTATGTTCTGCTCCTTCCAAACCAGACCGATGAAAGATAAGAGGGGGCGTATCCTTAATCCGGACTTTACCATTCTCGACACCTGTCAGTTTTGGGAAATCATCCTCCAGAACCGCCTTGGTAATCTGTTTCTCTACTATCTTTTTCCACTTACTTGATTGGGCCGATTGGATGATAAACTCGGAATCAATTCGGTCATGCCATATTCCGAGAATGCTCATATTGGCATAGGTTTGCATATGTTCTCGGTAACTTTGCACACAGCGTAATGCCCCTTCACGTATTTCCTCTTTGCTGAATCCATTATGGTGTCCGGCGATTACAATACTGGTTCCCAATCTTTTGATATCCCATTCCCAGGGAGCTGGGAGGGTTTCATCGAAATCGTTGATGCCAAATATAATACGGCATTCCGGGGTAGCATACCCTCCAAAATTCATGAGATGGCAATCACCACAGGCTTGCACGCTAATGCCGGAGGTCGGTGTGCGGGCCAGATCGGCTGCCATGATCGCGGCGGCGCCACGATAAAAAGCGAACGGAGAGGCTACCATACGTCCGTACCGAATCGGGAGAAGCTGTTTAAGGCGACCTTTGCTAGATTCGATCAACAAATCAATAGGGTCCTGGCGATCGGTGGGCGGCTTCCAATTCGCATGTGATGTCCTAGATAGTTTGTCTCGTAAAGCTTTCCCTGCAGCACGCCGCTCGTCACGGGTAAGGGCTTCCTTCGAAATTGGAACCGTTTTCAAAGATGTTGATTCAGCCTCCAAGGATTAGTTACCAACATAATGCCCGCTAACAACAACCCTACTCAACTGCTTACAGAAGGAATTTGAAGCTATTTAACCATACACACGGACAGACAGCGAAAATGGGATTTATCGGGGTCACCAAATGGGTATCCCAACCACGTGTTTCGACACAAAGGACTCTAATTAAGATGCTTCTGTGGAAGCTACATCGGGGTGATTGTACTTCATATGAAGTTCCAAGTCTTTTTGGTTATAACAAACCTGATTACAAACATTACATCTAATCTTCCTGTATGTTGAGGGCACATGATAAGATGTTTCTTTTTTTCCAGTCATCATGTTTTTTATGTAATCAATTAACCCCATATTCACCCCATCCTCTATTACTCTTATAATAAAAGCCAGTACCTATAAATGCATTTTCTTTTAAGAAATTAAACGATAACAGTTTTAGCTACCATTCGTATTGGATCATAACTGACTTCTAACCTTTTTACAAATATTCAGCAATATTGCAGCGAATATCTTATTTGTATATATTCTGCACATATTGGTGGATGAAAGTCAAAGTAAATCCTTCTAAGAGCAACAAAAAAGGCATTGTTATGTCATTGCTAATCATCTCCTCGGTATTGGTAGTATTCGTTGACATATTATACCCGCTTACCCCAACCCAGACATTAGTACTGCGTACATTTGATTTAGGTGTGGTTGTGATATTAGCCTTAGATTATGTTGCCAGATTAAGATCTTCTACTAATAAAAGAAAGTTTTTCTTAAGACATCTTTACGAACTTCCTGCAATGATCCCCTTATTTTTAACAGGAGCAGCAGATAGCACAGCCCTCCTACATTATATCAGACTAATTGCTCTCTTTAGAATAATTAGACTGTACAATATAATGTCATATATCGATGGGAGCGAGCTAATTATTTTGGCAACCATGTCGGCTATATGCGTAATCTTTGGCGGTTTTGCGGTCTTCATCTTTGAGGCACCTGCGCCAGATTCCAATATTGAAACCCTTCCAGATTCCATGTGGTGGTCAATCGAAACTATTACCACAGTAGCTTATGGTGAATATTATCCTGTCACTCCCGAAGGAAAGGTAGTGGCTTCGGTCATGATGTTTGCAGCAATAGCATTCCTTTGGACGTTTGTAGGAGCCTTGGGATCTAGGTTTGCAGAAAAGAGAGCGGCTAAGAGAGGTGAAACTCAAACCCCCACAAGCGATTCTGATGCTGTTAAACCTAATTCTGTAATCGACGATACAAAGACGATGGTCAAAAAGCGGATTGACCGAATTGGGAGCTTGGAAGAAAAGGATTTTGAAACCTTGATCACAATAATCAGAACGCTTTATAGCAATGAAAAAGCCCGATAACGCTACCTACTTGCAAGAAGTAATAAAAGAGGCTGCAAGGGGTATTAGAAGGAGCTAAAAATAAAAATGCTTGACTTGTTTGGTATTCTTATACTAGATAGTAATTCTAGTTGCCCTTTGCAAGTATAGAATTAGAAAGTGTAATTCCATGTTATTCGTAATAAATCTTGTCGAGGTGAGGAGATGATAAATATTTTTTCCCTCAATAGTTGAGTGTTTATTAATTATCTATGGATTCTATTACAAGATAAATAAATGATCCTTGGTATTTTTATTTCTCTGCATATTTCCTTCCTTTCTCGGATTGAAGGAAATTATCTATAAACTCATTAGTATCATTATAGCCTTCGCGTATTAATTCCTTAATAGTGCCCACTGAAAAATCAAATGTTTTGTCTGATATTGTATCTTGGGTATTCTTTCGCTCAATCCTAACTATTTCTTCAATGTCAAATCGACCTTCTATAATTTCTTTGTATCGTCTGGGCTTTAAGAGCTGTCCGTGGTAGGGTGTCTGTTGATTCATCAAGTTATTAATAACCTCATCTTTAGCTCCCTTTTCTTTGGCTAACTTTATTAATTCCCTTATTAGGTCGATGTAGTCTGACAACAATAATAATATTTCTTCTTCCTTATGACTTCTGTCCGAGAAGGCTATGTCATTATTCCTATTTAAAACACCATCATGATCCTCGGCTATTTCTTCCTGCCTTGAAGGGTGCACGTTTATTACACATACTCCCAGTGCAGGGACTTTATCTTTTAATCCTCTTTGTAGGTACCAGTATCTTCTATGTAAAAGAACAAGCTGGCTCAATGGTGTATTAGCCATTAACCCTCCGTCCCAAAAAAATCGCGTTTCTTTTCTGTAGTCAGTGTTGCCTCCAGCAGCTGTCTTTTGCGTTTCAACCTGCATACTATTAGGTGCAAAATTACAGCATTCAACCTCTAGTTTGGCATATTCAAAATTAACAGGTAATGAACCGCTTGCGATAACATGTTCAGCAGTGATACCTTCGTCATATCGCATCAAAAATTCAAAACCTACATCCCTATCTTGTCCTTTGATGTAATTTCCGTATTCTGTTTTCCTAGAACCATCTTCCTTAGGGTAACTATCAAATACTACTGGGAGACCACTGGCTACGTCGACGGCAACCAGTATGAGCCTTGGTTGATTATTTTCATGGCTAGTTCTTATAGGAAATTTTGCAAATTTTTCTAGGCTCCTTTTCAAGGGATTGTTACTGAAACGGTACCAAATATTTGATAAATCAAAAAATCTACTATCAAGCATAGGTGTAAGAGGAGAGAACACGTTTGGAACGCCAAAAAGCGCAAATTCTTTTGCTGAATAATACCTTCTTGCTGCCTCCCCAGATGCAAATGTTTTGCTAATACCATGCCAGTATTCCCACCATTTTTCAAAGTATGGATTAGTCTCGATCCTAGACTCATTTGATAGGTACTCCCAAAATTCGATAAGCTTCTCTGCGGATCCTTCATAAGTACTATTCTCAACTACATGGCTGGTCAGAACAGCAGCATTCATGGCCCCTATAGATGTACCTGCGATAATGTTGAAGGTAATGCTTTGTTCTTTGCCTTCTCTTTTATCCTTGTCCGATAGCCATCCGTACAATCCTTTATATGCCCCTGCCTCATATGCGCCCAAAGAACCTCCGCCTTGTAATACCAAGGCTCTTTCTTTTTTAGGAATATTTGTGCTCATATTGTTGCCACTCAAGATGTAGTATCACTCAATTAGTTAACACGACTCAATTTAATTGGTTGCATTTTTCCATTCAAGTATGGATAAAAATAAAGTACAAGAAATTGTGTATACATGATATATGTTCTGGAGGGAATAAGCAAATGAATCTTCAGATGAATTAAATGAGATAGGTAGCAAATCTATGCATGGACGTGTTGAGAGAGATGTCGATAATTTATTGAACCTTCTATAATTCAATATGAAAACATAAGCAAGAAAGCTTTTCCCTAGGGGGAAATTCTTATAATAAAAGTAGTAAAGTATAAATCGTAATGATTCGTCTTCCAAAATAACATGATTCTTTTACGGAACAAAAATAATCTTACTAAATGGATGTTACCCTACTGCAGTGACAATAAGAACTCCATTTCAATACTACCTTATATTGTATGGATCTTTTTGGCATATTCGGTTGTTTTTTCAACAATAACTCCTGGTATTGATGCACAACTTCTCTCGGGAGGACAGGGAAACGGGCGCGGGCTTTTGGGTGGTAATCTAAGCTCATTGACAGACTCAATGTCTCAGGGAATAGATCAAAGAATAGACACAAAAGTAAATTCTACGCTTCAGGGAATAGAGCAACGAATAGACACCCGTTTAGAACCTATAAAAGCAAAATTGAACGAGGTAGCGGCGGTGGCCGTACCGGTGATGATAGCTGCTGTAGCTGGCATTGTGGCATTCGCAGTATTAATCGTCATATACATACTCCTCTCGTGGTATGATAGATTCAAAGCACATCACAGACATAAAAGAGTGTTTAGGAATATGTATGATCTCGTTTTAAAAGAGTTGAAGGATAATACAGTATTATTGCAGGAAAGATCGTCATTGACAAAATCAGTTAGCAGTCAAAGTGAGGGTGAGAGTGGGAACACCTCCGTTAATGCTGAAATAATTGTTCCATATGATCTATCTTCTCAGGCACTTGAGGCTGTTACATCTTCACAAATCTATTGGGATTTGACTCCTAATGTACAGGACGTCATGTTTAAGCTTTTGAGAGCCGTAAATGGTTACAATAAAGTTTATGGCCATGCACATGAACTCAGGGATTCTATCATTCTTAACAAGACACACAAACAAACTACAGAAAAGCTACTGGCAGACTATGAATCTGCCTTGAACAGGTACAATCAAGATGTCAACGATTTATCAAAGCAGCTTCAAGATTTAATACATACGGAGATGAGCAAGGGCGTACTCGGAGTCTTTAGGAGTAAGCACAAAGATGATGAGGGTCATAGTTAGCTGTCATTATATGGGTCCAATAGAATGATCCATTAGGTTACAAGGTACTCCAATAAAGAGAATTTTTAGGGATTTAAACCCCCTAAAGAACATGAGAAGAGTAGGTTTTGGTTACCGGACAACCGGGATTGCAACCCACCGACGCCAATCGTGCGGGTTCCTACATTGTGGTCACAGTAGGGGATGGGTAGCTAGAGATTATAGATATCTTAAAAATATTTCTTAAAAAGATTTTGTTTCTTGAAAGAACCAAAACCAAAAAAAATACAGATGCCCTGGAATGGTAAACACAATAGCAGACCTAGCTTGCTAGGTTATAACTCATTAAGCTGCAGGGGGTTTAGCTAGGTTAGCTTAGGGTAGATTTGTTCCATTACCATCAGGGCCTACTGCAGCATCCATCCCTTGCGGATTAAATCTAACATAACTATTTCTACCAATCTTCGTGCTGCTATACTGTCCTATGCTACGAACCTCAAACATAATACATAGGACTATTAACCTTATTTTATCTGCTCCACTCTAGGCGATGGTATGTCTAAGTCACTATGTAATCCCTTATACAAGCCAGCTGCTATGATTCCTCCAAGAATAGGAGCAATCCAGTAGATCCATTGGTAGTCAAAGTCCCAAACAATTAGCGCGGGAGCAAATGCACGTGCGGGGTTCATAGCTCCGCCAGTTATGGGTCCTCCCAAAATGAAATTAAATCCAAGAGTAAACCCTATTGCCACTCCAGCTAAAGGCGCTATCTTATAATCTTTAGATCTCATTGTTGCTAATACAACATAAACAAGGGTAAATGTCATAACGGTTTCCAATATTAATGCTCTAATAACATTTCCATCTTTAGGAAGTGAAACACTGGCAGCCATTTCGCTTCCAAATATTGAATATACTACAGCGGCACCCATAACAGCCCCCAATACCTGGCACGCAATAGTCAGTGCCGCTACTTTTCCACGCATTTTTCTTGATACTAGAAATGCTATCGTAACAGCCGGATTAAGCTGAGCTCCAGAGCGAGCGTTAATAGCATATACTAATGCAGTTAAAACGAAAGCGTGAACTAAGCCTAATCCAACCATCGCGAGCGGTGGGAGGCCTACTATTCCGAGCAGTTTGTTGGTCCCAGAATATACAGTCGCTGCTGAACAAATAGCGTAAACGAAGATGAATGTGCCAACAATTTCAAACAGATATCTACTTTTTGATCCAGCTGCCAATAACAACCTTTTTTTTCTTGATATTTCCGACTTGTGACTCAATCGAGACTAAATAATCCAGTTGCGATTACAATGAAAGAATTTTACTGTTTAATCTCTGGTTTAACAGTATAATAGAAAGCCGAGTCTCCTGCAGCAACCATTCCAAAACGAACCGGACTTATTTCATCTCTCCCAACCTTCCTTGCTGCTACTATATTATAGGTTAGCAGCTAGATAAAGACAAGTTGTTAGAGTTACTGTTACATCAAATTTAATGTGGGCAACTCCAAATGCAAAATTAGAAGCTGCGATCTTGAAATTGCTGATATCATATACTGTAAAACCCGTCAGGAAATGGTTTTCATGGCGTGCTTTGTTCCCTCTGCGTCACATATAGGTCAAGTGAGTAAGAGCTATCCAATATCCCTCTTCCTATCATAGGTGCCGCCATCATTATGATCGGAGTCGAAGAGATTGTCAAATTTAATCCAGCCAAAAGAAGGAGATTGCATTTAACTAACTGTCTCATGTCCGAGAGTTCATCATTTTTGACACGTATGCATTTGATCTAATGGCCATCTCTTCGAAAGGAGTTTTAAGCCTAGTTACATCTCGTTTGAAGAACAGATCTATAAACCAGTCAACCATGACCCGTAATTTCTTCTCTACGGTTGGAAGGTTCGACAGATAGTATGAGCGCCAGAACCACCATGCTGTAAACCCATGAACCTTATATCCAAGCAAAATCCCGACACCATTTCTCCTACCTATCAATGTCATAACACCTCTTGTTTTGTAATCAAATGCTTTCTTACGATTTTCTTCACCCTTAATTGTAGAGATTAAATTAGTTGCTGCAACCTTTCCTTGTCTTATTGCATGTTGAGCTGTTGGGGGATAAGGCATTCCTGTATTAGGATCGGTGATACATGCACAGTCACCGAGTGCCATAACGGTATCTGTGAATCCAAGGGCTTCGAGAAAATTGTTAGTCACTATTCTTCCAGATTTATCATGCTCGCAAGATAGTGCAGATAGTATGCTTTGAGGTTTTCCTCCACCAGCCCAGACAATTGTCTCTGTTGAAATATTAGTTCCATCATTCAATTCAACACTCGAAGATGTTACGTCAATCACACGCGTATTCAAGATCACTTCAACTCCATCATTTCTAATTTTTTCTAGCGCAAACTCGGCTAATTCCTCAGTTACCTCGGGAAGTATCCTTCGACCTGAGTTTACAAGAACTATTCTAGCATCGGTTCTTTGTAGATTGTGGTAAAAGTATTTTATTGAATCCCTTACAAAGTCGTTCAATTCGCCAACAATTTCAACTCCTGAAAAACCACCGCCAACTACGACGAATGTCAACAACCTCTTTCTAAGGCCCAGGTCCTCATGCTCAATATCAGCCTGTTCCAACATATTTATCACATGGTTTCGTAGAACAATGGCGTCACCTAGACTCTTTAGAGTAAACGCCACTTTAGCAGCTTCATCCATGCCATAGAAGTTAGTTTCGCTCCCTAACGCTATGACTAGATAATCATATTTCAGTATGTGGCTACGCCATTCAATAGGATTTGGCTGCTTTCCGATCCAATGGCTAATAACAACCTGTTTATTGTTTAACTCGATTGACCCTACATCAGCTTCATAAAATTTTGCTCTATTGCAAAATACTCTCAACGGTGTTACTATATGCCTTGTCTCTATCATTCCTGAGGATATCTCAGGAAGCATAGGTGTAAAGAGGAAAAAATTGTCTCTACTTACAAGTGTTATGTCTATTGATATATCATTCTGAAATGCTTTTTTGTAGTCCTCGTAAGACTTCAATTCCTGCAAAACCTCCTCCCAATATTAAAATGCGTGTTAATTGAATTGGCTTCTCGCCATGAACTAGTTCTAGGTGTTTCTGGTATGAATCGATTCTAGAAAAGGAAATATCACATTTTGAACATCTATATCGACTGCCAAACTTGATTGATAAAATTGATGTAGTTAGTCCCACAGTGATACCGAAAGCTAGATGCATGATAACATAACTCACGAGCACTAACGGTAAGCTATATTGAGATAATGCTGTGTCATATTCGTCGTATGAGGTTGGCATCACGGTAGTTAAAGTACGGTCAATCTCTGGTAACAATATTAAAAAGTAAACAGGTATGAAAAAAACTACTAGGACCACAGAACCCGCGAATAACCCATAAAGCAAACCATTTGAGATCTTACTTATATTTAATATTCCTGTCTTGTAGAGAAAAACTCCGATAATGATGCCTATTGAGATAGCAGTTATTGTATGAATTGCAATCCCAGCATAAGCCGCGTCAGAAGAGTTAACGCCTATGACATGGCCAAATGCTACCCACGTGACGTAATAGGGTAGGCCCATCCCGACTTCAAAAGCAGTTGGAATCAGCATAAATACTGCTCCTAATATTGCCCCTATAACAACAAAGAATACCTCACGTTTAAAAGAGAAGTCTACTCTCATTTCTGTTGCTTTTCTCTTGTTCATTTTTTATCAATTACTCCCAGAGGAAGATGTGCTTTAGCCCCAAAGAAGCTAGCTGCCTCCCAACTTCCTTGAAACTGCTCGTACGTTGATTGGTTCAATTGTCACACATAACTAGGTATTCATTGTCCATAGTAATGATATTGTTAAGAGGGACTCTTATTAAAAATCTAGTTAACTCAGTTAACTGAACTATTCATTAAGGGCTCGCCTCGCCTAGATAAGTTGAATCTGACAAATAAGACAGTTTCCTACTTTTCTGATCTTGGGAAGATTAGGAATCCTGATAGGACCGACTTCTCTTTCAGAAGATATATTAACTTCCTATCCCCTCTTGAGATTATGAGAGGAAGATGGGCATCAGCTGCTATAGGAGCAGGAGTAGCCAGAAGGCGTGCTGGAGCAGAGATGGAACAACAAAACCAAGCTAACCAAGCTCAACAACAACAAGCACAGCAACAAATAGAAGCACAACAAAGGCAAATTGAAGCACTGCAACAACAAAAACAAAGCGTGCAGCCACAGCAAGAAGACCCCACTGCGAAGTTGAAGAAATACGCTGATCTAAAACAGCAAGGAATAATATCAGAGGAAGAATATCAGAAACTCAAAGCTGACTTGTTATCGAAGATATAAGCTACAAGCTTTAATTTAGGCGAACAATTAATCTTCTAACTTTAATTTTTTTGAAATCTACTAGAATATGGAGTTAAACCAATTAACATCAGGCGTTTTAGAATCTCTTTAAGAAGCCGTTAAATGGGCTCCTGATTTTAAATATTTTCTACCCTTTCACGTCATCAAATTTAGAACCTCTGTTATGAATGAAAACGATTGAAGGGTTATTATTTCAAGGATTATAACACCCCAACTAGGGGTTGTAGTTATAATAGATGAGCCGATTCTAAAATGTCGATCCCAATAAAAATTGAACTCTAGTAGCTAATACTATCACTTGGTTAATACTGACAAGTCAGAAACGGTCCACGCCTCCTTGATTTTGTCTCCCTCAAAATGTAGGATTTCGACTCCTTGAGCCTCAAACTTCTTGTGAGTGGCAGGAAAGTCAGCAAAATCCTTTTCATGTGTTGCTTTTAAATTCCATCTGATGGCAACCTTGTTATCTTCTCCGAATTCATCTAATATCGTGACCTTCATATCTGGAAATGCGGTGAGGTCTTCGGCCACCCATCGTTTGAATTCCTCCATACTTCTAACTTCTTCAGCCATCCCATGGTAGACTAGATCAGGCGTAACAAAGTCCTTTGCCAGCTCAGTTTTTCGCGCATTAAATATTTCTTCAACAAACTTTCGAGCTACTGTCTTGTTTTGTGTATTGGACATGCTCTTTACCAATCATATGTGACCATTAAGCTTTGCTATTCATATGGCAAAATTCTGGTCAAAATCCAGTTATGTTTGTCATCTAAATTGATGAATTTCTTTTAAGTCGCAAGAGATGTCTCTTTCCTATCTGCTCTAACAAGCCTTACATCCGAAATCTTTTGCCCTAGGACCTATAATATTTGTCTTATGAATTCCTTGTGATTCGTATCATCCAAAGATTGCGCGCCATACCAGAAATCCGATGATTAATGCTGCTACCACTCCCACGATTCCTATGATTATGAGCAAGTTCGAACCTTTATTGCTTCTGCGCATGTTCTATAGCAGCGCACGCTCATTATATAAAGATCATTCTGATATTTCGGCATATAGTAATCGATGGTTTTGTTTACATCATCGTATTTCGTGGAACGGATTTTGAAATCATATCTTTAACGCTAAGCCATTACCGCTTGTTATGGCCATAATATTTATAATTTTGAGAAGACTGCGGAATTAATATAATCAAATAATGGATGTCACATCTAGGATTAACGATTTTGAAAATAAAGTCTATTTAGATAAAATTTCTAGGTCAATACAGGAGCTATACTCTACTACTGATATTCTACTTTTTGTACAGCAGATGGTTCCTATAAGTGAATTATTAAACAGCTTTGACCGGTATCTAGGTAATGCATTTCCTGACATTGATGAAAATACTCGTGATCCTACCTACTTTATAGCCGCCTATTTTGATACAAAAAATATATCCGAATCACTATGGGTTTATAGGATAGTAAGGGCATTAACAAGATACGTTCTTCTCTCAGATAGATTCTATGAGACAAGAAATGATAAATACACTCTACTCGCAAATCAAGTTCTTAAATCATTAAATGAAATCCTGCAATCGAGAGACGATGTGCAACATCTCATTTACTCTATTAATTATTCATTAAAACAATTCTCAGCATTTTGGAAATTTGAGCACATCATAAAACGTCGTATACTTAAAAATTATACTTTCTCATATAATGAAATAAGACACTTTAATTTATCAAAATCATCAGATGCATTACTTGTCTATGCAAATGTTTTGGATGCGAGACTTCCAAGCTTCACTCAAAATGCCGCTCTAGTTCTTCATTACAACCAGGCGTTGCTTGATATACAAGATGACTGGGAAGATATAGAGGATGACGTTGAGGATGATATGCCCAACATCTTTGTTATGGCTGCTGTTAACAATATCCCATACGACAGGATAAAAAAATCTAGCCGTCTAGCCGTTAGAACCGTTGTCCTGAAAGGAAACTCACTATCGGGGGGACCTGTTAGTAGGTTAGTAAACGAGCTTCAAACTTCAAGCAATAGCATTACTATTCCCGACAACTTTGCATTCTTAAAATCCCTGTCAGATTGTTATGCTGACACGTTAAGATTAAAGATATCTTCATCGAATTCTTGATAACGGTTTGGCCGATTGGCCATTTGTGAAAGCTTCCCGGTATCGCCCCTATTTTGTTTGTACTACCAGAACGGGTAAAAAAGTGATCACATAGTCCAATGCTAAGTCGGTAAAGCCTTTACCATAATCTCATAAATTCGCTATCTCGATAGGTATCACAAGCTAATATTAGAACGAGCAGAACGGTACGATTTCAAATAGTTGAGATTAATTTACTCTTCATCCTTTGAAATTCTTCTTCTGTTATTAGACCTTGCTGCCTGAGACCCGCTAACTTTTCGAGCTTATGAAGAGTATCATCCTTATTCTCTATAGGTCCTCTTGACTGTGCCTGCTTTGCTTGCAACTCGGCTGCTTGAGCCGCCCGCTCGGCTTCCTCTGCTTGGGCTTCCGCGTGTCGTAACTGTTCCTCTTGCTCTTGTTCGAAGGCCATCGATCTATATTGATCCTTAGTTGCGTAGTGAGTCATCACACCACCTGCTACCAAGCCGCCTACTAACATCATGCCAAATACCATGTAATCCTTCTCACCCAAAGATCTTTTTTAATATTACGTAAATCAGCAAAAATAAACAACCACTTCTGGGATCGTGAACCAGGAAATGGCTGCAAATGCTTAAGATTCTACATGCTGCCTGTGTGGATTTTCCCAACATGTCATAAGTTGCGACCATAGATTTGGGCCTACTGTAACAAATAATATTACTGGTGATACACAAAATACTGGGTTATCGAGTGTACTCGCAATATTTAATTACTCCCCCTAGAAGTCATTAGCCCATGAGTACTGAGAAAGATGTTAGTGACCAGAGTGTAAAAGAAAAGACTAATGAGTTGAGATCGAAGTATCCCGTATTCACAGCTATCTTGGAAAGGATTCCGGACATGGATCTAAAAGAAGTCGTTAGCATTCTAGTACTAGTTGATCCTGTAAGGTTGGTATTAAAAACTCGTGCTACGCGATTAAGTTTCATAGGAGAAGATAAGGCGCTTGATCAGATGGTCGAAGAAAAGATTAATGAGTTGAAGAAAAAACACGCCGCGTTGGCTGGTATACTAGAAAGGATCCATAAAATGGATCTAAAGGAGACCGCAATAGGTCTATTAGGAATTGATGCATTGGAGTCCTTGCTAAAGCTTAGAATGCTAGTGATTCTGACGTCCTAGCCTTCTTTCCCATTAGGTTAGAGAATGAAGATCGCTTTGGCATTACAAAATCTTCAACCCCTAATGTGGTAGTTAATCAAGTAAGCATTGCAGCAAAAAAAACTGGAATAGTCTAAATCAGTATAATTCGCGGACACTATATTGGACGAAACTTGACAACCTTGTATTCTGTCCGAACATTTCTTATCTTAATGTCATTACCGCTGCTATCTATTACTAAAAATTAGTCTTGACAAGTCCTAACTGTATTGCAGGTGTAAGACCGTCGATGATAGACCATGCTTCCTTAATAAGGGGACCTTCAAAACGAAAAATGATAACTCCCACAGTTTCAAATTTCTTGTTGGTAGCCGGTATTCCGCGGAATTCTTGTTGCTGTATACCCTCCAGGAACCACGTCGTGGATACTTTATTGCCTTCTGCTATACCGTCGATATATGTGAAACGCATATCACGGAATGTGGCGTGATCAGTTGCCACACATGATTTAAATTTGTCTAATCCGATGATGTCTTCTCCTCTAGCATGATAGATAAAGTCAGAAGTAACAAATTGAGCTGCATTTTCTACGTTCCCTTTGTTAAACATCTGTTCAATAAAATCCTTAACTATACGTTTGTTTTCTATAATCGACATGGGATTACACACTACTAAGTTTCTAATTAAGCTTCTTTGGACTACGGAGATTTATTTAAGGTCAAGAAAGGCATAAATTTTTACTTAATTTTAGTTCATTCCCTTTCCTTAAGAAGGTCTATTCATACTTTGCCCGAGGCACAGTAATTTATTTTGTGATCTAAAGTAGAATCATATAACCGATCATCCGCAATAAGGCGATATCCCTCTGAAAGAAAATCTATAGACCTTGTCCTGAGCATTGAAATGTAAATGATAACAGATGACGACAATAAGTATTACCAGCATGCTTTCTCAAAATACTGTCCTTATTATATGCATCCAAGCCTGGACTTGCTTGTATCAGGCCTAAGCTCAGTATTGTACTCGTACTCAGCCCATCTTGATTTGGAGTATTCTATTCCTAACTCAATAAAAGAGAAGAAATTTTTTAGTCTTACGAGACATTGAATAGCTCGAATAAAGGAAGAATGGCTCTTGATGGTATTAAATACCGTATATTGGTAAGGTATAAATATCGTTACATCTCATATAGAGGCATGTCCAAAAAAGAACAAGAGCTATCAAATACCTCTCTCACACAAGTCCAGAAAGACCACAGAGAAGCAGTAAACAGAGCATTTGATCAGGCCAGAAATAATGTAAAAAAGACAGTATATGATGCGCAAAAAGACGTATCAGACTATGCCAGACAATTCACAAATATGCAAGAAAAAGCATTCGCAATAACAGGGGAAATCGCAGACAATTACATTGCATCACAGAAGGAACTTTTCAATTCGTTTAATCAGACAATATGGACGCCCTACCTCGAAAATGTTGCCAATAGAGCATCAGTATATCCAGGGGCATTTTCTGAGTCCAGAGTAGATGCATATACAAATACAGTTAGCAACGTAGTCGATCATTATGTTACAGCAATGCGACTAGTGAATAAAACAATATTCGCAAATGCCAGCTTAGTCACCTCATCACTCCAGCAACTTAGCAATAATGCTATGGAATTTTCACGACTCGGGGTAAATGCTGCCAAGAACATTCATGAAACTTCAAGTGAAATAGCCAAAATAGGATTCTCTGCTATAAGGCCAGCGTAGACAATATAAACAAGTCAGAATTCAATCCAGCCGAAATAAAATCCAACCCACAAAACTTTTTTTCTTTTATTTTCTTAACGATTAGTTTTTTTATTATTAGTGTTTCAGATATACTTACGACTAATCCATAAGGAAGCGGATGCAGAGCAATCCAAAGAACACTTGTAACACGAACATGTGGAGCAAGAATATCCTTCCCGCTGAGTATAATACCCCGACTTCGTAAACAGTATTTTCTACCGAGTTCAACTTCTACCAGATAAGGCCCTTGTATCTGAGGTTGAGACTGAATTACTCGCGGTCTGTGTGTCTTGTTGAACATTAGCATCATAATATATAATAGATGGAGAAGAGAATGTTCCACTTGTAAAGTGTGGTAATGAACGAATGACTACGCAGGTTTCTGAATTAGTTGATAATGCACGACTTTATAATAAGGAAGGAAGATGGTTCAAGGATTCTAAAGGAAGATATGTTCTATTTCGTGGGGTGAATTTTGGATCTAGAAGCAAATTAGCTCCTTTTCTTCCTATTGCTCCACTTACTGTTCGAGATATAAAGGACCTAGATTTAAAAAAAGAAATTGAATCTGTAAAACCTCAGCTAGATTTGTTGAAACATCTTGGTTTTAATTTCATCAGATTGCTTATATCTTGGAAAGCAATAGAACCAAGGCCAAATCCGAATTTGGATGAGATCTTGCCTGAAGGGCAGCGCTATCTTGGTTATGTAAAAGAAATAATTGATGAACTATACAAAAGGGACTTGTACGTTTTATTGGATTTTCATCAGGACATCGCGCATGAGATTTACGGAGGAGATGGTTTTCCTGATTGGGCCCTGGCAATAGATTCTAAACACAAGAAACCCAAGCCCTCAAATCTTCGAGATAAAAAGTGGCAAATTGCATATATGATTAATAAATTAGTAAAAAATACTCTAAAGTCTTTTTGGGAAAACAACTTGACCAACACCGAAGCTGGCCTTGAGAATTATCCTGTAAGGACCCACCTGGAAAAAACCATAGGGCAGACTGTTAGATTTTTCAGTTCGCATGATAGGAATGACCCCGCAAAGCAAACAGAAATAGAAAAAGGGCATCCAGCTGTAATCGGAGTTGAACCATTCAATGAACCACATCCTGTCGGCATCAAGGACTTTGAAACAAGTCCTCTATTTCAATACTACCTAAACGTAAATTCCGAGATTAGAAAATACGATGACAAGATATTTTTATTCATTGAACCAGGAGTAGATTGGACTCTTTCTGACCGAGAGGAAGACATGCTGCCTAAATCAGTCAGCGGCCCATTCAATATAAAACGCACATTTAACTTGGGATTTGTACGAAATACTATGGTTGAAGGCAAAGTGCAAGTAATGAAGAAAAATCTTCAAACGTATCTTCCAAAGGATCCAAGCTCTCTTGAGAATTTGAAGAATCGATCAGTTTTGTCATTTCACTATTATGAACCAATGGCTATGATTAGCTCATTTGCGAAAATCCCTGATAATATCTACCAGTTTAGAAGAGCATGGCCAGACATCTTCGCTCAATTGGTCAAAGCCGCGACTGATCGTGACTTGATTCCGTTTCTTACTGAGTTTGGTGCCATGCAGGGAGGAGAGCAAATTCGTGAGTTCGTTGACCTTCAATTCGCTCAAATAGAATCCAATCTATTGGACTCGACATATTGGAACTATGATCTTTACAATACAGCTGAGGGGAAGGATAATTGGAATTTAGAAGACTTTTCTTTACTTGGCCCCAACAGAGTTCCTCGTAATATAGAAGTGATGGCAAGACCCTATCCTTTGCGTAGTTCCGCAGAGCCAACTCTGCTTTTCTTTGACATAGAGTCCAAGTATTCTGCAGTAATTCTAAGTGGAAGTGTGATAAAGGACGTACCAACGATAATATATGTACCATATAATTATCATTATTCCCCAAACTTTAAGGTATGGACAACCGGTGGACAGGTGGAGTGGGACAAGGATGATCAATTATTGTACTGGTATCCATCAACAGACAATCAAACTAATCTAATTATTATTGGCAGAGATCAAGAACTAAAGACTGAGACGTTACCCGAGAGGGTAAAAGAATTGCAGGATAAGATAACATCTGCTGATAGTTTCTCATAATCTAAATTTCTTTTGGGCTTCAAGTTTGGTAATTGAGATTTCTAGCTTTAATTAGAAGATAATTGTGAATGAATTTCATCAGCTGAAGTACTCAGGTTTGATATGCTTTGTCCAATGTCATTCATAATGCTTCGTGTATTGTTATCCAGTACTACAGACTGATTCTTCGACACAGAAATTAATTCTTGGCCAGACCTAAGTAAGGAAACTATGCTCTTCTCCAGAGCATTGTCAGCAGTTTCGAGCTGGTCTAGTGTAGGCTGCGCATCACCTGCAAAGGAACTCTGGTATGCTAGACTAAGATTTGATTGTACGTTATTAAACCCAAATTGATCATTAATACTGTTGATAATGATTTGCCCTTGATTTCTCAACTCATTTTCTATCTCTTCTCTAGCCCGAGTAATTTTGGTATTTAACTGCTGGAAATCGGTGGTATTGGTATCAGAAGAACTTGCAAATATATTATTAATCTCATTGCCGGCATGCACAGAAATAATCATCGTTATTCCAACTAATGTACTGCCAATGGATAAGGACAATCGTTTAGTGTTCATAACAAATTAGGTTATCCCGTATCACTAGGTAAATATTTAACTATTTTATGTAAGAGAGGCTGAAACATGAGAATAAGAGAATTAATCGATTTTTTTGGTAAGTACATGGGATCAAAATTTAAGACATATTTACATCAACGGCAATACTTAAAGGACTTTGCGAATATCAAGCAATCCAAATTCCTCGCAGAATAAAGAAATTGCTTTGTCAATTTCTTCAGGTCTAACTTCGGCTGTATCGATTCTATTCATATTATCAATCATCCGCTTGAATCGTTCGAAATTTAATACAATGCCATAGTAGTTACCAACTCTTTCAAGTGTAGTAGTGTAATGCTGGTGATTACCTGATGCTGTTGCGTCTGATATCAACATCACATCATACCCCAAGTTAAACGCCTCTCTTAGCGAAGTTTCGACACAAATTGATGTATCCACACCACAGAAAACCAAAGTATTTACCCCCAAGCTTTGTAGCCACATTCGCAATTCTGTGTCTTGGAAGGCACCATCCCTTCTCTTGATTATGAGATGGTCCTCAGCTGTTGGTTTCAGTTCATCGATAGTATTACCGTCCCATGTTCCTCGAATACATATGGGAACCATGTGTGTTTCCTCTCTAGATTTTGGCAGCAAAATATGTACATGGGTTAAAAGATCGATACCACTAGCCTCTCTTACCGCCTCGGTATAGAATATCGGAATGCCTTGCTTTCTACAGTAATCAATTAATTCACGTATCTTAGGAATTATCGAACGATAATGCGATATATTCATCCCTAACTTTCCATATGAACCTTCAGGGCTTACAAATCCATTTTGCATATCCACAACTACAAGAGCAACATTGACCGCCCTTTTGCCTAACTGTTTTGCGAACATTTCGATTATGTATTGTGTGAATGTGCTTAAAAATTTATTCACTTTGTTCGATAAAAAAAACCAAAATATGGAGACATATTCAGAGTTGAAAATATTCAAACACGAAGTACAGATAGAATACCTTTCAGTGAATGCTTTTCAATTAGTAGTTCTAATCACAACCAGTTTGTCCGATCCAGACTCGGCTCCCCATACCTCACCTGGGAAGCTTAGAATTTGTCGTACGTTTGCCTGGGGACTGGACAAAGAGAACGTATCTAAGGTTTCCTGAATTGGATTAAATCGTACAAGTAAATTTGCTCCAAAATCACTCAACCACACAAAATCATTATCATCAACATAAACAGCGTAGGCCATCGGATTATCCCCCGGGACACGCCACTCCTTCCAAGCTTGAGTCTTTGGGTCATAAACTGCAACCTGCCCAGCATTCCACTCACTTACCCATAGGCGTCCATGTGAGTCAGGCCAGACTCGCCGGGATCCCTGATCTTGGGTAGGCGGCTCAAACACAGTAGGAGCTCCGGTTTCCAGATCTACCCTAGCTATGTAGCTTCCAGCGAGTGACGCATAATAAACTGAGCCATCGGGAGTTGTAGAGATACCATAAGGTCCTCGTCCTCTAGGAGCATCGAATACCTGTATCTGTCCCACACTTGGGTCCAACCGACCGTATATCCCGCTTTGACCTGTAAACCATAGAGTTCCGCTATGATCGAATGTGGCTGTGTTGAGGTTAGCATTTCCAGCCTCTTCAGGAAGAGGATATAGCTTTACCTCTTCAGTTTCTGGGTCAACTCGCACAATCGCATTTAGACCACCGTCTGTGATCCAGGGTGCACCATCAGGACCTACGATGACGCCATGGGGAGCCGAACCTTGACCAAGAGGGATATGATGAGTTTCGTTGGTGGTTGGATTAAGCCGTCCCAATTCACCTGACCCCTGAGCCGTATACCAAACTGTGACGTTGGAAGCGGGTGCAACATCATGAGGACGCGATCCAGATGGAACAGAAAACTCCCGTAGTATGGTATCGAAGATCGGCTGGCTTTAGCTGACAACTCACTCTGTTCCTGTTCCTCTTTTATTGGGTTCACCGGGGTTGGCGATGAGCCGTTAGGAAGGTTATCAGAGGAGTAGGCTACTGTAGATCTTGTTGTATTTGAGGCCAAGAGCACAACAAGAATAGATATTGATAGAACTAACATCATGACTGCCATCTTAAACGAACTATTGTCAAGGCTATTACGGTATCCAATTATATTTGAAGATAGTTAGTTAGTTGGATTATTGAATTAGATACCATTAAGGATAGTAGAAGGGACTGCTACTTGGAAAATTAAACGACCGTGGGATAAACTTCAGTGATTACTATTCTCGCGAGAGGAGAATTGACTCTCCAGCCGACGCTTACTCCTCTTCACATTCTGGCAACTTTGGACTTTCGTCACAAGGATCTTCTAGTGGTACAGGTTCCTGACACTTCTAATTCCGGATTCCCTTTAGAACTTCGGAACTTAATAAATTTGGATAATTATGTTAGCTGATAAAACACTGGAAACTATAAAGGCACCTAGGGAAGTAATCTTGATGCCATTGAAAATCCTTTACGTCTTTGTTCTTTTAATTACAAGTATAATATACCTGTCTCAAGTAGGTCTTTTCGATAATTACGCGGCAGTGGCTCAAGCAGTACCTCTAATCCCTATTAACAGTGGCAATGCTACTCTCGACCAAGGATTGCCAGTTTTTTATCAATGTCTCGAGGAAGTAGTTGATGACAGTTTCAGTGAGCAAGAGGACAGCTATTTCCAACATGAACCGAGGAAATCTGAAGTCATCGAATGTTACTATCAGGTCTTTGTAAATAATGATGTTGATTCTCTAAGCACTGAACCAAACAATTTCAACGAAAATATCGAGGAACCTGAAGTAGAGAATGAGGAAGAGGATGGGAAAGAAGATGGGGAAGATAAAGAGGAAGAAGATGAGGAGGGAACACTATTTGGTTAACATTATTAAACGAGTTATAAGTAAGAGAAACCATTTGTCTTCTTATGAATCCGTCAGGAATATGTCAAACAAACGATGTAACACAAGAACAACAATACGAAAGAAGATAATTATTTCTGTTGTTACTACGCTAATAATGTTAATTAACTAGGTTCGGATTTATAAAGAATGACGATGGAGAAACAGAAACCAATTCAAAAATATGAGTTACACTTAATACCCTATCATATTAGTTCGTTTTAGTTCGTATTTTGATAACTTAAGATAATGCTAGACTTGATGCAGCATTCGATAGTTCGGTATGGGCCAATAGTCAATTTAGTAGGGAGATAGTAGACATTTTAGAGCAGTTTCAACCTAGTTTAGTTAAATTAATCATCCTAACGCACGAAAATTAGTTAAATCTAGGTCAGGCCTTGTTTATACTTTAGCGTTTAGGGTAACCAAATATGAATCGCATTCAGTTTAGTTTACTTTAGTTTACCATAGTTTACTACAGTTTACTACAGATTTTGGATTATTATGGTAGAATGTAATAGATAATGGAGCTGACGACACCGTGATAGATCTAACTTCTCGTAGATCCAACTACCGATAAACATCCTAAACAAACAGCTAAAGGTGGTTGGATGTGCGGCGTGTGCACGATAGAAGGATTGTATAAAATTAATAAAGGTGAATTCTAAGACGACAAAGATAGTAACTTCACTAGTTGTGGTTTATCTTCCTCATAAAAGTGTGCATCCCACGTTTCCTGTAAAGGAACTTGTCAGATCTGGCTGTTCATAACTGATCATTACATCGGTTCCACAGTCTCCGCTTACTGTAAATGGTTGAATTGCACCGCATACGGCTCCAGTGCTGGTTACACCACTTAGACTAAATGTATTTCCGTCTGTGGTTCCGCCGCTAACTGGTAAATTGAAGAAAGCGCCTATACTTAGAACGCCGAGGGAGACGGTGCCTGTTACAGTTCCATCTTCACTTCCCTGTGCAGTTATTTCTATGACTGCGCTTTCCTGTGGCCCGCCCTGACACGTGAATGATCCACTTCCTGATCCACTAATGGTAAAGATTATGGCTGGTTCTTCTGGTGGTTCTTCTGGAGGCATATCTTCTGAATCGATCTCTTCTTCAAAATCGAAGCAGCCAGTGAAATCACATTCGCGTTCGTCATCGTCTTGGGGGGTAAAAGCATTATACAGCGCTGCCGCCACGGCTAATTTCATTAGCACATGGATTTGCTTGTGAATCTTGTATCGGGGTTGGAGGTACTGTTAATCCAACTGTCAGCACGACTGCTAAAACGGCTGCCACTAACACAGTTGTCTTCACGCCAAAAAAGGTATGAAAGTATACTTATATCTGGATTGAGAATGAAAATGCTAGATTCTATGGACAGACTTATAGTATCATATTCATTTAGAGTATAAAACAGAATTGTAAAACGGTCTATGGAACATCTGTAATATATCGACTAAAGAAAGTAAGCGAAGAAATCCATTGAAGAAATTCACTTCAAGTCAGTAGATAGCGGGTAGGGGGGACTGTCTTTGTTACGACATAATTCATCGCAACGATCTAAACAGCATCTGCACGGTTTCCTCAAACAATCCGACGGGTTAAAGTGGACGCAATCTATGCAAATACAGTGATGCGGTTCATCGCTGCCTAAGACGTCCCCAATTTCGTTTCTCAGTTTCAAGCCAATGACTATTGCTACATAAAAAATTTAAGGATTGTAGGAACCGTCAACGAGATATGGTTGGAGAATGAATATCTCTATTAGCTATAGGGCAATTGTGATGTAATTTCCTGCAATGCGGGTGTTATTTCATTCAGATACTTTCCAGAGGTACTCCACACAAACAGGGTTTGCTCGTCGCCTGCACGTATATCATTAAAGTTGTACGTACTGTCTACAGTGAAACCTTTACTTGTTAAATCCTGGACGTGCGTGTCAAGATCCTCAGTTGGTACCATTAATGCTCCTGCAATATCGGCCTGTTCAAGACTGCCAGTTGAGTTAGAACTCGAAAGAGTTGACGTGTTCGGTAGATTGGTATTAGAATTCGGCTGATCGACTGCTGTTATTGTACCGATCATCACAAAGTCCTCGTCTTCATTATTTGCTCCGGTTTCGTAATAGTTGAATACTCCTGTGCCATTCACCGCAATTGAACCCGATGCTTCATTAAAAGCGAAGGGACCACTATCATATAATACACTATTCTCGTCTGCTTCATCAACGAGAGTTATCTGACGGTCGTGATCGACATCGCCATTAAACCATGTAATCACCGTATCTGGACTGACTATCAGATTTTGGGGAATATATGGTTGATTTATCAATCTCTGTTCGGCGGTTAGGTCCCCCGGGTTTTGTGATTCATGTGCCTCGTTAGGAATGAGGATTATAAAGTGTTTAAGATTTCGAGGAAGAGTCAATGATTTGTCCTGATATATACTTTCAGCCGATCCAGGATTATTATTCTGTGCGAAAGCACTCAGGAAAGGGACAGCGGTTAGTACCATCGAGATACTAACGGCACAATTCAAGGTTAAACGAAACTGAAGATGTGACTTGGATTTCATTTTTTGATTCGATCTTCTGTTCCATACTCCTATTAAAGTTATGGCGTTGCTAATCTCATGTCTCTCAGTTAGGGATAAAAGACCGCAGGAGACTCAACATGAACACGACTTGGAACAGAACTGTTGAGTCTCCCGCAGAATACTTTTGTCGTATAGAGGGAGAATAGTTTTATCGAGAGTCATATTAAAGACATGATTAACCTTGTTAATCCCACCCAACAGTTAAGGATAGAGTCTACCTGTGAATATGTTAAACTATACAATAACTCTAACTGGGATAATTCATTGACGACTCAAACATGGTTTTTTGTTAATATATGACTTTGATTAATTGAATTTCTGATGATGACAGACAAAGAGTGGTCTACAATTAGTGCATTCACATAAATGATCGCAACAACAATAATCGCAACATTGATATCATTACCATTGACCTTTCAAATTGCTCTAGCTCAGGGAAATGTGACACAGGGAGCGGAAAAAACCGTTAATCAGACAGAAACAGCAGCAGGCAATACTGAAAATGGAGTAACAGGAGCTATAAATGCAACAGGTCAGTTTGTTGGTAACGTATCAGAGACAGTAGCTGAGAATCCAGTCGTAGCTAATGCAACAAAGGAAACTCAGGAATTCTTCGGAGAAAGCGCTAAGTGAATTATATGATCATTATGACTAATGTAAGACCCGTCCTTTCCTCCCGTTATTTTTTATGACGTAATTGATAAGGTACATTCGACATAGTTTTACGTGGTCTTAATCACGTGCAAGAAATGTGGAGACATTAACTACCTTACTATCAAGGCATTGGAAAATTTAACAGATTTTGGTTATAAGTGTCGTTTTTTTAGTTTTTCTTTCTGTTTCTCATCAAGGAGGCGCTGACTTTGGTGCAAAGTGTGAGAAATGTGAGACGATAAATACAATAGCCTAGAAGACGGGGAACTTCAGAAACAGACATAACTATTAACAAAACTATAAGGGCTTCAACAACAAAACAGCCCAAGTAGTAGAATGAATTTGTGCGGGTTCATAAAAGACAAGCATTCTAGTACCATTTATCATCTCCGTGACTGAACCTGGTTTTTGGTCCAGTAGCGCATTGTTGAATGCTTGAAGGTTTGCGAATGATTCATTTTTATTTGTACTAAATAATTGCTTATTTGAATCAGCAATTTTCTGGCCATTTTGATCTACATATACAATTCGTTCTCCATCTGTAAGATTTAATGATTGTAATGTCTCACTGAATTCTGTCAGATTTAATCCACCAGACCATATACCTAGCAAAGTCATATTATTAGTATTATTTTTATTATCATTATTATCGATAGCAGAGGAGTATAATGGGACTGCAAGGTTAGATTGAGGGAGACCTGAAGAGGCAGATATAACTACGTCACCAAGATAGGTGTCACCTGTACTAACGGCTCCCTTATAGTAATCTCTAAATGCAAAATTAGTTCCGGTTAGGTTCTGTTGTCGGGAATATGGTTCTTCCATATACATGTCACCGTTTGGCATTAGGAAAAATATTAGCTGAAGGTCTTTATCAGAGGCCAATATATCATGTGCTACTTTCCTTTTTGCAGTATCAAGATCTTTAGGTATTCCATGTAGCTCAGAACTAATTGAACTAGCATAAGATGCATTTTTTACCTGTGGCAGTTCGCTCGTTATCTCAAGAATCGCAGCTGATTTATTGAGTCTATTTTCTAAATTATCTACTAAAAGTTTTACCAATAAACTTTTGTCTGCTGGTATAGTAGATTCTGCTGTTTTACTCTGAATCCCACTTCCTGTATTATTGAAGACCTGTGCACTAGATGGTTCGAAAAACTTATCCTGTATGTTTACAGTGCCAATGTCCAATGAGAGAATAATAGAAATAGTTAACAAACTTAAGGTAATAACTAATGACATAGCAGTACCATATCATAGGTACAGTATTTTTGTATTAAGGCTTATTTAGGGCAATTGAGATTACTACATCATTTCTATGTGAGCCTAATGACGTGCAAAAATTGCGGGGACATTAACTATATTACTTCCAAGACGATGAGTGTAACGCGATTAATAGGATAATGTTGGAAAAGAGAGAACCTAAAAAGCATAGATAGTCTTCAGTTCTTTTATATCATTGGAGGGTACGAGTTCACATTATATAAGGTTACCATATGCTGATCGTCTAGGAAACAAGTATACTAGCTGGGAAACGATAAATACTTGCTTACGAATTGAGAAACAGTATCATAAATGGTTATAAGGAGATCATTATCAGTATTTCATCAGGAATTGCCATTGCGGTATTACTAATTATAGGAACGGGAGCGACTTCTATTCTTAGTTCTGCACATGCTCAGTCTGTAACACTAGGAGAACCATTTCTAGTAGAAAAAGGAAAGATTACAAGTCAGAAAGAAATTGGTCCAAACAGAACAGAATTCACTTTTACTGGTAATGGAACGATGAACGGTAACATAGAAGTAACTAGCACAGGAAAGTTGGTAAGTGTCTCTAAAGGTAATGTATCATTTGATCAAGGGAGTGGAGTAATAAAGACCACGGATGGTAGTGGAACGGCAAACTATACTTTGATAGATGTATTTAACGGTAGAGACTTTCTAGGGGCACCAGCATACAGCACAAATTCAACGGGAGGACTATCTTTTTTGAATAATATACTGGGTATAATTAAGGGCGAGCAAGAGGGGAGTGGAAATTACGCAGCTGAACATTGGCATTGGAAGTAGTAGTATAACTCGCTGATATTAACATCATTGATATGGCGAGTAAGAAATGGAGTGAACTGAATTTCCTTACTCCGCGTGCTTTTTGTTGTTGAGATAGAAATTACAGACAGAGCTAGCTAGTGTCTGGGGCGATTGAATCCACCTGTGATAAGGCCCCTTTCTTGTGTAATTAGGTTAAAAATTCTTTTAAAAGAGGTTCGAGGCTGTTGTCTGTCATCATCTTCGATAAATACCATAACTTTGGAAAATGGAGACGATAAATACGATAGCGTTAGCTGATGGAGAACTTAACTTCCTAGAAGAGATTACTTACTCATGTTCGATTTGCTAGCGCTTATATAGTTCTGTACTATCTTGCTTTATCATGAAAACATTTACCCTAATGATAGTTGCATTTACAACAACAATACTGTTAGCTACCCAAGTTCTACAAATGACTAACAACCATGCTTCAGCTACAACCTCTCCAACCATAGTTCAAGCAGGTGAAGCAACTACCCCACTTGCTGTGTTTAGTCCGCAAACAGTAGAAATCAATGCTGGAGAAAGTGTTACATGGACTAACCCTACTAAAGTAGCAGAACCACATACTATTACATTTTATTTCGATAACAGTACAAAGTCAGGAATAGTAGCGCCCCTTGCAGTTTCAAATACAACAAAATTCATGACTATACCACCTGGCTCCAATAATGAACCAATCCTCTTGCCTAGTGACAACAAAAATGGTATGAATACTATAATAGCTGTTAATGCAAGAACATATAATCCAGTTGCGATTGATTCCCAGGGTGCTGTTAACTTTATGAAGCTCAATTCGAATTATTCTATGACCGGCACTGAGAAATATGTTAACTCGGGTTGGATTCTTCCAAAAGGCTTGGAACAGCAATATCCTGGTTCTGGCAATACGTTTACTGTCACATTTGAAAAGCCCGGGACATATGACTACCTTTGTATTATACATCCGTGGATGTCAGGGAATGTAAGAGTAATGGACTCGGAATAAATTCATTAAAGAAACCCTGGTTAACGGAGAACTTAAGAAACAAGGATAGTCTATTATAATGCCATGTCATCTAGTAACATAACATTTAGTTACATGCAACAAATTAGTGTATGTCGTTATAACATATGGTAAATTATTGTTTAGCATTACCCTTTCTTCCAGGAGGAGAAGAACTAGCAAAGAAATTTGCACAGGAAAATGGTCATACCGAAGAACATGATGAGTTCTACCGGATTGCCGGTATTTCCAGTGAGCATGTTTGGATACAACGTAGTCCTCGAGCCAGCGGCGCCCCTGATCTTGATATCGTTAGTATAGAGACAAATGACCCTGCTAACACTCTGAGAGAATTTGCTATCTCAGATCATCCATGGGCCATAAAGTTTCGCGATTTTGGAAAGAAAGCCTTTGGTATAGACTTTTCGGGTCCTCCACCGCCACTGAATGAGAATATAATCGATTGGACTCAGACTGCTTAGGTACGATATTACTAATAGGATACACTAGAAGACGGTGAAGGATAGTCAGAAAACCGTCTGAATAAAAATGAGTGAGGGGTTATGGTTGTCACCCTAAGCGATATTCATTAATGTCATTTCTCTTGTTTGGAATCTTAATTATTTCTATCTATTCTGTAATCCCCTTTTCAAATCGTCAAAGTTCATTATAGGAATCACATCTACATTGGCACCCCACCATTGGAATAGGGGTTCAGCCACAGCAGGTACCTGATCATTGCTTTCCAAATTGACTATGAAAAGCCCTGTCCTCTGACCTTCTATTGGCATGAAATATGATGCTTCAGGTTTCACCTTATTTATGTAGTCTTCAAGTTTCTTTAAAAAGTCTGGATCTTGTATCATTTTGTTCCCACTGTCTGCCGGAGTTTTTGCTCTAATAAGAAATCTCATAAGAAATTATGTATAGCCTAGTTTTATTTAAAAATAGATATCGTTGACCTCTGCTAGTGGGGATGTTATGTTTGAGTGAGAGGTATCCATGAAAACTAACATGTGATTATAACTATAATCGTGAGATCCTCTCTTGCGGTAGCTAAAAGAGAATAAGAGGAAATCGGTTTAACTCTTTAGCTATGAATTCCTCGGTTAATCGCTACTACTAGAATACGAAAATTGAAGGAACCTAAACCGCAGGAGACTCAACGAAAGATAGTTGGAGAGTTATTCGCTGAGTCTCCCGAAGACTATGTTTTCCCATGGCGTGATAACTGCAAAATACGAAATTTGCAAATATTAATTTTTTGTAATAGAGGAATCAAACGGTGGCAGAATACTTTCTAATAAACCTGGTATGCTTTTGTCTCCCTTTGGATAATCATCACATGGACAAGTTATTATTCTAAAAATTCTTTTTGGGTTAAATCCATGTTTACACCTGCTGCCGCCCGGACTCCCTCAGCAGCGGCGATAATTATTTGAGCAGGAGCAATTACAGAAGCATCACCCGCTGCATAAACTCCTTGGACGTTAGTTCTACCAAATGAGTCTATAGCAATACCGCCAAGTGAATTATATTCGCATCCTAATTGCTTACCAAAATCAGACGACTGAATCAATTGGGGCATAATAAAACCACCTTCTCTTAATGCACTTTCTCCATTATCAAAAATTATTTCTTCCATCTGTCCATTTTTTCCGACAAAGTTTTTAATTTTATTTTCTATTATTTTTATTCTCTTATTCTGAAGCAAATCTCTTTGCTCAGAATTTTGATACGTCTTACCATTTGTGCATACTATCAAGTCTTTAGACCAATTATAAATTGTCTGAATGAAATGAAACCCTTGCACTTGTTCACCTATAATAACAACCAAAGGTTTGTCACGTAACTCCCATCCATCACAGTAAGGGCAATGAAATAAACTCTTGCCATAGTAGTCAGATATATTGTCTATATTTGGCAAAACATCCTTTAAACCTGTAGAGATAATTATTGTCTTGGATTGATATAGCTCATTCTCTAATGTTGCAATTTCAAATAGTCGCTTGTTTTCGATAATCGAAGTCACTTCTCTGTTCGCATTTTTAACAGAAGGATATCTACCTATTTCCCTGTGAGCAATTTCTCTAAACTCATTGGGTTTTACCCCGTCCCTCGTAATAAATCCGTGAGATTCCTGTGTAACAGCATTCCTAGGATTGTTGTTATCAAACAACATAACATTTCGTCTTGCTCGTCCTAAGATAAGGGCAGCATTTAAACCCGCAGGACCCCCACCGATAATTGCACAATCAAATAGCATACCCATTCGATCTTGATCTTTGCTTATAACGTTGTAGCGGGATATCATAAATGGTAAGAGCTGCGGGAATTATGTAGTGCCAACTACCCCGGTGTTACCATTCTTCAAGTACCTTCTGAATATTACATTTTATGGTCGTATACTCATGTAAGAAATGCGGTGAATTAAATTATCTTACTCCCCATGGACTCTGGAATATAACTGACTTTGGTGCGAAGTGTGAAAAATGTGAAGGATAAATACGATAACATTGGAAAGGGAGAATTTAAAAACAAGTATAGTCGTCATAACGGAAAGTCTTACGGCGTTAGCAATCATAGCTATAGGCTGGTTGTAGCTATCCACCGGAAAGCCACCGTTCTTTGAATAATTGAACAATCCATAACCTTTTTAACCCAAGTTTTGGTACCCTATTCGATGCCTGCAATAAGTTATCTTACGTACATAATTATTTCTGTTGTTACTATGTTTGTTATTGTATTTGTTTATCAAACTGGGCTTATGGGAAGTGCTAATGCATTAACAAGATACTATAATTGTACGACTAGAGTCGCTAACAAGAATGGAACATTGTCTCTTCAAAATATTGAAAATTGTTATGATCAGGTCTTTAAAGGTGCCGAGCAGGCAGAAAAAGATGAGGCTTCACTAAAGACATCAGACCCACTATCGTAAACCGGTATAACTACGTTAATTTAGCACTAGCAATAACCGGATGATGATAGTTCAAATAACAACCATTCTATCATTTCTTATGGCAAATATGACAAACAAAACCCATTGAAGAGATTCAATCTTTGTCCATAAATTGTCAGTATCAGTTCTAATCATTGCCTTATCCTTTCTCTTTTCCAAATCTTTAATTGTTGCTTTAATAACGCGCTCAAGTCTATCAAAAGGAATCTTGTTCACTTCTGTCTTTTCAATAACCCATTCATAACAATCAATCTCTAGTTGCGTATCGTAATTGAATCGAGGACTATGTTGAGGATGAATCCGCTTCTTTCTTTGTGTTATCCTATCATAGAGAAATCCCTTGAGTCTTTCAGTGTCATCTGTCACAAGAAGTGTTGAAGGCTAGTGGATAATAAAGATCGACTGACTATAGGGAGCCTTTGCCCAACTTGCAATGCGAAGTGGACAGAAGAAACCGCAGGAGACTCGACATGAACACGAGTTGGAACAGGACTGTTGAGTCCCCTGCGTATCTCATAGTGTTTGGCCTTTGAACATAGGTATCCCAAATAATCGTATTAAAGGCATGATTAACTTAGTTACTCTCACATCCAATAGTTGAAGATAGAGAAGCAAGAGAGGATCAACGGGGGATGTTCGAGTAGGTTTTCGATGAGTATCCAAAGATGTATCGACAGAAATTCTTATGTAATACAAGGAAAAAACATTTTCCAACGAGGACAATTAAATCATGGATGACTCGTCAACAGAGGTACAGAACTTCGCCCTAGGACTTTGGGGTGTTCGATATCAAGTTAAAGAAGTTCAGCGCTCGATTGCATTATATACTAAGATGCTCGGTTTCAATCTGGACCAGCAAAATTTGCCTGCTTTCGGCCAGGTTTCGATCCGCAATCTTAAACTTATCCTCAGCGGTCCCGAAGCCTCGGGTTCTCGATCGATGCCCGATGGTCGTCGCCAAGAGCCAGATGGATGGAACCGAATAGTCCTTCAAGTGCAGTACTTGCCTGCACGTATTGCCGAACTCAAGAAGGAGGGAGTGCATTTCAGAAATGAGATGGAAGTCGGTCCGGGCGGTAGACAAATCCAAATGGAAGACCCGGACGGCAATCCGATTGAGTTATTTGAGCCTGCCCGGGGTTAAGGAGTATTTATAGTCGTAATAAAATGTAAGAAATGCGTTAAACTGAGTTATCTTGCTTCGGCCGCATTTTGGAATATAACTGACTTTGATGCTAAGTGTGAGAATGTGCAACGATAAATACAGTAACTATAGGAACGGGACTACATTTCAGACTTCTATGACCAAATTAACCTTTTGACTACAAACAAAATAGACTGTTACTTGTAAGCGATAGTCGCACTAGAAGTACAATTTAAATAATTTGTTCCTGTTTCACGGTCTTATGAAAAAAGAAAAGGATTATGCATCGTTTAGAATTATAGATTATGGAACACTGCTTTTTCGTGAGCAAGAAGGAGAAAAACAATGACTGACCACAAGATTGGAACACGTGAAGAGTGGCTTGCGGCCCGGCTGGAACTGCTCAAGGAAGAGAAGGCACTGACACGTCGTAGCGACGAACTAGCGCAGTGGCGGCAGAGGCTGCCATGGGTTCGAATTGACAAGGAGTACCGTTTTGAGACCGACGAGGGCATGGCGTCTCTTGCCGATCTTTTCAGAGGACGCTCTCAACTTCTCATCTATCACTTCATGTTCGGCCCCGAGTACACAGGCGGCTGCCCAGCATGCTCTGCGGTCGCTGACGGCTTTAATGGCTTCGCCGTGCACCTTGAGAACCACGACGTCGGGATGATCGCGGTCTCACGTGCCCCAATTGCCGCGCTCCAGGCCTACAAGCGCCGCATGGGCTGGACATTCACGTGGGCCTCATCGCTGAACAGCGATTTCAACTACGACTTCAACACCTCCTTCACTGAGGAGCAGCAGCGCTCCGGGAGGGTCGAATACAACTACAGTACGCTCGGCACGACACCTGACTCGGAGGGCCCTCGAAAGTTCGCGGCCATGACCGGCACTGACGTCCTTACCTACATCCGCGAGGCGCCAGGCATGAGCGCGTTCGCACTCTCCAACGGCGTCGTCTACCATACCTACTCTACGTACGCTCGCGGCCTCGACGCGCTCTGGGGAATGTATCAGTGGCTCGACCGGGCGCCGCTCGGGCGTAACGAAACGGGACTGTGGTTTCGGCGGCATGACGAGTACATGCGAGATTCTCGATAGCGGTCACCAAGCATAACGAATAATTTTGGAAAATGTATCTCTTTTTTCTGCCTATTCAATCATTGTCCTCGATCATCACTCCCCTACCACTAAGTTAATCTACTGCAATCTGGCGGGTCAGGTTTACGCTTTCACAGTCTTTTGTGCTTCATTGGTCGTCCAATCCTTTGTGGTTCAAAGTCCCTTGTTTTGAAGGTCATTTTTCTTCCTTTTCTGATTTCTCATGTTCTTTTAGGCACCTATAGTATCAAAGCGTTGTCCGCATTCCTTGCAATTTATAATTTCATTGGAGGACAAGTGTACTAGTATTAGCATTATCATTAAAAAATAGATCAACCTTCTAAGACAATACGAGTGAAGCGAATCTTTCTCCAAATTAGTGGCAAGGGTGCAAAAGATAAAGGATTTTATTCTTGATAGACATTGCAGTCATGTTATGAGATGTAAATAGTAGAAATACCATATATGATTAAGTTTTATAGTATATCCTTTTACTTCATACATGACTATTGAATTATATCCTATATTGCCTGTCCTTCAGATTCAGTAATAAATGTTGTCGATTAGTTTTATAAGAAAGATACACGCTATCTTAACCGTTGGATAGCAAATTTCTTGTCATAACCATCTTAGCTTTCCTAGCACTCAGTTCGTTTCTAATGATGGGAGGGATTGGGATCCAATTTGCTGATGCGAGCGGACCTAACTGTCCTTCCAAGAGCGGCGCTGCCACATCTTTAGATCCAAATGCTCCCAATACTGCAAATACTCAAAGTCCATCGGCTGTGCAACCAACGGTTTAGCAATCTAAACCACCTTTTTTTATTTTTTTGTGTAGAATTTAAGACTAACAATTTTATCAAAACGAGAACTAACAATTTTATCGAAATGAGAAGATGAAACGAGACAGTAGAATCGGTCGTAACTGACTGCTAATCTGAACATTGTTTAAATTTGCTGGCCAGAACCTGAACGAAACAAATTGCTCAAATAAGTCATTTCTCTGTAAATCGGACTAAGGTTAAAGGACTAAACTCGGTTTGAAAAAATAGATAAAGGATGATGTTTAACCACCTGTTGTCATATTGCCCATGGTAGTGCCAGTCATGTTATCACCCATCATGGTCATGTTATCGCCCATAGAGGTCATGTTCTCATCCATCGACATAGTCAAATTGTCCTGAGCAAGTGCCGGTGCAGCGGCTGCGATTCCAGATCCGACCACAACAATTGCAAATGCTACTAATAGTACTTTTGTGTTCATCCTCTTGCCTTAGAATATTCAGAATATAATAAGATAACGGTTTGCTTTGGTCGCTACTGGAAATAAAGAATTTCTTTGAAAGATTTTTAAGAATATATTATGCGAGGTACGGAACAAATCATCAAATCATCATACACCTATCACATATTTTGTATCGTAATCATTCAAATTTTCTTTCGTTCAATTTGTCCTTCCGCATTGTAAATCTTAATAAGTCCAGGAGAGGATCTAACAGTAATCTTGAATAAACCATTAGCCTTATTAGCAATCTTTGTTTTTATCCTGACACCCCTATCTGCAATGTCTGTTGTTTTTGAACCTGCACAGTCACAAGAAGCGCAGAGACTAACACAATCACCAACGATAACCACTATTGCCAGCGTCAGCAATAGCTTCCTCAACGAGACCAGCGATTCTCAGCAAACTGCGATACAGAATGAGACAGTAAATTATTACAATAATCATTCAGGATACCTCGTATACCCAATATCGAACCAAAACCAGAACCAGAATAATATCACTAATGCATCGGCCACAACACAAGCAAAGCTGCCTGGAATAATCGTGATTCATGAAAACAGAGGTCTAAATGAGAATATTAAAGAGTCTGCGGATATCCTTGCCGGACAGGGATACGTTGTTCTAGCAGTTGACCTCCTTGGAGAAGTGACAGCTGACCCCGATCGTGCAAGAGAGTTGTCATCAGCAGTAAGAAACAATCCTGGTCCTGCTATTGAAAACATGAAATCGGCTGTCAGATATCTTGGCACACTTGATAATGTAAATGCTTCAAGAATAGCTTCAATAGGTTGGTGTTTTGGTGGAGCGCAGTCTCTTCAACTGGCCCTGAATAGCGAAGACCAACCGTTGGCTGCCACGATAATATATTATGGAAGACTAGTAAATGATACAGCTGAACTTTCTAAGATCAAATGGCCGGTATTAGGTATATTCGGTGATCAAGACGACTCCATTTCTGTTGATTCAGTCAATGCATTTGGACGTGGCCTTAACGAGACAGGCGTCAAAAATGATATTTACATTTATCCAGGTGTAGGGCACGCATTTGCAAATCCCTCTAATGACAATTATGCTCCTGCAGAAACAGCTGATGCATGGAGGAAGACTCTAGAATTTTTGAAAAAGTACGTTTAAGGTAGAAATCTGGTTGTAAAATATGCTCGTTTGTAGAGTTATAGGCGCCTATAAAAATGAATGACACAAGTTTTTCAATCCACTAAAAACGGTTCGGTAAGTTAGTCTAGTCAAGACTAACCTCGATATAGTTCGGAAGAATATATGTGTAATTAGGCAAAATATTTAATTTTTTATTCGGCTTTGCCTTCGACTACCTCTTTGATATGACCTCGTCTTTCTTTGAGAATTATTATCGCTGTGATTATAACATAAGCGATCTGAAATATTTCGACGCCTATACCCATCTCGCTTATAGGTCCCCCTCTACCTGTGATAGGATTTCCTGGCATTCTTGTGATACCCCACACTATTATTAGTATTATGGTTCCTCCTATTCCTATGAAATACCATATTCTCCCCCATTTTTTGAGCATAGGTATGACCCAAAAGATTTGGGCTATCCCAGAAATTATAAAGAATGTTCCAGAATTTGGATTCCGTCCTATTACATTAGGTACCAAAAAAAGATGCAATATTCCGGCTATGGCAGTAGCGGCTGCCGCAGCATAATATAATATGTTAATTCCACTGATATTCGTGTTCACTAAATGCCCCTCTAATCATATCCTAGTTGGATTACATACTATTATACCCTACCTGTCATCCTCTCCTTCCTTCCATTGCACATCTTTGTTAATAGTAAGGACCTCGAAAAAGTATACTTACTTATTAGCGTTAGTTTTAGCCAAAAAAAGTAGGTTTTGGTTACCAGACATCTGGGATTGCAACCCCAACCAATCGTGCAGGTTCCTACTATATGGGGTCTCGTAAGTAAGGGATGGTAGTTACTAA
>Ga0207428_10000086_pt1 | contig 131832 bp, 124 predicted proteins | sample RhiMethybrSRZTD1_FD_187600 | JGI IMG/M metagenome (GOLD analysis project Ga0207428, IMG submission 187600) | Populus rhizosphere microbial communities from Tennessee, USA - Rhizosphere MetaG P. TD hybrid SRZTD1 (SPAdes) (version 3) | ecosystem: Host-associated > Plants > Roots > Rhizosphere >... | reverse complement strand
TGGGAACGGCGGTGGTTCGGGTGGCGGAAGCGACGGCGGCGGCAGTGGCGGCGGCGGAGCGGCCTCCGCAAAGTCGGCGGATGACCGCAGCCCGCCTGAGATAGAAGTAGAAGATCCCAATTCCGCGCTGAGCTTGCGCGAAACTGGTCAAATTCGCGCGCTCGGCGACGTCTTCAGGGCGGCGGAGCAGCAGCTCGGTGGCGAGGTGATTGACGCGAAGCTCGTCGGCACGGGAGACGACGGTTGGGCCTATGATCTGCGGGTGGTGACCCGTGATGGCCATGTCCGCCAGGCGCGCTACGACGCCTCAACTCTGGCTCTCCGCTCGGTCGACGGCCAGCCCGTCAGGTAGCCAGCCGGCGCAGGCGATGGTGAGACTTAACTCCTAAATTCCAATTCTTGTAAGCCGATTTGGCGGTGCCTCGTCGGCAAGAGTCCAATCGACGCCACATAGTGGTAGTCGAGCAGCTCTCAGTTCATCCCTTATTCAGCTTAAAGCAGGTAGGAAAGGGGTCGGAAGGGTAGGTCCGTGATCGCTCGTGGCTGCCTCAACAGGATCCGTTGCCGAAGAGTGGCGCTTGCCGCGCTGCTCGTGCTCACCCTATTCGCCAGCGAAGCCATTCTCACTGCTTTCAGTCCCCAGGCCTTTGCCGGTAGCGGCAATGGCGGGGGCAACGGCGGCGGCAATGGCGGGGGCAACGGCGGCGGGAATGGCGGTGGCAACGGCGGCGGGAACGGCGGGGCTAACGGCGGCGGGAATGGCGGCGGAAACGGGAACGGCGGCGGTAACGGGAACGCCGGTGGGAACGGGAACGCTGGCGGTAACGGGAAAGGCGGCGGAGCCGGTGGCGGTAATACGTCCTCCTCGCCCGGCGGCCGGACCGCGCCTGCAACCGAGGTAGAGGATCCCAACTCGGTGCTTGGATTGCGGGAAGCGGGCATGATTCGACCGCTCGAAGACGTCTATAAAGCGGCAGAAAAGCAATTTGATGGCGAAGTGCTGGATGCCAAGCTGGTTGGCAACGGCGATCAAGGTTGGAATTATGACCTGCGCGTCGTGACTCAGGATGGTCATGTGCGCAAGGTGCGCTATGATGCAGCGACCCTTGCATTGCGAGCCTTAGACGGCGAGCCGGTCGAGTAACATTACATGCGCGTACTGGTGATCGAAGACGATCCCAATTTGAATCGTCAGCTTGGCGGCGCGCTCGACAGCGCTGGCTACGTCGTCGAATCCGCCGTGGACGGCGAGCAGGGCCATTTTCTCGGCGATACCGCCGATTTCGACGCCGTGGTGCTTGATCTCGGCCTCCCGGTCATGAATGGCATCGACGTGCTGCGCAAGTGGCGGGAGGCCGGCCGAACGATGCCGGTGCTGATCCTGACCGCGCGCGACCTGTGGTCCGACAAGGTCGCCGGGATCGACGCCGGCGCCGACGATTATCTCGCCAAGCCGTTCCACATGGCGGAACTGCTGGCGCGGGTGCGGGCCTTGATCCGGCGCAGCGTCGGCCGCGCCGATCCCGTTCTCACCAGCGGTCCCATAAAATTCGACACCAGGTCAGGCAATGTGACACGCGACGGCGTGTCCATCATCCTGACCACGTTCGAGCAGCGGCTGCTGCAGTTCCTGATGCATCGTGCCGGTCAGATCGTCGGACGCGGCGAGATCATCGAGCACATCTACGCCCAGGATTTCGACCGCGATTCCAACACCGTCGAAGTCTTCATCCGGCGCCTGCGCCTGAAACTCGGCTCGGATGCGATCGAGACCATTCGCGGACAGGGCTATCGCATGCCCGCGGCGAGCGGCTCCCTGGGAGACAGCGCCCAAGCGGACGACACCGGTCGCGGCGCGATCGGGACCGACTGACTTGGGGCCTCGCCGAACTTTTCTGCCGGACCGCAAGTCGCTGACATTCCGGTTGATCATCGGAGCGTCGCTGCTCTGCGGCGCGACCTTGCTGGTCGCCTATGTTCTCATTACCACTCTGTTCGATCTGCATCTGAGGCGCGGCGTCGACGCCGATCTGATCGACCGGCTCGACGATCTGGCCGCCGGGCTGGAGACCGCGGCTGACGGCGGCATCACCCTCTCGCGCGCGCCGGACGTGCCGAAATATGAACGGCAATTGTCGGGCCAGTATTGGCAGATCGAGGCCGAAGGCACGCCGCCGATCCGATCCCGCTCATTGTGGGATGCACGCCTGCCCGGGCCCACCGCCGGCCACGCGCTGGGAGAGATCAGCCTGCGCGAGATCAAGGGGCCGCGTTCGGAACAGCTGCGCCTGGCCCAGCGTACCTTGAAGTTCCAGGTTCCGACGACGCCGGTGACCTTTTCAGTCGCCGCCGATCTGGGCCCGGCGCTGGCGGCGGCGCGGCAATTCTCGCGGATTCTGGGCTCCTCCCTGATTGTCCTCGGGATCGGCCTGGTGTCCGCGCTGGTGCTGCAAGTGCGGATTGGCTTGCGGCCGTTGGATGGGATCAAGGCTGCCTTGGGTGCCATCCGCGCCGGCGCCGTGCAGCGATTGTCGGATGATGACGCGCCGACCGAGATTGCGCCGCTGGCACAGGAGCTGAACGCGCTGCTCGATCACCATCGCAGCCTGATCGATCGCGCGCGCGGCCAGGCCGGCGATCTGGCGCACGCGCTGAAGACGCCGCTCGCCGTCCTGCGCAACGAGCTGGAGAACGAGGACACGCCGGACCGGACGCTGGCGCTGGAGCAGATCTCCGCCATGACGGACGCGGTGCAGCATCATCTGGCGCGCGCGCAGGCGGCGGGCGCCGCCGGCCTGCTCGGCGTGCGTGCCGATGCGGCGCACGCGATCGAAGCGCTGGCACGCACCTTGCCGCGCATGAGCGATCGCGACATCGAGGTCGAGGTTGCGTTAGCGAATCGGCCCTTGTGGTTCGCGGGCGAGGCGCAGGATCTGAGCGAGCTGCTCGGCAATCTGCTCGACAATGCCTGCAAGTGGGCTGCCGGCAAGGTGCGGATTGCGGCGACCCGTGCGAGCAACCGACTGAAGGTCGAGATCGGCGATGACGGCCCCGGCATCGCAGCCGACCAGCGCGCGACGGCATTGCAGCGCGGCGGACGGCTGGACGAGCACAAGTCCGGCAGCGGCCTCGGCCTCACCATCGCTCTCGATCTCGCGACGCTCTATGGCGGCACTCTGACGCTCGGCCAATCACCGCTCGGCGGACTCAAGGTCGAACTGGACCTTCCCGCTGCCGATTAGATCTACTGCGCCTGCACCCTGACATAGGAGCCCGGTGCGTCCTCGATCGCTTTCAGCTGGCCGGAGCCGGGCTCGCGCGCGGCGACCTTGCCGTCGGAGAAATCGGCGATCCATTGCTGCCATTCCGGCCACCAGGAACCGGGCCGCGCCTCGGCACCGGCCAGCCATTCCTCGGGGTTCTTCGGGAATTTCTTGATCCTGGTGTTGGTCCAGTGGCTGTATTTGTTGGCTGCCGGCGGATTGACCACGCCGGCGATGTGCCCCGACGCCGCCAGCACGAAGCGCACCGGCCCTGCGTAAAGCTGGGTCGCGACATAGGTCGCTTTCCACGGCGCGATGTGGTCCTCGCGGGTCGAGAGGATGAAGGTCGGCGTCTTGATCTTGGTAAGGTCGATGGCAACGCCGTCGAGCTCGATCCCGCCCGGTCTGCTCAGCAGGTTGTTCTGGTACATGTTGCGCAGATAGAAGCTGTGCATGGCCGCCGGCATGCGGGTCGAATCGGAGTTCCAATAGAGCAGGTCGAACGGGAACGGCTCCTTGCCCAGCAGGTAGTTGTTGATCACGAACGACCAGATCAGGTCGTTGGCGCGCAGCATGTTGAACGTGTTCGCCATCTCCGCGCCTTCGAGATAGCCGCGCTCGTTCATCTTCTCCTCGAGCGCCGCCAACTGCTCCTCGTCGATGAAGACGGTGAGCTCGCCCGCCTCCTTGAAATCGACCAGGGTGGTCAGGAACGTCGCGCTCGTGATGCGATCGGCGCCGCCCTTGACGGCAAGGTAGGCGAGCAGGGACGCCAGCAGCGTGCCGCCCAGGCAATAGCCGACGACATTCGCGGTCTTTTCCCCGGTGGCCCTCTCGATCGCGTTAAGCGCCGCCAGCGGTCCTTCCAGCAGATAGTCGGAGAAGGTCTTGGCGGCCAGCTTCTCATCCGGATTGACCCAGGAGATCACGAACACCGTGTGGCCCTGATCCACCGCCCATTTGACGAAGGAGTTCGCGGGCTTGAGATCCAGGATGTAATATTTGTTGATCCAGGGCGGGATGATCAGCAGCGGCCGCTTGGCGACCTCCTTGGTGGTCGGCGCGTATTGGATGAGCTGGATGAGGTCGTTCTGATAGACGACCTTGCCGGGCGTCACCGCGATGTTCTTGCCGGTCTCGAATGCTTCGAGATCGGTCATGCGGATCTTGAGCTGGCCTTTGCCGCGCTCCAGATCCTCCAGCAGATTCTCCAGACCCTTCACCAGGTTCTCGCCGCGGCTGTCGATGGTTGCGCGCAGCACTTCCGGATTGGTCAGCACGAAATTGCTGGGCGCCATCGCATCGACGAACTGCCGAGTATAGAAATCGATCTTGCGCGATGTCTTGTCGTCCAGGCCTTCGACATTCTGCACGGTCGATTGCAGCCAGCGCGCGGTCAGCAGATAGGATTGCTTGACGAAATCGAACACCTGGTTGTCCTGCCACGCGGCGTCCTTGAAACGGCGGTCGTCCTTCGCCGGCGCGATGACGGGGTCGGCCTCCTGGCCCATCATCCGCTTGGCGGTCGATTGCCAGAGATTCATGTAATCCTGCCAAAGCGAGAACTGCGCTTCCATCAGCTTGGCGGGATCGCTCATCAGCCGCGTGGTCATTTCCAGGAAGGCGCGGCCGATCGCCATCGGGTCGGCGCCCGACGAACTCTGGAACTGATTGCGCTGAACGAATTCCGCGACCAGACGCTGGGACTGCTCGGCGATCCGCGCCATTGCCTGCGACCAGGCCGCCGGATCCATATGGCCGTTTCCCCCGCTCTCGTCGCTCATGCGTCCTCTCAGGATTTCTATTGTTTTTTCAACGCCTTGCTCGGCGCCGATTTTGCCAATCGACGCCCGTCGATCTTTGCTATAGTAGCGCAAGCTCAGGATTCGGCACTAAGTCGTTGAATGCGGTCGCAAATGACACAAGCGTATCGCGCGCGGCCATGGTGTCCAGCAGGGAAGGGTGCTGACCTCATGATCGGTTCATTGTCATCGCGCGGGATCGGCGCGGCGGCCCTCGCGGCCGGGCTGCTGCTCGCCGGCTGCTCCTCCGACAGCGACGTGCCACCGACGGTGGCGAGCGCTCCGGACGGCGGCACCCAGGTCAACACTGACACCGGATCGGGCGGCAGCTTCCCGGACGTGAACAGCGTTCCGACCCAGCGGCCGACCTCCACCATCCAGGATCTGAACCAGGCGCCACAAGGTTTGGCGGGTGCGCAAGGCGGCACGCATTATGGCGAACCGCTGGTTGGCGGCCCCACCTCTTCGGCTGCGCCGCCACCACCACCGGAACCGCCGCAAGAGCAATTGCCGCCGAATCCGGAATCCGGAATCCAGACACAGAGCACGGACAGTTCCGGCGCACCGTCGGCTGAGCCAAGCGCGGGCTATCAATCGGCGGCGCCGGCTCCGACTGAGCCCGTGGCGTCGAGCGAGCCGATGGCGCCGGCCGAGCCCGCCGCGCCGACCGAGCCCATGGCCTCCAGCGAGCCCATGGCCTCCAGCGAGCCCGCGGCCTCGAGCGAGCCTACGGCATCGACCGAGCCCATGGCATCGAGCCAGCCAATCGCGACACCGGAAGTCGCCGAGCCGCAACCGATAGAACCGGCACAATACGGGGACGCAGCTCAAGATTCCGCCGCGCCCGAAGGCCAGACGATTCAAGGCACCACCGGACAGCCCGCGCCCGACACCGGTGGTGTCCAGGCGGCGCCAATGGCGGCCGCGCCACAGCAGCCGGCGCCCCTGGTCGCCACGCCGGAAGAAAGTCCGCAGCCGGTCGAGCCGCAAGCCCAGCTCGCACTGTCGCCAGGCACCATGCAGACGCCGTCGCCGGGCGCCTCCCCGCAGCAGCAGATGGCGGCTTCCGCCTATGGGCCGAGCTATGCGGCGTTGGCACCGGAGGCGTACGGCGTCAGCCCGCCGCAACCGACGACGACGCCTAATCAGGCGTACACTTCGGCGCAGGCGGTATACCGGTCGCCCTATGCCAGCCCGCCCGCCAATTATGGCGGCGCGCCGGTCGCGCCAACGCAGTCCGCCATGATGGCGCCGACCCCCGCCAGCTATGGCCAGCCTTATTACGCGGGCCAGCCGGTCGGGCTGATCTATTTCCTCGAGGGCTCGTCGAAGCTGTCGTCGGATGACCGCGAAGTGCTGAAGCAGATCGCGGAGATGCAACGAGCCCGTGGTGGGGTTATCCACGTCGTCGGCCATGCCAGCATGGGCACCGGCACCACGGACTACACGCGTCATCAGGAAGCCAACCGGCGTGTCTCCGAGGCGCGCGCCAACGCGGTTGCGCGCGAGTTGATGGGATACGGCGTGCCGCAGGACGCTATCCAGACCGCGGCCGCCGGGGATTCGCAGCCGCTTTATTCCGAGGCGATGCCGAGCGGCGAAGCAGCCAACCGGCGCGCTGAAGTTTATCTCAGCGCCTATTGACGCGGGCATCATGAGACTCAAGGGAAGGGTCGGGCAGCCGATCCGCGCCGGTCATGGCTGCTAACGCGGCGCCCATGGCGCGTGGCGACAATCGCCCACTCCGCGTCGGCATTGCGGGGCTGGGAACGGTCGGCGCCGGCGTGGTCAAGCTGCTTGCCGAGAATGCCGAGATTCTGCGGCTGCATTGCCCGCGCGCGATCGAGGTCGTGGCCGTGTCGGCTCGCGACCGCGCCAAGGATCGCGGCATCGATCTCAAGAACCTGCATTGGGTGGCCGATCCGCTGGCGCTCGCCGACCATCCGGACGTCGACGTGGTGGCGGAGATGATCGGCGGCGCCGACGGTATGGCGAAGGCGCTGGTCGAAAAGGCGATCGCCAAGGGCAAGCACGTCGTCACCGCCAACAAGGCGCTATTGGCTCATCATGGCACCGCGCTGGCGCTGGCGGCGGAGCGGGCGGGCGTCGCGCTCGCCTATGAGGCGGCGGTCGCCGGCGGCATCCCCGTCATCAAGGCGATGCGCGAAGGGCTGGCGGCCAACAGGATCGAGCAGGTCTATGGCATCCTCAACGGCACCTGCAATTACATCCTGACCCAGATGCGCGAGACGGGGCGCGAATTCTCCGACGTGCTGGCCGAGGCGCAGAAGCTGGGCTATGCCGAGACCGATCCCAGCTTCGATGTCGACGGCATCGATGCCGCGCACAAGCTCTCCATCCTCACCAGCGTCGCCTTCGGCTGCCAGATCGATTTCACCGGCGTGCGCATCAGCGGCATCCGCAACGTCTCGGCCATGGACATCGCCTATGCCGACGAGCTCGGCTACCGCATCAAGCTGCTGGGCATCGCGCGCCTCACCGCCCACGGCGTGGAGCAGCGGGTGCATGCCTGCATGGTGCCGGTGGCGGCGGTGATCGCCAAGGTGGACGGCGTCTACAACGCGGTCGTCACCGACGGCAATTTTGTCGGCCAGAATGTCGTGATCGGCCGCGGGGCGGGGCAAGGCCCGACTGCCTCCGCCGTGGTCAGCGATCTTATGGATATCGCGCGCGACCGCATCCTGCCGGCTTTTTCCGCGCCGGCGGAAAGCTTGAAGAAACTGCCCTCGGCGCCGGCGGGGAGTCACGCCGGACCTTATTACCTGCGGCTGATGGTGGTCGACCGGCCTGGCGTGATCGCGGACATCGCCGCGGCGATGCGTGACGAGAATGTGTCGCTGGAAGCGATGATCCAACGCGCCCGCGGCGACACCGTCCCCGTTGTGTTGACAACGCACGAGACGACCGAGGCGGCGATCGACCGCGTGGTGCGGCGTTTAGGCAGTATCAATTCCATCTTGGAACCGCCACACGTTTTGCCCATTGAATTGCTCGCGTGACGGCGCACGAGGCCGCGCGCCAATACGCCAACAGGGAGTACAGTCATGGATCGAAATCTCGCTTTGGAAGCCGTGCGCGTGACCGAAGCGGCGGCGCTGGCCGCCTCGCGCCTGATGGGGCGCGGCGATGAAAAGGCCGCCGACCAGGCCGCGGTCGATGCCATGCGCTCCGCCCTCAACAGCCTCGCCATCGACGGCACGGTGGTGATCGGCGAGGGCGAGCGCGACGAGGCGCCGATGCTCTATATCGGCGAGCACGTCGGTGCCGGCGGGCCGAAGATCGACATCGCGCTCGATCCGCTCGAAGGCACCACCATCACCGCCAAGGGCGCGCAGAACGCGCTTGCCGTCATCGCGATGGCGGAGGCGGGCGGGTTCCTCAACGCGCCCGATACTTATATGGACAAGATCGCGGTCGGACCCGGCCTACCCGATAACGTCGTCGACCTCGATGCCGGGCCGGAGGAGAACCTGAAGCAGCTCGCCAAGGCCAAGCGGATGGAAATTCCGGACCTGGTCGCCTGCATCCTCGACCGGCCGCGCCATACCGAGCTGATCTCGCGTGTGCGCGCCGCCGGCGCGCGCATCATGCTGATCTCGGACGGCGACGTCTCCGGCGTCATCTCCACGGCGCGGCCCGACAGCGGTGTCGACATCTATATGGGCTCGGGCGGCGCGCCCGAGGGCGTGCTGGCCGCGGCCGCCCTGCGCTGCATCGGCGGCCAGATGCAAGGCCGCCTGCTGTTCCGCAATGACGATGAGCGCGGCCGCGCGCGGCGCCTCGGCGTCAGCGATCTCAACCGCAAATATGGACTGCAGGACCTTGCCAAGGGCGACGTGATGTTCGCCGCAACAGGCGTCACCGACGGCACGATGCTGCGCGGCGTGCGCCGCGGCGCCGATATTGCGACCACCCATTCCATGGTCATGCGCTCCAAGTCCGGCACGGTCCGGGTGGTCGAGGCGCAGCACAATTGGAAGATCAAGGCGAGCTTGTAAGCCGCTCCTCATACCGCTCTATTGGCGCCGATGATGGACTCGACTCCTTATCTCGGCGTCGCGAAGTCGCTGTGCGGCCGCTTCTGGCTGGAGCGGCCGGGCGACGAGCGGCTGGGCCTTGCCATCGCACAGCGCTGCCAGGTGCCGGAACTGATCGGACGCATGCTGGCGGCGCGCGGCCAGTCGCTGGAGGGCGCGCCAGGCTTCCTCGAACCGCGGCTGCGCGACCTGCTCACCGATCCGTCGGAGCTCAAAGACATGGACCAGGCGGCGGAACGGCTGGCCGATGGGATCGCGGGGGCTGAGCGCATCGCGGTCTTCGGCGATTACGATGTCGATGGCGCGACCTCGGCCGCCTTGCTGTCCCGCTTCCTGCGCGGCGTCGGATCTGACGAGCCGCTGCTCTATGTGCCGGACCGGATGCGCGAGGGTTACGGGCCGAACGCGGCCGCCTTCCACGCGCTGAAGGCCGCGGGTGCCGCGCTCGTCATCACGGTCGATTGCGGCATCACCGCCTTTACGGCGCTCGAGGAGGCCGCACGCCTGAAGATCGACGTGATCATCGCCGATCATCACGTGGCAGAGCCTGCCTTGCCGGCGGCCTGGGCCGTGGTCAATCCCAACCGTCTCGACGAGAACTCCCCCCATCGCAACCTGGCGGCGGTGGGCGTGGTCTATCTGCTGGTGATCGCGACCAACCGCGTGCTGCGCCGCCGCGGCTGGTTCGGCCCCGCGCGGCCGGAGCCCGACCTGCTGCAATGGCTGGACCTGGTGGCGCTGGGAACGGTCTGCGACGTGGTGGCGCTGACCGGCCTCAACCGCGCCTTGGCGACGCAGGGGCTGAAAGTGATGGGCCGGCGCGGCAATCTCGGCCTCAAGACCTTGTGCGACGTGGCGCGGGTGAACGAGCGGCTCGAAGCCTATCACGCGGCCTTCCTGCTGGGCCCCAGGGTCAATGCCGGCGGCCGGGTCGGACGTTCCGATTTGGGCGCGCGCCTGCTGGCGACCGACGATCCGATCCTGGCGGGCGACCTGGCGCGCCAGCTCGACGCCTATAACGAGGAGCGCCGGGCGCTCGAGGCCGAGGTGCAGGAGGCCGCGATGCGCCAGGCGGAGGCGCAGGCGGCGGAAAATCCGCATCTGCTGTTCCTCGCGGGTCCAGGTTGGCATCCCGGTGTGATCGGGATCGTGGCGGGGCGACTGAAGGAGCGCTATCAGCGTCCGGTCTGCGTCATCGCCCTGGAAGACGGCGTGGGCAAGGCCTCCGGTCGCTCGGTCGCGGGACTGCATCTCGGCCAAGCCATCATCGCCGCGCGCGAAGCCGGGCTGGTGCTGAAGGGCGGCGGCCATGCGATGGCGGCGGGGTTCGAGGTCAGGGAGGACAAGCTGGGCGCGCTGCAGGCCTTCATCGCGGCACGGTTCAAGGACGATCTCGACGGCACGCCGCTGATGCCGACCCTGCTGATCGATGGCGCGCTGCAGGCGCGGGGCGCCTCGCCGGAGCTGATCGCATCGCTCGACCGCCTCGCGCCGTTCGGCGCCGGCAATGCCGAGCCGCGCTTCGTATTCCCGGCGCAGCGCGTGGTGATGGCCGATATCGTCGGCTCCGATCATGTGCGGTGCGTGCTGACCGGACCCGACGGCGGACGGCTGAAGGCGATCGCATTCCGCGTCGCGGGCGAGGAATTGGGGCGCGCGCTGCTGGCTGGCAAGGGCGCCGGGCTGCATGTCGCAGGGCGCCTTAAACTCGATCGCTGGCAGGGGCGCGATCAGGTGCAAATCCAGATCGAGGACGCGGCATTTTCGGCAGGGTGAGCCGCCGCCTTGAATAATATAACTATTTCAGTATATTAGTCGCGGTTGATCTGGACCTGCAAAGCAGATAAACAAGCCGCGGCCGAGAGATCGGCCGGAAGCCTCGTCTGCGTCCCCATCGTCTAGAGGCCCAGGACATCACCCTTTCACGGTGAAGACACGGGTTCGAATCCCGTTGGGGACGCCATCCGGCAAAGCGGACATCGTGCCGCATCGCCTTGCCACAATTGCGCCCCACATTCCGTTGACAGGTTTTCGCAGCGCATGTGTGCGCCGCCGCGGCACATCTTTGCGCGGCATTCGTACTAATCATTTCGGCCAGGTATTCGGCCACGCGCTGGCGCGTGAGCGCGTCATGACCGCGCATTTGGGTTCATTCTCGCCACAATTGGAGAGTTGCCGCGCGCACACATGTCACGATGAACGACCCGCGATCGGTCGATCGATTTAGTTTTTTTCTCTCACGCAGACGTGTCCAGGGTTACACTTACCTTCAGCCGAGTCGGGTTTTAGTATTCGTTAACCGTAACTGTGCATACTTGACTTGGCCTGGAGAGCGCATACTTGACAATTGCTGGACCGCCTTTGCGTAGCGCGTGTCCCGGAACTCAGGCGACCGGGACGTGTTGGTAGGTCGGAGCGTGTTGCATGTGCCCAACGGAGACACAGCGAACGGCAGTGACTTTCGACATCGGCTCCCGTGCGAGCCGGTCGCGAGTGCATTGCGACGCGACGACCGGTTGCGTAGCGGTTCAAGGATGCTCCCGCGATGTTGGCGTCAGATCATCGCAGCGGCGGATTAGCGACCGCCAGTAGGGCCGGACTGCGTCGTTCGGGGGTTACCGAACGCATCACTCGACTGTACTCGAAATTTGACGCGGCTCTTCGCGGCGCGTGCCTCTATGTGCATGCCATCTATGCGCATGCCATGGCGCGCCTTGCCGCTGATGCGCGTCCTTCTCCAAACCTGACCGAAGCCGGCGATGCTGGCCTCGCAATTGCATGCACGTCATCACGCCATCACATTCCAGGTGCGCAATGAACCACCAATCGGACGTCTTCGATCTCTATACCAACCTGTTCGAAAGCCGCAGGCAGACGGAGTTCTCGCTCCGCGAGTATCTCATGCTCTGCCGTGAGGATCCGACGACCTACGCTACCGCCGCAGAGCGCATGGTGGCCGCGATCGGGGAGCCGGTCGTGATCGACACCGCGCAGGATGCCCGGCTCGGGCGCATCTTCATGAACCGGTCGATCAAGCAGTATCCGGCCTTCTCCGACTTCTACGGCATGGAAGAGACGATCGAGCGCATCGTCGGCTTCTTCAAGCACGCGGCCCAGGGCCTCGAGGAGCGCAAGCAGATCATCTATCTGCTGGGTCCCGTCGGCGGCGGCAAGTCCTCGCTCGCCGAGCGGCTGAAGGCGCTGATGGAAAAGCTGCCGATCTATGTGCTGAAGGCCGGCGACCAGATCAGCCCGTGCTTTGAATCGCCGCTCGGCCTGTTCGACCCCGATCGCATGGGCGCCGTGCTGCAGGACAAATACAACATCCCGCTTCGGTATCTCAGCGGCCTGATGTCGCCCTGGGCGGTGAAGCGCGTGGGCGAGTTCGATGGCGACATCTCCAAATTCACCGTCGTGAAGCTCTATCCCTCGAAGCTGAAGCAGATCGGCATCGCCAAGGCGGAGCCGGGTGACGAGAATAACCAGGACGTTTCTTCCCTGGTCGGCAAAGTCGACATCCGCAAGCTGGAATTCTTCAGCCAGAACGATCCTGACGCTTATTCGTACAGCGGGGCCCTCAATTTGACCACCCAGGGCCTGCTCGAGTTCGTCGAGATGTTCAAGGCGCCGATCAAGATGCTGCATCCCCTGCTGACCTCGACGCAGGAGAACAACTATGTCGGGACCGAGAGCGTAGGCGCCATCCCCTATCAGGGCATCGTGCTGGCGCACTCCAACGAGGCGGAATGGCAGAGCTTCAAGAACAACAAGAACAACGAGGCCTTCATCGACCGCATCTCCGTGGTGAAGGTGCCCTATTGCCTGCGCGCCAACGAGGAGGCGCAGATCTACAAGAAGCTGGTGCAGTCGAGCGACCTCACCATGGCGCCCTGTGCGCCCGGCACCTTGGAGATGCTCTCGCAATTCTGCGTGCTCTCGCGCCTCAGGGAGCACGAGAATTCGAACCTTTTCTCCAAGATGCGGGTCTATAACGGCGAGAACCTGAAGGACGTCGATCCCAAGGCCAAGTCCATGCAGGAGTACCGGGACGTCGCCGGCGTGGACGAGGGCATGACGGGCGTTTCCACCCGCTTCGCCTTCAAGGTGCTGTCCGAGACCTACAATTTCGACATCGAGGAAGTGGCCGCCGATCCGGTGCACCTGATGTACGTGCTGGAGCAGGCGATCAAGCGCGAGCAGTTCCCCGACGCGACCGAGAAGCAGTATATCGACTTCATCAAGAGCGAGCTGTCGCAGCGTTATGCCGAGTTCATCGGCAACGAGATCCAGAAGGCCTATCTGGAAAGCTACGGCGATTACGGACAGAACCTGTTCGACCGCTACGTCGCCTATGCCGATGCCTGGGTCGAGGACCAGGATTTCAAGGACCCCGACACCGGCCAGCTGTTCGATCGCAAGATGCTGGACCAGGAGCTGTCGAAGACCGAGAAGCCGGCCGGCATCGCCAATCCGAAGGACTTCCGCTTCGAGGTGGTGAAGTTTGCCCTGCGCGCACGGGCCGCCAACGCCGGCAAGAATCCGGCCTGGACCAGCTATGAGAAGATCCGCGAAGTCATCGAGAAGCGCATGTTCTCGCAGGTCGAGGATCTGCTCCCCGTCATCAGCTTCTCCAGCAAGGGCGACAAGGATACCGAGAAGAAGCACACTGACTTCGTCGCGCGGATGGTCAGCCGCGGCTACACCGCCCGGCAGACAAGGCGCCTGGTCGAGTGGTATATGCGGGTGAACAAGGCCGGCTGAGGCTGGTCCCCATGAGGGGCAGCGTATGAACATTGTAGACCGGCGGCTCAACCCGAAAGGCAGAAGTCACACCAACCGGCAGCGTTTCATCCGGTTGGTGCGCGAGAACATCAAGGAAGCGGTGGTCCGCTCGATCAAAGAGCGGGCGCTGGGAGATGTCGACACCAAGGAAGTGGTCAACATCCCCCGCAAGCGCATCCAGGAGCCGCGCTTCCACCATTCCAGCCAGGGCGGCACCCGCGAGCACGTCCATCCCGGCAACAAGGAGTTCGTCGCCGGCGACCAGTTGCCGAAGCCGGAGGGTGGCGGCGGCGGCGGGCGCAGCCGCGAAGGCAGCCCCGACGGCGAGGGCGAGGACGATTTCCGCTTCACCCTCAGCCGCGATGAATATCTCGACATCCTGTTCGAGGAATTGGAGCTTCCGGACCTCGTCAAGACCTACCTCAAGGAGACCGTCGCCTTTCAGACGACGCGCGCCGGTTTCACGGCCAGCGGATCGCCGCGCAACATCAACATGGTCCGCACCATGCGGCACAGCCTCGCGCGGCGCATTTCGCTGCACCGGCCGACTACCGACGAGCTGGAGGTGGTGGCCAAGGCTATTGCCGAGCTGGAAGGCCGCGCCGACCGGACGGAAGCGGAGGAGAAGAAGCTGGGCGAGCTGCGGATCGCCCATGCGCAGCTCGAGCGGCGCATGAAGCGGATCGCCTTCATCGATCCGGTCGATCTGCGCTTCAACCGCTACGAGCCGACGCCGAAGCCGAACGCGCGGGCGGTCATGTTCTGCCTGATGGACGTATCGGGCTCGATGAGCGAATACATGAAGGACCTCGCAAAACGGTTCTTCCTGCTGCTTCATCTGTTCCTGTCGCGCAAATACGAGCATGTCGACGTGGTCTTCATCCGCCACACGTCGGAGGCCAAGGAAGTGGACGAAGAGACGTTCTTCCGCAGCGCCGAGACCGGCGGCACCGTGGTCTCCAGCGCGCTGGCGGAGATGAAGCGCATCATCGAAGAGCGCTATCCGACCGACGCCTGGAACATCTATGCCGCGCAGGCCTCGGACGGCGACAACTACCCCAGCGACAGCGAGACCTGCACGCGCATCCTGCGCGAGGATCTGCTGCCGCTGTGCCAGTATTTCGCCTATATCGAAGTGGTGGATGAGCGCGAGGCCGGCATGTTCCGCTCGGAAGGCAATGCCAGCCTGTTATGGCGCGACTACAAGACGGTGGCCGACGTTACCCTGAACTTCACCATGAAGCGGGTATTCTCCAAGTCGGATATCTTCCCCGTTTTCCATCAATTGTTCGCCAAGAACCAGAAGGTAGCGTGATGTCGGATCGGTCGGCCATCGCGGGAGCGCGCCCGGAAAGCGCCTTGCTCTTCAAGACCGGAGAGTGGAACTTCGACACGCTGAAGCGGACGTTCGACGCGATCGAGAACATCGCGATCAACGAGCTCGGCCTCGATCCCTATCCGGTCCAGGTGGAGATGATCAGCTCCGAGCAGATGCTCGATGCCTATTCCTCCATCGGCATGCCGGTGTTCTATCACCACTGGTCGTTCGGCAAGCGCTTCACGCGCGACGAGACGATGTACCGCAAGGGCTATTCCGGCCTGGCCTACGAGATCGTCATCAATTCCAATCCCTGCATCTGCTATGTCATGGAAGAGAACACCATGACCATGCAGGCTTTGGTCATGGCGCACGCGGCCTTCGGCCACAACCACTTCTTCAAGAACAACTACCTGTTCAAGGAGTGGACCGACGCCGACGGCATCCTCGACTACCTCAATTTCGCGAAATCCTACGTCGCGCGTTGCGAGGAGCAGCATGGCATCGCCGCGGTCGAGCGCATTCTCGATGCGGCGCACGCCCTCATGGACCACTCGGTCAATCGCTATGGACGGCGGCCGCGCCCGAGTTTTGCCGCCGAGAAAAAGCGCGCCGAAGAGCGCCTGGAGCATCAGCGGACGACCTACAACGATCTCTGGCGGACGCTGCCCAGGAAGCCCAAGAGCGAAAGCGCGATCACGCCCGAGATGGAGCATGCCCGCCGCAAGCTTGGCCTGCCCGAAGAGAACCTGCTCTATTTCATCGAGAAGTTCTCGCCCGCGCTCAAGGATTGGGAGCGCGAGCTGGTGCGGATCGTACGCAACATCGCGCAATACTTCTATCCGCAGAAACAGACCAAGATGATGAACGAGGGCTGCGCGACCTACGTTCATTATCGGATCATGAATCGCCTCTATGATCTGGGCAAGATCAGCGAAGGCTCGATGCTCGAGTTCCTGTCGAGCCAGGCCAACGTGGTGTTCCAGCCGGATTTCGACGACCGGCGCTATTCCGGCCTCAATCCCTACGCCCTCGGCTTCGAAATGATGCGCGATATCGAGCGCATCGTGACCGACCCGACCGACGAGGACCGGGCCTACCTGCCGGAGATCGCCGGCACCGGCGACGTGATGGGGACGCTGAAGACGGTGTGGGCCAATTTCCGCGACGATTCCTGCATCGCGCAATATCTCAGCCCGAACCTGATGCGCAAGATGCGGCTGTTCAAGCTGGCCGACCAGAGCGAGGCGCCGCACTACCTGGTCGATGCGATCCACGACGAGCGCGGCTATGCCCGTGTCCGGCGCGCTCTCGCCCGCCAATACGATCCGGGCGAGCGGGATCCCAACATCCAGGTGTCGGACGTCGACCTGAAGGGCAGCCGGCGGCTGGTGATGACGCACCAACTGCACAACGACATTCCGCTGTCGGAAGACGATTCCCGCGCCGTCCTCGGCTATGTCGCCGATCTGTGGGGCTATGACGTGCAATTGCTCGGCATCGGCGCGAATGACGTGACGAAATATCAGTACGACGCGTCGCCCCGGATCTGAGCGGCGGCGGCGGCGAGCCCATGACATCTCGCTCCACCATCATTGATGCCAGCCGGCTCACGTCCCAGAGGGTCGCGGAGTTCCTCGCTTATTGGCAGCGCATATGCGTGGGTGAGGCGGTGCCCCTGCGCGCCGCGATCGATCCGACGGCAATCTCGCGCCTGCTGCCCTATCTGGTGATCGCCGAGATCGAAGCGGAGCCCTTGCGCGTCCGCTATCGCCTGGTCGGCACGCAGGTGGTTGAATCCAACGGCGCCGACTTCACCAACCGCTATCTCGACGAATGCAACTTCGCGGTCGAGGCATTGCTGGCGGAGTGTTATAGCCGGCTGGTCGACACGCGCGCGCCGGTCTTTGCCTACTACGAATGGCATAAGAAGGAGTGGCGCGCATCGAAGGGGGCAACCGGTGCGAACGAAACCGGGTTCTTCCCGCTCAGCAGCGATGGCACGAAGATCGACCTCGCAATCAGTCTCGCCGATCCGGACGTGCGCCCCTATCCACCGGTTTCAGTCTGACGGCCAAAAAAAGAAAGACCCGGCGGATCGTCTCCACCGGGCCTCAGGGCAACGTCGCGGAGTTGGTGCTAGACCGGCCGGTCACCCAGGATGGTGGCGCGATGCATGCGGCGGTGGCGCGGCCAGTAATCGGCGACCACCATGTGCTGGGTCGCCCGGTTGTCCCAGAACAGGACGTCGCCGGCCTGCCAGCGGTGGCGATAGACGAATTGCGGCTTGGCCTGGTGCCTGATCAGGAAGTTGAGCAGGGCGCGGCTTTCGTCGGCATTGAGGCCTTCGATGGCGGTGGTGAAGCCTTCGTTCACGAACAGGCTCTTGATGCCTGACTCGGGGTGCGTGCGCACCACCGGGTGGCTGACCGGCGGGTTGTTTTTGCGCGCATTGTCCCATTTCTCGTTGTCTTCGCCATAATAGGTGCTGGCGCGGAAGCTCTTCCGGAAATCGTGGGTCGCACGCAGATCATGCAGCAGCGATCGCACCGGCTCCGACAAGGCGGCGTAGGCGGCGGCAAGGTCGGCGAACAAGGTATCGCCGCCGGTTTCCGGGATCACCGCGCCGTAGAGGATCGAGCCCAGCGGCGGCGTCTCGATGAAGGTGACGTCGGTGTGCCATTCGTCCGGCTCGGGCGGGCGGTCGCGGTCGTAATTGAGCACGATGATTTCCTTGAGGTCGGCATCGTGGTTCAGCAGAGGATGGACATGCAGCGAGCCGAATCGCGCCGCGAAATCGCGCTGCTGAACGGGCGAGATGCGCTGGCCGCGGAACACCAGCAGCTTGTTCTCTACCAGGGCCTCTCGGATCATCGCGATGGTATGGTCGCTTTGCTCGCGGGAGAGGTCGAGATTCTCCACCAACGCGGCAAAGGTCGGGTTGAGCGGCGTGATCGCGATGCTGGGAAAGGCTTGCGGGGCGTGGCGCAGGATGACGGTGGTCATGTGAGTCTCCGGGTCTCGGGGTTGCGGGCGGTCTTGGCTGCGGTCAGTCTTTGCCTTTCCAGGGCGTCAACAGGCGAAACCGAGGCCCTTGGTCGCCGCCACCAATTCCGCCGCGACCAGCGTCGCGCGATCGGCAAGATCGCGTCGCTGTGAACTGATGATGATGTTAGCGGCGCGCTGGGCTTAAGGAGCGGGGACGCCATATGTCCGGTGCAGCATCAACACATCGCGTCCTCCCTCACGTTGCCGTTCTCATCGCGGGGCAATTCCCGCTTGCCAACTCTAAAGCCTGCGTGCGGCGTCACAACCGAGGAGTTCTCGCGGATCGCAACAGGTTAGCTCGCGCGTTGCTTAGGCCCGTGCCACGCGGCGCTGTTCAGTCGAGATTCTATCGGCAGGCAGCAGGTGCTCGGCCAGCGTCTCGCACGCAACGCGGATGTCGGGCACGGCAGTGATTTCCCAGAAGGTGCCGCGCGTGATGGGCCCGACCGCAAACAGATCCTTGGCCGGCTTGCCGTTGGCACCGATCAGGGCGCCCGTCGGCGTCACGTCGAGGCCGAGGCCAAGCGTATCCGCCCGGGCCGCGCCGCCTGCGATCAGATCGCGCAGCAAAGGCAGCTCCAGCTTGGAAAGATCGGGCGTCAGCGCCGTGCAATCCAGCACGCGCTGCGCGTTCAGGGTCAGACGCCCATCCTTGCCGCGCGGTCGCACCACGACGGAGAGCTGATCCCCGACGGGCGCCATCGAATCGATGCGGCCTGCGACCACCATGAGCTGCCGGCGCTGGATCGCTTCAAGGATACGCGCCATCACGCGGGTCGCGCTGCGATGCCGGTGCACGTCCCACCAGGGGCGCAGATGGCGCAGGAAGCGCGCGCGTTCCGCCGTCGGCATTTCGTGCCACAGGCGCTGGGTGTGGGACCGCAAGCCGTCGATCACCACGCGCCAATCCTGGCCTTGCGCGGCAGCCGTGCGGGCGGCGGCGCGTATGTGTCGCAGGAGCTGGAGCACGTTGTGACCCGTGGGCGGCGTCTCGAACTGCCAGGGCCGCGGCAGGTCGCCGACGCCCGACCCGAGATGCAGCCGCGGCAGGAGTCCCCGCCGCGACACGGCGACGATGCGCCCCTTGTGCCCGCGATCCAGCAGCGAGATGACGGTGTCGACCATGGTGAGGCCGGTGCCGAGCACGACCACGTCGGATTGCTGGTCGAGATCTGCCAAGGCCTTCTCGTCCCACGGATTGCCGACGATCGCGCCCTTGTTCTTCGATGGCAGCAGGTTGCCGGTCGCCAGCACGCAGCGATCCACGGCCAAGCGCCGCCCGACGCCAAGCTCCACGGATACGGGCTTGGCACCCTTTGTCCCCGATGGCTCGCGATGGACACGCACCGCTTCGTCGGTCACCAGATAGAGGTTCGGACCGCGGCCGCGGCGCCAGATCTCCTCGCCCAACTGCTGCTGAATGTAGGAGCCATAGAGTCCGCGCGGCACGAAGGTCGTGACCGTTGGATATTCGTTCAGCAGCGCCTGGGTCGCTTTCGGCAGACGGCGCAGCCATTGCACGAAATGATCCGGCTGGTCGGCATAGGCGCTCATATTGCCGGCGCGCACATTCAGCAGATGATTGGGATTGCCGGTGGAATAGGCCAGGCCGCGGCCGAATTGCGCGTTGCGCTCGATCAGATAGATGCGGTCGCCCGGCTGGCTGCGTTGCAATAAATGAAGCGCCAGGAGCGATCCGGTGAATCCCGCGCCGACGATGGCGATGTCCTGCGGGCGGTCCTGTCTGCGCTGCTCTCGGGTCGTTCTATTCATGGCCATCCCCATTCATTTCGGGAAGGCCTTGATTGGTCTTCCCCTATCCGCGTGTCATGAAAAGAAGGCGAGCGCGCTGGTCCTTCGCATCACGCGCTCGCGTCGCTTGCTCCTTTGTCGTTCCGGCTTGATCGCCGCGGCTCAATTGCCCGGCTTGTAGATCTGGTCGAACACGCCGCCGTCGTTGAAGTGCTTCTCCTGCGCTTCCTTCCAGCTTCCGAACAGATCGGCGATGGTGAAGGTCGCGACCTTGGGGAAGTCCTTCTCATGCTCGGCCGCTACTTTCGGGTCGGTCGGGCGGTAGAAGTTCTGCGCGGCAAGCTCCTGGCCTTCCGGCGAATAGAGGTATTTGAGATAGGCTTCCGCCTGCTTGCGCGTGCCGTGCTCGTCGACGACCTTGTCGACCACCGCGACCGGCGGCTCGGCCAGGATGGTAGTGCTCGGCACCACCAGCTCGACCTTGTCGGCGCCCAGCTCCTTGATCGCGAGCAGCGCTTCGTTCTCCCACGCGAGCAGCACATCGCCGATGCCGCGCTGGACGAAGGTGGTGGTGCTGCCGCGCGCGCCGGTATCCAGCACCGGCACGTGCTTATAAAGCTGGGCGACGAATTCCTGCGCCTTCGCGTCATTGCCGCCGGGCTGCTTCAGGGCATAGCCCCAGGCCGCCAGATAGTTCCACCGCGCGCCGCCCGAGGTTTTCGGGTTCGGCGTGATGACCTGGATGTCACCTTTCACCAAATCGGCCCAATCGTGGATGCCCTTGGGGTTGCCCTTGCGCACCAGGAACACGATGGTCGAGGTGTAGGGCGAGGAATTGTTCGGCAGGCGCTTCTGCCAGTCGGGGGCGATGAGGCCGCCCTTCGCGATCTGGTCGATGTCATAGGCGAGGGCGAGCGTCACGACGTCGGCTTCCAGCCCGTCAATTACCGCGCGCGCCTGCTTGCCCGATCCGCCATGCGACGCCTCGATGGTGAGATCCTCGCCGGTCTCCTTCTTCCAATGGGCGGCAAAGGCGGCGTTGTAGGCCTCATAAAGCTCACGGGTCGGATCATAGGATACGTTGAGCAGCGTGGTTTCGGCGCGGGCGGCGCTGGCAGCAAGGCCCGCCGCGAGCGTTAAAGCGAGGGCCGTTCCCACGAACTTTGTTGCCGATTTCAGCATGTTAGCCTCCGAAAGGGGTTCGCGGCGGCGGCTCTCCGCAGCGGCCATGTCAGGCAAAGCAACTTTATCTCTACTAATTCAATAGACAAACTTGAATTTCTGTTGCCAACCGCGAGTTTTTCTTAGGGGGCGGAGGAAAGGCGGGTCGGGCCATGGCACTAACACCAATGGCCGTGGCGCGTTGCAGCTGCCGAAATATGACGCCGTGGCGTTTCCCGGCCGCGCTGGCGCAGCTGCAACCAAAGCTGTAGCTTTGGTAAGGTCGACATCGCGCGGGGCCGCTCGTTGTTTCTTGAGCTGGATGCCAAGGCGGGTCAATGGATCGCCGCCAACTCCGATCGCCGGTGGGCGCTCTTGCTCGAATATTGGGATCATCTCGCGCAGCGTCTGGGGCGCCTGCCCAAGCGCACCGAGGTCGATCCGCTCGAGCTGCCCGTTGGGCTGCTGCCTAACATCTTCCTGGTGGAGGTGGTGCGCGCTGCCGGTGCCGCGCCGCGCTTCCGCTTTCGCCTGCTCGGAACCGCGATCACGGCGCGCGAGCGCGTAAGGCCCGGCCAGTATCTCGACGACTACCGTAGCGAGCGGGCGTCAGATGACATGACGCGCCAGTATCTGGATTGCCTGGAACGCCGGGTCAGCGTCCGCCGCACCAACCTCGCCTGGGATCATCCGACCAAGGAATTCATCACCTATCAAGTCATGCTGGTGCCCTTGTCGAGCGACGGCGAAGAGGTGGATGCGCTGCTGGGCCTGGCGATCTACGAGGCGTGAACAGGGCCCCAAACCGAGCGGTTTAAGACCTTCTTAAGCATAATATGTGTGGATGGGAGCCGTGTCTGGCCGCGAGCGACCCGATCCCCGATTCATGGACATGATCACCGACACCATCGAGCCCGTGCGCGGGGCAGCAGCCACCGACGGCGACCCGAAGAACGCGGGCGGCGAAACGGCATCGGCCGGCCTGACCCAGGCCGTGCGCTGGCGCGTGCCGGTTTTGTCAGCGCCGCGGCCCGCGCCGCAGTCGCGCAATCCCAGCCTGCCGACCTTTGTCGGTCTCATCATTCTCATCCTCACCTTCTTCATCGTGCTGACCAGCATGTCGATCCGCGATACGACCAAGTCGGACGCTGCGATCGCCAGCCTTCAGGATGCTTTCTCCGGCAATGCCGTGACGACCGAGGACGTGCCCGCCAAGAAGGATGAGGAAATCGCGCGCGACTATATCGCCGGCCTCACCCATCGCATCCAGTCGCTGGTGCCGCTGATGGGCGGCAAGAAGGCGCCGGCGTCTGATCACCAGGTTCTGTGGCTGCCGATGGAACTGGCCTTTCCCGCGGACGGCGTCACGCCTGCGCCGCTGTTTCCGACGGTCCTGCGCGAGGTCGTGCAATCCCTGGGCGGCATTCCGCAGCGCTTGACGCCGCACATCGAAATGCGGCTGTGCGCGACCCAGCCCAGCGATCAGTTGCGCGCGCGCGCCATCGCGATCGGCGCCGTGCTCACGAGCGAACGTGCGCCGATGGGACAATTCTCGATCGGCGTCGCCTCCTGCGATCCCGCGCGCATCGGCATCGCGATCGCCCTCGCGCCTGCCCCCGACGACCAGGCGCCGGCGGCCGACGAACAGGCGCCCGCGGCCGGGGAGCAGAAGCCATGAGTCCCGGCCAGCACCGCCCCAATCAGCCGCCGGCCATCACGCCGCCGGAGGAAGGATTGCAGCCGCCCTGGCTGATGAGCTTCGCGGATTTCGTGAGCTGCCTGCTGGCCTGCTTCGTGCTGCTGTTCTCCATGGTCTCGCTCGACCGCGACAAGTTCCAGAAGATCATGGGCTCGATCTCGGGCCGCGCCCATCTCGATCTCCAGGCGCCGCAGCCGGTGGAGCGCGGCATGACGCCCGAAAGCGCGGAGCCGGCGCGCAGCCCCAATTACCTGCTGACGCTGCTCAAGGGCTCGTTCGCGAAGGATCCGAAGCTTGCCAATCTCGGCCTCAGCGGCAACCAAGATCATGTCATCGTGACTCTGCCGACCAACATTCTGATCACCGAGCTGGGCCAGGGGGGCGGCGCGAAAAAGGATGGCGTGCTGTTCGCGCTCGGCGGCGCGCTGCGCAGCTTCCCGAACGAGATCATGGTGCAGGGCCAAGGCGTCGCGGCCAGCGACGTGGATCGGTGGGGCAAGCTGTTCCTGCTGACGCAATTGTCCGCCGCGGCGATCGAGCAGGCCGGCGTGGCCGGGCCGATCCCGGCGCGCACGGAGCTCAGCCCGGGCACTGCCACCGCCATGCAGGTCAATGTCGTCATCACCGCCCGCGCCGCCGACGCATCCAACTAGCCTTCAGTGCGTCTTGTCGCCCCAGGCTGCGCCGTCCAGCCGGCGGATGCGCACGGCGTTCAGGAACTCCAAGCCGAAATTGCGGTAGTTCACGCCCATCCAGCTCTTGGCGCCGGGCTTGGCCGGCTGCCAGCAGACGATGCAGCCGCACTTCTTGCAGCGGACGAACTTGAGTGACTTGCAGCCCCAGGAATACGATTGAGTCGCTCCGCGCTTGGCCTCGACGCGCACGGTTGCCGCCTTGTAGTAGGCCCACAGAACACCATAGCGGCGGCAGATCGAGCAATTGCAATCCGTGACACTGCGCGGCTTTCGCGGGATCGTTACGTGCACCGCCCCGCAATGGCAGGCTCCCGACAACATCGCCGTGTTCACCGCAAGGGCAACAGGGAATCCCGCACCCGCAGCATGTGCTTGCGCACTAGCTCGCGCGCCAGGTCCGGGTCGCGGTCGCGCAGGGCGGCGACCAGCTCGGTGTGCTCCCTGTCATAGGTGCTGCGGAGCTCCGGGGTCACACTGCGCTTCTTGAGGCGGTACCAGCCGGGCTCGTTGCGCACGATGTTGATGGCCTCGCACCAGGCCAGCAGGATCGCGTTGCGGGCGGCCCGGAAGATCGCAAGGTGAAGCTGGGCGTCCCAATGCTCGAACTCCGCCAGGCCCTTGGCGTTGACCGAGTTCTTCAGGGCAGATTCCATGGCGGCGATGTCCTCCGCCGTCGCGCGGCTGGCGGCCAACTCCGCCACCAAGGGCTCCAGAAGCACCCGGACCTCCATGAGGTCTGCCGGGCTCGCCCCCCGCAGGCGCTTGGCGAAATCGGGGGCCGCCCCATCGCCCAGGCTGCCGGCAAGGGCTTCCGCCGGGCTCGCCGGATCGCCCAGGGGAGAGATCCGGACAAAGGTGCCGCGGCCGGGATGGCTCTCGATCAGCCCCTCTTCCTCCAGCTCCTGCATGATCCGGCGCAGGGTGTTGCGGGCGACGCCGAACTGGGCCGCCATGTCGCGCTCCGGCGGGAGCGGCCGCCCGCTGGCCCAGGTCCCCGACAGGATCTGCTGCCGGATCTCATTGGTCGCCGCCTGGGTGCGGGCGCGAGGCCGTCTTGCCGGTACGGAGGTGCCTTCCATGATGGAGCCATATTGATCCAATGGATCAAATAACTCAAGGATAAAAGTTCGAGATTGACTCCCCGCCACGCATCTGTAGCATAATCGTCAAAGAATAAATGAACCATCGGACTAACTTTGGTTCAGTTACTGGGAGAGACACCGTGAAGCTGGTCGCGTTCGAGCGCGACAACCGTCTGGGCGTCGGTCTTTGGGAGGCCGATGGGCGCGTTCGTCCCTATCGCGTGACTGACGAAGAGGCGGCCTTCGGGGTCGCCGCGATCACGGCTGCGCATGTCGCCCGCCGGCCGGTTCCGCTGGCCGACGTGACAATCGCCCTCGACCCCGGGCAGATCCGGGCGCCCTTTCCCAGGCCGACCCGCAACATCTTCTGCGTCGGCAAGAATTATTACGAACACGCCCACGAATTCGCCCGCAGCGGGTTCGATTCCTCGGCCGCTTCCGGCGCCGTGCCGGACGCCCCGATCATCTTTTCCAAGGTGCCCGAGTGCATCACCGGCCCGGGTGCCCCCATCCTGTTCGATCCCCGGGTTTCCAGCGCCATCGATTACGAGGCGGAATTGTGCGTGGTGATCGGCAAAGGCGGGCGCGGCATCGCCAAGGCCGAGGCCCTCGGCCACGTCTGGGGCTATACCATCGTGAACGACGTGACCGCCCGCGACCTGCAGGGCCGGCACAAGCAATGGCTGATCGGCAAGTCGCAGGACAGCTTCTGCCCGATGGGCCCGATCGCGGCCACGGCGGACGAGATCGACCTCGGCAACACCGCTGTGCGCTGCTGGGTCAACGGCGAGCTGCGCCAGGACGCCAACACCCGAGACCTCATCTTCGACGTGCCGACTTTGATCGAGACCCTGTCGGCCGGTATCACCTTGAAGACCGGCGACCTGATCGCGACCGGCACGCCGGCCGGAGTCGGCATCGGGTTCAATCCGCCGAAATACTTGAAGCCCGGCGATCATGTGGCGATCGAGATCGACGGACTCGGGCGCCTGGAGAACGTGGTGGCCGAGATCGGCGCCCAGAAGGCGGCCCAATGACCACCCAGATCGTCGAGCGCATGGCGGTGGAGGTCGACGGTGAGGGCGATCCCATCATCCTGCTCCACGGCCTTGGCGGCACCAGCAACACCTGGACGCCGCAGATGGGCGTGTTCGCCGGACGATTCCGTGTCTTGCGCCCGGACCTGCCCGGCTCCGGCCGGTCGCCATTGCCTTCGGCCGCCTTGTCGATCGACGGGATGACCGATCTCATCATCCGCATGGCGGGCACACTCGGTGTCGAGCGCGCGCATTTCGCCGGGCACTCGATGGGCACAATCGTGTGCCAGCATATCGCCACACGCGCGCCAAAGCTGGTGCGGTCGCTGATATTGGTGGGACCGCTGACGGCGCCGCCGGATGCCGCGCGCGAAGGCCTGAAGGACCGCGCCCAGAAGGCGCGAGCGGAGGGGATGGCGGCCATCGCAGATGCCGTCGTGCAGGCCGCGACCTCCAGCCAGAGCAAGGCCAATAATCCGGTCGCCATCGCCGCAGCGCGCGAATCGCTGATGCGCCAGCCGCCCGACGGCTATGCGGCCACTTGCGAAGCGCTCAGCAGCGCAGAGGCCGCCGATCCTGCCGCCATCGCGTGCCCCGCGCTGCTGATCGCGGGCGAGGATGATGTGGTGGCGCCGCCTTCGGTGGCGCGCGGACTTGGCGACAAGCTGCAGGGCGCGCGGGTGCATGTGCTGCCGCGGGTCGGCCACTGGCTGACCTTCGAAGCGGCGAACGATGTGAATGGCTTGCTGAAGGAATTTCTATCAGGCGTGCGATAGGCGTTGATAGCGCCGAGGGAGGCGACCATGGGCACTGTCCTCTTCACCAATGTGCGGATTTTCGATGGCTCGGGCGAGCCCGGCTATCTGGGCGAAGTGCTGGTCCAGGGCAACCGGATCAAGCATGTCGGACGCGGCAGCCGTACCGTCCCCGCCAACGGCCACACGGTAATCGACGGCGCCGGCGCGACCCTGATGCCCGGCATGACCGAGGCGCACACGCATCTCTCCTGGAACAACGCTTCGACGCTCGAGGCGATCTTCCGCATGCCGCCGGAGGAGCACACCTTGCTGGCCGCGCAATCGGCCAAGACCTATCTCGACATGGGCTGGACGTCCTGCGTCGGCGCGGCGGCGGCCAAGCCGCGGCTCGACGTCGTCATCCGCAACGCCATCAACTCGGGGCAGATTCCCGGCCCGCGCTATCTGGCGGCGAGCCAGGAGATCGCGACCCTGGGCGGCCTTGGCGACACCACGCCGCCGCATGTCGATGCCAAGGAGCTGTCCTTCGGCTGGGTCGTGAGCGGCCCGGAAGAGATGCGCAAAGCCGTGCGCACCTTCATCAAATACGGCTGCGACACCATCAAGCTCAATCTCTCCGGCGAGGAAATGACCGACTGCCCCGCCAACACCTCGCCGATGAGCGAGGAGGAGATCGCGATGGCGGTGATGGAGGCGAAGAAACGCGGATTGCGTCTGGCCGCCCATGCGCGCTCCGATGAATCGGTGCGGCAATGCATCCGACACGGCATCCAGATCATCTATCACGCATCCTACGCCAGCGACGAAACCATCGACTTGCTGGCGGCGCAGAAAGACAAGTTCTTCGTTGGTCCCGGCCTCGCCTGGCTGGTGAACACCGCGCGCCATGCGGGCCCGTACGGCATCAAGCCGGATTCGCCGCTCGGCATCTACTACGAACGCGAGCTGCAGATCGCGGTCGAGACCATGCGCAAGATGCATCGGCGCGGCATCCGCGTGCTGCCCGGCGGCGATTACGGCTTTGCCTGGACCCCGCACGGCACCAACGCCAAGGACCTCGAACATTTCGTCGAGATGATCGGCATGACCTCGACCGAGGCGCTGGTCGCCGCGACCAAGCTGGGCGGCGAGATCATGGGCAGGCCCAACGAGCTCGGCCAGCTGAAGCCCGGCTATCTCGCCGACATGCTGCTGGTGGACGGTGACCCGGTCGCCAACATCCGAATCCTGCAGGACAAGAACCGCATCCTCGCCGTGATGAAGGACGGCCAGTTCCACCGCACGCCCGACATGATGCCGAGCCGCCAGCGGATAGCGATGTAGGGACGGATGGAGCGGGGGAAGCACATGCAAAGACCCCTTCCCCCCTTGCGGGGGAAGGTAGGGATGGGGGGTGATGCAGCGCTAGGTCCTCGACACATATTGCCGCTGCGCGGGCGCGCCTCGCAGCGCGCTACCCCCCATCCAGCTTCGGCTAAGCTCGGCTTCGCCTCGCTAAGCCTCCGCATCCTTCCCCCGCAAGGGGGGAAGGGGGCTCTTATTGAGGGAGAGACTTTTTGAAGCTCTTCCTCCTCACCTTCCTCAACGGCCTGACGCTGGCGGCGCTGTATTTCCTGGTGGCGAGCGGGTTTTCGCTGGTGTTCGGGCTGATGCGCAATGTCAACCTTGCGCATGGGTCTCTGTATCTGCTGGGCGCCTATATCGGATACAGCGTCATCAGATGGACGGGTTCCTGGTATCTCGGGGTGGCCGGCGGTTTCCTGGCGATCGCGCTGGTCGGGCTGCTGCTGCAGCTCCTGATCTTCCGCCACATGGAAGGCCAGGACATGCGCCAGACCATGGTGACGATCGGCCTGTCCATCGTGCTGGCCGACGTCATGCTGTGGATCTGGAGCGGCAATACCTATCAGTTCGAGGCGCCGGATATCCTCACCGGCACAGTCGCGATGCCGTTCGTGAAGATCTATTCGATGTACCGCCTGGTGATCCTCGGCACCTCTATCGCGATCGGCATCGGGCTGTGGCTGTTCCTCAACAAGACTCCGATCGGCATGATGATCCGCGCCGGGGTCGATGACCGCGCCATGCTGGCGGCGACCGGCGTCAACGTGCCGCTGGTCTTCGCCGTCACCTTCGCGATCGGGGCGGGCCTTGCCGGCTTCGCCGGCGTGGTGGGCGGAACCGCACTCTCCATCGCGCCGGGCGAGGATGTGCGCTATCTGCTGGCTTCGCTGATCGTCACCATCGTCGGCGGTATGGGGTCGATCGTCGGTGCCGCCATCGGCGCGCTGCTGATCGGCATGGCGGAGCAGTTCGGCCTCGCCTACTCGCCGACCTATGGCGTCGTCTACACCTTCCTCATCATGGTGCTCGTGCTGGCCTTCCGGCCGCAGGGCATCATGGGCAAGCGGGCCTGACGATGGCCGCCGACCTCACGGAGACAACAACCGCGGCAACGCCTCGCTTCCTCGCGCAGCTGCGCCCGCATCAGATCGTGCTCGGCCTGTTCCTGCTGGCCTATCCGCTGATCGCCAGCGACTTCTGGATCGTGCAGATCGGCGCGCAGACGCTGTTCCTCGGCCTGATCGGCCTGTCGCTGATGCTGCTGGCCGGCTATGGCGGTATGGTCTCGCTGGCGCAGATGGCGATCGCGGGCATGGCCGGCTACATGTTCGCGATCTTCGGCGAGAATTCCGCCAATCTCGGCCTCGGCTGGCCGTGGTGGCTGGTGCTGCCGACCGCTATCCTGTTCGCCGTCGCGTTCGCGACCGTCACGGGTTTCCTCTCGGTGCGCACCGAGGGCATCTACACCATCATGATCACCCTCGCCATTGCGGTGGCGTTCTTCTATTTCTGCCAGCAGAACTACGCGATCTTCAACGGGTTCAACGGCTTCGCCGGGCTGAAGCCGCCGCAGGTGTTCGGCGTGGATTGGCGCGCGCCTTATCCCTTCTACTATCTGGCGCTGGCTGTCGCCGCGCTCGGCTATTTCGGTGTGCTCTACCTGTCGCGCTCGACCTTCGGCATAGCGCTGCAGGCAATCCGCGACAATCCGCGGCGCATGGCGGCGCTCGGCTTCAATGTGCGCGCCCATCGCGTCGCGGCCTATGCGCTGGCGGCGGTGCCGGCGGCGCTGGGCGGGCTGTTCCTGGTCTGGTTCAATGGCCGCATCTCGCCCGGCACCATCAATGTCGGCGCCGCCATCAATATCCTGGTGATAGCGATCCTGGGTGGGCTTGGGCGGCCGATCGGGCCTTTCATCGGCGCACTCATCTTCGTGCTGCTGGACAATTTCGCGATCGATCTCATCGCGCGCGAGCGTTTCAATCTGGTGATCGGCGGCGCGTTCCTGGCGGTCGTTCTGTTCTCGCCCGACGGCGTCCTGGGCTTGTGGGACAAGCTCAAGCGCCGCCTGGCGAAAAGGGGAGGAGCCTGACCCGGGTTCCACGAACATGCGTTCAACGAGCAAAACAAAGACATAAAGACAAGAGGAGGAAACGACACATGCTTTCAACGACACGCAGAATTCTGCTCTCCACCGCCGCCGCGGCGGTGGCCTGGGGGCTTGGGATCGGTAGCGCCGCTGCGGCAGGGGACACGATCAAGGTCGGCGTGCTGGTGACGCTGGAAGGCGCCTTCACCGTGCTGGGCGAAGACAGCATGCGAGGCGCGGAGCTTGCATTCCAGCAGCACAACATGAGCGCGGGCGGCAAGAAGATCGAGATCGTCACGGGCTCGTCCGATGCCTCGCCCGACAGCGCCATCGCGGCCGCGAAAAAGCTGGTGGAGCAGGACAAGGTCGACATCCTGATCGGCCCCTTGTCCGGTTCCGAAGGCCTGGCGGTGAAGGACTATGCCAAGACCCAGCCGCAAGTGACCTTCATCAACGGTACGTCGGCGGCGCAGGACACCACGCTGCGCGATCCGGCGCCGAACTTCTATCGCTTCACCACCGACGGCGTGCAGTGGCAGGCGGGCCTCGGCGAATACGCCTTCAAGGACAAAGGCTACAAGAAGATGGTGGTGATCGCGGAGGATTATTCCTTCCCCTATACGCAGGTCATGGGTTTCATGCTGCCCTACTGCGAGTTGGGCGGAAAGGTGGTCGACAAGTTCTGGGTGCCGATCGGCAACAAGGACTTCTCCTCGATCGTCGCCTCGATCCCCGACGACATCGATGCGATCTATGTGGCGCTCGGCGGCGCCGACGCGGTCAACTTCCTGTCGCAGTACGAGCAGGCCGGCGGCGACAAGCCGTTGGTCGGCGGTTCGATCACGGTCGACCAGACCGTGCTCGGCTCCGAAGGCAAGCGCAAGGACTACATGCTCGGCACCCCATCGGCGGGCCCGATCGCTGATTCGTGGGACAACGCTGACTGGAAGAAGTTCGTGGAGGACTACAAGGCGGCGTTCCCCAAGGGCTTCCCATCGCCGTCCCTGTTCGCGCACGGCTACTATGTCGAGACGCTCGCCTTGCTGACCGCGCTGGACAAGATCGGCGGTGATCTCGGCGACAACCAGGCGAAGCTGCGAGAGACCTTGGCGAGCCTGCAGCTCGACACACCGACCGGCAAGGTGAGCCTGGACAAGAACCGCAATGCCATCGCCGACATTTTCCTCACGGAGGTCGCAGAGGGCAGTGACGGCAAGCTGTACAATAAGGTTGTAAGGGTCATCCCCCAGGTGAACCAGTTGATGGGGATGGACGAAGCCAAGTTCATGGCGCTCGGGCCGGCGTCCCGCGACAACCCGGACTGCAAGTAAGCGGCCGACTAAGGTGGCTGATTCCGGGCCATTGGTCAGCGAGGCGGTCCAAAGGATCGCGCGTGCGGGCGCCGCGAATGCTCTCGAGCTTCGCGGCGTCCGCCGCACCTTTGGCGCTCTGGTGGCGCTCGACGGCATCGATCTCACGATCCGGGCCGGAGAGCGGCGCGCCATCCTCGGCACCAATGGCGCCGGCAAGACCACCCTGTTCAACGCTATCACCGGCGATTTCATGCCGACCGCCGGGACCGTGCGGTTCTTCGGCGAGGACATCACCACCCTGCCGCCGCATGAGCGCATAAGGCGCGGATTGCGGCGGACCTATCAGATCTCGCTTTTGTTTCGCAATCTCACGGTATTCGACAATCTCTATCTCGCGGTGCGCGGTGTCAGCCGCGGCCGTTTCTCCTTCGTGCGCCAGCGCGACGGCGATCCGGCGACAGTCTCGGCACGCGAGCTGATGCATGCCGTGCATCTGGAGCATATGGCCAACGTGCCGGTCGCCAATCTGGCACACGGCCAGCAAAGACAATTGGAGATCGGCATGGCGCTGGCCGGTGCGCCGCGCTGCATCCTGTTCGACGAACCGGCGGCCGGATTGTCGCCGGCCGAGCGGCGCGAGCTGATCCAGATTCTGGGCGCGCTGCCGGCCCATATCGGCTACATCATCATCGAGCATGACCTCGATGTTGCCTTGCGCGTGGTCGAATCCGTGACGGTCATGCATAACGGCGCCCTGTTCAAGGAGGGCGCGCCGGAAGAGATCCAGAACGATCCGGATGTGCAGCGCATCTATCTCGGTGGCGGCCATGGCTGACGCGCCCATGACCGCGCCCGCCCTCGAGGTCAGCGATCTCCACGTCCATTACGGCCATTCGCACACCTTGCAAGGCGTGAACCTGCGGCTGGATCAGGGTGTGCTCGCGATCCTCGGGCGCAACGGCATGGGCAAGACGACCCTGTGCCGCGCCATCATGGCCATGATTCCGGTCACCAGCGGCAGCATTCGCATCAATGGCCGGGAAATTCTCGGTCTCACGCCGAACGCGATCGTGGCCGCCGGCGTCGGCTATGTGCCGCAGGGGCGGCGCGTGTGGCCGTCCTTGACGCTGGACGAGCATCTGCGGCTCGCGGCGCGCTCGGGTCGCAAAGGCAAATGGACCATCGAACGAGTCTACGAGGCATTCCCGCGCCTGGCGGAGCGCAAGTCCAATGGCGGCGCGCAGCTTTCCGGCGGCGAGCAGCAGATGCTGGCGATCGGCCGCGCCTTGCTCGCCAATCCGTCGCTGCTGGTGATGGACGAGCCGACCGAGGGCCTGGCTCCCCTGATCGTCGAGCAGGTCGAGCGCATGCTGCGCCGCCTGGCGGAGGAGGGCGAGATCGCCGTTCTCCTGATCGAGCAGAATATCGGTGTCGCCACCCGCGCCGCGCGCAATGTCGGCATCATGATGAACGGTCGTCTGGTGCGCGAAATGCCGGCGAGCGAGCTGGCGCACGACCTGGCGCTCCAGCAGCGTCTGCTTGGTGTGGGGACGCACGAGGAAGCTCCCGAAGAAGAGCTGATCGTGCAAGCGCCGCCGGCCCAAACCATGGTGTTCCGCGTCCGCCGCCAGGACGATACGCCGGAGATGGAAAGCGGGCCGCTGCCGGAAGCGGCCTTCTCCACCACGCGCGCCCCGACGCGCTGGTCGGCGGGCAATCCGCTGATGCAGGAGGCGGCCGCCGAAACCGCGGCTTCGGCTGCGGAGGCGCCAGCCGAGCTTCCCGCCGCGTCGGTCGCGCAGCTGCCGGTCGCGAAACTGATCGGCCGCGCGGCCTATGTCGCCGGCACGTTCGATACCAAGGGCCGCGAGCTGCGCTTCCTCGCCAACAAGCTGCAGGCGCTTGGCCTGCGCGTGGTGACCGTGGATCTTTCCACCAGCCAGCGTCCGTCGGTGGCCGACGTCTCCCCCGGCGAGGTGGCCCGGCACCATCCGCAGGGCACTCGCGCCGTTTTCACGGGCGATCGCGGCGCCGCGGTCGGCGCGATGGCGGACGCCTTCCAGCGCTATATCCTCTCCTGCCGCGATCTTGGGGGCATCGTCTCGGCTGGCGGATCGGGCGGTACCGCGCTGGCGACGCCGGCGATGCGCGCGCTCCCTGTCGGCGTGCCGAAGGTGATGGTCTCGACCGTCGCGTCCGGTGACGTGAAGCGCTATGTCGGCCCGTCCGACATCTGCATGATCTATTCCGTCACCGACGTGCAAGGCATCAACCGCATCTCGGAGCAGGTGCTGTCCAACGCGGCGCACGCTCTCGCCGGCATGATCGCGCATCGACCCGATATGGCGCTTGGCAGCGCGGCCAAGCCGGCGATCGGCCTCACCATGTTCGGCGTCACCACACCCTGCGTGCAGATGGTGACCAAGGCTTTGGAGGACCGCTTCGACTGCCTGGTTTTCCACGCCACCGGGACAGGCGGCCAGTCGATGGAAAAGCTGGCGGAATCGCATCTGCTCGCCGGCCTCATCGACGTGACGACGACGGAGATCGCGGACCTCTTCATGGGCGGCGTGTTCTCGGCCGACGAGGACCGGCTGGGCGCGGTCATCCGCACGCGCCTGCCCTATATCGGATCGGTCGGCGCGCTGGACATGGTGAATTGGGGGCCGGTCGACACCGTCCCCGCGCAATTCAAGGGCCGCAAGCTGCACGTCCACAATCCCAACGTCACCCTGATGCGCACCACGGCGGAAGAGAATGCGCGCATGGGCAAGTGGATCGCGGACAAGCTCAATCGCTGCGAGGGTCCTGTGCGCTTCCTCATTCCCGAAGGCGGCGTGTCGCTGCTCGATGCGCCGGGACAGCCGTTCTGGGACCCGGAAGCGGACCGCGCCTTGTTCAATGCCATCGGCGCGAACTTCCGGCCCGGTGGGGACCGGCGGCTGATCCGGCTGCCCTACAACATCAACGAGCCGCCTTTCGCGGCGGCGCTGGTCGACAATTTCCTGGACCTTATCGGGCGCGTCGAGCACCGGCGCGCCATCTGATCGGAGCGACAAGAAGAATGCCGAGACACGATCGAAAAAACCTGATGAAGAAGTTTCACGCGATGGCGAAAGCGGGCCAGCCCATCATCGGTGGCGGCGCGGGCACCGGCCTCTCCGCCAAGTGCGAAGAGGCGGGCGGCATCGACCTCATCGTCATCTACAATTCCGGGCGCTATCGCATGGCGGGGCGCGGCTCGCTCGCCGGCATGATGGCCTATGGCAATGCCAACGACATCGTGGTCGAGATGGCGCGCGAGGTGCTGCCGGTGGTGAAATCGACGCCGGTGCTGGCGGGCGTCAACGGCACCGATCCGTTCTGCCTGTTCGATCATTTCCTCGACCAGTTGAAGGCGATGGGCTTCGCAGGCGTACAGAATTTTCCGACCGTCGGGCTGATCGACGGCACCTTTCGCGCCAACCTGGAAGAAACCGGCATGGGCTATGGGCCGGAAATCGACATGATCGCGATGGCGCACAAGAAGGACCTGCTGACCACGCCCTATGTCTTCAGCGCCGCCGATGCCAAGGCGATGACCAAGGCCGGCGCGGACATCATCGTGTGCCATATGGGCTTGACGACAGGCGGCTCCATCGGCGCCGGCACGGCAGTGACGCTGAAAGAATGCGTCACCAGCATCAACCTCTGGGCAGCTGCCGCCAAGTCGGTGCGCAAGGACGTGCTGATCCTCGCCCATGGCGGGCCGATCGCGACGCCCGAGGATGCGTCCTTCATCCTGCAGAATTGCCCCGATTGCCACGGCTTCTACGGCGCCTCCTCGATGGAGCGGCTGCCGACCGAGAAGGCGCTGGTGCAACAGACCAGGGAGTTCAAGGCCATCACGCGCCGTGCGGCGCGGAAGGCCGTCCGCTTAAGAGGGAGGCCCACATGACTGGAGCGATCATTGGCTGGATCGTGGTTGCGATCGTCGTCCTGGCGATCGTCATCGCGTTCGGCATCTGGGTGATGAACCGGCTTTATCGCCGCTCATCCAAGGAAACTTCGTTCGTGCGCACTGGCCTAGGCGGGCAGAAGGTCGTCATGAATGGCGGCGCCTTCGTGCTGCCGATCGTGCACGAAGTGATCCCGGTCAATATGAACACCCTGCGCCTGGAGGTGCGGCGCGGCCGCGACAGCGCCCTCATCACCAAGGACCGCATGCGGGTCGACGTGGTGGCGGAATTCTATGTGCGGGTGCAGGCCACGGCTTCGGCGATTGCTGCCGCCGCCCAAACCTTGGGTCGCCGCACCATGCAGCCGGAATCGCTGCGCGAACTGCTCGAAGGCAAGTTCGTCGATGCGCTGCGTTCCTGCGCCGCCGCCACCACCATGGAACATATGCACGAGCGGCGGGGCGACTACGTGAAGCAAGTGCGCCAGGGGGTTGCCGAGGATCTCTTGCAGAATGGCCTGGAGCTGGAAAGCGTCTCGCTGACCGGCCTCGACCAGACCAACATGGAGTTCTTCAATCCCTCCAACGCGTTCGATGCGGAGGGCCTGACCCGCCTGACCGAGGAGATCGAACGGCGCAAGAAGATCCGCAACGACATCGAGCAGGACACGCTGATCCAGATCCGCAACAAGAACCTGGAGGCGGAGCGTGTGCAGCTCGATATCGACCGCGAAAGCGAATATGCCCGCCTGCGCCAGGAGAACGAGGTGGAAACCCGCCGCGCTGCCCAGCAGGCGGAGCTGGCCCGCGAACGCGCAGTGCGCGAGCGCGAGGCGGAAGAAGCGCGCATCTCCTCGCGCCTGGAGATCGAAAAGGCCAAGATCGCGCAGGAACGCGCGCTGGACGAGGAGCGGATCGGGCGCGAGCGGGACACCCAGCGCCTGGAGGTGGAACGGCGCAAATCGCTCGAACTTGCGGAGCAGGACCGTTCCATCGCCGTCGCCGCCAAGTCGAAGGCGCAGTCCGAGGCCCAGGCCGAAGCAGAGCTGGCCCGCGCCAAGGCGGTGTCGGCGGAGGAAAAGGTGTTCTCCGCCCGCGAGACCGAGATCGCCGAGCGACGCAAGCAGATCGATCTCATCGGCGCGCGCCAGGAGGCGGAGCGCGAGGCGATCCGCATCAAGGTCATGGCGGAGAGCGAAAAATCCGCGGCCGTCGACCGGGCGGCGGCCACGCGGACCGACGCGGAAGCGGAGGCCGAAGCGGACAAGATCCGATCACTTGCCTCGCGGCTGCGCTACGAGATCGAATCCGAAGGCAGGCGGCAGATGAACGAGGCCGCCAACATGCTGTCCCCGGAATCGCGCGCGTCGGAGGCGCGGCTGCGCCTGATCGAAAAGCTGGAGGCGATCATCCGCGAAAGCGTGAAGCCGATGGAGCGGATCGAGGGTATCAAGATCCTGCATGTGGAGGGGCTGGGCGGCAATGGCGGTGGGCGGCTGAGCGGGCCGGAGGGCGGCGGGTCGCTGGCCGATTCGGTGGTCAATTCAGCGCTGCGCTATCGCGCCCAGGCGCCGCTGATCGACAACCTGCTGCGCGAGATCGGCCTCACCGGCGACGATATCGGGAAGGTATCGAACGTGCTGGAGGGGTTGGCCACCAAGCCCGAGAAGTAAGGCAGGCACGCAATGGTCAAGGTTTATACATCGAGCGTGATCGACGCGCCGGCCGCGCGGGTCTGGGAGCTGGTGCGCGATTTCAACGGCCTGCCCGCCTGGCACCCTCTGATCGCCGACAGCCGGATCGAAGGAAACCAGCCGGCGGACAAGGTCGGCTGCATCCGCAACTTCAACCTGAAGGCCGGTGGCAACATCCGGGAACAGCTTTTGTCGCTGTCGGACTACGACTACTCATGCTCCTATTCGATCCTGGTTTCGCCCATGGGCGTCGAGAATTACATCGCGACCTTGAAGCTGACGCCGATTACCGATGGCGACCGGACCTTCGCCGAATGGTCGGCGGAGTTCGATTGCACGCCGGAGCGCGAAGCAGAGCTGGCGCGGCTGGTCGGGCAGGACGTGTTCCAGGGTGGCTTCAACGCGCTGAAGCAGCGCTTCGCCGCCGGCGCGATGCCGAGCGCGATCGTGCGGCGCTAGCGTCGTGGTTAAAGTCCGCCGTTCCACCATCATCGATGCGCCGGTCGACGAGGTATGGCGCTTCCTGCGTGACTTCAATGCGCACGACACATGGCATCCGGCTGTCGCGGAAAGCAGGATCGAAGAGGGGCGGCCGGTCGATGCGATCGGCGCGGTGCGGCGATTCCGCCTGCGCGACGGCGGGCAATTGCGGGAGCAGTTGCTGACTCTGTCCGATCGCGACCGGCGCCTGACCTATTGCATCCTCGATGCGCCACTGCCGCTGATCGACTACGTCGCCAGCTTCGAGCTGAAGCCCGTCACCGACGGCGCGCGCACCTTCTGGGACTGGCGCTCTGAATTCCGCGCTCCACCGGGGCAGGAGCATGCGCTGGCGAATCTGGTCGGCGAGCAGATCTATGAAGCCGGCTTCGAGGCGGTGAAGCGCCATTTCGGCCAGGCGACGGGCGCCGCGCGCCATCGCACCGCTCCCGCGCAATCCAGCGGCACGGCGATGCAGGCGCAGGCGGTCTTCTTGGCGCGCTATGGCGGGCCGGAAGAACTGGTCTGGCAGAGCATGATCGTGCCGCCGCCCGGTCCAAACGAGATTCGCGTGCGCCACAATGCAATCGGCGTCAATTTCATCGATGTCTATTGCCGCACCGGCTATTTCCGCATGGTGGAGCCGCCGGCGCCTTTGGGCATGGAAGCGGCGGGCATCGTGTTGGATGTCGGTGCCGATGTCGTCGGCTTCGCGCCGGGCGACCGCGTCGCCTATGCCTGCCCGCCCGTCGGCGCCTATGCGGAGGTGCGCAACCTGCCGGCCGACCTGGTGCTGCCATTGCCGGATTTCATCGATGACGAGACGGCCGCTGCCGTGATGCTGAAGGGCCTGAGCGCGGAGTTCCTGCTGCATCGCGTCCATGCCGTGAAGGAGGGCGAGATCATCCTGGTCCATGCCGCGGCGGGCGGCGTCGGCCACCTGCTGTGCCAATGGGCGCGGCATCTGGGCTGCGCGGTAATCGGCACGGTCGGCAGCCGCGACAAGGCGCAACGCGCGCTGGCCGCCGGCTGCGCCCACGTGATCCTGGGCGGAGAAGACCTGGCAGCACGGGTCGACGCGATCACGAGTGGGCAGGGCTGCGACGTGATCTATGACGCGATCGGCGGCGACAGCCTGGCGCGCAGTTTTCCGGCTTTGGCGGAGCGCGGCCACATCGTCTCGTTCGGCCAGGCTGCGCGGCCGCTCGATCCGCTCGACGTCGCTGGCCTGGCCGCGAAATCGGCGACGGTGTCGCGGCCCAATTACGGCCACTATGTCGGCACTGCAAGGGACGTGCGTGCCGGCAGCGCGCGCCTGTTCGCGGCACTGGAGCGTGGCATTCTGAAACCGGAGGTCGGATTGCGCCTGCCCTTGCGCGACGCGGCGGAGGCGCATCGCCGGTTGGAATCGCGCGCGACCGTGGGTGCGACGATCTTGATTCCGTAGACGTGCGCAATTTAGCCTTGAAATTATCCCGCGAATTGCTGGGTGGGCAAACCGATCGTTCCAGGATCGATCTCGAACAATCCCCCAGCCAGCGGCTCCTTGGCGAGCTGCGCGTCGGTCAGGCCGATCCGGGCGGAGGTCACGAACATCCGGTCCAGCCGGTCGCCGCCAAAGGTACAGGAGGTGACCTGCGACACCGGCATCGGCACCACCCGGTCGCGCGTCCCATCCGGCCGGAAGCGGGTGATGCGCGATCCGCCCCAATGGGCGACCCACAAGTGACCGTCGCGATCCGTGGTCATGCCGTCGGGAAAGCCTTCCTCCTCCGCGAAGCGGGCGAAGACGCGCTTGTTGCCGAGGCTGCCGTCCACCCGCACGTCGAAGCGGTAGATTTCGCGCGCATTGCTGCAGGTGTGGTAGACGATCGCGCCATCGGGGCTGAAGGTCGGGCCGTTGGCGCAGATATAGCCGCGATCGACCTGATGAACGGAAAAGTCCGGATCGAGCCGGTAGAAGGAGCCGGAACCCTCTTTCTCCGCATCGTGCATGGAGCCGAACCAGACGCGGCCCTTCGGATCAACCTTGGCATCGTTCAGGCGGTTGCCCGCCTTGTCGGTCTCGATCTCGCAGCGGCGGACAAGCTTGAATGGATCGAGCGTCACCTCGACGATCGCATGCGCGAGCCCGACGACGAATCCCGGTCGGTTGCGCCGCTCGACCGCCCAGCCGATCATGTCCGGCATGTCCCAGCTTTGCGACGCGCCGTCGGCCAGGCGATAGCGATTGAGTTTCTTGACCTTGATGTCGGTCCAATAGATCGCCTGGTCCCGCGCCGACCAGAGCGGCCCTTCGCCGAGATCGGCCTTGGCATCCAGCAGAAGTCGCGGCTCTTTCATGCCCAGCCCCCATCGACGGTGAATTCCTGCGCGCTGCACATGCGGGCGTCGTCGGAGGCGAGGAACAGGACCATGCGCGCCAGGTCGATCGGTTGCAGCCGGCCTTTCAGGCACTGTTGCCGGTCGATGGTTTTCTCGCCTTCTTCATCGAGCCACAGCTTCTTCTGCCGCTCCGTCATGACCCAGCCCGGCAACACCGTGTTCACGCGGATGCCGTCCTGGCCAAGCTCGCGCGCAAACCCGCGCGTCAGGCCATGCACGGCCGCCTTCGCCGTCGTGTAGGCCGGTGCGCCGCCCATCGCGACCTTCCAGCTTATGGAGCCGAAATTGATGATCGAGCCGCCGCCAAGGCGCTTCATCTGCGGCGCCGCCGCTTGGATGGCAAAGAACATGGGGCGCAGGTTGATCGCCATGCGCTCGTCCCAATAACCCGGCGTCATGTCCTTCCAATCGTGCCGCATGTCGTTGGCGGCATTGTTGACCAGCACGCCGATATTGCCGAGGTCGCGTCCGACCCGGTCGATGATCGCCTGCATGGCGGCGCTGTCGGTGATGTCGCAGCGGCTGAACTGCGGCGCCGTGCCGTACTGAGCGCGGAGCGCTTCGCATAAAACAGCGCTCGCCGCCTCGTCGATATCGACGAACGCGACGCGGGCGCCCTGATCGACGAAGCTTTCCACGATGGCGGCGCCGATGCCGGAACCGCCGCCGGTGACGAAGACGGTCTTGCCGCGCAGGTTTGGGAACTTGCCGAAGTTGGTCAGGTCCATGGATGCAATCTTCTTTGCGGAAATGATCTCGTGAGGCCGGAAATCAAAATCACAGCCCATCCGCGCTGGCAAGATCAGGCCAGCCGTTTCCGGCTTTCGCCCTTGGCTTTCGAGGCGCCGCGGGACTTGCGGGACTCGCCGATCACACCGCTGGTATCGGCCAGCAGGGCGCGCGCCGCGCGGCGGGCCGCGGCGGGGCTGCGGCGGCGGATGGCGATCAGGATCGCCTCGTGCAGGGGCAGGGCTTTGCGCACATCCTCGTTGTGGGAGGCGGTGAACTCGAACATGTTGCTCAGCGCCGATTCGATCATGAAGCCCAGCGGCACCAGCAGCTCGTTGCCCGCCGCGCCCAGGATCGCGAGGTGGAACTTCACGTCATGGGTATTCCAGTCGGTGACGTTGGTCGAATCGACCATGCCCTTGTAGGCTCCCTCGATCGCGGCGAGCTGCGGCGGCGTGTGGTTGAGCGCGGCGAGCGCGGCGACTTCGGGCTCCAGCATCTCGCGCATCTGCTGCACGTTGCTGAGGAAATGGTGCTGGTCCGAGGCTGCCCAGTACCAAGCGAGGACGTCGCGGTCGAGCAGGTTCCACACCTCGCGCGGGCGGACGCGCGAGCCGATCTTGGGCCGCGAGACGATCAGCCCCTTGGCCGCCAGCATCTTGATCGCCTCGCGCACCGCCGTGCGGCTGACGCCGTAGACGTCGCACCACTCGGCTTCGTTGGGCAGCAGCGATCCGGGCGCGTATTCCCCTCGGAGAATCCGGGCGCCGATATCCTGCGCCAAACTGTGATGAAGGCGCTCTCCCCTGGCCTTTGCGGCTTTTTTTAATTTCCTCATTGGCAGTGCGAATTATATGGCACCAATCGAATCATAGCACAACGGCACGTTATGCGTCTTCTCCCGCCCGCGGCTACGCCGCCTTTTCGCGCTTGCCCGAGACGATGATCTCCAGCACCTCCTGCTCGGTGGTGTGCGTGATGTGCCGCTCGCCGACATTCTCGCCGCGTTTCAGCACCATGACCCGATCGCCGACCGCGAAGATATCCTGCAGCCGATGCGAGATGATGATTTGCGCGACGCCGTGCTTTTTCAACTCCAGCATGGTCTCCAGCAGCCGCTCGGTCGCCATCACCGAGAGGTTGGCGGTCGGCTCGTCCAGCACGACGACACGCGGGTCGAACGAGATCGCGCGTGCGATCGCCACCGATTGCTGGCGGCCGCCGGACAGGCTTTCGACCCGCTGATAGACAGAATTCACATCCACCTTCAGCCGCTTCAGAACAACGTCCGCCTCGCTGTACATGGTCTTGCGGTCGACAAAGAAACCCTTGCGCGGCCAGCGGCCGAGGAAAATGTTCTGGCCGACATCCATGTTTCCGCACAATGCGAAGTCCTGGTAGATCATCTCGATGCCGGCGGCGCGGCTTTCATGCGGGCTCTTGAAATGCGTCGGCGCGCCGCCGACCAGGACGTCGCCGGAATCACGGCTATAGGCGCCGGTCAGGATCTTCATCAGGGTCGATTTGCCGGCGGAATTATCGCCGACCAGGCCCATGATCTCTCCGGGATAGAGTCGCAGGTCGACATCATGGAGGGCGCGAACGGCGCCGAAGGCCTTGCTGATGTGGCGCATCTCGATGAGCGGCGTAGTTGCGGAATCGATCTTCAGTTCCTCAGGCATGTTCGGGCTCCGATTTGGCGCGGATGAAGCGCGCGAAGCGCACGCGCAGGCCGGCCAGGATGTTGGCCTGCCGCAGCCAGATGTCGATCAGGACCGCGACGATCAGGATGAGGCCGGTGAAGACATTGACCCAGTGCTGCGGCATCACGAAGGAGCCGCCGCCCGGCAATATGATGTTGAGCTGCAGCAGCGCGCGGATGAGGGTGATGACGGCCGCGCCCGCCAGCGCGCCGATCATGGTGCCGTAGCCGCCGAAGATCGACCCGCCGCCGATGATGACCGCGGCGATGGCGTCGAGCTCGCGGAACTGACCGGCGGTCGGGTTGAAGCTGCGAAAGAACGCCGTGTAGATGATTCCAGCCATGGTCGCGCACAAGGCGGAGAACATCAGCGAGATGAAGCGCACGCGCTTGGTGTTGATGCCGGCGTAGTCGGCAGCGCGCCGATTGCCGCCGGTCGCATAGATCATCTGCCCGAACGGCGTGTAGGCGAGGATGATTCCGGCGATGATCGCGATCACGATCATCCACAGGGTCTGGACGCTGACGGCTTCGCTGATGGTACGCAGCGTACCCGACCCGACATCGATGCCGAAATGATCGAGAATGTCGCCGACCTTGCGGCCCAGCAGGTTGAAGCTCTCGGGGAATCCGGTCAGCTGCTTGCCGGCGACGATCCAGGCAGCGAGGCCGCGCGCGATATAGAACATGCCGAGGGTCGCGATGAAGGACGGCAGGTTGAAGCCGATGGTGATCAGCGCGTTGATGAGCCCGGCCGCGGTGCCGGCAAGCAATCCCATCAAGATGGCGATCATCGGATCGAACCCCATGACCTTCATGGCGAAGGCGGTCGCCGCACCGGCCAGCGCCAGAACTGCGCCGACCGACAGGTCGATGTCGCCGCACGCAATGACGTAGCTGAGGCCGACGGCCAGCAGCGCCAGCTCCGTGTAGTTGAGCAGGATCGCGAAACTGTTCTGCAAGTTCCACCAGTAATCCGGACGGAGCCAGACGCCAACCAGCCAGAGGACCACGGCGAGGATGATGGCGAGCGCATCGCGCCGGGCCAGGAACTTGCCGAGGCCGCGCGCGGTCAGCGCCTTGTCGCTCGCCATCGTGCCCTTGGTCTGCACGCCTTCGATCGCGATCCCGGTCGCCTCGATGATGAGCGGCGGCTCCTTCTTCCGCAGCCAGGCCCAGAACCGGCCGACCAGCCGCCGGCGCAGGACATAGGGCTCGACCAGCACCGCCAGCAGCAGCAGCGCGCCGAGCAAGGCGGGCACGGCGCCGACCGGCAGCTGCGCGATAGCGGAAACTTCGACGTCCTGGCCGTCGATCTGGACGATGCGCGTCGTCGGCCAGCCTTCGCGCAGCACCTTATCGATAACCACGGTCAGCATGGCGCCGAGGCATGCGCCGATGACCCGGCCGCGGCCGCCCAGGATGGAAGCGCCGCCGATGATGACAGCGGCGATGACGATGAGCTCCGACGACAGGCCGGCCTGCGCGGTCACGCCCTTGTCCTGGGTGATGGCCATGAGGCCGGCGACCGTGGCGCACAGCGAAGACAGCAGATAGGCCCGGATGCGTACCCAGCGCGTCGGGATGCCGGCATAGATGGCGGCCTGCTCATTGCCGCCGGTCGCGAAGGTCTCGTAGCCCCAGCGCGTCTTGGCGAGCACGATGGCGCCGATGATCACGATCACCAACGCGATTGGGATCTGGTTGTTGAATCCGAGTGCGTTGGTCTCGCCAAGCTGAAAGAACCAGGGATAGTCGCGCCCCTTCACCGCGTATCCGATCGATCGGCCGCCGGTGAGGCCGAGGATGATGCCGCGCCCGATCAGCAGCATGGTCAAGGTGGCGATGAAGGACGGCACCTTGAGGATGGTGACCAGCACTCCGTTGATGAGACCAATGAACGTGCCGAGCACTAGGCAGAAGATGGTGGCACCGATCGGCCCCCAATCGTTGAATTGGGGCGCGAACAGGATGGAGAAGGCGACGCCCACCAGTCCGTTGGTCGATCCGACCGACAGGTCGAGGTCCTTGTTGATGATGACGAAGGTCATGCCGACAGCGACCACGGCGTAGCGCGCGGTGTCGCGCAAGATGGCATGGAACGCATCGCCGCTCAGGAAGAACGCCGGATTGATGAGGGCGCCACCGGCGAACAGGATGGCCATCAGGACGAGCAGCCCCAGCTCCCATCCTCCGACCAGCTGGGCTGGCGGGCGGCCCAGGCGCAGTTCCGCGGTGTCAGACATCGGCACTCGAGCTCATTGCGGACGAAAACGATAGCACGATCGCGGGAGGGTGCGATCCCTCCCGCGATGCGCAGTTCCGCCGCGATTGCGACGGTTCAGTTTTCGAAGCGCTTGCCGACCTTCTCGACGTCGTCCTTGGTCACCAGCTGCGCGCGCGTATCCAGGTTCGCTGCGGAGATGCCGCGGTCGATCTGGAGATAGAGCTGCATGACCGGCCAGAAGCCCTGTAGGAACGGCTGCTGACCCAGCGATCCGGTCAGGTCTCCGGCGCGGATGGCGTCCTGCTGCACTGGGCCCAGGTCGAAGCCGTAAGCGCAGATTTTCCCGGTGTTGCCCGTCTGGGCGACCGCCTTGGCAAGAGCCGGCGTGAACACGTTGTTGGCGGTGAAGGCGCCGACCACGTCACCGCGCGATTCGAACAGCGACACGATGCCGTTCACCGGGTCCTGCGGATTGGCGTCGACGCCGACATTCTCCGGCCCCGCATCGACCTTGAAGTTCTCCAGCTTGCCGGCGTCCTTCAGCGTCTTGACGATGGCGTTGAAAGCCGCCGTCACGCGGTTGTTGACCTCGACGTTGCCCATCGCAGTCGAGGAGGGCAGGATGATGGAACCCTTGTCGAAGCCCTTGGCCAGCACGCACTTCGCCAAGGCTTCGCCGCCGATCGCAGCCGCAGAGGCGTCCTGGCCGGTGTGACTGATGGCGCTTCGGTTCAGGATGCCGCCGTCGAACGAGTTGGTGGTCGCGACCGGGATGCCGCTCTTTTCCGCGGCCTTGACGATGTCGTTGTACGCGCCGGCCTGCGGCGTGGTCATGATGATCCCGTCGATGGTCGGGTCTTGCGAAATCTGGTTCAGGATCTCGATCTCGCGCTGCGGATCGTCGGTCGGCGATTCGGAACCGAGCAGCAGAATCTTGGCGCCGATCATGTTGCCGGCAACAGTCGCGCCGACATAGACCGGATCGAAGAAGCCGTTGCCGGCGGTATGCGTGACGATGGCGAAGGTCAGATGCCCGTCGGCGGAGTGGAAATTCTTGGTGTCCTTGTTTTCCTTCGCGGCTTCCTCGAAGGTGTAGCCGCCCACCGCCTTCGCGACGGTGCCTTCCTGAGCGTATGCGCCGGCGGACAACAATGCCGCCATCGCGCAGATGCTTGCCGAAGCAAGTAATTTCCGCATTGATTTCCTCCCGTGTTTTGCTTGGGCACTTTTATCGGACAATTGTGCCGACCCGACTATAAGCCACCCCGTTTGCCATCGCAATTTGCAGAACGCAGACTCCCGCCTCTCTATTGCGATTAACACTTGCCATCATTTCCCATCGGCGGTGCAATAAATCCGGGCCGCCGGAAAGCCATGATCCCGCGTTGCTGGCGTTTCGGTTTGTATGATAAAAGACCGGCCAATCGTTCAAGAAGGTGCCAGATGCGTCTCATTCAATATATGACCGACACGGGCGCGCGCGGCGTGGCGCGCATCGATGGAAACCGCGCGATTGCGGTCAAGGGCGCGGCCAGCACGGTCGCCTTGGCGCAGCAGGCGATCGCGGCGCGGCGCAGCCTCGATGATGCGGTCAGGGCCGCCGGCGACGGCGAAGCGCTGGACTATCCCGCGCTGCTGTCGCAGGGCCGCGTGCTGTCTCCCGTCGATCATCCCGATGCCGCCCACTGCCTGGTGACCGGCACAGGCCTGACGCACCTCGGCAGCGCGGACACCCGCGACAAGATGCACAAGAAGATCTCGGGCGACGTCGAGTCCCTGAGCGATTCCATGAAGATGTTCCGCATGGGGCTGGAAGGCGGCAAGCCGCAATTGCCCGGACCCGGTGTGCAGCCGGAATGGTTCTACAAGGGCGACGGCAGTTCCGTCGTGCGGCCGGGCGCGGATCTGCCGCTGCCAGAGTTCGCGCTCGATGGCGGCGAGGAGCCGGAGATCGCGGGGCTCTACCTGGTCGGTCCCGACGGCAAGCCGTGGCGCCTCGGCTTCGCGCTGGGCAACGAATATTCCGATCACGTGATGGAGCGGCAGAACTATCTCTACCTCGCCCATTCCAAGCTGCGGGCCTGCGCCATCGGGCCGGAGCTGCGCACTGGCCCCTTGCCGGAAAAACTGGAGGGCGAAAGCCGCATCGCCCGCAAAGGCACCGTGATCTGGCGCAAGCCGTTCTTGAGCGGCGAGGGGAACATGTCCCACACCATCGCCAATCTCGAGTACCACCATTTCAAATACGGACTGTTCCGGCGGCCGGGCGATCTGCACGTCCATTTCTTCGGCACCGCGACCTTGAGCTTCGGCGACAATATCCGCACCGAGCCCGGCGACGTGTTCGAGATCGAGATGGCGGAATTCGGCGCGCCCTTGCGCAACCGCCTGGCGCCGGCGGACGGCGGCTTTGCCTATGGCGGGGTCGCGGCTCTATAACCCCTCCATGCCGAATTCCTTCTCCTGCATAGCGGTCGATTGGGGCACCACCAACCGGCGGGCCTGGGCGCTTGGCCCGGACGGAAAGGCGATGGCCGAGCGCGCCGATTCCGCGGGCCTGCTGGCGGTCCAGGATCGGCGCTTTGCGGACTCGCTGGCATCGTTCCTGGGAGACTGGCTCGAGGCCGGTTCCAGCATTCCGGTCGTGATCGCCGGCATGGCGGGCAGCCGCCTCGGCTGGGTGGAAGTGCCCTATGTCGCCGTGCCCGCGCCACTGTCCGGCCTGGCGCAGAACCTGATGAAGGCCGGGCGGGTCGGCGGCAGCGATTGCTGGATCGTGCCGGGCATGAGCCTCGACAGCGCGACGCAGCCGGAAGTGATGCGGGGCGAGGAATGCCAGATCCTGGGCGCCCTGCTGACGCGGCATCAATCGGATGGGCTGTTCCTGCTGCCCGGCACCCATTCCAAATGGGCGCGCGTTTCGGGCCAGCGGCTGATCGAGTTCCGCACCTACATCACCGGCGAAATGTTCAATCTGCTGCGCCAGTCGGGTACGCTCGCGCAATTGATGACAGGCGATACCGAAGATGAAAGCGCATTCGCGCGCGGCGTGCTCGCGACCGGCGATGATACCGAGCTGCTCAATCGCCTGTTCAGCGCTCGCTCGCTCGCTTTGTTCGGCCGGCTGGAAGGCAGCGCCCTTGCCTCCTATCTCTCCGGCATGCTGGTCAGCACCGAAATGCGCGACGCGGTGGCCGCCTGGCCCCATCTCGGCCGGATGGGTGTCGTCTGCATCGGCTCTGCTGCCATGCTGGCGCGCTATGGCGCTTGCGCTTCGTTGCTGGGCCTTGAGCTGCAGGGCATCGACAACAAGGATGTCCTGCCCCCGTCCTTGTTCTGGATCGGGCAACAGGCCGGACTCATCAAATGACAAATGTTCTTCGCGACAGCCTCGCCCGGTGCCCTTTGATCGCGATTTTGCGCGGCATGAAGCCGGAAGAAGCGCCCTGGGTGCTTGAGGCCCTGGTCGCAGCCGGATTTCTGATCCTCGAAGTGCCGCTCAATTCCCCGCGCCGCTTCGAGAGCCTTGCCTATCTTGTCCACCATGCGCCGCCCGGCGTGCTGATCGGCGCCGGCACCGTGCTCGCCGAATCCGAGGTCGATGAAGTCGCCGCGACCGGCGCGAAGTTGATGATCGCACCCAATTGCGCGCCGCCCGTGATCGCCGCCGCCAAGGCGCGCGGGCTGATCACTTTGCCCGGCGTCGCCACGCCGACGGAGGCCTTCACCGCGCTGGCGGCCGGCGCGGACGGGCTGAAAATGTTTCCCGGCGAGCTGCTGCCGCCCGCCGCGGTCAAGGCCTGGCGGGCAGTCTTGCCGAAAGAGACACTGCTGGTACCGACCGGCGGCGTGGCGCCGGACACGATCGCCGCCTATCGCGCAGCCGGTGCCGACGGCTTCGGCATCGGCTCGGCGCTCTACAAGCCCGGCATGTCCCCGGATGAGCTGGCGCAGAAGGCGGCTGCCTTTGTTGCGGCGGTCCGCTAGAGCCCGCGCCATTCGATATGGCTAACCATTCCTTAACGGGCGCTGCCTTATCCAGGTCGGGACTAGGCGAGACCCGCGAGCATGGCCGAGACCTGGGATCTTTCTCTGCTGATCGACCCATCGACCAGAATCTATGATGCGCGGGGCATGACCGGGCAGCATCTGGGCCTGGAAGCGCGCCACCTGCCCGACCAGCTGTTCATCGATTTCGTCGACCCGGCCAATCGCGCCGCCTTTCGCCGCCGCCTGATCAAGATGGAAGCGGGCAAGCTTGACATCGTGCGGGTGCGCGTCCTGACCGGCAGCGAAGGCTCGCAGGAATTCTTCGCCGCGCTCAGGAGCTCCACGACCGCAGGGCAATGGTGGCTGATGCTGGCGGCCAGCCTGCGCGACGAGACTCCGGCGCTGGCCGCGCTGGAACGGACGGGCTTGGCGGAGGGCGATGAGTTCATGATGCTGGTCGAAAGGGCCGCGCGGCAGCTGGGCGGCGAAGTCGATTTGATGCAGGTACGCGCCGAGCTACTGACCGACGAGGGGGCTGCCGCGTCCAACACGCCGCCCGAGGTGCGCGAGCGACTGGCGACGAAGTTCGACGAGATCGTGGCCGAGAACGCTTACGACAACATCGCGACCCGCTCGCAGCCCGGCGAATACCTGATGCTGAAGGAGCGCGCCAAGCCGGCGGCGGAGGTGCTGGACAAGCTCGGCGCCGCGGCGGAGCGCATGTCCATCCTGCCGGCGGATCTGGGCCTGGCTGCAAAAACGGTGGCGATGGAAAGTCTCGACGGCGATTTCAGCCAGGCCAATATCAACGGCTTGGTCTATGACCTGCGGCACGATCCATCGAAGCCGGTGCAGGAATGGGAAGTGGCACCGGAACCGCGTTCCTGGATCAAGCCGGTGATTCGCGGCGCGGCGGCTGCCTTGGGAATCCGGCCGTCTAAAACAAATCGGTAGCGTCCTTGAGACGGGGCCATTGCCGGTCGCGCGGCGACAAGGTCGCCTTGGTTCGCAGTGCCGCCGGCCAGGCGATTGCCAGGTCGGGATCGTCCCATGCGATGCCGCGCTCTGACTTCGGCTCGTAGCGGTTGGTCACTTTGTAGGCCACCATTGAGTCGGGCTCCAAGGTCATGAAGCCGTGCGCAAAGCCTTCCGGGACGAACACCTGCCTGCCATCGCCGGCCGCAAGCTCGAGCGCCACATGCCGGCCGAAGGTTGGCGAACCGCGTCGCAGATCGACCGCGACGTCGAGGATGCGTCCGCGCAGCGCCTGTACCAGCTTGGTCTGTGTGAAAGGGGTCATCTGATAGTGCAACCCGCGCACCGTGCCGATTTCAGCGGACAGAGACTGATTGTCCTGGATGAACGACCGGTCGCCCAGGATCGGCCGCCAATCTGCTTCCTTGTAGGATTCCATGAAGAAGCCCCGGCTGTCGCCGTGCACGTTCAATTGCACCAGCTTGAGGTCGGGCAAGGCGAGGTCGGAGATCTGCACAGGCAGGTTTCCCTTTGGCCACCGCCCGTGTGATTAGTCGACTGCGCACCACTGCACAAGCCGGAAACAGAGGCCTTGGCGGCCTATCGGCCAGCTTGTATTGAAATGAGGCGGGATCGCCAGGGGGAATGATTTCATGGGCTTCGGCCGCTTCCGAAAACTGTTCCGGCGCGAGCCGACGCGGCAGGAGCTCTATCTGCGGCTGATGCGCGGCCTCAATATCGAGCGCGACTATCAGAGCTGGATCGACACCTGGGAGAATTACGGGCCAGCTGCAGATTCTGCCGGGCCGAGCTTGCCACTCACGATCTTGCTCGTCTGCGAGGGTTCTGGCAGCGGTGTCGGCTATTGGAGTCGCTTGGGAGAAAAGGAGGGGTTCAACATCATCATTGCCGGCGGCGGCTTTGGCGACTTAGGTACTGCTCTGCAGCACGCGCGCGACTACATAGCTGTACTGCATGACACCGATCGGCTCGGCAAGTCGGCGTTGCAGCGGCTCGGTGCGGCCGCGGCAGCTTTCCCGGATGCGCCGGTCATCTTCGGTGACGAGGATCAGATCGATGCCAATGGCCATCGCTTTGCACCGTGGTTCAAGCCGGATTTCGGCGACGATCTGTTCCTGTGCCAGAACGGGTTCGGCCGGGCAGTCTTCTTCAAGAAGGCAGCTCTGCAAGGTGTGACCTTGCCGGCGACGGCTGGGCTGGACGAGGCCATCTACGCGGCGGCGCTGGAAGTGACCTTGTCCTCCGGCCGCGATCCGCTGCATTGCCCCGGCATCCTGGTTCATGTGGGTGGCGACCCGGCCGTGACGCCCAAGGCCCGAGCGCTCTATCTCTCGGGCAGCGCGCGGCGCGCCTCCGTCGAGCGGTTCATCGCGCGGCGGCCGTCGCTGGCCGGCACGACGGTCGAAAGCCCGAGCCCGCACGGCTTTCTTCGGCTGCGTCACCCTTTGCCCGATCCGTTGCCGTTGGTCTCCATCGTCATTCCGACCCGTGACCGCAAGGATCTGCTGGAGCTCTGCATCAACAGTCTCGACCAGGCGACGAGCTATCCGAACAAAGAGATCATCATCCTCGACAATGACAGCCAGGAAGAGGCGACCAAGGCTTATTTCGCGGCGCTGTCGCAGCGGCCCGACGTGCGGATCATGCCGGCGCCAGGAGCTTTCAATTATCCGCGGCTGATCAATCTCGGCGCGTCCCAGGCGCGCGGCGAGATCCTGATGACGCTCAACAACGACATCGAGGCGTTCGAGCCGGACTGGCTGACCGAGATGGTGAGCCAGGCCCTGCGTCCCGGTGTCGGCCTGGTCGGGTGCCTGCTGCTCTATCCCGACCGCAGCGTGCAGCATGCCGGGGTAATCATCGGGCTCAGCGGCGTTGCGGGGCACATGTATGCCGATGCTGCGCCCGACGATCCGGGCCATGCGGGGCGCATCCTGGTGACCCAGGATCTGAGCGCCGTCACCGGCGCATGCCACGTGATGCGGCGATCCTTGTTCGAGCAGCTCGGCGGGCTCGACGAGCGCCACCTCGCCGTCGCCTATAACGACATCGATTTCTGCCTACGGGTACGCGAGGCGGGCCTGCGGGTCATCTACACGCCGCATGCGCGGCTGCTGCATCGCCATTCCGCCAGCCGCGGATCGGACATCCGTCCAGAGCGGCTGACAAGCTTTACCTGGGAGCGCGACTACATGCGCACGCGCTGGTCGCACGTGATCTTCGACGATCCGTTCTTCAATCCGAATCTGTCCCTGTCCGGCAAACGCGGGCGCCTCGCGACCGCGCCGCGTCCGCGCATCTTCAAGAAAAGCTAGGCCAGCAGCGCCTTCAGATACTGCCCGTAGGTCGAGGCCCGCATGTCGTGGGCAAGCCGCTCGAGTTGCGCGGCGGTGATGAAGTTGTTGCGATAGGCGACCTCTTCCAGGCAGCCGATCATCTGGCCCTGGCGATGGAAGATGGTCTGCACATAGTGGCAGGCTTCGAGCCAGGAATCGTGCGTACCGGTGTCGAGCCAGGCGTTGCCGGTCCCCAGCTTTTCGATCTGCAGCTGTCCTAGATCCAGGTAACGCTGGTTGAGATCGGTGATCTCGAGCTCGCCGCGCGCTGAAGGCCTCAACTCGGCAGCAAACTGGGACGCGCGCTGATCGTACACGTAGAGCCCGATGACAGCCCAGTTGGATTTAGGTTTCGCGGGCTTTTCCACCAGTCGCTGCGGCCGTCCGTCCGCGTCGAATTCCACGATGCCATAGCGTTGTGGATCCGAGACCCGATACGCGAAATTGATGGCACCGTTTGTCAGGGAACGGGCTCGCGTCAGGCTTTGGAACAAAGCATCGCCGTGGATGAAATTGTCGCCGAGGATGAGGGCGACGGAATCCTCCTTGATGAAATCGCGGCCGAGCAACAGAGCTTGCGCGATGCCTTCGGGGCGCGGCTGGCGGCAATAGGAGATCTGGATTCCCCACTGGGACCCGTCATCCAGGAGGTGGCGATAGCGTTCCTCATCTTCCGGCGTGGTAACGAGGAGGATGTCGCGGATCCCCATCTGCATCAAAGTCGCGAGGGGATAATAGACCATCGGCTTGTCGTAGAGCGGGATGAGCTGCTTCGACACCGCCTTGGTCGCGGGGTAGAGGCGGGTGCCGCGCCCGCCGGACAGAATGATACCCTTCATGATCTAATCCCCTAGGCCTTCGCTGTCTGCCGCTGATCGAGGCCAAGCCGCTCTCCGCCATAGCGACCTGAGCGGAAGATATCCTCCCACCAATCCTTCTGGTCGATGTACCAGCGCACCGTCTGTTCCAGGCCCTCCGCCAGCGACCGCTCCGGCTTCCAGCCGATTTCCGCCCGCACTTTCGAGGAATCGATGGCGTAGCGATGATCGTGCCCCGGCCGGTCGGTGACATGGGTCATCAGCGACCGGCTCGGCTGGTTGCGCGGCACGGCACGGTCGACCAGATCGCAGATCATTTCCGCCAGGTCCAGGTTGCGGCGCTGCTCGTCCGCCCCGATCAGATATTTGCCGCCGGTCGCGCCGAACGCCAACACGCCCAGCAGGGCGCGCGCATGGTCCTCGACATGGATCCAGTCGCGTACATTGGTTCCGCCGCCATAGATCGGCAGTTCCTGGCCCTTCAGGGCGCGGATGATCAGGGTCGGAATGAATTTCTCCGGAAACTGGAACGGACCGTAGTTATTGCCGCAATTGGTGATCAAGGTAGGGATGCCGAAGGTGTGGCGCCACGCCGCCGCCAGATGGTCCGAAGCCGCCTTGCTGGCGGAGTAGGGCGAGCGCGGGTCGTAGCTGCTGTGCTCGTCGAACCGTCCGCTGTCGCCGAGCGAGCCATAGACCTCGTCGGTCGAGACATGCACCAGGCGGAAATCCGCACGCTCAGATTCCGCCAGCGACCCTAGATGAGCGCGGCAGGCTTCCAGCAGGTTGAAGGTGCCGACCACGTTGCTCATGATGAAGGCGTGCGGCCCGTCGATCGACCGGTCGACATGCGACTCCGCCGCCAGGTGAATGACGGAATCGGGGCGGTGACGCCGGAAAATGTCGGCCAATGCCGGCCGGTCGCATAGATCGGCCTGCTCGAACGCGTAGCGCGGATCGCCCGCCAGCGCCTGCAGCGCGGCGGGGCTGGATGCGTAACTCAGCTTGTCGAGATTGACGATTCGGCAGTCGGTGGCACCCCGCAGCAGCCGACACACCGCCGAGCCGATGAAACCTGCGCCCCCCGTCACCAGAATTGTCCGCTGCTGCAAGGCGCCCCGCAGATCCCGGTCTGTCAGGGTTGTTCTCCCAGGGTTCATGGCGGGTCCCAGCGGCTGCGGTACGCAAAGCACGCTGGTTCATAACCTCGTTCCAGGGCGCCGTCTACTCTATGGAAGCGCAAAAATAGTGTGGAATTGCAATATTTAAGGGCCCCGAAGCGCCACCGCTTTGCCACCGTATGGCCACCGTTATGTCCTTGAATAACTTAGGGAGATTGAGTACTACTCGGTCATTGGGAACGGCCCGCCAAGGACCATGCAAGAAGTTCACGGAACGGGCCGTGCGGACAGATTTGGGGTGCCTGGCGTGGGCGAGGCGAAACCCGCCAGGTCAGGCAACAAGGATAGCGGGATGATCCAACCGTGGGGACGGAGTGGCCTGGGCGCTGAGATGGGCGCGCAGGTCAATCAAACGCAGCCTCGGCGGATCGGGACGTTTCGATGCGCCTAGCCTGGATTGTTCCGAACGCCGACCCGACGGTGGCGAGCTTCCGCTATCGCTGCCTTGTTCCGGCCTGGGCCCTGCAGCAGATCGGCCACGACAGTGCGATCTTCGTGGACGAGCGGCCAGATCCTTCCGAGTTCGACGCGCTGATCGTCGTGAAGCAGGCTGGCGAGCGCCTTCATGATGTGGCGCGCGCGTTCCGCACGCGCGGAAAGCCGGTCTTTCTCGACCTCTGCGACAACATCTTCGTGCCCGGCTACGCGCAGCGGCGCGGCCCGGAACTGTCGGCGGAGACCGCCGGCGATCTCGCACGGCACGCGGAAGCGTTCGTCACGCCGACCCATGCGCTGGAGCGGGTGGCACGCCGGCATCTGGGCGACGACGTGGCAAGCTGGGTCGTGCCCGACGCCGCGATCACGCCCGATGGCTATCAGGCGCTCTCCGCCTGGCTGCCGGGCGCAATCGTCGAGGCCCCGCAAAGCGGCCTTTCCGGCGGCCGTGACCTGCATGATGGCGACATGTTCGGCGTCGAATCCGATTGGCAGGTCGAGCATCTGCCGGAGGATACCGCGCGCGTGATCTGGTTCGGCCGTCACGGCAGCTTCCACTCCGAATTCGGCATGGGCCTCTTGAAGCCGGTGATCGAAGAGCTGGAGCGCGCTCATCGCGACCGCCCGGTCGAGCTGGTCGTCATGAGCAACAATCGCATCCGGTTCGACGCCCTGACCCATGGCGTCAGGATTTTCACGCGCTACGAAACCTGGTCGAACGAGCGGGTGTTTTTCGAACTGTCGCGCGCCGACCTGTTCGTGATGCCGAGCGCCGCCGACCCGTTCTCGCTGTGCAAGTCGGCCAACCGCGCCGTCCTCGCCCTCGCCAACAACGTTCCGGTGGTCGCGACCTATCTCGAATCGCTGGAGCCGTTGCGCGACGTGTTGGTGATCGACGACTGGCGCGCCGGTATCGATGCCTATCTGTTCGACCCCCGCATCGCGAACGAGCATCTGGCGCGGGCCCAGCCCATCCTGGCTGAGCAATTCAGCGTCGAGGCGATCGGCCGGCAATGGAATGCGGTTCTCGGCGGCGGCGCCGAGTTGTCCGCGCCGGGCTCATATTGGCAGCCGGCCGTTCAAATGGCCTAGGCAGCCGGTGTAGGCGAAGAACAAGGACATGGCGAAGAATCCGAAGAAGCCGGGCCTGCTGCGCTCGATGCTGATTTCCCTGCGGGCGGTTCCGCCGCTGCAACGCACGCTGGTGTTGTCCGGCGTGTTCGTTGCCAGCATCTTCGAGCTGTTCGGATTCGCGACCATCATTCCGCTTCTGTCGGTCATGAGCCCGGAAGCGGACATTCCGATGGGCGGGCGCCGCGGCATGATCCGCGATGCGCTCGAAAATGCCTACGCGACCGTCGGCCTGCCGATGAACCTGATCACGCTCCTGCTCACCATCCTGGGGTTCATGGTGATCAAGGCGGTCATCAGCATTGTCGTGACGCGCTACGTCGCGAGCGTCATGACCAAGGTCAATACCGAGGCCAGGCTCGACGTCATCCGCACCCTGATGCACGCCCGCTGGAGCTTCTATGCGCGCCAGCGGCTGAGCCGCCTCGTCTCCGCCGCGGGCGAAAGCTCCAACGCGGTCGGCGAGGCATTCCAGCTCAGCACGGACATGCTGATGGCTTTCCTGCGCATCTGCATCTATCTGCTGATCTGCTACGTGATCGCGCCGGCCATGGTGCTGGTCGCCGCCGGCGTTGCCGTCATCATGGCCGTCTCCTATGGCGCGCTGGTGCGCCAGTCCAAGCGCGCCGCCAAGGGCCAGAGCCGGGCCATGAGCCGGATGAAGGCCGACCTGACGGATGTCTTCATCGGCATCAAATCGATCCGCGCCATGGGACGGCAGGCACAGATGTCGACCTTGCTCGCCAAGGACATCGATACGCTGGACGACAGCATGAAATCGCGCGTGCTGTCGGCCGAATATGCCGAGGAGCTGCAGGCTCCGATCATTGCGATCTGCATGGTGTTGGGCTTGATGGGCGGCAGCAGCCTCCTGCATCTCAGCGGACACGAGCTGCTGCTGGCCTCGATCCTGCTGGTGCGCCTGGTCAACACCTTCGGCTTCGTGCAGCGCGGCACGCAGCGCCTCATGACTGCCCAGATCTGGCTGAGCTCGGCCAGGGACCTGATCGCCGCCGCCGCGTCCAGCCAGGAGCAGTTGACGGGTACCGAGGCGCCCAACCCGGCCGCCGGAATCCGGTTCGAGGGCGTCTCGTTCAAGCATGCCGATGGGCGGGAACTGCTGTCGAAGGTCGATATTTCGGTGGCGGCGGGCAAGATCACGACCCTGATCGGCCCCTCCGGCGTCGGCAAGACCACCACGCTCGATCTCATCATCGGGCTGCTGCCGCCGCGCGCCGGCAAGCTCTTTCTGGGCGGTGTCGACAGCACCGAGGTCGATCTCGTCAAATGGCGGCGGGCCATCGGTTATGTGCCGCAGGATGTCACCCTGTTCCATGACAGCGTGCGCAACAACGTGGCGCTGGGCGAGGAGCGGTTCAGCGACGAGGAGGTCTGGCGCGCCCTGCGCGCGGCGGCCGCCGACGAATTCATCGAGGCACTGCCGGACGGGCTTGACCATGTGGTCGGCGAGCGCGGGCAGATGATCTCCGGCGGCCAGCGCCAGCGTATCGCGCTTGCCCGTGCCCTGCTGCATCGTCCGGCGATCCTCATTCTCGACGAAGCGACGACCGGCCTCGATCGCGAGTCCGAAGAAGCGATCTGTGCCCGCATCCGCGAGATGGTGGTTGTCGACGGCTTGACGGTGATCGCGGTGACCCACGGCGAAGCATGGCGGCAGATGGCCGACCGCATCTACAAGATTTCGGATGGCAACATCCTGGCTGTCGAGCCTGGCGCCCCGGCCGACGTGGTGCCGATCTCCAAGGCCAATCCGGCATTGAGCGCCTGACCGGCGCCGTGTCGAAAGTCCTTGTCATCGGCGAGAGCGGGCAGCTTTCGCAATCGCTCAGAAATCTCGATTGGCCGGCGGGTCTCACGCTGGATTTCTTCGGCCGTCGGCATATATCCGGCGCCATACCGGACGCGGCCGCCCGCCTGGTCGCGGAACGCAAGCCAGACCTGGTCTTGAATGCGGCGGCGTATACGGGCGTCGACCGTGCCGAAACCGAGCCACAGGCTGCGCACATCGCCAATGCGGACCTGCCGGCCGCGCTGGCGGCCGCGTGCCGTGATCTGGACATTCCTCTCGTCCACGTGTCGACCGATTACGTGTTCGATGGCGAAAAGCGCTCGCCTTACCTGGAGACGGACGCGCCCCATCCGCTCGGCGTCTATGGCGCGACCAAGCTGGCCGGCGATCGCGCCGTGGAGCAGGCGGGGCTCTCGCGCTGGGCTATTCTGCGCGCTTCGTGGGTGGTGAGCGAGATCGGCGAAGCCTTCCCCGTGAAGCTGCTGCGGCGCGCCCGGACGGGCGAGGCCTTGCGCGTGGTCGACGACCAGTGGGGCTGTCCGACCGCGGCCTCGGACCTCGCGCGCGCACTGCAGAGCGTGGGCCTGAGACTGCTCGATGGCGATCGCGACGCATCCGGCCTGTTCAACTTCTGCGGCGCATCGGAAATGAGCTGGCACGGCTTCGCGGAGAGGCTGCTGACAGCCGCCGAACCTTTGGGATTGAAGCGGCCGCCGCTGCAAGCCATCTCCAGTGCCGAGCTGCAGGCACCGGCGCGGCGGCCGGCCTACTCCGTACTGTCCTGCGCGCGCATCCAGCAGGCACTCGGCATTTCGAGCATGCCGATCGAGGACGAAATCAAGCGGATCGTGCGAGTCGCCCTCGCTGTTTGAGTCAAGCGTCGGCGCGGCTGCTCTGTCCTGGGATGTCGATTTCTGACTGATGAGTCGGAAGGGGCGCTATTCAATCCCAAGAATCGTGCAAAGCAGGACTTTGAACCCTCGACGCTCAATCGTGGAGGCAAATTTCCTGTTGCGGGTGAGTCTGGTTGAGCCTATCCTTAAAGGAATGAAAAATTCCGCTGAGTGAACAGCTGCCTAGTCCGGGCGGCCGCAGGGGTCAGGGGCGGGCGCGGAATAAACAAACAGGCCGCTCGCTGGAGGCTTGGCGCCACCGGTGCCATGTGGGGGAGGTCAGTTCATGTCAACAGAAACATCGACTCGGACTCCATCTACGTCCGATCTGTCCAGTCGCATCGACGCGATGTACGCCCGCGACAAGCTGTGGGCCTGGGCCTTCGTCGTCGCATTGTGGATCGTGGTGATCTTCGTGTTGCTGCAAGCGATCCCGTATGCCAGCGCCGCTGTTTCTACAGCCAGCTGGATTGCCGCGATCGTGCTGCTGGTCTTCAACACCGGCTCGATCTTCAACATGGTGCGCCACTACGGTCACGACAAAGAGCGCATCTACGGCACTGACATCCGTCACCTCGACGCTGGCAAATAGGCGGAGACAGCCATGGCAAAGCAAGTCTACCAGCCCCCGAAACAGAGCGTTCCGGGGCAGTGGTTCGACGTCATCACTCTTCTTGTTCTGATTTTCCTGGCGCTGTTTCTGCCGGTCTGGCTGAAGATCGCGGTGCCGTCGCGCGTGGAGAAGCTCCCGGACGGGGTCTCCTACGTCGCGGCGGAAGACGGCACCAAGACCTGGACCGGCCTCAGCTGGGAAGCGCTCGGGCAGAACCCCACGATGGCGCAGCAGTGGGAGAAGCTCGGCTACACGCCGGAAAGCGCGGCCGACATCATCACCATGCCCTTCGACTACTCGCTCGATTGGATGGGCATCGTCCTTATGATCGTGCTGATCGGCGGCTATTACATTTTCCTGCTGAAGCATTCCGCGAAGGAGTACCGGCAGGTCATTCAGGAAAAATTCGACTGATCCCGGCCGCGATCGCGGGGCACGGGACGAACGTCGGACAGAGGGGCAGAACATGTGGACTACGCTTGAGTGGATCGCTTGGGCCGCATCGGGGATCATTTTCGCCTGGATGGTCTATGACGGCTGGCGTACCGGCAATGCCTACAGCGAGGACGTGCTGCTGAGTTCGCGCGAAGGCGTCGACGAATTGCTGCAGGACAAGAAGGAGGGCTGACACATGGCCGAGCAAACGATCGGCCAGGGCCAGCCTGGCATCAATCTTCTCAAGGTTCTCGGGCCCGTGCATGTCTGGGCGCTCGGCGTCGGCATCGTGCTGGTCGGCGAGTTCATGGGATGGAACTACGCGGTCGGCAAGGGTGGCGCGCTTGGCTGCCTGATCGCGATGTGGGTGATCGGGTTGCTCTACACCTGCGTCGCCATGATCGATTCGGAGATCACCTCCACTGTGGCCGCCGCTGGTGGCCAGTATGCTCAGGCCAAGCACACGATCGGCCCCTTGATGGCTTTCAATGTCGGCCTTTATCTGGTCTTCGCCTACACCATGCTGGAGGCCGCCGACATCCAGGTGGTGGGCTTCCTGGTCCAGATCGGCGCGGCCGATCTTCTAGGACACGATCTGGGGGCGACGAACTGGCAGCCGTGGGTCGTACTCAGTCTCGCCATCCTCGCCTTGCTGAACTACCGCGGCGTCTTCATGACGCTGACGGTGAACTTCTGGATCACCTTCATCGCCTTCCTGTCGATCGTCGTTCTGTTCTTCGGCGTGAAGCCGTGGTCGCCCGGCGAGATCCTGCTGCACAAGGATCTGCTGACCGATCTGCCCTATGGCTGGCTCGGCGTCTTTGCCGCCCTCCACTTCGGCATCTGGTTCTACTTGGGCATCGAAGGCACCTGCCAGGCAGCGGAAGAGGTTCGCTCTCCGGGCCGCGCGCTGCCGCTTGGCACCATCACCGGCATCATCACGCTGTTGATCGCGGCCGGCCTCACCTGGTACGTGGCCGTCGGCATGCTGCCGTGGGAGTATGTGGGCTGGGATCTCGAACTCGCGCCGCTGTATGACGTCGCCAAGATCTCGGGCAGCAAGTTCCTGCACATCTTCCTCTTCATCGGCACGCTGTTCTCGGCGATCGCCTCGGCCAACGGCTGCATCAACGACGCGGCGCGGGCCTGGTTCTCCATGGGCCGCGACCGCTATCTGCCGGCGTATTTCGCGGCGGTGCATCCAAAGTACCGTACGCCGTTCCGTTCGATCATCTTCATGATCCCGATCGCGATCATCTTCGCCATCTACGTGCCGCTGGCGCAGATCATCACCTTCTCGATCCTGTCGGGCCTGTTGAACTACACCTTCATGCCCATCAATATGTGGAGTTTCCGCAACAAGTGGCCGCTGGGGTCGATCAAGCGCGGCTTCATCCATCCGTTCCATCCGTTGCCGGCGATCGTGCTGATGGTCCTCTGCATCGCGACCTTCTTCGCGATCTACCTCGGCTACGGCAACCAGCTCCTGGCGATGATGCTGTTCTACATCATCGCTTCGATCTGGTTCGTGGTCTTCCGGTACAAGTATGTCCGAAGGGGCGATCAGTTTACGATGCCCTGGCCCAAACCGCTCGGGTATTGACGGAAACGCTGCCGTCCAAACTGATGAAACCCGCAGCCTAGCTCGGCTGCGGGTTTCTTACTGACTTAAGGGTCCAGCTCGATGGCGTTCCGCTACGACATCGCCGCCCTCTGCGCGGTGTTCGTCCCCGCGCTGTGGTTGATCTATCGCCGTGCCCGCGCCCGACAGGTGGCCGTTCGTTCCGCCTATTTCGACGACTGCAAGTCCTTGTTCGAGGACTGTCGCGTCGTGCCGCATGGCACGGACTTTCCCGTCCTCGAAGGCCGTCACGCCGGCTATCAGTTCCGGCTGGAGCCGATCGTCGACCACATGGCGGTGCGCAAGCTGCCGTCGTTGTGGCTGAAGGTGACCCTGGTCGGGGATTTGCGGGTTCCCGGCGCCGTCGACTTCCTGGCACGTCCACAGAACACGGAATTCTACTCGCCGTCCGCGAGCCTGCCGCATTCGCTGCGGATCCCGGCGGGATGGCCGCAGCACGCCATGCTGCGCACGGACATCGACGATCCTTCCCTGCCGCTCGACCTCCTGGCGCCGCACATGCACATATTCGACGATCCAAAGGCGAAGGAGTTGCTCGTCACGCCCCGCGGCGTGCGCATCGTCTATCAGGCGGGCCAGGGCCAGCGGGCCTACTACCTGGTGCTGCGGCAGCCGGAGTTCGGCGACCCGCGGCTGCCGCCGAAGCTCGCGCTTCAATTGCTTGTGCAGGCCATCGCCGTCTATAGTTCCGTGGCGATGATGACAGGTCGCGACACGCGTGAGGCTTGAGGCAGTGGCACAACGAAACACGGCGGCAAAGCCACAGAACGCAGCAGCAGCGGCGAAGCCGCCACTCCATCCCTACTGGGTGCTACTGGTCGCAATCGTGTTGCCGGGGGTCGGCCAGGTTCTTAACAACACGCCCGCCCGTGGCGTCATGTTCCTGTTCTTCATCATGAGCCTTGGCTGGGTCACAATGCACCTGGCACCACCCGATTCGTCGTTCGTCGGCCGCTATGCAGGCGGTTTTCTGATCTATGCCATTTCGATTCTGGACGCCTACAAGTGGGCGCGATACCGCTGGGCGTTCTTTCATCGCGACCAGGGAAAGACCGCCGCCCCCTGACAGGGCGGCGATGCTCCGCACACCGGATCAGCAATCGAGCGTGTTCTGCCGTTCCCACTCCGTCAGATGGCGGGTGTAGGAGTTCCACTCGGTCGTTTTCATCGTGCAGTACGAGTCGACGAAGCTGTCGCCGAAATACTCCCGGAGCGCCTTGCTCTTCTCGGTAACGCGTAGAGCGTCGAGCAGATTGAGCGGCAGCTTGCGGCCGCCTTTCACTTTGTGGCCTTCGGTATACATGTTGATGTCGAGGCGCGGCCCCGGATCGCGCTTGTTGTCGATGCCGTCGAGGCCCGCTGCCAGGATTCCCGCCTGCAGCAGGTACGGGTTGGTCGCGCCGTCCGCGAGACGCAGCTCGAACCGCCCGGCATCGGGGATGCGCACCATGTGGGTGCGGTTGTTGCCGGTGTAGGTGATGGTGTTGGGCGACCAGGTCGCGCCCGAAATGGTGCGCGGCGCGTTGATGCGCTTGTAGGAATTGACCGTCGGATTGAAGAACGAGCACAGCGCCTCGGCGTTGTGCATGATGCCGCCGAGGAACGAATAGGCCAGTTTCGAGAGGCCAAGCTCGCCCTTGGCATCCGCGAACAGATTGGTCTTGCCGCTCTTGTCCCAGACCGAGACGTGGGCGTGGCAGCCATTGCCGGTCAGGTTCATGAACGGCTTGGGCATGAAGGTCGCGCGGAAGCCGTGCTTCTCCGCGATCGACTTCGCCATGTATTTGAAGAACGCGTGGCGGTCGGCCGTGACGAGGCAATCGTCATAGTGCCAGTTCATCTCGAACTGGCCGTTGGCGTCCTCATGGTCGTTCTGGTAAGGCTTCCAGCCCAGCGCGAGCATGGAATCGCAGATCTCGGTGATGACGTCGTAGCGCCGCATCAGCGCCTGCTGGTCGTAGCAGGGCTTTTCCTGGGTGTCGGCGCCATCGGAGATGTTCTTGCCGTCCGGCGTGATCAGGAAATATTCGCACTCCACGCCGCTTTTCATGCGATGGCCCTTCTTGGCGGCCAGGGCGACCATCTTCTTCAATTGCGCGCGCGGGGAATCGGCAACTTCCTTGCCGTCCATCCAGAGATCGCTGGCGAGCCAGCCCACTTCCGGCTTCCACGGCAATTGAATGAGGCTGTCCGGATCTGGCTTGGCGAACAAATCAGGGTGCGCCGGCGTCATGTCGAGCCAGGTGGCGAAGCCGGCAAAGCCCGCGCCGTCGCGCTGCATGTCGCCGATCGCAGCGGCCGGCGCCAGCTTGGCGCGCAGCACGCCGAACAGGTCGGTGTAGCTGATCAGGAAATACTTGATCTTTCGCTCTTTGGCGATTTTGGCGAGATCGGTCACGGTAAGCCTCCCCTCGGACTTCGTTGTTCTATTCCCCCCAGATGCAAGACGAGAGGTTACATCCCGCTCTTGCCCGGTATCCAGTTGGTTCCAGCGAGCGGCACGCCCGCCATGGCCGCCGCCTCCACGGTCAGCGCGACCAGGTCGTCCGGCTCCAGATTGTGCACATGGCTCTTGCCACAGGCGCGTGCGATGATCTGCGTCTCCATCGTCAGCACAGCCAGATAGTTGGCAAGGCGCTTGCCGGCTTTCACCGGGTCGAGGCGCTTGGCCAGCTCCGGGTCCTGGGTCGTGATGCCGGCCGGGTCGCGGCCTTCATGCCAATCGTCGTAGCAGCCGGCGGTAGTGCCGAGTTTCTTGTATTCCTCTTCCCAATGCGGGTCGTTATCGCCGAGCGCGATCAAGGCAGCGGTGCCGATCGCCACCGCGTCTGCGCCCAGAGCGAGGGCCTTCGCCACGTCGGCCCCGTTGCGGATACCACCGGAGACGATCAGCTGCACCTTGCGATGCATGTCGAGGTCCTGCAGCGCCTGCACCGCCGGCCGGATGGCGGCCAGGATCGGCAGGCCGACATGCTCGATGAACACATCCTGGGTCGCCGCGGTGCCGCCTTGCATGCCGTCCAGCACCACCACGTCGGCGCCCGATTTCACCGCCAGGGCGGTATCGAAATAAGGCCGCGTCGCGCCGACCTTCACATAGATCGGCTTCTCCCAATCGGTGATCTCGCGCAGCTCCCCGATCTTGATCTGGAGGTCGTCGGGTCCGGTCCAATCCGGATGGCGGCAGGCGGACCGCTGGTCGATGCCGACGGGCAGGGTGCGCATCTTGGCAACGCGCTCGGTGATCTTCTGGCCCAGCAGCATGCCGCCGCCGCCGGGCTTCGCGCCCTGGCCGACCACGACTTCGATCGCATCCGCCTTGCGCAGATCGTCGGGGTTCATGCCGTAGCGCGAGGGCAGCAGCTGATATACTAGAATCTTAGATGAGAGACGCTCCTCCGGCGTCATGCCGCCATCGCCTGTGGTCGTGCTGGTGCCCATCTGGCTGGCCCCGCGGCCCAGCGCGTCCTTGGCATTGCCGGACAGCGCGCCGAAGCTCATGCCCGCGATGGTCACCGGGATCTTGAGATGGATCGGCTTCTTCGCAAAACGCGCCCCAAGGACGACGTCGGTGCCGCATTTCTCGCGATAGCCTTCCAGCGGATAGCGCGAGATCGAGGCGCCGAGGAACAGCAGATCGTCGAAATGCGGGACCTTGCGCTTGGCGCCCGCGCCGCGGATGTCGTAGATGCCGGTCTGCGCGGCGCGGTGAATCTCTGCAACCGAGTGCGGATCGAAGGTCGCCGACCAGCGTGGCGGCGTGTAGAAGGGCGTGGAGCTCATCGATGTGCCTCAATACGCGTCGACATTGTCGACGTGGAAGTTGTAGAGCTTGCGGGCGGAGCCGTAGCGCTTGAACTTATTCGGGTTGGCGCCGATGCCGGCGCGCTTCAGCAGCTTCTCCAGCTTCGCGACATGATGCGGCGTCATCTTCTTTTCGACGCAATCCGCGCCCAGGCTTTCAACCTTGCCCTGCACATAGATGCGCGCCTCGTAGAGCGAATCGCCGAGATTGGCGCCGGCATCGCCGCACACCACCAGGCTGCCGGCCTGCGCCATGAAGGCGCTCATCGCGCCGACGCTGCCGCCGACGACGATATCGACGCCTTTCATGGAAATCCCGCAGCGCGTGCCCGCGTCACCCTCGATCACGATCAGGCCACCTTGGCCCGTGGCGCCGGCCGCCGCGCTGGCATTGCCTTTCACGCGGACTTCACCGGACATGATGTTCTCGGCGAGGCCGACGCCGCATTGGCCGTTCACGACGATGGTCGCTTGCTGGTTCATGCCACCGCAGTAATAGCCGATATGGCCTTCGATCTGGACTTCGATCGGCTGGGTCAAGCCGACGGCGCAGGCATGCTCGCCATGCACGTTGACCAGCTTCCACAGGCGCTCGTTGGTGTCCTTGGGCAGTTTCTGCAGGCGGCTATTCACCTCGCGCAGCGGCGTCTTCGCCAAGTCGATAACGTTCATCTCAGTGGAGGCTCCAGGTATAGACGGTCGCCGGCGCCGGTTCCCAGATCTTCGCCTTCTCGATGTCGGGGAGATAGGCGAGGGAGCGGAACTCCGAGGCCATCGCCACCCAATCGTCATTCTCCGCCAGCACTGCCGGCTTGCAGGCGATGCCGTCGCGCACCACCGCAAAGCCGTCCTTGGTGCCCATGGTGAAAGTAAAAAAACCGTCGAGGTCGGTGAGGCCGGCCTCCAGCGCTTCCTTGAGCGTCGCGCCTTCGCCGAGGCGATAGGCGAAATAGCGTGCCGCCACTTCCGAATCGTTGTCCGTATCGAAGCTCTGGCCCTGCTTCTTCAGCCACTTGCGCAGGTTGTTGTGGTTGCTGAGCGAGCCGTTGTGCACCAGGCACATGTCAGGCGCCGGCGTGAAGGGATGCGAATGCTCGGTGGTGACGGCGCTTTCCGTCGCCATGCGGGTGTGGCCGATGGCATGGGTGCCGGCCATCTTCTTGAGGCCGTATTTCTTGGCGACCGCGCCCGGCAGACCCATGTCCTTGTAGACCTCCATCAGCTTGCCATAGCCCATGATCCGCACGTCGTGACGGTTGGCATGCAGCCAGTCGATGACCTTGTCCTCGCTGGTCTCGGCGATCAGCAGCGCATGGTTGCCCTTCTGACTGACATCGGTCTCGACATTCAGCGCCGCGCCAAGGTCGCCCGCCAGCTTGCGCCAGGGATAGGCCTCATCGGCGTTGAACAAAGTCAGCTTGCTGCGGCCCGCAGCGACCGGGCTGTGATAGACCGCGATGCCGGCGCTGTCCGGCCCGCGCTCGCTCATGCCGACCAGCATGGTCTCGACATGGGCGCCAAGCTTGGATTGCAAGGACGGGTTCTTCAGGAACAATCCGACGATACCGCACATGGCGCTTCGACCTTTCAAAGCACGTAAAATCGACGGCGCTCGATGCCGCCAGACGCCAAAGATAATGCCCGCGCCGTCGTTGCGCAAGGACCGTGAAACTTTTTTAACTGTAGGTAAAAGGCCGGCAAACCGGCTAGTCAGTGCTGCGGGTGTAGCAGATGACCGACAGGTAGCGGGCCGGCAGCTTGCGCAGCTCCTCGGGACCATGGGGTACGTCGGCATCGAAATAGAGGCTATCGCCCGGCTGCAGCAGATAGGTCTTGTCGCCGTGGCGGTAGCCGACCTCGCCCTCCAGCATGAACAGGAACTCGACGCCCTCATGCTGGAAAATGGGGAATACGTCGGAATCCTTGCTGAGGGTAATGAGGTAGGGCTCGACCGCCAGCAGCCGGCTGAAGGAATGACCGAGCAATTGATACTGATGGCCGGCACGGGTGCCGCGTCGTTCGATCGGGAGTCCCTGACCGGCCTTCACATACGTCGCGCTGCGCTCTTCCTCAAACCGGCGGAAAAAGCTGGTCACCGGCACCTGCAAGGCGCGCGACAGCTCGGTCAGGGTGGCGAGCGAGGGCGAGGTCTGGCCGTTCTCGATCTTGGACAGCATGCCGGCCGACATGTTGGCGCCTTGGGCGAGTTGCGTGACCGTCATGCCGAGCTGGTGGCGGAAGGCGCGCACCTCGCGCCCGATCGCCGCTTCCAGCCGCGTCGCGCGCGAGGCGACGTGATGCGGATCCTGGAATTGGGCCGGCCCGCTATTACCACTCCTGGAAGCACCCGATTTCTTGGCTGACGCGGCGGGCGCACCCGGCCGCTCGCCGGCCGTCTTGCTGCCGGCCTTCGCTTCCGTGCGCCGCGTCTCCTTCATTCTGCCCTCGTCCCGGGTCGAACCTGCAAGGCACCATAGCCCGACACTCCTGCCGCGTCATGGGACTTTCGGAGCCTCACCGCGCTCCGCCTAAAGATCGAGTTGAACAACCGATCCGGGATCGAGGACATCGACGAAGGCGAAGAAGACGATGATCTTGTTGACGTTGATTCCATCGTCGGAGAGCGGAAGGAATATGGTTTCCTCGGTCGCATAGCGGCCGTTGGTTGCCGTGAAGGGCACGGGGTCGAGGACCGGCCCCTTGGTCGCGACGACCCGGTCATAGCAGCTCAGCGCATCTTCGACCGACGGCCCGAAAAAGCCTTCGATCACCGACTTGCCGGTCGGATCGTGGCCGCGCACCTGCACGTCCGCGGTGCCGACCAGGCGATAGACATAACGCCGCTCGTCCGGCACCACGTCGACGATGGAGATGCATGGCAGCAGGCGCGGTGGAATCTCCGCAGGATCCAGATCCCCGCGGCTCGGCATCAGCCGGTCGCCGCATTTCCGCCGCCAGTAATCGTAGAGCGCCACGGTCTCCGGGCGGCACGTCGGCGGAAATTCTATCTGCCGCTGGTCAGCACCCATGCATTCCAATTCCCGATGCTTATCGGAATAAATATAGCGCGATTCGTTTTCTATTGCTAAGCAGCTGGAATAGTAAAGTAATCACAACACAAAAGCCCGCGCTGATTGCACGAGCAGGACGCTTTCAGTGGAATGACGTTGTTCAGGGCTTGTGCGCAGTGCCGTGGCGCAGGGCGTCGTGAATCGCCTGCTCCGCACCTTTCCGGCGGATAGGCGGCATGTGCGAGAGGATCCTCGCCAGATGCTCGATGCCGGCCTCGCTTTGCGGATCGGCGTCGGACCCAAGCAGATTTTCGAACTCCGCCTCAAGCTGCATCGCCTCCGCGCGTAAGGGGGCGACCGAGAGATATTCCAGATGGCCGGTGCCCGCCGCATCCTCGCCGGTTACGACGATGCCGCGACCCTCATTCCGATCGAACGCCAGCTTGCGCTCTTCGAGCAGGCCGAACGCCTGATCGATCGAGACGGCGATTTTGCGGCTGTGCGAGACGACCGCCAGCTCGTCGCCATAACGCGGCCCCACGATCGCCTGCAGGATATGATGGATGTGGGAGCAGCCGCCAATGCGGCCGTTGAACTCGTTGACGATGACGCGGCCATCGGTCGTCACGATGCCGTCGATATTCACCAGGCCATCATAGCCGAGATCGCAGCACAGCCGCGCCAGCTCGGTCGCGTCGGCGATGAAGGATGCAAGTTGATAGGGCGGAATCGCGGACGGCATGATGAGGCCGCTCAGGATCGGCGCCTGACGAACCTCGCCGCAATTGAGGAAGGTGACGGCGTTGGAAGCAGCATCCACCTTGAACTCGGCGGTGACTACGGCCGAGGCCGGATAATAGACTTCCACGATCAGCGCCGCGCGCTCCATATAGGCGAGGCGCGTCCACACGATGCGCGACTGGTCGCGGATCTGCGACTCGTCGTTTGCCACCAGCACTTCCGATGCGCCCGGGGCGCCATCGGCCGCGGTCCGGCTGACGATGAGGTTGCCGAACCCGCCGCTATGCCGGTCCTGCTTGATGATGACTGCGCCGGTGACGTCGATCAGTGAGGCGATGCATTCCTCGAGCTGCCATTGGGTTGCGCACACCGCGCCCTCGGCGATCGAAACGCCGCGCCCGGCGGCAACGCTGCGGAAGACGCGCTTGTCGTTCAGCAACTCGGCGCCGCCTTGTTTCACGAACGGGCGCACGTCGCGCTCGCCGTCGAGGCCGAGCCGCTCGGCGAATTGCTGCGTGCTGCGCTCGTAGCAATAGGGATAGAGGCTCCAATTGTCGGGCTCGCCGATCAGGCGCGCCAGCCGTTCCGCAAGGCCGGTATGCAGCAGCTCATGCGCGCGGATCGGTCGGCAGTGTCCGCTGCCGCAATCCGGCGTGAGATACGTGACGGAGCCTGGCTCATAGCCCATGGTGCGCGCCATATAGACCTTGAGCTGCGGCGACAGATCGCGCGGCAGGATGACGATGTCGCCGGCCTCCGCGAACCACGCCATGCGTCCGGCGGTGATGGAGCTGGAGCGACAGAAATCCGGCGTGAGCGCGCGCTCATCCGCCATCATGCTTTCATTATCGATATTGGAAATGAGTATCCGTGGCATCGTCCCAACCCGCTTCTGCTCGCCCGGTTGACGCAACAGGAGGCCGCATTTTCATGCAGCCCTTGAGACCTATCGTCTTTCCCGGGACCCCCCCCTTGATGCACGGCAATTACAGCGCCAAGCGGGCGAAGGTGCCACTAAAATTTTATGCTTAGCCACGCCTGTCTCTTCAGGCATAGGTCGATGGGTATAGAATCTTCTAAGCTCAACTCGCCTTGCGGTCTTCGCGTGGCGATAAACCATAATGACGTCTGTAAACCTTGGCGAAATGCGACAGCGAGATGAAGCCGCAGGCGATCGCGACCTCGGCGACCGACATGTCTGTCTGCCGCAGCATGCGGCGGGCGCGCTCCAATCTTAACTGTACATAATATTGTGCCGGCGTGGCGCCGAGGTAACGCTTGCACAACCGCTCGAGCTGACGCTGGGAAACACCGGTGCGGCGGGTCAGCTCGCTCAACGCCACCGGCTCCTCGATCGCGGCCTCCATCAACGAGACCGCCTTCTGCACGACGGAGTTGGTGACGCCCATGCCCAGCAGCATGCGGCGCTGATCGTCGGCCGCGGCGCGGATGCCGCCATGCAGGAACTGCCCGGAGATCTGCCGCGCCAGCTCCTGCCCATGATGCGCGCCGATCAATTGCAGCATCATGTCGAGCGCGGCGGTCGCGCCGGCGCAGGTCAGGATGCTGCCATCCACCACGAACAGGTCGTTGCACAGCGCGATGTCGGGAAAGGCTTCGGCGAAGCTGTCGGCATAGTCCCAATGGACCGTGCAGCGCCGGTCGGTCAGCAACCCCGCGCGCGCCAGCACGAAGCTGCCGGTGCTGACGGCGGCGAGCGCGACGTTGCGGCGGGCGAGGCGCCGCAGCACCTCTTCCACTGTGCGAAAGCGTCGCTGCTCCGCATGGCTGGCGGCGCACACCACGACCAGGTCGAAATGACCCTGCTCCAGCGCGGCGACCGGCGCGGCAGCGACGGTGATGCCGCTGTTGGATTCCACCATGCCGCCTTCGGGGGCGAACAATTCCCAATCGTAGAAGTGCGAGTCGCTGAGGCGATTGGCGCCGCGCACCGGCTCGATCACCGAGGCGAAGGACATCAGCGCGAAACCGGGCACCAGGATGACCGCGACGCGGAACGGCGCCCTGGCATTGGTCCGCGGCTTCAGGAAATCTGGCAGCAGGCCCGGCAACGCGCCGCGCTCGGCCGCTTTCGGCGCGCCGCCCGGCTTCTGCGTCCTGGCCGGCGCCGCGATGTTCATGCTTGCAGGCTCCGCAAGGCCGCCAGGCCGACGATGCCGCCGTCATATTCGGCGATCGCATCCTCGACGCAGGTCCAGAGATATTCGGCCGAGGCGATATCCGCCAGCAGGTGAAAAGCGAGTGTGCTGCCGAGATCGGCGCGGATGATGATGGCGTTCATCTTCGCGGCCGAGGTCTGCGCGATGGTGCCGATCGGGCAATGGCGCGGGCGCAGATCGATGCCGCAGATCTTGGCGAACATCTCGGCCGATTTCTCTCCGCTCACCATGAACCAGGCGTGGCTGTCCTGGCGCGGTGTCGGATAGCCCTGCTGCGGCCGTGGTGCGGATGGCGCCCATTGCCAGGCATTGTTCAGCTTACCGATCAGCCGGCCGGTACCCTGCAACGAATCCAGCAGGAAGATTTCCGTCGGCGCCAAGCGCGCCGCCAACTCACCACCGGCCTGGACATGGGCCTTGTTGCTGTCCGTGCCGATTTGCACCCCCTGGCTCGTCAGCCATTCGACCGTGCCGCGGCCCTTGAAGCCGCCATGCGGCAGGACTGAAAGATCGGCCAGCGCCATACGCCGCGCTGTGAGGGCCTCGCTTTCGCGCCGCTCGGGATAGCGCATGGCGACGGCGCCGCCATTCACTTCGGCGAACTCGGCACCGGCAGCGGCCAGCTTGCGATAGATGAAGCTGCGGCGCTTCAGCGTGGCGGGATCGAGATTGGTCAGGCTCGCCATCGCTCACATCTCCTGCCGCTTGTTGTCCGGATCGTAGAACGGATACTTCGTCACCACGCCCGTGATGCGCCTGCCGCCATCGACCTTGATCTCGAACTGCTTGCCCGGTTCGCCATCGCTGGGATGGACATAGGCGAGGCCAACGACCTTGTTCAGCGACGGCGACCGCACGGCAGAGGTCACGCGGCCGACGATCTCCTCGCCCTGCAGCACCAGATGGCATTCCTCGGGGCAGGGATCGCCATCGTTGGCCAGAGTGAACCCGACCAGCTTGCGGGTCAGCGGTTTCTTGGCCTGGATCTCCGCCGAGCGGCCGCCGACGAAGAACGGCTTGGTCTTGGCCACGGCCCAGGCCATGTCCGCCTCCCATACGCTGGTCAGGCCATCGGTATCCTGGCTGACGATGATGTGGCCTTTTTCGAGGCGCAGGACGCGCTGCGCCTCGACGCCGAAGGGGCTGATGCCTTCCTGCCCGCCGGCCGCCATCAGAGCATCCCACAAGGCTTCGCCCTGGCTCGCCGGCACGTGGATCTCGTAGCCCAGCTCGCCGACGAAGCCGACCCGCATGATGCGCGCCGGAATGCCGGCGACCTCCGCCGTCGCCGCGCCCATATAGGGGAAGGCCTGGGCGGAAAGATCGACGCCCTCGCACACGCGCTTCAGCACCTCGCGTGATTTCGGCCCTGCGATGTTGACGCCGGCATAGGCAGCGGTGACGTTGGCGACGTCGACATCGAGCCGCCATTGCGCGTTCCACCACAGCATCTGGCGATAGACCGCATCGACGCCGCTGGTGGTCGCCGTCACATAGAAATGCTCGTCATGGAACCGCACCGCAACGCCGTCATCGGTGATGACGCCGGCATTGTCGGTCATCAGCACGTAGCGGCAGCGTCCGATCTGCTGCTTGGCATAGGCGAAGGTGTACATCCGGTTCAGGAGCTCCGCCGCATCCGGCCCGCGCACGTCGAGGCCGCCCAGCGTAGAAACATCGATCAGGCCGACATTGCTGCGCACCGCATTCACTTCGTCTCGGATCGCCTGGTCGCGCGCCGACTTCTGGCCGTAATAAGCGGGGCGCCACCAGACGCCGGCCGGCATCATCTGCGCGCCCAGCTCCAGATGGCGGTGATGCATGGCGGTGCGCCGCTCCGGCTCGAACACGCGGCCGGCCATGTGCGCGAATTTCTCCGGCGTATAAGGCGGGCGCTGGGTGGTGACGCTCATGCGGTTCAGGCTCTCGCCGGTCTCGCGCGCCACGATGCGCACCGCCGCGACCGCCGAGTGCTTGCCCTGGCTCGGCCCCATGCCGACGGTGGAATAGCGCTTCAGCAATTCGACGTTGTCGAAGCCGTCGGCGATGCCGTTGATCAGATCCTTGTATTTGAGGTCCTCGTCGAAATCGACGAAGTCCATACCCTTGTCGTGCGGAAAGATCGGCCAGGGATGCGTGACGCCATCGCAACCAAGATCGGCCGGCGCCGGCGGCTCCGCGCCGCTCGAGTAACCTGCATCGCGCGCTGCCAGCCAGCCGGCGCGTCTGCCATCCGCCAGGACCGCGTCCAGCGCATAGGCCTGGTTGACCGAGCCGGCCGCGAACACATGGGCCGGCACGCTGTCCGGCCGATACATGTGGCTGCTGGTGTCGTAGGCGAACTTGGTGCCGGCGTGATGGAGCAGATGGGCGGCCGGCGAATAGCCCACCGACATCAGGATCAGATCGCACGCGAGGTTGCGACCGCCATTGCCGAGCTTGCCGTCGCCGGCGACCGGCGCGGCGACGGCGCCGGTGATGCGGGTCTTGCCCGGCCCGGCGATTGCTTCCTGGATCGCATGGCCCGCGATGATTTCGACGCCGGCGCGGCGGACGGCCTGCGTCATCTCGGTGTTCGGCACGTCCGCGCGCAGATCGACCATGGCAGCGACCGGGATGCCGGCATCGAGCATTTCCAGCGCCGCCCCATAGGCATCGTCATTGGCGGCCAGGATCACGGCGCGACTGCCGGGCTTCACGCCATAAAGCCGGATCAGGCGCTGCGCTGCCGAGGCGAACATCACTCCCGGCAGGTCGTTGTTGCGGAACACCGACGGCTGCTCGATGGAGCCGGTCGCTACCACCACCGACTTGGCGCGCAGCTTGTAGAGCCGGTTGTCCTTGATCACCGGCAGCCAATTGTCGGCGAACAGGCCGGTGCAGACCGCATTGCTCAGCACGCGGATGTTGCGCCTGCCGTTGATCGCCGCCGCCAGCTCCGCGCGGGTCAGGGAGCCGTGCGTACCGTCGAAATTGAACCGCGCATACCACAGCGATCCGCCGGGCTCCGCGCCTTCATCCACCAGGATGACTTCCGCACCGCCTTCGGCCGCGCCCAACGCCGCCGCCATGCCGGCCGGCCCGCCGCCGATCACGGCGACATCGGCGAACAGATACTGCTTGTCGTAATACGAGTGATGGAAGTCGGCCTTCAGATCTGCCTTGCCGAGGCCGGCCATGCGCCGGATGATCGGCTCCCACGCCTTCCAGGATTTCTTCTGCTCGTGGAAGGTCCTGTAATAGAAGCCGACGGGCAGGAAACGCTCCACCAGCTCCGTGAAGCGGCCCTTGTCGTCTTCGAACGAGCCGACATAGTTCTGCCCTTCGACCGCGAGGCCCGGCTCGATGCGGCGCTTGTCGGCGAGGCAATTCGGCTCGTCGCCCACCTGCACCAACGTATTGGAATCCTGCCCCGCCATGGTAAGGACGCTGCGCGGCCGGTGATACTTGAAGGAGCGCGAGATCATGGTCTGGCCGTTGGCCAGCAGGGCGCTCGCGATCGTGTCACCGGCAAAGCCTTCGATCTCCTTGCCTTCGAAGGTGAAGGAGATTTTCTCGGTCCGATCGATCCAGGTCCCGAACGGAGCGGGGAGGCGGTTCATGCCGGCCATCACTTCTTCTCCGCTTTTGCTGCGAAGTTGACCCGGTCCTTGAACAGCTCGCCCGCCGGATAGGTTTTCAGGATCTCGTCCGTCACCGTGTTGCGCTCCGCGATGAACCAGAAGGAGGTTGGCACGTGGCACCACCATTCGCGCACCACGCCGGCCTCGTTGTTTTCCAGAAACAGCCAGTCGCCCCAGGCGTGGTCATCCAGCGATGCGGGGTCCGGCATCGGCTTAACCTCGCCGCCCCAGGCGAACTCGCTGATGTTGCGCGGGCCGTTGAGGGGGCAGTTCATGACTTTCATCGCTCTCTCCCTCTCAATGGCCGACCGAGGCCGCGCCCTTTTCGCCGACCTGTGCGTATTCGACGAAGCGGTCCAGATAGAACGGCTTGATGAGCTCGTGGGGCTCATCGTTGACGATGGTATGCGCCATGGTCAGGCCGCAGACCGGCGTTGCCTTGAAGCCCCAGGTGCCCCAGCCGCTGTCGATGTAGTAGTTCTTCACGGGTGTGAGGCCCATGACGGGCGAGAAATCCGGCGTCATATCGGCCATGCCGGCCCATTGGCGGAGGATCTTCACCTCGCCCAGCATCGGCAGCAGCTCCAGCATGTGGCCGAGCAGCCCTTCCTTGAAATCGAGGGTCGAGCGCGTGGAATAGAGGCCGTAGGGATCGGTCGATCCGCCCATCACCAGTTCGCCGCGCGAGGATTGCGAGACATAGACGTGCAGCGAGCCCGAGACGATGATCTGGTCCAGGAAGGGCTTCAGCGGCACCGACACGCAGGCCTGCAATGGAATGGTGCGGATCGGCAGTCGGAAGCCCGCCATCTTGGCGACCACCGAGGTCGAGCCCGCCACCGCCTGCATCACCTTGTTGGCATAGACCCGGCCGCGCGGCGTCTCGACGCCCTTCACCGTGCCGTTCTCGATGATGATGCTGGTGACGGGAGTCTGTTGGTGCACCTCCGCGCCCATCGCGGTCGCGCCGCGGGCATAGCCCCAGGCGACGGCGTCGTGGCGCGCGATCGATCCCGGCGGATGATAGAGCGCGCCCAGGATCGGATAGCGCACATGGTCCGACATGTTGAGGTGCGGGCAGAGCCGCGCAATCTCGTCCGGGAAGATCAGCTCTGAATCGACGCCGAGCTGCTTGTTCACTTCCGCGCGCCAGCGGCTGGTGCGCACGGCGGCGTCGGTATGCGCCAGAGTGAAGTGCCCGCGCTCGGAATAGAGGATGTTGAAATCGAAATCCTGCGACAGGTCGCGATAGAGCTTCAGCGATTGCTCATAGAACCGCACGCCTTCGGGCGTCAGGTAGTTGGAGCGGATGATCGCGGTGTTGCGCGCCGTGTTGCCGCCGGCGAGATAGCCCTTTTCCAGGATGCAGACGTCGGTGATGCCATGGTTGCGCGCCAGGTAATAGGCGCAGGCGAGGGCGTGTCCGCCACCGCCGATGATCACCACGTCATAGCTGGATTTCAGGTCCTTCTGCTTCGGGATGAATCGCTGCGGCCGGTATTTCCTGCGGAAGCCGTAGGGCAGGAGCTTGTAAGGGAACAACGCTGGAAGCATGAACCATCACCTGGCGGAGCCGTTTTGGAGCGGCCTCAAAGCTAGCCAAGACGCGGTCCGGTCGTGGCTCACTTTCGACATGGAGTATCGCAAAATCGACGTTCCGGCTAGGTGATGTCGAATTTGGACCAGTTGGTGCAGAACCGCTGAGGTGAAAGCATGCTGACATTAGGTGTCAGCAAGTCTCAAAAGGCCGCTGGCTTCGAGCAGCCTCCTGCGCAATTCTGTCAGCATGTCCAAGTCGGAACGATTGCTGGCCCTGCTGCAGGCCCTGCGCGCCTATCGCCGGCCGGTCAGCGCGGAGCGGCTGGCCGACGAGCTCAGCGTTTCGATCCGCACCATCTATCGCGACGTCGTGTCCCTGAACGCCCAGGGCGCGACCATCGAGGGCGAGGCCGGCATCGGTTATGTGCTGCGCCCCGGTTTCCTGTTGCCGCCGCTGATGTTCGACGATGAGGAGATCGAGGCGCTGGTCCTCGGCTCCCGCTGGGTCATGCAGCGCGGCGACAAACCGCTGGCGAGCGCGGCGCGCAACGCCTTGACCAAGATTGCCGCCGTGCTGCCGGAAGATCTCAAGGAGCGCGTGGAACTGGCGGGCGTGGTGGTGGGCGCGCGCAAGGAGGATATCCCGGAGCCGATCGATCTGACGCCCATCCGCCAGTCGATCCGCGAGGAACGCAAGGTGAAGATCGCCTACAGCGACGAGAAGGGCCAGAAGTCGGAGCGGGTGATCTGGCCGATCGCGCTCGCCTTCTTCGACCGCGCGCGGGTGGTGGCAGCCTGGTGCGAGATGCGCCAGGATTTCCGCCATTTCCGCGCCGACCGAATCGAACGGGCCAAGCCCCTGAAGCAGCGCTACCCCAAGCGCCGGCGCGTCCTGCTCAAGGATTGGCGGATCACCCAGGGAATCCCCGAACAATTCTAGCCTGGCTATAGTCGCCGGATTATTGGATTCGAAGCGCTATCATGGCGACGCCTTCGCCGAGGGACCTTATCCGGTGGAGTGAACCGCAGCGAGGATCCATGACGACATCCGATTGCCCCATGTGCCGCGGCACAGCGGCGGACGAAGAGCTTGAACGCATCCAGGTCTGGGACGATGCGCTGTGGCGTCTGACCGTGAGCCTGGCAACCGAAGTGCTGGGCTTCGCTTATCTCGAGCCGAAACGCCATATCGCCTTCGTCACCGATCTCGACGGGCCGGAGGCGGAGACATTCGGCGCGGTCCTGGCGCGCTGCACCCGCGTGCTGAAGGAAGCGACCGGCGCCCCGATCGTCTATGTCTACATCTTCGGCGATGGCGTGGCACATCTCCACATCCACCTGGCGCCGCACCGGGCCGGCGATGCACTGAACGACCAGATGATCCGTGGCGAGATCGTGGAGGAAAAGCTGCCGAGCGGCATGACGCGTGTGGTCAGCCGCCAGTTCCCGGCGCTACCGCGCGAGCACGCGCTCGATGTTGCGGAACGAATTCGGGGTCGCATGACAAAAGGGTAGATGGCCCGTGGCAAACTTTGTCACCGATGCTCCTTGGTGACACTGCGACAGCCTTAGGGGGAGGGACCTGCTGCCGCTTGATCGCTTGTGAGCGCGTCTGCCACGGGCCGGCGGCGGAATATGCTGGCCACTCCCGCCGCCATTCGAACGCTGGCTAGATAGTGCGGTCAGGGCCCGAACGCCCCGCCCCGCCAGCCGAAGAACAGGCTGACGATGAACAGCACCAGGAAGATGAAGAACAACACCTGCGCGATGCTGGACGCGGTCGCCGCGATGCCGCCGAAACCGAAAATACCGGCGACGATAGCGACGATCAGGAAGATCAACGCCCAATACAACATGATGGACCTCCGTCCCGCTTCCCGCACTCCATCTGCCCCGACGGAGCGATCCAGTGCGGCTTGCTAGATGAACGGATGCCGCTGCCGGAGAGTTCCCTATTCAGCCTGTTTTGAGGTGCGGCCTCTGGATTGGCCGCGGGCCGGTGGCGCCAATTCCACCTTTCCCTGCTGGTAGCGCAATGGAATGGCCGCCTCCGCCGTCAGCACGCGGAAGGTCAGGCTCTCCTGCAGATAGAGCCGGACAATATCTGCGGTGTGGCTGAGATAGCCGATGGAAAGGTCTTCGCCCACCGTGAGCTCGAAATCGCCGCCCCGCATGGACACGACGATCGCGCCGTCGATTCCCGGCGTCCAGACGACCGGTCCATTCAGCAGCCGCTTCACATGATCATAGACACGATAGCCGCCGCCCGCGGTGGTCTCGGTCAAGCCGACATAGCAGCGTGGCCCGAGCGCGATCCCGTACGGACCCGCGACGCCCAGATTGCGCAGCTTGCCCAGCGCTTCGGCCACCGCTTCAGGGTAGCGCACGTAATCGTCGGTCAAGCGCAAGGCGCTTTCCTGCGCCGCATCGAGAATGCCGGTGATGTGGCCGGCCTCGAAGCCGTTGAAGACTGCCTGGTTCTCCGCGATTGCGATGGCTCGGGCCGCTTCCGTCACCGGCCGCAAATCGGGATCGCGCCCGCCCCGGGCGATGATATCCAGTTCCTTGCGGGAAAGCTCGAACGGCGCGCGCAGCTCGATCAGCGTCTGGACGCGCCGCCGGCGCGTCTCGACACCCGGGCGCAGTTCTTTGTCGGTCTTGTCGACCCGGCCCAGATTGATGCTGGAGGTTTGCCAGCCATGTGGACCGGAGAAATCCACCAGCCGCCGCGCGGCTAGATTCCTTTTCAGCGTCTGCTTGGCTTCCTCGTCGATCGCTTTCCACTCGCTTTCCGTGAGGGGAGCAAGGCCGCGCAGGAGATGATTCATGGCGCTACCTCATCCGCGCGAAGATCGCCGATTCCCAGGCTTCCGTCGCCCGAATCCGCCGGTTCGGCGGTGCCCTCCGCTTCGGCCTCAGCCTCGATGATGCCGCCCTGCTTGAACAGGTAGGTGCGAAGCTGCTCGTCCAGCACCGGGTCCTTCCGGCGCAGCCATTCCAGCACCATGGCCGCATGCTCTTTCTCCTCGTCACGATTATGACGCAGGATCTCCTTCAAGACGTCATCGGTGGCCGCGTCGATGCGTTGATCATACCAATCGATCGCTTCCAGCTCTTCCATCAGGGAGACGGTCGCGCGATGGCGGTCAATTGTCGCGGGGGATAGCTTTTCGGCAGGTTCGTGCAAAGATTCGCTGGACATTGGGATTCCCTCTGGCGACGGCGCACACCTTCCCGCGGCGTTCGCCCGGGTTGCAACGACTAAACGCCTGGCATTCGTCCAGGTTCCGACCGGGGTCCAGATTGGAACGGCTTTTGATGCGACTTGTTTACTTTTGAGCGCCGAGCGCAGGACCGCCCGGTTTCTCAAACCCATTCTTCCAACTCGAATTAGCGGTGACACGCCATGGCCTTTACGCTTCCAAAACTGCCCTACGATTATGACGCCCTCAGTCCGCACATGTCGGCGGACACGCTCAAATTCCATCACGACAAGCATCACAAGGCCTATGTGGACAAGCTCAATAAGGCGGTCGAAGGAACGCCCTATGCCGAGCTGTCACTGGCCGAGATCATCCAGAAGAGCTGGCGGAAGGATCCCGAGGTCTTCAACAATGCCGGCCAGCACTGGAACCATTCCTTCTTCTGGCAATGCCTCAGCGCCGACGGCGGCGAACCGACCGGCGATTTGAAGCGACAGATCGAAAAGGATTTCGGCAGCCTCGCTTCGTTCCAGAAGGAATTCTCCGGAGCGGGCGCGAAGCAGTTCGGCAGTGGTTGGGCCTGGCTGGTCCTCGACGGCAATAAACTGAAGGTCGTCACCACCGCGAATGCGGAGCTGCCGATGCTGCAGGGACAGCAGGCATTGCTGACCTGCGATGTGTGGGAGCACGCCTACTATCTCGACTATCAGAACGAGCGGCCGAAATTCATCGACACGTTCCTGAACAAGCTGGTGAACTGGAATTTCGCCGTCGATCGTTTCGAATTGCGCGGCGAAGGCGATGCCTTGTCGGCGCGCGACTATCAGTCGGCGCAGCATGCATTTGCAAAGTCTGGCGCGGCCGAAGGTGGCGCGCGCCGTGCGGCGCAGGCATTGGATAGCGATGAGGGAGCCGAGCTTGAAGAAGCGCGCCGGCGCTCTGGCAAGCGCGCGGATCGCGGGTGAACGCGCGATGAATGCGGTGGCCACAATCTCGCCACAATGCATCCGATTCGCGGCATGGAGAGCGCATTCACAGCGAGTTGATTCGGCGCCGTGAATTCGCGATGAAACGCCTAATTTCAATGACGTAGGAACTTCGGGACGGAGCGGATTCACGAACTCGTGCCTTCCCATCGCGCACGCCGGAACCAAGATTGGGCCGGCGTGTTCTTAGGGCACGCGACAGAGAGCAACTGCGATGAGGAGAGTCCCGGATGCGCGCGATGAAATTCATGACAATGGCGTCCGTGCTTGCGATTGGTGTCGGCCTGTCAGCCTGTGGTCACACGCAGGGCGATCGCGCCTTGACCGGCGCGGGCCTGGGTGCCGGCGCCGGCGCTCTGGGTGGCGCGGCATTGGGTCATCCGGTTGCCGGCGCCCTTGTAGGCGGCGCGGCCGGTGCGGCCACGGGTGCCTTGACCGGCTCCGACGATATCAATTTCGGCAAGCCGATTTGGAAGTGGGACTAATCACTCTTCCGATCGTTCCTTGCTGATGCAGCGGCTGCCCGTTTCCCCTCGACGGGCAGCCGTTTTCTTTTCACTGGCCGTAGAGATAATCCGGCAGCCACAAGGTTATGCCGGGCCAGATATACATGATGATCATGCACAGGATGACGATCAGCATGTAGGGCATCATGCCCGCGAAGATCTGGTTGAGGGTGACATGCGGCGGCGACACCCCTTTGAGATAAAAGGCTGACATCGCGACCGGCGGCGACAGGAACGCGGCCTGGAGATTCACGAACACCAGCACGCCCCACAGGATGGGGTCGATGTCGAAGTGCGCCAGCATGGGCAGGAAGATCGGCACGAAGATGATGATGATCTCCGTCCATTCGAGCGGCCAGCCCAGGATGAAGATGATCGCCTGCGACAGGAGCATGAACTGCAGCGGCGTAAGATTAAGCGCGAGAACCCAGCTCTCAAGCAGCGCCTGGCCGCCGAGGATCGCGAAGACGCCGGAGAACAGCGCAGAGCCGACGAACAGCCAGCACACCATGGCGGTCGTCTTGGCTGTCAGGAATACCGCCTCCTTGGTTCGCTTCCAGTTCAGCGTCCGCGCCTGGAATGCCAGCAGGAAGGCGCCAGCGGCGCCGACCGCTGCCGATTCGGTCGCAGTCGTGATGCCGAACAGGATGACGGCCAGTACCACGACGGTGAGTATTCCGAGCGGCATCACGGACGCACTCAACAGCTTCACCAGTTGCAGCCGCTCGGCGCTCATGTTGCGGTAGTAGCGGACGAGCACAATCGCGGCCAGCGCAAGAAGGATGGCGAAGACAACGTAGAAGCTGGTCGCAGGCCCCGCAGCGACCTCGGGCGTGCCGAGCTGTTCGGTGGCGGCACCGAGTTGTTCGACCGCCGGGGCGCCGAGTTGCTCGAGTCCCTCCGTAGCGGCTTCCTCACCCGCCTGCGGGTGGATGACGACATACCACCAGGTCAAGAGGAATACGAACGCCGTCAGCGCAAGGGGGATCAGCGTGGCGCCGAAGTTCTTGACCAGGTTCCAGTAGGTGAGGCGACCCTTCTCCGTCGTGATCGCCAGTGCACGGGATGGCGAGAAAAGCGCTGAAAGCGACCCTACCAGCATGTTCCGCGAGTAGGCGGCCTGAAAGTTGCGCATCCAATCAGGAACGGGGATCTTGGTCAGGTGCTCCGGCAAGCTGGGGGCGATCTTCGGTCTCAACACCGCCCAGCCGAGGATGTAGAGCAGGTACAGCAGGGCCAGGAAGAAGCCGGGGAACATCGCCGCCGCATAGAGCTTCACGACCGACTGGCCCGCGACCGCCGCGTAGACGATGATCATGACCGACGGCGGAATCAGGATCCCGAGCGTTCCGCCTGCGGTGATGACCCCGGATGCGAGCTTCACATCGTATCCCGCCCGCAACATGGGATTGAACGCGATCACGCCCATCAGCACGACGACGGCGCCGACCAGTCCGCTGGCGATCCCCCAGAAAGTGCACACGATGAGGGTCGCTACCGCGAGCGACGCCGGCACGCGTCGGAACGCAAGCTGGATGCTGTAGAACATCTTGTCGACCAGCGCGCCGCGCTCCATGACATATCCCATGAGCACGAACAGCGGGATTGAGACCAGGACATCGTTGGTCATCGCGCCATAGGTCCGGTCGACCATCAGGTTGAAGACGCGATTGTCGAGCCACGGTTCGGAAGGATCATAGAACGCATAGAAGCCGAAGAACATGCCGAGGCCCATCAAGGTGAAGGCCGTCGGGAAGCCCATGACGATGACAACCACGATGAGGGCGAGCATCAGGAGTCCGAGGGCTGGATCGCTCACGTCTGCAGGTCTCCCCCCATGCCGCGCTGGCGCGCTTCCTCGTCGATCTTCTGGGCACGCTCGATCGCGGCCTCGCGCGTCGCTTCGTCGACATGCTCGCTCTGCGCAAGCTGCTCCTCCACGACGTCGATCTCGCTGACGTCCTTCCGCCTGGCGGGCCATTCGCCCGTCTTGAGGCAGAGGATGCAGCGCATGATCTCGGCTAGGCCCTGGAGCATCACCAGCACCCCGGCCACCGGGATCACGGTCTTGAAGTAGTAGATCGGCGGCCCCTCCGCCGTTATGTTCGAATGCTCGTTGATCCGCCACGACAGCGCGGCATAGTCATAGCCCGCGTAGAACAGGGCGGTTATCCCCGGCAGAAAGAAGACGATATACAGCGCCAGATCGAGCGCTGCCTGGGTCCGCGGCCGCATCGAGCTGTAGAGAAAATCGCCGCGCACATGAGCGTTCTGGGCCAGCGCGTACGCGCCGGCGAGCATGAACAGCGAGCCGTAGAGCATGTTGCTGGCATCGAATATCCATGCCGTCGGCTTGTTCAGGATGTAGCGCTTGAACACCTCGCCGCAGACCAGCAGCATCAATCCGACAATCATCCACGCCGACAGCTTGCCGGTCCAGGCGCTGATAGCGTCGACGGCACGCAGGAAACGCAGACTGTTCATGTAAGCCACCCCCCGCACGGCCAGTATGCCTGCTGGAACGGCTTGGCACCATGCGATCATCGCTGATGCCAAGCCGGCCCCAACTGCGCCTCAGATCTTCTTCGCCGCGCCCTCCGCTCCGAAATAGTGATCGAAGGCCATGCGGCGGTTGGCGAGCGTGTCCTGTTCCCATTGGGTCGTGCGCTGGGCGAAGGCGATCTGCGACTGGATCACCTCCTTGAACAGCGGATTCTCCGCGGACTTCTTCTTCGCAACCTCGTCGTAGATTTCCAGCTGCTTCTTCAGGATGGCGTCCGGCGTCTTGTAGAACTTGACCTTGTCCTCGGTCTGCAGCGCCACATAGTCCTTCGAGTAGCGATCGATCGCCTTCCAGGCCATATCCTGCGATGCAGCCTCGACTCCGTTGGCGATGATGGCCTTAATCTGATCGGGAAGACCATCATACTTTGCTTTGTTGAACAGAATCTCGAACTGCTCGGCGTTCTGGTGAAAGCTCTGCAGCATGCAGACCTTGGAGACGTCCGGGAAGCCGAGGACGCGATCGGACGAGGCGTTGTTGAACTCGGCCGCGTCGAGCAGACCGCGATCCAACGCCGCGACGATTTCGCCGCCCGGCAGCGCGTTGACTGCTGCGCCAAGGCCGGTGAAAACATCAATGGAGATGCCGACCGTGCGGAACTTCAAGCCTTCGAAATCCTCGACCTTGGTCATCGGCTTCTTGAACCAGCCGAGTGGTTGCGTCGGCATCGGTCCATAGGGAAATGAAACGACGTTCGCGCCGATCGAGTCATAGACCTTCTGCAGAAGCTCCTTGCCGCCGCCATACTTGTGCCAGGCGAGCAGCATGTTGGCATCCATCGCGAAGCCCGGGCCGGATCCCCACAGCGCGAGCGCATTCTGCTTCCCGTAGTGGTAGGCGAGCACGCCATGGCCGCCGTCGAGGGTTCCCTGGGATACTGCATCAAGCAGACCGAATGCCGGCACCACGGCGCCAGCGGCGAGCACCTCGATCTTGAGGTCTCCGCCCGTCATATCGTTGATCTTCTTGGCGAAGTCCTGGGCGTACTCGTGGAAGATGTCCTTGGAAGGCCAAGTACTCTGCCAGCGAAGACTGATTGGCCCTTGCGCCTTGACCACGCTCGGCGCCGCGACCACGGCCGCGGTCGCCAGGACCGCGTTGCTCAGGAACTTGCGGCGCGAGGTCTTACCCGATGTCCGGGTCTTTGCTTTGGTCATTGGGTTCCTCCCGAAAATGCGGGCTTCTGTGGCCCGTACCCAAATACTACCTTCAATAATCGTCTTGGAAAATGGTCAGAAAGCACAAAGCGGCCGCTTGGACCAATGGCTGTATTGGTCGGCGCACTCTGCGCCGCGGCGGCGGCGGCGGCCGCAAACAGAAAGGGCCGTCTGCCGCGTTTCCTAGCCGCCGAGGAACTCGCCGACCGGATTGAGCGGCTCGATCTTGTCGCAGGCGATCTTGATCACGACCAGCAGCGGTACGGCCAGCAGCAGCCCGACGATGCCCCACAGCCAGCCCCAGACCAGGAGCGCGGCCACCACCGCCACCGGATTGAGGGTGAGGCGCCGCGCCAGGATCATCGGCGTCACCACGTTGCCCTCCAGCGCCGCCAGCACAATGAAAATGCCCGGCGGGATCAGCGCCTTGCCAAGCTCATCAAAGCTGAGCAAGGCTACCACCGCGATGACGACCGTGGACACCGTGTGGCCGATGAATGGAATGTAGTTGAGAAACGCCACCATGGCGCCCCACAGGAGCGCATTGGGCATGCCGGTTGCAAACATCGCCCCTGCCACGATCGCACCGAAACCCACATTGATGATGCTGACCGTCATCAGGTAATGCGACATGTCGCTCTGCAGCTGGTGCGCGATCTCCACCGCCTGCTTCTTGGTGCGGAAGTCGGGCAGGGCCGCGACCAGCCTGCGCAGGAACTTGTCGCCCATCGCCAGCATGAAATAGAGCAGCACCAGGGTGGTCAGAGCGCCGATCGCAAACCGCGAGGTCTCGTTGAACAGCATTTCCCGCAATGTGATCTGCTGCGTCACAACCACCTGCGTAGCCTCTTCGGGCGTACCGCCGCCGCCGAGATTGGTGAGTGCCTCTTCAGCCTTCTTGAGTTGCCCCGCCGGCACCCGCACAAAATCGAGCCGATCGCTCAACTGATCGATGACGAACGGGAGCCGACGCAGCCAGCCGGCCGCCGGTTCCGCCAGGGTGGAGACGCCGACGCCCATGACGAACAGAAAAAGGAACACCACCAGGGCCGCGCCGACCGGTTCCGGGATGCGCGCACGCGCCAAGCCAAGCACTACCGGCGTCAAGACGAGGTTGAACATGCAGGCCAGGACCAGCGGCATAACGACCGTGCGCGCCAGGTAAAACGTGTAGAGCAACAGCAGGCCGGCAATGATCCCCAGGAAGACAGTTTGCACGTTGATGGTGCGGCCGATCTGCTCCGCAGCCTCAGCCACTGGGCTTTCCACCTCGCCTTGCGGCGGGATGGGGGCATTCCGAATCTTTGCCTCCTTGTCGGCCTTGCCGCTGAGGGTTGCGTTCGCCATGGAGGCTTGTGCCTGTCAGGATGGGGCGGATTCGCCGGTCGATCGATCAACGCCAGGCGGTAGCCTTAGTTCCCCGCTTTCCGCGGGCTTGATTCACCGAGAAGCCCGGACGGATAGTGCCGGCCGGCATTTCACGGAGAAGCCTCGCAGTGGCCAAGCACTTGCTGATTGTCGCCCATGTGCCGTCGCCGAACACGCTGCGCCTGCGCGACGCGGCACTGGCGGGTGCGACCCGGCCGGAGATCGCGGATGTCGAAGTGCGCGCGCTGACGCCGTTCGAGGCTTCCGCCGATTCCGTGCTCTGGTCGGACGCGATCATTCTCGGCACCACCGAGAATCTCGGTTACATGAGCGGCGCGCTCAAGGATTTCTTCGATCGCACCTACTATCCGTGCCTGGATCGGACCGAGGGCAAGCCCTACGCGCTCTATATCCGCGGCCGCCACGACGGCACAGGTACCCGGCGGGGCGTGGAGACGATCGTGACCGGCCTGCGCTGGCGGGCGGTGCAGGCGCCGCTGATCCTGCGCGGCGACTGGCAGGAGAGTTTCGTCGCGCAATGCGAAGAGCTCGGCACGCTGATGGCGGCCAGCCTGGAAGCCGGCATCATCTAGTCCCCGCCGCACGTCATTTCGCAGTTGCGAAATTAAATTTCTCGAATTGACTCCATTACGCAACGCCATTAGCGTTTCGATGGAAACTGGTATGACAGGTATACCAGCCTATGACCGTCATTCGCCGCCGCAAGCTCTACGAAGATATCGCCCAGCACCTGGAGCAGCGCATCCGGGATCAGGATGTGGCGCCCGGCGACCAGTTGCCCTCGGAACGCGATCTGATGCGCGAGTTCGGCGTCGGGCGTCCGGCGGTGCGCGAGGCGTTGTTCCATCTGCAGAGGATGGGGCTGGTCGAATTGCGCTCCGGCGGCCGGGCGCGCGCCATCAGGCCGACACCGAAGATCGTCGTCGAGTCATTGGCGGGCAGCGCGCGCTATATGCTCGCCGAGCCGGACGGCGTTCGGCACTTCCAGGAGGCGCGGTCGTTTTTCGAGATGGGCCTCGCACGCTACGCGGCGGAGCATGCGACCGAGGAGGATCTGCGCGACCTGCGCGACGCGCTGGAGGCCAACCGGCAATCCCTCGGCGATCTTGCCAAGTTCGAGCGGACGGATGTCGAGTTCCACCACATCCTTGCCGTCATCCCGCGCAACCCGATTTTCGAAGCGATCCATGCCGCCATCGCCGAATGGCTGGTGGAGCAGCGCCACGTCACGCTGACTTATCCCGGCGCCAACGAGGTCGCCTACAATTTCCACGCCGAGATCTACGAAGCGATCGCCGCGCACGATCCCGATCGGGCGGAGCGCGTGATCCGCGCGCACCTCGACCAGGTCGCGGCGCTTTATTGGCGGGTGAAGGGAGTCAGCGAGTGAGCGACTTCGTCATCATGGTCGATTTCCGCTTGAAACCGGGCGCCAGGGCGGCCTTCCGCCGCCTGATCGACGAGAATGCGCGGGCTTCCTGCCGCGACGAGCCCGGCTGTCGGCGTTTCGACGTGCTGGAATCGCCGGCCGAGGCCGACCGCATCGTGCTTTACGAGATCTATGATGACCGCGCGGCCTTTGGCGCGCACATCAAGACCAGCCATTTCGCGCTTTTCAACGAAGCGAGCGCGGCGCTGGTTGCGGATAAGACGGTGATCGAGCTGGATCTGGTTTGCGAAGGGTCGGCGGACTGAAGATCGCCGGCCTTCGACAAGAAAACACGGGGAGGACATGATGGCGGCAGCGGGCTTGAAGGCGATGGCGCGTACCAAAACGGTGAAGCTGGGGCACTTCATCGTCGAATTCGCGACGCCCGGCATCGGCCATATTATGAAAAACGCCGGCTGCGAGTTCGTGCTGTTCGACCTCGAGCATTCCGGCTTCGGCTACGAGACGGTGAAAAGCGCCATCCGCTATTTCGAGGCGGCCGGCATCGCGCCGATCGTGCGCGTGCCGTCGAAGGAATATCACCACATCGCGCGCGCCTGCGACATGGGCGCGGAAGGCATCATGCTGCCGATGGTAGGCAACGCCAGGGAAGCGCGCGCCATCCTGGATTGCATGAAATACCATCCGGAGGGCAAGCGCGGCGTCGCGCTCGGCGTCGCGCACGACGCCTATACCGGCGGCGCGGTGCCGAAAAAGCTCGCCACCGCCAATGAGCGCACGACCTTGTTCTGCCAGATCGAGACCGCAGAAGGCGTCAAGAACGCCGATGCCATCGCGGCGATCGACGGCGTCGATTGCCTGTGGGTCGGGCATTTCGACCTGTCGGTCTCGCTCGGCATCCCGGGCGAATTCACCAATCCGAAATTCACCAAGGCGATCGATGCCGTGGTCGCCGCCTGCCGCAAGCACAAGAAAGCGCTGGGCAGGCTGGTGCCGAACGTGGAGACCGGCATCGATTTCTACAAATGGGGCTTCGATTTCATCTGCTATTCCGGAGACGTGTGGGTGCTGCAGAATGCGCTGACCGAGGCCGTCACGCAGCTCCGGGCCGGCTGCAAAAAACGGTGAGTGCCATGGCCGACAAATTCCGCGTCGCATTGTCGGGGGATTTCAAGAAGGCGGACGGTTCGCCGACCTTCCCGGATTTCGATGTCGAGCCGCTCAGGAACGCGCCGGGCGTGGAGGTCACCTATATCGATGCCTCCAATCCGGTCCGCGCGGATCAGATCGCCGACTTCGACGCCTTGATCCTGTTGCAGCCGCGGTTCGCGCGCGAAAGTATTCATCCGAGCGGCCGCCTTTCGGTGGTGGCGCGTTTCGGTGTCGGCTACGACAATGTCGATGTCCCGGCGTGCACGGATGCGGGCATTCCGCTCGTCATCACGCCGGATGGCGTGCGCCGCCCGGTTGCCGTCTCGATCATCACCCTCATGCTGGCCCTGACCGGCAAGCTGCTCATCAAGGACAAGCTGACGCGCGGCGGGCCGGAAACCTTCAACAAGCGCGTCGAGCACATGGGCGTCGGGCTGGTCGGGCGCACCTTGGGTTCGATCGGCATCGGCAATATCGGTGCGGAATTGTTCCGCATGGCGAAGCCCTTCGACATGAAGTTCATCGCCCATGATCCGTTCGCCGACAAGGCGGTCGCGGCGGAGCTGGGGATCGAGCTGGTAAGCATGGAAGAGGTCTTCCGCCGCGCCGACGTGCTGTGTGTCAATTGCCCGCTGTCGGCCGAGACGAAACACCTGGTGAATGCGGAACGCCTCGGCCTGATGAAGCCGACTGCTTTCCTCATCAACACCGCGCGCGGGCCGATCGTCGACCAGAAGGCGCTGACCAAGGTGCTCACGGAACGGCGCATCGCCGGCGCCGGCCTGGATGTGCTGGAATCCGAGCCGCCGGAACCGAATGATCCGATCCTGAAGCTCGATAATGTGATCCTGGCGCCGCACGCTTTGTGCTGGACTGACCAGTGCTTCGCCGGCAACGGCGCGGCCGACGTCAAGGCGGTGCTGGACATCCAGCACGGCCGTATGCCGCGCGGCGTCGTCAACAGGGCGGTGCTGGATACGCCGCGCTTCAAGGCGCGACTGGAGGCCTATCGAAACCGCTTCGGAGGTTAAGCAACCGTCGCGGTCAAAAAAGAAATCCCAAGCCGGTCGCTGGCGGCTGGCAAGGGTATAACAAGGCGAATGCCGCCGCGCCTTCGCCATAAACGGGAGAGAGACCATGAGGCTGATCAACACAGTAGCATGGGTGGGCGCCGTCGCCGGATTGGCGATGTCGTGGGCGTCTGCCGCAACGGCCGAAAGCGCGGCGGAAATCGCCGTGAAAGAGGCGCAGAAATACAAGGGTCAGACCATCACGATCGTCTGGGAAGCGGGCCTGCAGGCGCTGGATCCGCTCAACTTCTCCGGACCCAAGTGGGAAGAGCTGACCGGCATCAAGGTAAAGGTGATCGAAGTCGCCACCGAGGAGATGTTCACCAAGATCATGCAGGACTACCGGGCCGGCGCCGGGGCTTATGACGCGCTCAACGTGATCCCGGCATGGATGCCGGACCTTGCTGCGGCTGGCGCGCTGGAGCCGCTCGATTCCTATGTCGACAAATACGGCTATCGCGACGAGTTGCAGAAGATCGCGCCGACCTATCGCGACAATCAGATGAAGGTCGGAGACAAGATCTTCGGCTTCCCCGACGATGGCGATGTGTTCGTGATGTACTACCGCAAGGACATCTTCGGCGATCCGAAGCTGCAGGCGGAATTCAAGGCCAAGGCCGGCCGCGACCTGACCGTGCCGAAGACCTGGAAGGAGTTTGACGAGGTCGGCCAGTTCCTGACCGACAAGCTGGCACCACAGACCTACGGCGCTGCGTTCTTCCGCCAGCCGCCCTACACCATGTTCATGTTCGAAGAGCGCTTCCGCAACGAAGGCGGCAAGTTCTTCGACGCCGACAGCATGAAGGCGACCATCAACAGTGACGTCGGTGTGAACGTTCTCACCGACATGCGCAACGAGAACAAGTTCATGCCGCCGGGAGTCGAGCAGTTCGGCTTCGTCGAGAACCTGGCTGCCTTCCTCCAGGGCACCTCGGCGATGACGATTTCTTGGCCGCCCTACGGCCGCTGGGCCGCAGGGTACGGCACCGACCAGGAAGTCCTGAGCTGGGTCCCGAAATCGACCATCGCGGGCAAGGTCGGCTATGCCCTGCCGCCGGGCGGTCATCCGGAGCTGGCTGCCGGCTTCGCCTTGTCCGTCGCGTCGACCAGCAAGAACAAGGATGCCGCCTATCTGTTCATCCAGTGGCTGAACAGCGAGGACATCAGCATGCAGCGCGTTCAGCTGCCCTACGCCCTGCGCGATCCGTTCCGGGATTCGCATTTCACCAGCGCGGAATACCAGGCGAAATGGCCGGATGCGAAGGAGTATTTGGCGGCGCTGGGTGAGGGGGCCAAGACCGGCCTGCTCGACCTGTCCCTGCTGCAGACCGACAAGTATGAGGAGGTGCTCCGTCAGGCCATCAGCAAGCTGTGGGCCGGCGACGACCCGAAGGCCATCCTCGACACCGCGGCCGGCGAGTGGGACGCGATCACCGAAAAGATCGGAGTCGACAAGCAGAAGGCCGTGTATCAGGGTTGGGCAGCTAAGTCCGGTGCCTATCCGCAATAGGCCAAGGACCATCGCCTAACATCTCGCGCACCCGCCCCGCCCCGGTCGCATCCGGAGCGGGGCGGCCGCAGCGATGACGGCGAGCGACAGGGGTACGGCTTCAGGCATGAGCGAAAGCACGGCGTCAGCGATGGTTGGTGCGAGCGGCGTTGCCACGCCCGCCGGCGTCGCGCCCGATCGCTTCTTCAAATACTGGCTGATCGTGCCGGCCATCTTCCTGCTGTTGTTGGTCGGGCTGTTCCCGCTGATCTACTCTCTGGTGGTCAGCTTCCAGAGCCTGACCATGCTGGAGATGGATTACTCCTTCGCCGGGTTCACGAACTACATCGCGTTGTTCAAGGACGCACGGCTGTGGGAGTCGTTGCTCCACACCGTCATCATCACCGCGATCGCATTGCCCATCGAGTTGGTGGTCGGCCTGCTGATGGCGCAGCTGTTCCTGGAGCGCCTGCCTGGACGGCAGATCTTCGTGTCCTTGCTGGTATTGCCGACCATCATCTCACCGATCGTCGCCGGCGCCACCTGGCGGCTGCTGTTCGACAACCGCTACGGCCCGATCAACCAGATCGTCGGCTGGTTCGCGGGCGAACCGATGCCTTTGCTGTGGACCATCAGTCCTTACCTGGTCTATCCGGCGATCCTGCTGTGCGAGATCTGGCAATGGACGCCGTTCATGTTCCTGATCCTGCTGGCGGCCCTGTCCAACGTGGACAAGTCGCTGACCGAAGCGGCGGAGATCGACGGCGCCGGCTACTGGCGGACCTTTTTCAAGATCGTGCTGCCCTCGATCTGGCCGGTGATGGCGATCGCCATCCTGATCCGGGGTCTCGACCTCGCGCGCATCTTCGACATCATCTATGCCCTGACCGCGGGTGGTCCCGGCACCATGACCGAAACGGCGTCGATCTACGCTTACGTCCAGGGCTTCCAGCAGTTCGAGACCAGCTATACCGCCGCTATGGCGTTCCTGATCATCGCGCTGCTGACCGCGCTGGTGACCTGGGCGATCCGCCGCATGGGGCTGGCGAAATGAGCGCGCAGATGCCCCTTATGCGCCGCCCCGGCACCGTGCTGGCCATGCGCTATGCCGCGGCGATCGTCCTCACCATCTTCTTCGTGTTCCCGGTCTATTGGCTGTTCATCATCTCGTTCAAGACGCCGGACGAGATTTTCGCCTTCCCGCCGGTCTGGTACCCGAAGAGCATCCAGTTCGCGAACTATCGCGTGCTGTTCAAGGATGGCGATGCGGAGACGGTTTGGAACAGCCTCGTGCTGGCTGGCGTCAGCACGGTCATCGCCATGGCGCTCGGCACCATCTGCGCCTACAGCCTGGTGCGGTTCAAGACCGGCGGCGAGAACCTGGCTGTGTGGATCATCTCGCAGCGCATGATGCCGCCCATCGCGATCGTATTTCCGATCTTCCTGCTCTACGTGTTCTTCGGCTGGGTCGACTCATTCCATGGCCTTATCATCCTCTACACCGCATTCAGCCTGCCGTACGTGATCTGGATGATGCGCGGCTATATCGAGGACCTGCCGCTGGAGCTGGAGGAAAGCGCGCTGGTCGACGGTTGCACGCGCTGGGAAGTGCTGTGGAAGGTGGTGTTTCCGATGGTGCGCTCCGGCCTGTTCGCAACCGCCGTCTTCACCTTCGTCTTCGCCTGGAACGACTTCCTGTTCGCGCTGGTGCTGACACGCACGGAGGTGGTGACCTACACGGTGCAGGTGACGCACTATTTTGGCGGCCAGTCGAATTTCTGGGCCAAGATCGCCGCCATGTCGGTGCTCGGCACCATTCCGGTATTTTTCGCGGTCGCGACGCTGCAGCGCTACCTGGTGCGCGGCATCTCGATGGGCGCGGTCAAAGGGTAGGGCATATGGCGGATCTCAAGATCACCAATCTCCACAAGCATTACGGCGGCGTGCAGGCCGTGCGCGGCATCGACCTGGAGGTCGCATCCGGCGAGTTCACGGTCCTGGTCGGCCCCTCCGGCTGCGGCAAATCCACGTTGCTGCGCACGATCGCGGGGCTGGAAACGCCGGACGGCGGCACGCTCGAGATCGCGGGCCGGGTGGTGAACTACGTGCGGCCGCGCGACCGCGACATCGCCATGGTGTTCCAGAACTACGCGCTCTATCCCTACATGAACGTGTTCGAGAACATCGCCTTCGGCCTCCGCGCCCGCAAGACGCCGCAAGCCGAGGTGGAGACGCGCGTGCGCCGCGCCGCCGACATGCTCGGCATCACGCCGCTGCTGGATCGGCTGCCGCGGCAATTGTCGGGCGGCCAGCGCCAGCGTGTCGCCATCGGCCGCGCCATCGTGCGCAATGCGCGCCTGTTCCTGTTCGACGAGCCCTTGAGCAATCTCGATGCCCAGTTGCGCGACGAGATGCGCAGCGAGATCAAGCGCCTGCATCAGGAGCTGGGCACCACCATGATCTACGTGACCCACGACCAGATCGAGGCGATGACGCTGGCCGACCGGATCGTGTTGCTGCGCGAGGGCAAGATCGAGCAGGCGGGCACGCCCCTCGATCTCTATGAGCGGCCGGCGACCCGCTTCGTGGCGGGCTTCCTCGGCTCGCCGCAGATGAATTTCATTCCGGCGCGCCTGGCGCAATCCGGCGGCGGCTGGGCGGTCAAGGTCGGCGACGGAACCAGTCTCGCCCTGCCGGCGCGCCAGCGCGAGGGTCTCGCCGACGGCCGAGCCGTCGTCCTTGGCCTGCGGCCGCAGCATGTGACGCGCGCCAATGGCGGCAACAGGCCGGGCCATCAGCGCCTGACGGCCACGGTCGAGCTGGTGCAGCCGACCGGCTCGCGCGCCTACATTACGTTTCCGCTGGGCGGCGTGCCGACCGTGGCGGAACTGGAATCGCATGACGTGCAGCGGCCGGGCGAGCATATCGACCTCGACCTCGACATGAACCGCGCGGTGCTGATCGATCCCGAAAGCAATCGCGTCATCTGACGGCAGGGGGAGAACAAGGGATGCCAGCGAAGCAGCCGAAGCGCGCCATCAAGCTGTTCGGTACCGAGGTGCCGGAGCCGAAGGTCAGGACCTTGCGCGCCGGTGCGCTGTCCGCAATGTTCGACAATGGCGCGCTGCGCTATATCAAGCTTGGCGAGATCGAGGTCTTGCGCGCCATCGCCTTCCTGGTGCGCGACGAGAATTGGGGCACCTTTACGCCGGAGATCAGCAACCTCAAGGTCAGGCAGGGCAAAAGCGATTTCCGCGTCACCTACGATGCGCGCTGCAAGGATGCCGAGCGGTCGCTCAGCTACCAGGCGGAGATCTCCTGTAGTGCCAATGGCGCGCTGACTTTTACGGCCGACGCGCTGCCGGAGACCGACTTCCTCACCAACCGTACCGGCTTCATCGTGCTGCATCCGCTGACCGGGGTCGCGGGCTTTCCGGTCGAGGTCGAGCATGTTGACAAGCGCACGGTGAAGGACAAGTTCCCCGCCATCATCAATCCGATCCAGCCGTTCTTCGGCATCCGCTCCCTGCGCCACAAGGTGTCGCCGGGCATCTTCGCCACCTGCCGGATGGAAGGCGACACGTTCGAGATGGAGGATCACCGCAACTGGACCGATGCCTCCTTCAAGACCTATGTACGCCCGCTGGCACAGCCCTGGCCCTACACGCTGCCCAAGGGCGTGGCGATCAAGCAATCGGTCAGCCTCACCTTCTCCGGCAAGCTGCCGCGCCCGAAAGCCGCCGGCCGCGCCAAGCCGGTCGAGATTTCGCTCTGGCGCAGCGCGGGCGCTCTGCCCGCCATCGGCATCGGCGTTCCGGAAGGCGAGGCGAATGCGGCTTTCGCGAGCGCAAGCCTGATCGCGCAGGCGGCGCCGCGCCATCTGGTCTGCGAAGCGGATGGACGCAAAAGCAGTCTCGCCGGCGCGCTTGGCGTCTATCAGCGCCTCGGCAAGGCCACCAATGCCGACGTGATTCTGGAGATCATTCTCCCCGGCCAGCAATCCCCGGCGACCGAGTTTGCGTCGATCGCGAACGCGGTGAAGAAGGCCGGTCTCGTTCCGGCTGCCATCTCCGTCTCGCCTGCGATCGATCTGCGCGGCGTCTTGCCGGGCAGCAAGGGGCCGGACGGCCCGACCCTGGCCGAGATCTATCAGGCCGCGCGGGCCGCCTTCCCGGGCGTGAAGCTCGGCGGCGGCACGTTCGCCTTTTTCACCGAGCTCAACCGCAAGCAGCCGCCGACCAGGCATCTTGATTTCGTCACCCACACGACCTGCCCGATCGTGCATGCCGCCGACGATGTCTCGGTCATGGAGACCTTGGAGGCGCTGCCCTATGTCACGCAATCGGCCAAGGCCTTCATCGGCGGCAAGGCCTATTGCATCGGCCCCAGCAGCATTCCGGCGCGCCTCAATCCATACGGCGCATCCACCGCCTCCAACCCCGGCAACGGGCGGGTGTGCCTCAGCGACATGGACCCACGGCAACGTGGACTCTATGGCGCCGCCTGGACTCTGGGCTATGTCTCCGCCCTGGCGCACGGCGGCCTCGGCGCGATCACGCTCGGCGCAGCAACGGGACCGGCCGGCATGATCTATCGTCGTACCAACTATGCGCAGCCCTACTTCGATGGAACTGAGGGCGCCATGGTCTATCCGCTTTATCACGTCATCGCCGGCCTTGCCTCCGCCAGTGGCGGCAAACTGGTCGCAGCCAAGTCCGCGGCGCCCGGAAAGGTCGCGGCGCTCGCCTATCGCGCCAAGTCGGGACCGGTCCTGTGGCTCGCGAACCTGACCGGCGAGACGCAAACGGCGAAAGTCTCCGGCTTCAGCGGCGGCGCGCTGCTGCACGCGATCGATGAGGTGAGCTTCGTCGCCGCGACCAGGGATGCCGGCTATCTCGGCAAAGGTGGAAAGGCGCTGAAGAAAGTCGGCACGGTGGAACTGGCGCCCTATGCCGTCGCACGGATCGCCGCTTCCTGATGGCGGCAGCGCCCACATTGCTTCTGGGCTGCATCGCCGACGATTTCACGGGCGCGACCGATCTGGCCAATACGCTGGTACGCAACGGCATGCGTACCATCCAGGTGATCGGCGTGCCCGACGGCCTGGACGTTCCGGCCGATGCGGAGGCGATCGTCGTCGCCTTGAAATCGCGCACCGCGCCGGTGGCGGAGGCGGTCGCGCAATCGGTCGCCTCCTGCCGCTGGCTGCGCAAAGCCGGCGCGCGCCAGATCTATTTCAAATATTGCTCGACCTTCGATTCGACCGACGAGGGCAATATCGGCCCGGTCGCCGATGCCTTGCGCGCGGAACTGGCGGCCGATTTCGCGACCGTGTGCCCGGCCTTTCCGGAGGCCGGCCGTACTATCTATAACGGCCACCTGTTCGTCGGCGACGTGCTGCTGTCGGATTCCTCGATGCGCAACCATCCTCTGACGCCGATGACCGATTCCAATCTCGTGCGCGTGTTGGGCCGGCAGACCAAGGCGTCGGTCGGCCTCGTTCCCTACGCGACCGTGCGGCAAGGAACGGCGGCGATCCGCGCCGCCTTCGAAAAGCTCCGGCACCGGGATGTCAGCTATGCGGTCGTCGATGCGATCGAGGATGAGGATCTGCGCTGCCTGGGCGCTGCCTGTGCCGATCTCGCCCTCGCGACCGGCGGATCGGGCGCCGCCATCGGCTTGCCCGGCAATTTCCGGCGTGCTGGCCTGCTGGCCACCCGCCCAGCCGAAGGGGATTTGCCGAGCGCCGGAGGCGCGGCTGCCGTGCTGTCGGGCTCCTGTTCGCCCGCAACCCTGGCGCAGGTCGCGCGCATGCACGCGCGGCACCCGTCGCTGAAACTGGATCCGCTGGACCTGGCGGAGCGTGGCGAGACAGCGATCTCCGATGCGTTGACGTGGGCTGTCGCCAACCTGAAGAACGGACCGATCCTGATCTATGCCAGCGCGCCGCCGGACGACGTCAAATCAGTGCAAGCTAAGTTGGGCCGCGAGCGGGCCGGCACGCTGGTCGAGCACGCGCTCGCCGCGCTGGCGCAGGGTCTTGTGAAAGCAGGGGTGCGACGGCTGGTCGTGGCGGGCGGCGAAAGCTCGGGCGCGGTGGTGCAGGCGCTGGAGGTGCGCGCGCTCCGCATCGGGCCGCAGATCGATCCCGGCATCCCCGCGACCTTGTCGCTGGGCGAGCCAAAGCTTGCGCTCGCGCTCAAATCGGGGAACTTTGGCGCCGAGGATTTCTTCCTGAAGGCGATCGAGAAGCTGCGATGACAGATGCCCGGGACCAGCTGGCCGCTTTCGGCCGCTCGATGTTCGAGCGGCGCCTCACCTTCGGCAGCTCCGGCAATATCAGCGTCAAGACCGACGGCGGCTGGCTGATGACGCCGACCAACGTCTCGCTGGGCGCGCTCGACCCGGCGAAGCTGTCGAAGCTGGATGCGTCGGGCAAGCACGTAGCGGGCGACGCGCCGACCAAGGAGAGCTTCCTGCATCTCGCGATGTATCGCGAGCGTGCCGGGGCCGGCGCCGTGGTGCATCTGCATTCCACCCATTCGGTCGCGGTCTCGTGCCTCGACGGCATCGACCCTGAGGATGTTTTGCCGCCGATCACGGCCTATTACGTGATGCGGGTGGGCAAGCTGCCGCTCATTCCCTATTTCGCCCCCGGCGATCCCACTTTGGGCGAGGCGGTGGGCAAGCTGGCAGCCAAGCACTCCGCCGTCCTGCTCGCCAATCACGGTCCTGTCGTTGCCGGCTCGTCGCTCAGCGCAGCCGTCAATGCGATCGAGGAGCTGGAAGAGACCGCGCGGCTCTATTTGCTGCTGCACGGTCGCCCGACGCGCTATCTGACACCGGAACAGGTCGCGGATTTGCGCAAGCGGTTTCCGAATCCGTGATGCACACTCTCTCTTCGCCATCCCAAGGCTTGGCCTTGGGATCCACGAGTTTCGATGTGCGAGACCGTAGGAGCTGTAGGCAAATTCGTGGATGGCAAGGCCAAGCCTTGCCATGACGGATAGGGCAGAGTCTAACGGGGCAGAAAATCCTCGATATACGCCTTCACGATCGAATCCAGGTCCGGGTCCTTCGGCAGGCCTAGGCTGAGCGCACGCTCGAACGTCGTGCCGATGGGCCAGCCCGCGACGATCTTCTCGATCACCGGATCTTTCTCGACCCGGATCTCGCCGAGATGCCGGTTGCCGGCGACGCGCTTCAGAGCCGCGATCATGTCAGCGACCGTGACGTCGAGCGAGGGCAGGCTGACCGCGCGGTCCTCGCCCAGCTTGGCGCCGTCCGCTTCGTGCAGCTTCACGAATCCTTCGACGATGGTGCGATAGCCGGCGAGCGGCATCACGGCGTCGGTGCCCACGGGAAGCACGCATTCGACGCCGTTCAGCGGCTCGCGAAACACGCCGCTGGCGAAGCTGGATGCTGCCTTGTTCGGTTTGCCCGGCCGGATGATGACGGTCGGCAGGCGGGCCGAGCGGCCGTCGATGAAGCCTTTGCGGGTGTAGTCGTTGACCAGCAATTCGCCGATCGCCTTGGTCATGCCATAGGTGGTCTGCGGCACCTGCTTGGTGGTGTCGCCCACATGCTTCGGCATCGCCTTGCCGCCGAACACCGCGATCGAGCTCGCGAACACCACCCGCGGCTTCGATTTGAGGGCGCGCGCTGATTCCAGCACATGCAGGTTGCCGTCCAGATTGACCCGCATGGCGAGGTCGAAATCCAATTCGCCGCCGCCGCTGACCACCGAGGCCAGGTGGAAGACCGACAGATCGGGCCGGTCGAACAGCTTGTTCACGGTCGCCTTGTCGGAGATTTCGCCGGCGACGAACTTCGCGCGGTCATCCAATCCCTGGGGCCGCCCCTCTGGCGTCACCACATCGAACAGCAACAGCTCGTCGATCTTTTCCGGCTTGCCGGACGTGCCGGTGAGGGAGCCGAGGGCGGTCAGCCGCCGCGCCAACTGAAGTCCCAGAAATCCGGCGCCGCCGGTGATGACAACCTTCATATGCTCCTCACTTTGGGTCGCGCTGGCATGTCAGCTAACACTAGATGGCGGTAGGAAAACCGCAACCGATTCCGGCCGTGATTTCGCGATATCCCTGATCTGTTCGCGGTTGCTCTTAGCAGCCTTTGGCCGCTACTTCTATGCGACACCATCGCAGAGGATCGTCCCATGAGCTACATCGCCGCCTCACAGCGCTACGAGATCATGCAATATCGCACCTGCGGCCAGAGCGGCCTCAAGCTGCCGGTCCTCTCGCTCGGCCTTTGGCACAATTTCGGCAATGCGACGCCCTATGCGGTGCAGCGCGAGATGGTCACCACCGCCTTCGATCTCGGCATCACCCATTTCGACCTCGCCAACAATTACGGCCCCCCTCCGGGCAGCGCGGAGATCAATTTCGGCCGCCTGATGCGCGAGGACCTGAAGCCCTATCGCGACGAGCTCATCATCTCCTCCAAGGCCGGCTGGGATATGTGGCCCGGGCCGTACGGGCAGGGCGGCGGCGGGCGCAAATATGTGCTGGCGAGCCTGGACCAGAGCCTGCAGCGGCTCGGGCTCGACTATGTCGATATCTTCTATTCCCACCGCTTCGATCCCGACACGCCGCTCGAGGAGACGATGGGCGCGCTGGCGACCGCCGTGCAACAGGGCAAGGCGCTCTATGTCGGCATCTCGTCTTATTCGCCGGGCAAGACGCGCGAGGCGGCCAAGCTGCTGCAGGGCATGGGCGTGCGCGCCCTCATCCACCAGCCGTCCTACAACATGTTCAATCGCTGGATCGAGCGCGGGCTGCTGGATGCACTGGGCGAGACCGGCATGGGCTGCATCGCCTTCTCGGTCCTGGCGCAGGGCATGTTGTCGGAAAAATATCTCGGCGGGATCCCGGCCGAGGCGCGCATCAACCGGCCGGGCGGCGGATCGCTGAAGAAGGATCATCTCAAGCCCGAGAACCTCGCGCACGTGAAGGCACTGAACGAGGTCGCCAAGAAGCGCGGGCAGAGCCTGGCGCAGATGGCGCTCGCCTGGACCTTGCGCGACAAGCGCGTGACCTCCGCCCTGCTCGGCGCCAGCAGCGCGGAGCAGATCAAGGAGAATGTCGGCGCGCTCAAGAAGCTGGAGTTCAGCGCCGCGGAATTGGCGGCGATCGAGCAACACGCCGTCGAGCTCGGCATTAATCTCTGGGAGAAGCCGAGCACTGATCAGAGGCCATGAAACGCTATTCTTTTCAGGGCTTTAGGTGAATTCGCCTGACCGGCAGGGCTTGACCAATGCGATCGGATTGTTATAATCTTTACAAGATGTCACGATTGTAACAACCCTGAAGAGTGTCTCCTGGGATGTGGCGGGCCTATCATCGGCCGTCGTTCCTGTCGCAGCACTCCGTTGGAGACCTTCGATGGCGGAACTCAAGATCGCTTCCATGATCCGGCCCGAATCCGGCCGCAACGCGCCGGCGCGCAACGAGGCGTGCACGCTTGATCTCGGCTGGGTGCGCGATGTGCGCGTCAATCTGTCTGCGGCGGAGCGGCGGGTCGCGACCTTGCCCGGCCGCCGCACGGTGAAAAAGGACGCCCAGGCGGCGTGGCTGCTGAAGGCCGTCACCTGCATCGATCTCACCACCCTCAATGGCGATGACACCGAAGGCCGCGTGCGGCGCTTGTGCGCGAAGGCGAAGTCGCCCATCCGCCACGATCTGCTGGAAGCGCTCGGCATGGCGGATCGGCGCATCACGACCGGAGCCATCTGCGTCTATCACCGCTTCGTCAAGACCGCCGTCGATGCGCTCAGCGGCTCCGGCATTTCGGTCGCCGCCGTCTCCACCGGCTTCCCCGCCGGCCTCGTGCCGCACGAAGTCAAGCTGAAGGAGATCGAAGCCTCGGTGCGCGACGGCGCGAAGGAAATCGACATCGTCATCACACGCGAGCATGTGCTGACCGGCAACTGGCAGGCGCTCTATGACGAGATGCGCGATTTCCGCGCGGCCTGCGGCGATGCGCATGTGAAGGCGATCCTCGCGACCGGCGACATCAAGACCATGCGCAATGTCGCGCGCGCGTCCTTGGTGTGCATGATGGCGGGCGCCGATTTCATCAAGACCTCCACGGGCAAGGAAAGCGTGAACGCCACCTTGCTGGTCACGCTCATCATGGTGCGCATGATCCGCGCCTATCACGAGCGCACCGGTTTCATGGTCGGCTATAAGCCGGCCGGCGGCATCTCCGCCGCCAAGGACGTGCTGAACTACCAGTTCGTGATGAAGGAAGAATTGGGCCGCGACTGGCTGGAGCCGGATTATTTCCGCATCGGAGCATCGAGCCTGCTCGCCGATATCGAGCGCCAGCTCGAGCATCACGTGACCGGCCGCTATTCGGCCTACAACCGCCACCCGGTGGGATGATCGCCATGAGCGTAGCCCGTTACTTCGACGAGATGTCCTATGGCCCCGCGCCCGAAGCCGATACCGAGGCGCGCGCCTGGCTGAAGCGCCACAATGCGACCTTCGGCCACTTCATCGATGGCACGTTCGCCGCGCCGTCCTCCGGCGCCTATATCGACACCAGCGACCCGGCGACGAATACCAAGCTCGCACGCATCGCCAACGGCAATGCGGCGGATATCGATGCCGCCGTCGCCGCTGCGCGCAAGGCGCAGGGACCCTGGGCCAAGATGGGCGGGCCGGCGCGCGCGCGTCATCTCTATGCCCTGGCGCGCGCGGTACAGCGGCACGGCCGCTTGTTCGCGGTGCTGGAATCCTTGGATGGCGGCAAGCCGGTGCGCGAATCGCGCGACATCGATATCCCGCTGGTGGCGCGGCATTTCTATCATCACGCCGGTTGGGCACAGTTGCAGGAGCGCGAATTCGCCGACCAGGTGCCGGTGGGCGTGGTGGGACAGGTCATCCCCTGGAATTTCCCGCTGCTGATGCTGGCCTGGAAGCTGGCGCCCGCCCTGGCGCTCGGCAACACAATCGTGCTGAAGCCGGCGGAATTCACGTCGCTCACCGCTTTGCTGTTCGCGGAGATTGCGACCCAGGCGGGACTGCCGGCCGGCGTCCTCAATATCGTGACCGGCGAAGGTGCCACTGGCGCCGCGCTGGTCGATCATCCCGATGTCAACAAGATCGCCTTCACCGGCTCGACCGAAGTCGGCCGCCTGATCCGCGCCAGGACGGCCGGCACCGGCAAGACCCTGACCCTGGAGCTCGGCGGCAAGTCGCCTTTCATCATTTTCGATGATGCCGATCTCGATGGCGCAGTCGAAGGCGTGGTGGACGGCATTTGGCTCAACCAGGGCCAGGTATGCTGCGCCGGCTCACGCCTGCTGCTGCAGGAAGGCATCGCCGAGGATTTCCTGAAGCGACTGAAGCTGCGCATGACCAAGCTCAGAGTCGGCCATCCGCTGGACAAGGCGATCGACATGGGCGCGATCGTGGCGCCGGTGCAGCTGAAGCGCATCCAATCCCTGGTGCAGACCGGCATCTCCGAAGGCGCCTCGATCTTCCAGCCTGACCTCACGCTGCCCAAGGATGGCTGTTTCTTCCCGCCGACCTTGCTCAGCGACGTGCAGCCGACCGCAACCGTGATGCAGGAAGAGATCTTCGGCCCCGTCATCGTCGCCATGACTTTCCGCACGCCGGATGAAGCGGTCGCGCTCGCCAACAACACGCGCTATGGCCTGGCCGCCAGCGTGTGGAGCGAAACCATCGGCCTCGCCCTCGACATCGCGCCGAAGCTCCAGGCGGGCGTGGTCTGGATCAACGCCACGAACCTGTTCGACGCGGCGGTCGGGTTCGGCGGCTATCGCGAATCCGGCTTCGGTCGCGAGGGCGGGCGGGAAGGGGCCTACGAGTACCTGAAGCCCAAGGCCTGGGCCAACCGCAAACCGCGCAAGATCGTGGAGCAGCCGCAGCTCCAGATCGCGCCCGGCGGGTTCGATACGCCGGCCCTCGATCGTACCGCCAAGCTGTTCATCGGCGGCAAGCAGGCGCGGTCCGACGGCAATTACTCCCGCGTCATCGTTTCGCCATCCGGCAAGCTGGTCGGCGAAGTCGGCGAAGGCAACCGCAAGGACATCCGCAACGCAGTCGCCGCAGCGCGCGGCGCAGAGGCTTGGTCGCGCGCCACCAGCCACAACCGTGCGCAGATCCTCTATTACATTGCGGAGAACCTGTCGGCGCGCTCCGGAGAGTTCGCCAGCCGCATCGCCGCCATGACCGGCGTGCCCACCGCGCGCGCGAAGGCGGAAGTCGAGGCGACCATCAATCGCCTGTTCAGCTATGGCGCCTGGGCCGACAAGTTCGAGGGCGCTGTCCACGCGCCACCCCTGCGCGGCGTTGCCCTTGCCATGAACGAGCCGATCGGTGTCGTCGGCGTGGTTTGCCCGGATGAGGCGCCGCTGCTCTCCTTCATCAGCCTCGTCGCGCCGCTGATCGCGGTCGGCAATCGCGTCGTTGTGGTGCCGAGCGAGCGCCATCCGCTCGCCGCGACCGATTTCTACCAGGTGCTGGAGACGTCGGATGTGCCGGCCGGCGTCGTCAATATCGTGACCGGCGCACGCGAGGACCTGACCAAGGTGCTGGCCGACCACGACGATGTCGATGCCTTGTGGGTGTTCGGATCGAAGACCGCCTCAGCCACGGCGGAAAAGCACTCGGTCGGCAACCTCAAGCGCACGCTGGTCGATCACGGCCTGGAAACTGATTGGAACGACCCGGAAGCGGCGGAAGGGCCAATTCTGTTGCGCCATGCGGTGCAGGTGAAGAATATCTGGATTCCGTACGGCGAATAGCCAAGATAAGCGGAAACCGTACTCAGGGGAGGTAAGCCTTGCTGAAGAATCTCGACCCGCTGCTCAACGCGGATGTTCTCCACGCGCTGCGCGCCATGGGACATGGCGATACATTGGTCCTGAGCGACACGAATTTTCCGTCCGATTCCATCGCGCGCCAAACGCGCATCGAGAAGTTGCTGCGCATCGATGCCACCTGCGCCCGCGCGGCGCGTGCGATCCTCTCGGTCATGCCGCTCGACACCTTTGTCGAGCACGCCACGTTCCGTATGGAAGTGGTCGGCAACCCGACCGACATCCAGCCGGTGCAAAAGGAAGTACAGGCGGAGATCGACCGCGCCGAAGGCAAGTCGTCTCCGATGGGATCGATCGAGCGCATGGCGTTCTATGAGCACGCCAAGCAGGCGTATTGCGTCATCACCACGGCAGAGACGCGGTTCTATGGCTGCTTCATTTTCACCAAGGGCGTGATCCCGCCGAAGGAGTAGGCGAATGGCCGCGCAGGAGGGAGTGGCCATTCTCGGCGTCTTCGTCGCCGATCTCGCGTTCCGCGCCGGGCGGCAGCCGAAGATCGGCGAGACCATCGTGGGCTCCGGCTTCAAGATGGGGCCGGGCGGCAAGGGCTCGAACCAGTCGGTCGCGGCGGCGCGCGTCGGCGCCAAGGTGACCTTCATCTCAAAGATCGGGCGCGACGCCTTCGGCGACATCGCGCTGAAGACCTGGAAGGACGAGGGGATCGTGGCGCGCGCGGCCCAGTCGGACAAGGAGCCGACCGGCGCGGCCTACATCTTCGTCAATCACGACACCGGCGAGAATGCGATCATTGTCTATCCCGGCGCCGGTGGCGCGATATCGCCTGCCGATGTGGATGCCGCCGCTGATGCCATCCGCGGTGCCAGGGTGTTCGTGACGCAACTGGAACAGCCGGCCGCCTCGGCGCAGCGTGGCCTTGAGATCGCGCGCGCCGCCGGCGTTGTCACCATCTTCAATCCCGCGCCGGCCGAGCCGATCCCGGATTCGATCTATCCGTTGTGTGACTACATCGTGCCGAACGAGACCGAGGCTGCCGCCCTGACTGGCCTTTCAGTCGCGACGGTCGCGGATGCGCGTCGGGTCGGCGATGCGTTGCTGGCGAAGGGCGCGCGCACCGCGCTCATCACCCTCGGCGAGCGCGGGGCCCTGTTCCACGGAAGCGACCGCTCGGTCGAGATTCCGGCGGTTTCGGCAGGGCCGGTGGTCGAGACGACGGGCGCCGGCGATGCCTTCGTCGGCGGTTTCGCCGCGGCGATGGCGCGCGGGATAGATCCGGTCGAAGCCGCGCGCTTCGGCTGCGCGGTCGCCGGCATTTCCGTCACGCGCCCCGGCACGGCGCCGTCGATGCCGCGCCTCGCCGAAGTGGAAGCGCTGCTGGCGAAACGCGGCTAGAGCGGCGCGCCTCCGCTATGCCGCGAATGCACCTGATGCCGTCAGCTGATCGATAATAGCTTCGCGCGCTTTCCTGGTGGCGGCCAGGCGCTCCCGCACCGCCGCCAGCACCGCGGCGGGTGCATCGTCCGGCGTGCCAGCGGCGAAGGGCGGCTCCGGCGCATATTCCAGGCCGAGCTGGATCGCCTCCGCTTGCTCCTTGCCGACCAGCTCGGCGACGACCGCCAGGCCGAAATCGATGCCTGCCGTGACGCCGCCCGCGGTAATCAGGTTGCCGTCGCGAACCACGCGGCCATGGACCGGGATGGCGCCGAACTTTTCCAGGAAATCGTGCGAGAACCAGTGGGTCGTCGCTCTGCGGCCCTTGAGCAGACCGGCGGCGCCGAGCACCAAAGAACCGGTGCAGACCGAGGTGACATAGCGCGCACGCTTGGCCTGGGTGCGCAGGAAGCCCAGCACCTCTTTATCCTGCAGCAGCGCGTTGACGCCACCACCGCCTGGCACGCACAGCACGTCGAGCGCGGGGCATTCGCTGAAGGTCATGGTGGGACCGAGCACGAGGCCGGTCGCCGAAGTGATCGCCGCGCAGTCCTTCCAGATCAGATGAACCTTCGCCTCCGGCAGCGACGCGAAGACTTCGTACGGCCCGGTCAGGTCGAGTTGCTGCACGCCGGGAAACACGAGGATGCCGATTTCAAGGGTCATGACCATCTCCTGATTGACGACGCCAGATTAGACGATCAGTATCTGGCGGATATGCCAAAGACCCCTCGTTTTACGCCAAAGCCGCGCCGGATCGAGATCCTGGCCTTCCGGGATGTGCAGCTCCTCGACGTTGCCGGCCCGCTCCAGGTCTTCGCCACCGCCAACGATCTGACGCGCGCTGCCGGTCGCCCCGGCCCGTATGAGCCGGTGGTGGTGGCGGATGGGCCGCTCGCCATGTCCTCCGCCGGGCTTGGGCTCGCGACCCAGCCGCTCTCCAAGCCGCGCCTTGCCCTGGACACGCTGATCGTCGCCGGCGGCTGGGGCGTGCATCCCGCTTGCTCGGACAAGACGCTCATCGGCTGGATCAAGGCGCGGGCCGGGATCGCGCGCCGCGTCGCCTCGGTATGCAGCGGCGCATTCCTGCTGGCGACGGCAGGTCTGCTCGACGGACGCCGCGCAGCGACGCATTGGAGCCGCTGCCGCGAGTTCGCCGCACGTTTCCCCAATGTGCGGCTGGAGCCTGATCCGATCTTCGTCCAGGACGACAATGTCTGGACCTCGGCCGGCATCACCGCCGGCATCGACCTGGCGCTGGCGCTGGTGGAGGCCGATCTGGGCCGCGATCTCGCCTTGGCGGTCGCGCGCCAGCTCGTCGTGTTCCTGAAGCGGCCGGGTGGCCAGGCGCAGTTCAGCGCGACGCTCGCCTTGCAGCACGGCAATGTGCGTTTCGAGGGGCTGCATGCCTGGATCGCGGACAATCTCTCCGGCGATCTTTCGGTCGCGGCGCTGGCAGGTGCCAGCGGCATGAGCGAGCGCAGTTTCGTGCGCCATTATCGCCAGGCGACCGGCCTGACGCCGGCGCGCGCGGTCGAGCAGATCCGGGTCGAAGCCGCGCGCCGTACCCTCGAGCTTGGCCAGCCGGTGAAGCGCGTCGCCGCGCGCTGCGGCTTTGGGTCGGAGGAGACCATGCGGCGCAGCTTCCTGCGTCTGCTCGGCGCTTCGCCGCAGGCCTATCGCGAGCGGTTCTCCTCGAGCGCGAGCGCGGCCGCCAGCTAGTCCCGGTAGTCGCCGCTCTGCAGACCGCACTGCCCGCATAGCTGCCGCCGCGATCAGCCACTGGACCGCGTAGGCGACCCTGCCTTCGGGCGAGCGGGTGTCGGCAAGAATCCCGATCGCACGCTGATGATCGTAGATGGAAAGCCCCACGACGAGCGCGAGCCACGGAGTCGCGCACATCGGACGCGCTAGATCCGCTTCTGCTTTGTTATGGACTTCAATGCCGGCTCTTTCGCCGGTGTCCGGCGCCTGGCCTCGACGATCACGGAGACGAACCGCGTCAAGTTCTCTTCCACGTAATCCTCCACGCGACCTTTGGGATCGAAGCTCCACCACAGCAGCGAGCCTTGCCATTGAGAGGCCATCAGCAGGCCGATGCCGCGTGGCGCCTGGGGGACGCTTGCAAAACAATCCTCCAGCGCCCGCGTGAGCAGGGCCTTCCACTTCGCGCCGCGCGCCCGCAACGCCGGATCGCGCAAGTCTTCGCGCAGAATCAGCAAGGCGTCCGCATAGGCTTCGATCCCGCCGTAATCCCGCGACAGCTCGGTCAGGAGCTGGACCGCGCCGTCCGGCGACTTCGGAACCTTCGCAGAGAGCCTTGCGGTCTTCTCGTCCAATCCGTCCCAGGCAAAGAACAGGGTGCGACGGACGAGCTCGGCCTTGCTTTTGAACCGCTGTACCAATGTCGAAGCAGAAAGCCCGCACGCCTGCGCCACGCTTGAAAAGGTGAGGGCCTCCGGTCCCTGCCGGTGCATGAGCCTGTAGGCGGCTTCCAGGACGTCCCTGTCGGACAGCGTTTTCGGGCGGGGCATTCTTTCTCCGTTTTATAACCGAACGATCATTTATATATTGCATAACCGAACGATCGTTTATATATTATCCGGAAGCAGAGGGCGAGTACGTCATAGCTGGAGGTGTCCATGTCGCTGACAGGAAGGGTCGCCCTGGTCGCAGGCGCAACGCGCGGCGCGGGCCGAGGCATCGCCGTTGAACTGGGCGCGGCGGGCGCCATCGTCTACGTGACCGGACGGACCACGCGCACGCAGCAGTCGGAATATGCCCGCCCCGAGACCATCGAGGAGACGGCCGCGCTGGTCTCGGCCGCCGGCGGCACGGGTATCGCCGTGCAGGTCGACCATCTCCTCGCCGACCAGGTCGAAAAGCTGATCGCGCGCATCCGCGCGGAGCAGGGCCGCCTCGACATCCTCATCAACGACGTGTGGGGCGGAGAGACCCTCAAGGAATGGGACAAGCCGGTCTGGGGGCATGATCTGCAGAACGGCTTGCGCCTGCTCGATCTCGGCGTGCGCACGCATCTGATCACGGCGCACCATGCGCTGCCGCTCCTGATCGAGCGGCCGGGCGGCCTGCTGGTGGAGGTGACGGACGGCACCGCCGAGTACAATGCCGAGCATTACCGGATCAATCCATTCTACGATCTCGCGAAGGTGTCGGTGAACCGCATGGCCTGGGCTCATGCCAAGGACCTGGCGCCGCACGGTGCGACCTCGATCTGCATCACCCCCGGCTGGCTGCGGTCCGAGCTAATGCTCGAGACGTTCGGCGTGACCGAGGAGAACTGGCGCGACGCGACGAACCGAATCCCGCATTTCGCGATCTCGGAGACGCCCAGGTTCGTCGGGCGCGCCATCGCCGCGCTCGCCGCCGATCCGGACCGCGCGCGCTGGAATGGGCAATCCTTGTCCAGCGGCGGGCTCGCGCAGATCTACGGCTTCACGGATCTCGACGGCTCCCGCCCCGACGCCTGGCGCTATGTCGCCGAAGTGCAGGATTCCGGCAAACCCGCCGACACCACCGGCTATCGGTAGGACGACGGCGCTCTGCGATTCTCTAGCGCAAGCACTCGTCCCGCGGCGCTGGTGGCCAAAGGCTCGAGATGGCCTCTACTGCGCAGTCCACGCACCGTCGACCGCGATGGCGGTGCCAGTGATCTGATCAGCTGCCGGCGAGCACAGGAAGGCAACGGTGCCGCCGAGCTGTTCCGGCGTCACGAAGGCCCCTGAGGGTTGCTTTTCGCCCAGCAGGGCCGCCGTCGCCGCTGCGTGACTGATCTTCTTCTCGGCCGCCATGTCGGCGATCTGCTTCTCGACCAGCGGGGTCAGCACCCAGCCGGGGCAGACCGCGTTGACGGTGATGCCGGTGCCGGCGGTCTCCAGCCCGACCACCTTGGTCAAGCCCACCAGCCCGTGCTTCGCGGCCACATAGGCCGCCTTGTGCGCCGAGCCGACCAGGCCATGCGCCGAAGCGATGTTGATGATGCGGCCCCAGCCTTGCTTTTTCATCTGCGGCACCGCGGCGGCGATGCCATGGAAGGCTGCCGACAGGTTGATCGCCAGGATCGCGTCCCACTTCTCGGCCGGGAACTCCTCGACCGGTGCCGTGAACTGAATGCCGGCGTTGTTGACGAGGATGTCGACGCGGCCGAGCTTCTGGATCGTCGTCGCGATCAGGCCGCGCACCGCTTCGCCCTTCGACATGTCCGCGCCGTCGTAGACGGCCCGCACGTCGTGGTCGCGCTCGATGCCGGCGCGGACTGCTTCGATTTCATCGGCCTTGCCGAAGCCGTTCAGCATGATGTCGGCGCCCTGCTTTGCCAGCACCTTGGCGATGCCGAGGCCGATGCCGCTGGTCGATCCGGTGACGATTGCAACCTTGTTCTTCAACATGACCGTGCTCCTTGTGATGTGCGTTATTCGTGTTCGCGATGGATATCATGGGTGACCATGCCCAGCTCCGGGGCCGGCCGGTCCAGGCGGTTCGGATCGGCCAGCGTGCGGCGGATGTCCTCGAGCCCGCTCTGCCAATGCTCGCGCATCGCATCCAGCCCGAACTCGTAGTCCTTGGAGTGGCCCTCGAAGGCCTTGGACTGGTAGATCAGGTGGACGATGTTGTAGGCGCGATGGCCGGCGAGGTCGGCGATCGCCTGGACCTCCGGATCGTTCCTGGCCGCTTTCGGAAGCTTGTCCATCAGCTGCTGCAGCGCCTGCCGCATCTTCTGCATCTGCAGCATGTGGTTGGTGATGGCGCGGGTGCGGCTTGAATACTGGATGTCCTTCTGCCGGCTCGCGACTTCCATCAGGTCGTACGGCAGCCGGCCTTTCGCCGACCACAAATCGACCTGGAAGGTCAGGGTATCGCGTCGCGGCTCGCTCGAGAGGACCCGCGAGAGCGGCGTGTTCGAGACCATGCCGCCGTCCCAGTAATATTCGCCGTCGATCTCCACTGCCGGGAAGCCCGGCGGCAGGGCGCCGGATGCCATGAAATGCTCCGCGCGCAGGCGCCGCTGCGCCGTATCAAAATAGACGAGGTTGCCGCAGCGGATGTTGACCGCGCCGACGCTGACCCTGGTGTTGCCGGAATTCAGCAGGTCGAAGTCGACCAGCCGCTCCAGCGTGTCGCGCAGCGGACTGGTGTCGTAGAAGCTGGTCGCGGCCTCGCCGGAGAACATTGACAGGAACGGTGGCGGGAAGCGCGGCTTGAAGAAGCCGCTTTGACCCATAACCAGGGCGCGCGTGGCCGCGGCGATGTTCTGGACCGAGCGCAAGTCCATCGTGAACGGCAGGCCCTCGGCGAGGCCTTCGTTGACCGGCCATTCGACCGGCGCGGCGCAGATCGTTTCCCAGAATTCGCGCAACCGGTCCACGCGTTGCGATTCGGGCGAGCCGGCGATGATCGCGGCGTTGAGCGCCCCGATCGAGATGCCCGCTACCCAGTTCGGCCGGATTCCCGCTTCGTGCAAGCCTTCATAGACGCCTGCCTGATAGGCGCCGAGCGCGCCGCCGCCCTGCAGCACGAGGGCGACGACGTCGTAGTTCGGCAGTTCGGCCGGACCGGCCGCGCTGACGAGGTCCTTTCGCTTCAAGCGACGCATCTTGATCCTCCTGTCATATCAACCAAGGTAGTCATGGACGACGGTGCCCAGGCCCAGTGTCAGGTCGGCGACCAGATGCTTGGCCGAGAGCACCTCCAGCACAGGCAGCTCGGCGATGGGCGCGAGGGCATGCGGGCAGAGCTGTAGGGCGGCCGGACCGGTCCACGCGCCTTTCACGGTCACGTCCTCGAGGAAGTACCGCACCAGCTCGCAGACCCGCGCGCTGCCATCGACATGCGGAATGACCTTGAGCAGGAAGTTGGGCGCGCCAAGAGCCTTGGTTTCCGCCGCGACGTCGAGAGCGCGGTGCTTGTAGCCCATCGTGCCGGTGGCGATGCGGACAGACCCGTAATTCAGCGTGCCGACCAGCGTGTCGGTCTCGACCGCCAGGCTCGGCTGCGCCAGCTTCTTGGGGAAACCCCAGAGCTCGCGGCCAGCGGCGATCGGCGGATGGTCGTTCAGGAACATCTGGTGGGTGTAGCTGCCGGACACGCCCTGGTAGCGGACCGGGATCACCTGGCCGCTCTCGGTGTAGTCGCCGAAGCCGGTCGAATCCGGCATGCGGATGAACTCGTAGTTCACCACCGGCTCGACGACCTCGAGCGGTTCCGGCACCACCCTGTGCAGCGCTTCGAGATCGGTGCGGTACTTGATGACGAAGTATTCGCGATTGACGAACCGGTAGGGGCCGGGCGGGAAGGCTGGGCTGGTCGGCGGCATGGCAAACGCGGTCTTACGCAGGATGGATCCATCCATGGTGTGTTCTCCTAGAGGTTGGATCGGGTCACGAGCTGCCCGAGCCGTTATTGATCGAAGCGAGGCTGACGGCTCCCTGATAGCGAGCCGTCCCCTCAGCCCAGCGTCATCACGCCACCAGATTGGCCGGGTCGGCGGCGGCGAAGATCTCCGCCCGGTTGGCGCGCGGCGGATAGATCCACTTGCTGTTGATCTCGCGCTTCAGGGCTTTCGCCTCGGCGCCGCGGAGCTTCACCTCGCGGTGCCAGCCTTCGGTGAAGACCGCGCCCCAGGCGCCGAGATCGAGGCACGTCACGTATTTCGGCTGGCTGTAGGGCCGGGTCGGAAGGCCGATCAGGTCGGCCGCGACATTGTGTCCGGCGGAGCGGCCGAGGCTGATGGCATGCTGGCACGACATCAGGGCGTGGTTGCCGGACTCATCGGTGGCAGCATAGGCCACGTCGCCGGTGGCGAAGATCGTCGGCACGCCCTTCACCCGCAGCGCGGAATCCACGTGTAGGCGGCCGAAGGCATCGCGTTCCGCGCCGATCTGCGTGGTCAGCGCGCTCGCCCGCACGCCAGCAGTCCAGATCACGGTCTTCGCCTCGATGCGCTCGCCGGTGGAGGTGGTAAGGCCATCGGCATCGATGCTGGTGACCGACGTATTGGCCTTCCAGACGATGCCGAGCTCTTCGATGGCTGCAATGATCAGCGGCCGCGGGCCGTCGCCGAGCTCCTGGCCGATACTGGGCGCGCGGTCAATGACGATCACCTTCACATCGGCGGTCTCGCCCAGGATCGCGCGCAAACGCGCCGGCATCTCGGTCGCCGTTTCGATGCCGGTGAAGCCGCCGCCCGCGACGACGACGGTATTGCGCGCCGGCGCATCCGGCAGACTCTTCAACGCGGCAAGATGCGCATCCAGTTTGCCGGCGCCGGCCAGCGTATCGACATTGAAGCTGTGTTCCTTGAGGCCCGGGATCGGCGGTTCGATCAGCTTGCTGCCGGTCGCCAGCACAAGGCGGTCATAGGACACTGTGAAGCTCTTGCCGTCGGGCCCGGCCGCTTCGACTTCGCGCTGGTCGGGGCGGATATGCTGGACGTTGCCCTGGATGTATTTGACGCCCACCGCGTCGAACACGTCCTTGAGCGGCGCCTGCATGGTGGTGGGGTGGACTTCATAGAGGCGCGGCCGCACGTGCAGCGCCGGCTCCGGCGCGATCAGCGCGATTTCGACCGCCTTGTCCGTCTTGGCCTGGTCGAGCAGACGCGCCGCGCTGAGGGCGCTCCACATGCCGGCAAAACCGGCGCCGATGATCAGGATACGCTGTGTCATTTCAACTCTCCTCGGTTTGAGTTCCATCATTGACCGGACACTTCTGTGCCGGCCTTGAACGAGACAAAGTTCAGGTATTCCGGGACGCGACAGGCGAACCGGCGATCTATGCGATCAAATCGGGCGATCGGCCCTTCAGGCGTGGGTCATGAGAGTCCGAGCCCTCCATCGACGGCGATCACCTGTCCGGTGATCCATTCGGAAGCGGGATCGGCGAGCATTACGATCCATCGTGCGACTTCTTCCGGGTTGCCGCGGCGCCTGAGCGGGATCCGTTCGCGCTCGCGCTCCTTGACCGCCTCGGCCTGCTCCGGAGAGAGCCCCATCATTCCGGTCAGCGCCCCGGTCTCGGTCGGGCCGGCCGCGACCGCGTTGACGCGGACGCCCTGGGGCGCGAGCTCGAGTGCCCAGCAGCGCGTCAGGTGATCCAACGCGGCCTTGCTGGCCGCGTAGTGGGAAAGGCCGGCCACCGGCTTGCGGCCGTAGGTGCTCGAGACGTTGACGATGGCGCCCTTCGATGCCGCCAGGTAGGGCAGCGCCGCCGCCGCAAGCAGGCTGGGGCCGAGCACATTGACGGCGAAGATGCCCGCTATCTTCTCGGCAGTCGCCTCCGCCATCGGGAGAATGGCGCCGGCGCCCGCGTTGTTCACCACGATGTCCACGCGTCCCCAGGTATTGAGCGTCTCGTTGATCGTGCGCGCGGCATCGGCAGGCACTGAAACGTCCGCCGTAAACCCGGCGATGTTCGGATGATCGCCGATCGCCTCCTTGAGGGGGCCGGCGCGGCGCCCGGTGATGATGACCTTCGCACCTTGCTTTGCGAAGCCGAGTGCCGCGGCGCGCCCAATGCCCGAGGTTCCACCGGTGACGATGGCGACCTTGTCCTTCAATCCTTCCATGACAGTGCGTCGCCCTACTGCACGTCGTCGGTGACGAGGTTTGTCTCGTTGGTGTCCACCACGAACACGGCCAGCAACTTGGCAGGCTCGGTGTCGCTGGCATTCGCGCTGACGCCGTGGTGATCGCCCGGCATTTCGGGGAAGTTCTCGCCGGCGCGATACACCGTCACTGGTCCATCATTGACTTGGCTGCGGATCGCGCCCTCCAGGACCGTCGCATAGATGAAGGCGGACTCCGGGTGCGTGTGCGCAGGCGACGAGCCACCGGGTTCGTATTCGACCAGGACGCCCTTCATGCTCTTGCCGGGCACGTTCGGCAGCGCATGGTCGAAGACCACAGTCACCTTGGACTTGGCCGGGTCGTGGGCCAAGGCTGCGGGGGTGAGAGCGAGCGTTGCGAGAAAGATCCCGCAGACAAGTCGTGTGAACATCTGATTCTCCTGGGTTGACATGGTAACTTGCGCTTGAACCGCTCGGCGCTATGCCCGGGCGAGCCAGGCTTCGAACGAGGTGGATCCGATGTGCGGGTTGTCGCCGGGGGTGAGGGACTTGTCGTTCAGCTCCGTGCCGAAATAGCGCGCGTGGACGTCGGTGACCACTTTGCGGGTATCGTCCTTTGCCGCGAAATAGCGGCGGACGAGATCGTCGAGACCGATGCGTTCCGGCCCGGCCAGTTCGATCATGCCGTTCGCCGGCGCCATCGTTGCCACCTTGGTCACCAGAGCGGCGACGTCGTCGGACGCGACGGGCTGCAGATGAGCCGGCGACAGGCGAACGCTCTGGCCATCGGCGGCGGACTGGGCGATCCCGCCGAGGAACTCGAAGAACTGGGTCGAGCGGATGATCGTGTAGGGAATCCCGGAGGCCTTGATCAGTTCTTCCTGGACGACCTTCGCACGGAGGTAGCCGCTGTCCGGCAGCCGGTCGCTGCCGACCACCGACAGGGCGATGTGATGCCGCACGCCGGCGGCCTTTTCCGCGCCCATAAGATTGCGGCCGGCCGTCTTGAAGAAGTTCATGACGGCGTCGTCCGCGAAATTCGGAGAGTTCGCGAGGTCGATCACGACCTGCGCGCCGGCAACAGCTTCAGCGAGCCCTTCGCCGGTGATGGTGTTGACGCCGGTGTTGGGCGACGCCGCGATCACCTCATGGCCCTTCTGACGCAGGTTCGACACGACCTTGCTGCCGATGAGGCCGGTGCCGCCGATGACAACGATCTTCATGTTTGCTTCTCCATGCGTGGTGTTGTTCATGGATGGAGATTGGTCGAAGACGGGCCGCAAGACTTTGTCGCGCCGTCCAAATTGCCTTCAGTTTTCGTCCAAAGATGCCGGCGATCGCGTTCGCGTCCCGCGACGAGGGTGCCCGGCTAGTCCATTTTCTCGCCAGAAATTCCTCTCATATCAATGGCTTGGTGCAGGCCATCGATCGGCTGATGGAGGTTGAAGCGCCCACGATTCAGCAATCCTCGCGCGTCGCCGGATCTGTCACGATCATGAGGATCGCCATCAGAACGATCGCCGCGAGCAGCTCCAGAACGAACTCTTGCAGCCGCTGCTCGAGGGCTTCTTTGCGGTCGCTCACCGCGCGACGTAGACGCCGACCTGCCGATGCGTAAGTGGCTTCGGCGGAATTGGCGCACGCGGACGGCGGCGTCGGCGGCGAACAAAGTGGTTGCTGACGATGAGCTGCTGGATGCTGCAGCGCCGATGACGATGATGTTCATGATTGCTCCTCCACGAGGCTGACGGGTGGAGGATGGACCACACGGAGCTGCAAGACTTTCAGGCGACCTCGAATTTGCGTTGGGTCTTTGTCCAAAGATGTCCGCGATCACGGCAGTATTGCGTGCGAGAGGTTCAGCACGCTGGCCGCGCACGGCCCCAGTTACCATACGCTCCAAGCCCGCTGGGTACTTGTCGGGTGGGATCGCGGCCCGCGATCCGGTGTCAGCCGAAGCGTGAGCGCGCCGACGATCTCGCGCGTGATCTCGTCCTGGACAGAAAAGATGTCGGTGAGATCCCGGTCGTAACGGTCAGCCCAGACGTGCGTGCCCGTCGCGGCGTCGATCAGCTGGGCCGTGATACGTACCCGATTTTCGACCTTCCGCACGCTGCCTTCGACCACGTAGCGGACCCCCAGCTCGCGGCCGACCTGGGGCACGCTGACTGGACGGCCCTTGTAGGTGAAGGTCGAGTTGCGCGCGGTGACCAGCAAGCCGGCGATCTTTGAGAGGTCGGTGATCAGGTCCTCGGCCAGCCCATCGGCGAAATACTCTTGCTCGGGATCGGCACTCATGTTGTCCAGCGGCAGAACCGCGATCGAGAGCCAGCTCGGAAGAGTGGGAACGGCTGAAGACACCGGTCCGATCAAGTCCAGGGCGATGCGGTACGCCCGGACGGGACGGGCGATGTTCTTGACGCGATGCTCGCCAAGATCGTCGAACCGCATAGCGGCGATCTTGTCTTGCACTTGCTCGTGAGCCGAGGCCGACAAGCAGATGCCGCCCGGCTCCGCCAAGGCCTCGAGGCGGGCGGCGACGTTGACGCCATCGCCGTAGAGGTCGTCGTCCTGCACGATCACATCGCCAAGGTTGAGGCCGATTCGAAACGCCAGTCGCCGGTCCTGCGTTACGGTTTTGTTGCGCTCCGCCATGCCGCGCTGGATATCGACCGCGCACTTGACCGCGTCGACCGCGCTGGCGAACTCGGCGAGGAAGCCGTCGCCGGTGGTCTTGACGATCCGGCCGGCATGCTCGGCTATTGCGGGATCGATCAGCTCGCGCCGGTGCGCCGTCAGCGCGGTCAGGGTGCCGTCCTCGTCGGCGCCCATGAGCCGGCAGTAGCCGGCGACATCGGCCGCCAGGATGACACAGAGCCGCCGCATGTTTCTTTCTGCTGTCATGTCCGTGTGCCATCCCGCTATCGAGTGAATGGAGCTTGCCGGTGGGGAGGGCGAAAGACTTTGCAGCCACCTTGCGGTATGCTTGAATTTCGCCTGATTGTTCGTCCAAGGACGCCCAGCGGAGACCAATCAGTTACTTGGTTGGGTCATCACGCGAACCCAGACACCTATACGGGGACAGGCAGTGCGATACTGGTTCGAAAACTTTGTACTCGATTCCGATCGGCGGGAGTTCCTCCGTGGCGCCGAGGCGATCATGATCGGGCCGCAGGTTTTCGACCTGCTGCTTCACCTGGTGCAAAACCGCGAGCATGTCGTCACCAAGGACAACCTGATCGATGTGGTCTGGGGCGGCCGGATCGTCTCGGAATCCACCCTGACCAGCCACATCAACGCGGTGCGCAAGGCAATTGGAGACACCGGCGAGGAGCAACGCCTGGTCCGCACGCTCGCGCGCAAGGGCTATCGGTTCGTGGGCGACGTGCGGGAAATCCCCGCGTCAGTGCGGGAAACCCCTGCGCCAACGCGGGAAATCCCTGGAGGAACGGATGCCGCCAAGGCTGATGAGACAGGTCTGGCGCTTCCGGACCGGCCATCCATCGCTGTCCTGCCATTCGTGAACCTCAGCGGCGACCCGGAGCAGGATTATTTTGTGGACGGCGTGGTGGACGACATCATCTCGGCTTTGTCGCGAATGCGCTGGCTGTTCGTCATCGCGCGCAACTCAAGCTTCACCTACAAGGGCCGGGCGGTCGACGTGAAGCAGGCGGGTCGTGAACTTGGCGTGCGCTACATCCTTGAAGGCAGCTTGCGTAAGGCGGCCGGCCGCGTGCGGATCACCGGCCAGCTGGTCGACGCCACCACGGGCACGAATCTCTGGTCGGAGCGATTCGACGGCAAGATCGACAACATCTTCGATCTGCAGGACCAGATGACCGCAAACGTCGTCGGTGCAATCGCGCCACAGCTGGAACGCGCCGAAATCGAGCGCGCCAAGCATAAGCCGACGGAAAGTCTCGACGCCTACGACTACTATCTCCGTGGCATGTGGAAGTTCCGGCAGGTTTCCAGGAGCGCGATCGATGAGGCCCTGCCGATGTTTTACGAGGCAATCAAGCGCGATCCGGAGTTCGCTTCGGCCTATGCCATGGCCGCCTGGTGCTATTCCTTGCGCAAGCTCAATCGCTGGGCGACCGATCCTGAACGGGAGATCGCAGAAGGTACGCGCCTTGTGCGCCGCGCCGTAGAATTAGGCCAGAACGACGCCGTCGCGCTGGCGTCGAGCGTGCATGCGCTGGCGCATTTGGCCGGTGATCTCGACAGCGGTATCGCATCGGCCGACCGTGCGCTGGCGCTGGACCCTAACCTCGCGGCGGGATGGTTCGTGGGCGGGTTTGTAAGAATCTGGCGCGGCCAGCCGGAGGACGCGGTCGAGCGGCTTGCCCGTGCGATGCGTCTGAACCCGCTCAGTCCGGACATGCATCGGATGGAGGTGGGGACCGCAATCGCCCATCTGCTGGCAGGTCGCACGGAGGACGCCTTGTCATGGGCGGAAAAAGCATCGAGAGACAAGGCTAATCGCGCCTTTCCGATCGGCATTCTCGCCGCCATTTATGCCTGTGCTGGACGTGGCGACGAGGCCCGGCTGGCGATGCAGCAGCTTCGCCAGGTCGATCCGGAACTACGGCTCTCCCACCTTCATGAATGGCTCCCGTTCCGGCGCCCCCAAGACCTCGGGACCTTTGCCGATGCTTTTCGCGAGGCGGGATTGCCGGAGTGATCGTCAATTGATATGTCCGCTTCCCGACACCACCTATCCGGTGACGGACTATCAGGGGGCCACATGCGATACCAGTTTGAGGACTTTGCGCTCGATTCCGATCGGCGGGAACTCGCCCGCGGGGCGGAGACAGTCGCGCTCGGGCCGCAGGTCTTCGACTTGCTCCTTCACCTGATGCAAAACCGCGAGCATGTCGTCACCAAGGACAATCTGATCGATGTGGTCTGGGGCGGCCGGATCATCTCGGAATCCACCCTGACCAGCCACATCAACGCGGTACGCAAGGCCATCGGAGACACCGGAGAGGAACAGCGCCTGCTGCGCACGATCGCGCGCAAGGGCTACCGGTTCGTGGGGGACGTGCGGGAAACCGATGCTTCGGACAGGGCGGACTCTGCCAAGCCCACTGAGTCACTTGCGCCGGAGTTGACCCTTCCGGATCGTCCATCCATTGCCGTCCTGCCGTTTCTCAATCTCAGCGGCGACCCGGAGCAGGATTACTTCGTGGACGGCGTGGTGGACGACATCATCTCGGCCTTGTCCCGCATGCGCTGGCTGTTCGTCATCGCGCGCAATTCAAGCTTCACCTACAAGGGGCGAGCCGTCGACGTGAAGCAGGTCGGCCGGGAACTTGGCGTGCGCTACGTGCTGGAAGGCAGTGTGCGCAAAGCGGCGAACCGGGTCCGGATCACCGGCCAGCTCGTCGACGCGAACACGGGAACCACTCTCTGGTCGGAGCGCTTCGAGAGCGCGCTCGACGACCTCTTCGAATTGCAGGACCAGATGGCCGTCAACGTCGTCGGCGCGCTGGCGCCGCGCTTGGAGAGTGCGGAGATCGAGCGCGCTCGGCATAAGCCGACCGAAAGCCTCGACGCCTACGACTACTATCTCCGTGGCATGTGGAAGTTCCGGCAGGTTTCCAGGAGCGCGATCGACGAGGCCCTGCCGATGTTTTACGAGGCAATCCAGCGCGACCCGGACTTCGCTTCGGCCTATGCCATGGCCGCCTGGTGCCATTCCTGGCGCAAGCTCAGTCGCTGGGCGACCGATCTTGAACGGGTGGTTGCGGAAGGCTCGCGCCTTGCCCGCCGGGCCGTGCAATTGGGCCAGAACGACGCCGTCGCGCTGGCGGCGAGTGCGCATGCGCTGGCGCATCTGGTCCGAGATCTCGACGGCAGCATTGCATTGCTCGAACGGGCGCTGGTGCTGGACCCGAATCTGGCAGCTGGATGGTATGTGGACGGGTTCATGAGAATCTGGCGCGGCGAGCCGGACGACGCGATCGAGCGGATCGCCCATGGGATGCGTCTGAGCCCGCTCGGTCCGGACATGCATCGGATGCAGGTGGGAACCGCAATGGCCCATCTGCTGGCAGGTCGCACGGAGGACGCCCTGTCATGGGCGGAAAAGGCATCGAGACATAAGTCGGACCACGCCTTTCCGATCAGCATTTTCGCCGCCATTTATGCCCGTGCCGGACGTGGCAATGAGGCCCGGCTGGCGATTCAGCACCTTCGCCAGCTCGATCCGGAACTACGGCTCTCTCACCTTCATGAATGGCTCCCGTTCCAGCGCCCCCAAGACTTCAAGAATTTCACCGATGCTCTTCGTGAGGCGGGGCTGCCGGAGTGATGGAAGAGCGTAGCGCTTGTTCAGGACTGGCACACCGCCCGGGATGAAAATGGGCCCTGGAAATCAGTAGGTTAAGTCGATCGTATTGACTATACCGTCCAGACGGTATAGCTTGCTTTCAACAAACATGCCGCAGCCGAAACGCACGGGAGGTGCGGATGGGACCGCTGCCAGCGGCGCGCGACACGCGCAACGTCATCCTGGATGCTGCTGAAACCGTGGTCGCCACCATGGGCGTCGCGAATTTGACATTCGAGGAGGTTGCGCGCGTCGCCAATGTCAGTAAGGGCGGCGTGCTCTATCACTTCCCGAGCAAGGAAGCCCTTACCGAAGCGATGATCGAACGCTTCATCTCCCGCTTCGACACGGCGGTTGAAGAGGCTGCCGCAAGCGACAGCGCGGCGGTCGGCCGCAATGTTCGCGCCTATGTCCGTGCAACAATGGGCGAGCCTCCATTGACTGGGGAGTTGTTCGACCGTGCCAACGGCGCCATCACCGCGGCTCTTGCCAACTTCCCCGAACGGCTGGAGCCGGTACGCCAGCAAAGCACGCGCAGCCAGAGAATGATCGAAGACGGCACGCTCGATCCGATCTTCGCCACCATTGTGCGACTGGCGATCGACGGCATGTGGCTGGCCGAGAACTTTAACCTGATGCGTTTCGATCCGAGTTTGAAGGCAGCCGTGGGCGAGCGCCTGATCGCCTGGACTAGGCTGCAGCAATTGCCCGACTCCAAGAATGGCGGTTCGCCCGCCAACTGAATCCAACGTGCCGGAAGGGAGCGTTCATGAGTGACAAACTAGTACCCCAAGGTCCCCGTGGTATCGGGTTCGACAAGGCGACCTTGATTCCGGCCGCCACCGCGCCGCGCTTCCTGTGGGGCGATGACAAGGCGGGCTATGTGTCCGACTGGATCTACGGTTCGTCGCCCAAGATCCACATGATGTCGTTCGAAATGAATGTCGGGGCGCGCTTCGGTAATTCGCCGGACTTCAAGACTTATTACAACGCCGCCGAAACCTATCATTGCCTGAAGGGTGAGTTCACGTTCCATTGCCCGGAAACCGGCGAGGTGCATGTCCTGCGCAAGGGCGACACGCTCTATTTCCCGCCGAATACATGGCACTGGGGCTACAATTTCGGATCGGAAACCTCCCATATCCTCGAAAGCCTGACGCCGCGTACCGAGGAGGCGATCGAAGCCTATGCCATCAAGCAGCCGTGGCTGAAAGACATCCGCTACGGACCGCGCGACCAGATCGGCAAGTTCACGCCGGGCGGTGAACGGGGCTTGCAGCGCGCGAAGCTGGTGCGTGCCGGCGAGTATCTCTACGAGATCGTGGGCGAAGAGAAGCCGATGCGGGTCGGCATCGTGTGTTCGACGGAGATGCTGACCACAGCCATCGTCGATCTCTACCCCTCACAGCAGAGCCAGATGATCGACCATCCCGGCGACAAGGTGCTGTACTGCCTGGCAGGGCGGATGAACGTCTATCTGCCGAGCGAATCGCCGAACTGGTGGGAGCTCAATCCCGGCGACAGCGCGTACATCCCCACCGGCTGTCGCCATTCCTTCTTTAACAGCTCGGACGCGATGGCGAAGTTTCTGTTCAGTGTCGCGCCGACCTATCGCTAACGAAGGGCCGGCTACGGACCGGACCCAAACAGGGAGGGACGTCCATGCATAAGAACAGCGAACAAGCATTTGCCGGCGCGCCACTTGGCCGCCGCAGCTTCGTGGCGGGCGCCGCTGCGCTGACCGCCGGCATCGCGGCTGGCCTGCGTCCGGCCTTCGCCGATACGCAGGTCGTGTGGGTCGGCTGGCAGGGCTATGACGAGCCGCTGAAGCTGGGCTCATTCCTGGCCGACAACGGCATCTCGCTGTCGACCACCTACATCAACACCAACGAAGAGATCATCACGCGCCTGCAGGCGGGCGGAGCGGGGCAGACCGACCTCATCACCATCTATTTCGGCCACATCCCGATCCTGGTCGCGGCCGACCTGCTGGAGCCGATCGACGAAAGCAAGCTGCCGGGCATCAAGGATGTGTTCCCGGAATTCCTCAGCGTCGACCCGATCCGCAGGGACGGCAAGCTCTATGCCGTGCCGTTCACCTGGGGCACCTTGTCCATGATCTACGATCCGGCATCGGCGCCCAAGCCGACTTCCTGGAAGGACTGTCTCAAGGACGAGTTCAAGGGCAAGGTCTCGCTGGTCGATGACGCCACCGGATTGCTGGCGACCTGGGCGCCCATCGTGACCGGCACCAAGACGCCGACCCGCATCACGATGGATGAGCTGAAGAAGACCATCGATTTCCTGATCGAGATCAAGAAGAACCATGCCCGTACGCTCGCCAGCTCTTATGGCGAGGCCACCGACATGTTCGCGCGCGGCGAGGTGGTGACGTCGGCGATCGGGTGGGACGCGATGGTGGGTTTCGCGGCAGCCAAGGATAAGAAGCTCGACTTCGTCATTCCCGAAGAGGGCGTGATGGTCTTCATGGATACGGTCGCGATTCCAAAGGGCGCGCCGCACCTCGACCTCGCCTACAAGATGCTGGAGCAATGCATCTCGCCCGAAGGCCAGAAGCATATCGCCGATACCCTGACCCAGGCCGTCATCAGGAAGGAAGCGGTGCCGCTGGTCGATGCCAAGAACCGCGAGATCTACCACTACGACAATCTGGCGGGCTTGTTCGAAAAGGCGCGCTTCTATCCGTTCTGGCCGCTGGAACCGGAAGGGGATTTCGTGACCCATGACCAGAGTCAGGAAGAATATCAGCGCTTCCTGAAGGCATGACGACAGATGGCGGAACGGGCGACCGATAAGACTGCGCGCCCGCTCGTCGAACTGCGCAATCTCGCGAAGGCCTATGGCGGCGTCGCGGCCGTGAAGCCGCTCGACCTCGATGTCGCCTATGGCGATTTCTGCGCGATCCTGGGGCCATCTGGCTGTGGCAAGTCCACGCTTCTGCGCATGATCGCCGGCTTCGTCGAGCCAACCGGGGGGCGGATCATGATCGACGGCATCGACGTGACCGGCCTCGGCCCGGAGCAGCGCCCCACCAACATGGTGTTCCAGGGCTACGGTTTGTTCCCGCACCTGAACGTCGCGGAGAATGTCGGCTTCGGGCTCGCGCTCAAGAAGATGCCGCGGCCGGAGATCGCGACGCGCGTGGCCGAGGCGCTGCGGCTGGTGCGGCTGGACGGGTTCGGCGAACGCATGATCGACCGCCTGTCCGGTGGGCAGCAGCAGCGCGTCGCGTTGGCGCGTGCCCTTATCATGCGGCCGAAGGTGCTGCTGCTGGACGAGCCGTTGGCTGCCCTCGATCTCAAGCTGCGGCATGCGATGCAGGAGGAGCTGCGCCGCATTCATGCGGAGATCGGCGGCACCTTCATCTTCGTCACCCACGATCAGACAGAAGCGTTCGCGCTCGCCTCCCGCATCGTCGTCATGAATGAGGGGCGCATCGAGCAGGTCGGCGCGCCGCAGGACATCTATCTCGACCCGCGCTCGCTCTTCGTCGCGGACTTCGTCGGCGAGACAAACGTCCTCTCCGGCACGCGGCAAAACGGGTCTGTGCGGCTCGCTGCCGGGGCGGACTTCAATGCGCCCGGCACCGAAGGCGCTGTGCGCGCCGTCATTCGGCCAGAGGCTGTGCGCCAGGGATCCGGCGAAATCACGGTCCGCGGGCGGATAACGGATATCGTATTCCTCGGCAACGCGCTTAAGATCGTCGCACGCCTGCCCTCAGGCGAGATCTTGTCCGCGCGGGATCCCGATGTGCGGCGCTATGCAAGCTACGTGCGCGACGCGACCGAGAGCTTCGGCTGGTCTCTGGCTGACCAGCGCATATTGGATGGTGCGCAATGACTGTGCGGCGCGACGCCTGGTTCCTGGCACCCTCACTCGCGATCGTAGTCGTGATGCTGCTGGCGCCGATGGGGCTGCTGCTGGTCATCAGCTTCTGGAGCGTGCGCAGTTTCAAGCTGCAGCCGGATTTCACGTTCAGCGCCTGGGAGCGCTTCTTCGTCAACTACGGTGGCCTGACGCTGTATACGCTGGTGATCGGCATCGTCACCGCGTTGCTGTGCGTCACCATCGGCATGGCCTTTGCCTATGCGGTGCGGTTCAAGGCGGGCCGCTATGGCGATGCGCTGGTGATGGTCACCATGATCACGCTCTTCGGCGGTTACCTGGTAAAGATCTATGCCTGGAAGTCGATCCTGGGCGCCGATGGTCTGCTTAACCAGGCGCTGATGAAGGTTGGCATCCTGGATGCGCCGGCATCTTGGCTGCTCTATAGCCGCGGCGCCGTCATCGTGACGCTGATGCACTTCCTGCTGCCGTTCGCGATTCTCCCGCTCTATGCCGCGTTGCGCAACGTGTCGATTGCGACCCTGGAAGCGGCACGCGACCTCGGCGCAACGCCGACCCAGACCTTCTGGCGCGTGGTCGTGCCGCAATGCCGTGCCGGCCTGTTCGCCGCCTTCGCCTTCATCTTTCTGCTGGCGGCCGGGGACTATGTGACGCCGCTGCTCATCGGAGGCACTTCCGGCAGCATGCTGGGCCAGTTCATCGCACTGGAATTCTCGACCCGCTTCAACTGGCCGGCCGGCGCGGCGATGTCATTCGGCCTGTTGGCTGCCAGCCTGCTTGTTCTTGGCGCAAGCCGCCTTGTCGTCGCGTGGCGAGGACGGGCATGAAGGGTCGCGATGCCGCATGGCTGGTGGTGATGGGGCTGTGCCTCGTCTTCATGGTCGGGCCGCTGGCGCTGGTGGTCCTGTTCTCCTTTGGGTCGAACACTTTGATCGGCTTCCCGATGGGCGGACTGACCCTGTCGTGGTACGGCAAGCTGGCGGCGGACGAAGCGTTCCGCGATGCCGCTCGCATCAGTCTCGTCGTCGCGACCAGCGCTTCCGTCCTGTCCACCATGAGCGGCACGCTGGCCGCCTTCGCCCTCGGCAGGGCGCAGCCCAAATGGGCGCGACCGGCCCTGGCCGTGATCTCCGTGCCGGTGCTGCTGCCGCCGCTGGTCGTGGCGATCGCGATCGTGGTGCTGGTGGTGCGCGGGCTGGGGCTGAGGCTCGGCCTGCCTGTCGTCATCCTGGGGCACGTGTTGGTCACGCAACCCTTCGTGATCCTCATCGTGATGGCGAGACTGGCGAGTTTCGGGACCGCCAGCGTGGAGGCCGCGCGCGATCTCGGCGCCACACGCTGGCAAGCCTTCCGCTTGGTGACGCTGCCGCAGATCCGCACCGCAATCATCGGCGCGGCCCTTATCTCCGCTGCCATCTCGCTCGACGATTTCATCATCGCTTCTTTCACCATCGGCGGCGGCAACACGCTCTCGACCTTCGTCTGGGGCAAGCTGCGCACCACGCTCGACCCCTCGATCAATGCCATCGCCACCATTCTGCTGCTGTCCACCATCGGCATGTCGGTGCTGGCGCTGCGGCTTGCGCGCTATCGCGGATAGACGACCTCACGCAGCGGCGAGCTGGCAGACCGCGCGCGGGTGCTAGGGGCTATTGATGCCGAGCTTGTTTAGGAGTGGCGCACCGCGCTGGATGAAAATGGGCATTGGAAGCGGAACGTGTTGGTGGGCTTGATCTACGATCCCCGGCGCCGATACTCGTCGCCATACCTCATCCAGCTCGGGTAGTGCTCGGGCTTCGCCCAGTCCAGCGCTTGTACGCACGCGAGAATGCTGCGGGTTCCGAGTAGCCAAGCAGGAAGCTGATGTGCTTCAAGTCAAGATCTGATCCGGCTAGCCAGTCATTCGCCAAGGTCAAACGCACGCCATCGAGCAGTTCGGCGAAACTCACGTGCAGCTCTCGCAGGGACCGGCGCAATGTGCGCTCGCCCATATTCAGTTGGGCGGCGACATCGCGCAAGGATACTCTGCCTGATGCCAGGCGTTGGGTGATGGCGTTCACCACCTTGTCTTCTAGCGAGCTTCTTGTCTTCGCCCGCACCTGGTGTAGCAGCCCCTCGGCATAGGTTCGAAGCATATAGCCCAGACGGCTGTCTGCAGATGGAATGTGGATTGCGAGAGCTTCCTTGGAGAATTTGATTGCGTCCGTGCGCGCACCGTAGCCGATGCTGCAGCGGAAGAAGCGTTTGCACTCCGATGCCGATTCCGCGTTGGAATGCATGAAGTGTACGGATACGGGACGTAGGTCCGCGCCTGTTATCTTCCGGAGTGCGCAGATGGTCCGAGCGGACGTGAATTCAGCGAGGTGCCGGCACCTCCTCCATGCGGGATCCGAGACGTGCAAGAGGAGCTGAACGCCTTCGTCATCACGTTCCAGTTCGACTGAAAAGCCGTCGCATACGACCGACGCGTACCGTCGAAAGTTCAATATGGCATCACTCACTGTCTCCTCGCTGGCAGCCAGATAGGCGAGTACGCCACCTTTGTTGATGCAAAAACCATCCCCTCGATGCAGGCCGAAATGGGCGTCCTGAGTCTTGGAAGCGCCATAGTCGAGAATCGCAGCGAAATGCCGAGCGGGCATCTGCTGCCCAAACTTCAGGTCGTGGCGATCGATTCCCAGCTGGTCGAATAGCGGTTGCGTGTTGATTCTACGGCTCTGCAGCCACTCGACAATATCGCCTGCCCAGTCAGCGCTGAGATGCATATCCGATCCCTCAAAGCCGGAACACGCTTGCTGCTTCGAAACCTCTGTGCCGCATGGCCGCAAATGTCAAGCGTATGACCGCGGCGGTCAATGCGCACCGCGCCTGGCCGCGTTATGGATCGTTGTTCGGTCGGCGCCCATATCAGGCGTTGCAGCGGCGTATGTTGCTGAATTCTCTTCTTAACTATTTCTTAACCACGCGGGCGTTCGCTTGGCGCAGATGGCGCCATAGTGGATCCGCGCCCACGAATACTTAAGTACGATTATTACGATCCCTGAGGGGGGACACATGATCGCCGTTTCTAATGCGACATCTCGCTTTTTTACCTGGTGGTTGGGAGAGCTCATTGCCTGTGTGCCGGATCGGCTTCGCAGACTTCCCCGGCGCAAGTCATCGGTGTTGGTCGTAACGCCGAGCATCGATTGTGTGCATTTCTGCATGCGCAGGGACGGGCAGATTCGTCCACTCGGACAGATCCCGACTTCGACGGCGTCGCGACAGGCTCTTGCCGACCTTTTTGGGGGTGCCCTGCCGCGTTTCTCCGAGATCATCGTGAATGTCCCAGCTGATAACGTACTCCGGCGGAGCCTGCGCTTGCCCCTGGAGACAACCGAGAATCTGCGAGAAGTCCTAGCGTTCGAAATGGAACGGTATACTCCATTCAAGGCGAGCGAGGTCGCTTACGATTACCGCGTCACGGCTACAGATATCGCGATCAGGAAAGTCGCTGTTGATCTGGCGATCCTGCCGCGGACGACGTTCGAACAGGCGACCTCAATTGCGGTTTCATTTGGTTTGGCTGCCCATCGCGTCGGCATTGTCGACGACTCCGAACAGGAGAGACCATTCCATTTTGGGCTTTACGAGGATTCCAGCGTACCCCAAGCCGCTCCGCGTCGGTTCATCTCCACACTCACAATCGCTGCAGCCATCCTGGTTATCATCGCGGGGTGTCTGCCGCTGTACTTCGATCACCGTGAGCTGACCGCGTACGAGGCGCGACTGCCTGAGGCGCGCGCGGCCGCTCTTCAAGCGGAGACCCTGAAGAAACGCTTGACCGCCGCCATGGATCTCAGCCGCGTCCTGATCGATCGGAAGGCCCAAGTGCCGACCATGACGAGTCTGCTTGCCGATATCACAAATCGACTGCCCGACGACACATGGCTGACGCAACTGCAAATACATGAGGGAGCGCTAACGCTTTCAGGGGTCTCGTCATCGTCAGCGCCGCTGATCGCTCGGCTGGAGGCTTCACCGTTTCTTGCCCAGGTGCGCTTCGGTTCACCTGTTACGCCTGATGTGGGTGTCGGCGGTGAACGCTTCAACATCATGGCCCAGGTTATGCCAGACCGGATCAATTGATGCTGTTCACGACCCCCATTGTCAGCCGGCTGGCGGCGGTGCTTCTTCTGATAGCCGCAAGTGCCAGCATCTATACCTTCCCGGTGGAGCCGATCATCTCCAGTTCCGGCGAAATCGACCGGCAGATCGAAGAGGCGCGCGACCAGCTGACGCGCTTTGAACGTGCAGCAGCCATGCAACCGGCGCTTGCCAGGCGAATAAAGGATTTCGAGGAGCAGCAAAAATCATGGGGCCACTTCCTGACCGGAGACACCGACGCATTGGCGGCAGCGGACCTTCAAGACCAGGTTCAAGCCCTGATCCTCGAAAAGGGCGGCACGCTGCAGAGCATGCAGCCGATGCCTGGAGTCGACGAGAGAGGGCTCAGGCGCATTACGCTTCGCGTGCAGATGGCGGGAACGATCGACACCTTGTTTGACGTCCAGTATGCACTCGAGGCCGGCGACCCTGTCCTTTTCATTGATGGGATCGACATTCAGAAGCGCGACAGCATCGAGGCCAGCAGTGACGCTGATAGTGGAGGCGGAAGGCTGACTGTCGCTTTCGATTTGTCGGGCTACCTGCCTCAAGAGCTCCAGCGGTGAGCAAGAATCTCAAACGCAGTCCACTGCCTTGGATGGCGGCCGGCATCGGTCTGATCACGGCGTGCGTGGTTTACGCCGAGAGTCGCGCGCAGCCAATAGTCCGCCATGCCCCCCTGCTTCACGCTACGGCTGCGGAGGTCCTCCCCGCGCCCGCGGCGCCATCTCGGCAGGCCATGCCGGAGAAGGAGAGGTTCGCGGTGATTGTGGAGCGGCCGCTGTTTCCGCTTGAACGATTGTTAACCGTTCCTGCAGCACGACAACCGCGAGCAGCACGCCAAATATAGGTTCGAGATTGGTGATCATGGTCGCGCGCATGGCGCCAATGTTTTCTATCCCGACAAAGAAGGCCAGCGTACCCGCGATGCTGCTACAGCTGCGAAGGAAGCCTGCCACGGGCTTTTGGACTCGCTATAGTAAGCCTCGCTGAGATGGGTCATCCCGGCTCTGGGAAATCCTCCGGTTTTAGTTCGATCGGCGCGCCATGTGGCGTGCGGCCTGCGGCATGATCCCAAGCGTCGCGGTAGCGATGCAGGGTGGCAACCGTGGCAACGCCTTTCTCGGCGACCAGATGCTCCAGCGTCGCCAGCCAATGCCGGTAATAAGTCTCGCCCGTGTCGGCATCGCCCGCTGCCTGCGCTCGTTTGATCTGTACGGCCAGCGCGGCTGCCCATTCTATCCAAGTGAACACGCCGCGAGCATGCAGTGCCACCGCCATTGCGAAAGCCTGCGCCTCCCAGGGTTCGCGGAACACCGGTCCTTCCTGATCGCGAGGCATGCCGGGCACTGCGACAGGTGCTCGAATTCCCGTCTGTGCATCGAGCTTCATTATGCTCGCTCCAGATAGCTGTCCCAGGCGTCGACCGAAATCCTCACGCTGGAATCACTCTCCTCACCCCACAGCTCTCGACCCTCGAACATCACCGTGTAGAGCCATTGCGGGTCTTCGCCCTTACCTACAGCGTTGCTGTCGGGAAAGACGTGAGAACCATGAAGCAGCTCTATCACGCCGACGTGACCGCGGACATAGCGCGGCAACCTTGTGTGCGTCGGCGGGTTGATCGTCTTCATCCGAACGCGGTCGCCGATTGCGAAGCGTGCCGGCTGCGTTGATTCACGCTTTGTCGGACCTCCCCTGTGCAGCGCCCCCGCCACTTCGCCAGCCCTCAGTGCGGGCACATTTTTGTGTGGAAGCCGGATTTGGCCGGTCTCGATCTCGTCGGGCGCAAGCAAATCACGATCCATCAACAGCCGTTCGAGTCCAAGGAGCCATATCTGAAAGTATGTGCTGCTGAGGTACACGTCTCGTAGCAAATTTTCGCGGGCGAAGCGTGACATGTCGATATTCCACTTCCCGGGTCTCCCCATCGCAAGCGTCATTGCGAAAATGCGGCCCTCCCACTTGGCGTGAAATACTGGCTCGTCGGCTTCCGGCATCACAGGACCGAAGCCCGGTACGCCACCCATGTCGTGCGCGCCGTCCATCACGCGACCTCGGTGATTTGCTTGGCGAGACCGGTGCCGATCATGCTGTTGCGGGTGACGAGATCCGCAAGCTTCTCTTCGCTCCAACCCTCGGTGCCCTCTGGCCGCATCGGAACGACCAGATAGCGGATCTCCGCGGTTGAATCCCAAACCTTAATGGTAGTGTCCGATGGGAGTGCGACACCGAAGTCGCTCAGCACGCCGCGCGGATCCTTCACTACCCTAGAGCGGTAGGGGGCGGCCTTGTACCATGTTGGCGGTAAGCCAAGAACCGGCCATGGGTAACAGGAGCACAGCGTGCAGACGACGATATTGTGCGAGTGAGGCGTATTCTCCACTGCGACGACATGTTCGCCCTGCCGACCGGCATAGCCCAGTTCCGCGATCGCCAGCGTCGCGTCGGCCATCAGCCGAGCGCGAAACGCTGGATCTTTCCACGCCCGCGCGATTACGCGGGCGCCGTTGCGCGGGCCAATTTTATTCTCATAGCTATCGACCAACTCATCAAGCGCCGCCGGATCGACGTAGCCTTTCTCCGTTAGAATGCTCTCGAGCGCCCGAACGCGCAGCGCGGTCTCAGATAACTCCGAATAGTCGTGATGATCATCGTGACCCGTCATGATCCTTCCTTTATGTACTGCTACGCCGACTGTGATGCCGGCGACGTCTCGCGCGAACGTGCAAAGCCGTACACATCATCTGACCCGTCGCGCAATTGCAGACTGGTGCCAAAGGGATGGAAATGTTGAACGCTCCGCTCGGGAGCGCGTGCCTCAGCCACGAGACAAGATTGCGACCGTTTCCTGCTATCGGTCAAATCAAAAAGCCACGAAATTTGAGCGGGTGAGCCGTTGTGCCGCAGCGGTTCTCGCGCGAATATCATTGCCCGATTGTCCAAAGAGTCTGTTTGCGTTCGCTACGAACGGGATTGGTCCTGCACTGCTGGTCTTCCTGCATCATGCTCCGCTTCTCCGATCGCCGCGTGTCTCTCACGTACTTTGCAGGCGTTGACGGTTCTTCCTCGCTCACCGGGGTTCATCGCGGCGTCGGTCTGAACGGCGGAGCAACCGTCGCATTGCCGGGTTGTTGCAACGGCAAGTCGGTCACTCTCGCAATTTGTCGTCAGGCTCCGCTCACAAGCCCAAATCCGACAAGCCTAGGTGATCGTCCGGCCGCCGGCCGAGCGGCCAATAGAATTTTCGGTCCTCTTCGGCGATCGGTGAGTCGTTGATGCAGGCGAATGCCACTCATAGGCGTAGCGCACGGCGATCCGATTGTCGGTGAACGCCCAGAGCTCCTTGATCAGCCGATGGTCCAACTCCTTGGCCCACTTGCGGGCCAGGAAGCTGATGATTGCCGCTCGACCCGTCGCGAACTCCGCGCAGTTTCGCCGGCGGCTGTCGGGCGTATAGGCAAGAGCGACCTTTTCTGGATCCCGGCTGTTCCAGCCGTCTTCCGCCAGGCGAACCTTTCGAAGGGCGGTTTCGCGGGTAAATGGCGGAACGAGGGGCAACATTTGAAATCTCCTGTGCTGACTGCTCTGATTGCTATGCGGAGGAAATGCGGGCCGGTGACGAACTGTCACCGGCCCAGGCTCCTAGGCAGCCGGCGGACCACGAGGGACACATAGTCTCGCCGCCACCGGGACCTCGGCGCGAGGGACATCATCCGAGGGAGGAGTCCCGGTCTTGGCTGCGTAGGTATAGCGATCCATCACGGACTCAATTCGTCCGATGATGAAACCCATGGATCTATATGGCCCGCGCTTTCCGCCAACGCCGTAGGCATGCCGTAAAATGATGTAAAATATTCTTGGCGGATCTTTCAGCAAGGCGCCGCGATGGATCGAGCGCCTCGGCGCTGTTTCGTTCCCGGGTCGGCGGCAGGCCGGCCGCCTCGCCAGCCTTGGTCGAGGCGCTCAAGGCGGGCCAGCCGGTCGATGTTCCGGCCGACGGCATTGCTGCCGATTCACTCGTTCCCCTTGCCAGGGGGTGTCTTCGTTTCTAGCGGCTTCTCAGATATTTGCTATTTTTTGCCACAGTTAACTCGCGTCTTCTCTCGCCTTGCGCGATGATTTTCATGACGAGGTGCCCAACGAGAAAGGCGCTGAAACAATGATCGACGTATGGCTTTCCATCCTGATCATCTCTTTCATCTC
>Ga0207428_10000085_pt1 | contig 132411 bp, 108 predicted proteins | sample RhiMethybrSRZTD1_FD_187600 | JGI IMG/M metagenome (GOLD analysis project Ga0207428, IMG submission 187600) | Populus rhizosphere microbial communities from Tennessee, USA - Rhizosphere MetaG P. TD hybrid SRZTD1 (SPAdes) (version 3) | ecosystem: Host-associated > Plants > Roots > Rhizosphere >... | reverse complement strand
GGCCGGCGCGTGGCTGCGAACGCGGCCGAGCTCGTCGGTCCTTCGACGACCTGGACGGAACGGGGCATCCTTGCGAGCTACCTCGCCCTGCCGCTGCTGGCCCTCGCCCGATGGACGGCGCACCCGCCGCGCTCACGGCGCTACCTGCTCGGCCTCCTCGTCGGCTTCGTGGCCGTCGTCGCGTTGCTCTTCGGCGTCTACGTGGTCGTTCAATGGAGCGGCTATCGGTACGCCATGTTCCTGATGCCGGCGTTCCTGCCCCTGGTGCTTCCGCCGGGCCGGGCGGCCTGGAAGATCGCGGGCCCTTTCGCGGTGGCGGCGGTGGTCTTGCTGCTGGGTGTCCGCACGGTCTTCAACGACTACAAGGCCTCACGCCAGAAGCGGCAGCTCGGCATCGCGGACTACGTCGACCGCTACGTTCCGACGCCGCCCGACCGGATCGTCCTGCCCAACGGCTGGCTCTATGGATGGCGCCACGGCCCGATGGAAGTGATCTCCAGCCTCGCCGACGGAGCCGCCCTGCGGAAACTGGAGCGCAACCTGCCCTTCGACTACGTGGTACTGCCGGCGGGGAGCGCGCTCCAACAGGATACGGAGTCGAGGGCACGGTACCAGCGTGTCAACCCCGACGATGCCGACGCCCCTCTCGTGATCTTCCGCCGGATTCGCTGAGGACTCACCCCAGGTCGCCCCAAAGGACCTGGACTGCGCTCACCGCGGCCAGGGCCGCGGTCTCCGCGCGCAGGATGCGTGGTCCGAGGCCGGCGGTGACGAAGCCGGCGCCCACGGCCTGCTCGACTTCCGTGTCCTCCCAGCCTCCGGCGGGCCCGACCAGCATCAAGACGCGTTCAGGGCGGGGCAGGGCGGAAAGCGGCGCCGGACCGCTCCGCTCCAGGAAGAAGATCTTGAGCCCGTCGAAGGGCTCGGCCAGCAACGTGCTCAGGGTCACGGTGGGCGCGACCAGGGGCACCACCGCGCGGCCGCACTGCTCGGCGGCGCCGCTGGCCACCTTCTCCCAGCGCTCCTGGCGCGAGCCCTTGAGGGCGGGCCGCGCGGCCGCATCCGTGCGCGCGGTGATGACGGGCCGGATCTCGGCCACCCCGAGCTCCGTGGCTTTCTGGACCACGAGCTCCATGCGATCGCCGCGCAGGGGGGAAACGGCGAGGACGACCGTGAGCGGCGACTCCGGCCGGGCTTCGGCGCGCCCCGTGATGCGGGCCGACACTCCCTGCCGCGAGACCGCGTCCAACTCCGCCTCGAACTCCGCGCCCGCGCCGTCGAAGAGGCGCACGAGCGCTCCCGGCCGCAGGCGCAGGACGTCACGGGCGTGATGGGCGGAGTGCTCGGGCAGGTGGACGCGGGCGCCGGGGGCGGCCTCGGGGACGTGGAAGCGATGCGCGCTCATGCCGGACCCACGGCCAGCGCGGCCCAGGCGCCTTCGGTGCGGACATCAATCGCGCCCAGCGCCGCGTAAGCCGTCCGCACCGCGGGGACGTCTTCGGTGAGGAGGCCCGACAGCACGAGGCAGCCGCCCTTCCGGCGCCGCGAGGCGAGCTCACTGGCCCGCTCGATCAAGAGGGGCGCGCTGATGTTGGCCAGGACCACGTCGAACGCGGCCGGGCGCACGGCGCGCGCCCCGTCGCCGCGAACGAGCGCGATGGCGGCGGACTGGTTCAGCTCGGCGTGGCGGCGCGCGACGGGCAGCGCTTCTTCGTCCAGCTCGATCGCGATCACGCGCTGGGCCCCGAGGCGGGCGGCGGCCACGGACAGGATGCCGCTGCCCGCGCCCACGTCGAGGACGCGGCCGAGAGGGCCGGCGCTCGCGCGCTCCTCGAGGGCGGCCAGGCACAGGCGGGTGCTCTCGTGGGTGCCGGTTCCGAAAGCCAGGCCAGGCTCGACGACGATCACGCGATCGTCGGCCGGCGCGGGCGCGGAGGCCTCCCAGGCGGGCACGATCCGGAACGAGCCCACGGTGAACGGCCGGAAGCCCTCCCGGACGCGCGCGACCCAGTCCACCTCGGGGATCTCGACCGGCGTGATCTCGACGCGCCAGGGACGCAGGGCATCCCGCAGCCGGTCTTCCCGGCCGTCTTCGTCGGCGAAATAGGCGAGCACCACCGCCCGCCCGTCCTGGGGGCCGAGGGACTGAGTGCCTGCCGTCCCCAGATCCCAGAGCACCGCGGAGAGCGCCTCCTCGTCGTCCCCGGGCAGGAGGAGGCGGAAGGCCTTCAGCCGAGGATGTCCTTCACCTTGCCGAGGAAGGAGCGGTCCTTCTCCTGCTCTTCGGGCGAGGGGAGGGACTTGCCGAGCTGGTCGATCATCTTCCGCTGCTCGGCGGTGAGCTTGGTGGGGACGACGACGCGTATGGTCACGTGGAGGTCGCCGCGCCCGCGCCCTCCGAGGTGGGGCACGCCCTGGCCGCGGACGCGGAAGGTGGTGCCGCTTTGCGTGCCTTCCGGGATGACGACCTTCGTCTTGCCCCCGCCGACGTTGGGTACCTCGATGGACGTCCCCAGCGCCGCCTGCGCGAATCCGACGGGCACTTCGCACAGGAGGGCCGCCCCCTCGCGCTGGAAGAACGCGTGTTCCTCGACCCGGACCACCACGTACAGGTCGCCCGGGGGCCCGCCCGCGCTGCCCGCCTCGCCTTCGCCGCTGATGCGCAGCTGGCTGCCCGTGTCGACGCCGCCCGGGATCTTGATCTGGAGCTTGCGCTCGACGGTGACGTGGCCGTCTCCGCCGCAGTCCTTGCAGGGCGTGGCCACCATGCGGCCGGTGCCGTGGCAGCGGCCGCAGGTGCGGGCCACGCTGAAGAACCCCTGCTGGAACGTGACCTGGCCCCGGCCGCCGCACGACGCGCACGTGCTGGGAGAGGTGCCGGGAGCCGCCCCGCTGCCCTGGCAGGGCGCGCACGGCTCCGCGCGCGGGATCTGGATGTGGGTCTCGGTGCCGAAGACCGCTTCCTCGAAGCCGAGGTCGAGGTTGTAGCGCAGGTCGGCGCCGCGCCGCGGGCCTCCACGCCGGCGGCCGAACGCGTCCCCGAAGCCGAAGAGGTCGCCCAGGATGTCCCCGAAGTCGGAGAAGATCGTGGGATCGAAGCCGGCCGCTCCGCCGAGCCCGGCGTGGCCGTAGGCGTCGTAACGCTGCCGCTTCTGGGCGTCGCAGAGGACGCTGTACGCCTCCGCTGCCTCCTTGAACCTGTCCTCGGCTTCCTTGTTGCCGGGGTTCCGGTCGGGATGGTGCTTGAGCGCCAGCTTCCGGTAGGCCGACTTGATCTCGGCATCCGACGCGTTCCGCGCCACGCCAAGGATCTCGTAGTAGTCGCGAGTCGTGGTCATTTCAGTAGAGCGAGACGGTCAGGCCATGCGCACGTTGTGGGGAGGATATCTCGGGGGCCTGCGGAGAGGGGTCACGCAGAGCAGCAGCGTTAAACGAGTCAGGCAATACGGCTGCGCGGCGCGTGACCCGATCTGCAGGCCCAAGGTGGGATCCGGCGATCACGGACGGAGCATGGCCTGGCCGATGAGCGACGCCGCCTTTTCCATCTCGGCAAGTCGAGTCTTGAGCTCCTCGATGTCCGCTTCGGCGCGCGCCTTCTTCGCCCGCTCCATGGCGGCCAGGATGCGGCTCTGCTCGTCCGCGGTGAGCTTGCCCTCGAGGGCCTGCACCGAGCGCATGGTGTTCGTGACCAGCCCGTCGAGCTGGCGCACGACCGCCTCCTGCTCCTTCTTCTGCTTGTCCGACTGCTCGCGGACGCGGGTCTCGTTGACGAGCTTGCCGAGCTCGCTCTGGCTGAGGCCGCCGGAGGCGTGGATGACCATCGACTGGCTGCGGCCCGTGGCCTGGTCCAACGCGCTCACGGACATGATGCCGTTGACGTCGATCTCGAAGGAGACCTCGACCTGGGGCACGCCCTTGGGGGCGGGCGGGATGTTGGTGAGCTCGAACTTGGCCAGCGACTTGTTGTAGGCGGCCATGTCGCTCTCGCCCTGCAGGACGTGGACCTCGACCTTGGTCTGGTTGTCGGCGACGGTCGTGAACACGCGGCTCTTGCGGGTGGGGATCGTGCTGTTGCGCTCGATGAGGGGCGTGAACGTCCCGTCCTTGGTCTCGATGCCGAGCGTGTGCGGAGTGACGTCGAGGAGGACGAGCTCCTTGACCTCGCCCGCGATGATGCCGGTCTGGATGGCCGCGCCCATGGCGATCCCCTCGTCGGGGTTCACCGTGCGGTTGGGCTCCTTGCCGAAGACCTTGCGCACGACCTCGGCGACCTTGGGTGCCCGCGTCTGCCCGCCCACGAGCAGGACCTCGTCGATCTGCTCCGGCTTGAGGGCGGCGTCGGAGAGACAGCGCCGGCAGGGGTCCAGCGTCCGCTCGAGGAGGTCGTCCGTGATCGACTCGTACTTCTGGCGGGTGAGGACCGTGTTGAGGTGCTTGGGGCCGCTGGCGTCGGCGGAGATGAAGGGGAGGACGATCTCGGTCTGGGCGGCCGAGCTCAGCTCGCACTTCGCCTTCTCCGCCGCCTCCTTGAGGCGCTGCAGGGCCATGCGATCCTGCTTGAGATCGATGTTCGTCTCGCGCTGGAACTCGGAGATGAGCCAGTCGATCACGCGCTGGTCGAAGTCCTCGCCGCCCAGGAAGGTGTCGCCGCCGGTGGCGCGCACCTGGAAGAGGCCCTCCGCCATCTCCAGGATCGAGATGTCGAACGTGCCTCCGCCGAGGTCGTAGACGGCCACGAACTGGCCCTTCGCGTTCTTGTTGAGGCCGTAGGCCAGGGCGGCCGCCGTCGGCTCGTTGAGGATGCGCGAGACCTTGAGGCCGGCGATGAGTCCCGCGTCCTTGGTGGCCTGCCGCTGGGGGTCGGTGAAATACGCGGGCACGGTGATGATGGCTTCTTCCACCGGCTCGCCGAGGTAGTCCTCCGCCGCCGCCTTCAGCTTCTGCAGCACGAAGGCCGAGATCTCGGGCGGGGAATAGAGCTTGTCCTCGATCTGGATGTGGACGTCGCCGTTGGGCGCTTCGCTCAGCTGATAGGAGAGGAACTTCCGCGACTGCTCGACCTCCGGCGCGCGGAACTTGCGCCCGATGAGCCTCTTCACCGCGAACACCGTGTTCTTGGGGTTGGTGAGGGCCTGGCGTTTCGCGATCTGGCCGACGAGCCGCTCGCCCTTGGCCGTGAAGCCCACGATGGAGGGGGTGGTGCGCGCGCCTTCCTGGTTGGGGATCACCTGGGGGGCCCCGCCCTCCATCACGGCCACGCACGAGTTGGTCGTCCCGAGGTCGATCCCTATGACCTTACCCAATCATCGCCTCGCTCAAAGAGCCGTCAGTGTACCGCGTCCGGCCCGCCTTCGCCCGCGCCTTCCTCCCCCTTCGCCACCTTGACCAGGGCGGGCCGGAGGAGACGGTCCTTGAGGGCATAGCCCTTGCGGAAGACCTCGACGATGGTTCCGTCCGGCTTGCCCGGCGCGATTTCGTGCGAGAGGGCCTGATGCCGCTGGGGGTCGAACGGCTGCCCCAGCGGGTCTTCGATGGTCACACCTTGGCGCTCGATCAGGGTCAGGAGCTCGCGCCGCGTCAGCTCGACGCCCTGGCGCAGGGTGCTCTCCGCGCCCGTGGCCTCGAGGGCGCGGTCGAGGTTGTCGATGGTGGGGATGACGGACTTGAGAACGGCGGCGCTGGCGTCCAGGGCGGACTGCTCGCGGTCGCGCTCCACGCGCTTCCTGTAGTTCTCGAACTCGGCGCGCTTGCGCAGGAGCTGGTCGCGCAGCTCGTCACGCTCCTTGCGTAGCGCCTCCACCTGCTCGCGATCCAGGGCCGGCATCGGCTGCACGTCCACGCCCGCCACGCCCCGAGGCTCGTCGCCGGACCCGTCGTCCCTGTCGTCGTCGCCTTTCCCGTTGCCTGCGGTCATTATTTTCGCGTCCTCGGCCGCGCGAGCTTCATCGAAGCCGCCGACACGCGAGTGAATCGCGCGCCGGCGGAGCAGGAGACGCGGCCTGCGGGTCTCATGATCTGAGCTCCTTGAGGGTCTGGTTGAGGGCGCGTGCCACGTGCTCGACCAGCGCGATCATGCGCCCGTACTCCATGCGTGTGCTGCCGACCACGCCCAGGCCCCAGGCCCCGTCGGGGTCGAGGGGCACGCTGGCCGTGACCAGCGCGACCTGGCGGAGGTCGGGATCCGGGTTCTCGTGGCCGATGGTGATCCGCACGCCGTCCTTGCTGAGACAGGCGTTGAGGATCTTGACCAGCCGCCCCTTCTCCTCGAAGGCCTTGAAGAGCGCGCGCATGCGCGCGATGTCGTTGAGCTCCGGCGCGTCGAGGAGCTTGGACGTCCCCTCGAGGTAGAGGTCGGCCTCGCCGTCCTCCGAGAACGCGCGCCCACCCACGGAGACGACGTTCTTCAACAGGGAGTCGTAGAGCGCCTTCTCCTGCTGCATCAGGACCAGCAGCCGGGCGCGGATGGCATCGAGGCCGAGCCCCGAGAACTCGCTGCTCAGGTAGTTGGCGCAGGCCTGCAGGTCTTCCTGGGTCAGCTCCTCCTCGACCTCGATGATGCGGTTGGTGACGAGCCCGGTCAGGGACACCATCACCACGAGGATGCGGGGATAGGGGAGCCGTACGAGGTCCACCCGCCGCAGCGTCGCCCTCGAGACGTCCGGCACGAGCACGAATCCCACCTTGCCCGAATGGCGCGAGAGGAGGTGGGTGGCCGTCTCCATCACCTGGGTGGGCGAGCCTTCCAGCGTGCGCAGCTCGGAATCGATGGCGGCCGCGTCGCGGGCGGGCAGGGGAGCCAGGCTCATGAGGCTGTCCACGTAGACGCGGTATCCCTCGTCCGTGGGCTGGCGCCCCGCGCTGGTGTGCGGATGGTCGAGGTAGCCCTTCTTCTCCAGCTCCGCCATGATGTTGCGAAGGGTGGCGGAGGAGAGGGTCCGGCCCAGGGCTCGCGCCAGGCTCTCCGAGCCCACGGGCTCACCGGTGGACACGTGGAGCTGGATGATGGACTTGAGGACTTCCCGGCTGCGCTCGTCGAGGGGCGGATTCGTCATCGGGCCTTTGGTCCAAATGCGGACCCTTTAACGAATTATAGCGAGTCGCCCACCTCCGTGTCGATCTGGGCGCGCTGCAGGTGGCCGCTGAAGTCGACGTAGATCGACTTCCACTCCGAGAAGACGTCGAGGGCCTGCACGCAGGCCTCGCGGTGGCCGTTCCCCGTGTTCTTGGTGCCGCCGAACGGGAGGTGCGTCTCCGCCCCGATCGTCGGCGCGTTGACGTACAGGATGCCCGTGTACATGTCGCGCATGGCCCGGAACGCGGAGTTGATGTCCTGGGTGTAGATGGACGCGCTGAGGCCGTAGTCGACGGAGTTCCCCACCTCGACGGCCTGGTCGAGGGAGTCGACGGGAATGACGGAAACGACGGGGCCGAAGATCTCCTCGCGCGCGATGCGCATCTTCGGGTCGACGTCCCCGAAGATCGTCGGCTCGTGGAACCAGCCCTTCGCGTACGGCCCCTGGTCGAGACGGTGGCCGCCGGCGAGGAGCTTCGCCCCTTCGTCGGCGCCGACCTTCACGTATCTCTCGACCGTCGCCCGCTGCGACTCGTTGATGCAGGGACCCATCTCCGCGGACGGATCGGCCAGCCCGCCGCCGACCTTGAGCGCTTTCGTACGCGCCACGAACCGGTCCATGAACTCGCGGTAGACCTTCTTGTGCACGGCCACGCGGCTGGCCGCGGTGCAGCGCTGGCCGGTGGTGCCGAACCCGCCCCAGACCGCGCCGTCCACCGCGAGGTCGAGACGCGCGTCGTCCATCACCATGATGATGTTCTTGCCGCCCATCTCGAGATGGCAGTGCTTGAAGGCGGGAGCGCAGGCCTCCGAGACCTTGCGCCCGACGTCGGTGGATCCGGTGAAGGAGACGATCGGGACGTCCTTGTGGCTCATGAGCGGCGCCCCGACGTGGGTGCCGCCACCCGTGACCATGTTCACGACGCCTTTGGGCAGGCCCGCTTCTTCCAGGGCGTGGATCAGGTTCACGACGGAGAGGGGCGTGTCGGAGGCGGGCTTGATGACGACGGTGTTGCCCAGGATGAGGGCAGGCATCATCTTCCAGGAGGGGATCGCCATCGGGAAGTTCCAGGGGGTGATGAGCCCGGCGATGCCGACGGGCATGCGCACGGACATCTGGAACTTGTTCGCCAGCTCGGACGGCGTCGTCTGGCCGAACTGGCGCCGCCCCTCGCCGGCCATGTAGTACGTCATGTCGATCGCTTCCTGGACGTCGCCGCGCGTCTCCGGAAGGACCTTGCCCATCTCGCGCGTCATGTCGCGCGAGAACTCCTCCTTCCGGCGCACCAGGATCTCGGCCGCGCGGTAGAGGATCTCACCGCGCTTGGGCGCGGGGACGGCGCGCCAGCGCGGGAAGGCCTCCCGCGCGGCCGCCACCGCCAGCTCCGCGTCCTCCGGGCCCGACTCGGCGAAGGTGCCGATGACGTCGGAGGTGTCGGCCGGGTTGCGGTTCTCGAACGTCTTCCCCGATTTCGCGGGTACCCAGGCGCCCCCGATGTAGTTTCCGTACGCCGCCTCGCGGGTGTGGCCGCCGCGGGTGTCCGCCTTGGGGACGGTCGAGGTCACAGAGCCGCGACCTTCTTATCGTCCTTGCGGGCGGACATGTCTGAGTTTCCCCGGAACATCGCTCCTTCCGCGATCACGATCTTGGGGGCGCGGATGTTGCCGGTCAGACGGCCGGTGGCCTGGATCTCGACGCGCACGGAGGCCTGGCAGTCCCCGATCAGCTCGCCGCTCACGATGATGGACTGCGCCTCGACCGTCGCCTTCACGACGCCGTTCGCGCCGACGCGGAGGTCGCGCGTGATGCGGATCTGCCCGTCGACGTTTCCTTCGACGATCACGTCTTCGTCGCCCGTGAGCTCGCCCTTGATCACGGTCTTGGCCGCGATGATGCAGGTACCGGGCTTGGAGACGACGGCCGCGGGAGCGGGAGCGCCCCGCTCCTTCTCCGCGGGGCCGGACATCGCCGGACGCGTGGGGATGGAGGGTGCTTCCGGCGGCTTGGATTCCGAATTTCCGAAGATTCCCATGGTTCCTCCTGGTGGGTCGCTAGGGACCAGTCGGGACGACTATGGAGCGGGCGACGGGGATCGAACCCGCGACACCGAGCTTGGGAAGCTCGTACTCTACCGCTGAGCTACGCCCGCTCTATCGACGCCAGTGTCGCATCATATCGACCGCCCGCGGATGGGGTCAAGCATATCCGGCTATCCGGAAAGGAACGTGATCGACCGCACGCTGGGCGTCGCTGGCGTCGAGGGGCGCGGGGTGCGCGGCCTCGCTGCGGGCGCCGCGCATCGACCTCTTCAAGGACGGCGCTGGGGCCCCCACCCCAGCGATCCGCAATAAGGAGCTCTTCGCGCGGCGTCCTCGCTGTGGCCGCTGTAACCCCGCGCCCCATCGCTGCCGCCAGCGACGCATCGGTCGGCTGTTGCGATCCCTTTCGCCGAACGAGCACGGAGGCCATGGTCCGTGGGTGACGAGGGGCGCGCATCGATCGCGACTTCGGGTGACGCGTCGCCGGCGCAAACGATGGGGCGTGGGGTAACAGCGTCCGAGTGGAGGGCGCCCGCGAAAAACTTCCTCTTTGCTGATCGCGTGGGTGGGGACCCACGCGCCGTCCTCAATGGAAGACATGCGGGCGCCCGGAGCGAGGGCGCGCACCCCGCGCCCCACCACGCCGGCGTCGCCCCGCGCAGGGTCAGGATCGGATGATTGCGAGCACCTCGTCGCGCCGCCGGACCATGTCCGCCTGCGAGTACGCCTCCAGGTTCAACCGCAGCAGCGGCTCCGTGTTGGACGGCCGCACGTTGAAGTGCCAGTCCGCGTAGTCCACGGAGACGCCGTCCATCTTCGTGATCTCCGCATCCCGGTAGCGCTCCTCGATCCGGCGCAGCGCGCCCGCCACGTCGGCGACCTTCGAGTTGATCTCTCCGGTGATGAAGTACCGCGAACGGAGAGGAGCCAGGAGCTCGCTCAGCTTCCGGCCCTCGGTGCCCAGCAGTTCGAGCACGAGCAGGGCCGGGATCATGCCGTTGTCCGCGTACCAGTTGTCGCGGAAGTAGAAGTGGCCGGAGACCTCGCCCCCGAAAACCGCATCATCGTCCCGCATCCGCTTCTTGATGAAGGCGTGCCCGACGCGGTTCATGAGCGCGATGCCGCCCGCGGCCTCGACGCGGTCGCGCACCGCGCGCGAGGCGCGCACGTCGTAGACGACCTTGGAGCCCGGGAACTTCCGCACGAAGGACTCTCCGAGCAGCGCGGTCACGAAGTCGCCGGGCACGAACTCGCCCGTGTCGTCGACGAAGAAGCAGCGGTCGGCGTCGCCGTCCCAGGCCATGCCGATCTGGGCCTTTTCCGTGATCACGCGCTCCATGATCTCGCGCCGGTTCGCCTCTTCGAGGGGGTCGGGGGGATGGTTCGGGAAGGTCCCGTCGAGGTCGAAGTACATCTTCACGAGCTCGAGGGGGAGGCGCTTGAACAGCGCCGTGGCCCCGATGGCACCCATGCCGTTGCCGGTGTCGAGCACGGCCTTGATCCGCGGCACCTTGCCGATGTCGATGAACTTCAGGCAGTGATCGGCGTATTCGTCGCTGATCGTGCGCGAGACGACCCTGCCCTGGCGCGTGCCCTTGTCGGCGAAGCGACCGGCCATGATCGCTTCCTTGATCTCCTTGATGCCGGCGTCGCCGCTGAGGGCAAGGGCGCCCCGGCGGACCATCTTGATGCCGTTGTACTCCTTCGGGTTGTGGGAGGCGGTGATGATGGCGCCGCCGTCGAGGTCCTGGGACGCGACGTGGAAATACATCATGTCCGTCCCGACCACGCCGATGTCGGTGATCTCCGCGCCTTCGCTGCGCGCACCCTCGATGAAGCTGCCTGCGATCTCGGGCGAGGACAGCCGCACGTCGCGGCCCACCGCGATGCGCTTGGGGGCGCCGCCCAGGTAGTCGATGAAGGCCCGCCCCACCCGGCGCGCGACCTCGCCGTTGATCTGGGTCGGATAGACGGCACGGACGTCGTACGCCTTGAAGATGCCGGGGTCCACGTTGACGCTCATATGACCTCGATTCTACGTCCCGGGTTCACGTGGGCGGGAGGGGGCGCTCAGTGCGTGCGCGAATGATCGCTGATCACGGTGCCCTCGCCCAGGACGGCCCCGGGCGCGAGGCGGGCATGGCGCCCCACCTCGACGCGGGCGGCGAGGAGTGAGCCCTCGACGCTGGCCGACTCCGCGAGCGTGCTGCCCTTCCACACGACGGAGTCGCGCACCCAGGCCCCGGGAGCCACCGTGACCTCCGCGGTGAGCACGGCATCCGGGCCCACGTGCGCTCCCGCTTCCACCCGGCAGCCGGGGCCGAGGTAGAAGGGGCCCTCCAGCTCCGCGCGATCGTGGACGCGCGCGTCCGGGTGGACCCATCCGCCGTCCCGCGGCGTGCCCTCGAGCTGGACGGGGAAGCGCCCGCCGAGGATGTCCCGATGGACCTGCAGGTACTTCTCGGGCGTGCCGATGTCGATCCAGTAGCCGCGATGGACCCAGGCCCGGACGAGGTCGCCGCGGCGGAGGAGGGCGGGGAAGAACGCGCGCTCGATCGAGTGGTTCTCGCCCGCCGGCATCAGCGCGAGCGTCGCGGTGTCCAGCACGTAGATGCCCGCGTTGATGGTGTCGGTGGTGATCTGGCTGGGGTCGCTCGGCTTCTCGATGAAGCTGCGCACGCGCCCGCTGGAGTCGGTTTCCACGAGGCCGTAGGCCGCGGGGTTGGGCACGGGGGTCAGGACCAGGGTGGCTTTGGCCCCGCTTTCGCGGTGGGCGCGCACGACCGCGGGCAGATCGACGTCGGTGAGCACGTCGCCGTTGAAGACCACGGTCGTGTCGTCGAGGTGGCTCTCGGCGTTCTTGACCGCGCCACCGGTCCCCAGCGGCGTCTCTTCCACCGCGTAGTGGATGCGCCGTCCGAGGGCGGCGCCGTCACCGAACACGGCCTGGACGCGCTCGGGCTGATAGGCGACGGAGAACACGATCTCCTGGACGCCGACGCGGGACAGGAGATCGAGCTGATGGCGGAGGAACGGGCGGTCCACCACCGGGACCACGGGCTTGGGAACGCTGAGGGTCAAGGGGCGGAGCCGGGTGCCCTCTCCGCCGGCCAGGATCACTGCCTTCATAGGTTCCGCGCGCGGGCGTCACGCGCGCGGCGATCATAGCATCGCGATAGACTGCGAAAGTCGCGATCGACTATAGTCCGGGGTTTGTTTCACAGCGCTCGTTTCGAGGCGGAGCGCCGGGGAGGGTGATGTGAGCGAGCTGGCCAGGCGTCTGGAGGACAAGCTCCGCACGGGGGAAGCGCACCTGGGGACGCTTGGGCTCGGATACGTCGGCCTTCCGCTCTCCGTCGAGTTCGCGACCGGGGGCCTCCGGGTCACCGGCTTCGACCTGAGCCCCGAGAAGGTGGCCGCCGTGAACCGCGGCGAGTCCTACATCAAGGACGTGCCCTCGGACCGCCTCAAGGCTCTGGTGGACGCGAAGAAGCTCGACGCCAGCAACGACTTCGATCGCCTGGCCGAGTGCGACGCCGTGATCATCTGCGTGCCCACCCCGTTGGGGAAGACCAAGGACCCCGATCTCACGATGGTCGTGGATGCGGCCAAGGCCATCGCGGAGCGGCTCAAGCCCGGCCAGCTCGTCGTCCTCGAGAGCACGACCTATCCGGGCACGACGGAGGAGCTGATCCTGCCCATCATGACGGCCAAGGGGCTCGAGGTCGGGGAGACCTTCTTCCTGGCCTTCTCGCCCGAGCGGGTGGATCCCGGCAACGCGCGTTTCCATACGCGCAACACGCCCAAGATCATCGGGGGGACGACCGAGACCTGCACGCGAGTGGCCAAGGCCCTCTACGCGCGCGCGATCGAGACGGTCATCCCCGTCTCCTCCACCCAGACCGCGGAGATGGTGAAGCTCCTCGAGAACACCTTCCGCAGCGTGAACATCGGCCTCGTGAACGAGGTCGCGCTCATGTGCGACCGTCTCGGCGTCGACGTGTGGGAAGTGATCGACGCCGCCGCCAGCAAGCCGTTCGGCTTCATGCCCTTCTATCCGGGGCCCGGCCTCGGCGGCCACTGCATCCCGATCGATCCCCTCTACCTCTCCTGGAAGCTGAAGACCCTGAACTACCGGGCGCGCTTCATCGAGCTGGCGGGCGAGGTGAACTCGAAGATGCCGGACTACGTGTGCGAGGTCGTGGCCAACGCCCTGAACGACCGCGAGAAGAGCGTCAAGGGATCGCGCGTCCTCGTGCTGGGCGTCACCTACAAGCGCGACATCGAAGACGTGCGCGAGTCGCCCGCCCTCGACATCATCAAGATCCTGGAGGGGAAGGGGGCACGGGTGAGCTACAATGACCCGTACGTTCCGGAGCTGCATCTCGACCACAGCCAGGGAGTGATGCGCTCGCAGGACCTGATCCCTTCCGTGCGCGCCGCCGACCTCGTGGTGATCGTGACCGACCACAGCTCCTATCCGTACCGCGAGATCGTGGACGCGGCCCCCGTCGTCGTGGACACGCGGAACGCCACCAAGGGCATCCGCTCCCCGAAGATCGTCAAGATCTGAGGCCCCGGGGTGAACCTCCCCAACGCCCTCACCGTCCTCCGCATCTTCCTGGTCCCGGTGCTCGTGGTCGTGCTGCTCACGCGCTCGCGCACGGACGTGGGCCTGACGCTGGGCATGGCGATCTTCGGGGTGGCGGTGCTGACCGACTACCTCGACGGCTATTTCGCGCGGCGGCGGAACCAGGTCACCAAGCTCGGCATCCTCCTCGACCCCATCGCGGACAAGCTCCTCACGGCGGCGGCGTTCCTGTCCCTGGTCGAGATGGATGCGGTGCCGGCCTGGATGGTGATGATCATCCTCGGACGGGAGCTGGCCGTGACCGGCCTGCGCAACGTGGCCGCGGGATGGGGGCATCTCATCCCCGCCTCCGGCCTCGGCAAGGGCAAGATGGTGGCCCAGGTGGTGTCCATCTTCCTCCTGCTCATCGCCCGGCATCCGCGCTTCGCGATCCTGCAGGCGCCCGCGATGGCCTCGCTGTGGCTGGTGGTCGTCCTCGCCATCGTGTCCGGGATCGACTATTTCTGGAGCTTCTACCGCGAGGTGTACCGGACGGCGCCACGTCCGGAGCCGCGGAGAGACGCGGCGCCGCCTCTCGCGGCCAAGGCCCCGCTGAAATAGCTAGGGCGCCGGGCAACGAGCGCCGCCGCACAGCCGGTAGATCTCGTCGCACAGCTTGCCGTCCGGCTTGAAGGTCTGGGCCGCCAGCACGCCCCGGAGGTCCGCGAAGAGCGCCGGATCGGGACGGCGGCTCTTTCCCTGCGGCGGCTCGATGACGACGAGGGTGGGGCGCTCGCGTGCCCACTCCGCGAGCAGGGGCATCGCCCCGTCCGGATGGTCGAAGTTCAGGTCTTCGACGCGGACGTCCGGGCGGTAGGCGAACTCGAGATCCAGGGCGCGGGCCGTCGTGCGCACGGTCCGCGCGTGCGTCACCACGGTGATCCCCTCCGGATGGCGCGCCCGCTCCGCGCGCACGAACTCGACGGTGTCGCGGACGCCGTAGCCCGAGGGCCATCCCGTGACGTACTGGAAACGGTCGATTTCGACGAACGGCGCGCGCGCGGGATCCACGAGCAGGTCCCAGTCCGCGCGCAGCGCGGGCCACAGGACGAGCGCGAGACCCGCCACCGTGATCGCCGGTGCGGAGCGGGGCACTCGCCGCTCGGCGAGGCGCGCGAGTGAGTCCGCGCCGCAGGCCGCCAGCGCCGCGAACGGCGCGGTCAGGAAGACGAGATAGCGCGGGAACCAGATGTCGCCGACGCCGGCGAAGGCCACGGCGGGTACGACGATCAGGAGCGCGATGAAGAGGACCGGGCGCGTGCGCCGCACTCCCGCCCATCCGATCGCGAACAGGGCCAGGGCGATGAGGAGCGGCGTCCAGTAGGTCCGGAGCCAGGACGCGCACAGGGGCAGGTTCTCGGCGAGACGCTGGCCGAAGCTCGCGTTGCTCTTGGACACGGCCACCCGCACCGTGGCCGTGACCTCGAAGTAGCGGAGCAGGGGATAGGCGGTGAGTCCGCCCGCGACGGCGTAAGCAGCGATCAGCGGCAGGGGGCGGCGGAGGCGGCCGGGCGCGATCAGGACGACGGCGGCGGCGGGGGCGAAAAAGAGCAGGATCCCGAGCGCCTTGGCGAACACGGCCAGGGCGAGGACGAGGCCGAGGGCGAGGCCGTCCCCGACGCGCCATCGTTCGACGAGACGCAGGCACAGCACGGCGGCGAACGCCGCGAACGTCGCCATGGCCGGATCGGTCAGGGCCAGCCGGTCGTAGACGAGGGCATAGGGGCACGCGACGTAGAAGAGGCCGGCCAGCAGGCCGGTCCGCGCCCCGCCCAGCGCGCGGCCGATCAGGATGGTGCCGGCGAGCGTGCCCGCGCCGAACAGGACGGCGACGGCGCGGCTCGCCCAGAGATAGTGCTCACGCGCCCAGGGGAAGAGCAGCGCGTTCGCGAAGATCTGCAGGCCCTTGCCGTATTGCCAGGGCTTCTCGATCTTCTGCCCCTGCGAGATCCAGATGGCCCAGCGGATGTGTCCCGTCTCGTCGAAGAAGATCGGCAGCACGTCGAGGGCGGCGAGCCGGGAGACGAGGTAGGCGATCAGGACGGCCGCCGCGCAGAGGGAAGTGGAGGAAGGCCGGCGGGACCCGATCACCGCGGGAGGGTAGCACGCGGCACGTTAGAATCCCTTCCTTCGCCGATGGCTCTCCCCGCGCGCGCCCGTATCGCCTCCGCGCTCCTTCTCGCCCTGCTCGCCGCCGTCATGTTGTCCACCGTCCGGGACTACGGGATGACCGGCGACGAAGGGGTGCAGCACCGCTACGCGCGGCGCGTGCTGCACTGGTACGCCACCGCGGGCGCCGATCGCTCCGCCGTGGCCGAAGAGGACATCTCGATGTACGGCGCCTTCTTCGAGGGGCTGGCCGAAGCCGCGGCCAGCGCTTCGCCCCTCGATCCGTACGACACGCGTCACGTCGTGAACGTCCTCTTCGCCCTCGCCGCCTTCGCCGCCGCCTTGCGCATGGGCCGGCACCTGGGCGGGCCGGAGGCGGGCCTCCTGGCGCTCCTGCTGCTGGCCCTCACGCCGCCGTTCTACGGCCACGCCTTCAACAACCCGAAGGACATCCCGTTCGCAGGCACCTTCGCCGTCGCGGTGGCCGTGATCCTGGTCGTGAGTGATCGCAGCCCGCGCCTGCGGAGGCGGGACGTGGTGGCCGCGGGCCTCGCCATCGGCATCGCCGCCGGCGTCCGCGTGGCCGGGATCGCGCTCTTCGGATTCGCGGCCCTGTTGTGGGGCGCGGTGGCCCTGGTCCGGGCGCGCGGGGACGCGGCGGAGCGGGCGAGCCTCGGGCGGGACGCGGCCCGGCTGGGCTTGTCCTGGCTGGCCGTGGTCGCCCTGGGGTGGACGGTGATGGTGCTGGCCTGGCCGTGGGCGCAGGTCGCGCCCATCCGCAACCCGCTGCGGGCGCTCGGCGCCTTCTCGCGGTTCTGGGAGACGATGGTCGTCTTCTACGACGGCGAATACGTGCCGAACGGTGCCGTCTCGCGGCTCTACATCCCGAGGTGGTTCGCCCTCACGCTGCCGGAGACGTACGGGATCGCGGCCCTGCTGGGAGGGCTGGGTCTCCTCGGGCTCGCCCGCCGGCATCCCTGGCCGCTGCAGACGCGGCTCGCCATGGTCCAATCCGCATGGCTGGCCCTCGTGGCGCTCGGTCCCGTGGGATGGGTCGTCCTGAGGCACACGCCGCTCTACGACGGCCTCCGGCATTTCCTTTTCGTGGTGCCCCTCCTGGCCGTCCTGGGGGGCGTGTCCGTGGCCTCGTACCTTCGCCACCGCGGGCGGCGGCCCGACGGCCTCCTGGCGGCGGCACTACTGGCCGGGTCCGCCATCCTGACGTTCTCCGACATGGCCGCCCTGCATCCCTACGAAGCGATCTACTTCAACCGCCTGGTCGCGGGCGGTCTGGCCCGGGCCGTAGACAAATACGACACCGACTACTGGTGCCTGACGTACAAAGAAGGCGCGGAGTGGCTCCTGGCGCGGTACGCGAAGTCCACCTGTCCGGAGAAGATCCGCGTGGCCGGGCACTCCATCCTGCTGCAGACTTCCTACTACCTCAAGAAGACGGAAGAGGGACGGCGCCTCTTCATGCCCGTCTCGATGGACGACCGGCCGAACTTCGCGCTGGCCACCACGCGCTTCGGGGACCACCTTCGGACTCCCGGCCGCCTCGTGCACACGGTGGACCGGCAGGGGGCGACGCTGCTGTACGTGTTCGAGGTCGAGCCCCCGGCCTGTGCGGCGGAGCCGTAGGCGAAAAAAAGGCCGCCCGGTGAGGGCGGCCCTCGGGTCCCGCGCCGCGGTGTCCCTTCTATTGGAGCTCGGCCTTGTCGCCGGGCATGATCGCGTCGTTGCTGTTGATGATGCGCACGGTGGCCGTGCGCTCCCGGACCGCGACGACCACGGCTTCGCCGAGGACGATGCGCGGCGTGGGCACCGACGGATACATGACCTTGTAGACGACGAAGAGGCTGCCCGGCGTGATGCCGTTGGCCGTCCCGAGGTTCAGGGTCAGCAGCTGGCGGTCGCCGGCGATGGTGGCGTCGTCCTGCATGTCGACGACGGTCCCGACCACCTTGCCGCTCGGGGGAGTGAGGCGCGTCGGCCGGGCGTGCTCCGTGATCAGGGGCACCTGGACCTTCTCGAACGACTTCAGATAGTCCCCGAGGTGGATGTCCGCGCAGGCCTGCTCGACCACGACCGTCGCCGTGTTCTCCTGGACGAGGATCACGCGCACCCAACCCGTGGTCTCGATCTTGACCCCGATGTTGCGTCCGGTCTCCGGGTGCTTGACGCTGTAGGCGGAGTGCTGAAGCGTATAGACGTCGCCCGCCTTCACGCCGGCGTTGGTGCCCTTGTTGAGGTAGAGGATGTCGCGGTCGGCGAAGGCGATCTTGGTCGCGCCGTCCTCGGACCCGACGACCTTGAGGCTCTCGTCTTCGTGGTCGTCCACGACGTAGGGGGCGCACTGGAGCGCCGTCTCCTCGATCGAGGGGATCAGGGCGGGGCCGGTGGGTCCGCCCGCGCCGGCCGTCCCTGCTCCCGCCGCCGACTCGGGCGTCTCCTCAGTTCCCACGCCCGTGCCACCCGCGCCGGGCGCCACCACATTCACGTCCGGGATGATCAGCACGTCGCCCGGGTAGATCCAGTGGGCGTCGGTGATGCAGCGATTGCGATCCCAGATCTGGGGCCAGAGATACGGGTTCCCGAGGAACCGCCGGGCGATGTCCCAGAGGGTGTCGCCCTTCACCACGACGTAGTAAAGGGCCCCGTCCGGGACCGTATCCGGGCAGTGGTTCCGGGACCAGTGCGGGGGAAGGGTGGCCGGGCCCTTGAGGAGACCGCCTTCGACGGCGGGGGCGGGCTGGTCCGCCGGAGCGGCCGCCGGAGCCGCCGGCCGGGGCCTACTGGCCGGAACCGGCGCGTCTGCCCGGGTCTCGGAACTGCCGAGGACCAGGGACAGTGCGGCCACACCGCACAGGATTCCCATACCCTTGCTCACAGCCAACCTCCTGGACGGCCCTTGAACGGCCCCGACCGTCCCCAAAACTCTCAGCGGGCGCCACTTCTTTTCGACAACGACAGCCCTGGGAATGTCCGACTGTGACCCGGAATTTGGGGGGATGCTAACAGGAAAAGAGACGGCTCGTCAAGGGTTTTTTTGGAGTTTCTAAAGTGACACTTTAGCTTACCCGGGCGGGGAAGGCAGCGGGGAGGGGGTGGCAGCGGGCGCCGCCTCGGGAGCCGGAGCGGGCGGCGAGGGCGAGGCGGGCGCGGGGGCGGACGTGTCGGGAGGGGGCAGAGTGGAGGGGGCGGCGGGAGGCGGCGCCTCCTGTTCCCACTGTTCCATCAGGCTGCGCGCGGTGTCGGCCTGCGCGCTGTCAGGGAACTCTTCCAGCAGATGTCCGAGATGGGGAAGGGCCTCGGCCGTCCGGCCCTGGGCATGGAGACACTCGGCCATGTGCAGCAGGACCAGGTCGAGCTCGTCGAAGTCGGGGTAGTCCTTGACGATGCCTTCGTAGCGGGCCACCGCCGCGCGGCAGTACTGGCGGGTCTTCTGGTAGAAGTAGCCGGCCATGTATTCCGCGCGCGCCAGGTTCTGGCGGGATTCCTTGATGCGGCCTCGCGCTTTCTCGATGTAGGGCGAATCCGGGTAGAGGTCCAGGAGCCGCTCGTACTCCTCGAGCGCGTGAAGGGTCTGGGTCTGATCGCGATCCGGCCCGCTCTTCTGACGGAAATAGCTCTCCGCCACCTGGAACTGGGCGTAGTCGCTCTTGGGATGGGACGGATAGAGGGTCAGGAACTCGCGGTAGGCGCCGATGGCCAGGATGTCGTTCGAGGTCCCACCTTCCTCGATGTAGGTGTCGCCAAGGGCCAGACGCGCCGAGGGAGAGAACTGGCTCTGCGGGAAGGCGTCGATGATTCGCTTGAAGTGTTGCCGGGCGGACTCCCAGTCCTTCTTCGAAAGCGCCTTCTGGCCCGCCTCCCAGATGACCTGGTCCGAGTTGCTCGTCAAGGTGGCGATGTCGGGCGCCCCGTGCCCGCAGGCCGCGAAACCCATCAGCCCGGCCAGCATACCCGCGCGCAGCACCTGTCTCATGCCTGACCCCGGATCCACTCCCACTCGCGCTCGAGTCCCTGTGCGAGCGCCACCGTGGAGCGGAAGCCCAGGTCCCGCCGCGCGGCCGTGGTGTCTGCGAAGGTGTCCCGCATGTCCCCTTTCTGGACCTCGTCCCGTACGATCGTCAAGCGGCGTCCGGTCACGCCCTCGATCTGGCGCAACACGTCGCTCAAGACCACGCGCTCGCCCCCTCCCACGTTGTAGACGCTCCCGGGCCGGCCGGAGTCGGCGGCGGCCCGCGTGGCGGCCACGATATCGGAGACGAACGTGAAGTCGCGCGTCTGCCCGCCGTCGCCGTAGAGGTGAATGGGCTCCGCGTCCCGGGCCGCCTTCAAGAAGCGATGGAACGCCATGTCGGGCCGCTGCCGCGGCCCGTAGACGGTGAAGTAGCGCAGGCTCACCACCGGCAGCCCGAAGTTGCGATGGTACAGGACCCCCAGGTGCTCGGCGGCCAGCTTGCTGACTCCATACGGTGAGACGGGCTCGCAGCGGGCGTCTTCGCTCAGCGGCAGCGTGGGAGCATCGCCGTACACGGACGAGGACGAGGCGTAGACGACGCGCGGACCCCCCGCGGCCCGAGCCGCCTCGAGCAGCCGCTGGGTGGCCAGCACGTTGTGGTCCGTGTAGTGAGCGAACTCGCGGCCCCAGGAGGCGCGCACGCCCGCCTGCGCGGCGAGATGGAAGACCCGGTCCACGCCGTCGAGCAACGGGCGCAGGTCCAGGTCCTGGAGACGGCCTTCGACGAGACGGAACTTGCCGTGGCTTCGGCTCTTCTCGAGGTTGCGCTCCTTCGTGGGACGCGGGTAGTAGTCCGTGAAGGCATCCACTCCCGTGACCTCGTGGCCGTCGGCCAGGAGCGACTCGGTCAAGTGCGACCCGATGAACCCGGCGGCCCCGGTGACGACCACCTTCACGCCAGGCTCCGGCGCAGGGCCTCGGGAATGCGGCGCGGGCGTCCCGTCGCGTCCACCGTCGCGTGCTCGGTGGTGCCCGTCGCCAGCGGTCCCTCCGTCCCTTCGCGGCGCACCTCGTAGGCGAAGCCCACGCGTGCGCCGCCGACGGTGGTGACCTCGGTGCGCACTTCGAGGAGGTCGTCGTAGAGGACAGGCTTGAGGTAGCGCGCGGTCGCCTCGATCACGGGCAGGCGCAGGCCATCGGCCTCCATCTCGCGGTAGGTCATGCCCGTCTGGCGGAGGAGGTCCGTGCGGCCGACCTCGAACCAGGCGAAGTACTCCGCGTGGTGGGCGACGCCCATCTGGTCCGTCTCCGCGTAGCGCACGCGGATGCTGGAGAGGGAGACGCGCGGGCTCATCGCGCCGCCTCCACGAGCCGGCGTGCCGCCGCTTCCGGATCGCCCTTGCCGAAGACGGCGGACCCCGCCACCAGGACTTCCGCTCCCGCCTCGACCAGCGCGCGGATGTTGCCGGCATCCACGCCGCCGTCCACCTCGATCTGCGTCTTGAGGCCGCGGTCCTGGATGATGCGGCGCAGGCGGCGGATCTTGTCGAGGGCTCCCGGGATGAACTTCTGGCCGCCGAACCCGGGGTTCACGGACATGACGAGCACGTAGTCGAGCTCGGGCAGGATCTCGTCGAGCGTCGTCAGGGGCGTGGCCGGGTTGAGGGCGACGCCCGCCCGGACGCCCCGCTCGCGCAGGAACGCCACCTGGCGCTCCAGGTGCGGCACCGCTTCCTGGTGCAACGAGATCCAGGCCGCCCCCGCGTCCACGAAGGCCTGCAGGTAGCGGTCCGCGTTCTCGATCATCAGGTGGACGTCGAGGGGGAGCGGTGTGGCCTTGTGGAGGGACGTCACGATGGGCGGGCCCAGCGTGATGTTGGGGACGAAATGACCGTCCATCACGTCGACATGAACGAGCGTCGCCCCCCCGCGCGCAGCGGCCGCGACCTCTTCGGCGAGGCGCGCGAAGTCGGAGGAAAGGATCGATGGGGCGAGGATCATGGGCCGCTCTGGCTCACGTCGAGGCTGATCGCGGTCTGTGGATTCACGCGGTATCCCGAGAGCGGGGCCTGGCGCAGCACGAGCCCGGCGGGAGCGCCGGGGTACGTCCGGTAGCGCACCTCCGTCACCTTCAGCCCGGCGGCGCGCAGGGTCTCGAGCACGGTGAGGGCGGGCCGGCCGATGAGGTCCGGCATGACGTATTCGCGGTTGCCGGGTCCGCGGCTCACGAGGAGGGACGCGCCTTCGGCGGCCAGGGTGTCCGTTTCGCCCGTGGGTGGGTGCTGCTGCAGGATCGTGCCTTCCTCCGCGCCGTCGTTCACTTCGATCACCCGGCCGACCGGAACCTGCGCCTGCTCCAGGAGCAGGCGTCCCGAGCGGACGCTCTCACCTTCCACCGCGGGGACCGTCAACCGCCGCGGGCCCAGGCTCACCCATACCCGGACGCTGCGCTGCCGTTTGATTCCGGCGCCCGCCGCGGGTTCCTGCTCGACGATCAAGTCCCGGCCCAGCTTCGGGTCGTTCCGCCGCCCCTCCACCCTCAGCACGAGACGGCGCCGGGCGGCCAGCGCGCCGGCCTCCGGCAACGGCTTGCCGACGAGGGAGGGAACCACGACCTCTTGAGTCCTCAGCACGACACGCATCGTGGTGAGGGCGCTCAGGCCGGCGGTGACCACGAGGGCCGCCGCCAGCAGGCCGTACTTCAAAAGGGCGATGGCGAAGCGCTTGATGCTCAAGCTCGTGTCTTAAGGTCCGCTCCGCCCCGCGCGGACGAAATCGAAGCCTACCACAGAGAGCGCTCAGGGCCTCATCTTCGCCAGGGCGGCGGCGAAGAACCCGTCACCCCCGTCCCGTTCCGGGCGCGTGCGCAGGAACCGTCCGTCGCGCAGCGCGTCGGCCCACGAGGGGGTGACGGCGAGGGTGAACTCCGGGTGCGCTTCCAGGAATGGATCCACGACCTGCTCGTTCTCCTCCGCCTCGAGGCTGCAGGTCGCGTAGACGAGCGTGCCGCCCGCCGCGACCAGGGGGGCGACGCCTTCGAGCAGCTCGCGCTGGCGGCGGGCGTGGCCGGCGAGATCGGCGGCGCGCGCGCGCCAGCGGATGTCCGGATGGCGGCCGAGGGTGCCAAGCCCGCTGCAAGGAGCGTCGAGCAGCACACCCTCCACGGGCCGCGCCAGTGGCGGCCGGCGGGCGTCCGCGGCCAGCACGTGCACGTTCGCGGCGCCCCATCGACCGACGAGGACGGCCATGGTCGTCACGCGCACCGGGACGACGTCCGCCGCGATCACGTGCGTCTGCGGCCCGAGGTCGGCGAGGAGAGTCGACTTGCCCCCGGGCGCAGCGCACGCGTCGAAGACCCAGCCGCCGGGCCGGGCCGCGAGGTGCGCGACCATCTGCGAACCCTGGTCCTGGGCGTAGACGACTCCCTCCGCCGCCAGGCGCCCCAGGCTGCCTTCGCGCAAGCGCCACGCCCCCGGGACGGCCATGGCGTCGGCCGCGATTCCCTCGCGCGCGAGCCGCGCCTCGGCGTCGGGGAGGCGCGGGTTGATGCGGAAGACGACGGGCGGCGTCTCCAGCAACGCCGCCGCGCGCGCCCGCGCGGTGTCCGGTCCCAGCCTCTTGACCCATCGTTCGGCGAGCCAGCGCGGGAGCGAGCCCGCGGTGGTGAGCCAGCCGATGGGGTCCGCGCCCGGGTCCGGCGGAGGCGGCGCCCCGTCGCGGGCGAGCCGGCGCAGGACCGCATTGACGAGCCCCGTGGCGCGCGGCGCGACCTCCCGCGCCAGCTCGACCGATTCGGAGACGGCGGCCCGATCGGGGACACGCAGGTGCAGGACCTGATACGCACCCAGCCGCAGGATCGTGAGGACCGCCGGGTCGATGCGGGCGAGCGCGCGGTCGAGGGAGGCGGCCAGCGCGTGGTCGAGCGATCCGCGATGGCGCAGCGTTCCCAATACGAGCTCGTGGAGGAAGGCGCGATCGCGCGGCGACAAGGCCTCGACGTCCGGCCGGGCCAGCCGCTGGGCGAGCCGCGTGCCACCGCGCTCGGCGTCGGTCAGGACCTGGAAGGCGAGGCGGCGGGCGGAGGTGGCCACGATTCCGTCACACGAGACGCGCGCCAGGCGCGAGGCGCGCCCCCGCGGCGAACGCGGCCGCAGACATGGGGCGGCGGCTCTCCGGCTGCACTTCGACGAGGCGCAGGCGCGTGCCCTCGCCGGCAGCGACCACGAGGCCGTCGCGATCGACGGCGAGCACGGTACCGGGCGGCGCATCGGTGGCGGTCGTCGGCTCGACGCGCGCCCGCAGGACCTTCAGATCGCCCGCGGCCGCCGTCGTCACCGTACCCGGCCACGGGAGAAGACCGCGGACACGTTGCGCGATCTCTTCCGACCGCCGCGTCCAATCGATCCGTCCGTCCTCCTTCTTGAGGATCGGCGCGAGCGTGGCCTGCGCGTGATCCTGGGGTGTCGGCCGGAGCGTCCCGCGCTCCAGTCCCTCCAGCGTCTCCAGCAGGACTTCCGCCCCCAGCGGCCCCAGCCGCGCCTCCAGCTCCGGCGCCGTCTCCTCCGGGCCGATCGGGGTCGCGCGCGCGAGCAGGGTGGGTCCCGTGTCGAGGCCCTCGTCGATCAGCATGGTCGTGACGCCCGTCTCGCGCTCGCCGTTCACGACCGCCCAATGGATCGGCGCCGCCCCCCGGTAGCGCGGCAGGAGCGAGGAATGCACGTTGACCGTGCCCAGGCGGGGGATGTCGATCACGGTGCGAGGAAGGATCTGTCCGTAGGCCACCACGACCTGCACGTCGGGGCGGAGGGCGCGCAACTCTTCGATCGCCGCCGGCTCCTTGATGCGCCGCGGCTGGAGGACGGGAACGCCCCGCTGCTCGGCCAGGACCTTCGCCGGCGTCGCGGCCAATGCGCGCCCTCGTCCCTTCTCGCGGTCGGGCTGGGTCACGACCGCCGCGACGTCGTGACCCGCGTCGAGCAGGGCGGCGAGAGAGGGGACGGCGAAGGCGCCGCTGCCGAGGAAGACGACTCGCACCGTCTTCCCCTCACTCCTCCCAGTCGTCGGTACGCGCCTTCTTGCGGAGCTTGCGCTTCATCAGGTCCCGCTTGAGCGGAGTCAGGCGGTCCACGAAGAGGAGGCCGTCGATGTGGTCGATCTCGTGGCAGAAGGCCCGGGCCAGGAGCTCCGTCCCTTCGTACGTCCGTTCCTTGCCGTCGGGGTCGAGGCCCTTCACGACGACGCGCGCCGGACGCACGGGCGAGCCCCCGAAGCCGGGCACGGAGAGACAGCCCTCGTCGTGCCGTTGCTCGCCCTCGCGGAGCACGAACTCGGGGTTGATCAGCTTGATGAGCTGGCCCGGCTCGTCGCCGACGGAGAGGTCCACGATGATCACGCGCAGGGGCACCGCGATCTGGGGCGCGGCCAGGCCGATGCCCGGGGCCGCGTACATCGTCTCCACCATGTCGTCGAGCAGCCTGTGGATGGTGCCGTCGATCTCCCGGACCGTCTCGGAGGGCTTGTGCAGGCCGGGGTGGCCATATTTCACGATGGGTCTGACTGCCATGATCCTCCCGCGGGCGTGCCCGCTCCGACTTTCATACTACAGGGGGCGGCGCGACCGCCGCGATCAGGCCGGACGGGGCCGGCGGGAGAGCAGCTCGCGCCAGAGGCGGCGGGTGCCCTCGACGTGCTCGAGCAGCTCGGTCAGGCTGTCGCCGCCGAACTTCTCCAGCAGCGCATCCGCGAGGACCCAGGCCACCATGGCCTCGCCGACCACGCCCGCGGCGGGGACCACGCAGGTGTCGCTGCGCTCCACCGACGCCATCTGCGGCTCCTTCGTGCGCAGGTCCACGGACCTCAGGGGGATGAGCAGGGTCGGGATGGGTTTCACCACCGCCTGCGCGCGCAGCTCCTCGCCGTTCGTGATGCCGCCCTCCAACCCCCCCGCGCGGTTGCTGGGCCGGTGCAGGCCCTTGTCGTCGTCGAACAGGATCTCGTCGTGGAACGCGGAGCCCGGTGTGTCGCCGCCGCGGAATCCGGCACCGAGCGAGACCGCCTTCACGGCGTGGATCGACATCAAAGCCTGGGCGAGGCGGCCGTCCAGGCGGCGGTCCCAGTGCGCGAAGGTGCCGAGGCCGGGCGGGACGCCGCGGACCACGACTTCGAACACGCCGCCGATCGTGTCACCCGCCTTCTTGGCCTTGTCGATCTGCGCGATCATCGCGGCCGCGGCCTCCGGCTCCACGCAGCGGACCGGGCTCTCCTCGACCGAGGCCAGGGCCTCGAACGGAACGGACTCGGCGGCGACGGCCGCGGCCCCGATCCGCAGCACGTGGCTGCGCACCTCGATGCCGGCGGCGGCGAGGACGACCTTGGCCAGCCCGCCCGCGGCCACGCGGGCCGTGGTCTCGCGCGCGGACGCCCGCTCGAGGACCTCGCGCAGGTCGTCCGTGAGGTACTTGAGCGCACCCGACAGGTCGGCATGGCCGGGGCGCGGGTGCTTGAGGACGCGGCGCTTCTTGGCTTCCGGAGGCTGCGGGTCGGGGGACATCACGTCCGCCCAGTTCGCGTGGTCCTTGTTGCGGATGAGCAGCGAGACGGGGCTGCCCAGCGTCTTGCCGTGGCGGATCCCGGAGAGGACCTCGACGGAATCGCTCTCGATCTTCATGCGGCCGCCGCGGCCGTAGCCGCCCTGGCGGCGCTTGAGATCGGCGTCGATGGCCGCCCGGTCCACGGTGAGGCCGGCGGGCAGGCCTTCGACGATCACTGTGAGGGCGGGTCCGTGGGATTCGCCGGCCGTGAGGAAGCGCAAGCCCCGAAATATACCACCCGCTCGCTGTGACACTCGGCCGAACTGTGACAGGCGGCTATCCGCTTCTCGCACGCTGCACGTACGCTCCGCGGCCTTCCACAAGGAACAGGAGGAATGCGGTGAGCGAGACGACACCGGAACGCCCGGCCGTGCTCGGCCGGCGCGGAGAAGCGGAGTGCGCGCGGGCTCGGACGTCCCTGGCCGAGGGACGCCACGCGGACGCCCTGGCCGCGGTCAGGCGCGCGCGTCGTCTCCGGCCCGCCCAGGAAGCGCCGGCCCTCGCCCTCGCGGAAGCGGACGCGCTGCTGGGCCTCCTCCGCTATCGTGAGGCGGTCGTGGTGGCCACGCGTGCGCTGCGGCGCGGCCTGGATCACGACGACGTCGAGGCCCGGTTGCGCGTGGTGCGCGGCCACGGCCTCTGGCTCACGGGTCCGGCCAGCCGGGCCTATGGCGAGGTGCGCAAGGCCGCGCAGCAGGCCAAGGCGCCGCTCACGCGGGCCCGCGTCCTGGAACAGCAGGGCCTCTTCGCCTCGAAGTCGAACGACCGCGAGGCCGCCCTCGCCCATCTGGCCCAGGCCGAGGAGATCTACCGGTCCTCCGACTGTCCGCTCGGCACCTTGCGCGTCCTGGAGAAGCGCGCGACCGTCCTGCGCGGAGAGGGACGGCTGGAGGAGGCGCTGTCCGTCCAGGAACGCCGCGTCGAAGTGGCGGCCGGGCTGCGCCGCTCGGATGTCCTCGCCCTCGCGCGGAGTGGCCGAGCCGGCCTCCTGGCCGCCCTCGGCCGATGGGAAGAAGCCCGCTGCGAATACGACGCGTCGGCCGCGCTCTTCCGCGAGAAAGGCGACGCCCGGGAGTTCACGGTCGCGGAGGCGGGCCGCGCGTCCGTGGACGTGGCCACCGGCGATCTGGGCCGGGCGCGCGCGGCCCTGGAGCGCGCGCGCGACCTTCACGCCGACCGGGGCAACACGCGTTCCCTGGCGGAGACGCTCCTGCGCGTGTCGGACCTCCACCTCGCGTCCGGCGAGCCCGCGGTGGCCGAACAGATCGCCGTGGAAGGCCTCGGCCTCTATCGCCTGCTGCAGGACGCCGAAGGCGAATGCCGGAGCCGCGTGCGCCGCGTGCACGCGCTGGTGACGCTGCGCCGGTTCACGGAAGCGGTGCGCGAAGGTCGCCGCGCCGTCCGGGCCGCGTCGTCGAGCCGGGACGACCTCGCGGCCTTCGCCCTCCTCGCGCTCGGGCGCGCCCTGTTGCGCGTCGACCGTCGCGAAGCGGGCGCGGTCTTCGAGCGGGCGCGTGGCGTGGCGCAAGGCCGGCCCGGTTACGTCCAGGTGGCCGACCTCGGGATCGCGGGCGCACGCGGCGTCGACCCCGAAGGGCACGAGGTGCGGCAGGCGCTGGCCGGGCTGGAGGCGTGGGGCGACCGCCGCGTGCTGGCCTATGCCCTCGCGGACGTGCGCGAGATCCTGGGACGCCGCGCCGCCGGCCTCGTGGCCGAAGGCGTGCTGGCTGCCCTTCCCCGTGTGCCCGTGCTCTCGGCGGCGGTGGACGCGGCGGCGGCCGTCGTGAGCGAGCCGGCTCCGGTGGCGCGCTGGGCGGCGGTGATGCGCGCGCTCGGCTCCGTTCTTCCATGGTGGCGGGCGGTGCTCGTCGCCGACTCCGCCTGGGAGCTGGGGCGCGACAGCGCGGAGCCGCGGCCGCTCGCCGAAGACGACGTGGCCCGTTCGGTCGCGCGCGAGTCGACGGGTCCGCGTGTGGTCGACGTCGCGCGGGAGGGGTGGGAACGGGAGCCGAGCCGCGTCCTGCACGGGCTCGCGGGGGCGCTCCTGGCTCCGATGGCGGCGGGGGCGGCCGTCTACCTCGATTTCCGCGCGGCGGACGGCCCGCCCCCGGACGAAACGGGTCTGGCCCTGCTGGCGGAGTTCGTGCGCCTCCTCGGCCTGCGCCCGGTCGAGCTGCTGGCCGCGGAGGACGCGCCCCTGATCGACGACGTCCCCGGGATCATCGGGCGATGCCCGGCCATGCGCCAGACCTTGAGGACCATGGCGCGCGTGGCGCCCTCCGACCTCGTCGTCCACGTGACCGGCGAGACGGGCACGGGCAAGGAGCGCGTCGCGGAGGCGCTGCACGCCCGTTCCGGGAGGCCGGGCCGCTTCGTAGCCGTGAACGCGTCGTCGCTGAGCGACGAGCTCTTCGAGTCCGAGCTGTTCGGCCACGTCCGGGGCGCGTTCACGGGCGCGGTGGCCGACCGCGAAGGGCACGTCGCCGCGGCGGAGCGCGGGACCCTCTTCCTCGACGAGGTGGCCGATCTCTCGCTGCGCGCGCAGGGCAAGCTGCTGCGTTTCGTGGAGACTCGCGAGTACGCGCGGGTGGGGGAGACGCGCCTGCGCAAGGCGGACGTGCGCCTCGTGACCGCCGCCAACGTCGCGCTCGAAACCAGGCTGCGACCCGACCTCATCTTCCGGCTCAAGGACGTCGTGCTCGCGCTGCCTCCGCTGCGGGCCCGCGGCGACGACCTGTGGCGCCTCGTGCGTGCGTTCCTGCGCCAGTACGCGCCCGCGGGCCGGCCCGAGCCGATCGTGTCCGCGGCCGCGCGGCGCCTGCTGGAGAGCTATTCCTGGCCGGGGAACGTGCGCGAGCTCCAACGGGAAATCCATCTCGCCGTCGTGCTGTGTGGTGGCGCCGCCATCGGTCCGGAGCACCTGTCGCTGCGCGCCGACGCCGCACGGTCCGCCTCCCGGTCGCTGCGGGACGCCGTGCGCGCGTGCGAGCGGCAACACATCGCGGAGGTGCTGGGCGAACACGGGGGCAATCGGGCGCGGGCGGCCGTCGCCCTCGGCCTGACGCGCCAGGGGCTGGTGGCCAAGATCGCGCGGCTGGGGATCGGCTGAGGCTTCACCACTCCGGGGCGTGCTCGAGGAAGTCCCTCAGCTCGGGGGAAGTGGCGGACAAGGGGGGCAGGTACTCCGCGACCAGGGTGCGACGCCACCATCCGCGCTCGCCGGGCGCGGTGAGCTGGTAACGATAGAGCCGGCCCCGTATCCAGCGCGGGGGACGATCTTCGAAAGCGCCGGGCGCGAGCAGCGCGCGCACGGCGCCGTCCCCGGCCAGGAGCCGGGCCACGAGCTGCACGAGCCAGCGCGGCGTGCCCGCCCCCGGCATCGCCGCGAACCACATCTGCCAGTCCAGGCGGTAGTGATAGGGCGAGACCCAGCATGGCCGCCGCGCCGGATCGCCCGGCTTGCACTTGAATTCGTATTCGGTCCAGCGCGCGGCCTCGGGCCGTGCGTCGTCCGTCCCCTCGAGGACGATCTCGAACCGCTCGCGGCCGACGCTCCCGAAGGCGCCGTAGGTGTTCACGAGCTCGAAGGGATCGAACGAGGTGTTCATCACCTGCCGGGGCGACAACATGTTGGCCACCGGATTGAGGCTCAGGAGACCGATCACGAGCGCGAGGGCGTAGGTGGCGATCGCGCGCACCTTGCTCCCCTGGGCGTCCTTCGTGTGCGCCCCGATCCAGGTGCGGGCGCGGGCCGGGAGGAGACGGCCGAGCAGCCCGTCGTCGAAGCAGGCCACGGCGATGGCGAGGGTCAGCCAGTTCAGGAACGACAGGTTGCCGCTCAGGATCAGCAGCACCTGGAATACGGCGATCAGCGCTCCGGCCACGTGACGCGCGCGCCGCGGACCGAAGACGAAGAAGGGCGCGATCAGCTCCACGACGTGGTTGAAGAGGACCTCGAGACGGTGGAACCACACGGGCAGGTGGTGGAAGTACCAGGACAGCGGGTTCGGCACGGGCTGGGTCTCGTAATGGAAGACCAGGCAGGTGAGGTCGCGCCAGCAGGGATCGCCGCGCAGCTTGATGAGGCCGGCCCCGAGCATCAGGCGGAAGAGGAGCCAGCGCAGCAGGACGATCACGACGGGAGACGGGGGCGTGACGCGCTCGAACGGCCCCGGGCGCAGGGCCGGGGCGAGGAAGATGGCGAGGAACCCCGTCTCCAGCAGCAGGATCTCCCAGCCGTAGCCGTAGAACGTCCGTCCGGCGTGGACGTACGACAGGTAGAGCAGCCAGAGCGAGAAGAGAAGCGGGACGTTCGCCAGCCCTCCCAGCAGGAGCAGCGCGAGCACGAGGCCGACGTACCCACCGGCTCGGAAGGCGGCGTCGGACGGATCGAACAGGAACAAGGTGGGGAAGCGGAGGAATGTGAAGAGGCCGCTCCCCTGCGTCTCGGCGATCCCGTCGAGCACCTCGCGCGCGGGCAGCAGGCCCTGACTGCCGAGCAGAGGCTGCCACTGGTGGACGACGATCAGGAACGCGACGACGTAGATGAGCCCGAGCAGCCGGAAGAAGATCGCACGAGTGAGCCAGTAGGAAGAGGAACCGCTGCCAATCGCGCGTTCAGCTGCAAGCCAGGTCACGTTTACCAGGGCTTGTCAGCTGCAACGCGCATGGGCGGGTACCGAGGAACTTACTCGACCGGCTCGCCCTCCGAGACCAGCTCGGCGTGCAGGCCGCGGACGGCCTCGGGCACCTTGGCCTCTTCGACGAGCAGGCTGATCCGGAAGCTGGAAGTGGAGACCCCCAGCACGGGAGCGCCCTGCTTCGACAAGACGTCGAACGCGCGGCGCAGGTTCTGGAAGCTCGCGTTGATGCCGGCGCCGATGGCGGAGACCGCGCCCAGGCCGTCGCGCAGATGGACGCGGCCGGCGAAGGTGCTTTCGAGGTCGCGTCGCAGGGCGGGGAAGTCGTGCAGGTTCTCGGTGGAGAGGACGAGGGAGCCGGAGCCGCCGCGCCCGGGCCAGTCCTGGAAGAGGAGCTGCTTGCCCGCGACCTGCCGCCCGTCGAGGTGCTCGAGCACCTTGAAGAGGAGCGAAGGCCCGTCGTCGGCGGTGGTGAGCGCGATGAGGCCGGTCTCGCTGGCCACGCCTACCACCCGTCCCGGCGAGCGCGGCGGCGACTTGCGCACCACCGTCTCCTTGCCTCCGCGCGTGGCGCGCGCGTAGATCGCGATGCCGCGCTCCTTGGCGAACTCCACTGCCTGTGCGTTCAGGACCTTCGCTCCCGACTCCGCCAGCTCCTGCATCTCCTCGTAGCTGAGCTCGGCCAGGCGGCGCGCGTCCGGCACGACGCGCGGGTCCGCGGTGTAGACGCCCTCCACATCGGAGTAGATCTCACAGTCCGCCTCCAAGGCGGCCGCCAGGGCCACCGCGGTGGTGTCGGATCCGCCGCGTCCGAGGGTGGTGATGTCGCGGCGGTAGGACACGCCCTGGTAGCCGGCCACGATCACGACCTTGCCCTGGGCCAGCTCGTCCTGGACGCGGAAGGGCCGGACCTCGACGATGCGCGCGTTGGTGTGGGCGTCGTTGGTGACGATGCCGGACTGGGAGCCCGTGAAGCTCACCGCGGGCACGCCGCGCGCGTTGAGGGCCATGGAGAGGAGGGCCATGGAGATGCGCTCGCCGGCGGAGAGAAGCATGTCGAGCTCGCGCCGGGCCGGGCTCTCGCAGACCTGCTTGGCCAGGGCCAGCAGGTCGTCCGTCGTGTCTCCCATCGCGGAAACCACGACCACGACGTCCCGCCCCGCGCTCTTGGTCGCGGCGATGCGGTCCGCCACCTTCTGCATCTTCTGGACGTCCGCGACCGACGATCCGCCGTACTTCTGGACCACGATGGGCAAGAGCGGTTCTCCTCCTGGCATTCTAGCCACGCTTGGCACCGTTCCTGCTATGGTGGCTGAAGGGACATCAAGGAGGCAGGGTGAGCAGCCAGCAAGAGGTCGCGACCGCCGCCGACGCACCCGACCCCGACAAGGCCGCCCCGTCCTTCCGCGAGAGCTTCAAGGAGTACCTCGACCGGCGCATCCTCATCATCTTCGTCTTCGGCATGGCCAGCGGGTTCCCGTGGGTCCTGTGGGGCTCGGCCATGACGGCCTGGCTGAAGGAGTCCGGGCTCACTCGCTCGGCCATCGGCGTGTTCGGCACCGTGGCCGCGGCCTACTCGACGCACTTCCTGTGGGCCCCCTTCGTCGACCGTCTGCCGTTCCCGGTCCTGAGCCGCATCTTCGGGCAACGGCGCGGCTGGATCCTCGGCATGCAGGTCCCCCTCGCCCTCACCACCGCCGCCATCGCGTTCACGCATCCCGCGGACAGCGTCAAGTGGACGGGCATCCTCGCCCTGGTCATCGCCTTCTGCTCCGCGACCCAGGACATCTCGATCTCGGCCTATCGCATCGAGATCATCCCGCGCGAGGAGCCGGCCAAGATCGCGCACGCGTCCGCGGCGGAGACGGCGGGATGGTGGACGGGCTACGCGCTGCTGGGCGCGGTGCCCTTCTTCCTGGCCGACATGCCCGGCTGGACGTGGAACCGGATCTATCTCCTGCTGGCCGCCATGTGGATCCCGCTCATGGTGGCGGTGATCCTGGCCCGCGAGGGCAAGCAACGGCGCGAGCGGTTCAAGGAAGCGGAAGAGAAATACGAGAAAGTGCTGGCCAAGACCGTGGCCCCCGGGCTCTGGGCCCGCATCACGGCCTGGCTGGCGGTGACCGTCGTGGAGCCGGTGAAGGAGTTCTTCGACCGCACGGGAGTCAGGCTGGGGGTGAGCGTCCTGCTTTTCCTGTTCCTCTTCAAGCTGGGCGAGGCCTTCCTCGGGCGCATGGCCATCGTCTTCTACAAGGAAGTCGGGTTCACGGACACCCAGATCGCGTACTACTCGAAGCTGATGACGGCGGGCGTCACGATCCTTTTCTCGATGGCGGGCGGCCTGCTCAACGCGCGCATCGGGATCATCAAGGGCCTGTTCGTGGGCGGCATCGCCATGGCCGCCTCGAACCTGATGTTCGCCTGGATCGCGGTGGTCGGCCCCAACGAGAAGCTCTACGCCGCCACCATCTTCGTGGACGGGTTCACGTCCGCCATGTCCACCGTCGCTTTCGTGGCCTTCATCTCGTATTTCACCAGCCATACCTACACGGGTACCCAGTACGCGCTGCTGGCTTCCATTGGCACCCTCGGCCGCACGCTCATCTCCGGAGCCAGTGGCTTCGTCGTCGACGCCCTCCACGGCAACTGGCCGCTCTTCTTCGTTCTCACGTCCGTGATGGTGATCCCGAGCCTGATCCTCCTTCTCTACGTCGGACGCCTCCTCAAGGCCCGGGTCGTCTACTGGGAGGCCGAGAAGACGGCCGCCGATGAAGCGGCGGCGGCCCTGCCGAAGGGACCCACAGGCGCCCCCGACAAGAGCCAGCCCGCCCACGCCTGATGGCTGTATCCCGCTGACCACGAGCGGGTTGCTTCCGGCCCCGGAATAGGTCCGTCTCCCAGGCGTACAATCCCTGTCGGGTCGGGAGCGGTCTGCTGCCGCCACGGGAACCGAAGCGGTCGAGCCGGTGTCCAAGTGAGCGGCGGTGGGTTTGGAGGTCGCGATGGCCTCGAGCGAGCTCGCTTTCTCGTCCGCGGAAAGCCTTTCGGCGGCGCCGGCCGCCGAGCCGGCCCTCGTCGAACGCTGCCGCCAGGGCGACCCCCAAGCGTTCGCGCGCCTGGTGGCCATCCACGAGGGAATGGTCCTGAACCTGGCCGCGCGGCTGCTCGGCGACCGGGAAGAGGCCAAGGACATCGCGCAGGACGTCTTCCTGCAGGTGTACCGTACCCTCCCGCGCTTCGAAGGGCGGAGCACGGTGCGGACGTGGATCTACCGCATCGTGGTGAACCAGTGCTGCAACCGGCAACGGTGGTGGCGGCGGCGTCGGCGCGCGGCCGCTTGTCCCCTCGAGGAGATCACACCCGCGGACGAGGCCAAGATGTCCGCGGTCTCCCCGACGGAGGGGCCCTACGAAAGGCTGGCGCGCCGCGAGCGGGCGCGGCGGATGGAGGCCGCGCTGCTCGCCCTGTCGTTCGATCACCGTGCCGTGCTGCTGCTGCGAGAAGTGGAGGGACTGTCGTGCGAGGAGATCGCGACCACGCTCGCCTTGCCCATCGGTACGGTGAAGAGCCGGCTGGCGCGGGGGCGCGACGGCCTGAGACGCGCGCTCGCGTCCAGGGGAGAGGAGACGCCATGAGCTGCCGTGGGGTGCGGAGCCGGTTTTCCGAGCATCGCGACCAGGCGCTGGACGCAAGCGAAGCGCGCGACGTCGCCGCGCATCTCGGGGCCTGCGCCGAATGCGCGGCGGAGTGGCGCTCGTTCAATGCCGACCTGGACCTCCTCTCTTCGACGCCGCCCGTGGAAGGGACGGGCGAGATCGCGGCGCGCGTCTTCGACCGCCTCGACATGGAGCGGCGCCAGCCGGGCCTGTCGCTTCTCTTCCGTCCTTTCGGGGCGGCGCGCCCGCTCATCTTGCCCAGTCTCGTGCCGGCGGCTTTCGTGCTCGTGGGTATCCTCAGCGGAGCGCTCGCCCTCGACCGTGTGCCGCAACCGCTGAGCGCGCGGCCGTCCGCCTCCTTGTCGAACTGGGACGCGCTGCTTCCCCCTTCGGGATCGGAAGCCAACCCGCTCTTCACGAGCGCGGAAGTGAGCCCGCCGCGCATGCGCTCGCCGGAGCGCGTGCCTTCGTACCTCCTGAAGCAGTCCGGCGAGGGGAGCCTCTTCGTGGAGACGGTGGTCGCGCGCGACGGCAGCGTCTCGGCGGTGACGGTGCTCGGGGGCGACTCCGAGCTCGCGCGTCCGGTCGTGGACGCGCTGCGCCGCGAGCGCTACGAGCCGGCGCGGTTCCGAGGCCGCCCCGTGGCGGTGAGCATCTACCGTCTCATCAGCCGAATGGAAGTCTGGGGGACGTAAGCCGTTCGCCTGATGGCAGCCGACCTGGCCAGAGCCTCGTCTGCTAACCGTGCCGATCGGTTTCCGTTGACGTCGCGTCAAGTATCCTTCGCGCCGCTCGTTCGACGTCTTCGAGCTCGAGGCTCTCCATCTTCTTGTCCTTCGCTCGAAGGACCCTGACGCGCGGGCCGACCGGCGCCCACTGCGCCGGATCGGTGGGGCCGAAGAGGGCAAGGACGGGCGCACCCCAGGCCGCGGCCAGGTGGCTCACGCCGGAGTCGTTGCCGACGTAGAGGCCGGCGCGGGCGAGCAGGGCGCCGAGCACCCGGGGTGGGAGATCACGCGCACGCACCGCCGACTCCAAGCCCGCGGCCGGCCCTGCGGCTTCCGCATCCGCGGGGCCTTCGAGAAGCAGGAACGGCTCGCCGCCGCTCAGCCGTTCGGCCAAAGCAGCGAACCTCGGCGCCGGCCAGTTCTTGCGCGGCGCGCCGCTGCCGGGATGCATCGCGACGAAGTGCGGGCCCAATCGCTCGTGCCATGGCCGCGCTTCGGCGTCTTCAGCGTCGGACGCGACGAACAAGGGTGGGTCGCCGGGACTCCTCCCCAGCGTGGAAACGGCCGTGGCCAGCCACTCCGCCGCATGCGGCCCGCCCGGTGGTGGCAAGGGGGGCCGCGAGACGATCTGGGCGGATGGTGCGGCACGGTGCAGGCCACGCAAGAGGTCCGCGGATGTCGTGTAGGCGATCACGCCCTGGAACGGCGCCAACGCGTCGCGGAGTGCAGGCGAGACCGTGGGGCCATCGGCGAGCAGACCCGCGAACGTCGCCGACTCCCACGGCAGGACGGCGTCGACTTCGCACCGTCCGTGACCACGCAGGGCCGCGCCTGCCGAAGACGGGGCGAGCAGCGAGACGGAATGAGCGGCGGCACGCAGCGCGGCCACCGCCGTGCGCAGCAGGACCACGTCGCCGAGGGCCCCGGCGCGAACGAGGAGGACGTTCAGCGCTGGTTTCCCGTCACGCCGCCCTCAAGTGTTTCTTGAAGCAACTCGTTCTGGAACGAGTTCGGAGGCGCGCTTCATCCAACCACTACGCCTACGGAATCTCGATGCGCCCGGTGGACAGGTTCCCGAGGAGGTCGGACGCGCGCACCACCACGACGTGCGGCGCGGGGCCGGTCAGCTCGCCGATCGCGAACTCGTAGCTCTCCTCGACGCTGTCGTTGATGCCGTCGATGGGGTGCACCTCCTGCCACTTGCCACCATCCACCGAGAATTCCGTCTTGCGCACGATGCTCGAGTCGTCCTTCACGGTGACCTTCACGCGCCTCGCCGGCGCGGGCAGGAGGGTGACGGTGACCGTCGGCGGGGTATTGTCCACGTCGAAGGGCGCGCTCTCCTTGTCCCCGCTCAGCGCGACCTCGGACGGATTGCTGGGCGCGTCGCTGGCCGTCACCTTGATGACGTAGCGTCCGTTGGGCACGGTGGTGGTGTCCCAGGCCAGAACGGCGTCCGTCACTCCCTTCTTGAGCGGCCGGAACCGGCTGTCCGCGACCGGTCGGTAGGCGACGTCGTAGACCAGAGTGTCGCCGTTGGGATCGTCCGCCCGCCAGGAGAACGTCTGGACGCCCTTCTGGTAGAGGCGGCGGCTGTACGCGGTGGCGGACGGCAGGTTGGACCGGCTGGCCGGCTGGGCCGGACGTCCCTCCGGATTGCGCGGCTCGTCGAGGCCGAGGATGTCGACGTCTCCGGAGAGCGAGATCGGCTTCTGGAAGACCTCGCCCGGCGGATGAACGGTGATGGACTGGATCTGCGGCCGCAGGTTGCGCTGCAGGTAGGCCGCCACCAGCGTGTCGAGCACGGGCGAGCGGCCCTGATGGCCGACGAGGACCGTCCGCACCTGCAGGAAGCGCGCAGCCTCGCTCGCGATCGGTGTTCCCTGCCGGTCCGTGTACGGCGCCGACCAGGCGGACCACGTGCTGTCGGGCGTGCCCGTGTTTCCGCTGCGCGTCTGCACCTGGATCTCGCTGCCGGCGGGCAGCTCGGCCTCCCAGCGCACGCGGCCCCAGCTGGAGACGGTGTCCGTGTCCTTGGCCTTGGAAGTGAATGTCCCACGCGTCCCCGCGCCCGCCTCCAGCACGTGGACGCGCCCGGGGTTCGAGGTGGCCAGGAACACCTCGCCCGTCTTCGCGCGCACGAGGTTCGTCACCTGCTCGGCGGGGAAGGACGTGACCATCGTCCACGCCCGATCCCCGCGCACGCGGTAGACCTTGCCCTTGTTGCCGGTGCCCACGAATACACCGTCTTCCGTGGCCGCGAGGGCGTGCGGCATCTCGTCGGACGAGCTCCAGAGCGTATCGACCTCGCCGGTGGGAGAGACCCGCACCACCGCGCCCTTCGCGGACCCGGAGCGAATGGGCTCGATGGGGCGGGGTGACGGCGATGTCGCGGGGGCCGCCGGACCGGCCAGGCTGAAGCTCTCGGTGACGGTCACCTCGCCGCCGGGAACGGTGGCGGTGACGGGCGGGAGCGTGGGCACGCTCGGGCGCGCGTCGCCGTCCTTGCCGTCGATGAGCGCGGCGTAAAGGCTTCCGTCCGCCCCCACGTCCACCGCCTTCACCTCGCGGTAGGCGGAATCGTGCAGCACGAACACCTTGCCCGCGCGGTCGATGCGGTAGAGGACGCCGCCGGGCGTGCTGCCCGCGTAGATGTTGCCGGCGCCGTCCACGCCGAGGGCCGTGATGTGTCCCTCCGGGCTCGTGAAGACCACCTCGGACTTGTCCTTGGCGGTGACGCGGAGGATCCGGCCCTCCGCCCCCGTGGCCACGAGGAGGCGGCCCTGGGTGTCGAAGGCGAGGGCCCAGATGTATTTGTCCGTGGGGTCGAAGTAGACGTCGGACTTGCCCGCGCGGTCGATCGCGTACACCTTGCCGTCGGGCGCGGTGCCGGCGTAGACGGTGCCGTCCTTGCCCACGGCGAGGGCATGCACCTCGAGCTCCGGCGCGTCGAAGAGCAGCGACGCCTTGCCGTTCTCGATGCGGAAGACCTTGCCGTCGTTGCCCGTGCCCACGTAGAGACGGCCCTCCGCGTCACGGGCGAGCGACCAGACGTAGGGGGCCTCCGGATCCTGGACCACGCGCGTGGCCGGAGCGAGGCGCACGCGTCCCTCGGAGTCGACGGAGAGCCCCTCCGTCTCACCGTCGAGAAAATCGCGCGCGCCTTCGAGCTGCCAGAACTGGGGCTGGGCCGCGTGGACGGCGGCGGGGACGGCGAGGCAAGCCACGGCCAGGAGCCCCGCGGAAAAGTGGCGCATCGAACCTCGCAATGAGATCAGGGGACGGTGTATCAGCGCTCGACGGTCAGGGTGAGCAGCCTCGAGCCGGAGACGGCGTAATCGGTGGAGAGGTCGAAGTCCCAGACCGCGGCCGTCCGCAGCGGGATCACGCTCGTGCCCTGTTCGGACCCGCCGAGGACGGAGAGGACCGAGGGCGGCAGCGACTGCATGTATTCGCCGCGCACGATGGCGCCGTCGTCCGGCCGGGTCATGCGCACGTAGACGTGGTTGTTGCGGCGCAGCCCGTTGATGGCGCGGATGAGCTGGTCCAGGTCCCGGGGCACGAACTGCTGCCGCATCTCGCGCTGCTCGACCGCGGTCAACGAGGGACCGTCGGCCACGAGCAGGGAGTAGGTGCCGGAAGGCGCGGTGGCGGGGATGCTGATCGGGATGGTCTCCGCGAGGGTCTCCCCGCGATAGGTGCGGAGCTGGACCTTCAGGGGGACGGTCGATCCCGCGCGCACGGGTCCCGTCCGCTCCAGCCAGGCGCGGTCCAGGGTCGCGCTCTGCACCGTCTCGTCGGACGCGACGTCGATGGAGAGCTTCTCGATCTTGACCGGCTCGAAGTCGTTCGTCATGAGGTAGGCCAGGGGCGCGGCCACGAGGCCGGCGGCCTGGATGGCGGGCTGCTCCTGGGTGAAGAGGTCCTCGACGCGCACCGCGCGCCCGCCGGTCAGGGACAAGGTCGCGTTCACGCGGATCGTCGAAGTCCCGAACGCGCGCTCGTTGTTCTGGAGCACGGAGGCCAGGGCCACGTAGGCGAGCACGGGGCTGAAGAGCTCGTCTTCGACCATGCGGAACGCGAACGAGCGCTCCTGGCCGCGGCTGGTCTTGATCTTCACCTCGACCGGGATCATCTTCGGCGACTTGCCGATGACGCCGGCGACGGCCGTGATGCGGTCCTGCTCGATGGTGCCCACGGCGTCCGCGGCCGAGCTGATCTTCCAGGACTGGTAGAGGCTCGGGAAGACCGAATACACGTAGGCCTTGCGCATCGGGAACTGCGTGGGCCCGAGGTTGTAGAAGGGATGGCCGAAAGCGTACACGCGCCCGTTGTCGATGTGGGTGACGGTCCCGGTCGCGCTCAGGTCCATGTCGCCTTCGATGAGCGAGATGCCCACCGCGCCGCCCGGCTGCAGATCGGGGATGCCGCCCGCGGGGATCACGCCCTTGCCCCCCGTGCCCATCATGGGCGTGAAGCCCATGCCGGCGAAGATGCCGCGCGCCCACTCGAAGGTGGCGGGGTCGAACCCGGAGAACACCAGGGGCACGGAAATGGGGCTGAGCGATTGGCCGGAGAGAGAGCCGGCCATGTCACCGCGCATCGTGGCCGACGCGAGCGCGATGGCCGGCATCGGGCGCTTGAGCGCCGCCACCAGCGACTCACGGTCGAGCGGGGCCTTGGGGCCGGACGCGCCGAACGGAGTGGGGAAACGCGCGGAAGCCGCGCGCGGCCCGCCCGTCTTGGTCGCGTCGATCATGTCCGCGATGGGCGTGATGCCGCCGATCGTCTCCTTGGAGAAGGGGAACCCGTAGGCCACGGCGCCGATGAGCTTGCCGTCGATGTAGACGGGGCTGCCGCTCATGCCCGCGATCACGCCCGTCTTCTCGAGCGGACCGCCCTCGAGGCGGGCCACGATCATGCTCTGCTTCGGCCCCACGTTCTCGAGGACGCCGATGACCGTGACCTTGAAGTCCTCGATCTTCGTGCCTTCGAAGACCGTGCGGCCCACTCCGACCATTCCGGGCTTGATCTGGTCCAGGGGCATCGTCACGACGGCCGGCGTGGCGGCGGGGGCCGGCCGGGGGGCGATCTTCGCGGGGGCGTCGGCCCGGACGGACAGGGTCGCGGTACCGGCCAGAACGGCTACGGCGAAGGTGGCGAAGACGGTCATCGACGATCGCATGTGCTGGGTCTCCCACTCATCCGGCCACTCGATATTAGCACCCGCGTCCGCGGAGGCAATTGTGAGGAGCGGCACGCCGGCATGCTAAGATGACCGTCCCCTTGGACGAGACGCGTAGGAGCGCCGTGCCCGCCGCCCTTCTTGCGTGGCTTCTCCCCGGCGCCGGGCATTTCTACCTCCGCCGCCCGGGCAAGGCCATGCTCTTCCTCGGCGCCATCGGCGCCCTCTTCGTACTGGGCGTCGCCATGGACTCGCGGCTCACCGTGAACCTGGGCCTGGACGACCTGCTCGCTTCGCTCTTCAGCCTGGCCCAGATGGCGATCGGCCTGCCGTACCTGGTCGCGCGCGGCCTCGGCTTCGACGGCGACGTGCGGTCGGTGACGTTCGAATACGGCAACACGTTCACCGCGGTGGCCGGACTCCTGAACATCCTCGTGATCCTCGATGCCTACGACACCGCGCTGGGCCGCAAGCGGTGACGTCCCACCCGCTGCTGGCCAGCCACCTGATGGCCCTGGTGACCTTTTCGGTGCTGACCTCGGCCGTCTTCGCGACCTTGCTGCGCGACGATGCACGCAGCCGGTGGCGCTTCGGCCTGCTCGCCTTCGCCGCCTTCGTCGTCTCGGCGCTGGTGGTGGGCTGGCTGATGTATCCCTTCCCGAGCTGAGGCCGTGCGCGGCCGCTGGGCGCTCGTCGCGGCCTGGATGGCCGTCGTCTTCTTCTTCTCTTCCATCTCGAACCTCGGGAGGGCGAAGCGCGTGCCGGATTGGATCTCGCATCCCATCGAATATGCGGTGGGCGCGGTGCTCCTCTGCCGCGCCCTCGCGGGCGGGCGGGAGGGCCCGTTGACCCTGTCCACGGCGCTCACCGCGACGATGCTCGCCACCGCGTACGGTGTGACGGACGAGTACCACCAGTCGTTCGTGCCCGGGCGCACGTCCGATTTCGCGGACGTCTTCAAGGACCTGGCCGGCGCCGCCGCCGGGTCGCTGATCTACCGCCACCGGCTCCGTGGGCGAGGGACGACATGAGCCAGGACCTCCGCATCGCCGTCATCCCGGGGGACGGGATCGGCGTCGAAGTGACGGCGGAAGCGGTCCGCGCCCTGGAAGCCGCCGCTTCCGCCTCCGGCCGCCGGCTGCGCCTCCAGCACTTCGAATGGGGCGCGGATCATTATTTGAAGACGGGGATCACGCTGCCGACGGACGCGCTCACCATGTTGGCGTCCGACTTCGACGCCATCCTGCTCGGGGCGATGGGAGACCCGCGCGTCCCCGACAACCGCCACGCCGCGGACATCCTCCTCGGAATGCGCTTCCGCCTGGACCTCTACGTCAACTACCGTCCCGTCCGCCTCTTCCACGAGAAGCTGTGCCCGCTGAAGAACGTGGGGCCGAAAGACGTCGACTTCGTGGTCTTCCGCGAGAACACCGAAGGCCTCTACGTGATGATGGGCGGCCACTTCAAGAAGGACACCCCGGACGAGGTGGCCACGGAGGTCGACCTCAACACCCGCAAGGGCGTCGAGCGGATCATCCGCCAGGCCTTCGAGCACGCCCGTCTCCGCGGCCGCACCAAGGTGGTGATGGCGGACAAGTCGAACGTGCTGGTCCACGCGCACGAGCTCTGGCAGCGCGTGTTCAAGCAGGTGGCGGCCGAGTACTCCGGCATCGAGGCCACCCACCTCTTCGCGGACAACGTCGCCCTGCAGATGGTGCGCGACCCGGCGCAGTTCCAGGTCGTCGTCACCAGCAACATGTTCGGCGACATCCTCACCGACCTGGCTGCGGCCCTGCAGGGCGGGCTGGGGATGGCCGCGTCCGGCAACATCCATCCCGGCCGCCTGAGCCTGTTCGAGCCGGTGCATGGCTCCGCCCCGAAGTTCGCGGGGAAGAACGTGGCGAACCCGATGGGGGCGATCCTCACCGCGGCCCTGATGCTGGAGCACCTCGGGTGGAACGAGGAGGCACAGCGGATCGAAGCCGCCGTGCGCTGGGCCGTCGAGAACGACCGCACGACGTCGGACATCGGGGGCACGCTTGGTACCCGCGAGGTGGGGGCGGCGATCGCGCAGCGGCTCGCGACTTAGCCGGTCTCACCCGCTCGTCGGAATCGCCGCCGGGTTCTCTCTCGACGGCGAGCTCGTTCCGGAACGAGTTCCAGGGCGCCTGGCCGCGATCTCCAGACCGCGACCTTCGTCGCGCGTCCGCCGCTTGCCCGGGCCGAAGTACTCATCGACCGCATGCCCGTTGTGGGCGCGGCACCGAAGCTGGAGGTTGTCCACGGTCGCGGGTCCGCCCGCGGCGCGCGGCACGATGTGATGGAACTCGAGGAATCGCCGCTCCTCGCACCGGCGGCCGTTGCGTGCGACGAACGCGCACCGGGCGCGGTCACGAGTCGCGACCCCGCGCCTCACCGCGGCCGGTATGTGGGAGTCGTCGGTGCTGGCCGCCGCGCTCATCCGCGGCCGTGAGGTCGCGGCGAACTTCTTTCTCGTGAGATCCGCGACCAGCAGCGTCAACGCGCGGTCGAAGACGTCAGCCAGATCGCCACTGGGGACCGCATGGCCGAGCAGGTCCTGCGCCGCCCGGAGCTTCTCGAGCGTCTCCGCGCTCGCGGTGAAGCGGATCTCGTAACGCTCCGCCGCCAGCGGGCGGACCACGGGCGGCCGAGCGGGGGCCGCGCTCTGCCCGACCACCGACCCCGGCGTGGCGGCAACAGCGTTGGCCGGCTCCGCCGCAGCCGGCGTGGTTGCCGGCGTGGTTTCCGGCGCGGCCGTTGCCAAGCTGAGCGGCGCTGCGCGCATCGGGATCCGCCGCACCGTCGGCACCACATCCGGCTGCGGGAACCAGGTCGCGAGCAAGTGCTCGACATCGTGTTTTCCCTTGCCGTCCGCCGCGGCCAGGAGACTCTCGTGGTTCTCGGCGGAGAGATGGGGAGCCAACAGCCGCACCGTGGTGACGTTCAGGCCTCCAGCCGCCAGCATCTCAACGATGGCGGGAAACCGTCGCGCCGCGCGAGCGGCCTGGATCCGGTTGTACGCCGAATCCTCGGACAGCCGCAGGATTGTCGTGCAGTACTTGAAGAGCGAAGGAAACCCCTCGCCTTCGTAGAGGCGCCGCGCGTCGAATTCGGCGAGATGCGCGACGAGCGCCGCGGTGGACTCGCGCTCGCATCCGGCGAGGCGACCGAGCGCCGCCGTCAGCGCGTGATCATCGAGACGGGACACATGAGTGATCGACATGGCCAATGAGAACATGTGCGCGGGACAAGGGAGGTCCGAAGTCGATATCAGAATTGACAAATGGGATGAGAGAGGGCGTCCAGTCATTCAAGAGAGGTGTAAGACAACACTGATGACAACAGGAGAACTCGTTCCGGAACGAGTCGCTTGAGGAACTACTTGAGGCTTCGCGTTCGCGGCCGGCGGAGGCGCGCAGCCGCTTAGCGCCTCACGATTCCAGCCGACAGCCGCAGCGCGTGATCCGTCTCGCCGGCCAGCCGGGTCACCCGATAGTCGGCCTGGGCCAGGCGAACCGCCCAACGCCCGCCGACGCGAAGGTCGAGACCGCCGCCGACCTCCGCGGCCGGGCCCGTGTGATACGGACAGCCGCCGTCGCACACTCCGCCCGCACCGATCGACACGCCGAATACCTGCACCGAGCGCTGCGCGCTGACCACCCCCGCCTTCAACGACACGAACGGAGAGAGACGTCCGCCCGGCCAGGGCGCCCAGGCCGCACCGGCGAGCAGGCCGAGCTCACGGAGCCTCTCGCCGCCCGACGCCCCGCCGGATTGCGCCGACACCTCGGCGACCAGACGCAGCCGGCCCCCGCCGCGTGGGGACGCAAGCGCCAGCCCCCCGCCGTGCGTGAGCGACCCGTCCGCTTGAAGACCCGAATAGCCGAGCGCGATCTCCGCGCCCTCCACGGTTCCAGACGCGCCCGGCAATCCGAACGCGAAGACGAAGGCCGCAAAGACCACACGCCTCACGCGAACAGCCCCGGATCGGCGGCCGGCGTGTAGCCCGGCACGACCTGCGAGAGATCGCTGACCCCGAGCCACCGGGCCGCGGACAGGAACGCATCCCGGAAGTCCAGGGTGTAGCGCAGGTCGCGTCCCTCGTTGAGCGAGCCCGAGGACAGCCCCGGCCAGGCGCCATGCACGCGCCCGCCGCGCACGCTCCCCCCGAGGAACAGCCCGCAATGAGCGAACCCGTGGTCCGTGCCCGCGGACCCGTTCTGGGCCGCCGTGCGCCCGAACTCCGTCGTGACCATGAGCAGCACGTCGTCGATCCGCGAACCGAGGTCCCGGCGGAACGCGACCAGCGCCGCCGCCAGCGAAGGGTACTCCGCGGCGTTGGCGGCGAGCTGGTTCGCGTGCGTGTCGAACGAGCCCGGCACGTTCACGTAGACCGCCCGCGTCCCGATGTCGGCGCGGATGAGCTGCGCGGCCTGGCGCAGGCCGCTGCCCGCGGTGCCACCCGGGTAGACGGCGCCGTTCGCGGGTGCGGAGGAAAGGGCCGGAGTCGTGCGGATGCGGTCGATGGCGCTGAAGACGGCGCGCCCGCTTTCGTAGACGGGCGTGGAGCCGCTCGCATGCATGCCGCGCAGGAGCTGGTCCGCCTCCGAGGACCAGGTCGCGCCGCCCGTACCCGCGCGCACGGAGAAGGTCGCGAGGTCTTGCAGCACGAGATCGGGATGCGGGCCCAGCACCGATCGAGGGGTGCGCGAGGCCAGGGCCACCAGCTGCATCACGTCTTCGCCCGGGATCTGCCGCGCCACCCGGTCGAGCCAGCCGTCGTGAACGGTCTTGTCGCCGGGGGCCGCGCCGTCCATGAAGTCCTGCGCGTCGAAATGCGAGCGCGAGAGCTGCGCGTTCCCGATGGTCGGATGCAGGGCCAGCAGCCCCTCGCTGTAGAGATCGCGCAACGAAGCCAGGCCCGGGTGCAAGCCGAAAAACCCGTCGAGGTCTCGCACGCCGTCGGCCAGTCGCAACGCGATGGAAGGCCGAAGCGAGTAGTAGCCCGCATCGCCGTGGGGCACGCACAGGTTGAGGCCGTCCGCGCCTCCCCGCAGGAACACCTGTACCAGCACCCGCGACCCGACGCCCGCGGCTTCGGCCGCGCGCGTGAGCAGGGCGGAGGGGGCGAAGCCCAGCCCGACGGCGGCCGCGCCCGCGCCTTTCAAGAAGATGCGGCGCGAGGGATCGAAAGGCATCGCGGCTACCTCGCCTGGAAAGCGGGGCTGGCCAGGGCCAGACCCACCACCTTGAAGCCGGCGGGCAGGGAGCCGGACGAGCCCACGGACCGGCACGCGCTCGCCACGTCCGCCGGCATCGTGCCTCCGAAGATCCGCTGGTCCACGACCGCCGTGACGGCGGCCGCGCTATTGGCGTCGGCGCTGCCGATGAGCGTGCGCAGGTCCACGGCCACGCCCTCCGTGGTCTGGCTCACCAGGGACAGCACGAAGTTCATGCGAGCCAGGTGGGAGCCGGGATTCGGCAGCCAGTCCGCGCCACGGTCGCTCCACCCGGTGGGGTCGAGCGCTTCGTAGGTCGGCATGCCCATCGAAGTCAGTGACGAGCCGCCGCGGCCCTCGACGAGGGCGCGGGCCGACGTCACCTCCGCGCCGATCGCCCGCAGCGCACTCACCACGAATTCGTGCGGCGTCTTGGCCTTACCGGACCCGAACGCCTCGTTCCAGAAGTCCGGGGTGCCGAGGATCGCGCGCAGCACCTCGGCCAGGTCGCCGCCGCTGGTCGAGAACGCATCCGCCCCCCGCGCCACCACGGCTTCGGACGGCGTGTCGGAGACGAGGCGCCGGCAGAGTTTGGTGGAGATGAAGCGCGCGGTCGAGGGATGGCGGGCGAGGAGATCGAGGACGTCCTCGCCGTCCTTCTTGCCCTGGCTCGCGGGCAGGCGCTGGCCCAGGACCGTCTTCGCGGCCTGGTCGTGGGCGCCGGCCCGGAACACGAACGCGCCCGCGCGCTGGTCGATGCCCCAGCCTGTGAATGCGCGCGCCACCTCCTGCACGTCCGCCTGCGTGTAGCCGCCGTCCACGCCCAGGGTGTGCAGCTCCATGAGCTCACGCGCGTAGTTCTCGTTGATGGCGCGCGCGCTGCTCAGGTAGTTGTCGAGGTACGACATCATGGCCCACGAGTTCGCGACTGCGCCCAGGAGGTCGCGGAAGCGGCCCAGCACGTGCGGGCGGATGGCGTCCATCTCGTAGCGCGCGACGCCGTAGCGGGTGGGGCTGTCGCCCTGGTAGACGTTGAAGTGGTTGAACCAGAAATCGGTGAGGACTTCCTGGAGCTGGTTGGCCGAATGGACGGCCCGCACGAAATGTGCCGTGCGCAGCTCCGAAAGCGCCGAGCCGATCGTGCGCTGGTCCGCCTCGTAACGGGCCAGCGTCTCCTGGATGCTGTAGGTCAGCGACGAGAGCGGCCGCAGGCGCGTGTCGAGGGCGCCGTCGGTGGACGGCGCGAGCTGGTCCTCGATCCAGCGCTCGAGACCGCGGCCGAGCACCTCTTCGATCGAGTCCGGCCGCGGGCCATGAGCCAGCCGGTCGAGGGCGAAGCGGGCGACGCGCGGGCCGACGGGGGGCGGACTCATGATCGTGAGGGCGTGTCCTTTGCCGCATTGGACCAGCCGCGCGCTCCAGGGTTGAATGCGCCCGCTCACACGCTCAACCTTCGGGCCGTGTCCCGGGTCAAAGACGGGCATAGGATCGAGCACGCATGGTCTGTCGCCGCGCCTTCATGAAGATGATCGCCGTGGGCGCCGCCGGAACGGGCACGCTCGCCTGCGGTGGGGGCGGCGCGGTTTCGGGACCCCTGACCCCGCCGCCGGCCGCGCCGCGGACCATCCGTACCGGCCTGCCCGCGATCGGAGAGACGCGGGCTGAGTTCGACGGCGACCTCTCCCTCGCCGTCACCCGCGTCACCGCGACGAGCGTGGTGGCCGTCTCCCGTACCTGCACGCACGAGGGATGCACGGTGCTCGTCCCGGGCGCGCCCGGGCAGACGCTCGATTGCCCGTGCCACGGCTCGCGCTTCACGACGTCGGGCTCGGTGGTCAACGGTCCGGCCGTGCGGGCGCTGCCCTCGTTTCCGGCGCGGATCGACGGCCAGGAGGTCGTGATCACGATCGGCTGACCCGCGAAGGTAGGTAGAATCGCTGATGGAGGCGGCATCGAACCCATGAGCGAGCGCACCGTTTCGCTGACCCCGGGCAAACGCGTCTTCTTCCTCACCAAGGACCCCGACCTCATCCGCCGCCAGCTGCGCGGCGAGCTGGACCTCCGGATGGAGGACCTGCGCGTCGAGGACCTCATGGACGACATCAACACCGACGCCATGACCCCGGCCTGGGCCTGCTTCGACTACCGGCCGGAGGACATCGCGCGCAATGCCTACGCGGGGATCACCGTGAACAAGGAGCGCCTCTTCCCGGAAGGGGCGCTCATGGCGGGCGGCTTCGAGGTCATCGTCTCCGGCTATCGCAAGGGCGTCGGCTCCAGCCGGGAGACGGCGGTGCAGGCCGAGAAGTGGTCGGGCATCCGCATCGCGATCGCCGCCTCCTTCGCGCCGATCCACGCCCGCAACAACGTCTCGCAGGGCGTGCTCATGGGCGACCACGCGGTCCTGAGGCGCCTGCAGGCCGGCGAGGCCGTGCCCCTCTCGGAGTTCACGCGGGGCTACGACGTCATCACGCAGAAGATCGTCGAATACGGCGGCCTCTTCCCGTTCACGAAGGCCTACGCGCGCGGGGAAGTGAGCCTGCCCGCTCCGGCCACGGGGCGCCGGGCCATGAACATCGCGGAGAAGGTGCTGGCCACGCACGTCGCGGGCGCGAAGGGCGAGGTGTTCCTGGCCCCCGGGGACGCGGTGTGCGTGCGCGTGGACGGCGGCTACTCCCACGAGTTCACGACGGCGCAGGTGGCCTACTTCCTGGCCCAGGAATACGGGCCGGACTACGCGCTGGCCGACCCGCGCAAGTTCGCGGTCTTCGAGGATCACCTCATCTATGCGGACGGCGTGGCCAAGATGGCCCCCTTCTCGCCGAAGATCCAGGTCCTGCGCGACCTGCAACGCGAGTTCCAGCGGCACACGAGCGTGCAGGACTACTCCGCGCACGACGGCGTCTCGCCCGGCATCTGCCACAGCGTGGCCCGCGAGCGGATGATCGAGCCGGGCGACTTCATCCAGGCGACGGACAGCCATACGTGCATGGGCGGAGCGAACGGCGCGCTGGCCTACGGCGTGGGCGCGACCGAATACGCCGCGCTCGTGCACGCGGGCTTCACGTTCGTCGAGGTCCCGGAGTCGATCCGCTTCGAGCTGGTCGGCCGCCTGTCCCAGGGGGTCACGGCCAAGGACGTCATGCTCCACATCCTGGCCACGCACGCGAAGCGCCAGGAGACGCTCGACCGCGTGATGGAGTTCGGGGGCCCGGGACTCGCGTCGCTGTCTCCGGACGAGCGCGCGACTCTCGCGAACATGGCCACGGAGTGCTCGGCCAAGGCGGGCGTGGTCGAGGCGGACGAGGAGACGCTGCGCTGGATCGCCGCGCGCCGGCCCGGGACTTCGGTGGAAGCGCTGCGGGCCAAGGTGGTGACGCCCGATGCGGGCGCGCACTACGCGGGCGGCGTGCACACGATCGACCTGGCCCGGATCCGTCCGATGGTCGCGACCCCGGGCGACCAGGCGAAAGGCATTCCTTCCGACCCCACCAACGGCGCCGTCATCGCCGACCTCGGCGAGGTGCGGATCGACATCGCCTACGGCGGGAGCTGCACCGCGGGCAAGGAAGCCGACCTCGACATGTACGCGAAGGTGATGAAGGAGGCTCTCGACGCGGGGCGCGCCGTCCGGCCCGGCGTGGACTTCTACATCCAGTTCGGCTCGGAGGCCGTCGAGGCGTACGCGCGTGGCCGTGGTTACGTGGACGTCTTCGAGAAGACGGGCGTGCGTGTCATCCATCCCGGCTGTGGCGCGTGCATCGGCTGTGGTCCGGGCGTGTCGTCGTCAACGGAGCAGGTCACGGTGTCGGCCATCAACCGCAACTACCAGAACCGCTCGGGACCGGGCCGGCTCTACCTCGCGTCGCCGCTCACGGTGGCGGCGTCGGCGGTGGCGGGGAAGATCGTCGCGTACGAAGAGGGGATGTTCGCTACTTGAGCCAGTGGGGATACGCGACCTCGAACCCCGTGCCCGCCGTCATCAGCACTTTGCGCGCGCCGCCACTCGCGTCGACGAGCACGAGCTGCGGTCCTGAGCCGGACACCGTCTCCACGAAGATGATGCCCGTGGCGTTCCAGTCCGCCGCGCCGCGGTAGGCGCCGCCGCCGGAGAGGAGGACCGTCGGCGTGGCGTTGGTGACATCGGTGCGGATGGTCATGAACGACCACTGCCCGAGCCCGCCGTTGCCGGTGGCCACGAGCTGCCGGTAGAGAACGAACTTCGAGTCCGGCGAGAAGACGGGGTCGGCTTCCGAGCCCACGACGTAGGGCGTGTTGGCCAGGGCCTCGCCCGCGGGAGCCGCCGGGGTGAGGGTGCGCAGGCCGAGAGACGTCGCGATCCAGATCTGGCCGCGGCCATTGGCGTCGACGCGCTCGAAGGCGAGGGCCGTACCGCCGAGGTTGAAACGGGGCCGCCGCTCCCGCTGGCCGGTGGTCGAGGTGAGGTTCTGGTTCGACTGCCCGTTGGCGGTGATCTGGAAGAGATCGTCGTCGGTAGCGGAAGCGGCCGCGCTGTAATAGAGGATCTCCTCGCCCGGCGACCAGTCCGCGCCCGAGACGTGGGCGTTGCCGGCCACGAGCTCTCCCTCCACCGCGCGGTTGAGGTCGACGATCCGCAGCGATTCCCCGTCCGCGGAGGTGACCTTCCCGTCGCCGTTGCTGTCGAGCAGCCGGCGCACGGCCTGGCGCGCGCGGTCCGTGCCCGGGATCGCCTCCAGGTAGTCGCAGCGGCGATCGGCGGTGTTGCAGAAGGTGAGCCGGGTGACGTTCGCGCCCGTGTCCTCCATGGCGAAGATGTCGAGCCCGCCGCCTTTTTGCGTCGCGTACGTATTGGCGGTGAACACGATCTTCGCCGTGGCCGGCGGGGGCGTCATCTGGTTCGAGTTCTCGAAGGGGTTCGGGTACTGGCTGCTGCAGGAGGGGAGGACGAGGACGAGGATCGCGGCCGCCGATCGCGCTCGCGCACGGCGAGACTCGAGCAGCGCGTGCACGAGACGGGAGAGCATCGCTTTCTGGAGCCTATTCCCCGCCCGGAAGCCCGTCAAGCGCATGTTATAGTCGGCTTTTATGCCATCGCACGAAGTCGTCATCGTGGGCGGAGCGCGCACGCCCATGGCCGAATACGTGGGCGCGTTCAAGGACCTGTCCGCCATCGAGCTCGGCGCGCGCGCGACCGCCGCCGCCCTGGAAAGGGCCGGCGCCCAGCCGGGCTGGGTCGATCACGTCGTCATGGGAAACGCGTTGCAGACCTCGGGCGACGCGATCTATGGTGCGCGCCACGTCGCGCTCAAGGCGGGCGTCCCCGTGGAAGTCCCGGCCCTCACCGTCAACCGGCTGTGTGGATCGGGGATCCAGTCCGTGATCTCCGCCGCCCAGATGATCCGCCTCGGCGAGTCGCGGCTGGCCGTGGCCGGCGGCATGGAGAACATGACCCAGGCGCCCCACGTCATTCGCGGCGCGCGCACGGGACTGCGCCTGGGCGAAGGCAAGCTCGAGGACTCGCTGATGGTGGCGCTCCTCGACACGCACTGCGGCCTCTACATGGCCCAGACCTCCGACAACCTCGCCCGGCGCCACTCCATCTCGCGCGAGGACATGGACGCCTACGCGCTCCGGAGCCAGAAGGCGGCCGCGGCTGCGCGTGGGCGCGGCGTCTTCAAGGACGAGATCGTGCCCGTGGACGCGCCCCAGGGGCGCAAGACCGTCCGCGTCGAGGAGGACGATCACCTGCGGCCGGACACGACGCTCGAAGGCCTGGCCGCCCTCAAGCCTTCGTTCGGCAAGGACGGCTTCGTCACCGCCGGCAACGCGAGCGGCATCGTGGACGGCGCGGCCGCCCTCGTCGTCGCGCACGAAGACGAGGCGCGGCGGCGCTCGCTCAAGCCGCTCGCGCGCGTGGTGTCGTGGGCGGTGGCGGGCGTGCCGCCGGAGATCATGGGCATCGGTCCCGTGCCCGCCTCGCGCAAGGCGCTGGAAGCGGCTTCGCTTTCCCTGAAAGACATGGACCTCGTGGAGGTGAACGAGGCCTTCGCCGGCCAGTACCTCGCGGTCGAGAAGGAGCTGGGCCTGGACCGGGAGCGCACGAACGTCAACGGCGGTGCGATCGCCCTCGGCCACCCGCTGGCCGCCACGGGCACGCGCCTCCTCCTCACGCTGGTCCACGAGCTGCGCCGGCGCCACGGCACCTACGGCCTGGCCACGGCCTGCATCGGCGGCGGCCAGGGCATCGCGATGGTGATCAAGAGGGAGGCGTGATGGCGAGCAGCGAGCGCCGGATTCACTTCGGCGCGAGCGTGTGGGGAGGTAGCCGAAGGCGCAGGGGGGTGCGAGCGCGATGAGTACACCCCTGAAAGTGTCTATCAAGACGGTCGGCGTCGTCGGTTGTGGCTTGATGGGTTCGGGAATCGCGCAGGTCTGCGCCGAAGCCGGCTACCAGGTCCTCGTGCGCGAGGTGGACGAGGGCTTTCTCAGGAAGGGCCTCGGCAACATCGATCGCTTCCTGTCCAAAGGCGTCGAGAAGGGCAAGGTCACGCCCGAGCGCAAGGCCGAGGTCCTCGGCCGCCTCAAGGGCACGACCGACCTCGCGCGCATGGGGGAGTGCGACCTCGTCATCGAGGTCGTCACCGAGAGCCTCGACGTCAAGCGGCAGGTGTTCCAGGCCCTCGACGCCGCCTGCCGGCCGGAGGCGATCTTCGCGTCCAACACCTCGTCCCTCTCGATCACCGAGATGGCGGCCACCACGAAGCGGCCCTCGCGCTTCGTGGGCCTGCACTTCTTCAATCCCGTGCCGTTGATGAAGCTGGTCGAGGTGGTGCGCTCGCCCCTCACCGACCCCGCCGTCTACGAAGAGGTCGCGGCCTTCGCGGCCAGCCTGGGGAAGACGCCGGTCCGCGCTTCCGACAAGACGGGCTTTGTGGTGAACCGCCTGCTCGTGCCCTATCTGCTCGACGCGATCCGCGCCCTCGAAGAAGGGGCCGGCTCCATCGTGGACATCGACGAAGGGATGCGCCTGGGCTGCGGGCATCCCATGGGCCCCCTCACCCTCCTCGACTTCGTGGGGCTCGACACCACGTACTCCATCGCGAACATCATGTTCGACGAGTTCCGCGAGAAGCGCTTCGCTCCGCCTCCGCTCCTCAAGCGCATGGTGCAGGCGGGACTCTACGGACGGAAGACGGGGCGCGGCTTCTACGACTACGCGCAGGAGCCGCCGCGGCCGGTCGCGGGTCTGGTGTAGCGGGATGGCCTACCAGAATCTCCTCGTCGAGACCCGCGAGGGCATCACCTTCGTCACCGTCAACCGTCCGGACAAGCTCAACGCCCTCAACGACGCCACCGTGGCCGAGATCGACGCCGCCTTCGCCGCCGTGGCCGCCGATCCGGCCGTGCGCGGCGTCATCCTGACCGGCGCCGGAGAGAAGGCTTTCGTGGCCGGGGCCGACATCGCGGAGCTGGCCACCCAGAGCCCGGTGGACGGCAAGGAACGCTCGATCCGCGGGCAGCGCGTGCTGGATCGCATCGAGCGCCTGGGCAAGCCCGTGATCGCGGCCGTGAACGGCTTCGCGCTCGGGGGCGGCTGCGAGCTGGCCCTGGCCTGCCACGTCCGCATCGCCTCGGAGAACGCGAAGCTGGGCACGCCCGAGGTGAAGCTCGGCATCATGTGCGGCTACGCGGGGACGCAGCGGCTGCCGCGGCTCGTGGGCAAGGGTCGGGCGCTGGAGATGCTGCTCACGGGCGAGATGGTGGACGCGGCGGAAGCGCTGCGCATCGGGCTCGTGAACCGGGTGGTCCCGCGCGAGAAGCTGCTCGCGGAAGCGGAAGGCCTCATGCGGAAGATGCTGGCCAACGGGCCGGTGTCGCTTCGCTTCACGCTGGAGGCGGTGAACGACGGGCTGGAAACCGGCTTCGACGAAGCCGAGCGCCAGGAGGCCACGCTCTTCGGCCTGATCTGCACGACCGAAGACATGAAGGAAGGCACCAAGGCCTTCCTCGAGAAGCGGCCGGCGCGGTTCCAAGGCAAGTGAACGCGGCTACCGACGTTGCCCCAGCACTTTCCCTCCCCCCGTATGTGGGGGAGGGATAGGGTGGGGGGGTCGATGAGGACCAAACATTCGTCCGCCGCGCGCGCGGACGCGCGAGGGCTGCGCGTGATCCTGCTGCGCTCCACCTTCAATGCCGTCGTGGTGGACGGCCTGCTGCGCGGGGCCCAGGACGCCTTGCGCGATCTCGGAGCGCGGCCCTCCGACGTCACCACCGTGGACGTGCCCGGCGCCTTCGAGCTGCCCCTGGCCGCTTCGGTGGCGGCGCGCTCGGGCCGCTGGGACGCGATCGTGGCCCTGGGCGCGGTCATCCGCGGCGAGACCGACCACTACGAGCACATCGCGCGGGAAGCGGCCACCGGCCTGGCCGCGGTCGCGCGCGAGTCCTCGGTGGCGGTGGGGTTTGGCGTCCTGACCGTGTCCGAGGAGGCGCACGCGCACGCGCGCGCCGCTCCCGGTCCGGGGAACAAGGGCGCGGAAGCGGCACGGGCGGCGGTGGTCACGGCCCGCCTCCTCCAGTCGCTTCGCGCCGCTCCCACCCGCGCCCGCCGGGCCCCGGCCCGGCGGGGGCGCCCGCCGGCCCGCCCGCGCGGCAAGATCGTTTAGGTCCAGGGGATCCATGGGAAAACGGACCAAGGCACGCGAGTGCGCGCTGCAGATGCTGTACCAGTGGGACGTCACGCGGGACCCCATGGACCGCGTGGCTGGCCTCTTCTGGCAGGTGCGGACGAGCACGGACGAGACGCGGGCCATGGCCGAGCGCCTGGCCCGTGGCGCCCAGAAGGACGTCGAGCGCCTGGACGAGGAGATCACGCGCTCGAGCAAGAACTGGCGCTTCGACCGAATCGCCGCCATCGACAAGAACATCCTCCGCCTCGCCGTTTACGAGCTGCTGCGGGAGCCGGGCACGCCGTCGTCGGTCGTGATCGACGAGGCGGTGGAGCTGGCCAAGCGCTTCAGCGCGGTGGATTCGCCGCCGTTCGTGAACGGCGTGCTGGACGCGATCAAGGCGCGGGTGCGCGGGGAGCCGGCGGGAGAATCGGGCGGGTCCCGCGGCCGCGCGCGACCCGGGAAGGAGAAGGACAAGGCGCATGAGTGACGAGGAGGGGATCGGGGGCGGCGGAGGGGAGCCGCCGGTGGAAGGCTGGCCGGCGGAGTCGGCCGAACGCCTGGAGCGCGCGCGGGCCCTGCGGGCGCGCGGCATCAACCCCTATCCCAACCGCTACGACCGCACGCACGGCCTGGCCGAGATCACCGCCGCGCATGGCGAGCGCTCGCTGGAGGAGCTGGAGCGGCTCGCCCCGGCTGTGCGCATCGCCGGGCGCGTGCTGACGCAGCGCGGCCACGGGAAGGCGTCGTTCCTGACCCTGTCCGACGGGGAGGGACGCCTGCAGGTCTACGTGCGCCAGGACGACGTGGGCGAAGAGGCCTACTCGCTCCTCGAGCTCGTGGACCGCGGCGACTTCCTGGGCGTGGCGGGCACGGTGATGCGCACGCGCAAGGGCGAGCTGAGCGTGCAGGCGCGCGAGATCACCTTCCTGTCCAAGGCCCTCCTCCCGCCCCCCGAGAAGTGGCACGGCCTGGCCGACGTGGAGGCGCGCTACCGGCAGCGTTATCTCGACCTCGCCGTCAATCCCGAGGTGCGCCGCACCTTCGTCGCGCGCAGCCAGATCGTGGCGGAGATCCGGCGCTTCATGGACGGGCAGGGCTACATCGAGGTGGAGACGCCGATGATGCAGCCCATCGCGGGCGGGGCGGTGGCGCGTCCCTTCGTCACCCACCACAACGCGCTCGACATCGACCTCTACCTGCGCATCGCGCCCGAGCTGTACCTGAAGCGCCTGGTCGTGGGCGGCCTGGAGAAGGTCTACGAGATCAACCGGAACTTCCGCAACGAGGGGATCTCGGCCATGCACAACCCCGAGTTCACCATGCTGGAGTTCTACACCGCGTATCACGACGTGGACGCGGCCATGGCCATCACGGAGGAGATCATCGCCGCCGCCGTCACCCGCGTGGCCGGCGCCCGCCCCATCGTCTTCAAGGAGCGCGAGGTCTCCTTCCGGCGTCCGTTCGCGCGGCTCACCATGAAGTCGGCCGTGCTCCGCGCCGCCGCGGAGGCGGGCGTCGCCCTCGAAGCGGAGGACCTCGACGATCCGGCCCGGCTCCGCGCCTGGGCGGCGTCCGGCACACTGCAGGGGCGGCGCAACGCGAAGGGGGCGGCCCTCGGTCCGGAGCGCTATGCGGGCGTGTCCCACGGCAAGCTCATCGCGCAGCTCTTCGAGGACCTGGCCGAGCACACCTACTGGGACCCCACGTTCATCACGGACTATCCGACCGAGGTCTCGCCCCTGTCCAAGGCGCGGCCCGGCGACCCCTCGACCACGGAGCGCTTCGAGCTGTACGTGGCGGGCATGGAGATCGCCAACGGCTTCTCGGAGCTGAACGATCCCCTCGAGCAGCGCGACCGCTTCCTCCAGCAGCTCGGCGAGCGGGCCAAGGGCGATGACGAGGCCCACCAGATGGACGAGGACTACGTCCGTGCCCTCGGCCACGGAATGCCGCCCGCGGGCGGAGTCGGCGTCGGCATCGACCGCTTGACCATGATCCTCACGAACTCTCCTTCCATCCGCGACGTGATCCTGTTCCCGCACATGCGGCCGGAGCGGTGAGAACGCCAGGCAATCCAGTGAGCGCGCCGGCCGCGCAGGGGGCGGCGTCGCGACGGGGGGTTTCAGGGGGGGAGCTCATTGCCACCGCGGTGGCCAATGACGTTCCCCCCCTGAGATAAAAGACAGAGTCCATGCCGTTCGAGCTACGCATCGCGCTTCGCTACCTGACCGCGCGCCGCAAGCAGGCGTTCATCTCCGTCATCTCCGCCATCTCCGTCCTCGGGGTCGTGGTGGGAGTGATGGCGCTGATGGTCGCGCTCGGCCTCATGACCGGCCTCCAGCGCGAGATCCGGTCCAAGATCCTCGGCGCCACCGCGCACATCAGCATCTTCCGCAGCGGCAACGAGCCCTTCGACAACTACCGCGAGGTCGTGACGAAGGCGCGAACCGTGCCCCGCGTTCTGGGATCGGCCCCCGCCATCTACGGCAAGGGCCTCATGACGACCGCGGGCGGCTCCGCGGTGGCGATGCTCAAGGGAGTGTTGCCCGCGGAGGAGCGCACCGTCACCGACCTCGCCTCGCAGGTGGAAGAGGGCCAGCTCGACGCCCTCGATCAAGTCAGCGAAGGCAGCCTGCCTCCCGTGCTCCTCGGCCGCGACCTCGCCAGCACCCTCGGAGTCGGCGTGGGCGACGTCGTTTCCGTGACCTCTCCGAACGGCCGTCTCTCGCCCTACGGCATGGTGCCGAGCATCAAGAAGTTCCGCGTGGCCGGGACCGTGTACACGGGGCTCTACGAGTTCGACGCGCAGTGGGCGTACATCCCGCTCGCCGTCGCCCAGCGCCTCTTCACCGAAGGCAAGGACAGCGCGTCGCTCGTCGAGGTGCGCGTGGACGACATCTACGCCGTGCGCGACGTGGCGCCGCGCCTCGTGGCCGCTCTCGGCGAGGGCTACCTGACGACGGACTGGATCATGATGAACCAGAGCCTCTTCTCCGCGCTCTGGCTGGAGAAGGTCGCCATCGGCATCACCATCGGCCTCATCGTGATGGTGGCCGCCCTCAACATCGTGGCCACCCTGATCCTGCTCGTGATGGAGAAGCACAAGGACATCGCGATCCTGGTCTCGATGGGCGCCTCGCGCGGGGCCATCACGCGCATCTTCATGTTGCAAGGGACCGTGATCGGCGCGGCGGGCACCTTCACGGGCGCGGTCCTGGGCTGGGGACTGTGCCGGATCCTCGACCACTACAAGCTCATCCGCGTGCCCGTGGACGTCTACCAGATCTCGTACGTGCCGTTCACGCTGCTCCCGCTCGATGCCGTCACCGTCATCGTCGGGGCGGTGCTCATCTGCTTCCTGGCCACGATCCATCCCGCGCGGGGGGCGTCCCGGCTGGATCCCGCAGAGGCGCTTCGGTACGAGTAGGTTGACAAGGATTGCATCCTTGCTAAAGTAAGGACATGGCCAAGGTCACCAGCAAGCTCCAGGTGACGGTCCCGAAGGCCCTCGCCGATCGCCACGGGATCGAGCCCGGCGACGAGATCGAATGGCAGTCCGCTGGTGACGGCATTCGGATCGTGCCCAAGGCCCTGGCGGCCAGGCCAGGCCTGGCCCTCCGCCGCCGCCTCTTCAAATTGGCCACCGAGCGACAACGGCAGCTCGAGCGCGAGCGCCCCCTTCCACGGGAAGAGGGCCCCCGCGACTGGACACGAGAGGACCTCTACGACGGCCGCGGCTCGTCTCGTTGACACGAACGTCCTCGTCTATCGTTTCGATCCCCGCTACCCGGAGCGGCAGAGGATCGCCACCGAGCTTCTAGAACGGGGAGTCGGCGACGATACGATCCGAATCCCACATCAGGCGGTCGTCGAGTTCGTGGCGGCGGTGACTCGGCTGACGCGCTCCGGGGTTCCCCTGCTCCCGGCCGAAAGAGCGCGCCGTGAGGCGGAAGAGATGCTGACGATCTTCCAGGTGCTGTATCCGGCGGAGGCCCTGGTCCGCATCGCGCTGCGCGGCGCCGCCGCGTATCAACTCTCCTGGTACGACGCCCACCTCTGGGCTTATGCGGAGTATTACGGCCTCCCCGAGCTCCTGTCCGAGGACTTCCAGCACGACCGCATGTACGGCACCGTTCGTGTCGTGAATCCCTTTCTCGGATGAGCTCCGTCGACCCCCTCATCGCCGCCCACGACGTGGTCAAGGGCTATCGCACCGCCGCGGGTTACGTGCCCGTCCTCGCCGGCGTGCACCTCACCGTCGCCCCGCGCGAGATGGTCGCGATCGTCGGCGCGTCCGGAGTGGGGAAGTCGACCCTGCTCCACGTCCTCGGCAGCCTCGACCGTCCCGAGGGCGGCCGGGTCGTGGTGGCCGGCCAGGACGTGTTCTCGCTGGACGAGGACCACCTCCGTGAGTTCCGGAACCGCACCCTCGGGTTCGTCTTCCAGTTCCATCACCTCCTGCCCGAGTTCTCCGCCCTCGAGAACGTGATGATGCCGATGCTGATCGCGCGGCGTCCCCTGGCCGAAGCGCGCGAGAGGGCGAAAGCGCTGCTCGACGACCTGGGCCTCGCCCATCGGGCCGAGCACCGGCCGGGCGCCATGTCCGGGGGCGAGCAGCAGAGGGTGGCCGTCGCCCGGGCCCTGGTCCAATCCCCGCGGGCTCTCCTGGGCGACGAGCCCAGCGGAAACCTCGATCAGGAGACGGGGGAGAGACTCCACGCCCTCCTCCGTCGTCTCAACCAGGAAAAGGGGATCACGGTTGTCGTCGTCACCCACAATGAGCGCCTTGCCGCCGCCTGCGACCGTGTCCTGCGCCTCGAAGGCGGGCGCCTGCATGACGTTGCGCCGGGCCAACACAAGGTTTCACCTTGAGGGGCGGGCATTTGGCGGGATGGGGTCGGGGGCGTTTTGGGCTAGAATCGGTGGGTTAAGGGGGAGGGTTCCTAGGTCGATGTTCGAACGGTACACGGAGCGGGCCCGGCGGGTGATCTTCTTCGCCCGCTACGAAGCCAGCCAGCTCGGGTCCAACTCCATCGAAACCGAGCACCTGCTGCTGGGTCTCATCCGCGAAGGCAAGGGCCTCACCTCCCGGATCTTCTCCAAGAGCCATCTGTCGATGGAGTCGATCCGCAAGGAGATCGAGGGCCGCGCCCTCTACCGGGACAAGGTCTCGACCTCCGTGGACATCCCGCTCTCTCCCGAGAGCAAGCGCGTCCTGAGCTTCGCGGCCGAGGAAGCGGAGCGGATGCTGCACAACTACATCGGCACCGAACACGTCCTGCTCGGCCTGATGCGGGAGGAGAAGAGCGTCGCCAACGGCATCCTCTCCGAGAAGGGGATGCGCCTCAGCGCGGTGCGCGAGGAGATCGTCCAGCTTCTCAACGAGAAGGCCAACGTCGGCAAGGCCAAGGAGACCCCGCTCCTCAGCGAGTTCTCGCGTGACCTGACGGAGGCGGCCGCGCGCGGGGCCCTCGATCCCCTGGTCGGGCGCGAGGAGGAGCTGGCCCGCATCATCCAGGTCCTCTGCCGCCGCACCCGCAACAACCCCGTGCTGATCGGCGAGCCGGGGGTGGGCAAGACCGCGCTCGTCGAAGGCCTGGCCAACAAGATCGTCCAGGGTGACGTGCCGATCTACCTGGCCGAGAAGCGCATCCTCGCCCTCGACATCTCGCTGATCGTGGCCGGGACGAAGTACCGCGGGCAGTTCGAGGAGCGCTTGAAGACGATCATGCGTGAGCTCACCGAGAGCCACAACATCATCATCTTCATCGACGAGCTCCACACCCTCGTGGGCGCGGGCTCCGCCGAAGGCTCGCTCGACGCCGCCAACATCCTGAAGCCGGCCCTGAGCCGAGGCGAGATCCAGTGCATCGGCGCCACCACCCCCGCCGAATACCGCAAGTACATCGAGAAGGACCGCTCGTTGGAGCGGCGCTTCCAGGCGGTGAAGGTCGCCAGCCCGACGGAAGAGGAGACGATCCAGATCCTGCGCGGGATCAAGGACCGCTACGAGAAGTTCCACCACGTCTCCTATCGTGACGAAGCGCTGGAAGCCGCGGTCTACCAGTCCAGCCGCTACATCACCGACCGCTTCCTGCCGGACAAGGCCATCGATCTGCTGGACGAGGCGGGCAGCCGCGTGAAGCTGCGCGACGCCGCCGCCCTCGAGGAGACGCCGGAGTTCTCGCGGAAGATCCGGGTGGTGGTGGACCGCGCTGACCCTGCCGACCGCACGACGTTCTTCCGCGACGAGGAAGTGGCCCAGCGCGAGAACCTGCACATCGTGCGCGAGCACTGGGACATGGGCGGGTCAGGCAGCCACGACGTCACCAAGGGCGACATCGACGACGTCGTCTCCAAGTGGACGGGCATCCCCATCGCCGCGGTCAAGGAAGAGGAGTCGGCCAAGCTCCTGCGCATGGAAGAGGAACTGCACAAGCGCATCGTCTCGCAGGAGAATGCGATCTCCGCGGTGGCGCGCGCCATCCGCCGCACCCGGGCCGGCCTCAAGAACCCTCACCGCCCTGTGGGCTCGTTCCTCTTCCTCGGCCCCACCGGGGTGGGCAAGACCGAGGTCGCGCGCTCGCTGGCCGCGTTCCTCTTCGGCTCCGAGCGCTCCCTCATCCGCTTCGACATGTCGGAGTACATGGAGAAGCACTCGGTCAGCAAGCTCATCGGGTCGCCTCCCGGTTACGTGGGGCACGAGGAGGGCGGGCAGCTCACCGAGCGCGTGAAGCGCAATCCCTATTCGGTGGTCCTGCTCGACGAGATCGAGAAGGCCCACCCCGACGTGTTCAACATCCTGCTCCAGGTGTTCGAGGACGGCCACCTCACGGACGGGCTCGGCAACACCATCGACTTCAAGAACACCATCCTCATCATGACCTCCAACATCGGGGCCCGCTTCATCGAGAAGAAGGGGCGGATGGGGTTCGCCAGCAACGACGTGCGCGACACCGCGGAACGCGTGAACGAGATGGTGATGGGGGAGGTGAAGCGCACCTTCAACCCCGAGTTCATCAACCGCGTGGACGAGATCATCATCTTCGACGCCCTCACCGACGACGACCTCCAGAAGATCACGCGCCTCCTCGTGGATCAGCTCAACCTGAACCTCAAGGAGAAGGGGATCATCATCAGCATCAACGCCGAGGGCGTGGACTGGCTTCTCCAGAAGACCCTGTCCGATCGGTCCTACGGCGCGCGCCCGCTGCGCCGCGCCATCCAGCGCCACATCGAGGACGCGCTCTCCGAGGCCTTCATCCGGGGCCACATCCGCCCGCAGCGGCCCATCGAGGTCGGGGTCCAGGACGGCGCCCTCTATTACTGGCAGGACGGACGGGGCGGCGCGCTCTCCGCGTAGACGCCCCCCAAGCCCAAGGACTGAACCGCGTGATCAAGTCGAAGCGAATCCTGACGTGGGCGATGCTGGCGGCGGCCTGGATCGCGCTGCCCGTGGCCGCTTCCGCCCAGGAGGAGGCCGATCCCAACACGCCGATCGTCGAGCGGATCGACATCTCCAACAACCAGTTCCTCCAGAAGGAGACGTTCCTCTTCTACATCTCGACCAAGCCCGGGGACCGCTACGACGAGCGGCGCCTGAAGGAGGACTTCCGCCGCCTCTGGGACACGGGGTTCGTGGACGACCTCTTCATCGACGTGCGCGATTCCCCGACGGGCGGGAAGATCGTGACCTTCCGCGTGAACGAGCGGAAGCGCATCCAGATCGTCGACTACCGCGGCACCAAGACCCTGACCACGTCCAACATCGAGGAGGAGCTCAAGAAGCGCGAGGCCGGCCTCAAGATCGACACCTTCTACGACCTGGGAAAGGCGCGCCGCGTCGAGACCATCCTCAAGGAGATGCTGGCGGAGAAGGGACGCCCCTTCGCCACCGTCCGCCACGAGGCCAAGCCGGTGGGCGGGTCGGGCATGCAGGTGTCGTTCGTGGTCGACGAGGGGCCCAAGGCGAAGGTGAAGCACATCGACTTCGTCGGCAACGAGAAGTTCTCGGACAAGAAGCTGCGCGGCCAGATGAAGAAGGTCAAGCAGCACGGCTTCTGGAACCTGACCTGGCTGCTGGGCAAGACGACCTACACGCCCGAGAAGTGGTCGGGGCCGGAGGGCGACCAGAAGCGCCTGGAGGACTTCTACCTCAATCACGGTTACGTCACGGCCTCGATCGGCTCCCCCAAGGTCAGCTACATCGACGAGAAGGGCAAGAAGCCCAAGCGTGGCATCCGCCTCGAGATTCCCGTGAGCGAGGGCGACCAGTACCGCATCGGCGAGGTGAAGTTCGAGGGCATGACGGTCTTCAAGCCCGAGCTCGTCCTCCCCATCTTCAAGATGCAGACGGGCGACGTCTACAAGGAGTCGACGATCCGGAAGGGCTTCGACAAGCTGCGCGACGCGTATGGCGCCCAGGGCTACTTCCAGTGGACGGGGCGGCCGGAGAGGAAGCCCGACGCCAAGCGCAAGGTCGTGGACGTCACCCTCACCATGGACGAGGACAAGCGGTACTACGTCGGGAAGATCACGTTCACGGGCAACACCACGACCCGCGACAAGGTCATCCGGCGCGAGGTCTACCTGAACGAAGGCGACCTCTTCAACACGGAGGCGCTGAAGGTCTCCATCCGCCGCATCAACCAGCTCGGCTACTTCAAGCCCATCGAAGGGGTGCCGGAGCTGGGGCCGAGCAGCCTCGGCGAGGACCGCATCGACGTCACCTTCAAGGTGGAGGAGCAGAACCGCAACCAGTTCACGTTCGGCGGCGGGGTGAGCGGCCTCGAAGGCACGTTCATCAACGCCAGCTTCTCGACCGCGAACTTCCTGGGCCTGGGCGAGACCTTCCAGATCTCCGCCCAGAGCGGCCGGCGGACGAAGAACTACCAGATCGCCATCACCGAGCCCTATCTGTTCGACCGGCCGATCACCGCCGGCTTCGACATCTTCAAGAGGAAGCTCACCTACGAGACGTTCACGAACGTCGTGGGCTACACGGACGACCGCTCGGGGATCAGCTTCACGACCGGCCTGCCCATCGGGCGCAAGGGCTTCAACCGCATGTTCGTGAACTATTCGTTCCAGCTCATCAATATCGAGGGGCTGAGCGAGCTGCTGGGCATCGACCCCAACGCGCCCGTCACCGACCCCACCCAGCCCGTGTTCGACCCCTTCCTCTTCGGCGAGGAGGGCAGGCGCAAGGAGAGCACGATCAGCCCGTCGTTCGTGCACAACACCGTGGACAACCCCTACACCCCGCGCAGCGGCAAGAAGTTCACCTTCACGCCGCAGTTCGCCGGCGGTCCCCTCGGGGGCTCGGTCAACTACTTCAAGCCGGACGCCGAGTTCATCTGGTACATTCCACACTTCAAGAAGACCGCCCTGGGCATCCGCGCGGAGGCGTCCTGGATCAAGCAGTACGGCGATACCCAGCTGCTGCCCATCTATCAGCGCTTCTTCCTGGGCGGTGAGACGCAGATCCGCGGCGTGAACATCCGCACCGTCGGCCCCATCACCCTCAATCCCGTCACCGGCCAGGCCCAGGCCCTGGGCGGGAACAAGTTCGTGCTCTTCAACGGCGAGTACTACTTCGACGTGGGGGGGCCCCTGCGGCTGCTGCTCTTCTTCGACGCCGGGCAGGCCTATTCGGAGGGGCAGAACATCGATCTCAAGCAGCTCCGCACCTCGACGGGCGTCGAGCTGCGGTTCATCATGCCCGTGCTCAACGTGCCGTTCCGTCTGATCTATGCCTGGAACCCCAACCGGGACGCGTTCCAGCCGAAGTCGACCTTCAAGTTCGCGGTCGGCACCACGTTCTAAGGAGAGAGAGAAGCAATGAAGAAGACGTTCCTCGTCGCGCTCGGCCTGTGCGCATCGGCGGCGGTCGCCCTGGCCCAGACACCCGCGCCCGCCCAGGCCACGACTCCCGCCGCCCGCGGCCCGATCGGCTCGCCCAAGATCGCCGTCATCGACATGCAGCAGATCTCGGCCGAGAGCGTTCTCGGCAAGAGCTACGCGAGCAAGATCGAAGGCCTCGAGAACGAGATCAAGAGCGAAGGCACCAAGAAGCAGGGCGAGCTGCAGAAGATGGACGCCGCCATCAAGGCGCTCCAGGACGAGCTGGACAAGCAGGGCAGCGTGCTCTCTCCGGAGGCCGCGGACAAGAAGCGCCAGGACATCGTGAAGCGCCAGCGCGACCGCCAGGCCTTCCTCGAGGACGGCCAGGCCGACCTCCAGCGCATGAAGGAGCGCGCGGAGGCCCAGGCCCAGGCCATGAACGCGGAGTTCCAGCAGAAGCTCAAGCCGGCCATCGACGCGGTCGCGAAGGAGAAGGGGATCGACATCCTCCTCACGAGCCAGGTCGCGCTCCTGATGAACCAGGCCTACGACATCTCGAAGGACATCATCGCGAAGGCGGACGAGGCGGCGAAGACGGCGGCGGCGGCCGCGCCGGCGGCGCCCGCAGCCAAGCCGGCCGGGCCGGTGCCCGCCGCGCCCAAGCCGGCCCCGAGCCCGAAGGGGTAGGCAGGGCTGTTGGCAGTTCGCAACGTCGTTGATCTAATGGGGGGAATTCACTGCCCAGTGCGGATGCAGTGAACTCCCCCCCTTAAACCCCCCGTCGCTCGGCGCCGCTACGCGACGCCGAGCTCACCGATCGGCTGCCAAACCACGTCGTGCGCCCGCTTGTTGGCGCACCCGTGGGTTCCTCCGTGCCGTTCCTTTGCCCGTCAGGCGCCACTGCCTCAATCGCCGTCTTTCCCGGCTGCGCTGCTCTGTCCACTAGAATGGCTCGTTCCATGAACGCGACCTCCATCGACATTGCGGGCCTCATCCGGCAGATTCCCACCCAGTACCCGTTCGTCCTCGTGGACCGCGTGCTCGAGCACGACCCCGCCGGCCGGCTGGTCGCCGTCAAGAACGTCACCGGCTCCGAGGAATTCTTCGAAGGCCACTTCCCCGGGGCCCCCGTGATGCCGGGGGTCCTGCTGATGGAGGGCCTGGCCCAGGCCGCGGGGATCTGGCTCCTCCAGGATGCGCCCGATCCCGGGCGCCTCGAGGTCCACCTCGTCGGCATCGACGACGCCAAGTTCCGCCGTCCGGCCGTTCCCGGCGACCAGCTCCGGCTCGAGGTCACCGTCCTGCACCGGCGGGGTGCGCTCTGCCGCGTGCGCGGAGAGGTGCGGGCGGGGGAGCACCGGGTGGCGGAGGCGAAGCTGCTCCTTCAGGTGGCGACCCTGGATCCGCCAAACATCGATCCCACCGCGCGCGTGGCTGCGGAAGCGCGGATCGGGGCCGGAGTGCGCATCGGGGCCTACGCGGTCATCGGACCCCAGGTCAAGATCGGCGCGGGCACGATCGTCGAGGCGCACGCGGTGATCGACGGCGACACGACCCTCGGGCGCGACAACCACATCTACCCCTACGCCTCGGTGGGGCTGGCCCCCCAGGACCTCAAGTACCACGGCGAGGCGACGCGCCTCGAGATCGGCGACCGCAACGTCGTGCGCGAGTTCGTCACCCTCAATCGCGGAACGGGAGGGGGCGGCGGGCTCACGTCGATCGGTTCCGACAACCTCTTCATGGCCTATGCGCACGTGGCCCACGACTGCCGGGTGGGCAACCACACCATCTTCGCCAACGCGGCGACCCTGGCCGGCCACGTGGACGTCGCGGACCATTCGACCATCGGGGCGTTCTCGGCCGTGCACCAGTTCTGCCGGGTCGGGGTCTACGGTTTCCTGGGGGGTTACACGGTGGCCACCAAGGACGTGCTGCCGTATTCGAAGACGGTGGGCAACCGGGCGCGGATCTACGGGGTGAACACGCTCGGCCTGCAACGCCGGGGCTTCCCGCCCGAGGTGATCGCGGCCATACGGCAGGCCTATCGTGTCCTCCTGCAGAGCCGGCTCAACACCAGCGAGGCCCTGGCCCGGCTGGAGGCGGAGCCGATGATCCCGGAGGTGCGCCTCCTCGTGGACTTCATTCGCAGCGCCAAGCGGGGCGTCGTCCTGCGGCGGGCCAGCCGCCACCACGTCACCGACGAAGGCTGATGGCGGGCGCTTCCCAGGCCGGTCCCGCGCCCCTGGGACTGATCGCCGGCAACGGCCGCTTCCCGTTCCTGGTGGCGGCGGCGGGCCGGCGGGCCGGCCGCCGGGTGGTGGCGGTGGCCATCAAGGAGGAAGCGGACCCCGCCCTCGCCGGTGAGGTGGACGAGATCCACTGGGTTTCGCTGGGCCAGCTCGGGCGCTGCATCGACGCCTTGAAGGGCGGCGGCGTACGAGAGGCGGTGATGGCCGGGCAGGTCAAGCACAAGCAGATCTTCGCCGGCATCGTCCCCGACCTGAAGATGATGGGGCTCCTGGCCCGCCTGGCCCTCAAGAACACGGACAGCCTCATCGGCGCGGTGGCGGACACGCTGGGCCGGGAGGGCATCGCCCTCCTTTCCTCCATCGCGCTGCTCCAGGATCAAATGGCGACGGCGGGAGCCATGACCCGCCGCCGGCCGTCCGGCGACGAGATCAAGGACGTCGAATACGGCCGGGAGGTGGCCCGGGCCGTGGCTGGCTTCGACATCGGCCAGACCGTGGTCGTCAAGGACCGCGCGGTGGTGGCGGTGGAAGCGATGGAAGGCACGGACGAGGCCATCCGCCGCGCCGGCCGCATCGCCGGCGAGGGCTGCAGCGTGGTGAAGGTGGCCAAGCCGCGGCAGGACGTCCGCTTCGACGTGCCCGTGGTCGGGCCCGGAACCGTGACGGCAATGAGCGAGGCGAGGGCCCGCGTGCTGGCCGTGCAGGCGGGCGAGACGCTGCTCCTGGACCGGTCCCTTCTCCTGGCCGCGGCCGAGAAGGCGGACCTGGCCGTCTGGGGCTTCGAAGCCCCGGCTGCCCGTTGATGGCGGGCCCTTCCGCCGGGCGCCGTGAGGTCCGCGTCGGCGTGGTCGGGGTCGGCGCCCTCGGCCAGCATCACGCCCGTGTCTACGCCGCGCTGCCTGGTGCCCGACTGGCCGGTGTCTACGACATCGATCGGGCCCGCGCGGCGGAGGTGGCGGGGAAACACGGGGGACGGGTGTTCGAGCACCTCCGCGACCTGCTGGGAGAGGTGGACGCCGTCTCCGTCGCCGTGCCCACGGTGGACCACCACCGCGTGGCCCGCGTCCTCCTGGATGCCGGCAAGGACGTCCTGGTCGAGAAGCCCATGACCACGACGACCGCCGAAGCGGAGGACCTGATCCGCGTGGCCGCAGACCGCAAGGCCGTCTTCCAGGTCGGCCACATCGAGCGCTTCAACCCGGCGGTGGACGTCCTGAAGGCGACCGTCTCGGCCCCTCGCTTCATCGAGGTCCACCGGCTGGGCTCGTTCTCTCCGCGCAGCCTCGACATCGACGTCGTCCTGGACCTGATGATCCACGACCTCGACATCGTGCTGACCCTGGACGGCTCCGAGGCCGTCCAGGTGGATGCAGTCGGCGTACCGGTCCTCACCCCGCGGGTGGACATCGCGAACGTCCGGCTCCGGTTCGCGTCCGGCCTCATCGCCAACCTGACTGCGAGCCGGGTCTCGGTGGAGAAGGTACGGAAGTTCCGGGTCTTCTCCCCCCGGACCTACATCTCGGTCGATTTCGCCCGCCGAGAGGCGCAGGTCTGCCGGCTCACCGACGGGGCCGCGGGTCCGGAGATCAAGGTCGAGCAGACGGCGGCCCCGGACGAGGAGCCGCTCCGGCGCCAGCTCGCCGCGTTCGTGGAGTGCGCGGCATCACGCACCGCGCCGGCGGTCAGCGGCGAGGACGGGCTGCGTGCGCTCCGCCTGGCGCACGTCATCCTTGACCGGATCGCCGAACAGCGCTAGTTTCGGCCCCTATTTTTTGTCAGGCCAACTCATAGCAAAATCACGACCTTTGGCCGATTTCACAATCAATTGCGCGCCCGTGACCTCTCGGGGCGGCGCCGCATGGTAGGTTTAATTGTTCGCTACCGGGGATAGGGAGCCAGGCCGTCCGGGGGACAACACTCCGCGTTTGGGCTTTCTCGTCTCCGGATTCGTACATGTGACGTTGATCATGCTTCTCATCGATCGCACCCTGAAGCCCCGTCCGGTGGCACCAGAAATCGTTTCCACCCCGAACCCGAAGGGTCCGTCCGTGTTTCTCCCTCCGGCCGAGGTCCTGCGTCAGCTCCGTCCGGCGCCTCCCGTGACCGCGCCCCCGGCCACCCTGGCCCCCGCGCCCGTCGCGACGCCCGTGCCCACTCCGCCCCCGGGCCGCGATCGGATCAGCGTCGGTGGCCCGGAGTCCGAGCGCGCGAAGGGGCCGATCCTGCTCCGGCGCGACGACGACCTGACGGCCACTCCCCGCGGTTCCGTCCGCGGCGACGGGTCCGAGCATGTCCAGGCCACGCCGCCGCCGACCCCCGTCCCGTCCCCGCCCAGCTTGATCGCGGATGGCGGCTCGATGGGGGGCCGCCTGCGGCTGCCTCCCGGGCTCGGCCGGCCCGAGGCGCCGTCCGCGTCCGCGGCGGCTCCGGGAACGCCGTCGCGTCCTTCCACGTTGAGCGAGACCCTGCGCGACCTCGACCGCCGGCTCTCCCAGACGGGTCCGCGCGGCACCGCCAGCGGCACCGGACAGCAGATGGGTCCTCTCTTCTTCGACCCCGAGGGGGCGGACTTCACGCTCTGGCTCGACCGGTTCCGGAACGAGGTCTACCGGAACTGGATCGTCCCCAACGCCATCCTGCTCGGGATCCGGGGGCACGTGGACCTCGAGTTCACCGTCGAGCGGGACGGCAGCGTCACCGGCCTGAAGCTCGTGAAGTCCATCGGGAACGCGGCCCTGGACAAGGCCTCCGCGAACGCCATCCTGGCCGGACGGTTCCTGCCGCTTCCGTCCGACTTCGCGCCCCCGCGCGTCACCATGCAGGTTTCGTTCTATTACGGAGAGGGGCCCCAGGGTTGAGAACTCCGGCGGTGCTCGGAGTCGGCGAAGCGGCGCGCCGCGCGCGGGCGGCCAAGGCGCTGCCGAAGCGGCCCTCGGCGGCGGCGGCCCTGCTCGCGGCGGTAGCGGCGACCATGGCCCTGGCCGCCAGCTGCCGCACCGTGCCCACGCCTCGCATCGGCGATGCCGGGCGACGTCCGGCGGGGGGAGCCGTCGCGGCCGCTGCCGACGGGGCGCCTCTGCCCGTCGAGGCCTTCGTGCCGGGGCCGATCGTCCGCGTGGGGATCATCGTGGACGGGGCGCGTTCGATGGTGAGCGCCGACTCCGGCGTGATGGTGCGGGAGGCGGGACCGCTCGCCCGCCAGGTCGCCCTGGCGCGCGCGACCTTCGTGGCCGTCGCGCCCCTGGGCGCGGGCAGCCGGTTCCGGGTCCAGGTCGGCAGCCTGGCCGATCCGCGCGGAGCGGAGGACCTGGCCGCGCGCGTGCGCGAGATGGCCAAGGCCGAATCCGTCTCCCGCTGGAGTGACGAGACGCGGACCTGGCAGGTGCGCGTCGGGGACTTCCGGACGCGCGACGAGGCGGTCGCGCTCTCTTCGCGTCTCCAGCAGCTCGGGCTCTCGGGCGGGTGGATCGCGGAGGAGCCGCGCGAACCCACTCCCGGCCGCCTGAAGCTGATGGAGACCGGAGACGAGTTCAGCGCGGCCAGCGTGGTGCCCTCGCGGCCGGACGATACGCTCTTCGCCGACGGCTTGCCCTATCGCGGCGTCCTCGAGGTGCGGCCGGGAGAGGCGGGTCTGACCGTCGTCAACGTCATCAACCTCGAGGACTACCTGAAGGGGGTGGTGCCCAACGAGCTCTCACCGGACGCCTTCCCGGAGCTCGAGGCCCTCAAGGCCCAGGCCGTGGCCGCGCGCACGTACGTCCTGCGCAACCGCGGCGGTTACTCGGCCCACGGCTACGACATCTGCGCGACCCCGAGCTGCCAGGTCTACCGCGGCAAGTCCACGGAGAAGCCGATGGCCACGCAGGCGGTGGACGAGACGCGGGGGCAGGTCGCGACCTATGGCGGGTCGATGATCAACGCGCTCTACACCTCGACCTGCGGCGGCCACACCGAGACCGGCTCCAACATCTTCGAAGGCGAAGGCGTGCCCTACCTGGTCGGCGTCTCCTGCGCGCCCGAGCGCGAAGCCTGGGCCACCATCCACACGACGGCCGCGCCGCGCGCCCTGGGCGACCAGCCGGACCTCAATCGCGACGCCGCCCTCCTCGTGAGCCTCGACGTGCTGCCCATGAAGATGTACACGGCGGCCGCTCTCAAGCCCGCCCCGACCGAAGAGGAGCTGCGGGACTGGGTGGGCCGGCTCGTCTCGTCCCTCAAGCGCAAGCCCTGTGCCTCTGCGGTCGAGGGCTCGCTCACGCGCCGCGGCACCTTCATGCGCCATCTCGTCTCCACGATGTGCTGGGACGATCGGGCGCAACGCCTGCTCAGCCCCGACGACCCCGAGTACCTGCTCTCGGTCGAGGACCGCGCGGAACTGACGGACCGCCGTGACGTCCTGGCCGCCGCCCTCCTCATGCAGGAGAGCATCCTCACTCCGTTCCCGGACAACACCGTCCGGCCCAACGCGCCCATCACGCGGGCCCAGGCCATCGAGATGCTCGGACGCACCGCGATGGTGGCCGCTCCTCCCGGTCTCGTGTCCGCCGAGTTCCGCGGCTTGTCCGGCGGCGGCCTGACCGTGCGCACAGACAAGGGCGAGGCCTCGCTGCCCATCGACCTGGCCGCGCGGCTCTTCCGCTCCCTCGACGGGACCCGGCTCGGCACCTCCGAGCTGGACCTGGCCGAAGGGGACAAGGTGACCTTCGTGGCCCAGGGGGGCCGCATCACGTTCCTGGAGGCGAAGCAGAGCCTGCTCGGGGCGTCCGCGGACCGCTCGTCGAAGTATTACCGCTGGGAAGTGCGCATGACCCCGGACGAGGTCTCGAAGGCCATCTCCCGTTACGGCACGGTCGGACAGGTCCGGGACATCGTCCCCAAGCGCTTCGGGGTCTCCGGTCGCGTGATCGAGGCGTCCGTCGTCGGCAGCGACGGGGAGCTGATCCTGGATGGCCTGCGCGTACGCTGGGGTCTGGGGTTGAGAGAGAACCTGTTCGTGATCGACCGCGAGCGCGACGCCGCCGGGAACGTCACGCGCTTCGTTTTCACGGGCAAGGGATGGGGCCACGGCGTGGGCTTGTGCCAGGTCGGCAGCTTCGGAATGGCCCAGGCCGGATCCACCTTCGACCGCATCCTTCAGCACTACTACACCGGCATCAGCCTGCGGAAGGAGTACTGACCCGTCCTCGTTTCTTTGACAGGTCCGTCGGGCGTCCCGTAAACTCTGCTGTCTACACCAACTCCTGATGGCAGCGACTCTTCCGAAGCGCTTCGAGCCGTTCGTGGTTCCGGGCGGTCTGAAGGGCCAGATCTCCGAGCTGCCCGTGCCGGAGGTGCTGCAGCACCTCCGCCTCTCGCAGGCCACCGGCATCCTCACGCTGGTGTCGGGGGGCGCGCGCAAGGCGCTCTACCTAAAGGACGGCCGCGTCGTGTTCGCTTCCTCGAACCTGCCCAACGACCGGCTGGGCGAGATCCTGCTCCGTGAAGGCAAGATCACGGTCGAGGAATACGAGGCCTCCATCAAGGCGATCACCAAGGGCAAGCGGCAGGGGAAGGTCCTCGTCGAGATGGGGGCGCTCTCCCCCAAGGACCTCTGGGAAGGCGTGCAGTTCCAGGTGAAGGAGATCGTCTACACGGTGTTCCAGTGGGACGAGGGCCAGTTCCACTTCGAGGAGTCGTCGCTCCCGGAGAAGGAGCGCATCACCGTGGACCTCGACATCCAGGACCTGATCCTGGCCGGCCTGCGCCGCGTGGACGCGGGCGGGCGCGTGCAGGTGCACTATCCGGAAGGGGACTCCGTCCTGGAGCGCGCGACCTCGCAGGTGCCGGCGGTGCTCGAGGAATACGAGGTCCACGTCCTGAAGCTCATCGACGGCGAGCGCAGCGTGCTGGACATCTGCCGCGAGAGCGAGATCGGCGACAACGAGACCATGAAGACGCTCTACGCCCTGGTCTCGACGGGAGTGTCGAGAGTCAAGGGCAAGAAGGTGATCACCCTCGACCAGGACTTCGTTCCCGTGGACACCATCTACTCCGTGCTCGACTCCTTCAACCAGATGTACGAGCACATCTTCAAGTACATGGTGCGCGAGGTCGGACCCATCGCGGAGAACGTGCTCGAGAAGTACCTGGGCACCCTGCGCGACGGCCGCAAGGACGTCTTCGGCGGGGTGAAGCTCCAGAAGGACGGAACGCTGGACATCACCGTCATCGAGCGCAACCTCAACAAGTTCCCGGAGGAGCAGCGGCGCGGCCTGCTCGTGGACGGTCTCAACGAGCTCCTCTACGCCGAGCTCCTCGCCATCAAGCGGACCCTCGGCGCCGAGCACGAGGCCGCGATCGTCAAGGCCCTGAAGCACTGACGTCGTGACGCGCCAGCAAGCCCGGGGCGCGGCCATCCTCCTCTTCGCGATCCTCCTTTGGACGGCCTGGCGGTGGTGGCACCGGCTTCCGTAGTGGCGATCGTCGGGCCCACCGCTTCCGGCAAGAGCGCGCTCGCCCTGGACCTCGCGCGCGAGCGCGGAGGCGAGATCGTCTCCTGCGACAGCCTGCAGGTGTATCGCGGGCTCGACATCGGGAGCGCCAAGGCCAGCGCGGAGGAGCGGGCGGAAGTGCCGCATCACCTCGTCGACGTCGTGGACCCCGACCAGGAGTTCTCGGCCGCCGACTATGCGCGTCTGGCCCGGGCGGCGATCGATGCCATCGAGAGCCGGGGGCGCCTCCCGATCGTGGCGGGCGGGACGGGACTGTACCTGCGCGCGCTCCGCCGCGGGCTCTTCGCGGGGCCCTCGCGCGATCCCGACCTCCGCCGGCGCCTGGAGGGGATCGCCGAGCGCCGGGGCGACGCCCGCCTGCACCGGCTGCTCGCCCGCGTCGACCCGGAGTCCGCGGCGCGCATCGAGAAGAGCGATCGGCTGCGGGTCATCCGTGCCCTCGAAGTCTTTCGCGCGAGCGGGCGTTCGCTCAGCGACCACCATCGCGCGGACGCGCCCGCCTCCGACGGCCGGCGCTGGCTCGTCCTGGGCCTGGATCCGCCGCGCGAGGCTCTGCGCGCGGCGGTGGAGCAGCGTACGAGCCGGATGCTGGAAGCGGGCCTGCTCGACGAGGTGCGACTCATCCTCGCGCGGTATGGCGGGGCCGATCTGCGTCCCCTGCGCGCGATCGGCTATCGCCAGGCGGTGAGCGTCGTGCGCGGCGCGCAGACGGTCGACGCGGCCCAGCGTGATATCGTCAAGGAAACGATGCGGTACGCGAAGCGCCAGATGACGTGGTTCCGTCATCAGGAAGAGGTGTCCTGGTTCGGGCGCGCCGCGGAGGCGCGCGCGGCGGCACGGGAGTGGCTCGGCTGATGGGCCGTTTCCGCCGCGCCATCGTCGTGGTGTGCGACGGGCTCGGGGTCGGGGAAGCGCCGGACGCGGCCGCCTTCGGCGACCAGGGCAGCGACACGCTCGGGCACGTCCTCGCGTCGCGTGACGTGCGCATCCCGCATCTCAAGGATCTCGGGTTGGGCAACCTCACCCCCACCTACGACGGGGCGCGGAATCCGCGTCCGGCGGGGGCGTGGGGCAAGATGGCGGAGAAGAGCGCGGGCAAGGACACCGCCGCCGGCCACTGGGAGATGACCGGCCTCGTGACGCCCATTCCGTTCAAGGTCTATGCGGGCGGCTTCCCGGCGGAAGCGGTGCGGCTCTTCGAGGAGCGCATCGGCCGCAAGGTCCTCGGCAACAAGTCCGCGTCCGGCACCGAGATCCTCAAGGAGCTGGGCGAGGAGCACCTGCGCACGGGATCGCCCATCCTCTACACGTCCGGAGACAGCGTGTTCCAGGTGGCGGCTCACGAGGACCTGATTCCGCCCGACGAGCTCTATCGGATCTGCCGCATCGGATACGAGATCGCCTGCCTCCAGTACGGCGTCTGCCGCGTGATCGCGCGGCCCTTCGTGGGCACGTCACCCGAGACCTTCAAGCGGACGCCCAACCGCCGCGACTTCCCCGTGCCGCCCGGAGGCCCGACCCTGCTCGACGGCCTGGCCGCCGCGGGCTGGCCGGTCTTCGGGGTGGGGAAGATCGAGGACATCTTCACGGGGCGGGGGATCTCGGGGGCCGTGCACACGAAATCCGACTCGGATGGCATCGACCAGACGGTAAAGGCGATGGATGAAGTCGAGCGCGGGCTCATCTTCACGAACCTCGTGGACTTCGACACGCTCTACGGGCACCGGAACGACGTCCCCGGCTACGCGGCCAACCTGGAGCTGCTGGACACGCGGCTCCCCGACGTCTTCGCGCGGATGCGCGAGGACGACGTCTTCCTCCTGACCGCCGACCATGGCTGCGACCCGTCCGACGTCTCCACCGACCACACCCGTGAGAACGTCCCCTTGCTCGTCCGTGGCGCGCGCGTGCCTCCGGGGCGTGAGCTGGGCGTGCGCGCCACCTTCGCCGATCTGGGCGCCACTCTGGCCCACAACTTCGACCTGCCGCCGCTCGCCGCTGGCATCTCGTTCCTCGAAGACCTAAACCCTTGACACTCCTGGGCAAAAGCGTCAAAATCAGGGGTTTGAGCACTACGCAGAACACGCTCGTCGTATCGATCAGGGACATCCCCCCTGTCGAGGGGAAGCCGATCGATGTCGCCCTCGACCCGGGAGCGGTCCATCTGGAGGGGGAGGAGGAGTTCACCCTCGAGGGCGGACGCCTGACCGGGCGGATCGAGAAGGGGGAGGACCAGGCCGTCCACTTCCGCGGCCGGCTCCAAGCGCGCCTGGGCCTGCACTGCGGCCGCTGCCTGGAGCCGTTCGTGAAGGAGCTGGACGAGGAGCTCGAGCTCTTCTTCATGCCGCACGGGGCGGAGGCGGACGCCGAAGAGGAGGAGCAGGAGGTCGAGCTCTCGGACCGGGACATGGTGGTCGCCTATTACGAAGACGACCGCATCGACCTCGGGGAGATGGTGCGGGAGCAGATGCTTCTCGCCCTGCCGCTGCGGCGCCTGTGCCGGGAGGACTGCCGCGGGCTGTGCCCGTCCTGCGGGACCAACCGCAACACGGGGACGTGCCAGTGCCAGCCCGCGGAGCCCGCCGACGAGCGCCTCGCGCCCCTCCGGAAGATTTTCGACAAGGGATCCTCGTAGCCGTCCCGGGCACGCAACTGAACTGGGGGCCCGGCGCGGAGGCCGGCGCGCCCCGCTGAGGAGAACCGTTCATGCCGAATCCCAAGCGCCGTCATTCCAAGACCCGCACGGCCACCCGCCGCGCCCACGACCACCTCAAGGCCCCCGGGCTGGCCCTCTGCCCGAACTGCCACGAGCCCAAGCTCTCGCACCGGGTCTGCCCGAAGTGCGGGTACTACAAGGGCAAGCAAGTCATCGGAGTGGAAGAGGTCTAGGGGCGCGGGTAAGCCGCTGACCGAAGCAAAGTCGACCGCGAAGGCGCATCCCTCCTCGCGCAAGCCGCGCGTGGCGGTGGATGCCATGGGCGGAGACCTCGGACCGCGCGTGGTGGTCGAGGGGGCCGTGGCCGCCTGCCGCGAGTTCGACCTTCAGGTCGTGCTCGTCGGCCCGCAGGGCGTCGTGGCGGAGGAGCTCCGCCGCGCCCAGGCCGGAGACGCGCCCATCCAGATCGTCGACGCCGCGGAAGCGGTCGGTATGGGCGAGAAGGTCACGCGCGCGACGCTCAAGAAGCGCTCGTCCATCACCGTGGCCGTCGAGCACGTACGCGACGGGGCGGCGGACGCGTTCTTCTCCGCGGGCAACACCGCTGCCTGCTGGACCATCGCCAAGCTCGTCCTCGGCACCCTGGAAGAAGTGGAGCGGCCCGCGCTGGCCGCCGCCCTCCCGCATCCCACCGGCCGCACCGTCCTCATCGACGTGGGCGCCAACGCGAACTGCAACGCCCGCAACCTCGAGGAGTTCGCGGTGATGGGCAAGGTCTACACGAGCTCCGTCTTCCACACGCCCAACCCGCGCGTCGGGCTCATGAGCATGGGGGAGGAGGAGACGAAGGGGAGTCATCTCACTAAGGAGGTCCACGAGGCACTCAAGGGCTCGACCCTCAACTTCGTGGGCAACGTCGAGGGCGGTGACGTCTTCACCGGCCGCGTCGACGTCATCGTGATGGACGGCTTCACGGGCAACGTGGTCCTCAAGGCCAGCGAGACCCTCGCCGACACGCTGATGCGCCTCATCAAGGAGGAGATCCAGCGGAAGAACGTGCGCAAGGTCGGGGCCTTCCTCTCCAAGGGCGCGTTCAACGCCGTGCGCCATCGCATCGATCCCTCCGAATACGGGGGCGCTCCTCTCCTCGGCGTGAAGGGCTGTTGCGTGATCGGCCACGGCCGCTCCAATGCCGTCGCCATCAAACACGGCATCCGTACCGCCGCCGACTTCTTCACGAGCGGCGTGAACGGACGCATCGAGGCCGAGCTGCGGGCCCTGGGCCCGCGCAAGGAACAGGCGACGGAGACCAAGACCTCATGACCCTCGCCTTCGTCTTTCCCGGCCAGGGATCGCAGAAGGTGGGCATGGGGCGGTCCCTCCATGACGCCGTACCCGAGAGCCGCGCCGTCTTCGACGAAGCGGATGGCGCCCTGGGCTTCCCCCTGTCGCGGCTGTGCTTCGAGGGACCGGAGGACCAGCTCCAGCTCACCGCGAACACCCAGCCCGCGATCCTGGCCACGAGCGTCGCCGCCGCGCGCGCCCTGGCCGCGCGGGGGGTGGAGCCGCAATGGGTGGCCGGCCACAGCCTGGGCGAATATTCGGCGCTCGTCGCCGCCGGCGTCCTGTCGCTGCGCGATGCGGTCGTGGCCGTGCGCCGCCGCGGCCAGTACATGCAGGAGGCGGTTCCGGTCGGGGAGGGCGCGATGGCGGCCATCCTGGCCCTGGACCTCGCCGCCATCGAGCAGGCTTGCCGCGAGGCGGCCCAGGGCCAGGTCGTCTCGCCCGCGAACATCAACTCGCCGGGTCAGGTCGTGATCGCCGGCCACGCGGCAGCGGTGGACCGCGCGTCGGAGCTGTGCAAGAAGGCGGGGGCCAAGCGCGCTCTACGCCTGCCCGTCTCCGCTCCCTTCCACTGCGCCTTGATGAAGCCGGCCCAGGAGCGCCTGTCCCGTGACCTCGAGGGGATCACCTTCTCGGCCCCGAGCGTGCCCCTCGTGAACAACGTGGACGCGACGGTGGTCCGTAGCGCCGAGGCCTGCCGCGATGGGCTGGTGCGCCAGGTCTCCGGCACCGTGCGCTGGCAGGAGTCCGTGGAGCGCCTGGTGCGCGAAGGCGTGGACACGTTCGTCGAGGTGGGACCGGGAACCGTGCTCGCGGGCCTCGTCAAGAAGATCGACAAGAGCGTGCGCGTCCTCAACGTCGAGGACTCCGCGTCCCTCGAGGCCACGGCATCCGCTCTCCAGGAGACGCGGACGGCGTGACGGTCAGCGGCAAGGTCGTGCTCGTGACCGGGGCCTCGCGCGGGATCGGGAGGGCGATCGCCGAGGCCCTCGCCGCCGCGGGATCGATGGTCGTGCTCGGGGCCCGGGACGAGGCGAAGCTGGCCGATGCCGTGGACGCGATCGTGAGCTCCGGTGGACGCGCCTCCGCCGTTCCCCTCGACGTCTGCCACCGCGAGTCCGTGGACACCGCCCTGGCCGCCGTGCTGGAGCGCCACGGCCGCATCGACGGCCTCGTCAACAACGCGGGCATCACCCGCGACAACCTCCTCCTGCGCATGAAGGCGGAGGAGTGGGAAGCCGTCCTCTCGACGAACCTCACCGGCGTCTACCACTGCACGCAGGCGGTCCTGCGCCCGATGCTGAAGCAGCGCAGCGGACGCATCGTCAACGTGACGTCGGTCGTGGGGATCACCGGCAACGCCGGTCAGGCGAACTACGCGGCGAGCAAGGCGGGGGTGATCGGGTTCACCAAGTCCATCGCGCGCGAGGTGGCGTCACGCGCGATCACCGTGAACGCGGTGGCTCCCGGCTTCATCGACACCGAGATGACCGCGGCCATGACGGACAAGGCGAAGGAAGCGGTCACGTCCTCCATTCCCATGGGACGGGTGGGGACGCCCGCGGACGTCGCGGGTGCGGTGACGTTCCTGCTCTCCGACGCCGCCGCCTACGTCACGGGACAAGTGCTGGGAGTGGATGGCGGATTCCACATGTGAAGAAATAGAATCAGGGGATCGACTCCGCGGCGCCGGGGGAAGCGTTTTCCGCAGCGGAGGCTTTCCACTGCCGGCGAGGCGGGCTTCACGCCCGTCGAGCCGCTTGATGACGCTCGAGCCGGAGCGAGGACGCAAATCAAGACGACGCCGAATTTAATCAAAGGAGCCTCATGGAGCCTGTTGCCGATCGCGTCAAGAAGATCATCGTGGACCAGCTGGGAGTCGAGGAGGATCTCGTCACTCCCGAGGCCTCCTTCGTGGACGACCTGGGCGCGGACAGCCTGGACACGGTGGAGCTGGTGATGGCGTTGGAAGAGGAGTTCGGGATCGAGATCCCGGACGAGGACGCCGAGAAGATCACGCGCGTCAAGGAAGCGACCGAATACATCGACAAGCACGCGGACAAGGCCAAGAAGTAGGTCCTCCCCGCTCCGCGGGCTTCGGAAGGACGAGATCATAGTGGCAGATCGCAGGGTCGTAGTGACGGGCGTGGGGCTCGTGTCCCCGGTCGGCATCGGCACGGAGGAGACGTGGAAGTCCCTCCAGGCCGGCCGATCGGGCGCCGGCCCCATCACGCTGTTCGATGCCTCGCAGCATTCGTCGCGGTTCGCCTGCGAGGTGAAGGGCTTCGATCCGCTCAACTGGGTGGAGAAGAAGGAAGTCAAGAAGATGGACCGCTTCATCCAGTTCGCGGTGGCGGCCGCCGACTTCGCCCTGGCCGACTCCGGCCTGAAGATCGACGCCGGGAACAACGAGATGGTCGGCGTCTACGTGGGGAGCGGGATCGGTGGTTTCGCCACCATCGAGCGCGAGCACACGATCCTGATGGAGCGTGGGCCGTCGCGCATCAGTCCCTTCTTCATCCCCGCCGCGATCGTGAATCTCGCCTCGGGCTGGATCTCCATCCGCTCGGGAGCGAAGGGACCCAACTCCGCCACCTGCACCGCCTGCACCACTTCGGCGCACGCCATCGGCGATTCCTTCCGGCTCATCCAGCGCGGCGACGCCGACGCCATGATCGCGGGGGGCAGCGAGGCCGCCATCACTCCGCTCGGCACCGGCGGGTTCTGCTCCATGCGCGCGTTGTCCCAGCGCAATGACGACCCCCAGACGGCGTCGCGTCCGTTCGACAAGGACCGCGACGGCTTCGTCATCGGGGAGGGGTCGGGAGTCGTCATCCTCGAGGAGCTGGAGATGGCGCGCCGCCGCGGGGCGCACATCTACTGCGAGCTCGTCGGCTACGGGATGTCTTCCGACGCGTACCACATCTCCGCTCCCTGCGAGGACGGCGACGGGGCCTATCGCGTCATGAACAAGGCGATCAAGGACGCGCGCATCGAGCCCTCCGCCATCGGCTACATCAACGTGCACGGCACGTCGACGCCGCAGGGGGACAGGGTCGAGGTCATCGCGATCAAGCGGGTCTTCGGCGACCACGCACGCCAGATGCCGATCAGCTCGACCAAGTCGATGACCGGGCACCTGCTGGGCGCGGCGGGAGGCCTGGAAGCAGGCATCACCGCCCTCGCCCTGCGCGACCAGATCCTGCCCCCGACGATCAACTACCGGACGCCCGACCCGGAATGCGACCTCGACATCATCCCGAACGAGGCGCGCCGTGTGAAGCTGGAGTACGCGCTGTCGAACTCGTTCGGCTTCGGGGGCACGAACGGAGCGCTGGTGTTCAAGAGATACGAGGGCTGACCGTTCGAAGGGAACCAGTGAGCTCGGCGCCGCGCAGCGGCGGCGAGCGACGGGGGGTTTCAGGGGGGGAGCTCTCTGCCACCGTCGTGTCCAGAGAGTTCCCCCCCTGAGGTAGAAGACGTTGAAGATCATCGTCTGCGTCAAGCAGGTTCCGGACACGGAAGCGCGAATTCGTATCGCTCCCGATGGCAAGGGGATCGCGGAGGGCGAGCTCAACTGGATCGTCTCGCCCTACGACGAGTTCGCCATCGAGGAGGCCCTGCGCATCAAGGAGAAGAAGGGCGGGGAGGTCGTGCTCGTCGCCCTCGGCCCGGACCGCGTGCAGTCCGCGCTGCGCAGCGGCCTCGCCATGGGCGCCGACTCCGCCCTCCATCTCAAGGACCCGCTTTTCGAGAGCGTGGACACGCTGGGTACGGCGTGGGCCCTGGCCGCCGCCATACGGCCCCTGGCCGCGGATCTCGTTCTCACCGGCCAGCAGGGAGTGGGGGGCGACAACAGCCAGGTCCCGGGGCTGCTGGCCGAGATCCTGGACGTTCCGCAGGTGACGATGGCGGTCAAGGTGGAGATCGGCGAGGGCAAGGCCACGGTCGAGCGTGAGATCGAGGGCGCCCACGAGGTCTGGGAGACCTCGCTGCCCGCGGTGATCTCGGCCCAGAAAGGCCTCAACGAGCCGCGCTACGCGAGCCTCAAGGGGATCATGGCCGCCAAGAAGAAGACGATCGAGACCAAGGACGCGGCTTCGCTCGGGCTGAAGCCGGAAGACCTGAAGCCGAAAACCAAGGTCGTGGGACTCGAGCTGCCGGCGTCGCGCCCCGGCGTGAAGATGATCCCGGGCGACGCGGACGCCCAGGTGAAGGAGCTGCTCCGGCTCCTGCACGAAGAGGCGAAGGTACTCTGATGCCCACCATCGTGACGTTCGCGGAGGTGCGCGACGGCAAGGTCCGGCGCCCGTCGCTGGAAGCGGTCTCGGAGGCGCGGCGGCTGGCCGGTCCCCTGGGAGCGACGGTGCAGTCCGTCTTGATCGGCCAGGGGGTGGCCCCGCTGGCCGCCGAAGTCGCGTCCTACGGCGCGGACCGCGTCCATGTCTTCGACGACGCGGAGCTCGGCTCGTACGCCACGGAGTCTTTCGCGCGGGCCCTGGCCCAGGTCATCACGCAGGAGAAGCCGTCGGTGGTGCTCGTCCCGTACACGGCGATGGGCAAAGACGTGGCCCCGCGCGTGGCCGCGCGCGTGGGGGCCGGCCTCGTCTCCGACGTCGTGAAGCTCGAGGTCAAGGACGGCAAGCTGGAGGCGCGGCGGCCGGTGTACGCGGGGAAGGCCCTGGCCACCGTGCGCTGGGAAGGCGAGCCGCAGATGGCCACGCTGCGTCCCAACGTCTTCGCCCTGGGGACGCCGGAGGCCGGGCGCAAGCACGAGACGGTCACCGGCGCCGCCGACGTGAGCACGCGGCGGGCGCGCGTGCAGTCCGTCCAGGCGGCGGGCGCGGGCAAGGTCGAGCTGACGGAGGCGCAGATCATCGTGTCCGGCGGGCGCGGCCTGAAGGGCCCGGAGAACTTCCACCTCGTCGAGGAGCTGGCCAACGCTCTGGGGGCGGCGGTCGGCGCCTCGCGCGCGGTGGTGGACGCGGGCTGGGTCGACCATCAGATGCAGGTGGGGCAGACGGGCAAGACGGTCTCGCCCACGCTCTACGTCGCGGCCGGCATCAGCGGCGCCATCCAGCACCTGGCGGGCATGTCGTCGTCCAAGGTGATCGTGGCCATCAACAAGGACGCGGACGCGCCGATCTTCAAGGTCGCCGACTACGGGATCGTGGGCGACGTGTTCGAGGTCCTCCCCAAGCTCTCCGCCGCCGCCAAGGAGCTGCGCTCCCGGCATTGAAGGTCGGGCTCTACGACGATCCCGTGTTCCTCGAGCACGACTCGGGGGCGGGTCACCCGGAGCGGCCGGAGCGGCTGGCCGCCCTTCGGGATGGCCTGCGGCGTGAAGGCCTCGAGGCGCGATTGGAGTTGGTCGTCCCCCGGGACGCGACGCGCGAGGAACTGCTGCGCGTGCACACGGCGCAGCACGTGGCGGCGGTGGCGGCGACGGTGGGACGCACGCATCGCTTCGATCCCGACACCCAGGCCGGACCTCATTCCTACGCCGCCGCTCTCAAGGCGGCGGGCGCGGTCACGGACGCGGTGGATCGCGTGCTCGACGGGCGCCTGGACCGCGCGCTGTGCCTCGTGCGCCCGCCCGGACACCACGCGGAAGCGGACCGCGCGATGGGCTTCTGCCTCTTCAACAACGTCGCCGTGGCCGCCGCCCACGCCCGGGCCCGCGGACTCGCCCGTGTGAGCATCATCGACTTCGACGTGCATCACGGCAACGGGACGCAGCACATGTTCGAGTCCGACCCACGCGTGCTGTACGTCTCGTCGCACGCGTTCCCGTTCTACCCGGGCACGGGCGCGCTGCGCGAGGTCGGCGTCGGCGGCGGCCGCGGATTCACCGTGAACCTGCCCTTTCCTGGAGGCATGGGGGACGGCGAATACGCCCGCGTCTACCGCGACATCGTGGAGCCGATCGGCCGCGCCTTCGACGCGGAGCTCGTCCTCGTGTCCGCCGGCTTCGACGCCTTCGGGGGCGACCCGCTGGCTCCGATGGCGCTCACCGCGGACGGCTATTCCGAGCTGGCCGCGGTCTGCCTGGCCACCGCGGCCGGAGCGGCGCGCGGCCGCACGGTCTTCGCGCTCGAAGGAGGCTACGACCTGCGGGGCCTGGCCACTTCCGGGGCGGCGGTGACGCGCGCCCTGCTCGGCGATCCTCCGGTGAAGGTGACGCCCACGGGGAAGCCGCTCGATCCCCTGATCGCCGAATACCGGCGGACCTTCGCGCCCTTCTGGCCGGCCCTGGCCGGCTGAGGCCTACTCGCCGCGCCGGCGGAGCGCGCGCTGGAAACGGCGGACCTCGGTCTCGGCCTGGTCCAGCTCGTCGAGAGCCGCCGACAGGTCGTTCTGAAGGCGCTGGTACTCCTCGACGTCCTTGATGACAGGCACGTTCGTGCGCGCGCGCAGATCGCGGACGCGCGCGGCGACGGCGTCGCGGTGCTCCAGGGCGCGGTCCAGGCGCGCGCGGAGGGCCGCGCGTGCACCCGCGTCCCGGGTCTCCGCCGGTGCGTCGGGCTCGAAGTCGTCGCGCGCGCGCTCGACGTCCACGGGAGCGGCGGCGACGTCGGGATGCACTCGGATGACCTCCGCCGCCGGGCGTCGTGCCGGCGGCACCGGATAGGCCGCGGGTGGAAGAGTAGCCTCCTCACGTGAATCTGTGGCGGGTCGCGTCGGCTTCTGCACAGGAGAAGCCACTCGCACCGGCGGAGGGGCCGTGGCCTCGACCGTGCGGGGCGACGCGGGCTTCGCCCAGGGGGGCGCGGGAGCTGCGGTCACCGGAGGAGCGATCGCTTCCGCCACCGTCGGCGGTACACGCGGCGCGTGCGTGGTCGCGGAGGGCACCGTCGCCGCCGGCCCCGTCGCCGCGGGAACGGTCGCCGCGGGAGGTGTGGTGGCGGGAGCCGCGGCCGTGGTGATTGCCGGTGGCTCCGGCTTGTCCCGATCCTGGGCGCGGACCAGCCAGCCACCGAGCAGGACGGCTGCACCCAACAGGGCCGCCCCGCCCATCAGTCCAGCCGCCACGCCCAGCCTCGCCTTGCGCCCGTCGCGCCGGCGCTGAAACGGCCGTCGCGGTGAGGGATGCGGGCCCGGCGGCGCCGCGGCCACCGGCGCGATGGGGGGGCGAGCGGCATCCGCCGCCGTGTCGCGCAGCGGGAGGTCCACGAGGTCCGCGGAGGCGTTGGGCCGCATCTCCGCGTCCAGCTCCGAGCCGTAGACGGGCAGGGGCAGATCGGCCAGGGCTCGGTGGCAGCGGACGCAGCGGGACGCCGCCAACGGGCACTGGGCCTGGCAGAACGGACAGATGTGGAAGGCTCGCGTTTCCATCCGCGGGGGAGGGTGCAAGCCGGGTGCCACGCCCCTGGTCCACGGAGGGCCGCTGGGAGCCGCGTGTTAACATGTTCCCTTTGTCCGATTTGCCATCATGAGCGATTACCTCTTCGACGAAATCGAAACGCGCTGGCAGGAGCGGTGGGCGGAAGGCCGTACGTTCGAGGTGACGGAGGATCCGGCCCGGCCCAAGTTCTATTGCCTGGAGATGCTCCCCTACCCGTCCGGGGACATCCACGTCGGGCACGTCCGCAACTACTGCATCACGGACGTGATCGCGCGTTACAAGAGGATGCGCGGGTTCAACGTGCTCCATCCCATCGGCTGGGACGCCCTCGGCCTGCCCGCCGAGAACGCCGCCATCAAGCGCGGCGTCCATCCCGAGAAATGGACGCGCGACAACATCGCGGGCATGAAGCGGCAGCTCCAGCGGCTCGGGTTCAGCTATCCCTGGAGCCGTGAGGTCGCGACCTGCGATCCCGAGTACTACCGCTGGAACCAGTGGTTCTTCCTGCGCATGCTCGAGCGGGGGATCGCCTACCGCAAGAAGGCGCCCGTCAACTGGTGCCCGTCCTGCCAGACCGTGCTCGCCAACGAGCAGGCCGAAGGCGGCGAGTGCTGGCGGTGCCATTCCAAGGTCGAAGAGCGCGAGATGGACCAGTGGTTCCTCCGCATCACGGCCTACCAGGACGAGCTCGTGGACGACATGGCGCAGCTCCCGCAGTGGCCGGAGCGCGTGCTCCAGCAGCAGCGGAACTGGGTGGGGCGCTCCCACGGCGCGGAGGTGGACTTCCCGGTCGAGGGCGGCGAGGCCCTCCGTATCTTCACGACGCGCATCGACACGATCTACGGCGCCACGTTCATGGTGGTCGCCCCCGAGCATCCCCGGGTGGACGAATTCATGCGCGGGTCAAGGGACGAGGCGAAGGCGCGCGAGGCCATCCAGCGGCTGCGCGGGCAGGACCGCCGCGCGCGCCAGGCCGGCCAGGTCGAGAAGGAAGGCGTCTTCACCGGGCGCTACGCCACGAACCCCTTCAGCGGCGAGCGCATCCCGATCTGGGTCGGCAACTTCGTGCTCACCGGATACGGCACGGGCGCGATCATGTCCGTGCCCGCGCACGACACCCGTGACTTCGAGTTCGCGCGCAAGTACGCCCTGCCCATCCGGGTCGTGATCCAGCCTCCGGACCGCCCGCTCGATCCGGCGAAGATGGAGGCCTCGTACGACGGGCCCGGCCGCACCGTCAACAGCGACGGGTTCGACGGGCTCGAGTCCGCCGAGGCCATCGCCCGCATGACCGCGGAAGCGGAGAAGCGGGGGATCGGCAAGGGCGCGATCACCTACCGGCTCAAGGACTGGCTCATCAGCCGGCAGCGCTACTGGGGCACGCCGATCCCGGTGGTCTACTGTGAGAAGGACGGCATCGTGGGCGTGCCCGACGACCAGCTCCCGGTCGAGCTCCCTAAGGACGCGCCGTTCACGGGGGAGGGCGGCAACCCGCTCGAGAAGGTGCCCTCGTTCGTCCAGGCCGTATGCCCGCGCTGCGGGGGACCGGCGCGGCGCGAGACGGACACCATGGACACCTTCGTGGACTCGTCCTGGTACTTCTACCGCTATCTCTCCCCGCACCGTGCGGAGGGGCCGTTCGACGTCAATGCCGTGCGCTACTGGTTCCCCATCGACCTCTACGTGGGAGGCATCGAGCACGCCATCCTTCACCTCGTGTATTCGCGCTTCTGGACGAAGATGATGCGCGACCTCGGCCTCGTCACCTTCGACGAGCCGGTCACGCGCCTCTTTCCCCAGGGCATGGTGCACAAGGACGGCGAGGTCATGTCGAAGTCGAAGGGCAACACGGTGGCCCCCGACGACATGGTCAAGGCCTACGGCGCGGACACGCTGCGCCTCTACACCCTCTCCGTCGCCCCGCCCGAAGACGCGCTCGAGTGGAACGACAAGAACGTGTCCGGCGTGCACCGGTTCCTCCACCGCGTATGGGGCCTCCTCGACCGGCACGCCGCGACTATCCGGAGCGAGACGCGGTCGCCCGTGCCCGCGGAGCTCTCGCCGGCCGCGCGCGCGCTCCGGCGCAAAGTGCACCAGACCATACGGCGGATCACGGACGACGTGGAGGAGCGCCTCAAGCTCAACACGGCCGTCTCTGCCCTCATCGAGCTCGAGCACGCGGTCGCGGACGCGGAGAAGGCGCTCGCGGAGTCGCCGGAGCGGCCCGTGTTCCGCGAAGCGCTGGAGACGCTCGTCCTCCTGCTCAGCCCCTTCGCCCCCCACATCGGCGAGGAGATGTGGGAGCGCCTGGGCCGGCGCTTCAGCATCGTGGACCGGCCCTGGCCGGTCGCCGACCCCGCCATCGCGCGCGAGGACGAGCTCGAGCTGGCGGTGCAGGTGAACGGGAAGGTGCGCGGACGGATCACGGTCCCGGCGGAATCGTCGGAAGACGAGATGAAGAAGCGGGCCCTCGCCGACCCCAAGGTGGAGGAACATACGCGAGGCAAGGAGATCGTGAAGGTGGTGGTCGTGCCCGGACGCCTCGTCAGCGTGGTGGTCAAGTGAAGGCGGCCGCTCGGTTCCGATGCGCCGGCTTGATCCTGTCCCTGGCCGCTCTCTCCGCCTGCGGCTACGCGCTCGTCGGCCGGGGGACGGTCGTGGACCCGACGATCAAGAAGATCGCGGTGCCCCTGTTCAAGGACTCGACGGGCAAGCCCGGGCTGGACCAGAAGATCACGCAGAAGGTGGTCGAGGAGCTGCTCAAGCGCGGACGGTTCGACGTCACCTCCGAGCGCATCGGCGCGGACGCCGTCGTGGAGGGCGAGCTCCTGCGTTACGACCAGACGCCGGTCGGATTCTCGGACGCGGGCGCGACGCGCACCCAGGCCAGCCGCTATTCCGTGATCCTGACCGCGCGCATCCGCTACATCAAGGTGGGCCAGGAGGAGCCGATCTGGGCCAACGAATCGTTCTCCTTCCGCGACGAATACGACGTCGGCGCCGACCCCACCGCGTTCTTCGACCAGCAGGGCCAGGCCGTCGAGCGCCTGTCCACCTCCTTCGCGCGCAGCCTCGTGGCCGCGATGCTGGAGGCGTTCTAACGCCCGCCAAGGGAGCGCCCGCGAGCGCCGCCGGCGTCCACGCCATCGTCGGCGCGGACTCGTATCTCGCCGAGCAGGCCCTCGAGGAGCTGCTCGCGGGCTGGGTCGGCGCCGACCGCGAGGACTCCGTACGCGTCCTGCGCGGGGACGAGGCCACCTGGGGCCGCGTCCTGGAAGCGGCGCGCACGGGGTCGCTCTTCGCCGCGCGCCGCGCCGTCGTCGTGCGGGGGGCGGACGCGCTGAAGGGCGAGGGCGACGAGCTGGCCGCCTACCTCGAAGACCCCAGCCCGGACGCCCGCCTCATCTTCATGGCGGCCAAGCCGGACAAGCGGAAGACGGTCTGGAAGAAGCTGCTGGAGCGCGCGCAGTCGCACTCCGCGGAGCCGCTGAAGGGCCGCGCCGCCCGCGGCTACGTGGCCGACCAGGTGCGCCGCCGCAAGCTCGCGCTACGCGAGGAGGCCTTCGAGGAGCTGTTCGAGCGGGTGGGTCAGGACCTGCGCCGGCTGATGGGCGAGCTGGAGAAGCTCGAGGCGTTCGCGGAAGGGCATGCGGGCCCGCTCAGCGCGGAGGAGGTGTCGGCCATCCTCGGCCGCGGGCTGGCCCAGCCTCTCTACCGGATCGGCGACGCCTTCACCACGCGCCGCCGCACCGAGCTCCTCGCGCTCATGGAGACGGTGCTGGAAGAAGGGGAGCCGCCGCTGAAGGTGCTGGCCACGCTCCACTACGCGGCGCGGCGCGTCCGGGCCGCCCGCGCGCTGCGCGATGCCAAGGTGCCGCGGGAGGCTCTCGCCTCCCGCCTGGGCGTGCCGCCCTTCAAGGTCCAGGAGCTGATGGAGGCGAGCCGCTCCTGGACGGAGACGGAGCTGGCGAGGGCAGTGGCCGCCCTCGGGGAAGCGGACCGCCGCGTGAAGACGGGCACGGACGCGCGCGCGGCGCTCGTGGCGGCGGTGGTGGAGGCGACGGGGAAGGAAACGGGCGCTACTTCGCCGCAGCCACGGCGTTGACGCGGCGCGAGAGGCGGCTCTTGTACCGGGCGGCGGCGTTGTCGTGAATCACGCCCTTCTTGGCCGCCTTGTCGATCTCGCTGATGGTCTCGGCCAGGGCTCCCTTGACCGCGGCCTTGTCGCCCTTGGCGATGGCGCTGCGGAGCGACTTGATCTTGGTCTTGAGCCTGGACACGTTGCGGCGGTTGCGGTCCCGATGCTTGAGGCTTTGCCTCTGCTGCTTCAGGGCCGACGCGTGATGAGCCACTCCATTCCTCCTCTAACGGACGACAAACCCGCAGCTTACCGGAATTGACGGGCCAAAGCAAGGCACCTCTTTCCCTGATGCGGGCGGCGGGGACGGTCTCCGCCCTCACGGCGGTGTCGCGGATCCTGGGCCTCGTGCGGGAGCAGGTCTTCGCGACGCTGCTCGGGGCCGGCGACTACGCGGACGCCTTCAACACGGCGTTCCGCGTCCCGAACCTGCTGCGGGATCTCTTCGCGGAGGGCGCGCTCTCCTCCGCCTTCGTTCCCACCTACACCCGCGAGCTGGCCCAGGGCGGCACGGCTCGGGCGCACCAGCTCTCGTCGCGGCTGCTCTCCATCCTCTGCGTGATCCTCGGTGGCTTCGTCGTCCTGGGCTTCGCCTTCGCGGGCCCCTTCGTGCGGGCCCTGGCTCCCGGGTTCGGATCGGTGCCGGGAAAGCTCGAGACGACGGTGGCCCTGGCCCGAGTGATGTTGCCCTGCCTGCCCCTGGTCGCCTTCGCGGCGGTGACGATGGGAATGCTCAACGCGCAGGAGAAATTCGCGGTTCCGGCCGCCGCGCCCGCCACCTTCAACCTCGTCGCCATCGGCTGGGCGGCCGTCCTCTGGGCGATGGGCTTCGGCACTGCCCAGGTCGCCATGGGCTGGGCGGTGGGGACGTTGGTGGCGGCGGCCGCGCAGTTCCTGGTCCAGGTCCCGCCGCTCTGGAAAGAGGGGTGGCGTTTCCGTCCGGAGTGGGTGCCCGGCGATCCCGGCATCCGCGCGATCGGCTCGCTCCTGGCCCCGGCGACGGTGGGCCTCGCCGCCGTGCAGGTGAACATCTTCGTGAGCACGATGTTCGCTTCACACGAGCCGGGCGCGGTCTCCTGGCTGCAGTACGCCTTCCGGATCCTGTACCTGCCCATCGGCGTGTTCGGCGTCGCCGTCGGCACCGTGGCCACGACGGGGCTGGCGCGGCGGGCCGCCGCCGGAGACGAGAAGGGGCTGCGCGAGACGCTGTCCCGATCGCTTTCGCTCCTCGCGTTCCTCACGATTCCCGCCACGGTTGGACTCATGGTGCTGGGCCGGCCGATCGTGCGCCTGCTCTTCGAGCGCGGCCGCTTCCACGCCGCGGACACCGAGAACACGGCGACCGCCCTCGCCCTCTTCTCGATCGGCCTCGTGGCCTTCACGGGCGTGAAGGTGCTGGCGCCCGCGTTCTACGCCCTGGGCCGGCCGCGCGTGCCTCTCCTCGCCAGCGCGAGCGCGGTGGCCGTCAACCTCGCCGTCATCGTCCTTCTCCACGCCCGCCTCGGCTATCGCGCGATCGCGCTCGGCATCGCGCTGGGATCGCTGCTCAATGCCGCCATCCTGGTGGGGGCGTTCGAGCGCCACGTGGGTGGCCTCCTCGACCGGCACCTGGCCGCCGGCCTCCTCCGCATGACGATCGCCGCGGGCGTGATGGGACCCGCGGCCTGGCTGAGCGCGCGCGCCATCGAATCACGCCTGGGCACTCACGGCCTCGCCGCTCAGATCCTCGGCGGCCTCGGCCCCGTCGCCCTCGGCGTCCTCGTCTACTTCGGGGCCAGTCGCCTGCTTCGTCTCGGCGAGGCCCGCGCGCTGACCGCCGTCCTCGGAGGCTGGGCGGCCGGGAACGGTGCCCGATGAGCCAAGATGGAGGGACCTCCCTTGGCCCTCGTCCGGGGTATGGTGACCGACGCAGGAGAGGAGGCCCGATGGCACGAAGCTGGACCGGTGGCGCCGCGCTGATCATCGTTTCGCTCGCGGGAGCGGTGCACGCCCAAGACTCGTCCAACCTCCCCGCGCCGGAAAAGTACAAGGTCCGTGTCCAATACCGTGAGTTCCGGCCTTCGCTCACGGGCGACACGCAGAAGGGCTTCGAAGGCAGGGACGGCACCCTCGTGGACGTGATGAACGACCTCGGGCTCGTGGACGAGCGGACCTTCGACATCAGAGGCGCGATCCAGTTCAAGCCGGGCTGGAAGCTGCGCGGGTCATACACCCCCCTCGACTACGCGGGCGATGCCGAGGTCGGTGCCGCCTTCACCTACGGAGGGACGCGCTACGCGCGGTTCGAACATGTCGTCACGACGATGAAGGGTGCCTACTACAGCGCCGACATCGAATGGGACTTCCTGAAAGGCTCGCACGGCTTCCTGGGGGTGATCGCGGGAGCGAAGCTGTTCGACGTCGACGCCGCCCTCGTCAACGTGTCGATCAACCAGCGGGAGGTCGACACGATCACCGCGCCCGTCCCCGCGATCGGCCTGGCCACGCGCGCCTACGCCGGCCGCTTCAGCGTCGAGGGTGAGATCTCCGGCCTCAGCACCGGAAGCCTGGGGAGCACCCTGGATGCGGAAGGGTCGGTCCGCCTCCACATCTCCGATCGCCTGGCCGCGATGGGCGGCTACCGCTACCTGTCCGTGACCGGCAAGGACGACCGGGATCACGTGAAGGTCAAGATGAGCGGATGGCAGTTCGGCCTCGAGCTCAGCCTGTAGCGGTGGCCGGGCGCGCGGGCGCGCGCGGGAGTCCCGATCGTGTGGACGCGGACTACCTCGACCACTTGCGCGTGGAGCGCGCGCTCTCGCCGAACACGCTGGAGGCGTACGGCCGCGACCTGGCCCGCCTCGTCGTCCATGCCCGAGGGGCGAAGCGCTCGCTCCTGGACCTCCGCCAATCCGACCTGACCGAGTTCATCGGGAGCCTCCGCGCGGAAGGGCTGTCCGCACGATCCGTCGCGCGCGCCGTCCATGCCCTGCGGGGATTCTTCCGCTTCGCGGTGCGCGAAGGGCACCTGGAGACGGATCCCATGGAGAACCTGCGCGCGCCTCGCGCGTTCGCCGCCCTGCCCCGGTACCTCACGCCCGCGCAAGTGGAGGCGTTGCTGGCCGCGCCCGACGTGGCCAGCGCGCGGGGATTGCGGGACCGCGCGATCCTCGAGGTCCTCTACGCGACGGGGCTGCGCGTGTCCGAGCTGATCGGCCTGCGCGCCCGGGATCTGGACCTCGAGGTCGGCCTTCTGACCTGCTTCGGCAAGGGCCGCAAGGAGCGCCTCGTCCCCATGGGCGGGGAAGCGAGGCGCTGGGTGCTGCGCTACCTGGACGACGCGCGGCCCGAGCTCGCGGGTGAGCGCACCGCGGCCGAGCTCTTCCTGAACCATCGCGGGGGACGGCTCTCGCGCATGGGTCTGTGGGGCATCGTGCGCCGGCACGCGGTCACGGCGGGCGTCCAGGCCACGCTCACCCCGCACGTCCTGCGCCACTCGTTCGCGACCCATCTGCTGGAGAGGGGGGCGGACCTGCGCGCGCTGCAGGCCATGCTCGGCCACGCCGACATCTCGACCACGCAGATCTACACGCACATCACGCGCGAGCGGCTGCGGAAGGTCTACGACCAGTTCCACCCACGAGCGTGATGCGCGTTACCGGCTGCGTCATAGCGGATTGACCCTCCGCGGAGGCGGGTGGTAACCTTACGCCTTTTGGGGATGGCCCCGCGGGGCCGCACTTGAGGACAGCGACGTCCGGAGGACACAGGATGGGAAAGAACGGCCGGCACCTCTTCACTTCGGAATCGGTGACGGAGGGCCACCCCGACAAGATCGCGGACCAGATCTCCGACGCCATCCTGGACGCGATCCTGTCCCAGGACCCGTATAGCCGCGTGGCCTGCGAGACGATGGTCACCACCGGCCTCGCCTTCATCGCGGGCGAGATCACGACCAAGGCCTACGCGGACCTGCCCACCATCGTGCGCGACACCATCAAGGGCGTCGGCTACACGCGCGCCAAATACGGCTTCGACTACGAGACCTGCGGCGTCATCTCCGCCATCCACGAGCAGTCGCCCGACATCGCCATGGGCGTGGACCCGGGCGGAGCGGGCGACCAGGGACTGATGTTCGGCTTCGCCTGCAACGAGACGGAAGAGCTGATGCCGCTGCCCATCATGCTCGCGCACAAGCTCACGCGGCGTCTGAGCCAGGTGCGCAAGGACGAGATCCTCGACTACCTGCGCCCGGACGGGAAGAGCCAGGTCACGGTCGAATACGACGGCGCCAAGCCGGTGCGCGTCGAGGCGGTCATCGTCTCCGCTCAGCATTCGAACCTCGTGAAGATGGAGACGGTGCGCGAGGACATCCTGGAGAAGGTCATTCACGCCGTCATCCCTTCGAACCTCCTCGATTCGAAGACCAAGTACTTCATCAATCCGACCGGCCGTTTCGTCGTGGGCGGACCCCAGGGCGACTGCGGCCTCACCGGCCGCAAGATCATCGTCGACACCTACGGCGGCGTGGGCAGCCACGGCGGCGGCGCCTTCTCGGGCAAGGACCCGACGAAGGTGGACCGCTCGGCGTCGTACATGTCGCGCCACATCGCCAAGAACATCGTGGCCGCGGGCCTGGCCGACCGCGTCGAGCTGCAGATCGCGTACGCCATCGGCGTGCCCGATCCCGTCTCCGTGATGGTGGACACCCAGGGCTCGGGCAAGGTCGAGGAGAGCAAGATCGTCGACGCCGTGCGCGAGATCTTCCCCCTCACCCCCAAGGGCATCATCGAGTACCTCAATCTGCGCCGCGCCATCTACAAGAAGACGGCCGCCTACGGGCACTTCGGGCGCAACGAGGAAGAGTTCACCTGGGAGCGCACGGACAAAGCCGATGCGCTTCGGGGTTACCTGCGGAAGTAGCGGTCGGCCACAGCAACGTCAACGGACTCTCTCGCCGGCGTGCGGCCTGGGGTCGCGGGCGTCGCCTTCGCGGGGACGCTCGCGCGCGCTGGAACTTGTTTACTCCACGTAAAGCAGGTGCGCGCGCTCGCTCCGGTGTCGGGCGACCAGCGGGTGAATGCACCGACACAGGCCCCGCTCCCGGCGACGCCCGAACCCCTGCCGCACACACAACCAGAGCGACACGTCGGATGAGCCAGCGGTCCCACTCGATCCCATGAGGAGCCAGCGGGTCCGCACCGTCGTCTTCGTCGTCGTCCTTCTCGTCGTGCTCGTGTGGGGCATCCACGTCGTGCGGTGGAGGCCGCTTCCGGTCGTCGGGGAACAGGCGCATGACGGGTACCAGCGGGTGTCCGGGGTCGTCCATGTGCACACCACGCTGTCGGACGGGGCGGCCACTCCGGACGAGGTGATCGCGGCCGCACGCGCGGCCGGGCTGAAGTTCGTCGTGATCACCGACCACAACAACCTGGACGCGAAGAAATGGGAGGGCTACCACGACGGCGTGCTCGTCATCGTGGGGACGGAGGTCTCCACGACCGCGGGTCACGTGCTGGGCCTCGGCATGGACGACCCCGTCTTCCGCTTCTCGGGGGACGCGCGCGACGCCCTCGACGACATCGAGACGCTGCGCGGCGCGGCCTTCGCGGCCCATCCCACTTCGCCGCGCCCCGACTTCAAGTGGACGGGCTGGGACCTGCCGGGAGCCTGGGGAGTCGAGGTCGTCAACGGCGACAGCCAGTGGCGCTCGGCGGGATGGATGCGGCTGGTGCGTACGCTCGCGCTCTATCCCTTGAACCACGAGTACGCGCTCCTCGGCAGCCTCACTTCGCCAACGGAGGCCCTGGCGCGGTGGGACGAGGTGCTGAAGCGGCGTCCGGCCCCCGCCATCGCGGGCGCGGACGCGCATGGGCAGATCCCGATCCGAAAGAACCGCGCCGTCCGGTTTCCGTCGTACGCCTCCCTCTTCGCGGTCGCGCGCAATCATGTGCTCCTCAGCCGGCCGCTCACGGGCGACGCGCAGGTCGACATCCCCGCCATCGTGCGCGCTCTCGCGCTCGGTCGCAGCTTCGTGGGACTCGACGCGCTGGCGCCCGCGGACGGGTTTTCGTTCACGACCGGCGGTGGCCCTGAGCCGCCGCGCATTCCCTGGTCGATGGGAGACGTCGTTCCCCCCGAGCCCGGGCTGCGCCTGCGCGCGGGTGGCCGCCTCCCCGAGCGGGCGCGGCTCACGGTCCTGCGCGATGGAGTGCCGCTGGCACAGGCGGACCGCGCGATCGACGTGGCGGCTCCGGGCCCCGGCGTCTACCGGGTGGAAGCGAGGCTGCCGGGCTGGGATGTGCCCTGGATCGTCGCGAACCCGATCTCGGTCTTCGACGCGGCCGCGGCGCGGACACGCAGCGAAGCGGCGGCCTGGCCCCCGCCTTTGCCGGTCCCGCCCGCGACCCGCGTGATCGACTCCTTCGACGCGACGACCACGTTCCATCCCGAATTCGATTCTTCGTCGTCGATGGCGGCGGAGGTGATCGTCCCCAAGGCGGGAGCGGACGGATCCGGAGCGGCCCGGATCGAGTTCCGCCTGGGTGCCCCCGGGCCCGGCCGTCCCTACGTGTGGTGCGCGCTGGTGAGCCGCGAGGCCCGCAACCTCGCCGGCGCGCAAGGGCTCGTGTTCTCCATCCGAGGCGATCGCGCCTATCGGATCTGGGTGCAGGTCCGGGACGAGAACCCGGCGTCCGCGGACGATGGGACGGAATGGTGGTTCGCGTCCGTGCGCACGGAGACGGAATGGCGGCGCGTGGCTGTGCCCTTCGCGCGCCTGCGCTCGCTGAACCCGAAGACGGACGGCAAGCTCGACCTGGACAAGGTGCGCCAGCTCGTGTTCGTCATCGACGCGGGCGCGGAGAAGCCGGGAACACAGGGCACGATCCTCGTCGACGAGCTCGGTCTCTACTGACCACCGACCCGCGTCAGGGTTTCCGATCGTCGTCCAGGGACAGCCGCCCCGTTTCGTCTTCGGCCAGGCTCAGGGCGCCAGCATCGGCCGCCGCGAGCGACAACTGGCCGGCGGAGGCGCCGGGCAGGCGCGATTGGATCGCGGCCACGGCCTGGCGCGCCGCCCGCCGGGTGGCGTCGTCACGCGAGCGCTTCTCCAGATCCTTCAAGGGGAGAATCGCGCCGGCGGTGCCGACCCGGCCTAGCGCTTCGGCGCAGGCCGCATGGAGAGAAGGACGATCGTGCGCCAGCGCCCCGAGAAGAAGCGGCTGCGCGGCCTCCTCGCCCGTTTCCGCCAGAGCCTGGGCGGCCGCGACCGCGAGCTCGCCCTTTTCGACCGTGAGCACGCGCGCCAGTGCCTTGATCCCTTGCGGATCCGCGCGCCGTCCGAAGGCGTGCAGGCACGAGCGCGCGGCCTCCACGCGTCGCGTACGCAAAGCATGGCTGAGCACGGCCTGGAGATCCGGCGTGGAGATCCGGTCGCCGAGTGCGGCCACGGCCCTCGCCATGGGCCCGTCCTCCGCGTATCCGCACTTCGCGACGTCGAGCAGTGTCGGGCGCCCGTCTTCGCCGAGAGCGATGGCGGCGCGTACGCGGACCGCGTCGCTGGCGTCGTCGCATCCGGCCCGGAGCGCCCCGCGCAGGATCGCGTCGTCCGGGTAGTCGCGCACGAGGGACATCAGGTTGTGCAGGCGCACGGCGGACTGGGGGTCCGACTGCGCATTGCGGGCGAGCCGGGTGGGGATCTCCGCCGGTCGGGCCAGCCGCTGGGCGGCGGCGAGCATGAGGGGGAGGGCACGGGGCAGGAGCGGGTCCGGGGGGCCGGGGCGCGCGGCGGTAGAGAAGAGGGGAACCCGGCCCTTGAGGGTGCCGCTCGCCATCTCCAGCTCGACTTCCACCCGCAGCGAAGAGAGGAGCCGCCGAGTTTCGCCGTCCAGGACGGCGCGCGCGACGGTGGCGGGGCCCGTGACGAAGAAGTCGGCGTCGAAGTCTTCGTCGCCCGTCTCGATCTCGCGGGCGCCGCGTTTCTTGGCGCGGGCGGTGGCGGACGTCTCCGGCGACAGGGTCAGAGCCACGATGTCGGGGGAGTCGATGGTGACGTACGTGCCCTTCATGTTGACCTCGCCCGAGTCGTCAGCGGCATTCCAGGCCCGGAACTCGACGAGCAGGGTGGACGCGACGTCGTCCGCGGTGGTCCACGTCGACTCGCCGGCCTGGACCAGACCGCAGCCGCGCGCGGCCGCTGCCCACTCCTGGGGAGCGGGTGCCCGGAAGGCGTGGGCGAATTCCCGAAGGACGCCGACGACACCTTGAAGGGCGGCGACGATCCAATAGCGCGAAGGGCGAGTCGGCCGGCTCACAACAGCCGCACCACGGGCTCGTCGTTCATCAGCTCGCGCTGGGTGAGGAGATCGCGCACCGTCGCCACCAGCCAGCGCTCGGCGTTCACGGCGAAGGCGATCTCCAGCCGCGGCCGCCGGTCGCGCGGGGAGTGGGGCGGGTCCAGGTATCCGAGGGTGGGGGCGGCTTCGTTGAGGGGCACCACGACCTGATCCTCCCCGGTGGCGCCGCCGAGCTTGTGCAGGTCGCCGGAGGCATCCCAGACGAACCGCCGGTCGTGGGCGTCGCTGCGCGATACCTCGCAAATGAGGAGCTTGAACGTCGTCTCCTCGACGCCGAGGGAACAGGTGGGCACGAGCTGCCGCCGCCAGAAGGCGGCCCGGGTGGGGAAGCGCGTTCCCCGCGGCACCACGACCGTGTGCTGCGCCGCCCCAGTGGCCGGGTCGTGGGTCACGAACGCGTAGTCGTGCACGATGAAGTCGCGGGCGGCCATGCGGTCGGCGGCGAAGCAGGCGGCGCCGTAGGCGACGGCCTCGAACGGCTGCCAGGCCCGGATGCGGCGCCGCTCGAACCGCTCCTCCAGGAGCGGGAACACCCCGGGGAGCAGGGTGGAGCCCCCGACGAGAAGGACGTCGTCGATGGCGGACGGCGCGACACGCGCCTGCTCGAAGACCTCGTCGATGGACGCGGTCAGGCCGCGCAGGAAGCCGTTCTGCTCCAGCACGTGGGCGAGCCGGGCCCGGTTGAAGAGAAGGAACTCGTTGCCCGGACGCCCACGCACGCGGGCGGCGCCCGGCGGCGTGAAGAGGAACTCCGCGCTCTCGTCGAAGAACACGGCCTCCTTCACCCGGCAGGCCTCGGCCAGCATCAGGCGGCGCCAGAGACGCTGCGCCTCCCCCTCCGCCGCGGCCTCGAGGGGATGTCCCGCCTCGCGGCAGAGATCGCTCAGCACCCATCCGTCCACGGCGTTGCCCCCCATCTCGCGGCCGCGCTTGGCGAGCACGGTGGCCTGGCCACCCAGCGTGCCCTCCGGGGACAGGCGCACGAGCACGACGTGCATGGTCCCCCCGCCGATGTCGACGACGAGCACCGTGCGGTCCTCGGTCAGGCTCAGCCCGTATCCGAGGGCGGCCGCGACCGGCTCGTCGACGAAGCGGACACGGCGCGCTCCCAGCCGCCGCAGGATCGCCTGCAGCTCCGCGCGGTAGGTCTCGAAGGCGGTGACCGGAGAAGTGACCACGATGTCCCGCGGCCGCTGCCCGGTCGTGCGCTTCACCTCCGCCAGCAGCTCGCGCAGGAAGGCGTGCGCGGCCTCGCGGGCGGTGACGGGATCGCGGCCCACGCGCGCCAGCGCGCGCAGGGCCTCCGTGGCCAGGGCGGGCTTGAAGGTGGGGACGAAGGAGGGATGGGCGACGCCGTAGTTCCGATCCAGGGCCGGCCGCCCGATGAGGGCCCGGCGGCCCACGAAGGCGAGCCGTTCGAGCGGGGGCCAGCGCCCGATGCGGTCCCGCAAGGTCGGGTGGTCGACCAGGTCGACGGCGGACGGCACCAGGCGCGGCGCTTCCAGCGGCTCCTGGTCCGAGGGGTTCCGGCAGATCGCGGGCAGCTCGACCAGTCGCGGCTGACCGAGATCGTCGTCCCAGCGGGCCATACCCGTGTTCGTGGTCCCGAGGTCGAGCGCCCAGCCCCCCATGGCGGTCCACTCTAGGAGCCGCGCCCGGGTAAAGCAACGGCGGCGGGGCGAAGATCCGTCTTGACAGGCCGGGCCGTTCCATCTATCCTTTCATCCGGATTTAGTGATGACTAAGGAGCGCCCTGTTCTCGTCGCCGCCACCCGCCTGGACGACCTCCTGGGCTGGATGGACTCCCTGGCCGATGCCACCCGCCTGCGGCTCCTGCGGCTCCTGGAGCGGCACGAGCTGGGGGTGGCCGAGCTGTGCGACGTGCTGCAGCTTCCGCAGTCGACGGTGAGCCGGCACCTGAAGATCCTCGCCGACCAGGCCTGGTTGCGGAGCCGCTCGCATCGCACCACGAACCTCTATCGCATGGACCTCGGCGAGCTCGATCCGGCGGCCCGGCGGCTGTGGACGGTCACGCGCGAGCAGACGGACGACTGGGCGACCGTCGCCCAGGATCAGCTGCGGCTCACCCGGCGATTGGCGGAGCGCCAGCCCAGCCAGGGGTTCTTCGCGGGCGCGGCCGGCCGCTGGGATCGGCTGCGCGAGGAGCTCTACGGGAAGACCTTCACGCAGGAGGCCTTCCTCGGCCTGCTCCCCGCGGAATGGGTCGTGGCCGACCTCGGCTGCGGCACGGGCCAGGTGACGGCCGCGCTGGCGCCGCACGTGCGCCGGGTCCTGGCCGTGGATCAGTCCGCGGCCATGCTCAAGGCGGCGCGCAAGCGTACGGCCGGCCTCGACAACGTGGAGCTGAAGCAGGGGAGCCTCGAGGCCCTGCCGCTGGATGCCGGCGCCTGCGATGGCGCGCTGCTCCTGCTGGCCCTCACCTACGTCGAGGACCCGGCGGCGGTGCTGGCGGAAGCGGCGCGCATCCTTCGGCCGGGAGGGCGGCTCGTCGTGACGGACCTGCTGCGCCACGACCGCGAGGAGTTCCGGCGCGAGATGGGCCAGCTCCGTCTCGGTTTTGACACGCAGGAAATGGAAGCTCTGCTGGGGAGTGCGGGCCTGGACGACGTCCGGGTGCGCGCCCTGGCTCCGGATCCGGAGGCCAAGGGACCGGCGCTGCTGCTCGCCACCGCGACGCGCAGCGGTCCCGGCCCGCGGAAGGTTCGATGATGCACCGGGCGATGATGAGATGCTCGCACGCGCACCATCGAGGTGGGCGCGCGCTGCGGCTGGACAACCAACCAGTGAGCTCGGCGCCGCGCCGCGGCGGCGAGCGACGGGGGGTTTCAGGGGGGGAGTTGATTCCCACCCCTGATGGGGAATCAATTCCCCCCCTGAGATAAAAGACAGGAGCAGACATGACGACGACGATCAGTCCCACGGGCAAGGCGGCGCTCGAGCACCAGGTGGCGGACCTCAAGCTGGCGGAGTGGGGCCGCAAGGAGATCCTCCTCGCGGAGCAGGAGATGCCCGGCCTCATGGCCGTGCGCAAGGAGTACGCGGCGGCGCAGCCCTTGAAGGGCCAGCGCATCACGGGCAGCTTGCACATGACGATCCAGACCGCGGTCCTGGCCGAGACGTTGCGCGCGCTGGGGGCGGAAGTGCGCTGGGCCTCCTGCAACATCTTCTCGACCCAGGACCACGCGGCGGCCGCGCTGGCGGTGGGGCCGGATGGAACGCCGGAGAACCCGAAGGGCATCCCCGTCTTCGCCTGGAAGGGCGAGACGCTCGATCAGTACTGGGACCTGACCGCGCGCGCCCTCGACTTCGGCGGGGGCCGCGGGCCGACGCAGATCGTGGACGACGGTGGCGACGCGACCCTGCTCATCCACAAGGGCCTCGAGTTCGAGAAGGCGGGGAAGGTGCCCGATCCCTCGACGGCCTCGAGCGAGGAGTTCGCCATCGTCCTGCGCCTGCTCGCACGCCTGGCCAAGGAGCAGCCCGGCCGCTGGGCGAAGGTGGCGGGGGACTGCAAGGGAGTGAGCGAGGAGACGACGACGGGCGTGCACCGTCTCTACGAGATGCAGAAGGCGGGCACGCTGCTCTTCCCGGCCATCAACGTCAACGACAGCGTAACCAAGAGCAAGTTCGACAACCTGTACGGCTGCCGGCACTCGCTGGTGGACGGCCTCAACCGCGCCACCGACGTCATGCTGGCGGGCAAGGTCGCGGTCGTCTGCGGATACGGCGACGTGGGCAAGGGCTGCGCGCAGTCGCTCAAGGGCCAGGGCGCGCGCGTGATCGTGACCGAGATCGATCCCATCTGCGCGCTGCAGGCGGCCATGGAGGGCTACCAGGTCCTCACCCTGGACGACGTGATCTCTACCGCGGACATCTTCATCACCGCCACCGGGAACACCCACATCATCAGCGCCGACCACATGGCGCGCATGAAGGACAAGGCCATCGTGGCCAACATCGGCCACTTCGACGACGAGATCGACATGGCCGGGCTCAAGGCCGTGCGCGGGATCAAGCGCATCAACATCAAGCCCCAGTACGACCAGTTCGTCTTCCCGGATGGCCATGCGGTCATGGTGCTCGCCGAAGGCCGGCTCATGAACCTCGGCTGCGCCACCGGCCACCCGAGCTTCGTGATGTCCGCGAGCTTCACGAACCAGGTCATCGCCCAGGTCGAGCTGGCCACCCAGCGCGCGAAGTACGAGAAGAAGGTCTACACGCTGCCCAAGCACCTCGACGAGAAGGTGGCGCGCCTCCATCTCGACAAGCTCGGCGTGAAGCTCACCAAGCTGAGCCCGAAGCAGGCGGAGTACATCGGCGTATCGGTCGAGGGTCCCTACAAGACGGACTGGTACCGCTACTGAGTTAGCTCGCGCCGGGGCGGGCGTGCCTCCACGCCCGTCCCGCGCCGTCTGCGCGAGTGGTCTGTCGCCCCCCCCCGCGCCTGAGCTCGATCGGCCAAACCGGCCTGCGGCATCGGCCACTGTGACGCGCCTTTCGAGTCTCCCGTCCCCAAGTCGTTGACACGCTTGAGGCGTACAGGCGGTACGGCGCTTGTATGCGTAAAGCGTTCAATGAGAGCCGACGGGTGACAATGCTTACGGTGCCAGGCGGCATTCAACGGAAGCTGGCGCTCCTCCTCCTCGGAGTTGCGCTCGTGCCGCTGGGTGCGTTCGCGTTCATCGCCTATGTGAATGGCCGCGCCTCCCTGCAGGCCAAGCTCGGAGCGGCGCTCGAGGATCGAGCGGCCTCCGCGGTCGACAAGCTCTCGCGCAACCTGTTCGATCGCTATGCCGACATCCAGGTCATCGCTCAGAACCCGGTGCTGGCCGTCGACATCGCCGCCCCCGAGCAGAAGTCCGAAGTGCTGGCGGGCATGGTGCGCACCTACGCGCCCGTCTACACGCTCTTCTCCGCCACGGATGGGGCGGGGATCGTGGTGGGTTCGTCGGACGCCACCCTCGTGGGCCGCAACGAGGGCGGGGAAGAATGGTTCCGGGCCGCGCTGCGCGGCGACGTCTATTACAGCCCCGAGGTGGTGAAGGCGCCTTCGACCGGGGCGCTCACCGTGATCTTCGCGGCGCCCATCCGCGATCGAGCCTCGGGGCGCCTGATGGGCGTCGTGGCCTCGTGGGTCAACTGGTCGGGACTGTTCGACGAGGGTCTGGCCCGCAAGGAGCGCTTCGGAGAGACGGGCGAGCTCTTGATCCTCGAGCCGAAGCAGGGACGGCTGCTCGCTTCGGGCCGCGGCGCGCTGCAATCGGCGCCGGACGAGCTCTTCCGCCGCATCTCCTCCTCCGCGGGCGGGCGCGGCGTGACGTCCTACAGCGATCCCCAGACGGGTCGCCGCTATCTCGCGGCCTGGGCGGGCGAGACCGGGTTCGGGAGCTACAACGGCCAGCGCCTCGTCGCGGTGGCGCAGCAGGAGGAGAGCGAAGCGCTGGCCGCCGTCGGCGCGCTCCTGCGCCAGTTCACCGTGCTCGGGCTCATCACGGCGGTGGCCATCCTTCTCACGGCCATGCTGCTGGCGCGACGGTTCGCGCGCCCGCTCGTCGAGATGGCGGGAGTGGCCGAGCGCATCAGCCAGGGCGAAGTCCACCAGGAGCTGCAAGTCCATTCCCAGGACGAGATCGGCGCCATGGCGGATGCGTTCCGCCGGATGACCGAGTACCTGTCGGAGATGGCGACCATCGCCGGGCGGATCGCGGAAGGGCAGTTCACGGGCGAGCTGCAGCCGCGCTCGGCCCGCGACGCCATGGGGCAGGCCTTCGTGCGCATGCTCGCCTATCTGCGCGAGGCGGCGGACGCCGCCGCCCGCATCGCCGAGGGCGACCTCCGGGGCGAGATCAAGCCCACCGGCGAGGGAGACACCCTCGGCCGGTCCATGCAGCGGATGTCGTCGCACCTCAAGGACATGATCGCGAGGCTGCGTGAGGCCTCGGATCAGGTCGCCCAGACCAGCGCGTCCATCGCCACCGGCGCGGACGAGTCGGCCAAGAGCGCGGAGATAGCCTCCGCCGCGGTGGAGGAGGTGACCTCCACCATGCACGAGATGGGCGCGAACATCCAGAACGTCGGGCGCAACGTCTCCGCCCAGGCCGCCTCCGTCACCCAGACCTCCGCCTCCATCCAGCAGATGGTGCGCTCCATCCAGCGCATCGCCACCATCGCCGCCAACCTCAGCGAGATGGCGCGGCGCTCGAGCGCCGCCGTCGGCGACGGACGCGGGGCCATGGGCAAGGCGTCGGACGGCATGACCGGGATCCGCACGGCCATGGAGAACAGCTCGCGCCTCATCCAGGCCCTGGGCCAGCGCGCGGAGAGCATCGGCAAGATCGTCGGGGTCATCACCGACATCGCCACCCAGACGAACCTCCTCGCCCTCAACGCCGCCATCGAGGCCGCCAGGGCGGGCGAACACGGGGTCGGCTTCGCGGTGGTGGCGGACGAGGTGCGCAAGCTGGCCGAGCGCAGCGCCCGCTCCACCAGCGAGATCGGCCAGCTCATCCAGGGCATCCAGCGCGAGGTGAAGGACGCGGTCGATCACATGGAGCGCTCGGGCCAGGTGATGGGCGAGGGCTTCGCGCGCACGGAGGAGGTGGGCCGCGCCCTGGCCCGCATCGACGAAGCCGTGCGGACGGTGGAGGAGACGGCGCGCGAGATCGACGCCTTGTCGGGCGAGCAGTCCGCGGGCAGCGAGCAGATCGGGCAGGCCATCACCAAGCTCAACGAGATCACGCAGGAGATCGCGTCCGCCATGGAGCAGCAGTCCTCCGGCGCGGACCAGGTGGTGCGCGCGGCGGAGCGGATGAAGGACATGGTCCAGCAGAACGGCTCGGGCTCGCTGCGGCTGGCCAGCTCGGCCCAGGAGCTTTCGTCGCAAGCGGAGGCGCTGCAGGAGATGGTCGCGCGGTTCCATCTCGAGCAGGGACCGCGGACGGTGACCACACCCACCGTGGCCTTCGTGCCGCGGCGGGCGGCCGGGGCGAAGGGCTGAGGAGGTGCGGTGAAGAGCCAGGTGATGATGGCGGGCGTCCTCGTGGCCGGTCTGGCCGGTCTGGCCGGCGGCGCCACCTCCTCCGCGGAGGGGATCGTCCCCTTCGACGTCCAGGTGCCGCTCGTCCTGAAGGCCCTCACCTACGACCGCAACCTCAAGGCCAGGGCCGGTGACCACGTGCGCATCGGCGTGGTCTCGCCGGCCAAGGCCAGTCGTGAGCCCGCGGACGATCTGCTGTCGTCCGTGAGCCACCTGCCCGACCGCACGGTGAGCGGCCTGCCCGTCAGCTTCATGGAGATCAGCGCGGCCGACGAGGGCGCGCTCGACCAGGCCCTGCGGGGCAGCCGCTGGGCCGCGGTCTACGTCATGCCGGGCTTCCGCCCGGACGACCTCGCCCAGATCCGGCGGTTGTGCGCGGCGCGCCAGGTCCTGGCAGTGGCAGCGGAGGTCCAGGACGTCGAGCGGGGCATCGCGTTCGGAGTGGGCTCGGCGGCGGGAAGGCCGCAGATCGTCGTCAACGTGGCCAGCGCCAAGGCGAGCGGGACGGACTTCGATCTCGCGCTCCTGCGGCTGGCCCGGCTCGTCCAATGACGGGCACGGACTGTGTCAAGGAGGAATGGCGGGTGAGTGATCGGAGGAAGGTGATGAAGGTCTTGATGGCGGCCGCGGCCGCGGGGTTGCTCGTGGCCGGGGCGGAAGCCCGGGCCCAGACGACGGCAGATGCGGGAGCGCCGGCGCCCACGGCCGCTCCGACGGCGGCTCCGACCGCCACCCCCCCGGCCAAGGGCGACGCGAAGGACTACGCGCAGATCAGCCTCGAAGATCTCCTGAACAAGGACATCACCGTCGTGGCCACGAAGACCAGAGTGGACGTCGCGAAGGCGCCCGTCTCCGTCACCGTCTTGACCCCGGAAGACATCCGGCGCACGGGCTCGCTGACCATTGGCGAACTGCTGCGGACGGTGCCCGGCCTCGACGTCCTCGAATCGTTCCCCGACTACATCTCCGTCTCCGCGCGGGGCACCTCCGAGTCGTTCGTCAACAACATGCTCGTGCTCATCGACGGCCGCCGGTTCGAGACGTTGCTGGCGGGCGTGCCCTTCCTGGACGAGATGCCCGTCCGGCTCGAAGACGTCAAGCGGATCGAGGTCGTCAAGGGTCCGGTGGGGGCGGTGTACGGCACGAACGCGCTCGCGGGCGTCATCAGCATCACCACCTATGGCGCCTCCGAGCAGCCGGGCACGCTGGCCTCGGTCACGGCCGGGAATCGAAACACGCTGGACGTGACGCTGCGCCACTCGGCTTCGCTCGGCCAGAGCCCCTGGGCCTACAAATTCACCGGCGGCTTCAGCTACACCAATGCCTGGTCGACGCTGGACGAGGGCAACACCGCGCCCCCCATCGCCATGAGGAAGGGCTCGGGCATCCTCCTGGTCGAGCGGCGCTTCACGGACGGGGGCCTCTTCGAAGTCGAGGGCGGCTTCGTCATGGGGGACCTGGCCTCGCTCACCATCGTGACCAACCAGACGCAGTATTTCACGAGCCCGCACTTCCGTACCGGATACAGCCGGCCGGACTTCCACGTGCAATTGACGTCGAGCCCGCAAGCGCTCGAGCTGAGGGAGCGTGTCCCTCCGGTCCAGCCGCTCATCGACCGGTGGTCGAACTCCACCAACCTGGCCGTGGACCACACGCTGCGACCGTTCACCTCGTCGACGGTCACCGTCGGGGGCAACGTCCGCTACCAGCGCAGCAATTCCACGAACCTGGGCGGCAACGCGCACTCCCAGGTCGTCGGTGGCGTCTTCGTCCAGGACCAGCAGGAGCTGGTGAAGGACCGGTTGTCCCTCTTCGGCGCCGTCGGCGTCAGTGACCATCCGGAGATCCCCGTCCAGGTGGACGGCAACGCCGCCCTGATTGCGACCGTCGTGCCCGGTCATACGCTGCGCTTCTCCTTCGGGCGCGCTCACCGGGATCCCAGTTTCGGCGAGAACTTCATCAACTTCCGCCGGAAGTTCGGTCCGGCGGACGGGTTCCAGCAGCCCAACCTGGAGCTGGAGCCCGAGAGCATCCAAGCCTGGGAGGCCGGGTACCACGGCCGGGCCGACCTGGGCGCGGCGCGCCTTCAGTTGTTCGCGGAAGGGTTCAAGGAGCGGATCCGCGACCTGATCGGGATCGTGACCACGAACGTCGGCGCGGGGAGCCTGCCGGAGCTGCCGACCGTCACCGTCCTGCAGCAGTTCAGGAACCTCGAGAACAGGGACGGAAAGGGGTTCGAAGTAGGTGGCGACGTGTCGGGCCACGGCGCGCACCTCGCCGTGCAGTACGCCTACCAGGAGTTCAAGAACGTCGCCACCGGGGCCACGATCGTCAACGACATTCCGAAGCACAAGTTCTCGAGCGGGCTCGGGCTGACTCGTGGTGCCCTCGAGCTGGACGCCTGGGTGCACGTGGTCAGCGACACGCAGGTGGAAGGCTACGTGCTGCTGAACCCGAGGGTGGGAGTGAAGCTCGGAAGTTGGGTGTTGTCGGCTCAGGGTTTCAACATGCTCAACGATCGGCACGTCGAAACCGTCAACGGCCGCGGGATCAAGGGAGAGACGATCGGGCGGCTGATCACCGCGTCCGTGTCCTACAGGGGTCGCTGAGCGCGGGCCGAAACATGAGAGGCGGGCATCGAGACCGGTCGCGAGGGCGCGGCTCCGCCGCCGATCTCGGTGCACCGCCAGCCCTCCGGCACATCGGTTCGTTCGAGGAAGCCTGATCGTCCCCGGATCGAGCATTTTTCAGACTCGGTGAGGCGCCTCTTGTCGTCACGCGCAGTCGAATTCCACGCATCAGACATGTTCATTGACTTAGCGCTATTCGATCACGACCGAAACCGCCACCGCGCCGACCGCCCAGTACTGACGGGGCGGCGTCATGACCAGGACACGCACCCGAGATCGGCTTGGGCGCAAGCGAGCATGGGCTCGCGTGGGGTGACCAATGGGACTCTTCTCTCCCGTCTGCCAGCGATGCCAGCGTAACCTCGAAACGGCCGTCTTCCGGACTCATTGCCCCTGCGGCGGCATGGTCGACCTGCGTTACGACCTCGCGCAGGCGCGGATCCGGGTTTCCAACAACCCCCTGATCCGCTTCCACGATCTGCTGCCCGTCCACGACGTCGGCAACACGCATTGGCTCGGAGACGGGAACACCCCCACCGTGCACGCGCGGGCCCTCGGACGCCGCCTCGGCCTCACGAACCTCTACCTCAAGGACGAGACCCGCAACCCCACCTGCTCGACCAAGGACCGCATGGCCTCGGTCGTCCTCTCGTATTTCGAGGAGCTCGGCATCCGCGAGTTCGCCTGCTCCTCCACCGGGAACAGCTCCACGTCCTTTGCCTACGGCGTCGAGCGCAACGAGCACTTCCGCCTCCACGTCTTCGTCGGCCGGGACTTCCTCCATCGAATGAACTTCGACTCCTCGGAGCGGATCAGCGTCTACTGGGTCGAGGATGCGACCTTCGCCGAAGCGCACGAGTGCGCGAAGGCCTACGCGAGCCTGAACGACCACGTGACGGGAGAGGGCGGGTTCTTCAATCCGGGCCGGCGCGAAGGCCTCAAGCTGGCCTTCATGGAGGGCGTGCTGGACATGCCGGAGTCGCCGCATTGGTACTTCCAGGCCGCCTCGAGCGGCATGGGCGTCTACGGCACCTGGCGGGGCGCCCAGCAGCTCTACCGGATGGGTCTGCTGAGCCGGCTGCCGAGGCTGGCCTGTGTGCAGCAGGACACCTGCGCGCCGATGGTGAAGAGCTGGCGGGCGGGATCCGCGACCACCCGGCCCGAAGACGTCGTGAGCGAGCCCACGGGTATCGCGGAGGCCATCCTCCGTGGCAACCCCACGCGCACGTACCCACATCTCCACGAGCTCGTCGCGCTGAGCGGAGGGACCTTCCTCGCCGTGAGCGAGGCGGAGATCTCGGCGGCGCAGGGCATGGTGCTCGACGACGAGGGGATCTCGATCTGCCCGTCCTCCGCCACGACCGTGGCCGCGATCAAGAAGATGGTGGTGCGGGGTGAGCTCGGCCGCGACGAGGTCGTCTTCGCGAACCTGACCGGCGGCATGCGCGAGGAGACGATCACCCCGCGCGAGTACGTCACCCTCCGGAAGGCCGACCTGCTCAAGCCCGGGCGCAAGCGCCCGGCCGCCGCGCCCACCGTGCACCCGTGACGGTGGAGAGGGCGGACGTCGTCGTCGTGGGTGGCGGCTTCGCCGGGGCCGCCACCGCGTATCACCTCGCGCGGTCCGGCTTGCGCCACGTGGTCCTGCTCGAGAGCGAAGACCTCCCCGGACGGCATGCCTCCGGCCGTAACGCGGGCGTCGCCCGGCGCACGGTGGCCCGCCTCGACCACGTGGAGCTGGCCACGGAGGGCCTCCGGTTCATGCAGGATCCGCCCCCGGACTTTCCACCCGGGCCCTACTTCGAGCGGACGGGATCGCTGCTGCTCGGAGATGCGGACCGCGAGGAGTCGCTGCGGCGGTCCGTGGCCGAGTGGCAGGCGGCGGGAGTGGACGCGGAGTGGCTGAGCGTGGAGGAGGTGGAGCGGCGGGTTCCCGCCACCGCCGGAGGCTCCTTCGCCGGGGGCGTCTTCTGCGCGGACGACGGTGTGGCGGACATTGCTCGCCTCCTCGACTCGTTCGTGCGGGCGGCCCGCAAGGGGGGCGTGTCCGTGCTCACCGGCCGGCGGGTGAGGGCCGTCTACAGCCAGGGCGGCGCGGTCACCGGGCTGCGGACGGACAACGAGTACATCGACACGCCGGCCGTCGTGAACGCGGCCGGGGCCTGGGCCAGCGAGCTGGGGCAGCTGGCCGGGGCGGCCCCCATGCCGCTCCGGTCCATGAAGCGGCACCTCATGGTCACGTCGCGCCTGGAGTGGGTGGACCGGAGGTGGCCGTCGGTCTGGGACGTGAGCCACGAGTTCTACTTCCGCCCGGAGCCGCCCGGACTCCTGCTCTCGCCGTGCGACGCCTCCGAATGTTCACCCGGAGCCGAGACGATCGACGCCGAGGCGGTGTCCGCGCTGGCCGAGAAGCTGACGCGGTGGATGCCGCGGCTGGCCGGCGTCTCGATCGCGAGCACGTGGGCGGGCGTGCGCACGTTCTCCAAGGACGACAACCTCATCCTGGGTCCCGACGCGGTCCTGCGCGGATTCTTCTGGTGCGCCGGCCTCGGGGGTAACGGCATGACGTTGAGCCCGGCCCTCGGCCGCATCGTGGCGGAAGCGGTCCTGGGGTGCGCGCCACCGCGGGCCTATGCGCCGGACCGTTTCGCCGCATGAGAGAGAGGTACGACCGAATGAGCGCCGCTGCTGTCCTCGACCCCCGCCAGCGCTTCGGCGCCGCCGCCGAGCAGTACGACCGGCACCGGCCCTCCTATCCGGCGGCGGCCATCGACTGGATCGTCGCTACCGCGGGCCTCCAGCCGGGGGCTCGCGTCGTGGACGTGGGGTGCGGAACCGGGATCGCCACGCGCCTCTTCGCCGGCCGCGGCCTGGCCACCGTGGGGATCGATCCGAGCGAGGAGATGTTGGCCTTCGCCCGCCGGAACGGGGGAGCCTACCTGCGCGCGGAGGCGACGGCGACCGGCCTCGCCTCCTCTTCGGCCGACCTCGTGTCCGCCGCGCAGTGCTTCCACTGGTTCGACCTGGGGCCGGCGCTCGCCGAGTTCCGTCGAGTGCTGCGTCCGGGAGGCTGGTGCGCCGCCTTCTGGAATCTACGGGCGCCGACGGCCTTCTCCGATGAATATGACGCCCTCCTGCGCGCGGGCACCTCGCAATACGACGTCATGCAGAGGCAGGAGGCCAGCCCCGCCGCCCTGCGCGCGGTGGTCGGGCCGGCGCGGGTCCGTGAGGCGGAGTTCGCCAACGCGCAAAGGCTCGATCGCGAGGGGCTGCACGGCCGCGCCTATTCGAGCTCCTGTGTCACTCACGGCGTGGCCGATCGCGCCGCCTTCGACGGCGCCCTCATGGCCCTCTTCGACCGCCATCAACGCGGCGGCCAGGTCGAGATCCGCTATCGCACGGTGGCCGTGGCCTGGCCGGCGGGCGCCGCCGGCTAGGGCCAGGTGTGGAACGACCTCGGGGGGTTGCCATGAATATTGCGCGTTCGGCAGACGCCCTCCTCGAGACCGCCGGCGACTTCGACGCGTTCGTGTTCGACGATCGAACCTACGGAAGCGCCTGGTGCCATGACGCCGTCTGCCGACTGGCGCAGGCATTTGCGTCAAGCGGCATCGCGCCGGGTGACCGGGTGGTTCTGCTGCTCCCAAACAGCATCGAGCACGTCCTGGCGCGCTGGGCGGTGATTCGTGCCGGTGCGGTGGCCATTTGCGTGGCGCCGACCGCGGCGGCGACGGAGGTCGAGCGCATCGTCGATCACTCCGGCGCGAGCGCGATGGTGGCGGGGGGCGACCTCATCGCCAACGTGGTGCCGGCGGCGGTCCGTCTCCGTCATCGCATCGTCGTGGGTGAGGCCGTCGGGTGGATCGGGCTTCAGTCGCTGATCGCATCCCATCCGCCGATGGCCGAGGCCGTCCCGCGGGCGGCCGACGACCTGGCCCAGATCAGCTACACCAGCGGGGTATCGAGCGCTCCCAAAGGCGTCATGCTCACGCATGGGACCTTTGCCGGACGGGCAGAGCTCGCGAAGCGGCAGCATGCCAAGGCTGGCCCCGGCCCCCAGGGAACCGTCAGGCTGGCGGTATTGCCCTTCTCGTATTCGTGGGGCTCCTCCATCCTGTTCGCCGCGATGCGCGAGAAGACCAAGCTCGTGTGCCTTCCTGCATTCGAGCCCCGAGCGGTCATGTCCGCGATCGAGCATCATCGAGTGGAACGAACGGCGCTCGTGCCACCGATGTGTGAAGCGCTCGTGGCCTTCCCGGAGGCGCGAAGGTTCGACCTTTCTTCGCTGAGGACCGTCGAGGTCGGAGGCGCCCCCGTCGCCGACGACCTCCTGGACCGCTTCGAATCCGCGCTGGGGGTGCGCCCGGTCGTCCTCTTTGGAATGACCGAACACGGCATCCCCACGCTGCCTTCCCCCGTCCGCAAGGCGGGCTCGTCCGGTCGTCTGCGTCCAGGTGTCCAGGCACGGATCGTCGATCCCGACGGCCGCGACCTGCCGCCGGGTGAAGCGGGCGAGCTGCTCCTGGCGAGCCCCGGGACGGCCGCGGGCTACTACAAGGATCCAGACGCCACCGCGCGAACCTTTCGCAATGGATGGCTTCACACGGGGGATCTGGCTCGCCTGGACCGCGATCGAGATCTCTACATCGTCGGCCGCCTCAAGGAGCTGATCATCCAGGGTGGAGTCAATGTCCATCCGGCGGACGTCGTCGACGTCATTTCGCAGCTCGGGGGCGTCCGTGAATGCGCAGTCGTCGGAACTCCGAATTCGTTCCTCGGAGAGGAGGTCACCGCCTGCGTGGTCCCGGCCGCCGGCGCGAGCCTCTCCGAAGAAGTGGTGCTCGAGCACTGCCGCCGCAACATGGACCTCCGAAAGGCGCCCACCAACGTGCGGTTCCTGCCGGAGCTGCCTCGTACCTCTTCCGGCAAGGTGAGGCTCGCGGATCTCCGAACGCAGATCCTCTCCGACCGTGCCGAGATCGTGAAGACCGAGTTCGTACGTGAGCTCGAGGTGATGGCACCCCACCGCCGGCGGGAGGAAATGCGCGCGCTGATCCTCGCCTGCGTGCGCACCATCGTGCCGGGCGGCGCGGCCGAGCCGCTCGAGAGCGCCGCGCACGGAGGCCGCACCTTCGGAGAGATGGGAATCAAGTCGATCGGTGCCGTGATGCTGGCCAACGCCCTTTCCCGTTGGCTCGGCCGTCCCCTTTCACCGACGGTCACCTTCAGCCATGTCACGGTCCAGACGCTGGCGGAGCACCTGATCGAGGAGATCTTCGGCCGCGCGAAACCCGAGGTCTCCGCGCCGACGCGACCGGGTTCTCCAGGTGGCCTGCCGATCGCCGTCGTGGGCATCGGCTGCCGATTGCCCGGGGGCGCGAATGGGCCCGCACGGTTCTGGGAGCTGCTGCGGGGCGGGATCGACGCGACCTCCGATGTTCCGCGTGTGCGCTTCGACGTGGACGCGTTCTTCGACCCAGTCCGCGGCGCGCTCGACAAGACCTATGTGCGACGAGGAGCGTTCATCGAGGCCGACCAGTTTGACGCGGAGTTCTTCGGCCTGGGTCCCCGAGAAGCGGAGGCGCTGGCGCCAGAGCATCGCCTGCTCCTGGAGGTCACCTGGGAGGCGCTGGAACATGCCGGTCGTCACCCGTTTTCGCTCGCCGAGAGCATGACCAGCCTGTTCCTCGGGATGACCGCCTCACATTACGGCGAAGGTCGTCCTCCGAGCAACGACCTGAGCGCGGCGGTCGCGGCGGGGCGCGTCTCGCACTTCTTCAATTTCCGCGGTCCCAGCGTGGCCATCGACACCGCGTGCTCCTCCTCGCTGGTCGCGCTTCATCAAGCGGTTCAGAGCCTGCGCGGCGGCGAATCGGACCTGGCCATCGCGGCCGGCGTCAAGGTGATTTCCTCGGCGACATGGTTCATCAACGCCTGCCAGAAGCAGATCGCGTCCCCCGACGGCCGAACCAGGGCGTTCGATGCCGATGCCGGCGGCACTTCGCTGGGCGAAGGGTGTATCGCGGTGGTGCTGAAGCGTCTCGAGGATGCCGAAATGGATGGCGACCGAGTGCTGGCGATCATCCGGGGAACTGCGATCAACAGCGATGGCCGGAGCACCAGCCTGGCCGCGCCCAACGGAAAGGCTCAAGAGGCGGTGATCCGCGCCGCCGTGCGCGATGCGGGCGTGCTCCCGGCGGACGTCGACCATCTCGAGGCCCACGGCACCGGGACGATCCTGGGGGATCCGATCGAGCTGCAGGCCGCCGTCGGCGTGTACTCCGCCGAGCGCGAAGCGCATCGCCCCCTCGTCGTGGGCTCGGTGAAGACCAACATCGGCCACCTCGAGGCGGCGGCCGGCTTGGCGGGATTGGTGAAGGTGGTGCTCGCCCTTCAGCATCGCCAGATTCCGGCCAGCCTGAACTTTCGGCGCCTGAACCCGGCCCTCTCGCCGTTGTCGACCCGAGTCCACGTGCCGACGCAGCCGCTCGCCTGGCCGGAAAGGGCAGGCAGCCGCCGCCTGGCCGCCGTGACTTCGATGGGCATCAGCGGAACCAACAGCCATGTCGTCCTGGAGGAGGCGCCGGAGCCGCGCCCAGGGCCGGATCCGCCGGCGGAGCCGGCGATATTGACGCTTTCGGCGCGCAGCGCCGCCGCGCTCGAACAGCAGGTCGCTCGTTACGCTCGACACCTCGCCGAGCACCCGGAGCTCGGGCTCGTCGACCTCTGCGCAACGGCCGCGCTGGGGAGGGCCCATTTCGAGGAGCGGCTCGCCGTGGCCGCCACTTCACGTGACGAGTTGGAGGCGGCGCTGGCGGCGGTCGCTCGCGGCGACCTGCCGATCGGATGTGCGCGCGGCCGAGCGCGGACGCACGAGCAGCCCCGGCTGGCGCTGCTCTTCCCCGGACAAGGATCGCAATACACCGGGATGGGCCGCGTCCTCTACGAGCGCGAGCCGGTCTACCGTGCGGCGCTGGAGCGCTGCGCGGCGGCGCTGGACCCGCTGCTCGAGCGGCCGCTCTTTTCAGTGCTGTTTTCCGCGGAGTCGGCGCCGCTCGACGACACGGCGTATACCCAGCCGGCGCTCTTCGCGGTGGCGGTGTCGCTGGCCGAGTTGTGGCGCTCGTGGGGAATCGCACCGGAGGCGGTGGTCGGACAGAGCCAGGGAGAGATCGCGGCCGCCTGCGTGGCGGGAGCGCTCAGCCTGGAAGACGCGGCCAAGGTCGTGTGTCGCCGGAGCCAGCTCGTGGGCCGTCTGCGGGGGCGTGGGGCGATGGCGGTGGTGGGATTGTCGGAGGAACAGACCCTCGAACGGCTGGCGCGCCGGGCGCGCCAGATATCGATCGCGGTGACGAATGGATCGGCCTCGACCGTCGTCAGCGGGGATAGCGATGCCGTGCAGGCGCTCGTGCGCGAACTGGAGGCCCAAGGGATCTTCTGCCGGCTCCTCAAGGTGGACTACAGCTCGCACAGTCACCATGTGGACGAGATTCGCGAGGAGCTCTTGAGCGTGCTCGGTGACATCCGTCCGCGCGAGGGAACGGTGCCGCTGTATTCGACGGTGACCGGCGAGCGGCTGTCCGGGCGAGAGCTGGATGCTTGCTATTGGGCGCGCAACCTGCGCGAGCCCGTGCGCTTCGCCGCGCTGATGACCAGGATGGTCGGGGAGGGGTTCGGAAGGTTCGTGGAGGTGAGCCCGCATCCCTCGTTGGGAATGGCGATGGCGGAGTGGATCGGGGCGATCCCCGGCGGGAGCTGGATCCCCTCGCTGCGGCGGGATCGAGACGACGGCGCGGCGATGCTCGCCGGCCTGGGCGAGCTGTACGTGCGCGGCCTCGAGGTCGACTGGAACCGGCTCCATGCCCACACGAGCTGGCGCCGAGCCGAGCTTCCCACCTATCCCTTCCAGCGGCGCCGATATTGGCGAACGGCACTCGCGAGCCCACCGGCCGAGGGTCTCGCCACCGGCTCCGAAATGGCCCTCGCCGAGACGGAGCCATCGAAGCGGGCGTTTCTCGAGCAGCTCCTGGCCGCGTCGGCCGAGCAACGGCACAGTCTCTTGACCGCACATCTGCGAGCCGTCTTGGCCGGGCTGCTGGGCGAAGTGGCGGCATCCATTCCCGTCGACGGCAACCTTCTCGGCCACGGCTTGGACTCGCTGCGCATCATGAGCTTGCTGTCTACCGTCCAGAGGACCGTCGGCTGCGTCTGCAGGCCGGCGGACTTCATCTCCCGGCCCACGCTCCGCGACTTCGCGGCGTACCTCGAAGAGCGAGTGGCCCCGGCGCCTCCGGCGATCGAGCCTGCGTCCGCATCTCCGCGACTCATGGTCGCGGCGCCGCCGCTGGTTGCGCTGCGCACGGAGGGCTCGGCGCATCCCATCTTCTGCCCACATCCCGCCGGGGGCGAGGTGACCGCCTACCTTCGCCTGGCCACACTTCTCGGCGAGGACCGGCCTCTCTTTGCGATCCAGTCCCGCGCCTGCCGAAATCCCGACCGCGAGCACGAGAGCCTGGCGACGATGGCATCCGAGTACGCCAACATCGTGCAGAGCGCGCGTCCCGGACCGTACGTGCTCTTGGGTTGGTCGATGGGCGGCGTGGTCGGCCACGCGGTCGCGGCGGAGCTCGAGCAACGCGGCCAGCACGTCCGTCTCGTGGCCATGATCGATCCGCCGCCGCCGTCGGGACTCGAGCTCGACGACATGGCCTCCGCCCTGAGGGCGGCCATCCTCGAGGTTCGGCCGGAGCAGGCGACGAACGAGAGGCTCCCTCAGCTCCTACGCGATCTCACATCCCCGCCGCGGGAGGGCGCGCTTCTGGAGCTCTGTGAGCAGCACGGTCTCCTCGAGAGGGGCTCGATCCCGGCGGAGGTCTTCGATGCGATGGTGCGGCTCCGACGGCGGCACATCCAGCTCGTCCGGACGCATCGCCCAGGCGTGGTGCGAGCGGACATGGCGATCTGGTGGGCCAGAGAGCCACGCACGCCGCGCGAGTGGGCGCCACACACACGAGGCCACCTGACCGAGCGCTCACTGGGCGGGTCCCACTACACCATCGTGCTTCCGCCGCACATCGAAGTCATTGCGAGCGAGCTGCGGAATCTGTGCGGGGAGCCGGCCCGCGTGGGTTGAAAGGCCATGTTCGATCCCAAGCACCGAAGCCGCGCCCTCACCGACGGCCCGGATCGCGCTCCGGCGAGGGCGATGCTCCGAGCCACCGGCCTCACGGGTGAAGAACTGGCGCGGCCCATCGTCGGGGTCGCCAACACCTGGACGGAGACCATGCCCTGCAACCACCACCTGCGGCGCGTAGCCGAGTGGTTGAAGCAGGGAATTCGCGCCGCGGGGGCGACGCCGCTCGAGTTCAACACCATCGCCCTTGGCGATGGGGTCCTCATCGGAACGGAGGGCATGAAGGCTTCGCTGGTGAGCCGCGAGGTCATCGCCGACTCCATCGAGCTGGCGGGGCGCGCGCATCTGTTCGACGCGGTGGTCGCTCTCGTCGGCTGCGACAAGACGGTCCCGGCCGCCGCCATGGCGCTCCTGCGCCTGAACCTGCCCTCGCTCATCCTGTACGGCGGCTCGATGATGCCCGGCCGGCTTCAGGGTCGTGAGGTCACGCTGCAGGATGTGTTCGAAGGCGTGTGGGCGTTCGAGGTGGGTCAGCTCTCCGCGTCGGCCCTCGACGAACTGGAACGCGTCGCTTGTCCGGGTGCGGGAGCCTGCGGTGGAAACTACACCGCCTATTCCATGGCCCTGGCCCTCGAGCTCCTGGGCCTCTCCCCGGTGGGCTACGCCTCGATCTCGGCGGAAGACCCTCGAAAGGAGGGAGCCACGCGCGGCGCCGGCGAGCTCCTCGTGAAGCTCCTCACCGAGAATCGACGGCCTCGGGACGTGGCAACCGTGGACGCCTTCGAAAACGCCATTGCCGCCGTGGTGACCACCGGCGGCTCGACCAACGCGGTGCTGCATCTCCTGGCCCTGGCCCACGAAGCAGGCGTCCGCCTCACCCTCTCCGATTTCGATCGCGTGAGCCGTTTCACGCCGTTGCTCGTCGATTTGAAGCCGCGGGGCCCTTATCTGTCCGCCGACCTGGATCGCGCCGGCGGCGTGCCGCTCGTGGCGAAGCGTCTCCTGGAGGGTGGATGCCTGCGCGGCGAGGCGCGGACGGCGGACGGCGCGTCCTGGGCCGAGCACGCCCTGCGCGCGTGCGAGACGCCCGGACAGGCGGTGGTACGACCCCTTTCCGCGCCGCTCGCGGCCACGGGTGGGCTGGTCGTCTTGCACGGCAACCTCGCGCCCGAAGGCGCCGTGCTGAAGATCGCCGGCAAGGGGACCGTCCACCATCGCGGTCCCGCGCGGGTCTTCGACGGCGAGGAGCAGGCCTGCGCGGCCTTTTCCCAGCGGCAGATCCGGGCGGGGGATGTCGTGGTGATCCGCTACGAAGGGCCCTGCGGAGGGCCGGGCATGCGGGAGATGACCGGGGTCACCCCTGCGATCGGAGAAGAGGTGGCGCACGGTATCGCGCTCCTCACCGACGGCCGATTCACGGGCGCCACGCGGGCCCTCAAGGTCGGTCACATTGCGCCGGAAGCTCAGCTCGGCGGCCCCTTGGCCTGCCTGCGCGACGGGGACGAGATCACCATCGACGTCGCCGCACGCCGGTTGGACGTGGCCCTCTCGGAAGCGGAGATCAGCGAACGCTTGCGGTCCTGGCGCCCACCGCCGCCCAAGTACACGTCCGGGGTCTTCGCCAAGTACGCGGCCCTGGTCTCCTCCGCCTCGCGCGGCGCCGTGACCGTGCCCTTCATCCGGCGCTAGCCAGGGCTAGGGCAGGAGCTGCCCGGCCGCCTGGAGGAGCTCGCGTCCAGAGATTGGCTTCAGGATGTACGCGTTTGCACCCAGGGCCATGCCTTCGCCGCGCGCATCCTCCTCCCCCTTGGCCGTGATGATCAGGATGGGCAGCTTCTCGCGCGGATGCCTCTTCCGGACCTCCCGCACCAGCTCGATGCCGTCCATCTCCGGCATGTTGATGTCGGTGACGAGGAGATCGACGGGCTCGCGGGCCAGCACGGTCAGGGCCTCGCGCCCGTTCTCGGCCGTCCGGAACTGGACGTCGCGCAGCCGCTGGAGCGTGGTCTGCACCAGCATCTGCGTCGTCTTGGAGTCGTCGGTGATCAAGACCGTCCTCATGCGTCCTCCGTTGGCCCGCTCAGGCGCGCGCGGGCAGGGGCTTGAGCAGCTCGAGGAAGCTCTCGATCGTGCGCAGCTTGCGGTCCACGCTCGAATACAGCCGCGACGAGACGAGGGCGGTGGCGGCGTGTCCGGCGAGGAGGGAGAGCAATTCCTTGGCGATGGCGTCGAAGCGCCGCTTCCCGTGGAGCAGCTTCACGATCACGAGCGCCCCTACGGAGTGTCCCTTGATCTGCAGGGGGATCACGGCGAGGGGCGCGCCCTCCGGCGCCGACTCGTCGTAGTGCGGCGTCCCCTGGGCCACGGCCATGCCGATGACGCCCTTGCCGATCAATATGTGGGGGGGATAGGGCTGGAGCGGTCCCTCGACGCGGATGGGGGCGAGCTCGTTGGTGCGCTCGTCCACGAGCAGGATGCCGAAGTCCTCTGCGCCCACGAGCTCGACCATGATCTCGCAGATGATCTCCGTGACCTCTTTCGGATCGAGGGTCGAGTGGAGCCGGTGGCTGGCCACGTAGAGGTTGGCCAGGCTCTCGTTCTCCTGGCTGACCTCGGAATAGCGCTGCGCGAAGTCCTGGTTCTCGGCGGCCGCCTCCGCGTAGCGCTTCTCCAGGTGCTCGAGGCGCGCGCGGAGCTGGGTGGCCTCCTCCGCGCTGTGCACGGTGGCGTTCGCGAGCGCGTTCTGGGCCTTCAGCAGCTCCGACTCGACACCCACCATCTGGAAGCGCAGGCGCTCGTTCTCGGCCAGCAGGTCCTCGGTGAAGCGGCGTCCCCGCTGCAGGATGTCCAGCAGCTCCTCGCCCTTCGGGAACGTCCGCGGCTCTCGGTCCGTCATGGGTCCTCTCCTTGTGGGCCGGCGGGGAGGCCGAGCGGCGTGGGGGCCGGCTCGCGCTGCGCCTTCCGACGCACGGCGGCGACGATCGATTCCGCGATGCGTTCGATCGGGAGCACCTGGTCCGCCGCCCCACGCGCGACGGCGGCCCGCGGCATGCCGAAGACCACGGACGAGTCTTCGTCCTGGACGATGGTGAATCCGCGGGCCTGGTGGACGGCGAGCAGCCCGGCCGCACCGTCTTCGCCCATGCCGGTGAGCACCACCCCGATGCACTGGGGCCCGAAGGCGGCGGCCACCGACTCGAACAGCACGTCGGCGGACGGCCGGTGCCCGGCGACGGGGGGGCCGGCCCCGAACAGGGCCACGGGTCCCCCGGCGGCGGCGCGTACGCGCAAGTGGCGGCCTCCGCGTGCGATGAGGACGCGGCCGTGTTGCAGGCGATCGCCATCGCGGGCTTCTTCCACGCGCAGCGGGCACGTCTGGTCGAGCCGGGCCGCGAGCATCCCCGTGAACCCCTCCGGCATGTGCTGGACCACCACCACGGCGGCGGCGAGATCGACGGGCAGGCCGGGCAGGAGATGGGCGAGGGCGGCCGGTCCGCCCGTGGACGCGGCCACCGCGACCACGCGCGTGGCGGCGATGCCGGGAATCGCCTTGGCGGGGGCACACGCGGACACGGGGGGCGATTGGAGGCGGCGCAGCCGTCGGCCGGCCACGGCGTAGAGCTTCGAGCGCAGCTCGCGGGAGAGCGACTCGAGCCCGCCCGGCTGATCGGAGCGCGGCTTGGCCACGACGTCCACCGCTCCGGTGCTGAGGGCGGCCGCGGTCAGGGCGGCATCTTCGGCGGTATGGGCGCTCACCACGATCACGGGCGTGCCGTCCTGGGTGACGATCTCGCGCAGCACCTCGAGGCCGTCCATGCCCGGCATCTCCAGGTCGAGGGTGACGACGTCCGGGCGGAACTGGGCCAGCTTGCGCAGCCCCACCACGCCGTTGACGGCGGTGGCGACCACCTCCACGTCGGGGTCGTGCTGCAGGACGATGGGCAGGAGCTTCCGCATCACCGCGGAGTCGTCGACGACGAGGACGCGAATGGGCCGCCGCGCCTCAGCCACGTGGCGCTCCGCCGCCGAGGGCGGCGCGATGGATGGCGAGCACGTCGAGGATGAGCGCCAGCGTCCCGCCTCCGAGGACCGAGGCCCCCGCGACCAGCGAGGTCCGGATCCAGCGGTCGTGGACGGCCTTGATCACGAGCTCCTGTTCCCCGATCACCTCGTCCACGAGGATTCCGAACCGACCGACGCTGCTCTGCAGGACGATGACGAAGCCGGGCCCCGCTTCCGGTGCTCCCTCGAGGAGGGTGCCGAGGGCCACGAGGCCGAGGGCGGCATCGCGGAGACGGAAGACCTGCTGCGGGCCCACGCGTTGAACGGCCAGGGCGTCCGCACGCGCGATCTCTACGATGGCGGTGAGCGGCACCGCGAGATGCTGGCTTCCGGCGCGGAACAGCAACGCCCGGATGATGGCGACCGTGAGGGGCACGCGTATCAGGAACGAGGCCCCGCTCCCGGGCGTGTTGGCGGCATGGATCGAGCCCTTCAGCGCCTCCACTTTCTGGCGGACGATGTCGAGGCCGACCCCGCGGCCCGAGGTCTCGGTGATCGCCGGCGCCGTGGAGAGGCCGGCGCGGAAGACGAGCTGGAGGGCGTCCTCGGGAGACAGGGCTTCCGCCTCCGGCACGGGTACGAGCGACTTCTCGATCGCCGAACGGCGGACGCGGGCGGCGTCGATGCCGCGTCCGTCGTCCGCGACCTCCACCAGCACCTGGTTTCCTTCCCGGCTCGCCCGCAGCCAGACACGGCCCTCCTCGGGCTTGCCCGCCGCGCGGCGCTCCTCGGCACTCTCCAGGCCGTGATCCACCGCGTTGCGGACGAGATGGAGGAGCGGCTCCTCGAGCGCGTCCAGGATGGCGCGATCGAGCTCGGTGCCTTCGCCCTCGACCTGCAGGAGGACTCGTTTCCCGGACTGGCGGCCGAGGTCCCGCACCACCCGTGAGAAACGGCGCAGCACCCGCCCCACCGGCACCATCCGCATTCGCATGGCGCTGCGCTGGAGATCCTGGAGCACGCGCTCGAGCAGGGACTGGGCGTCGGCGAGCCGCGAGGCCAGCTCCTCGGAAAGGACGGGGGCGATCTCCGCGGTGACGCCGGCGATGGTCGAGCGGGCCGTCACCATCTCCCCGATGAGGTTCAGGACCTCGTCCACGCGCCGCGAGTCGATGCGCACGCTCTCGCCTTCGCGCGCAGGCTCCGCGGAGGGGCTGGGATCGTCGAGGGACGGCCGCGGGTGCCAGCGCTCGACCTGCACCTTGACCTGGCGCCGCCGTCGGAGCCGGGCCTCCACCTCGGCGGGGCCGAGAGGTCCGAGGGCGACCAGATCGAGACGATTGGCCTTCGATCCCGGTGCCCTTGCGACCTCGCGCAGCTCCGCGGCCTGGAGCAGCGCGCGTACGGCCGAGTCGGCCCGGCGGCGGCCAGGCAGCTGAAGGGAGAGGCGGACCGCGTGTTGTCCCACGGAGAGGGCCGCCGCCACCTCCGCGGCCTGCGGCGGAGCCAGGACGAACGTGTCCGCGGCCATGTGCAGCGCCCCGATCGCCTGCAGGAGGCCGATGATGCGATGGACCTCGGGGCCCGGCCGCCCGGCGACGCCCGCTTCGAGCCCGGCGGCCAGATGATCGACCGCGGACAGGAGCACGTCCGCCTGCTCGGCCGATACTGCGGTGCGCCCTTCTTCCAGGACCGTGAACGCGTCCTCGAGCGCGTGGGCCAGGCGCGACAACTCCTCGAACCCGACCGATGCGCAGTCGCCCTTCAAGGTGTGCGCGGCCCGGCGAAGGGGCTTCAGGCGCTCCGGCGTGGCCCGGTGTCCCTCCAGCTCCAGCACGGCCGGCCCGAGCGCGTCGAGCGCGACCCGGCCCTGGTCGAAGAGGGTCTGCCGCAGCTCCTGGATCTCGTCCGGGGTCAGGAAACCGTCGTCGAGAGCGGCGCTGCTCACGACTGCTTCACGTAGGCGATCCCGCCCGACCGGGACACCATCCGGAAGGCATCGGTGAGACCGGCGACGCTCTCCGTGTGGCCGAGGAAGAGGTAACCCCCCGGGGCCAGGGCCCGTGCCGCCATGGCCACGAGCTGGCGCTGGCGGCCGGCGTCGAAGTAGATCATCACGTTCCGGCAGAAGATCACGTCGAGGTCGAGGCGGGGCGGCCCGTCGAAGACGTTGGCCTGGATGAATTCCACGCGCCGCCGGATCCAGGGACGCACGGCGAAGCTCTCGCCCGAGCGCGCGAAGAACCGGAGCTGTCTCTCCTGGCCCAGGCGCGCGAGCTGCGACGCGGGAAAGACGCCCTCGCGCGCCTGGGCCAGGACGTCGGTCGAGATGTCGGTGGCGAAGATGCGGATGTCCCATGCGTCCGCCAGCACCGTCGTGTCGAAGATCGACATCGCGATGCTGTACGGCTCCTGGCCCGTGGAGCAGCCCGCGCTCCACACGTGCAGCCGGCGGCGCTGCTCGCGCAGCCGGGCGGCCACGCGCTCCGGGATGACCGTCGTCTCCAGGGCCTGGAACTGGGCCGGGTTGCGGAAGAACGCGGTCTCGTGGATCGAGACTTCGTTCACCAGGGCCTGGAGCTCTCCGGGTGCCGCCTGCGCACCCGCCACCCGGCGGTAGTACTCGTACAGGCTCCGCGCGCCCACCTTGCGCATGCGACGGCGCAGGCGGCTCTCGAGGAAGGCTTCGCGGTGCCGGCCGAAATGGATGCCGGATGCCCGCAGCAGCAGGTGACGGAAGAGATCGATCTCGGCCGCGGACGCGGCGCCGCTCCTGGTCGCGACGCTGGACAGGGCCCGCGTCACGCGCTGGCTTCGCGTCGCGCGGGCCGGGAGCCGTCGAAGGCGAGCACCACCTCGAGATCGACGAGCAGGATCAGCCGGTCGTCGCACCGCGCGACGTTACGCACGCCGGCCCCGAGGACGATGCCGGCGAGCTCCGGTGTCGGGCTCACGCTGCCTTCCGGGATGCGGAGGACCTCCGACGCCTCGTCTACCAGGAGTCCCAGCAGATGTTGCGCATCCTGCTCGACCACCACGATGCGCCCGCTGCGATCCCGCGGGGCGCGGGATACGCCGAGACGGTGTCCGAGGTCGAGGACGGGAAGGATGCGCCCGCGCAGGTTGATGATCCCGCGAATGACCTCGCCCGACTCGGGGACGGGGGCGATGTCGGGGACGAGGACGATCTCCCGCACGCGGTCGATCGGGACCCCGAGATGAACGTCCCCACACCGCAGCACGACGATCTGGGTAACAGCGGTACGCATAGCGGGACGATTAGATCCAACATCTGTGCCATCCGGAATCGCTGTAAGTCGCTGAAAATACGCCGGTCAGCGAAAGCGAGAGGCCGATGTGGCCGAGGCGCACGGCCACAGTGGCCGCTTCAGGAGTCCGGTTCCGAATCCGACTCCCGGTCGCGGGGAGGGACGAGCTTATAGGCGCGGATCTTTCGATACAGCGTGCGCAGAGGGAGGCCCAGACGGCTGGCCGAACGCTCGCGATGCCAGCCTTCCTCTTCCAGCACCTTCAGGATCTGACTGCGCTCGATGTCCTTGAGCGAAGAGGCCGCCGTCCCGTTCGGCGGTAGGCCACCCGTCCGAGAGAGTCCCAAGACCTCCGGCGGAAGGTCGGAGAGCTGGACGACGGATGATCGTACGAGGATGGTCAGGCGTGCCATGAGGTTCTTGAGCTCGCGGACGTTGCCCGGCCACCGATAGCTCCGTAGAGCGGCGAGCGCTTCCGGCGCTACGGACAGGGGGACCCGCGCGTTCTGATGGGCGGCCTGAAGAAGGTAGTGCCGGACGAGCGGCTCGATCTCTTCCGGCCGCTCGCGCAGGGGCGGCATCGTGATCTCGACCCCGGCGAGACGGAAGTAGAGATCGTCTCGGAGCCGCCCCCGTGCGATCTCTTCCTTCAAGTTTCGGTTCGTGGCGGCGATGATGCGGATGTCGAGGCTGATCCTCTGCCGCCCGCCCACCCGGTACAGCGTGCGGTCCTCCGTCATCCGGAGGAGTTTGGCCTGAAGACCCGGCGGCATCTCCGCAACTTCGTCGAGAAAGAGGGTCCCGCCGCCGGCGGCTTCGGCGAGTCCCGGCGTCGTGACGGCCGCGCCCGTGAAGGCGCCCTTTTCGTATCCGAACAGCTCCGCCTCCAGCAACGACTCGGGAAGCGCGGCGCAATTCACGTCCACGAACGGGCCGTTCGCGCGAGGGGAGAGGTTGTGGATCTGGTGGGCGAGGAGGTCCTTGCCCGTTCCGCTCTCCCCGGTGAGGAGCACGGAGACGTTGGACGCGGCGACGTCGCCGACCACGTCGAGGATGGCCCGCACGCGCGGGCTGCGGACGATGAGATCCGGACCCGCGGCCGGCTGATGAGCGAAGTCGGCTGGACCTCCATTGCGGCGTTGACGGAGCCGCGCCGCGCCCGCCTTGCGCACGAGGGCGTCCAATGCATCCAGCGAATCTCCCTTGGTCACGCAGTCGAAGGCGCCGAGCCGCATCGCCTCCACTGCGGAGCGGACGGAGATCGCCCCGCTCAGCACGATGACCTCGGGACGGTCTTGAGCGTTGAGACGGGGAAGGACCTCGATGCCGGAAAGGCCGGGCAGGGCCAGGTCGAGGAGGAGGACGTCGAAGGACTCCGTCCTCACGCGGGCAAGGGCAGCGGTGCCGCTCCGCGCGGTCTCCACGGCATGTCCAGCCTCGCGGAGCCACTCTGCGATGAGCCCCGCGTAGGCCGGGTCGTCATCGACAATCAGGACCCGGAAGCTCGCTGGGGAAGGGCCCAGTGGCATCGGATAATGAGTATACGTATTACATGCCAAAAGCCAAACCCAGGTGCCGTACCGGCGAGCTTGTGGAGTAGCCCGGGCAAGCAGCGAGGAGCGGATTCATTCCGCGACGAGCGGCTGGGGGGGTAGCCCGAAGGGCGTAGGGGGGAGCATTCCGCCGAGGGTGGAGCGCCCCCCTGCATCAGTTACGTGTCCAGCGTGAACAGGAAATACAGGGCCGTCGTGCCGAACAGGATGTTCGGGGCCCAGGCCGCCAGCAACGGTGGCAATCGCGCGTTGTCGCCCAGCGCGCCGAAGATGCCGATCATGGCCCAATACACGATCGCGATCACCACGCTGGTGGCCACGCCGTAGAGCGCGCCTCGCCGCGCCACCACGAACGCGAACGGGATCGCGATCATGGTCATGATGAGGCTCACCATCGGGTACGCGATCTTGCGGTGCAGCTCCACCCGCAGCTTGGTGACGTCGAGGCCGAGCTTCTCCAGCGTCGAGATATGCGAGCGCAGCTCCACGAAGCTCATCGTCTCCGAAGCGCGTTCCTCGCGCGCGAAGTAGGTCGGGCCCTCCATGTCGCGCGTGCGCGCCTCGTTGAACTCGCGGAAGCTCGCCCGGGGCAGGAAGGTCCACCGCCATCCGCGCTCGAGGTTGTAGCCAACCCCGTTCCAGGTCGCCTTGGCCGTGTAGAGCCGGTCGCGCAGGCTCCAGGTGGCGGGGTCGACGTCGTAGATCGAGAGGCCGTAGAGCGAGGTCGGCACTCCGCCCAGGGCGTCCCCGCGCTGCAGGTAGTCGAAGTTGTAGATGCGGCCGTCGCCGCCCAGGATCCAGCGGTGCTCGGTGGGACTGCTGGACTGGGGCGGGCGCCCCTTGATCACGTTCATGTCCTGGTTGGCCCGCTTGTTCAGCGGAGGCAGCAGGTACTCCGCGACCTCGAACATGCCGAAGCAGATCAGGGCGGACAGGGCGAGGGCGGGAAAGACGATCCGATAGATGCTGAGGCCGGCCGCCTTCATGGCCGTGATCTCGTTGTAGCGCGCCATCACGCCGAACGTGATCAGCACCGCCACCAGCACCGCGACCGGGGTCAAGAGGTGCGCGATGGTGGGGGTGTTGAACGCGTAGTAGTGGAAGACGACCGCGCCCTTGACTTTGTTCTGCTGCACGTCGTCGAACAGGTCCATGAAGCTCACGAGCACGAAGATCGCCCAGAAGGCGGTGAGCACGAGGGCGTATTTCTCGAGGTACGTGCGGACGACGTAGCGGTCGATGAGGCCCGGGATGGGCAGGCTCAAGCGCGGGACGCGGAGCACGATCACGCGCCGGGGCCGGCGGCCGCCCCGGCCCGCTCCCGGCCGCGCGGGCACCGGCCGCGCCCCCTTGCGTGTCCGGATGCGCGGGAGGAGCGCGGAATAGTGGCGTGGGTCGAGAGGATCGAACGCGGCCTCGCGGTAGTTCAGGTACAGCAGGGTCACGCCCGCCGCCCCCAGCACGGCGTTGGCCGCCCACACCGCCACCAACGGAGCCAGGAGGCCGTTGTCGCCCGCCTGCTCGCCCAACCGGATGATCACGTAGTAGACGAAGATGACGCCGATGGAGAGGCCGAAGGCGGCGGAGCGCGCCTCCTTCTTGCTGCCCAGGGACAGGCCCAGGCCGAGGAGGCCGAAGACGAAGCAGGCGGTGGGAATGGCCAGCTTCTTGTGCCATTCGACGTCGTAGCGCGCGGTCTCCGTCTTGGGCTTGCCCTGGGCGCGCAAGTCGCGCACGCGCTGGGCGAGCTCGCCCATGGTCAGCTCGCGGTCGCCCTTGGCCAGCGGCAGCTTGGGGAAGAACTCCTCGTAGGCGAAAGGGAAGTAGCCCGTCTCGAAGTGATCGGCTCCGATCTCGCTGGCTTGCGAGACCTGGAAGGTGTAGGAGACCCCGTTCTGCAGGTCGAGGCCGACGCGCTTCCTCTCCTTGTCGATGGTGAGCTGGCCGCCACGGGCTAGAATCACCTTCGGCTGCTGGGGATTCCGGGTGTCGTGGATGAAGACGTCCTTCCACAGCCCCGTCTCCGCCGCGATGTCGGACACGTAGAGCACCATCGTCCCGCCGGGAATCAGGTCGTCGTTGAAGACCCGCGGCTGCACGTCGTTGCGTGCGCGGCTCACGATGAGCGCGAAGATGATCTCGCGATAGGCCTGGTTCGCGGCCGGTCCGAGCACGGCGTAGACGTAGAACGTCAGGAAGGCGGTGACGAGCGAGAGCGAGACGACCGGCCGCAGCAGGCTGAGGGGGCTGAGCCCGCTCGCCCGCAGGGCCACGATCTCGCTGTCGCTGGCCATCCGCCCGAAGGCCAGCAGCACCCCGAGCAGGAAAGCCATGGGGATCGTCACCGAGAAGATGCTCGGGAGCAGGTAGGTGAACGCGCGGAAGACGGTGGCCAGGTCCGCTCCCCGCGAGACCAGCACCTTCATGAGGTTCGAGATCTGATCGAGGAGCAGGATGAACGTGAACAGCAGCAGCCCCAGGCCGGTCGGCGGCCAGATCTCCCGGGCCACGTACCGGTCGAGCAGGGTGGGGCGGAACCACCGGAGCCACGTCACCAGATGAGACTAGCACGAGGGTTTTTCTCCCCGGTTGTTTCGAGGGGCAGGGATGCGATGAACAAATGGTGACGCGTGTGGCCGTGCTCTGGCACATGCACCAGCCGTCGTATCGGGACCCTCTCGACGGCACGTTCATCCTGCCCTGGGTCCGCCTCCATGCCTTGAAGGACTACTGGGGCATGGTGGAGCTGCTGGCCGAGACCCCGCAGGTCCGCGTGACGTTCAACCTCGTGCCCTCCCTGCTCGACCAGATCGACGCCTACGTGAGCGGGGAAGCGCGCGAGGCGGAGCTGCGCCTGGGCCTGGCCCCCGCCGACCGGCTCGACGAGTCCGAGAAGGTCTACCTGCTGCGCGCGGGCTTCATGGCCCATCCCGAGAACCTGATCGGCCGCTTCCCGCGCTTCGCGGAGCTCCTCGCCCTGCGCGGGCCCCGCAACGACGAGGCCTCGCTGCGCTCTGCGGCGCCGCGGTTCGGGGCCGCGGAGATGCGCGACCTGCAGGTCCTTTCCAAGCTCGCCTGGTTCGACCTGGACTGGCGGGAGCAGGACGCCGCCCTACGCAGGCTCATCGCGAAGGGCCGCGACTACACGGAGGAGGACAAGCGCGTGCTCGCCGACCGCGAGCGGGCGCTCCTGGCCGCCGTCGTCCCCGCCTACCGGCGCGCCGCCGACGAAGGGCGGGTCGAGCTCTCCGCCTCGCCGTATTACCACCCGATCCTGCCTCTCCTCTGCGACAGCGACGTGCACCGGGAGGCGCATCCCGGCGCCTACGTGCCGCGGCGCTTCCGTCATCCGGAGGACGCGGCCGACCAGATCCGGCGTGCCGTCGACCGGCACGCGCAGGTGTTCGGGCGTCCCCCGGCGGGGATGTGGCCGTCCGAGGGCTCCGTCTCCGAGGAGGCGGTGACGGAGATGGCGCGGGCCGGCCTGCGCTGGACCGCATCCGACGAAGGCGTGCTCGAGCGCAGCATCCAGCGGCCGCTGCACCGCGACAGCCGCGGCACCGCCCATCCGGTGGACCTCCTCTATCGGCCGTGGATCCGCCGCACGCCCGCGGGCGAGATCGCGATGCTCTTCCGCGACCGCACGCTCAGCGACCTCATCGGCTTCAGCTACTCGGGCTCGGACCCCGAGCACGCCGCCCACGACCTGCTCGAGCGCATCCGGCGCATCGGCGACACCTGGACGCGGGAGGGGCAGCCCGGCGACCCCGTGGTTCCGATCATCCTGGACGGCGAGAACGCGTGGGAGCACTTCCGGGAGGGCGGGCGCACTTTCCTCCGGCGCTTCTACGCCGGTCTCCAGGCCGATCCCCGTCTTCGCGCCGTCACCGTGAGCGAAGCCGTGGCGGCGGGCGCGCCCCTGGAGCTGCCGCGCGTCTTCGCGGGGAGCTGGATCCACGCCGACTTCTCGGTGTGGATCGGGCATGCCGACGACCGCCGCGCCTGGGACTTCCTGGGGGCGGCCCGCGATGCCCTGGCCGCGGCCGAGAAGGAGGGCAAGGTCGCCACGCCGGCCCTGGAGCGGGCGCGGGAGGCCTTCCGGGCGGCGTCGGGCAGCGACTGGTGCTGGTGGTACGGCGACGACCACTCCTCCGAGAACGACTACGAGTTCGACCGCCTGTTCCGGCGCCACCTGCGCGCGGTCTACGAGGCGATCGGCCTGGGCGCCCCCGAAGCGCTCTCGGAGACGCTGATCACGACGCGTCACCACGAAGTCCGGCAGAGCCGGCCCGCGGGCGAGGTCACGCCCGTCCTCGACGGCGAGATCACGTCGCCGGACGAGTGGGCAGCGGCCGGACTGCATCGCGTGCCGCTCACGGGCGCGATGCACCGCGGCGCGCAAGGGATTCGCGCCGTGCGGTTCGGCGCGGACCGGCGGCGCCTGAGCCTGCTCGTGGAGCCGACCACGGGGTCCCTGCGCGACCTCGTCCGCGCGGCCGAGGTGGTAGTGATCTTCCCCGGGCCCGAGAGCCTGCGCTATCGTGTGCGGAGGGAGGACGCGCAAGCGCGGGTCGTCCGCGAGGCCTGGACGGAGATGGGCTGGGTCGCGGGCGAGACGCGGGCGCAGGCCGCGGTGGGATCGGTGCTGGAGCTGGGCATCCCCTTGCGCGAGCTCAACCCCGGACCGGGGCAGCGTCTCGAGTTCCGGGTGCTGGTCGTGCAGAACGGCACGGAGCTGGAACGGCATCCGGAGACGGGCCCCATCGAGCTGGGGCTGGAGGAGGTCGCGCGTGGCTGACGATATCGAGAGCACTCTCAAGGAAGTGCGGGTCTTCCCGCCTCCGGAGTCGTTCGCCCAGGCCGCCCACATCAAGAGCCTCGGCGAGTACCGCGGGCTCTACGAGGCCAGCCTCCGGGATCCCGAGGGCTTCTGGGCCCAGCAGGCGGAGACCCTGCGCTGGTCGAAGAAGTGGGACCGCGTCCTGGAGTGGACGCCGCCCTTCGCGAAGTGGTTCAGCGGGGGCACGCTGAACCTCTCCGAGAACTGCCTGGACCGCCACGTCACCACCTGGCGCAAGAACAAGGCGGCCATCATCTGGGAAGGGGAGCCGGGGGAGACACGCACGCTCACCTACCAGGAGCTCCTCCGAGAGGTCGGCCGCTTCGCAAACGTGCTCAAGGCCCTCGGCGTGCACAAGGGTGACCGCGTCGGTATCTACATGCCGATGATCCCGGAAGCGGCGGTGGCGATGCTGGCCTGCGCACGCATCGGAGCCACGCACACGGTCGTCTTCGGCGGGTTCAGCTCGGAGGCGGTGCGCGACCGCATGAACGACGCCGAGGCCAAGCTGATCATCACCGCCGACGGCGGCTATCGTCGCGGGAACGTGGTCCCGCTCAAGATCAACGTGGACGGCGCCCTCAAGGGCGCGAAGACGGTCCAGCACGTGGTCGTGGTGCGCCGCACCGGCGCCCCGGTGCCGTTCCAGGCCGGGCGCGACCACTGGTGGCACGAGCTGATGGCCGCCGCGTCGCCCGTGTGCCCGGCGGAGCCCCTCGACGCCGAGCATCCGCTCTTCATCCTCTACACGAGCGGCACGACGGGGAAGCCCAAGGGCGTGGTCCACACCACGGGCGGCTACCTGCTGCAGACGGCGCTCACCACCAAATACGTCTTCGACCTCAAGGACGAGGACACGTATTTCTGCACGGCCGACATCGGCTGGGTGACCGGCCACAGCTACGTCGTCTACGGGCCCCTGGCCAACGGCGCCACGACCCTCATGTACGAGGGCGCTCCCAACCACCCGGAGCCGGACCGGCTCTGGGACATCGTCGAGAAGCACCGCGTCAACGTCTTCTACACCGCGCCCACGGCCATCCGCGCCTTCGTGCGCTGGGGCGAGCAGTGGCCGCGCAAGCACGACCTCTCGTCGCTGCGGCTGCTGGGCACGGTGGGGGAGCCGATCAACCCCGAGGCCTGGATGTGGTACCGGGCGGTCATCGGCGGCGGGCGCTGCCCGATCGTGGACACGTGGTGGCAGACGGAGACGGGGTCGATCATGATCACTCCCCTGCCCGGCGCCGTCCCCACCAAGCCCGGCTCGGGCACGCTCCCGTTCTTTGGCGTGGACGCGGACGTGGTGGACAAGGACGGCAAGTCCGTGCCCACGGGCGCGGGCGGCTACCTCGTCATCAAGAAGCCCTGGCCCTCGATGCTGCGCACCGTCTACAAGGATCCTGACCGCTACGTCGAGCAGTATTGGAAGAGGTTCCCCGGCATCTACTTCACGGGCGACGGCGCCCGGCGCGACGCCGACGGCTACTTCTGGATCATGGGACGCGTGGACGACGTCATCAACGTCGCCGGGCACCGGCTGGGCACGATGGAAGTCGAGTCCGCGCTCGTGTCCCACTCGAAGGTCGCGGAGGCGGCGGTGGTGGGCCGGCCGGACGAGCTCAAGGGCCAGGCCCTCGTCGCCTTCGTGACGCCGAAAGGCGGGCTCAAGGCCGACGAGACCCTGCGCGGCGAGCTCAAGGAGCACGTCGTCAAGGAGATCGGCTCCATCGCGCGGCCGGAAGAGATCCGGTTCACCGACGCCCTGCCCAAGACGCGCAGCGGCAAGATCATGCGGCGCCTGCTGCGCGACATCGCGGCGGGGAAGGAAACGGTCGGCGACACGACCACCCTCGAGGACTTCTCGGTGCTGGCCAAGCTGCGCGAAGACGAAGAGTGATCGCCGACACGTAAAAAGAGGGTAAAACCCAACCGCGCAGGCGTTTGGCCCGGTCCAACCCGATGTGGGCCGTGTACCATGTGGCCGGGTAGAGCCAATGCCGCGCGCGCGAAGTGTCGTCGAGATCGCCGTCGTCCTGTCCGTGAGCCTGGCCGTGTGCGGGCGCGCGGACGCGGGTGAGATCCGCGGCCGCCTCTTGCTGGCGGACCGTCCCGCACCCGGCGTGACCGTCGGCGCGATCCCGTACGAAGCGCCCGACGTCGAGGCGCGCCGGCTCGCGCGGGGCGGCGAGGCGCCGAAACCGCTGGCCACGGCCGCGACGCGGGCGGACGGCACGTTCGCCGTGGCCGTACCCGCCACGAGCGGGGCCGCCGTGCGCCTGCGCGCCGAGGGCGGTGGAGTCGTTCCGTCGTGGATCGGCGGGACCTATGACGCCGCCGAGAGCGACGACCTCGGCGAGCACGCGCTGGCGCGCGCGGAGAGCCTCGCGGGCAAGGTGGTGAGCGCCGCCGGCGCCCCCATCTCCGGCGCGTCCGTGACCGTGTGGCCACTCGGTGCGAGCGGACGTGGGGATGCCGAGGTCTCACCCGCGCCGCGGACGGTCGTCACGGGCGCGGACGGCGTCTTCCGGACGACGGAAGCGGCTGCGGACGGCAACCGGCTCACGGTGGTGGCCCGATCGTACGGAGCGGTCGTGGTGTCCAGCGTGCGCGCGGGGGCGATGCCGCGGCCCGTCGCGCTCGGCCTGGGCGCTCTCGTCTCCGGCATCGTCCTGCAGAGCGATCGCAAGACCCCGGCCGCCGGCGCGCTCGTGCACTTCGAGACGGGCGGCCTCGAGACACCGTGGGTGGAGGCGGGACCGGACGGGCGGTTCCAGCTCGCCGATCTGCCCGCGCGGGCCGGCACCGTCGTGGCGGAAGGGGGAGAGGCGGGCCTGGGCGAATCGCCGACGGGTATCTTGCCCGCGCCCGCCGGTCGCGTCCTGACCGTGCTGCTCGCGCCGCCGCCCACGCTCGAAGGCGTGGTCCTGGACACGGCGACACGCGCGCCGGTGCCGCGTGTGCGTGTGACGGTCGAGGACGGGACTCGCACGCGCACGGCCCGCACCGGGCCCGAC